>Ga0207416_1000012_pt1 | contig 397893 bp, 333 predicted proteins | sample PaiPotPPM11metaG_FD_184107 | JGI IMG/M metagenome (GOLD analysis project Ga0207416, IMG submission 184107) | Iron sulfur acid spring bacterial and archeal communities from Banff, Canada, to study Microbial Dark Matter (Phase II) - Paint Pots PPM... ... | reverse complement strand
TTGCATAGACGATTCCTCGCCGGCGGCTTCCTTCAAACAGCTGTATCGAACGCGCCCCGCACGCCTTCAGAAATCTACCTGCCACTTCATATGGGGCGCGTCCGATACAGCACTAGCGTTTCTGGATAACTTCCGAGTTGCCGACCATTCGCCCAGTGACTGGAATTACTTCAGAGGAGCGCGTTCGACGGCCAAGTGCGAACCGATGCCGAACGACCAGATTTTATCGTCTAGTATTCCCTAGTTGCCGAGCGACCCAGGAATTGACACATTTCCCTGGAACGAATAAAGCGCCTGGTTCTTGGCAAAGTTCGCCAGGCCAGTAAAGCTCGCAGTCCCGCTCGCGCCCTGCAATTGACCTGTTCCCGCGGTGAACGTGAACTGACCGCTGAAGGCCCCAAAGCCACTCGAATCCGGAGGGAAAGTAAACACTCCCGAGATCGTCCCGGACAAAGTATCGCCATTTTCAAAGGTGAGCTTGAAAGTCCCTTCCAAGCTCGGCGGTGTTGCATTCGCGTTTGCCGTCTTGGTGATGTCCAGGAACGAGTTCCCCAGATCACCAACGGACGAGTTCCCCAAATGCAAGGTCCGGCCGATACCGGTGGCCACAACCAAGAAAGTGTTGGGCGCCGTGGGCGTGAGGGTAAACGTCACGCCATAGGTTCCTTCGATCGGGAGTACCTCCGCGGCGACCACTTCTTTGGCCAGCAGGGTGACTGTCAGTGCTGTGATCGCGAGCAGACCCCAAAAAGTACAGAGCGGCCTTCTCGATATGATCGATTTCCCAGGTTTATTCATAGGTTTCCTCCTCTGGTGATTCAGTGACAACTTTCGGCAGCGGTACGCCGCGCGCGAATGAAGACTGCACTCGCGGCTGTAAAAGTTCAAGGCATCCCGTTATTCCCTGGAAGTGAATTGATTATCCCTGTAGGAAGAGCTTGCCTAAGAGGAAGTTACGGCAGAAAGTCAGGTTCGGTTGAGCCAGTCGCGAGCAGAGTGATAGACTTCTCGCCAACCTTAAGGGTGGGTGCAGCCATGGAAAGGACCGCCCAACTTCCTCCGCGGTTTCGCTTCCGCAGGTTTGAACTCAATGCCCGTACCGGCGAATTGACGAGCAGCAATGGGAAGACTATAGGACTCACGCAGCAACCCGCGGAAATCTTGTTGGCCCTGCTGGAGCGACCCGGCGACCTGATTACCCGTGAAGAACTGGTGCGGCGGTTGTGGCCGACCGGCACCTTCGTGGATTTCGATCGCAGCCTAAATAAGGCAGTGAACAAACTGCGTGAGGCCCTTCACGACTCCGCGGAGAGACCTCAGTTCATAGAAACTCTACCTCGACGAGGCTATCGTTTCATCGCACCGGTCGTCGGCGTTTCGTCAGACTCGAAGCGCGAACGGTCTATTGCGGTATTGCCATTTGTCCTTTTAAGTAACATCGAAGAAGAAAGAGCGCTCTCAGTGGGTTTTGCTGATGCCGTGATTACGACGCTCAGTAACCTTGAGGATACTGTGGTTGTACCCACGGCTGCGGTCCTGAACTATGCTGCCGGAAGCGATCCGAGCTGCGCTAGCTGCGATCTGGGTGTTCGCTACGTCTTACAGGGAAATATCCAGAAGCTGGGAACGCGCTGGCGCGTCTCGGTCCAACTCTTCGACGGTGAGGCGCAAAAGGTGGCCCTCTCAGAGAAATATGACTTCACACGAGAGGATGTCTTTGAGGTGCAGGATGAAATCGGGCGCCGCATTGTGGCGTCTCTCCAGAACCGGTTTCCGATTACGATACGGAAGTCTCGTGACCGATATAGCAGGAACCCACAGGCCTACAGCGAATTTATTTCTGGCCTACAGGAAAGTTATTCCGATCAGCCGGCCACACTGCACAGCGCCATGCAACATTTGTCGAGCGCCGTTGAGTGTGACCCCAAGTTTGCTTTAGCACATGCGACCCTGTCCTATGTCTGCATGAACATGTACTTCACCCATGATTCGGACCGGAGTTGGCTGCAGAAGGCCGAACAGCACTGCCGCCGCGCACTGAACCTTGACCCGGCGTTGCCAGAGGGACATTTTGCCCAGGCGTATATTTTATGGAGCCCAGCAAAGAATTTTCAGCATGCGGAAGCTATTGCGGCACTCGCAGAGGTATTAAGATTGCAACCGAATTTTGAGCATGCCCATAACCGCTTGGCTTCAGTTTGCATGCACATCGGACGCTTACAAGAAGCGCAGACTGCTTTCGAGCAGGGTCAGCGGTCGAATCCGAGGAATGTTCTCAGTCATAACATCAACTGGGTTTATCTCTTTTGTGGCGATTTTACTCGCGCGCGTGAGGGAGTTGAAGTCTGGCTTCGCGAAAGTCCGAGACACAAGTACGCTCTCTGGTTTAGTCCTCAACCACCACTTTTCATGGGCGATTTGGACTTAGCGGACCAACAATTGGCGAATGCCATGATCCAGCTATCTAACGAACCACTGATCGTTAGTCTGCAAGGCCTGGTGTACGCTCGACGCAAGCAGGCCGATCTCGCGCTGCAGTGTGTTCGTAGAGCGTTGGATTTCGCGCGTTCCTTCGGACATACTCATCACACCTACTATCAAATCGCTAGCATTTATGCCGTATTGGGTGAGGCTGATAAGGCGATGGTTTGGCTCGAACGCAGCGTGGACACGGGATTCGCTTGCTGGCCTTTCTTCAGACTAGATCCGCACCTTGAGAGCTTGCGTCAAAAACCCGAATTCACACGGCTCGTCGCTAACCTCCAACGCGAATTCGACGCGCTAAAGATTGAGCGATTATAGGTAGTCCTTTCACTTCGCATGGACAAAGCTAGTAGGTGCTATGAGCTCATCGGCGTTCGCGGCGTGGGGTCACAGAAGAAGGGGAGGTTTCTTAGTTTTAATAATTGCTTGAGGTGCTCCTAGAAAGGAGAGAGTCATGGGAATTGGAATTAAAACTCCGGGTATCCATCACGTAGTGTTGCGCTCGGCTGACCTGCCGCGTTCCCGGAAGTTCTATGCGGAGATGCTCGGCTTCCCGGTTTTGCTGGACACACCAAACCTCTTCATTTTTGCAGCTGGCTCAACGGCAATAGGCGTTCGCGGACCCGATACCAAAACGTTGTCACGGGATAGTTTCGATCCGTTCCGGATAGGGCTAGACCACGTGGCGCTGGCATGTCCGGATGAGTCTGAACTTCAACGAGTGGCTAAAGCACTATCAGATGCGGGCGTCGCCAACAGCGGCGTCAAGGTGGACGAAACATTGGGGAAGAATTATGTCGCCTTCAAGGATCCAGACCGGATTGCGTGGGAGTTTTACTCGCTGTGACGAAGATCGGAGAGACAGAGCAGAGCTTGTGTTCGCCTTGTACCTTCCCGGTGCCGCTGCCCTACGTACCTCCCGAGTGACGGGCAAACCGGAAGTTATTCCGGGCCAGAAGTCGGCTTCGAGGAGATCATCCAGCGATTTCCCCGATCCTTTTCTGGATAGTTTCCGGTGTCGACAAACCGACCAAACATACCAGCAATGCCGCATGATACGGTTCTGGCAGCCGACTATACATCGCGGATATCGAAACGCTGGATGCGCCCGTTTTGTATCTGGAAAACGTGGATCACCATTCTGTCGGCCAGGAGATTGCCCTCTGGGTCACGCACCACCTGATGAACTTTGACAACGACTTCCCCCTCGCCAATGGACGAGATCTCGACGGGCTCGACATGCGGATTGAGGATCGCCCATTGACGTTTCCAATAGCTGCGCACCTCGTCGCGTCCGTGGACGTGGCCACCTTCCATTCCATTTGCCCAAATGACGTCGGGATGCATGGCGGCGAGGACGCTCTCGATGTCGCGGCTATTAAAGAGGTCATACACTCGTTTTAAGAGTTCCACGTCATCCGACATTCAGTTCTGCCTTTCATGGCCGAATACTCATTTCGAGACCGCGACGTAGACACCGAGCCCGATCATTCCAACACCCGACCCGGTGCGTTGTCTCTCGATGAGTTTGGGATTCCGGGCAAGTCTTTGTGCGATTAAACCAGCGAATCCGACTACGACAAGGTCCACGGTCGTATTCAGGACAACTGAAATTGTGCCAAGAATCAGAAATTGTAAAATCAAATGCCCCTTGGCAGGTGAAACGAACTGCGGAATAAACGATAGAAAGAAGAGCGCTGTTTTTGGATTGAGAACCTCGGTTGCAATGCCCTGCACAAAGTTTCGTTGAGAACTCTGTCCTACAGTTTGCGTATTCCCACTTGCACGCCGTTTCCGAATCATCGAAATCCCCAGATAGACAAGGTAGGCCGCTCCGGCGTAGCGGACGACTTGGAACGCGGTGGCCGAGGTCATCAAGATCGCGGAGAGTCCCAATCCTGCAGCCAAGACGTGGACTGAGCCCTCGACAAAGGTCCCGAGGGCGGATAGGACGCCTTCACGTCTTCCGCGTGGAGAGTTCTTCCCAAAACGTAAAGAATGCCCGGGCCGGGAGTCAGCGCAAGTATCGCTGCCGCACTCACAAAAAACGCGAAGCGTGTTCCCTCGATCACTGTGCTCCTCTCAGGAAGAGTATTTAAGCTCAAGTCCGCGAGACGCTCACTTCAACCAGACTAATTTATCCTGCGTGCCGGCTTTGCTGTACTGTGGATACCTTTTGATGTTGCAGAAGAATCCGGAAGCCGAGTCCATGCGTAATCAGCAGTAGGGGCACGATGAACGTCGGAATGAAATACGTGGCACCCAACTGCCCCGCCATCAGCCCAGCATGATTGGCCTGGTAGAACGCATTGAAGAGATCGGCTGTACCCCAGAGATTGAAGAGCCACGTGATGGCAACGCCGGTCGCACTGGGCAACGATATCAGCGCAAGCAAGGCGAGTATCGCCGCTACCAAGTCCCCATAGGCCGCGGACCGTGCGAAGGCAGATGGCAGGTCAGGCGAGACGACTCCTGAGATCAAAAACGCTAACCCGATGAAGCGGAAGCTGTGGAAGATGAGCAGCGGCCGCAACGCTTCGGCCCGTGGCCGGAGGCGGAGTTCCGGCCAGATGTACCGGGCGGCGACGATTCCCCACGCGATCAAGCTGAATGCAATGCTGACGAAAAAAGCGAGTTGGGTTTGCATAAATTCCTCCTATTGAGATTCCAACCATTTAGGGCGGCCGGTGGCAGAAGTGGCCTTGTTGTGGAGCGACGCTGCCAGCTTGGCAGGGTCGGTGATACCGTGCTCATGCCGCCAGACTTTGGACTCGGGCGCGGACTGCGGCTCGAATGGGAATGGGCGGCGCAGCTCACCGTCGTAACGATCGAAATTAAAGCCAGGGCTGACAGGGGAGATCATGAACTCTGCGAACTCGCGAACCCAGTTCCCAATCGTGCGTTGGTTGCGGGGCTGCGCAGCATAACGCCGAGCGATTGTCTCGAAGTCCTCTGGGGAGCGCCCGGTCACATTGAGCACATCGGTCGTGGGTGCGCCCAGTTCAAAGCCACCACGCTTGTGATCGTCGATGTAGTACCGGACATTGCTCATCAGGTCGATGGACATGCCGGCCATTCTGGCAGCCTTCATGAACAGCCACGTCGGCGTCGGCACAACCCTGACCGATCGTCCAACGGCTCTGCCGATTGCCTGGGCCATGTCGTCCGCGCCAAGCAGTTGCGGTCCGGTGGGACGATAACTCTGTCCGGCGTGTCGCGCCGGATTCATCAGGGCCCCGACGGCGACTCGCGCGATGTCCTCGTTCGAGGGTGGCGCGTTGCGGCTGTTTCCGTACATCCAGGGAAACACGCCGAGATGCGCGGCCAAACCAATCGTCACCAGGTAGGCATCAGCGAAAAAGCCCGGGTTGATGATGGTATGCGCCACTCCCGGCGTCATTGAGAACAGCCGGTCCACGAGCCAGCTCTGGCGTGTTGCGAGTGAGGGATGCGAGGGACTCGCCAGCCATTGGCTCAGGCCAACGATCTGTTCGAGCCGCGATTCCTTCGCGGCAACCGCGAAGGCGACCGCGCCCTGAATCATGTACGGATCGTAAGGCGGACAATAATAGGCGCGCTGAACATCCCTTAACGCATCAGCGATGCGTTCGACATCGCTCATGTCGGCGATAACGATCTCGGCTCCCTGTGCCCTCAGCCGCGCACTGCGGTCATCTTCGCGGTGCACCATAGCGCGGACGGGATATCCGGCTGTCAGCAGCTCGGCAACTACGACGCTTCCTGTCTTCCCCGTCGCGCCAGTCACAATAATTCTCGGCATGTTCATGATCGTTTCCTCCAAGAGGGTTCCCTTGCTGCAGTAGCGCTCTCGCGAGGAGGGTCACTGCTGCGCAGCTGGCCCCATCAATACCCTCAAGGGCATCAAGGGTCCGACGGGAATGTACTCGTGATGGAGCAACTCTTCCTTTGCGAGCGGCAGGGTTTCCATGATGGACCGTGCCTCGTCCTCGGTGTTTGCGTTGACCATGAAGATCACCCCTTTGCCATCGCCGCGCGAATACCACTGTTGGATCTTCCCGTCGAGGTAGAGCTTCACAGTTGCCCGAATCTCTGCCGGTATGACAGCCATGATTTGTTGCGCGGTCACGCCCGGCTTCGCAGTCTCAATGACCAGCACTGCGGTGGTTTTAGTTGTAGGAATGCTGGGCACGCCTGAAGCCGCCCCGGACTGTGTTTGTTGTGGCATGATGAATTTCTCCTTTCCAAAATTCGAGCCAGTGATATGGCCCTGGTTCTTCTCTTAACAGATCGCGGCTGCGACAAGCTTCAGTCGCAGATCAGGACTGGGGTTGCACGCCGATCGTCCCTCCTGCAGCGGCGCCATTTCGAGTGGTCACTGGAACGCAGCTGGGTTCAGCGCTCTTAGCGGCGTCAGCGGCCCGACGGGAATGTACTCGTGATCCATCAAATGTGCTTTCGCGAGCGGCAGCGTTTCCATCAGGGCCCGCGCCTCGTCCTCGGTCTTCGCATCCACCAGGAAGATGACGCCTTTGCCATCGCCGCGCGAATACCACTCGCGAATTTTCCCGTCGAGATAGAGCTTTACAGTCGCCTGAATCTCGTCCGGAATCACAGCCATGACTTGTTGAACGGTTACGCCCTGCTTGGGAGTCTGAATGACAAGCACTGCGGTGGTTTTAGGTATGGCCCCGCTGGGCAAGCCTTGGCCAGCCTCGGGTTGCGATTGCGCGAAGGACAGGGCGGGAAGCACTGCCATAAGCAAAGCGATCATGAATTTCATCGGTTTTTCCTCTCGATTTAGTTTGGTGCCGTTTCTTCTCATAAGAGTACTATCGTACTCTATTGGATGAAAAAAATTATTGTTCAGCGAAGCTCTTGATGAAAAAGTTTCTCGCGTCCATCAAAATCTGCTCACGCCTTTGAGGGTCCGAACTGACGCGGGCCATCATCAACACACCCGCCATGCTCGGGAACAACAACCTGATCTTCGCCTGTTTCTCTACTCGCGTCTGACCGGGCATGAAGGGCAGAAACCGCTCGCGATACGCTTCCAACAACGCCTCGATCCTTTTCCGCACGGCTACCGGTTTCCGTGCGAGTTCCGGCCCGAGAGCGGCGCGCACGCAACCGGTTCCCGGCGAATTCGCGTGGCCCACGCTTAGATAGCGCTCGATGATGGCCCGCAGAGCCTGACCCTCGGGAGCGGACTTTGCCACTTCCACCATGCCTCTTCCCGTCTCGTCGAGTGCCCGTGCCACCGCTTCGACGAACAGGTCGTCCTTGCTCTTGAAATGCCGGTAGAAGCCCCCTTTTTTCAGGCCTACCTTCTTCATCACCGTCCCGATGCCGCTCGTGTCCCCGCCGCGTTCGCGGAACGAGCGAGCCGCCACGGAAAGAATCTTTTCGCGGTTTTGCGCTTTGTGTTCCAGCGAGTATCGCATGAGGTAAGAGTACGATAGTACTCTTATGCCTGTCAAGGCCAAAGTTGAACTTGGTAACGCTCGCCGCAGCAGTTCGCGCCGAAGGTCGACTTCTCGAGAATCTACTATGGGACCCAAATCTGGAAACATTGTCTCTGGCGCGTTTACGCCGGTGTTGGCAAAACACGCGAAGTCGTTCTCGCTCATCGACTGCATTTCGGTCGGGGTTGACCGAATGCACCGAAACTTCGAGCCCATGCTCAAATAGGTGGAGGCTTGGCCGCATTCCCTGGACGCGATTGCTCGATGCGCGCAAGCAATACGTCGACTGGCAGGAGCTCTGCTTGTGGCTCGTCGTTCTTGGCGGCAATGGCCCAGGCGCTTGGCGGGTCTAGGCAAAAAATCCTGGAAAGCACCCGAGCACGTCTTGTTCTAGCGGCTTGCTTTTAATGAATTCGTGATTGACGCAGATCTCTAAAGATCGAGCGTTATCCATGTTGGCGCATGGTCGCTGGCGTTTAGCTGCCCACGCGCCCATCGGTCTACACCACCGTCCACGAGCCGGTTCGTCACCTTCGGCGAGAGCAGGAAGTGATCGAGTCGCATGCCTTTGTCCTTCGGCCACCGTTCATATTTGTAATCCCAGAATGTCCAGAGCGGCCCGTCCGGATATAGCCTCCGCATCGCGTCGGTCCAGCCTTGAGCCAGCAAACGCGCAAAGGCTTGGCGGCTTTCGGGTTGGATCAACGCGTTGTTATCCAACGATCGAGTCGGATAGGTGTCCTGCGGTGTCGGCACGACGTTGTAGTCACCGGCCAATACCACGGGGGCGCCGCTCGCCATGAGTTCGTCGGCATGGGCGATGAGGCGCTCCAACCAGGCCAACTTGTAGTTGAATTTCGGTCCAGGCTGCGGATTCCCATTGGGGAGGTAGATGGAAGTGATCAGGACTCCCTGAACAGCCGCTTCGATATAGCGGGCTTGGTGATCTCCAGGATTTCCCGGCAAGCTTGCGCAGGTCAGCACGGGAGCGTGGTTTCGCGCGAGAATGGCCACGCCGTTCCAGGAACGTTCCCCTTGCCAGACTGCTTCGTACCCGAGAGTTCGAAGGGCATTCACGGGAAAGGCTCCCTGCTCCGCCTTAAGCTCTTGGAGACTAACCACGTCCGGCTCAGCTTTGGCTAACCAAGCCAAGAGGTTATCCAGCCGCTTATTGATGTTGTTGATGTTGAAGGTCGCGATTCTCACCAAGTCCCTGTCTGTACCTCTGGGTGCGCCTCCCAAAAGGAGCAACCGAGTTCGTTATTCCGGCTGGCATTATTTTACCGATGGAAGGACTTGGAAAACCTCGAACTAAAATGCATAGCCTAGTTTTCGAGGTCGCCTGTCTCCTAAATGGCTGCTCAGTGAAACTTCTATCGATTCGACTAGGGACTGTGAGCGGTCAGTCGGCAAACCTTACCTCAGGATTGCCTCAGAGTTGCCCGTGATACAGCAAGTAATTTCCAGTCCCAAGATCCGGGGGCTCGTTGCTCGCGGGAAAGAGGTAAGAGGACCAATCGGCCTGAGCATCTTCAAGCGCCTTCTTGATTCGGGGCGAAGCAGTTTTGCCGAATTGCGGGAATTGCCGGAGCGCGTCGATTAGATCGGACAATACGCGTTCGTCCCTTATTGTCCGATGGTGAAGAGCGTAAATAAAGTCGAAGTTACCGCCCTCAGCGGAGTGAACAATGCTTTCTAGATCTTGGATATTGATAACCGTAAGCGGCCGGACAGAGACCCCTGAGCGCAATCGAGAGTGCCGTAGACGCTCCTGAAATTTCTTGTTGAGGTACCAGTTCAGGAAAGGAACTCGGAAGATATGGTCTTGCAACACCAGCACCGGAACGATTGATCGGAAATGGTCTACCGGTAGCTCTTCGAGTTCTTTACGAATGGTATCGTCCTCCGTGAATAATGCACCAATTTTCTCTGCCAGTTGGTCGCATCCGGTCGCAAATTTTGCGTCTAGTTCGGTGAGGAGATCTCTTGAATTGCCGGAGTAGCGTGCACCCCGCGAAAGAAAGCCGCCCTTATACTCCGCTGGCACTAGGACTTGGCCTTGCAGCAATACGCCGTCGAATGACTCAACCTTCGTATTCCTCCACTTAGGAGCGCGGAAATACCTAATTGGAAGCTCAGTGCGCATCCCTTCCAGGAGCCAGTGAACGTACTCTTCGAACAATACTCCCCAGGCATTGAAAACTGTCTGCCGCCGTTTTATTGGTAGCTTGTCGTGGAGCGCCCACTGCACCCCGGTATGGCATTTTTCCACGATAAACGCTAAATCGGCTGGCAGCAGTTTTCCTTCCTCAACCCTCAACAAAGGTTTTGAACGGAAAGCCACAAAATCATGCCTCGGATCGGTAGAGGTCTCATTCTCAATCGCGGATTTGAGCTCTGCCGTTGGTATTGAGATGGTGGCCAGGACGGTGTCAAGCTCCGCCCGTGTAATTCCCGATTCTCCACAAAACTTCTCGGGATTTATCAGCATGAATTCCGGGTGAGGGTCGAGAGGGTTCGCGCCGTTGAGGAAATACGTATAAATAGCAAAAATCACGAATAACCAGCGCTCCAGTGGTATTCCGACCAGTCCATTGAACTCTCGTTCGAAGTCGAACCCCTCGCATTCAAGCGCAATGCGTGATGTCACGCTCGGATCTCTCAAAAGTATCCGATACATCACTTGGAGTCGCGGCATAAGATGATCGGCCTTTGGCGAGTTGATAAGCTCAAATCCGGCGATAGTTTGCGTCATCAGTTCGGTTCGCCTGTCGTCTTCCGTACCGGATTTAAGGGCCGTTCCCTCGGCCGGCGTAAACAGGAGACCATTCATCATGAGACATGCCCGGCCTATTCCGTATCTGACTGATTCATCGTCTTCGGTTTTGGGTGGAGGAGCCGGGTCGCAATGGGTGACCACGATTCGAAGCACACTAAGCAGGTTCTGTGGCAAAAACACTGGCCGCTCGTCGCACTTCACGGTTGGGAAGCGCGCTTTGAGCAATGCAAGTATCTCGTCGTCTATATGACCTGCTATGAGCATTTCCTGAACCTTGCCGAACTGGCCCTGCTCCTGCATCGCGTACCGCAGCGCCAGGTTTATGCGCGAGATGACGAAGACCGCATGACGTAGAGGTATTTTTTCGACGAGGGCGATCAGTTCCTCTTTCGTAGCCTGGCGATCAAATACGTCGGAATAGGAAAAAATCACGCCGGAGATCATTGCGTTTCCGTGGCGCTAGACGCCGATAGCTTCCAATTCTAGCGCCCTTTTGATGGCCTGGACGGCCACTCCTGAATTGTCGGTGATCCGGAAGGTGGGGTGGCTCAGCATAGATACTGTATTTTCAAACGGCCGCGCGCATTGACTGCGCTTGCAGAAGACGACAATGTCTCACGTGTCTGAAATAGACGTTGCCGGCTATTTTTCTTCCGCATCTGCACTCCCTGATTATGAGCGCGTGCTTTTGCGCTCGAGGAAGAATTTTGCTGTCGGCGGTTTCTGAAACCCCATACTCGTTCATCAGCCATTTTTTCGTCGCCGGATCGATGAGTGTCATGTTGATTTCGTTTCCGCGCTTCCGGCAGAAATCTTCAAAAGATCTGTCAGTTACAAACGTATCCATCAGTTTCAGTTGGCCGGTGGAAATCAGGTTCTGTATATTTTCCACCGTAATGGCCAAGAGTTTGGCCGCTCGCTTCCAAGAGTATGCCTCTTCCTCGGCAGTGGCATGTTTCGACATGTGGATGGCGGAGGTGTCGATTGCCTGAATATTCCTCTCGCGAAAGACCGCCAACGAAGACGCCGTGATGCGCGGGTCGCGAACTCGCAGCATACCGCTCGCGACAAGGTGTCGGAGTCTCGCGCGGCTCACACGCAGGAGTTTCCGCAAACCACGCTGCGACCACCCGTCCTTGACCCTTGCACTCATGCCGAGCGCTCCAAGCCGGAAGCGCACAGCACGGACGGAACGGCCAAGACGCTGGGCAATCTTCGTGACTGGCTCGTAGCCCGCCCAATCCAAAAGCTTGTCGTCATCCTCTGGAAGCCATGGCCGGGAGAACGGTCGATGACCGGAGCCGTTATTTACGGGTTGCTCCGAGTCCTGAATCGCATTAGGAGTTGCCAACGCGGAAGTCCTTCGCAGCTGCCGAATACGTCGCCAGCAGTCTCCTCGCTTCCACTCGGGCACCAGCTGCAGGATCTTGTTGATCGCGTCGTGCTTCTTGCGGGGCCCGAGCTTGATCCCGGCGATCAACAACTGGTCGATGGCCGGCAACAAACGAGGGTTGATTGCCGGCTGATTCCGAATGCTCTGGACGACCCCCGACATACAGAAAACCATCCTCAGGGATGCGAAGGCGAGTGCCATCCTCGCGCGTTTCTCTTGTTGATCGATTAGTTTTCTTTCCAGTGGTCGGGATTCCGGGCAGGAGCTCAAAACAGGGAACTTAGGATGCGCGCGTCAGGTTTGAAGAGAGTCGCATTGCCCGAAAAACCGTGCAGGGAGCAAGGTTTCGCTGGTCTTAATGATCTCAATTTTCTTGGCGATTTACGCTCGTCGGGTTCAATTGCTTTTCTGCGGATTGACCTGGAGCAGATCTTCTGAGACCGCGAGAATGCAGGATTGGCCTTCAAACTGAATTCGATCCGCGGAATACGCGGTGACCCTGATCTCCCCTGATTTCATGCGAAGGCGAGTCATGATGTTTCGAACGGGGCCACCTTTATTGAGCTGGGCGATCATGAACTCTCGATCCGCCGGGTCCTCCCAGATCCGTAACTCATGGACGGTACGTCCAAGCACCTCGGCGCGAGAGTAGCCATATCTTCGTTCGAATGCGGCGTTCACATCAATGAATTTCCCTTCCGTCACGGTCGTGATGGAAAACGAAATCGGACTCGACTGAAACACTCTCTGGAACTTCTCCTCTGAAGACCTGCGGCTGTCTTCCGACTGGGCTAAGGCAGCTTCAGCTTGTTTGAGATCGGCCAGGCGCTTTTCAAGCGTCTCCCCGTAGATACGCGCGGTTTCGTAAAGCCTAGCATTTTGAATCGCCGCCGCAGCCGGAATCGCCAGCAGTCGGGCGCGCCGGAGATGGTCTTCGGTAAAGCGGTTAGGATCGCTGTGACCGATGGAAAGCAACCCCAGATAATCGCCAGTGGAAACCAAGGGAACCGACAACCAGGAACGGAAGTGTTTATGTCCTTTGAAGGTCTGCCATCCTTCCTGGTTTTTTGTGTCCATGATCAAGAAGCTTTTCTGTTCTGTTAGAACTCGGTGCAAAAAAGACGATTCTTCCGCAACCATGGTCAGCGGGGCCCTGGGAGATTGTTTTGGAGCCTCCGGGCAAGACCTTTCCCCAAGAGCAAGCACATGCGGGCCACCTTCTGGAATGAGTACCCGTGCGCACGTGTACGGCACCAGTTCTTCGAGGGACCTCAGCAGTGCATCCATCACAAAATCCATCCGCAAGTCTTCGGTTAGCGAGAGAGTCGCTTTGCGCAAAGCCTCGGCTTCGGCCCATGCCGATTTCGCTAGGGCCAGGTTGGCGGCGACTTGTTCTTCGGCCTCCTTCTGCGCGGTGATTTCAAGCGCCGTTCCGACGAGCCGGCGGATCTTGCCCCCGGCATCCCGCACGGGAAACCCGCGAACCCATACCCAGCGGATGTCGCCTTGGGGTCGAACAATCCGGAATCTCTCATTGAACTGTCCGTTCCGCGTGGCTTTGTCAAGTTTGGTGAGCACATGAACACGGTCTTCGGGGTGGATTAACTCTTCGTAAGAAGAAGGACTGTCTCGCAATGATTCACAGGAGCGACCGGTGATCGTCTCGTAGGCCGGGTTCACGAAGAGGGCCTGCTTGGTATCGGCGTCGATCATCCAGAAGATTTCCTGAATGTTCCTGGCCATCTGTTGAAAGCGTTCTTCGCTTTCGAGGAGCGACATCTGCGCGCGTCGGCGTTCCGTGACGTCGCGGAGAATCATGACGTGCTGGCCGGGCAAGCAATCCGCCTTGGCCGTGAACTCCACGAAAACCGACGATTGATCATTCTTCAGGAGCTCGGCATCGCTCTGCTGGAACTTCTGGGCGAGGAGACGCTGCCAGCCTTCCTGGAATTGGTCGGAATTCTTGTAAAACCGGGCGATGGGTTCGCCGATCAGTTGCGGGCGAAGAATTCCGAAGAGTTGCTCGGCTGCGGGGTTGGCCTCGCGACAGATCGCCTGGTCATCAAGGATCAGAATGGCATCCAGCGCATTCTCAAAGACTGATTGGAATTCGCGCTCGCTTGTGTTTAATGCACCCGTAATCTGACCCTCTTCTTTCTGGGCCCAAAACAGAAACTTGGAGAGGAGCAGCACAACGGTTGCGAAGGCCGCAAGCAGGGCGAGGAGGAGCACGGCAGGCAGTTCGGCTCCGCGGAGTCGGTACCCAAGGGTCAGCGCGATGAGGGCGACCGAGATGAGGCTTACGGTGACGGAAGCCACGCGCCAGCCGAACTGCTTACCCTTCGCGGGAAAGAGGGCACGGCGGAGTCGTTCGGCCGGCTCCATGGAAATGCCACGCATGGGAGCTCTCGCTACACAACTGACAGGCTTGTGCCCCGTACTTTACACGGCTAGCGCATCGTGCCTGCCTCTGGCAGATAGTAGGCGGGTGGTACGGCGTGGTCAAGTTTCCCTGCAACATAAGGCTGGGACCACCAGGTGAAGCACATCTGGGCGCAGATGCATCAGCCTACAACTGGAGCGGGACGTCCGCTCAGGATGGTTTGACGTTGGTGGAACAGTTTTAGAGAACGAAGAAGGGCGGCGAGTTTCCTCACTAGGTGTAAGCTAGCCACCCGATCTGCCATAATCTCCTTCATGTGCGGGCGCTACCGACTGTCGCGAAGGAAGCAACTGATCGAGGAGCACTTCGACAGCGCCTCGGGGGAAGAAGACTGGATTCCGCGCTACAACATTGCCCCCACACAGCCTGTTCCCGTCATCCGCCAGAATCCCAAGGAACCCGTCCGTGAAATGTCGCTGTTCCGCTGGGGATTGATTCCGTCGTGGGCGAAAGACTCATCTGGTGCTGCGAAAATGATCAACGCAAGATCGGAAACCGCGGGCACGAAGCCCGCATTCCGCGATGCGTTGAAATTCCGCAGGTGCCTGATTCCTGCCGACGCTTTTTACGAATGGCAGAGGACGGGGAACGCCAAGCAACCGTACTGTTTTGAAGTCAATGAAGGCGGGTTGTTCGCGTTCGCCGGGATATGGGATCACTGGAAGGGCCTAAGCGGCAACGCGGTCGAAACCTGCTCGATCCTGACCACGACCCCGAATGCCTTGACCTCAGCCGTCCATAACCGCATGCCAGTTATTCTTGAGCCAGACAACTACGAGCTATGGCTCGATCCGGGGATGAGGGACGTGGCTGCAGCGTCCGAACTGCTGAAGCCCTGCGACGCCCGGTTGATGAGGTGTTATCCAGTGAGCAGTCGGGTCAACCATGTGGCGAATGACGATGCAGAGTGCTCGGAGCCCGTGGAGCTTGCCCAGATTCAGTCTGGTCTATTTTCATGAAATATGAAGCGAGAGCTTATCTTGCCGGAGCTTCGTCGTCGATTTATTTCCGACCAGTATGGCCCTGAAACGTCCAAGAAGTATGGCGAAGTCTCATCGCAATCCGCTGTCTCTTCCGGTGGATGACAGCTTGCCACTCAAGCAGCGCAAGCCGGTTCCCCATCCATTCGTGCTCGAGGCACTCGCTCCCCTATCGCCCTATACTCGGCCCATGTTCGGATGTCTCGCAGTTTACGTTAAGGACAAGATCGTGCTGATCCTGCGGGATAAGCCCACGAACACATCGGACAATGGCGTGTGGCTCGCTACGACCAGGGATCATCACGATAGCCTGCGCCGCGAGTTCCCGAACATGCGATCGATTCACGTACTCGGAAAGCCAGTTACGGGCTGGCAGGTCCTTCCAGCCGATGCAGCGGATTTTGAAGCAGTGGCACAGCGCGCCTGCGATCTGGTCCTTGCGGGTGATGCTCGGATCGGCAAGGTGCCGGGAGCACGCAGGGCCTCGGCATCGAAGCAGAAAACCCGGCGGAATCTTTGAACCGGTCAACGGACTCCCATCGAGGCCTTCGACGGCATGCCGGTGATGGACCTCAAACCGGTGCTCTCTAGCGTCCCAGACTTCTAGTCCGTCCTTATTAATGCGTCCTTGCAACAAGGAATCGCAGCCCGTTTACCTCCCCACTTTGAGTGTCCGCCCGCTAGCTCTCCCCTGCCATTAATTATGCGATCTCTCTCGGACATTGCGCTGCTCCGACATGAAGTGCTAGGCTGGTTGGCGAACAAAAGGCGAATATGCCGGGAGCGCCGCATGACCTTCTCCGAGTCCCTAGCCCCACGATCCGTCGCAGCTCTTGATACCATTCAGGAAATTCTGGGGACACTCGTTGCCCGCTACCGCAAAGACGCAGTCCTGACCGCTGTGCGACAGATTCCTGCCCGAGAGGCCAAGTTTCGGCCTATCCCAGGTTGGGTGACAAGTGCCTTGTCTGGGGCGTACCGGGCGAAGGGAATTCAACATCTGTACTCACACCAGGCGCTCACAGCCGAACTGGTTCACGATGGAAAAAACGTCGTTGTGGTTACGCCGACGGCGTCGGGCAAAACCCTATGCTACAACCTGCCGGTATTGAACGCGGTGCTCGAGAATCCGGATACTCGCGCTCTTTACCTATTTCCGACCAAAGCACTGGCCCAAGACCAACTCGCCGAATTGCACGACCTTTCCAAGCGATTGGATGATCGCTTCGGAGTGTTCACCTACGACGGCGATACGCCCAGCGACGCCCGCAAAGCGATCCGGGAGCGTGGACATGTGGTCTTGACGAATCCGGACATGTTGCACACCGGAATCCTGCCGCACCACACCAAGTGGATGCGGTTGTTTGAGAACTTGCGTTACATCGTGATCGATGAATTGCACACCTATCGCGGAGTGTTCGGAAGCCATCTGGCGAATGTACTACGGCGCTTGAGACGGGTCGCTCGGTTCTATGGTTCCAATCCGCAGTTCATTTGTTGTTCCGCCACGATCGCAAATCCCGGCGAACTGGCCTCGCAACTCGTCGAACAGGAAGTAGAAGTGGTCGAAGAGAACGGCGCGCCGGCCGGGGAGAAGCTTTTCGTTTTCTACAACCCACCGATGGTCAACCGGAACCTCGGCATTCGGCGAAGCTATATCAATGAGAGCACACGCGTAGCCAAGGAACTACTTGCCCGCAAGCTGCAGACGATCATCTTCGCCAACAGCCGATTGCACACCGAGGTGCTGCTCACCTACTTGCAGCAGGCGAACCCCTCGAAGCCAGGCCAAGCAGAACCAATCCGCGGCTATCGTGGAGGGTATCTTCCGGGGGAACGGCGCGAGATTGAACGCGGGCTGCGCGACGGCCGGATCCTGGGAGTTGTCACGACCACAGCTCTCGAACTTGGCATCGATATTGGTTCTCTCGACGCTTGCGTCATGGCAGGTTATCCAGGATCGATCGCGTCAACCTGGCAGCGCGCAGGACGCGCGGGGCGTCGCAGCGGGAGTTCCTGCGCGATCTTCGTTGCCTCGTCGGCGCCGCTCGACCAATTCATCGTGCAGCATCCCGACTACTTCTTCGGCAGTTCCCCCGAGCACGCCCACATTCAGCCAGACAACCTCGAAATTCTTGTGAACCACTTGAAATGTGCCGCGTTCGAACTGCCTCTCTCGCCCGAAGAGCGATTCGGCAACGTCGATCTGGCCGCACTCTGCGAACAGCTTGGCGAGGCGGGGTTCATTCACAAGAGCGGTGGCAACTGGCACTGGGTGCAGGAGGCTTATCCCGCGGATACGATCAGCCTGCGATCGGTGACCTCCGATAATTTTGTGATTATCAACACGACGGGCGAAGAGAACGGCGGGCCCGAGGCGATCGGAGAGGTCGACTTCTCTTCCGCGCTCACAACCGTTCACCCGAAAGCGATCTACATCCACCAGGGTCAGCAATACCACGTGGAACGGCTGGATTTCGACAAGCGAAAGGCTTATGTGAAACGGGTAAACGTGGACTACTACACCGATGCCATCCGGTACACCCAGGTACGAGTCCTTGAAATCGCGGAAGAGCAGAGCATTCATGGTCCTGCAGCGCGGGCCCACGGTGACGTGCTGGTGCGCTCGCAGGTCATCGGTTTCAAGAAAATCAAGTTCTTCACCAACGAGAACGTCGGCTCCGGGAAGCTTGAATTGCCGGAGAACGAGATGCACACGACCGCATTCTGGCTGACGCTCGGGCACAGTTTGTTAGTGGAATTGCCCTTCACGCTTTCCGAGCGCCAGAGCGGCATCTTTGGGCTGCTTTATGCCTTGGGATCCATGGCTACGCTCCTGCTAATGTGCGACCGGCGAGATCTTGGTACTGCGGTGGGGGAGCGTCCGCCCAGCGCAGCTTCCGAGATCAACTGGGAGGACTTCGCCGCACCGCGCACATCCGACATAACGGAGTTCTTTGAACCCAACCTTTATCTCTACGACGCGTATCCCGGCGGGATCGGATTCAGCGAGCCGCTCTACCGGATTTCGAACCTGCTGCTGGAACGCACCAGCGAACTCATCAGCGCTTGCCCGTGCGATAACGGATGCCCTTCGTGTGTCGGGCCGGCCGGGGACCGGAGCGAAAGAACAAAGAACGTCGCACTTGCGATCCTCGGACGATTGTGCGCATGAACTCGCGCAAGGGATTCGAGGACATGGATTCGAGGCAAAGGTGACCCAAGTGATGCAGGACCAATTTCGACGGCTGAAGGCGCTTCGCCCTCCGTCTCTTCCCCCTCCATCTCCCACTCCATCGGGACTCCAATGGCAGCCAGCAATTCCTCACATTCACGCCGAACCATCGCAGGTGGCACTCGCACTCCCGGATCAACCAGACAGGCTCGCGCAGATTCTCGGTGCCTCGGCCAAGACAAATCAATACGGCGACCATCTCTCCTTGCATTGCTGGTTCGGCGAACCGGCGCGATTTGCGCCGGATTTGCGGGCCTTACAGCTGCTCATGCCCGACGTACCGAAGGAGGTTGCGGATCCCGAGCAATGGATATTTCTTGACACGGAAACCACGGGACTGGCGGGCGGGAGCGGCACCTACGCATTTCTCGTCGGCATCGCGTGGTGGGAGGGTGGCGGACTCGAAGTCGAACAATTCTTCATGCGTGACTTCAGCGAGGAGTGCTCGTTGCTGTCCGCGCTAGCGGAGCGGCTCGCCGAGCGCCGGGTGCTGGTCACATTCAATGGCAAATCGTTCGACTGGCCGTTGCTCGAAACCCGCTATCGCATGAGCCGGAAGATTCCTCCCCCCACGCCACGGGCCCATCTCGATTTCCTTCATCCAGCGCGAAATCTATGGCGGCTGCGGCTGGGGTCAGTCCGGTTATCACAGCTTGAACGGCACGTGCTGGGATGGGATCGAGGGGCAGATCTGATGTCGGATCTGATCCCGCGAATTTATCTTGATTTTGTACGCGGGGCCCCACCCGAGCGGCTTATTCCGGTTTTCCATCATAACCAGATGGATCTCCGCGGCCTCGCCGGGCTCTCCAGCCGGATTCTTTCGCTACTGAGCGACGCTGAAACACTGGGACAGGATGGGCTTGAGCTGTTTGGAGTGTCCCGAATCTGCGAACGGCGCGGAGATGCTACTCGCGCGCGGAAGCTCTACGAAAGGTCGATTGCGTCCGTCCTGCCCATGGAGACCGACCGCGCCGCTCGACGCTCGCTTGCCCGGCTCGCGAAACGCGATGGCGATTTCGCTGTGGCCTGCGAACTTTGGAGAAACGCGTCAGGAAATTCACGTCAAGGCTATGAGGCTTACGAGCAGCTGGCGATTTATCACGAACACAAGGCCCGCGACCCACATCAGGCTCGGGAAGTTGTTCGCCAGGCGCTCGATGAACTCCGCCGGGCAAACCACACTGGCGCAATCACCCCAGGTGCATATCGCGAGATCAGGGAACGATTCGAGCATCGACTGGTTCGCCTGGAACGAAAAAGCGGGCGGCCGCTGTTGGATGTTTTGGCGGCGGAGCCTTCGGGAGAGTGAACCGAATGGAAGAGGGCAGAAAACGCGTGTTGGGAATCATCGCCGGTATCCTCGTCGCGCGTCATCTAAAAACGACGGAAGACCTGCACGATAGCCGGCCGAGTCCGCGCACGGAATCGCTGGTTGGCTCCGCGGTGCAATGGGCCGAGCGAATTATGAGAAGGATCGACGGCGCGTTCGCGAATTCCGCCGGTGATAATGATAAACGATGGCCGCGACCTTAGAGGAGATTCTGATTTCGGTTTGGCGCCAAGCCCTGGTAGAGGAGGCCAGGACCGTCACCGTCGGTGGCAAGAGCTTTCCCGTGCGGCGGACGAGCCGGTCGCGACTGCGCGAAGTCGATTTTCAGTTCGAGGACCACGAACTGCGTGGCCTCGAGCAAAATCCCAAAACTACTTCTCGCTGGGCGCGACTGGCACGCGAGGGAAAGAAAGTTATGCAGTTTCTAAGCGCAGGGCGCTACATTGCGGTCGTCGTGGATGGACGGGTGCAGTTCTACGGGAAACCCGCTCCGCCCGGATGAAATAAGCACATGAGGCGGACCCGAGATGAATAGCGGAGCAATGGAATTGAAAATGTGACGTGTCGAGGAAGTTGCTAGCCATCAGACAGCACGTCGGTAGAATTGACTAAAGTCCTGGGTGAGGTTCTGTGATGAAGGGTTTGGGTATTGAAAGCGTTCCCGAGAAGGGACGGGTTCTCAATGCGGTCGCGCTGCAAAATGCTGTTTTATGTGCTGAATGTGATGTTGTCAGCGACAGCCCAACCGACACATGCCTGGTCTGCGGCAGCCGATCGCTGTTTAACATCGCTCACATGTTCGGCGGCAGTCTTCCCAAGGGCCGCGCAATCTTGACCACCCCGGAGATATTGGAAATGACACCACGCGAGAGTGTGCTGGCGTTTCCAGAGCGTCACAGGCTCCGCAGCAAGGCGCTCGGCTGAATCGTTGTGTTGCCAGTCATTGTGCGAAAAATCATCCATGTCGACATGCACGCGTTCTATGCTTCGGTCGAGCAGCGGGATGATGCGCAACTGCGTGGCAAGCCCGTGATCGTTGCCTGGCAGAGCAAACGTTCTGTCGTTTGTGCCGCTTCCTACGAGGCCAGAGCTTTCGGAGTTCATTCCGCCATGCCAGCCATGCAGGCGGAGCGCTTATGTCCCGGTGCGATCTTCGTCGCTCCTGATTTCACACGCTACCGGGCGGTTTCGAACAGCGTCCGGGAAATCTTCAAGCGTCACACAGATTTGATCGAGCCATTGTCGCTTGACGAAGCCTATCTCGATGTCACCGAGAACAGGATGGGCTTGCCGACCGCCACGCTGGTGGCGCGCACCATTCGTGAGCACATTCGCAAGGAATTGAATCTGACGGCATCTGCGGGCGTGGCGGCCAACAAGTTCCTAGCGAAACTCGCCTCTGACTGGCGCAAGCCGGATGGGTTGTTTGTCATTCAGCCGGAGGAGATCGACACATTTCTGCTGCCCCTGGCGGTTGGACGCCTGCCTGGAGTCGGCAAAGTTACGGGAGAGAAGCTAGCGAGCCTTGGCACAAAGACTGTAGAGGACTTGCGAAGGCTGGATTTGCCCGTGCTCGAACGTCAGTTCGGCCGCTATGGACTGCGCCTGCACGACCTCGCCCGCGGTATCGACGACAGCGAAGTCGTGCCGGACCGGCCTACACAGTCGATCTCCGTTGAGGACACTTTTGAGCAAGATGTCCTGCTGACGGAAACCGAGCCCATGATCCGACGGCTGGCAGAGAAGCTCTGGGCCGCCTCGCGCAAAGAACCGCGCATGGCACGCACGGTAGTTCTGAAACTCAAGACCAGCGAGTTCAAACTACTTACCCGCAGCCACACCCCAGGCTCTCCCCCCTCCTCCTGCGAAGAATTGACGGGCATCGCCCTGAAATTACGAGAACGAGTGGAACTTGGTCCGCAGCAACGTTATCGGCTAGTCGGCGTCGGCTTGAGCAATTTCCAGGATTCCGAAGACACGGCAGCGCAACCTGACCTTTTCCAAATGCACGACTAGAACGCTGGCCAGATGGGGCTGCCCCAAACGATGCCCGTGCCCTCGCTACAATAGCCACCATGGCAGTCGTCGTCGAAATGCAGAACACGGGTGATCTCGCCAACCGGTCCGAGATTATTGCGTTGATCGAACACGCACTTTGTGAAGAGCGAGGCGACTGGCGGATCTCGATCATTGGTTCTCGCGCCAGCGATGACTGGGAGATGAAGGTTGAGGGACCTCGCGAGTTCGAACGAATGTACACTCTGGCCGGCAGTGCCGGCGAGCACCAACCGGAAGCGATTCGCTCGGTTCTCTTAAAGCTTCTTTCTGGAAGAAGAATCTCTAATACGTGAAGCGAGCAATTCTGATATCCAAATAAATCCTTTCAATCGCGCGGAGAACTAGGAGGGGCGATTGATCGACGAGGTCGAAGTGCCGAAGCCAACTTTGACTACCAGTCGATCAAGCGCAATCTTTAGCAAACGGTCATCAAAAAGGCGAAGCTTCCGCTCGGCAGATGCCTGTCCTGCGGGCCATTGTCGAAGGCCGGAACGAATACCCGAAATCGTTGGTTCCGCATGCTCTCGTTCAATCAACCAGTCAACCGTAGCCAAAAGCTCCATACCCAAAGGCGACTCAAAGCCGTCGATGCGCTTTGTGGTCGAATCGAGCACCCGATTGAGCGCTTCCGACGAGTCCTGTTTAAGGAACAGGTCGACATATTTCCGGCGGTCTTCATCGAACCAGATCGTGTCGGCCGGACCTGCGTCGCTCAATCGCTTGTCGCAGTGGAGATAAGTTCCGTCGAGTGCATTGAGCAAATGACGAAGCCGGTCCGAGTAGGGGCCATATTTGTCCGCTTTGAAGTGAAGCTTCAAAGGGTCCTCGATACCCAATGAATGAATTGTCCGTTCAAGAAACCACCCCAGTTTTTGCACTTCAAGGTAGGTGCACTCAATTCCGAGCACCCAATAGCGCCGTATCATCTCCGCAATGAGCACTCGCGCCGGCGTAAGCTCCTCCACGCCCGTGCGTTTCGCGACATTCTGATATTTTGCAGTCGGTTCGTAGACCTCAATCTCAACACCTTCAAGATCGCCGAGAATCCTCTGAATTTCCGCTCGCACATCGCCCCAATCAAGTCCGCCGTTGCCAGAGCCGAGTGGAGGCAGGGCGATCGAACGAATCTGGTGTTCCTGAATTACACGCCGCAGATCCTTCAAGCCTTCGACAATCCATTCGAGCTTGGAGGGTTGCCGCCAATGCTTTTTGGTTGGGAAATTGATGATCCAGTGTGGGCCTTCGAAGGTGCGGTTTTCCGTCACAAACATGCGGCCAATTCTGACGTCCTTGCGCTTGCAGGCGTCCTCATAAGCAAGGAAATTGGCTGGGAATGCCTCTTTGAACATCAAGGCGATGCCCTTGCCCATGACGCCGACGGTATTGACCGTATTCACGAGCGCCTCGACGTGGGATTCGAGGAGATTGCCTTGAACAAATCGCATGATCAAAAGTACCAGTTCCTCTGAACAGTAGTCTGCATTTTCAGGTTACATTTCGCAAGTTCTGCCTGGATACCCTCATCGACCGCGGACGTATACGAACAGATTCCAAGTAGAGCCTCTACCGGCAGATGCTTCCAGACCAGCGCCTCGGCCTGATAGCGCTCCTTCTTTCCAGGGTCGTCCGGATCATGCTTGAAATCCTTGCGGTTCAGAAGGTCCCAGTCGACCTTGTCCAAGTCGTTCACATCGGTGAAATAGCTCGCCATGAGCGGGTAAGCGTGCTGGTCCGTGAAAACGAACGGAATCCCAAGCTCAGCGACTCTGTGCAGCGAGGACACTAGGATCACGATCTCTTCGTTTGGCACCTGCCGCACATTGTAGCCGGTATGGATGTTGAACATCATGATCGAAAATGGCGTGAAATAAAATGGCACATAATCGCCGAGAGTCCCGTCTGGACCAACTCTGACAACACGGTGTGCGCGCTTGTCGATCAGATCGAGATTTCCAATGTTCCGAAAATTGGGATCCAACACCCTACCTGTGGGCGCGTGCAATCCATGCTTCAGAATCCATGGCACATTGTCGCGGTGCGTGATTCTGAAAATGCGAGGTCGGTCTGCACTGAGCGCTGGTGGCATGGCCTTGTTAGGTTCGTGAACTCATTATTCGGCGGACTCGCAGGTAGAGCGCACACTGAGGCCTAAGTTCCGCAGAACACGCTGCTTCCTTCCGGTTCTTCTCGGGCCGAAAAAGAGACTGACCATTGTATCGAACCCAAGAAGAGTGACCGCCAAACGTCGGACGTCGTTCCAACCACAAACCCGCGGTGATCCCAGATCCAGTCTCTCACTACCAAGGTGAAGAAGTTCCTGCATCTAGAAGGAGGAAGCCATATGAGGCTCCGCCGCAATGAATACTGCCCCGTACACAAATCGCTTTCCTGCTGCGGCCGGGAGACCCTTCCCAAGCCCCGGCTCATAAAACTCGGAGTTCAGCGTGTGGAGGATCCCCACCACCCGCGAGGATATCGGGAGCTGCGATCACCGGCAGAGATGCGAAAACTGCTGAACCGCAAGGTGCGGCAACAGGCCGGAATATGCGCGATCTGCCACGAAGAGTTTACCGACTACAACGACATCGTTCCAGACCATAAGAATCCCAAAGGAATGGGCGGAGGCTGGAGAGATGATCATCCGGACAACATTCGAGCAACGCATTTCTGGTGCAATGAAGAAAAAGGCTCGACCAGAATAGACTAAGGGCCGATCAGTTTCTTTCTTTTTCTCGAAGTGATCGACAGTTCAGTTTCCTACGGTCTTGCAAGTTGCCGAAAGTGTGCATGATCGCAGACCAAGGGAGAGAGTCTCAGCCTTGAACATTCCCTCCGACAAAGCTAACCTCACTTCAGCATGTCATCCAGAAATTCCGATGCTGGAGCAACGCTGGTCACCAATAGATAGTCTCGTGGTCGCGTACAGGCAACGTAAAGCAGTTGTCGTTCGGTGTTGTAAACGTCTTCTAGATCTGCATCATCCACGACTGTCTCGATCCGCTCCTGCAATGGAATTACTTCATCGTCACAAGCCATCACCGCGACAGCTCGAAATTCCAAGCCTTTTGCTAAATGCATGGTGCCGATCGAAATCTTCCCAATCGCTGTCTCCACATTGTCGTCAAGCACCTTCAAAGAAAGCTCAGCATGTTTCGCAGCCGCTTTCGCCCTGTCGAGTTCAGCTGAGGATCGAACAAAAACTGCTACTTCATGCGGCTGAACGCCTTCACTCGTTCGTGCTTTCAGCCATTCGCCGACGATTCTGGTTTCTTCCGCCACGGTATTCAGAATCTTGATGGTCGGGAGCGGACCGTTGAACAGAGAAACCGTTACCCTACGGTCCTCGACATTGCCGTCGACGTCCGACACTTCCGGGCCCAGCAGTCGGTCAGCTTGTATCCTTATCTGGTGTGATGTCCGATAGTTGATTCTCAACGTTGTTGAGCGACCGCGAACATCGACCCCCAGAGCCCTCCATGAGAACGGCTGCTGGAATATCCGCTGTCCAAGGTCCCCAGCGAAAAAGAGTTTGTTTGGGCGGCCGGCACCCAACGCAGCCAGGAATCTGAGCTGCGCAATACTTACGTCCTGAGCCTCATCGACAACTACAAAGTCGAATGGTGAACGCGCACTACCCTCGAAGTGGGATGCAAGCCGATTGAACATCCCGGAATACGTGATGATCTCTTTGGAGCGAAGTCTGGACCTCACATCCTCAAAAATCGACCAAAGCAATGCTCGTTGGGGTTCCTTGAGGCGGGTCTTGCGCCCTAGCCGCGACACGTCGCGATAAGCCTCCCAAGTGTCCAACTGCCATCCATCGACGACCTGCTCCCATTCCGTGATCAGGAAATGGAGTGAGAAGCGGTTCCCCTGTGCGGCATTGGAGGCATCTTGGATAATCTGGCGAATCGTTTCGCGACTGGCGATCCGAAGCTTACCTAGATTGACTTCGTGCAATCGCCTGCCTATCGAGTTCATGGCGTGCACTTCAATACGCTCCCCTAGGCGCGGCTCGTTGCTGATTAATAGCCTAAGCTTTGACCGAAGAGCGTTCGCCAACGTCTCCGAGAACGTTGTGAGCAGCAACCGAGTCTCCGGGTTGGCGCGAGCCAGATGAACGGCGCGATGTAGAGCCACAATTGTCTTTCCTGTGCCTGCCGAACCCGAAATGCGGGCCGGGCCGCTATAGTCACGTTCAACCAACTGACGCTGCGCGGGATGAAGAAAAATTGTCCATTTTTCCCACGGATATTCGAACGCCCGCTCAAGCTCTTCCTGGCTACTGATCGTTCGGAACCTGCGCTGCGCATCGGGATGATTGAACGCACCAGGAGTAGGCTCTGACACTTTCGCGACGGTGTCTAAGCGTGCACTCGGGGCATACGCGTGAACGCTTGCTGAAACTTGAACCAGGGGGTGGGGCGTGACGCCAGTAGCCAGATTGAGTAACGCTTCTGCAGCCTCAGAAGGAAGGTGCCCAGCTAGGTCGAGGATCGTGTCCTCGTTGGCGTTTCGCGCGTCGCCCAGCCATTCCCGCGGCACGCCGAAGGCAAGCAATTGGTCATCTGACAATGCGGAGTATAAAGGAGGCTTTGCTTTAGGCTTGGACTCCACTTCGACGTACTTTGGGATGGCTATTTCTTGGACTCTTTCCCGAATCTCGACGAGCTGTGCTGCGCCTGTCTTCGGATGAGTCTCAACTTTGCGGCGTTCCGCCCATTGGTACGCCTCGTCGTGATGATTTACGTAGCACAACAACAGACTGGTTCCTGTCTTGTGCACAATCAGCCGAACATCCCGACTTACGCGAATGGACCAGAAGTTCGGGTCTTTCGCTTTCGCTAGTTTGTGGAATTGCAAACTCGGTTGACTTGGATTCAGCTGGAGATCAAAGGCCGCAGTCTTGACTACCTTCTGCTCCTCGCCTGTCAGCCTAGCAAGGCTGTCGGTGAACGTGTCCGAAATGCGAAATTCCATCAGTTCACTCGAAATACCTTCATCACTTCGTCGCCAAGATGGTTAATGACTTTCACCGCGATTCGCCCAGAGTCGGGCTTATCGAACGGGCGCGATATATCGCTATGCAGTGTGGCCCAAGCTTCTTCATTGATCTCGGCCTTCAGCGTTGTCTTGAGGGACTTATAGGGATCACTCGCGCCAAGAAAATACGCGTGGCGAACGAAGAAGCTTTCTTCGTTGTAGTCCGTGTCGACGAACCAGCACGCGATCCCATCCGCGCCGTCGCTGCGAACTTCGCCCGTGTTGGGGTGGAATACGTCCACGCCGTTGACTTTGACCTGGACTTGCCCGTCCTTTGCTTTGAGGATGTCGATGTCCGGCTCTCCAAAGATCACGAAGAGGTTGCCCTTGCCGGTATTCTTCAAGTCATCCGCCATGTGCAGGTCGGCATTCATCCGCGCTTTCAGCACTGGAATCCGGCCAAGCTTATTGAATTCCGCGGAGTGAGCGTCATAGTTGAAGGCGCAAGTGATCAGCACGTCAAAAGCCGCGTCACCCGCTTCGCGGGCGGCTGCAACCAAGTCAGGCCGCGAAACTGTTCCAAACTCAGGGCCAACGAAGATCGCAGCCCGTTTCTCTGATTTGCCGGCACCTTCGAAATACTTTCCCTCAGCGCACACGAAGTATCCCGGCCACGGCGCAATCGACGAGAACGAAATCTTGTCTTCCTTGTGTGCTTGTTGAACTCCTGCGGTCTTGAGGTTCTCCAGAATCATCTGGACAAAGCCAGCGTCATCTTCACGCCCACTCGCCGACTTCCGCTGACCGTCAATCCATTCACCGTCTTCGTCTAACGAGATCACCCGGTGCGGCGAGAGGCTCTCTACGGTAAACGGTCCGGCCACTCGGACTTTCTTATTGTTCTCGTAAGGCTTGTCGTAGAGGTATTCGAACTCCGCCTTGGCAACAATCGAGGCGTCAATCTCTTTCTGCCGAGCGATTCGCTGTTTCCACCATTCGGCATGAGTCTCCTTGGCCTCTTCTTTCCATTTCGCATCGGCGTCGCCGGGAATCTGCCACTCCTCCCAGTCAACCTTGAGGGCCGCGTTGAGCCTCTTTCTAAGAGGTTCAAGCAATGTCTGGTATTGGTCCCAAATCACGTCGAGTTCCGCGTTATTCGCGATGGACTTGAGCGTAATATGTGGCACTCGCTCGTAAACGAAGCCTTGTCGAACATTGCCGTGGGTTGGAGAATCGAATGGGGCGGTTTTAGTAATCTCGGCTTCTTTGAGCTGACCATCGCGACTGTCAGCGAGTACGTAGTAGATGTATCGAGCACCCATGATTCGAGCGCGAGCGAGAGCCAGCGCGACGCGCGAGGTGTCAATCGTGATCCAACGACGCCCCCATTGTTCAGCAGCGTAGGCAGTCGTACCAGCTCCACAGGTGGGATCGAGTACAAGGTCGCCAGGGTCGGTAGCCATCAACAAGCATCGTTGAACAAGTGTGACGGAGGATTGCACGACGTATACTTTTTCCTCACGCCGGCTAGAAAAGCGCACATCACGCCAAATATTGTGGAGCGGCGACACAGGATAATCCCGAAAGAAACGCACATAACGAAGCGACGTACCGCGAGGCTCCAGGCGATTCGCCTTGATCAGTCTCGAAAAACCCAGCTCGCCTGTCTTCCAATACCCATTTCCGGGTGTATATTGATTCCCCCGAAATGAAACGGGGAACGAGCCTGGTGGTCTGCTAGAGGTGGTCGTGTCTTTCGAAAATACCTTAAATTGCGACTCGAACGCTGACCAGTCAGATGCGCTATTGACCTGCTGGATTGAAGTGCGGCTGAGTCGTTCATCTTCAAAATTTGAATATTCGCTCATGACAGACTCTGTTGGTAATTTGTCGCCGAAGAGCGAGCGAAACTTGAGTTGTGGTCTTGATTTTGCGTAGGCGAGAACGTAATCAGTGCTCAGCGAAAGGAATTCGCTGGTTTGCGCGCTAGTTTTTTCGACCGTGATCAATGCAACGAAATTAGCGTCGCCGAAGATGTCGTCCATGACAGCTCGGACTCGGTGCACATTTTCGTCCCCGATTTGTACAAATATTGCACCACTCTCGTTCAGCAGATCACGCGCTACCGTGAGCCGATCGCGCAGATACGTCAAATACGAGTGGATTCCGTCACGCCATGTGTCACGAAAGGCCTTTACCTGTTCCGGCTCGCGCGAGATGTGTTCGAGATTGCCGTCCTTGACGTCTCGGCTTGTTGTACTCCACTGAAAGTTCGAGTTGAATTTGATCCCGTAAGGCGGATCGATGTAGATGCACTGTACCTGACCACGCAGCCCTTCGCGCTCCGCGAGCGAAGCCATTACTTGCAGGCTATCGCCCAGGATCATGCGATTGCTCCAGTGAGCATCATGCTGATAGAACTCAGTCTTGGCAGCCTCGCTCGGAAGACCGTTAAAGTCTGCAAATAGATCGATCTGCGCCTCGGCTTCTTTAGAATTCACCTCGCTACGGCGGCGCAATTCGTCTATCAATACTTTGGATTGAACCTTCTCTTGGATGTATAACGGCGGAGCGTGGACAACGAGATCGGACCAATCCTGTTCATCCTTACCTCGCCACACCAATTGTGGGTCCAAGTCACGGTTCCGACGCTCGTAAGCCACTCGAATCGGGCTTTGCTCATCCACCCGCATCACTGACTGGAACTCAGCAGTAGGAATGTTCCTACGCTTTGCCTTGTCATGCGTGAGCGTTTCAACTTTCTTCTTTTCTTTCTGTTTTGATCCGTTCTTTGCCATAATATTTAGGCTATCTGCGACATAGTTACCGACTCGATCATCTTGTTGAATTCCGCTTCAACCTTGGCGGCAAAGTCAGACTCGATCTGGTAAACCTCAGTGAATTCCTCGAACGCCCAACGTCCATATTTGCCGCTGTTGTTCACGCCCGGCACCCAGTATGTTTCCATGGTCGCTTTCTTCTCTTTTGCGTCCTCACGCCGGTAGCCCTTGATCTCCACAATCAAGTGCAGCAGGTCATCCTCGCCGTGCCCGTCGCTTACCAGCACGATGAAGTCAGGCCGGTACTTGCGGTTTTCGGAACCAAAGCGATACGGCACTTCGAGACCCAAATTATGGTTCTTCACGTACGCTTTTACCCGAGGGTGTGATTCGGCCACGCGGCAGAATTCAGCTTCCCAGTCGCTATCGAGAATCACCCAGTTGATGTGGCAACGACGCGCGTCTGTCTCCCAACGATCGGCCCTAGAAGTGGTGAACTTCACGTAGCTCGTAGAACCCATTGGATTGTAAGGGTCTGGGATCGTCTTGATCGGCGATTTCCCGATCGTGTCACGAACTATCGCTGCCGTGATGCGTTCACAAGCCATGTCCGCCAATTCCTGATACATGAGCTGCGCCGGGAAAGTGCCGCCCTTGCAAACAAGGCAAGTGTCGAGCCATTCCTTGGTGATCCGTTTAAGTTGGCCAAAGAGGTGGAGCTTGGGTTCTTCCCCAGGATCACGCCACTTCGCGTAAAGCAATCGCTTGGAGACGTGAAAGAGCAAGGTGGACCGTCTCATGTCACCAAGGTGCTCTAAGCTGAGTTCGACACCCTCACCGATGATTCCCGCGTTCCTCGTGATCGAAGGACCAACAAGATCGGGAGTCAATTCCAGCACCGAGTCATCGTTGAATTGTGCAGTCAGACGCTCTTCGGGTAGTTCACTCACATTACAAGAGTCACAAGTGATCGGCGAGCTACGCCGGCAGCCGGAAGTTTAGCCACGGCTCGCACCACGATTGGTGACCACAAGTTTGAGCGGACGCGCGGCAAATCTCCACACCACTGGCTGACCGGGAGGAACTATGGGAAGTCTGTTCCGAAGGGGCCGTATCTGGTGGATCAAATACTACTGGAACGGCAAGGCCTTCCGCGAAAGCAGCAAGTCCTCAACCCTCTACGCTGCAAAACGACTGCTCAAGCAGCGAGAGGGAGAGGTCTCTATCGGATCTCATTTGGGCCGCAATACTGATCGCGTTCGCTTCGAGGAGCTGGCCCAGGATTTGCTCAATGACTATCAGGCCAACAACAGGAAGTCGTTTGTTTGGGCAAAGCGACGGATCGAACTGCATCTTGCAGCCTTCTTCGCGAGAGCACGGGTAGTCGATATCACCACCGAGCAGGTGCGTGGCTACACGACGAGACGGAGGGATCAAGGCGCGAGCAACGGTAGTATCAATCGCGAGTTGGCAGCACTAAAGCGCATGTTCAATCTCGCGGCTAAAATGACGCCGCCCAAAGTTGCGCGCGTACCCTACATTCCGATGCTCAGGGAGAACAATGTCAGGAAAGGTTTTTTCGAGCATCACGAATTTTTGGCGCTTCGTCGTGAACTCCCGGGCTATCTCAAACCCGTGCTTATGTTCGGATACCACACGGGTGCCCGCCAGGGCGAAATCCTCGGGCTCTGTTGGCATCAGGTCGATTTCGGTTCGCGGACGGTCCACCTTGAACCAGGTACCACCAAGAACGATCAGCCCCGCAGCATCGCCCTGACAAGCGAATTGTTCGAGACGCTGAAATCAAGAAAGCAAATTCGCGATTTGCATTTCCCGGAGTGTGAGCACGTATTCTTCAACAAAGGAAAAGATATTCGCAAGTTCGAGAGAGCTTGGAAGAGCGCAGCCAGCCGGGCGGGAATTCGTGGAAAACTATTTCATGATCTCAGGCGTACTGCCATTCGCAATATGGTGCGTGCAGGTGTTCCAGAGCGTGTTGCAATGGCGATCTCGGGACACAAAACTCGGTCCGTGTTCGATCGCTACAATATTGTTGCGGAGCGCGAACTGCATGAAGCCGCATGCCGATTGGAAACCCACCTTGCCAAGGCTATTGCAGTTCTCCGCGACTGACGAGGAACTGTTTGCGAGTGAAGTTTCTGGAGCAGAATTGGAGCGCGTTTTGGGACACGTTATGTGTCCAACGTGCTCCAAAATCGAAACTCGGCTTCCAGTTGACTCATTGAGGGTAGCTGGGGCGAACCAAGTCCTGTTTTTCAACCCCACCGAAGGCTACGGATTAACCGCGTCGGGTGACGATGCCAGTCTATCGCTGGCCATCAAGGTACGGGGCCCTTCCTCTAAAAAGCGCCGACTACGGCTCAATGACGACTTTGATGATCCGGTGTACCAACTCAAGTTGCTGAGGAGCGCAGGTCGTGAGTAGAGTGTCGATGCGCTTTCGGATGTCGCGCGGATCTTCTTCTCGCTCCAGGAGCAGGAGGGTACTCGGCTGTAGCCCTAGTCCCTTTGCCATCGCCACTATCGTATCGAGACTCGGCACTTTCTTCCCGCGTTCCACGTCGCCCCAGAAGTTGCCCGTTATACTGCCACGTTCGGCAGCTTCCTCAAGACTGAGCTTTGCTGCCTTTCGTAGCCTTCTGATCCGTTGCGCAAACAGTGTGCGATGTTTCAACGAGCCACCTGCACAACCATAGCGGGCACTTTGCCTATGTAAAACAATCTATTGAGTTTAATATTGGTGTAAATAGACTCTTATCGTGTTTATTGGAGCAGGTTGGTTCACTTCGAAAGCGTTGCTGGAACTGTCGCACACAAGGAACTGCGGCTACGAGAACTGCGATTCGGAATGGGAAGGTGACGCGGCTTTGTAGTTGTAGATCAGCCTCGAAACTTGGAGCGAAAGGTGCAATTGCTCGGGAGTGAGTAGGTCCAGAAGGGTGTTTAGTTCCTTGCGTTCTTGGTCCTGTGCATTCTCTTCCTCGAATGTCATCAGGGTGCGCACCGAGATTCCCAACCCCTTGGCAAAGCCGAAAATGGTATTAAGGCACGGTTCTTGAACCATGCGCTCAACGCTGCCCCAGAAATTAGTTGAGAGGCCACCTTGCTCGCTCGCTTTCTCAAGACTGAGTTCCGCGACATCTCTGAGATGACGCAGGCGGCTCGCAAATCGTTCTCGATAGTCTGGGAGGGGGTCCACATCCCAACAATAGGGTGGGATTGCCGCCTATACCACACTCGATGGAATGTATTTTTCTTGAAAAACTAACTCTATCGAGTTATATATGACTGATTATGAACTCTAAAGAGGTTATCGGAAGAGACCGAAGCTAGGAGTGAGCGGGAGCCCGGCACGGCGGGCGGAAAAATCGGCCATGAGCCTGTCAGCTTCAGTACGGCTTCCCAATCTTCGACTCTCCAAGGAGAATAGCGAAACTGGAATTCCTTCTCTGCGGAATCCCGCCGCGGCAGATACTTCTGACGAAGCACTGATGGCGAACATCTGCGAAGGTGACAAAGAAGCCCTTGCACCCCTGTTTCGCCGCTACGCTCGCATCGTTCGTGGGGTCGCTTATCGGGTCCTGCAAGATACGTCCGAAGCGGACGACCTGCTTCAGGACATCTTCTTGTTGGTTCACCGCCTTTGCAGAACCTTTGACAGTTCCAAGGGGCCGGCACGGTTCTGGATTCTCCAAATGACCTACCGCCGCGCTATCTCCCGCCGGCGTTACCTGACCTCCCGCCACTTCTACACTCACGTGGATCTGGACCAGGCAGCGAATCAGTTGGGTGGTCCGCTGACAAACTCTGGACAGTTTGGGGATGCGATGCATGGAGTCCTTGACCAAAGAGAGGCATTGCAAAGCTGGTTCGCCGAACTTTCGGAAAGCCAGCGACAGACTCTCCACCTCTTCTTCTTTGAGGGGTACACATTTGAGGAGATCGCTGCCAAACTGGGTCAGACCGTTGGGAACGCTAGAAATCACTATTACCGAGGGCTGGACAAGTTGCGGAAGCAGATTTCTGCTGGCAAATTGTCGGGCAAAGAAGCAGTATGATAAAAGGTTCTAGCCATCGTAGGAGCGGGTGCGTTGTTGCCAAGCGGACCCCATGACGAGTTCTTGGAGCTCTGTGCTGTTTCGACCTCAGGCCAGCTTAGCGAGGAAGAACAGAACCGGCTTCAGGAACACCTTGCTGTTTGCGCCGAGTGCCGTGAAGCTCTCCGGCAGTACGAATCCGTGGTCCAAGATGCGATCCCAGCCATAGGGACAGAGCAATCATCGCGAATAGATCCCGGCCCTTCCTGGTCTCAATCGAGAGCGGAGAAAGCCTTCTTCGAGCGCTTGGCACAAGAGGATGGCCAACAGCCAGGCGGCACCGAAAGCAAGAATGGCGTGCCAGCCGCTTTCCGCCGGGCTCTCCCGATCGCTCCTGAATCGACCTGGCGGCACGTTTGGATGTTGTACGCTGCGGGGGTTTTGCTTTTCATCACACTTGGCCTTTCTGCGTACTGGGTCGGCGTGCGACACGGCACGGATGCAGCGAAAGCCACTGGGCCGGCCACACCTATTCCAGGCACAACTTCTCGAGATCAAGTTGCACTTGAGAACCCGTCCTCACTGGAAGAGCAGCTAAGCGATGCCGCTCACGAACGCGAAATTGCCCGTGCCCAAATCGCCCAACGGGATAAGGCGCTGGCAGATCTCCGCCGCCAACTAGCGCGCCAGTCAGCGGACATCCGCCGCATGAAGGATGCGCAGGACCAACTAGAGAGCAACCTCCGCAGCGACGAGACCGGCAAGCAAGATCTCGTTCAGCAGCGCGCCGAGTTGGGGCAGAAGTTGGAATCGGCACAAGTGGAATCTCGGGCACTAAAGCAACAGGTGGATTCGCTCAGCCAACAATCTACAGACGAAACTGCGCACGCCAAGGTCCTAGGGACCAAGGTCAACGATCTCACTCGTCTCCTTCAGGATCGTGAAGCATCCATTGGTCAGCAGGAGGAGCTGCTTTCCCATGACCGCGACATTCGGGAACTCATGGGTGCCCGTGACCTCTACATCGCAGAGGTCTATGACGTGGGCGACAATGGGGCCACAAGAAAACCCTACGGTCGCGTGTTCTACACCAAAGGAAAGTCTTTGATCTTTTATGCTTACGATCTGGATCAGCAGGAAACAAAGCGGGCCAAGGCATTTCAGGCATGGGGACGTCGCGGACCGGATTGGAAGCAGGCGCTGAATCTCGGCATCTTCTATGAGGACAACGCTTCCAAGAAGCGCTGGATTCTGAAACTGGACGACCCCAAAACGCTGGCGCAGATCGATGCTGTCTTTGTAACCTTGGAACCGCACGGCGGAAGCAGTAAGCCGAGCGGCAAACCCCTTCTTTTCGCCTACCTCCGAGTCAATCCCAACCATCCCTGAGTCCCAGGTCTTTTTTCGTTGATTCGTTCTAGAATCTATTTCAGTTGATAAAAATGGCGGGGCTTCCTGCGAACAACTGAGGAGTGGCTGAGACTCGTTGCTCGCTGGAGAATCAGTATGCGCTTCCCCCGGATTACCCTCCCCCTTAGTTGCTTCGTGCTGTTTGCTTTCTCCGCTGTTGGACAGTCGCCCAACGGGAATATCAACGGCCTGGTCCTTGACCCTTCCAGCCAACTCATTGCCGGTGCCGAAATTATCGCGGTGAACGACGTCACCGGCGTGCATTACACCACCAAAACCAACAACGAAGGAATTTACGTTTTGCCCAACCTGCCTCCTGGCCCCTACCGCGTCCAGGTTTCAAAGGTTGGCTTCAAGACGATCGTTAAGCCTGACATCGTTCTCAATGTTCAGGACGCTCTGTCGATCAACTTCACCCTGCCGGTAGGCGCAACACTTGAGACGGTCACCGTCGAGGGTGGCGCACCGTTGGTCAATACTGAGAACGCCGCAGTGAGCACGGTCGTTGATCGTCAATTTGCGGAGAACTTGCCGATGAACGGCAGAAGTTTCCAAACACTGATTGAGCTTACTCCCGGGGTCGTTCTTACCTCCAGCAACGGTGGTTCCGACAATGGACAATTTAGCGTCAACGGCCAACGCGCCGCTTCAAACTACTGGATGCTGGACGGGGTGAGTGCCAATATTGGCACCAGTGCCTCTTTCGGAGGAAACGGGGTCGGAGGTGCACTCGGTTCCTTTAGCGCGCTCGGCGGGACGAACAGCTTGGTCTCAGTAGACGCTCTACAGGAATTTCGAATCCAGACATCCACCTATGCGCCGGAATACGGGCGCACACCGGGCGGGCAGATTTCGATCGTGACGCGCTCGGGGACAAACCAGTTTCACGGCACCGCCTTCGACTACTTGAGGAATGACATCTTTGACGCGAACAACTGGTTCAACGGCTACACCAACAACCCTCCTCTTCACAAAGCCGAGGAGCGGCAAAATGATTTCGGCGGGACATTTAGTGGTCCCATTCTTCGGGACCGAACGTTCTTTTTCTTCTCCTATGAGGGCCTTCGATTGAGGCTGCCACAAACAGCCCTCACTGAGGTGCCCGACGTTGCTGCACGACAGAACGCAATCCCGGCCATGCAGCCTTACCTGAATGCCTTTCCTCTGCCCTCACCCAATGGATCGGATGACCCATCGACAGGCATTGCCCAGTTCAACGCGAGCTATTCGAATTCCGCTTCGCTCGATGCCTACAGCATTCGGATTGATCATAAATTGAACGGGAGGCTCTCTCTTTTTGGGCGATACAACTACTCGCCTTCCGAGATTGTTCAGCGTGGCAATGGCAACTCCTTAAACAACGTCTCTCCGAGTCGCATCACGACGCAGACGACCACTCTTGGCGCCACCTGGATGATCTCTCCATTCATTAGCAACGACGTGCGTTTTAACTACAGCCGAACGGCTGCGGGTAGCAATTTCTTCCTGGATCACTTCGGCGGGGCTGTTCCTCTTTCGTCTTTGCCGTTTCCATCTCCCTTCACACCTGGAAATGCGAGCTTCTTCGTCGGCATCTTCTCGCTGAGTGGCGGACAGTACAACGCTGGTGCCAACGTAAACAATGTCCAGCGCCAGCTAAACATTGTTGACAGCTTGGCCGTTCAGACCGGATCCCATAGCCTGAAGTTTGGAGTGGACTTTCGCCGGTTGGCGCCTGCGTACGCACCCTTTCGTTATGGCCAGAGCGCATTCTTCAACGATGTGCCGTCTGCCGAGCAAGGGATTCTCAGCTTCAGCGAAGTGCAGTCCGTCGCCGGCGCCACGCTCTTGTTTCGCAATCTTGGGATGTTTGCGCAGGATACGTGGCGCATCGCGCCCCGTCTTACCTTGACGTACGGTCTACGATGGGATGTAGACTTTACGCCGTCGTCTATCAGTGGCCCGCGTATCCCGGGAGTGACGGGTTTTAATCTCAGCGACTTGTCCCAGTTGGCTCTAGCCCCTATCGGAACGCCCCCATTCAAAACTCCGCTCGGCAATGTCGCGCCTCGCATCGGATTGGCATACCAGTTGTCCAAGAACCCAGAGTGGGGAACAATCCTGCGGGGTGGATTTGGGGTTTTCTATGACCTCGCGACATCCGAAGTCGGGAATGTCATTCTGCAGGCCAGCTACCCATTTTCCGCGATTGCGTTTCCTTTGGCGAACACATTTCCCTTGGATCCCGCGTCCGCCGCGCCACCCTCGATCACGCCCGACAATTTGGCTTCCGGAACCTTAAGCGCATTTGATCCGCACCTGAAACTGCCCTACACGCTTCAGTGGAATGTCGCACTCGATCAGCCTTTGGGAAAGGAACAGGCTTTTTCCATTTCCTACATTGGAGCCGTGGGACGGAGACTGATCCAAACCGCGTTCGTAGTTTCGCCCAACCCGGCTATTGGGTCGGCAAATCTCGTTTCGAACGAAGGTAGGTCGGATTACGATGCACTCCAACTTCAATACCACCGGCGACTATCACATGGCCTCCAGGCGCTCGCCTCCTATTCATGGGCGCACTCGATCGATGACGGGTCCGCCGGTTCATTCGGTAACGCGGCCAACGCGGTTGTACCCGGCGTCGGTCCAAATTCGAATCGCGGTCCCTCCGACTTTGACATCCGGAACGCATTTTCCGCAGGGCTGACATACGACATTCCGGATCCGAAAACTAAAGCCTTCGCAGGCAGACTCTGGCGTGGGTGGTCCATCGAGAATGTGATCCAGGCTCGATCGGCCACGCCCTTGAACATCTTTGACGGAAAGTTTTCAGAGCTGTTTCGAGGCCTGACGCAGGTGCGACCAGATGTGGCAGCGGGGATTCCGCTCTACTTGTACGGACGCCAATACCCCGGAGGAAAGGCCCTTAACGACACTCCGAATCAGGCTGGTCCTGGTTGTGTGGGACCATTCTGTCCGCCCCCAACGGATGGCAGTGGAAATCCCCTGCGTGAGGGTACTTTGGGGAGGAATGCGGTGCGTGGCTACCGGGCCACGCAATGGGATTTTGCAGTTCATCGAGACTTTCCGATTCATGAGTCCATCAAGCTGCAGTTTCGAGCGGAAATGTTCAACGTCTTGAACCATCCCAATTTCGCTCCGCCCATCGGGGACATCAACAACTCTCAGTTCGGTTTGTCCACCAAAATGTTAGGGCAAAGCCTTGCCGGCGGGAATGTCGGAAGTGGCGCCTTGAGTCCCCTATATCAACTCGGTGGGCCCCGGTCGATCCAATTGGCCCTGAAGCTCAGTTTCTAACAACGCAGCAGCAACTGGAACCAAGCGCGCGGCGCAAACGCGTTCGTTTCGATCTTTTTAGTTCCGACTTTCCCGAAAGGAGATACGGCATGGTTAAAAGCACAGGGTCTGGGGGGAGGATCCAACGAATCTCTTTGACTTTGACCGCCGCCGTCTTCCTTTGTTGTGGAGTGGGTACACTGACTGCGCAGACTGGACGCGAGGAACATGCATGGCCAATTGAGGAGGCTTTGCGAGCTCGTAATTTTGCGCCGGGTTCTCCGACACGGTTCTCGCGCAACGGTAAATGGCTGGCATATACCGTTGCCGAGGTGCGGAATAGCATGCCCTCTGATCCCGACACCTGGCTTCGAACGGGAGTCCCATGGTACGGAAAAGGCGGGAGAGTTTACGTCTTGAATGTCGCAACTCGTGAGGCGACGGAAATCAGTTCTCCTGAAACGGACAACTGGCTTCCGACGTGGTCTCCTAACAGCCGTTATCTCGCCTTTCTTTCGGATAGCGACGGCAGTGGCCAAGCAAAAGTTTGGATTTGGGACGCCGAAGTCAATAACATCCGGAAGATCTCGGATGTGAGAGTCCGAGCAGATTGCATACAGTGGACGCACGATAGCCGGAGCCTTCTCATCACAACCATTCCACGAGAGCTTACTGTGGATCAGTATCTAACCAAGGTGTCTGCGAGCAGACAGGACGTAAAAGCAACGGTTCGCAAACATTCTTCCGTTGCAACCGTCGCCGTGTATGAGTCAAGCGCGGATCCGTCGGGAGGCAATCGCTCTGCAACGTCTGATCCCTGGAATCTACGCGAGAAATTGCGCGACTTGGCTTTGATCGATACCGAAGGTGACCAAGTGCGGACGATCATTCGGAATCGAAACATTGCGGCATACCAGCTCTCGCCCGACAGCTCCCGAGTCGCTTACACCGTTGCAATGCGTTTCGAAAAACCCGGATCGCAGCAGATCCTTTTCGAACTCGGAGTTGTCACCATTGGAACGAATCAGAGCCGAGTTGCCGCCTCGAATATTCGATTGGACCATGATGGTGCATCATTCAGCTGGTCTCCAGACAGCACTCGATTGAGCTTTCGCGCTGGCGGCCCTGAAGAATTGGCTGGCGACTGCTACGTGGTAGATCTTGGAGACGGAAGCACGCACAACCTATCCCTGTTTCCCTCCTCGAACCCATCCTACTTTCCCGGTGGGGCAGAACCCGTGTGGGACGCGAAGGGAAACGAAATCTATTTCCTCCGCGATGGGAGTTTGTGGCGTGCTGACCTAAATCAAAAGAAGTCTAGTGTAGTTGGCCAGATACCCAACCATCGGATTACAGAACTCATTGCGCAACCCGGAGGTCCTCTGTGGACCGTAGATCATGGAAAATCTACGATTCTCCTGACCCACGACGAGGTGGGAAAACAGGATGGATTTTACAAGATCGATCTGACCACGGGCCAAGGCACGAAGCTTCTGGAGAGAGGGCAGTGCTATTCCTGTGTCTCACAAAGGCCGCATGTCGCGGTTAGCGGGGATGGCGGTGAAGCAGCTTACTTGGTGGAGGATGCCGAGCACTGCTCCGATTTGTGGTTGAGTGACTCGACTTTTGGAGACCACCAGCGACTGACACACGTGAATCCGCAATTTGACAGATATCGAATGGGTAAGGCTCAACTGATTGACTGGTTGAGTGACGATGGCGAGCGGCTGCAAGGGGCATTGCTACTGCCCGCCGACTACAAGAAGGGAGAGCGCTATCCGCTGGTCGTATGGGTTTACGGGGGAAACCGGGTTTCTGACCATTTCGACCATTTCGGTCTCGCCTATCCTGGTCCATTCAATATGCAATTATTCGCTACCCGTGGCTATGCTGTCCTTTTGCCGGATGCCCCGATGCACGTCGGCACGCCCATGTTGGATTTGGCAAAGTCGGTGCTGCCCGGCGTAAACAAGGCAGTCGAACTAGGAGTAGCAGCCCCTGATCACCTGGGTATCATGGGTCACAGCAACGGTGGTTACAGTACCGTCGCCTTGATTGTCCAGACCAAAAGATTCGAAGCTGCGATGGAAGTTGCGGGGATGGCGGATCTCTTCGGACTCTATGGCGAAATGGGGAAAGACGGAAGCGCGTTCGGAATTCCCATTATCGAACATGGTCAGGACGCCTTGGGAGGGACGCCATGGGAGTTTCGGGAGAGATATGCGGAAAATTCTCCAGTCTTCTACCTTGATCGGGTGGAGACCCCGCTTTTGGTTGTTCAGGGATCTGAAGACACCGGGGTTGCGTCATTTCTTGGGGATCAGATCTTCACCGCCCTGCGCAGACTGGGGAAAGAGGTTGCATACGCAAAGTATCAGGGAGAGGAGCACGATCCATCGGATTGGAGTTATGCCAATCAACTCGATTTCTGCCTGCGGATGATCGAGTGGTTCGACTCTCATCTCAAGAAACGCGGGAGGTGATGTGCCGGAGCGCCCGTGGTTCTTGGGCGCTCCGGCGTGTTTCTACTCATCGGCCTCGTACGCGCCCGCCGTGGGCCTGTTCTGGGCTGTGTCCTTGGGCCCAGGCCCCTTGCCACTGCTTTGAATTGCATTGCAAGCGGGTCCGAACGCCACCAGTTCCGGCTTTTCGTATTTCATGGTTCTCACCTCCTTTCCTTTCTGGATTGTTCTCAGCTGAGAAAGCGGTCGTTCAACAACTCTGTCGCGCAAAAGATCTGAAACAAGCCCGAAGAATATCCGTCGCTGCAACAAGCAACGAGCAACCGAATGCGTTAGATCGATTGGCTTACCGGGCAAACACCAGCACCCAACATATGGCGCATATCGGCCACAACCCCGGCCGACAGATTGCATTCCTGTAAGTCTCGGAGCCAGAACTCAAGGTTCAATGTACGGATAAGGGCGTCAATTGGAACTTCACCGCCGTACCTCGCTTTCCGCAGGGCTTCGGAGAATCGCTTCCCGTCAACGATCCCGAGGGCGTCACCCATCATGCGTTCACTGACGCGAACCACACTGGCCCACTCCGTTGAGATCGCCACCAGCGGTGCACGCGCCGCAGACGCCTTTCTCTTTCTGTTAAGGATTTCATCTGGCACGATTCCTCGAAGCGCACGACGCATCAAGGACCTCCGCTGGCCAGGACGGAGTAGTTGTTCCCGGGGAACCGCATATAGAAATTCGAGTAGATCTCGGTCAAGGTAGGGATACCGTTTCTCGTATGGCAACTCCAGCGGGACAGAAAAACACTCGATTTGTCTCTGCACTCCCTCGAGCGTTTTCATGGCTTCCTGAAAACTCGGTGAGGGTCCGAACAACTTCATCCTCGACTCGTAATTGAGGAAGGTGGCTCGATGCCGATTCACGAAAGTTGTTCGGAGCCACGGTGCCGGAAGGCGATCTTGAGGTGTTCGGATTAGGGCCCGGGGCAGAAACTCTCGCACCGTATCAAGAAACAGGTGCATCCAAGGCTTCCTTTTTCGCAGAGCCCACACTTTCAACTGACGAGCGAGACTGCCGAACTGGACTCTCGCCAAGAGATCCGCAAGTTCAGGCAGCGGAGTTGGCACTCCTCCCAGAACCTCATCGCCACCGATGCCGGAAAGCAGGACCCGGTTTTCGTGTGACAACATGTACGCCGCACAGTCTTTATCCGCTCGCGATCGATAGAGCCTGGTCGCGGGAGTGGCCAAAAAGCTGTCCGGACCAACCTCGATGTCGAACATCTCTTGTGTACTGAGATCGATATGGCAGCCGGAGCGGCCTCTCCTCTGTTCGACCGTCTGAAAATAGGGACGTTCATCCCAGTTGGGTTCCGAGTCGTTGTAATACGAGAGTGTATCGAGGCTGGGCGCCTCGGCTTTTCCTTCTGCGATCAGATCATCCGCTACAGAGACGATGGAAGACGAATCCATCCCTCCACTGAGCTCGGCGATAACCGGTTTATCAGAACGAAGCCGCCGCCGGACTGACTCTTTGAATTGTGTGCGGAAGTGTTCCTCATATTCCGCATCAGTCTGGTACCTGATCTTCTTGTTTGGATCGAACATCCAGTATTGTTTCGTGGTGCATCTTCCATCCCGAATGAGCACGAACGAAGACGGCGGCACGGAGTGGATGTCGGTGTAGGGTGTGAGATGGATTGCAGGAAAGAATGAAAGCCAACCGGCAATGTACTCTTCGTTCAGCGCGAAACAACGGTCGGCGAAAAGAACGAGCGGGTCGAGGAGAGCGCTCCAAGTGACTCCGCGCCTGTCGATCGAGTAGTAAAGATGACGTGTTCCAACTGTGTCCTTCGCCAGAACCACGGAGCGCTCGGCCAGATTCACGATGGAGAAAGCCCAATCCCCTTTCAGTTTCGGGAAACAATCTGTTCCCCAACGTCCATAGGCGGCCGCAGCCAAGCTAAGATCGGTGACTTGAGCCTTGTTGTGTGATTCGAGTTCGTTGGCTAACTCTTCACGGTTGTCGAGGCGTCCATCCCAGGTCATGACCGAACCCAGGCCTGAAAGGTACGGTTGAACCTCGCGGCGTGATTCATTGGTGGTAAAAAAGGCGCTGTATAGAATGCCGACCGGGCCCTTGCAATAGGTGTTGGTGTTATCGGTCCCGTGCGGAAGCAGAGTTGTCATCACCTTGCTCAGGTAATCCGGATGGACTGGCTCACCGTCGAAATTGCATCTTCCAAACTGAACGCTCATATCCGTGCCCTTTCGGCTCCTTGCTACTCCTAACACTTGTCGAGAACTGCATAGACTTCCGGTGTATATGGCCTGTCGTTTACTACTCGCCCCTCCACTTCAACCCAGGCATGGGCTTTGAAGGGCATTTGCTGCGCACCGATGACCAATCGAGCGGGGACTCCGTGTCTTTTGAGAAGGACTGCCGTGGCCGCAGATCGCTGCAGGCAGAGCACCTCTTTCCAATACCAGATACAGGCCATGTCTACTGCCGAGCAGATGCGTTCCACCACGTCTGGAGTGGCTCTCTGTTCTGACGCAGGGCATCCGCGAACTTTTTCATAAAGCGGCGCGAATCGGCCTCGGGCGATGTGGATGTCGAAATGAATCAGGTTCAGGTACGCTTTGAGAACGAGAAACAGCATGAGAAATCTTTCCTTCACACCGGCAATCCCAACTGATGACAAAGAAAGGCCATCCGGTCGGTGAGAGCTTGAATGCGCTCGCTCAAAGGAAGCACAGGAGAATGTCCGCGAAATCGGCTGTAGTCCAGAAGTATCGGATTGTCGGATGCATTGGCGGCCTGCAGACGGGCCGTCATCTTCCGGGCGTGAAGAGGATTGCAGTTTTGATCGGAGTCTCCCGACACGATCATTGTCGCCGGGTAACGGGTGCCGTCGCGGACCCTGTGATAGGGCGAAAATCTGTGGAGTGCAACGAAGTCATCGGGATCGTCGGCAGTTCCAAATTCGTCCTTCCAAACGTGCGCATTGTCGAACAGGTGATATCGAAGCATGTCGAGCATCGGAACCATGCACACAACAGCACGAAACAGCTCTGGGCGTTGGGTCATCGCGGCTGCAACGAGCAGTCCGGAGTTGGATCCCCCGAAGATGGCAAGCTTCCGTGGTTCCGTGCGTCCCGTCTCAATGAGCCATTCCGCCGCAGAAAGGAAATCATCGAACGCGACTTGACGTTTCTGCCGTTTGGCAGCTGTGTGCCATTCCGCACCGAATTCTGAACCGCCGCGTATGTTTGGCAGAGCGAAGAGGCAGCCATTTTCGATGAGAAACTCAACGAAAACACTAAACTGTGGCGTCATGGAGATGCCGTAGCCGCCATAGGAGGTCATGATTGCTGGATGTCGGCCACCTTCAAGAACTTCGTGACGCCCTACAAGGAACATCGGAATAGAGGTTCCATCCTTCGCATGGAACCAGACCTGGATCTGGTCATTGCTCTGCGAGTCGAACGAAATGTCCCGCCGTGCCCAGAGGGTCGGCTTCTCCGCTGAGGACGAATAGCGACAAATCTGAAGTGGTTTAGTAAATGATTCTTGCTCGAAGAATAGTTCATCTTCCTCGCTAGAGCCTGCGAGCAGACGCACTGTATCGGATGCTTCGACGGGAAGTTGGCCGAGTTGCTTGCCGGAGAGATCGAAGATCCTGACTTGCGCTCTGATCCCACGGATGTACAAGACAAAAATTCGATTGTCGGCCACGACCCAATCTTGGATTAGGGCGTCACTTTCCGGGATCACATCAACAAAGTCTGGTTCCTGTTCTCTGCGGGAGTGAATCTCAACGATCCGAGAGTTGGGAGCTTGGCAATCTGTAAGCGCCAGGATCCGACCGTTTTTTAGCAACACTGGTCCGAACGTGTATTTCGCATCCCGGATCAAGGGCTCAAGGGCGTGTTCACTTCCAAATGGCAACAGATAAAAGTCCATATGAGTCTTGTCCAGAAATCGATACACGAGAAATCCAAGCCTCTCCTCCCCGGCAATGATCTGCAGTCGCAGCTTGTCACTCTCACCCGCAAAGAAGATCTGCTGATCGTCGGCGAAGCCCGTGCCTAGAACATGGTGATAAGCGGCTCGATAGTGCCGTCGTATCGCAGCGGAAGCCTCGTGGACGTAATAGAAGCTACGGGAGTCGGGCGCGAATGCGAATCCCCGCAGATAGCCGCGTGGAAGCACGTCGGGCAAGACTTTGGCGCGTTGAATGTCCAGGAGTTCAAATGTTCCGGTTCGCTCCCCGCCTTCTTTGATTTCGTACAATAGCAGGCGGCGATCTGGCGAGATACGGAGGGGTTTGACAGCCGTGTACTTTCCAGTTCCTCGCTCCGCGGGATCAATGAGAAGTTGATCCGCCCCGTCCGGACCTTCGCGAAAGAATATGCAGGGCTGCTCTCGCCCAGGCGTACGCTTTCGAAAGAAGTATTTGTTGCCGGCCTTCTGAATCGAGTCATATGTCTCAACGTCAATGAGTTCTCGAATCCGCTTCTGAATGCGGTCGCGTGCCGGGATGGCATCAAGGCACGAACGTGCATAAAGCGCTTGCGCGGCCAGCCATTCACGAGTTCGTGATGATTCCTGCTCTTCGAGCCAACGGTAGGGGTCTCTCACCGGCACACCGTGGAGTATCTCGGTTACAGCTTCGATCTGAGAAATGGGCGGAGCTTCGGTCAGCTTAGGCATTCCGATCTCCAGTCGATCATCTCGTTTGCCTCGCGATTCATTCGTCGCGTCAAGGCCCGAAGATAGCCCGCGTTTTCCGGGTCTCGTAATCTCTCCTGATTGCACAGCCCGCACCCGGAAGCGTAGGCAAAAACGGCGAGCAACGGGGCGACAGTGAGGCTTTCGGCAATGACAGCGAGTGGAAGCAATTGCTCCCACTGCGCGGTATAGGAAGCGGTCAGTTGCTGTTCGAGTTTCGCATCAACGGCAACGACCCGCCGGAAGTGTTCCAGCAGATACGCAAAGGTAAAGAATGGATGTCCGACATAGGCTTCAGCCCAGTCCAAGAACTTGCACCCGTTCTTGGATGCGATGACGTTCCCCGGATTGAAATCAAGGCTCCCTAGGCTGTCGGGAATATCCGACGTCTTGAGCACCCGAAGAGAGTTTTGGATGTGTCCGCCCAGGAACGCCAACTCATTTCGGCTGAGAGCGCGGGGAGTGGCCTTGGTCTGTTGTTCCATGAGTTGGTGCATGACATCCAAGAAGGGCTCGACCAGTTTCGACATTGCGGCAGCTCCCAAATCACGCGCACCTGATTCCAGGAGTGAAGCACCCGCGCTGATCGACTCAATCTGCAATTTCGCGAGAGCCACCGCTGCCGTTTCCCACGATGTGATCTCCTGGGTTTCGCTCAGACTTGTTCCTTCGACTTCTGGGGTAAGCCATCCGTTCCACTCCGGCCGAGCGGCGAAGACCTGCGGAATGTATTTCGGGAAGAGCCCAGTCAGCGTAAGGGTGATAAGAAATTCTCGAAGATTGGGTTCGCCTACAGCTTTGAACCACAATGCCGGGCCGTCCGTCTCGAATCGAACCAGGCTGAACGATGGGCTGGCATTCACCTGGCGGACATTCCCGTTGAGATGGAAACCCAGTGGTTCGATCACCGCCTCGACCCACTCGCGCAATTCCTTGAACCAGCCCAGTCGAGCGAATGGGCCAGAGGTTGACTCCTTCCCTTCGGCACTACATAGCGCAATCGATTGCTGGATCGCCAGGTAGTCAGAAGCACCAATCAATGAATCGTGGGCTAAGGATGAGAATGGAACCCATTGAGTTGGCATCTTAGGTTTGCCGCTGGCGCTGCAGTGTTCCGCTGCTTGATAGCGGATCTGGGTCGCATTCGTCGACGCCGAAACATCCGGCTCGATAAGACAGATGACTTCTTCTCCCCACTCTGTGTTTACCGCCGCGGTGAGATTCTCTGCTACTCGTTGCCAGCACGGAATGTTCACGGAAGGTAGTGCGAATCGGTCGCCATTCGGGGCCACAAGGACCTCGGTCCCGCTTTGCCCCAGCACGATGACACGATAGGTCTCGCACTCGTTTTTTTCTCCGGTTGCCAATTTCCCACTCGCATTCCGGACGTGTCGCTGGGTTAGCGGTCCGCAACTAGCTTGTGCTTCTTCAATGAGTCGATAAATTCGCGTACGTCGTTCTCGACGACTTCACGGCTAGCGTTGAACTCGCGGCTGATCACATTCACGATGTCAGACTCCGCCGACCCATTCTCAAGAAGTTCGAGAATCCTCGACCCGACGGGATTCACGTTGAACATTTGTCCCTGCTGGACATCGAGCACGATCGCGCCATCCTGCCCATGTGTGCTGCGAACTCCATCTGACACCCTGTACATTGGATTGCCCCACTCCACGCAGTCCATTTTGCAAATCACGTGTATGGCACACCTTGCCATCTGTAGCAGTTGAAACGCCAGTGATTCTTGGATTTGTTCGGGAAACAATCAGACGTTTTGAAGTTGGGTTGTCGCCTCAACGACATCCACAATTCGCGACCGACTTCTCGAAAATGGAATGTGTTCGCCTTTCTGATCTAATCGGGGGCAAAAACTCGGTCGCAGCGATATGTGCTCGTTTCGCAAAGGAGAAATTCAGAGAAACTTCGGAATCGTACTGGACACCGTGCTTGATGGTATTCGGGAGACAGCTTTGGAAAGGATATCTTGGCTGGAAACGAGTGGGTCGGGACCGAAGTCTTCCACGATCCGACCATCGGAAAGCACCAAGATTCTGTTGAAGGCCGATAAGGTCGAAGCTCGGTGGGACACGACGATCAAGGTGGAAGCTGAGAGGTAATGCCACAAATTGCGAAGAAGTAAAGCTTCCGAAGTAGGGTCAAGACAGGAAGTGGCTTCGTCCAGGATCAGGATGCAGGGTTTTTGCAAGAGCGCTCGCGCAATCGCCAGGCGCTGGCGCTGGCCTCCTGACAATTGGCAGCCATCAGGTCCAATGCGTTGATGGAGACCCTCTGGCAGTGTCCCGACCACGTCGACTAGGTCAGCCAATTGGATTGCTTCATGCAACTGGCGATCTGACGCCCCCGGCCTGACAAAGCGGAGATTGGATGCAAGAGTACCGTCAAACAAAATTGGATCTCGCGGGACGTAGCAGATATGACGGCGCAAGGTCTTGAGCTCAATGTTTCTGATATCCGTGCCGCCAATTAGAATTGATCCGAAGTTTACGTCATACAGTCGCGTTACAAGTCTCGCCAACGTACTCTTGCCGGCGCCGTTCTCTCCGACGATGGCGATCTTCTCGCCCGCGTCGATTCGAAGAGACGGAATGCGAAGCACATTCTTCTGTCGTTCGTACCCAAACTCAACCGCCGCAAATTCCAATCCCCAATGCTGGGTTGGGAACTGAGAGCATACTGGCGGATCGGTTATGCTCGGGCGCAAAGCGCAAACCGCCTGGAGTTGCCGAATACTTGCAAACGTTCTCTGTGCTCTTGCATACAGCTCCGCCGCCCCGCTCAACGGATCAAAGAGTTGCGTGACGAAGCTGTAGAAGGCCACCAAACTGCCGAGGCTCAGAGTTCCGGCGACAACGCTCCAACCTCCGTAACCGATCACTGCGGACATGGCGAGCACAACCGCTATGGAAGTCCAGACGGTGAACCAGACCCCGGTCTTGAAGAGCGCGAGATGTGACCGGGTTGTCCGGGCCAGGAGCTGAAACGCCTTTCTTTCCTGTCGCCTTTCCTGGCCGAGCAGTTGGATCGGCAGAACGGAAGAGATGTGTTCCTCGAGAAAACTGTTCCATGCGACCAAGTTCCGCTGCACGTCATCGGAGTCGATGGATAGCTTCATGCGGAAATGTTGCCGGGCGATAAGGAAGAATGGAACAAGAGGAAGGATGGCCAACGTCAACACTGGACTCAGTACAAACATGGTTACGACCGTGAACGTGGTAGTCAGGCACATGCGCAGGATCGACGGAAGGAGATCTGAGCCGAAGTAGGCCACCTCTTCGATCGGTTCTTTGAGGGGATACATCACCGCCCCGGGCAGTGTGCTCTCGTAATAGTCGGCAGAGAGCTTGTCCAGATGCCGCAGTATATCCATGCGCAATCGGAGCGCCATTTTTTGCACGGCGTTTAAGGTTAGATAATTTCCCACGCTTGTCAGCGCCGTCCTTCCCTGGTAGCTAAGGAAGATCAGGCCGGCCGCAGCCAGAAGCAATCCGCTCTCTCTTCGTGGTAGAACCTGGTCGATGAGCCACTTGAGAACCAGCGGCGTGAGGAGCGCAAGCAGGCTGCCCGCAGTCATGCAGAGGAAGCTGGCAACGTGCCAGGGTACAAATGGTCGAATCTGCTTTCCCAGCCAGCGCAATTCATTCGGAATCTTCAGGAGCAGAACGACCTCGCACGCGACTGAAGCAGGTTCTCAGAGGCACTTCGGCAAACAAGCATAGGCGCCGGCAGCGGCGAGCGTCCAGAGAAAGTGCCCACTGTTCGGCATTCGCTCAATTCCCGGTGGCTGAGACTGAAAACAAGGGATATCTCTTGAGGGCGACTCGCAGTCGCGCGTTCGCAAATTCGACCTCCATTGTGTCGGCTGTCGCAGGTCGAGGAGACTAGTCTAGAATTTCGAATAGAAACGGTCGCCCATTAAGCCCGGTGCTGGAGACGCTTTCGATGACGAAGTCAAACAAAAGCTTGCCGCGAGGTAGGAGGCGCTTGGGTTGGAAGACAGAGTTTTTGGACGCTTTGGGCGATGCCGCAGTCGATCTCGGAGATTTGACTGAAAAAGAAGCTGTCCAGTCGGTACGGAGTCAGCGCAGTGCGCGGGGAGTCGATCGGAGGACTGAAGTCTGCCTCAGAAAGCAGAAGTGGAAAGTGTAGCTATGCTCTTTGCTCAAAACTTTGTTGCTGGTTTGAGTTGGGGCGGCTCTTCGAAAATCTGTAGCAACTTCCTCGCGCAGTAGACTCGATCGCGTTTCCCACCACTGACTTCCTCGACGATACCTTGTTTCTCCAATTGACCGATTGCCCGCATGATGGTGTTGTATGCCAAGCCGAGCCGTTGCTGAGCACCGCGTGGAGTAACAAACGGATTTGCCCCCAGCAGATCCACCATTTGAAAGGCCGCCTTTGCATGGGTATCACTAGCGAGTTTTCGCCGCCATTGTTCCAGTAGCTTGTTGGTTCGCTCGGCACGACTCAGCGCGTCTTCGGCCTGCCGCGCGACACCATTCAAGAAATACTGAAGCCAGCCGGCCCAATCACCGGCTTCTGTGATGCCTCGAAGCCCTCCGTAATAGTCGGTACGGGTAGCGTCGAAGAATGCCGAAAGGTAAAGAAACGGCGCCGGTAGGACGTTTCTCTCGCACAATTCGATTGTGATGAGCAGGCGACCTACGCGGCCGTTGCCATCGAGGAAAGGATGAATCGCTTCGAACTGATAGTGCGCCAACGCAGTGTGAATGAGTGGCGGTAGCATCTGGTCATGAAGGAACTTTTCCCACGCCGCGAGATGCTCACCCAAAGAGCCAGGCGGAGGAGGGACATACGACGCTTGCGCGAGGGTGGCACCCGGAGGCCCAATCCAATTCTGTGTGCGGCGGAATTCACCGGGAGTTGCGTGTTGCCCCCGCACTCCGGTCATCAACTTTTCGTGAAGTTCGCGCACGAGTCGTAACGACAGCGGTAATGTTTTGAGTCGCTCGATTCCGTACTCGAGTGCTACGACATAGTTGCCAACCTCGCGTAAGTCCTCTGGGCTGCGTTCGACCGCGGCACCGGCCTCAGATGCCAGCAATTCCCCAAGAGTGGATTGGGTGCCTTCGATTCGACTGGAAAACACGGCTTCACGGCGTATAAAGGGGCGAATGAGAACATGGGGATTTGGTAAACGCCGTCCTTCGCCTGCGAGTTTACCCACCATCGTGGAGGCATTCGCGAGCGCAACTGCCAAAGTCTCTGTCCACTCGATCGCTGGCGGCAATACTTTCGGATGGAAAGCGCGGTAGCCTTCCAGGGTTTTGACCCATCGCCCTGCAGGACTGCTCTTCGTGTGACTGTTCGACTGGGAATTCACGGGATGAAATACACCATATCGCTATTTCAGTGTTGGCGCAATAACTGAAACAGCTAGGATTCTTATTTCAGCGTGGTTTCCCATTGTCGGCCCTGCGTCTGAAGCGCACAGCCCACTGATTCTAAGTGACATACGCAGGTTCGAAGCGACATTGGCCGCGGCCGGTCCCCGTTTCCGAAGACCTTCGGGCCTCAAATCAGCCTCCGCGCTATGGCGACAATCTTCCCGATGACCTCAGCATCACGATTTCGGAATTGCTCTCGTCTATGCACTCCACCGGGATAAGAGTGAACGACCAGACTGTTGTTCTCCCGGCTGCAGCACCCGCAGACATAGGTTCCGTCACGCTTGAGAATCACGTACAACGGCTGCTGCCATAGCGGTTTCGAACCGCAGTCATTCAGCTTTTTCTTTTGCCGATTCACGACGGCAAGCAGCCCACCCGCTAGGTAAGGGTGGAAGGCGCTTCCTGTCCTGCCGATCCAGAAGAAGTCTTTCAGGGACGGTCTGGTCAAACCGCTGAGCCCTTTCAGCGATTCCCGCAGGAAGAAAGGCACCCCGCGTAGCTCCGCTAACAGCTCCGCAATGAACCCCGTCCGTTCAACTTCATGTGTCTCCGCCGCCGTCTCAGCCATCGCCGGCAAGAGTCTGCCCGTCAGCCAATGTGGAATTGGTTCGTATCCAGGGTCCTGCAGCTGGAGACGCAGGGTCTCAAATATTTTGCGCAGATGCAGCGAATATGCCACACAGAACGTAACCATCTTATGAAAGTGGCGCGGTGGAATGTTGAGCGTTTCATAGTCGGACAGAGACCCGGGAGCTACAAAGTAGCGTTCATCCTCCAGCAAATTTGCGACCTCTCGACTGATCGCCGAGGCCGCGCGAAACGAAAGTCCCATTCGCACCCTGGCGCGGCGAAGGAGTGGGCCCAGTTGAGATGGTTCAGGCGACAATACTTCCGGCTTCCAGCGCTTTGCTAACTCCTTAGCAATGGCAGGCTGCTGCGGCCTCAGCAAGCTGCGGATCTCGAGATCCAGCACTCCAACAATCCTTGCTTCTTCAGGAACCTTGAATTCGACTTGCGCATACGGCAACTGGGTACTGATCGTCGCAATCCGCCCACCTGCAACACTTCGGATCTGGCAACAGCAGAGTCCCTTTCCATGCTCAACCAGGAACAGATTCTGGGATCCCTCACCGCTCATCCGCCCGCCCATTTCTCCGGTCGTCCCGGGTCTGACGCGGACGACGCTGCCCGCGAGTAGGTCCGGAAAAGCCAAGGCATCCTGGTAACCGATTTTCGCGTACAAGGAGCCTTTATCCTGAAGCTCTCCGAACGAAGCAAGGCGTCGGGGCTTGGTCCACTCCAGAACCTGCGACAATGGGACGACACCGGCAGGAGGAGCACTAGTGCCCAAATTCCGAAGCCATGGGATGAACGCGTTCGGATCATCCAACGACGAATCCAGAAGGACCGTGCGCCTCGAAGAAAGCTGAAGCTGTAAGCGAGGGATTACCTCGACCTCGAAGCCGAAGACCCGCAACCAATCGGTGACCCGGTAATTGGAAATCCGGCTCAGCGCGAACACTTGAAACAGGCTCGGGCTGAAGCTCCCATGGCGGAGATCGTAGTAGAGGTTGTGGGGTAGGTAATGACGTGACGATCGACCAAAGAGCTCCGCTGATTGTTGGGATGCCTTGTGCAGCGTGAGATTCTTGCTCGCCAGAATAGATTTGACGCGTTCTGCGAGCTTTGTGTTTGATCCTGCCTCACTCGTGGAGGGCACTGACGGACCTCTCGTCGCATCTTTCTCGCGAGAAGGCCCCCTCCAGCGCCGGTCAAAAGTCAGAGTTCAGCGAAGGCCATTGCAACCTGAACTAGATTTTCCGATCACTCAATCTGCTCGCAGAGATTTGCTTCGGTTTAAACAGTTCGCCCCGGCGGTGTCACAAATATCTGCAAGTTGCCCGGAATTTCGGACAGGAGCGTCGATTTCCGGCAAGAATAGATGGTTTCATTCGATCGCCAGCAGGGTTATAGGTGAGATCGTGGTCGGAATCCCGACCACCTTGCTGTAAGTTAGCTGAACGAGGACTCGGCAAATCGTTGAGAATACTCAAGGAGTATGTCGGATTTCCGAACAAAACTGAATCCCTGTGGACAAAACGGCTAACTTGCGCCTAACATACCGCAACGCCAACCTGAGCCGTTCCCAATGTTGGCCCTGCCGTCGAGTTCCGAAGCTGGTAAGCGTCTCCGTGCAAAACGCGAGCGACGACACTTGTCCATTCGTGATGTCGAAAGATTCAGCCAGCAAATCGTAGAGGAAAAGAAAAATCCGGCATACTATGTGCCGCACAATTGGGTAAGTGACCTCGAAAACGGGAAGTCCAAACCACGCCTCGCGAAGTTCCACAGCCTGAGCCTTATCTACGAATGCGATATCAGCGAGATCCTCACCCTGTTTGGGCTCAATGTCGGCGACCTGGATAGAGAAAAAGGATTGATAGCGCTGCCCGACACACACCTCGCCGGACACGCCCTCTCGCGGGCGGACCCGATTGTGCCGACTTCTCTCAAATTGCGAGATAAGGTTCTTTTAGAACGGACGAATCTCGTTCGCCGGATGTTCCAGGATTTGGGTGAAATGCCTTTGTTCTTGGAACAGCAGGCCGGCGTACGCGACGTACTTTATGGTTACGTCGGGACCGAGGACTACACGCTCGATCCTCTGATCCGGCCTGGTGCGTTCGTCCAGATCGATCCGCATCAAAATAAGGTCACCAAAGGCGTTTGGCCGAGCGAATACGACCGTCCAGTGTATTTTGTCGAGCTTCGCGACAATCGCTACGCCTGCAGCTGGTGCGACTACGAAGGAAACCGCTTACTGGTTGTCCCCTCCCCAAAATCCCCAGTGGCCATCCGGTCCTTTCGTTATCCTCAAGATGCCGAGATCGTTGGTCGCGTCACGGGGTTTGCGATGCTAATTGCGGAGCTGCGCACAGATGCTTCGGCCACGCCTTCTCAACCGTAAGAAATTTGCGGGCCCTGTACCAGTCCGGAGGCTAAGACATGTCGAGAGCGGTAACGATAATCGGTGGTCGGTCTGGTCTGCGCCAAACCATTTCGGTGGGTCCGCACCACTTGATTGCGGATGAACCAAAGACATCAGGGGGCAGCGATGCTGGGCCAGATCCGTATGAGCTGCTGCTGTCTGCGTTGGGATCATGCACGAACATGACTCTTCGGATGTACGCCGACCGCAAAAAGTGGCCGCTTAAGGAGATTCGCGTCGCACTTATACATTCGAAGAACTACGCCAATGACTGCGTCAACTGTGAGCAACCGGCAGCAAAGCTCGATCGAATCGAGAGGCGGATTACGCTGATTGGCGAGCTGTCCGCAGAGCAACGCCAAAGACTATTGGAGATCGCGAACTTTGTCCGGTGCACAAGTCGTTGACTTCGGGGAATCCATATCCAGACTGAATTGGTCAGTTCGTCCTTGTAGGCGATACTAAGTTCCGAAACATAACCGCAGGGAAGAGAGGACCAACTCTCTGGGGATATCGCAGACTCGCTCTTAGATGTCTGTCTCCCATTTTAGGCTCTTCCGCCGATTGAATCGAGATCGGCAATCACTTCAGTGGGAATTTGGAGTCTCGAAGCCTGAAGATTCTCGCGAAGATGCTCGATGGAAGATGTTCCCGGGATGACCAGCATATTGGGCGATCGCTGGAGAAGCCAGGCTAGCGCAACCTGCATGGGCGTCGCGCCGAGGCCCGCGGCGACATCGGACAGCGTAGTCGACTGGAGTGGAGTGAATCCGCCGAGTGGAAAGAATGGTACGTAGGCGATGCCGTCACGAGCAAGATCGGCTATGAGTCCATCATCGGTGCGATGCGCGAGGTTGTATTCGTTTTGTACGCAGACGATCGGAACGGTCTGTCGGGCTTCCGCGATCTGCGCGGGCGTGACGTTGCTGAGACCGATATGACGCACCAAACCCTTTTGCTGAAGTTCGGCCAGAACCGTGAGCGGTGCCTCGATCGATCCCTCGGCGGGTTCATGGATGCTAAACATACTGCGCAGGTTGACCACATCGAGCACATCGAGTCCCAGATTGCGGAGGTTGTCGTGAACCGCGGCAGTCAGATCTTCGCGTGAGAAAGCCGGAATCCATGATCCATCCTCACCGCGCCGGACGCTGACTTTCGTGACAATCACCAGATCTTCGGGATAGGGATGCAGCGCCTTTCGAACGATCTGGTTGGTGACATGGGGACCGTAAAAGTCGGATGTATCGATGTGGTTCACCCCACTCGCGACGGCCTCTCGTAGAACAGCGATCGCTGCATCGATATCGCGCGGAGGCCCCCATACCAGCTTGTTGCCATCTCGCCCGGCGAGTTGCATCGCGCCGTAACCCATGCGGTTCACCGTTATCGACGTGCCATGCAGAGTGAAGTTGCCGGCCAGATCAGTCTGTTCAATCATTTCGTTCCTCCATTCCATTCTTTCTGGAACTGTTCGCTGTTTGCAGTGAAGAGAACTAAAAAGATTCTCCCACCAGCTCTTCACTCTTCTTCCAGAGCGCCTCGGCATTATTTGCATCCAGCGCATAACCACGTACGCCTTCGCTGATGGCGGTGATGGTCACGTGGTCCGGCACGATTTGGCCGACATGGCAGTTCTCGCAATATCGCCCACCGATTTCGTCAGCTGGGGCGACCACAGCAGCCCACACCGATGTCGCAGCTCCCTGCGGGACGGTCTTGAACTGGAAGGGCGCCTTACCCTGTGCCGCGAGTTGCTGATTGATCTCTTGGACGATTTTTTCGAGGCGGCTGGAATCGATGTGGCGATCCAGTTCCGTTCGAATGCCTCCCGGATGAACAGCTGCGGCCCGCACACCCTGGCCCCGGTGCCGTTTGTCGAAGGCAACGGCGAAGAGGATGTTCGCCGTTTTGGATCGGCCATAGGCAACAAACGGATCATAGGGCGTGTGCTCGAAACCTGGGTCCTCAAGGTCAACGTTCGAGTAGCGATGCCCCGAAGACGACAGATTGATAAGCCGCCCACCGGCGCGAATGAGACCCGCAATACGATTGACCAGGACGAAGTGGCCTAAATGATTGGTGCCAAACTGAGTCTCAAAGCCGTCAGCCGTATGGCCAAATGGTGTGGCCATTACGCCGGCATTGGCGATGACCACATCGAAGGGTTCCCCTTTTGCCAGCAGTTGATCTGCGCATGCACGCACGCTCTTAAGGTTGGCAAGATCGAGTTCAACCAGTTCGAAGCTTCCGCCTTTAGTCGCGGCGTCCTTTCGCACTTGTTCGGTTGCAGCTTTGGCCTTGTTCAAATCCCGTGCCGCACCTACAACCTGAGCGCCGTGAGCGGCCAGGGAGCGCGCCGTTTCCACGCCGAGGCCGGCCGAAACACCGGTTACGAGAATTCGTTTGCCCTTCAGATTCACGCCGGACAAAACGTCGTCTGTGGTCGAAGTTGCCCCAAATGAAGTTGTCTGAAGTATGTTCGTCATTTTTCTATCTCCTTGTACTTATACGTTCGATGTCACGGTTCATGGATCCGGTCCCGCGCTAGCCATGCAAAGGGACGGCGTCTGCGGCATGTTCGAAATAGTGCTCCGCGTTCAGGTCGGCAATGAGTCCAGGCTGAACCGGTCGCCATCCCAGCCGTACCTGCGTCAGCGTGCTGGAAGCCGGACCGTCTATGCCAAAGAAATTACCTATCCAACCAAAATGATCGGCTGCTTCCTCCCGAGACTTGCTGACGACCGGTACGTTTAACTGCCGGCCGATGACCTCAGCGATCTCGCGAGTCGCTACGCCCTCGTCGGCCACGCCGTGATATCGGGCTGCAGCGGAGCCTTTCTCAAGCGCAAGCCTGTAGAGATGAGCAGCATCGAGTCGATGCACCGCGGGCCAGCGGTTGAGTCCGTCCCCTATAAATGCGGAAACGCCCTTTTCCCGTGCGATGCTAATCAAGCGCGGTACAAAGCCGTGATCACCGTTGCCGTGGACCGATGGCGGAAGCCGCAGCACCGATGCGCGGATTCCACGTGCCGCCAGCGCAGGCACCGCCTCCTCCGACTTGCGGGGGGAGTTGGGATTGGACACATCCCCTTCTGTTGCGCGCGAGCCTTGGCGTTGAACGAGCAAGGTTCCGGAAGTGACGATCAACGGGCGATCAGAGCCCGCGAGCGCGCCGCCGAGAGTCTCGATGGCCCGCCGATCCGCCTCGGCGGCAGGCCCATAGTTTGAGAAATCGTGGATAAAAGCGCTGTGGATCACTCCGTCGGCAGCCGCTGCGCCTCTGCGAAGACTTTCGAGATCCTCGAGCGAACCGCGATGTACGCCGGCTCCCGCCGCGACAAGGGACTTGGCTGCCGCGCCCGAGCGAGCGAGGCCGAGCACCTGATGACCAGCGTCGATCAGTTCTCGGACGACTGCCGTACCAATAAAGCCTGTAGCGCCGGTGACAAAAACACGCATATTCTTTTCCTCCTAAGCAATTTGTGGTTCAGTCGATAGCGACGACGACAGGGACGAAGCGCTCACTCGACTTGCGAGTCGAGTCGAAACCTTCGCAGTGATCAATCGCCATTCGCGGGCTGAAGTGGGCAGATCATCGATCTCGATCATCTCCTGCAACCAATCTTCTGCTGAGAGTTCCGCCTGTTCTGGCCCGAACGACTGGGTGACGGCGCTGAAGAATGCTGACAACTCTCTCTCAGCCATCGTTATGAGGTCGCCGCAATTTCTTGACAGTTTGTAACGAGCGAGTGGATTCATATTCCTTACCTCTCGAACCCGGAGAACCCGGGGACCGCTATTGACAGGCCGCCGCGTTCCGGATAAAACGGAGAGTGTCTCCGAATCAGTATATAAGATAACCGGAGACTATCTCCGGTTGCAAGTTTTTTTTATGCCACCCAAGAATCAGAAAATTGTCACGCGAAAACCGCGCACCGACGCGCAGCGGAACCGCGAGCGCATTCTGGAGGTGGCGAAGGAGGCGTTTACTCGGTTCGGCGCGAACGCCAGCCTTGACGACATCGCCAAAGAGGCAGGTGTTGGAGCGGGAACTCTGTATCGCCACTTTCCTACGCGAGATGCGCTGATCGAAGCGGTCTATCGGACTGAGGTGGAAAAACTGGCCACAGCCGAGCGAAGATTCGCTGCGGCTATGTCTCCGATCGAAGCTCTGCGAGCCTGGATGCTGTTATTCGTCGATTACATTGCGACGAAGCAAATCATCGCCCCTGCACTGAACGCATACGTCGGAGGCCCCTCGAAGCTATATGAAGGTTCACGCGCTCAGATTCAAGGAGCGATTGATGCGCTGGTGAAACGCGCGATTAAGAACGGCGACGTACGCAGAGATCTGGAGCCATTCGATCTGCTCCGCGCACTTATCGGCGTCTCCCACGTGGCGTCCGGTCCTGACTGGCAGCAAAGCGCCAGGAGACTTGTGGACATCCTCATCACGGGTTCGCGGCCAATCAAATAGAGAGACGCAGTCCGACCCCAAAGAGTGCCCTTAAACTTCCCAGATGCGCGTTTGTCGGTACGAATCTCGAAAACACAGCCAACTTCTGTATCGCCAGTCGCTCGGGAGGAATCTCAGCGATTGTCAGCGGCAGACTTCCTAGAAGCCGACTTCTGGAGCGGAATAGTTTCCTGATTGCTCGTTACACCCAAGGGGTGCCAAAGTTTACTGCTCCGTGCGCTTCGCCCAGAACTGCGAACACGTTGACTAGCCTCGACCCCGTCCTTAAGATGAATGCTCCTGCGACAAGCGTCTCCCATGATCGGCCAAACCATCTTGCACTATCGCATCATCGACAAGCTGGGCGCCGGCGGGATGGGCGTAGTATTCAAAGCCGAGGACACCAAACTCGATCGCTTTGTTGCGTTGAAGTTTTTGCCCGACGAAGTGGCCAAAGATGCTCAAGTCTTGGGCCGCTTTCGCCGTGAAGCAAAGGCCGCTTCTGCTCTGAACCATCCCAACATTTGCACAATTCATGAAATCAACGAGCAGGATGGGCAGACGTTCATCGTGATGGAGTTTCTCGATGGCGTCACACTCAGGCACCGCATCGCGGGACGACCATTAGAGTCTGAGACGCTGCTGGAGGTAGCCATCGAGGTGGCGGATGCGCTGGACGCCGCGCACACCGGAGGTATTGTTCATCGCGATATTAAGCCTGCTAATATCTTTATCACCAAACGGGGGCACGCCAAGATCCTGGACTTTGGGCTGGCCAAAGTTGCCCTCCTGCCGAAAGCGCAGTCGGTGGGGCCCACAGCGGCCACCATCGCCGACAGCCATGAGCTTCTGACAAGCCCCGGCGCGGCGGTTGGCACCGTCGCTTACATGTCCCCGGAGCAGGCCAAGGGCAAGGATCTCGATGCCCGCACCGATTTATTTTCCTTCGGGACAGTGCTGTATGAAATGGCCACAGGAGCCTTGCCTTTCCCGGGAGAAACTTCAGCAACCATCTTCGACGGTATCCTCAATCGAACTCCGCTGCCGCCGATACGGTTGAATCCGACAGTACCACCCAAGCTGGAAGACATCATCAGCAAGCTGCTGGAGAAGAATCGCGAACTGCGCTACCAAGCCGCGGCCGAACTTAGAAGTGATCTCAAGCGGCTCAAGCGCGACACCGAATCCGGAGGGCTCCAGGTTCAGGATTCCGCGGCCGTTCGCGTTTCGAGTGCAACCGTGCCCGTCGCAGGAGCCGAGCGCGGCTCCAGTGGTTCGGCCCTGGTCGCGGCCGCGCGCCAGCATAAAGCCGGCGTTGGAGTCATGGTCGCTGTCATACTGCTACTGATCGCCGCGGCTGCATTCGGCATATACAGCCTGTTTTTCTTCGCCCGTAGCCAGCCTTTCCAGAGCATCAAGATCACCAAGATCAACGGCACTCACAATGCGCGGATCGGCGCCATGTCTCCCGACGGAAACTACCTGGCCTACGTGTTGAATAGCGAGGGTAATGAATCCCTGTGGCTGCGCCATCTGGCCAGCGAAAGCAACGTGCAGATCATTCCGGCCGAGCATGTGCAGTACGCCGCCCTGCGCTTCTCTCCCGATGGCGGCCACATTTACTTTTCGCATACCCTATTGGTCAGCGGCCCTGCGTCTCAGGAGTACGATCTATACCGCATCCCCGTGCTGGGTGGAACTCCACAACTTCTGGTTAAGGATATAGACACGAATCCAAGTTTTTCTTCCGACGGGCGGCGCTTCGCTTTCGTACGCGCCAACGATCCCGACCCTGGCAAGTACCACCTCCTCATCGCAAATGCCGACGGCAGCAACGAAAAGAGCATTTTCGCCGGTCCAATGGCCAATGTGGTGTCGGATTCAGCCTGGTCGCCGGATGGAAAGGCGATCGCCGGTACGATCTTCGATCAGGCGGAAGACAGCATAAGCGCAGTGATTTCGATTGATCCGGACACCGGTGCCCAGAGGACGATATCCAGGCCGCCATACACAGTGCTATCCAACGTGTCCTGGCTGCCCGATGGAAGAGCCTTGGCAGTAATTTACTCAAGCCTGGAAACAAACTTCAGCCGGCAGCAGGTTGGGCTGATCAGTTATCTGGATGGTAAGTTTCGTCCAATTACCGCCGACACGAATGACTATGCCAACTTGAGTGTCTCCGCCGACGGCGCGACGATTGCCACTGTCATGCGCCAGTCGGTGCGCGACGTCTATGTGAGTTCAGGCCTAAAGGCCGATTACTCCGACGCTAGGCAGGTTAGTTCAGGAGACCCCGTGCCGGTGGTCGCGTGGGCGAGAGACAACAATCTGCTGACGGAGCAGGGGTCATCTATTCGGGAGATCAGCCCGAACGGCGAACTCAAGGGGGAGATCGCTTCCGAAAAGGAGTCTGCGGCGATGCAGCCTAACGGCTGCAGCGACGGCCACCTTGTTTTCGCGCGCGGGATGTTGAAGACCCTCTCGGTAAACATCTGGCGCAGTGAAGCGGATGGCACCGGATTGCACCGTCTCACCGAGGGCAAGAGAGATATGTTTCCGATGTGCTCCCCGGATGGCAAAACCGTCCTTTATATAGATATGACCGTTCCTGCCTATATGAAAGTGTCCATCGACGGAGGTCAGCCGGAACGAGTTACAAAGGATTTTGCGGCATTCAACGCCGGTTTTGACGTTGCCCGCGACGGAAAGACGGTTGTGCTGGGCACCTACGATTTCAAAGCCCAGAGGCCAACGATCTCCCTGGTTTCTCTTGATTCCGGCCAGGTCCTGCGAATGTTCGAGTACGACCCGCGGCATCAGGGGCAACCCCGCTTTAGCCCCGACGGCAAAGGTATCGTCTACCCTGTCCGTGAAAAGGGAGTGGACAATTTGTGGCTGCAACCGCTGGACGGCGGCCCCGGCCGACAGTTGACGAACTTCGGTTCCCTCAAAATCTACTCTTATCAATGGTCGCCCGATGGCAAGAGCCTGGCCCTAGTGCGCGGAGATTCTCCTTCGGATCTGGTATTGATTCAGAATTCTCCAGGGAAGTAGTCAGAACCCGCTTTGGCCGACTCCGGACGAGTTGTCGCAGTCCGGGAACTGTCCAGAAACGAGCCTGGAACCGGTGCGCTAGGCCGCAGCAGGCGGTCCGAACCAGGTGGTTAGCGCGTCAGTGAGGTCCGGTTGGGTTCGGTCTCCCACCCAAGCCACATATCCGTCGGGCCGAACCAGGACGGCGGCGGGGGCAGTGACCGCCCCAATCGCCGGAAGGTTCCAGGTACCTGCGAATTCGGCATCGATCAACTGAACGCGATCTGCCCACGGCGCGATGTCGAACCTGCCGGGCGCGCCGAGATTCAAGAGCAATGGCCGCGCATTTTGGAGGAGCGTAAAGACACGCATAGGACCATCAGGCGTGACCAGTTCGAGGTCAGGCATGCGGCGGCCGACCAGCGGATGCCCCTCGCCGAGATCGTAATGGATACCAAGGCCGGACATCTCGGCAGCGATCCGTTCGCGAGGCTCCTCCATGCCAAGAAGCTCCGATACGATTTCACGCAAGGCTTCAGTGCGATCATCAGTACGTTGCAATGCGACCTGTGCCATTGTCGTGCGCAACACGCGGGCCGCAACCGGATGCCGCTCGACATGATACGTGTCGAGCAAGCCTTCAGGCGATGTTCCTTTCACCACCTGGGCCAACTTCCAACCCAGATTCACTGCATCCTGCACACCGGTATTGAGGCCTTGTCCGCCCACCGGAGAATGCACGTGTGCGGCATCGCCAGCGAGGAGAACCCGGCCCTTGCGGTAAGCCGCCGCCTGCCGCGACATGTCGGTGAACCTGGAAATCCAAGTTGGACTATGGATTCCGTAATCTGTTCCGCATGCGGCGACGAGTGCTTCGCGGAGATCGCGCAGCGTGGGCTCGATCGTGGCGCCGACATTCTTTTCAGTCACCATGACGCCTATGGGACCTTTATTGGCAAAGACTATCTTGCCGTCGCGAATTTCGTACTCCTCCCTGCCGAAGGCATGGATACCAAGTACTGTGCGATGGATGCCTAATGGCGGCTCCTCCGCCATCTCAGCCTCGGCGAGAATGCTGCTGGTCGTCGCATCCCATCCTCGAAACTCAATGCCAGCAGCTTTGCGGACCAGACTGCGGCCTCCATCGCACCCGACGAGATAGCTTGCCCGCAGCGACGCACCATCGGACAGTTCGATGGTGACGCCAGTGTCGTCTTGCGCGAAACACGTTAATTCACGGCCGCGATAGATCGGCACAGTCAGTTCGCTGACCCACCCGGCGAGAATGCGCTCAATATGCTTCTGCCTCAGCCCCAGCCCGTAGTTGTGCCGGGTCGGAAAATTGCTGATGTCTAAACGCATGGCCGCGAATCCACCGACTTGGGCTCTTTGTCCTTCCGCGAGGAACCGGTCCACGATTCCGCGCTGATCGAAAACCTCGAGAGTGCGTGAGCTCAGACCGCCAGCACGCGAACCGGCAAGCTCCTGGTTAGGGCGGCGTTCGACAATGGCTACGTCGACGCCTGCCAGCGCCAGCTCGCCTGCCAACATCATCCCGGTCGGGCCTCCTCCTGCAATCACTACTGCATGCTCTTTCATCGTACCTCCCTTTGTAGGTTCTTGTGCTTCAGCTGACGATGATGCAGCATGGCCCGGGTCTTGCCGCAAGGCCCCCGGTGCGTAGTAATCTAGAAGTGGGGAGGAGAGGAATACTCTTCTTACGTTTTTCCGCGGTGGGCGGACAATCCCTTTACGAAGCAGCGGTGCGGGTCCTCCTTTTCGAGCAGAGGCGTTCGGCGGGCAGCCACCCTCTAGTCGAACAACAGACGCTGCCGCAAACAACCGCTCCGAACCATTGCTACGGATACCGTTGCACAATACCTAGACGATCGGTACCGATAAGTCGGCAAGGCACCACGTTTCCGCCGGACGGGAGTACGACCCGATCGGATCGCTTATCACATGTTTATCCGTTTATCTACCCTCATCTAGCCACATCTCCGAGAAGCCGATCTGGGGCATCTTCCTGTTCACCGTGGCTCAATCTCCGGTTTGTTCGTTATCCGCTCGGAATGGCAGGTTCCCCGGCAAACTTCTGATAGCACCAGCAGCAAAGACACAACTCACAACTCACAACTCTGGGTTGCTGTACCAGCGCAGTACTCGAAGGGCGCGCAGTGTGTTCCAGCGGCTTGCGCTTCCGACAGCGGTTTCCATCACCAATGGAATGCGTTCAGCGTGACACAGGTTGAGCGGCCAGCGCCCGTTCTGATGACGGCGCTTGATCAGAATTTCAATGGCTTCTTTGACCCGGCCGTCGGGTTGGATTCCTGCATTGCGCAGATAGTCGAGGCCGCGCAAGACGTCGTAATGCCAAAATGTCGGGAAGGAGAAATGGAGCCAGCGTTCGTCGATGACTTCGCCGGTTCGAAGCGAACGAAACATCCGGCGGTCAAGCAGATATTCTTCACCCATCCTGCGCGCTTTCGTGACCGCGGCCGATCTCCGCCCTGCCCGTTCATATGCGAGCAGCCCTTCTAGCACGCAGATAGTGGTATGGAACGAGGAGCGCCGGCTGAGTGGACGTTTTGCTGAGGGCTCGACCGCCTCGCAGTTCCAGCCTCCATCTTCGAGTTGCTCGCGCAGTAGTTGACGGGCCAGTGCGTCATTCGGCTCTTTGAAATATGCGCCGACTGCCAGGATTCTGCCGTTGATGCAGGGTTCTGTTTCGCCGTGAAGAAAAGGCCGGTTGTTGAGCTGCTTGAACACGAGCCGCTTATCGACACGGGCGATCATCTTGCGAGCCTGCTTGCTTGCGGGGTCGAGACCGAGGTCCATCAGGACAACGAGAGAATAGAGGGCGACAAGGTCCCACTTCGGCCCACCCCAGTGACCGGCGGGAGACTGGAGGGAGAGAAGCTGAGATCCCCAACCTTGGGTTGCAACGCGAGACCGCTCGGCAGCAATCTCATCGGGGCCGCATCGGTGAGGTCCTTCATGACCTGCCAGCGGATCGCCGGATCAGAATCGAGGAGCCATCTGAGTTGGGCGGGCCGGGGTGCGTAATCGAGTAGTCGCATCAGTCTTTTATAGTAAAACGGTATGTGACTGTAGCCTAGCCGCGAGCATTCGTATCGATGTTGCGTGTGGCACAAGCGATCGCAAGAGTTTTGCGGTCGTTTTCTCGGCAACTCTTCCCTTATAGGGTTATGGAAGAGTAGCTCGTGATCCGTGAACTCACGAAACCGTCTTGCTACATAAGGCGCTACCGAAAGGACTTGGACAGTTAGTCGATGTGAAGCGAAACAAGAATCTAATCGACTCGCAATGCGTCGTTTGGGTTTACGCCAGAAGCGCGATGCGCGGGAAGGAGCGTAGCACCGAACCCCGCCAGGCTGAGAGCCAGGATAGCAATGGCGATTACAGCGGGATCCCAGGGTTTCACCTGGAAGAGCTGCGATTCAATAAGCCGGCCCAAAGCCAAAACAATCGGCAGCCCAATGCATATTCCTGAGAGGATCATCACCAGTCCATCGCGGAGCACCAACCAGATCGTAGACCAGCGCCGCGCGCCCAGTGCCAACCGAATCCCGATCTCGTGCGTCCGTTGCGTGGCGACAAACGACATCACGCCGTAGAGACCAACCAACGACAGCAACAGCGCAATTGTGCTGAAGCTTCCAGACAGAGTGGCCAACATACGTTCGGCATTCAGCGATCGATGCACTTGCTCGTCAAGCGTACGGAAATCTGTCATCGGCAAGGTCGGGGCGGCACTGCGGACAATCGCGCGAAGCGATTCGAGAGCGGGTTCCGGGTTTCCGCGCACTCTGACATAAAAGGTGCCGAAAGGATGCTCGCCTTCGTAAAAAGGGAAATACGCTTGCTCGGTGTCGTCGCGAAGTCCGCGGTAACTGAAATCTGACATAACCCCGACAATTTCCATCGTTGGCTTGGCGTCGGGTCTTCTGTCCAGACAGATTCGTGTGCCGAGAGGATTTCGGCCTGCCAAGTATCGCTTTACGAATCCTGCGCTCACGATCGCCGAACGCCAGCCTGGCCGGCCCGGCGGGGAAACATCATGGTCGTCGAAGTTTCGACCGGCAAGGAGTTTGATGCCCAACGTCTCGAAAAATCCCGGCGTGACGGCATTCAGATGGACAAGGCGATCAGTAACGATCCTTTGATCCGCAAAGATCGTCATTTGATTATTCCAGCTACCGCCGGTCAGCAACGGGTTGCGAGCGATCGCTGATTTCTGAATCATCGGAGAACGGTGGATCGCATCTTCAACGTGGGCCATCATCTTCTCTCCTTCAGCATTCGAATAGCCGCCTCGCATCGCATCGATACCAAACGAGACCAGGCTTGATGTAACAAAGCCGGGCCCTTTTGTTATCAAGGCATCGAAAGTTCGCACAAACAATCCGGCGCCCACGACCAGTGTCAAAGCTAAGGCAATTTGTGCGGTAACAATAATTTTTCGAAGCCGGACGCGGCCAAAGGCTGTGCCGCCTCGCTCTCGAAGTGACGACGCAAGCGAGCACCGGCCTGACTGGAAGGCGGGAGCAAGACCACTCACAATGCCAGCGATCACAGTCACCAGGAGAGCGAAGAGCAACAGACGCGAATCAATGCCCGCGTGCAAGGCATTGGCGCTGATGCCCCGAGGAATGAATGCGATCAGAACTCGCACGCCGAGGGGCGCCAATGCGATGCCAAGCAGTCCACCATCCAGCGCGATCAGCAGGCTCTCGGCAAGCAGCTGCCTCGTGAGCCGCCCACTCGACGCACCTAATGCCAGCCTGGTGGCAATCTCACGCACACGGGTCGACGCCCGCGCCAGGAAGAGACCCGAGACATTCAAACAGACCAGACCCAACAATACTGCCGTCGCGGCAAACAACATCCAAAGCGGGTCAGACAGCTGTCGTCTCAACGGGGAATGCCCCTGTGGCGCCGATGTGAGCGTCAGCGATGAATTGAGGTATTCCTGGCGGCGTTCTGCAGTGATGACGGGAAAGCCGGGCCGACCCATATCCTCCTGCAGCATGGCCTTGAACCATGGTTGCAGTCCCGACTCAGCACGCTGCCGCGTCATGCCTGGATTCAAGCGGCCCAGCACCTGCATCCAGAATGTACGGCGATCAAGAAGATCATTGAGACCAGGAACGACTGCAGTCGACATCGAGGCTGGGATCCAGAGCACCGGCACTTCGCCCACATCGATGCCGCGGAACGTCGAGGCCGCCACACCGATGATCGTCAGTGGATGGCCGTTCACTAGCAGCTTGCGGCCAACGACATCGGAAGCGCCGCTGAGGTGCGTCCGCCAAAAATCGTAAGAAATGACAGTCACGGCATTCGGCGCGTGATCGTCGTCATTTGTGATGACTTGGCCCACAGCCGCACCTACGCCGAGCACGGGAAAATAGTTACCGGAAACGATCTCCGCAGTGACAGGGGAAGTGTCGCCGCCGATCGAAAGATTCACCGGGGTAAGAGCACGACAGAAAACATCTTCGAAGAACTGCTTTTGCTGATCAAGATCGCGGCAGACGGGATAGGGCATGAGATTCCAACTGCCGAAGCCATTCCCTACCCAATCTCCATCCCAATCGAACAGGACAAGCCGTTCCGACTCGCGGACCGGAAGCGCGTGCAGTACGATCTGATCCACCAGCGAGTAGATCGCTGTGGTAGCTCCAATGCCAAGCGTGAGCGAGAGCACCGCGGTGATGGTAAACGAGGGGGTCCTGAGAAAAGAGCGCAACGAAAAGCGGAAGTCGTAAAGGAAATCAGTCAACCACCAGCGAAGCCAGATGTCGCGCACTTCCTCTTGCGTTTGCACGATGCCGCTCAACTCCTGCATCGCGCGTTTTCGGGCTTCCTGGGCTGGCAATCCCGAATTCTTAAGGTCGGTGATTCGACGGTCGAGATGATACTGCAACTCGCGATCCAGGTCGCGATCCATTTGCTTGCGACGGAACCAGTTCACGAGTTGCCTCATGAGCCGCTACCCTCATCGAAGATAAGCTGAACTGCGCCTGCCAGGCGCGCCCAACTGTTTCGTTCCTCAGTGAGCTGCAGTCGTCCAGCAGCCGTCAACGAATAGAACTTGGCTTCCCGGCCGGTTTCCGATTGCTTCCATTTGGCCTTGAGCCATCCCCTCTGTTCGAGCCTGTGTAGTGCCGGATAGAGGGAGCCCTGGTTGACCTGCACCACAGATCGCGAGATTTGCTCCAACCTTAGCGCGATGCCATACCCATGCACAGGCTCCAGCGATACGATCTGGAGAATCAACATATCCAATGTGCCTTGCGGGATGGGGAATCGTGATGGCGGCATGGAGGCCTCAACCTTCTACCCGTAAGTATGCACCTCGATAGGTAGAAGGTCAAGGGGTGTGGCTCAGCCCAAAAGCACCAAAAGCTACATGGACAAGACTGCAATCCTAAGTGGCAGTGGTGATGCCGATTGTGCTGCGGAGCGAATGGTCGGCAATCCCGAGACTGGCGGCAAAACGAGCTTCGAAGAACATTAGTCCTGTGAAGTCGGCTCTGGACCAGAGACCGGGAGTGGGGGTCTCATTGAAAACATGTCCGATGCCCGTGTCAAGGTACTAATCTGCTTATCGCCGCCCGATCCTCGCGCGATGAGTGCATCGACCTGCGCGCGTCATCTCGAAAAAAACATTTCGTCTTTTTTGGTTGACAAGCTCAGATTATTATCACATTGTAGTTATAACGATGCTTGGCGAATTCGAATACCTTCTGATCACAGCGGCAGCCACTCTGGGCGAGAACGCCTATGGCGTCGTTATGCGGGAAGCAATTATGAAGGCGACAGGCCGGCCTTGTTCGATAGGCGCTTTGTACACAACGCTCGATCGGCTTGAGGCCAAGGGACTGGTCAAGACTTGGATGGGAGAAGGCACGCCCCAGCGCGGGGGACGCTCGAAGAGAATGGTCCGCGTAACGCCCGCCGGCACAGCTGCGGCAAAAAACTTCTACGACACGATGACCCGCATCAGCAATCACGCGCCCTGGGCGGCATCACGGACGGAACGGGCCAAATGACAAATATCGCATGGAAGATCGTCGAAGTTGTGGCCCTGCAATTAACGCCCACAGAACGCGAGATTGTCCTCGGGGATCTGATCGAAACCCGCGAGACTGCGTGGCGAGGAATGCGAGAAGTGTCTGGGCTGGCGGTGCGTCGGCAGTTGCAATTGTGGAATGGCTGGCGTCCGTGGTTGGCCGCTCCCGGTCTGGCGTTCCCATGCAGCTTTCTGTTGATGGGATTCTCCTTTGCCATCAGCTCAGAGCTTCGAAATCACTTCGTACATGGATGGCGACTCAGCTTCTTTTCGACTGAGCCGGTGGAAGCCATATCGCTTCTCTGCCGGGTTCTTGTGTTGTTGATATCTGCGTGGGCTGCCGGATTCACAGTTGAATCGGTTTCGCGCCGCACGTCCATGGTCAGTGCAATTTGCTGCTTTCTACCGTGTTTGTTCTGTTTGCTGCGGTTTCGCCAGGAATCGCTGCCGCGATTCTGTCTGCTGCTCTTCCTGTTTCCTGCGATCGCTGGGGTTTGCAGCAGCAAGCGCGGCGGGAGAATTAACCGGGGCTGGGCTGTCACTTTGGCTTTGATAACAACGCTCTGTCTGGCTGCTTTGGCGGTTCGTGGACACCTGTGGGCACTTAATTGGGCGCTGATTGGCCCCCCGTGGTATCTGGCCATTCTGCCGGTCCGGTCAGATCGCATGGCGGTTCCACAAAATGAGGACGCAGTCTCATGAATAAGCACAATATGCTCGGCGCAACTGCTCTGCTCGCCATCGCATTGAACGCTGTTTCCACCTTGGGGCAATCGACGCAGGGCCAGATCGTCGACCGACAAATTACCTCCACGAACTTTGTCGACAACAAGATCGGCGTCAGCCCTGTGCGGAGAATGGTGATCTATCTCCCTCGTGGTTACCAGACATCTCCGGGCCGATTCCCGGTGATCTATTTCCTTCCCAACCCTTTCGAGGATAACTATCGTTTCGATTTTGACCACAGAGATGCCAACGGTCTCTTTGATCAAGCCATTGCGGCGGGTGTAATCGAGAAATTCATTCTCGTTGCGGTTGACATGAATACTCCACTCGGAACTTCGTGGTATGTCGACTCCCCGACCACGGGTAATTGGGAAGATTTCGTGATTAAGGAACTGGTGCCGTACATCGATGCAAATTTTAAAACCCTGCCCAACCGGGATTCACGAGGCATTGCCGGAATTTTTATTGGAGGATATGGAGCTATCCGCTTTGGTATGCGGCATCCGGATGTCTTTGGCTCTGTGTATGCAATGCACCCAGTGGGGACCGGCACAGGTGTCGGACTCAGCGCAGCCATACCCAAATGGGATATTTTGGCCCATGCCGAATCGATGGACGACGTGAAGAAAGACGCGGGTACATGGATCTTTACCACCATGTTTCAAGCTCATCTGCCCGATCCCAACAAGCCTCCTCTGTTCATCGCCCTATTAGCGCGCCAAGAGAAAGGCCGATTGATCATCGATGCCAAACTCATGGAACGTTTCCGTAATAACTTTTATCTCGAAACAATGATTGGCAAATATGCTGGCAATCTCAATTCTCTGCGAGGGTTCAAATTCGACTGGAATCGTTCCGATGCCAATTTTGACCATGTGTATGCCAACCAGGCCTTCACCCGGAAGCTGCGAGAATACGGAATTGCACACCAGGCGGAACAGTACAACGGAACGTGGGACGACTCGAACTGGGGAGTCGATGGCCGGTTCTATACCGAAGTCCTGCCATTCTTCTCTCGATGCCTCGTTTTCCAGACCGGTCCTCAAATCAGTCACCGGTGAATTCGGCCTGTGAGTTCGGGCCCAGGCAATTCGTCGTCAAATGATGCCCAATCGCCGCAGCACTCATCAATTGTGATCGGTACCGGGAAGTCGGCTTGTGGAACGTGATTGGGACCCGGCGCACTCAGACAACATCCAGTCAAACCGCAATCGGTAAGAACGTATTGTCTGAATCAATTCACAAAGCCAAGAAGACTGCGCAGGCGGTGTACGCGTTGCAGCCTGAAGACTTTCGAACGAGGAGCCTGGCGATTCCCTTTGGAACAGGCTCTCGCCTAGTTGGCGAGTCGATGAGGGCGTTTTTGACCGAAGCGGAAAAGCGGGATAAGAACTGGGCAAGAGGAGCTGCAGGCCTCATCTGCAGCCGCTGCGGAGCATGCGATGTCCAGCCAACATTCACAACTATCAATCGTGCCCGGCATCGGTCGGCAGGAGGATCCCGACCCCTCCTATAGCGGGTACGAACCGACGATCGGGTTAAAGGCAGTCGCGAAGATTTTGAACTGCTCGGCTGAGCAGTGCCGGCGACTTGCAGAGGCGAAGAAGATTCCTGTGTTTCGAATCGGCTATCGCTGGAAATCCACCGCGTCCGCCATTGTCAGGTGGCGTGAAGAACAGCTAGCATTGATTTGCCATTCGCGTCCTTCTGAGGAAAGGTAATCAGTGAGGACGAGATATCAACATGGAACGATTGAATTGAAAGAACGCGCCCGAGGTCCTGCAATCTGGCAATTCCGCTGGCGGGATAAGACCGGCAAAAGAATGTCAGAGGACATCGGCACAACGATGAAATATCAAACGAGGTCCGCAGTTGATCGGTGTTCCAAGGTTGCGCACCTGAGAATGAAGATCAACAGTGACCAACCGGCAGTACCAGGTGAGAGGTTTGGCGTTGTTCTTGAAAGGTATGTCCAGGAAGAGATCCCGAAGCGTTTCTCGACCAGGCATGCATACCTTTCCTACATCAACAATCACATCCGTCCCAAGTGGGGCGAATTCTCGTTAACCCAAGTAAAACCATTGGTCGTTCGCGATTGGCTCAAAGCAATCCTGGACAAAAAAGGCAAGCGTCCATTGGCCAGTAAAACGAGAGGTCATATCAAAGGGCTCATGCATCGGATCTTCGATTGCGCCATGCTGTGGGAGTACCTGCCCCCGGACCGTAATCCTATGTCTCTGGTGCGAATCGAGGGCAGTTCGAAACGAAGAAGGAAACCGCGAATTCTCACTCCTGAGGAGTTCGCAATTCTCATCGCTTCGGTGGACCGGGAACCGTGTCACACCATGGTGATCCTGGCCCTCTGCACCGGGGTGAGATGCTCGGAGCTGGTCGCTTTGAAGTGGAGCGATTTCGATTGGGAAAACCTGTCCGTCTATATTCGCCGGGCGATTGTTTCCGGTCGCGTGGACGATGTGAAGACCGAATACTCGGAGGCGCCGCTGCCGCTCGATCCAGCGTTGGCAGAGGTGATTTTCGAGTGGAGGCGGAAGACCGAGTTTTCCGCCGACTCGGACTTCGTGTTCGCATCGCCCTTCATGGCCGGAGAAAAGCCCTACACGCCCTGGAACATGCAGCACAACCACCTGAGCCCGGCCGCAGTCAAAGCCGGCTTAGGACCGATCGGCTGGCATACGCTTCGCCACACCTACCGGGCGTGGCTGGGAGACAATGGCGAGCCGCTCACGGTGCAGAAGGAACTCATGCGTCACGCATCCATCCAGACCACCCTGAATACGTATGGCGGAGGGATGATGGACTCGATGCGGGAAGCGCATGGACGAGTCGTGAAGCAGGCGATGCCGCGTTAATGGACGTCAGTGGACGTCAGCGCATCGCTTAAGTGTATTAACATCAATAAGATACTGGCGGAGAGAGTGGGATTCGAACCCACGTTACCCTTTCGAGTAAACACGCTTTCCAAGCGTGCGCCTTCAGCCACTCGGCCATCTCTCCGGCGAATCAATTGGCAGGAACGACTCCTACTGAAATCTTTTCATTCCGACGCCAATGCTGGATATTCTACGGCTCGTTCGCTTTTCAATTCTATGGGTGGAGTCGTCGAAATCGCAACCGGGCAGCGATGTGGCAGAGAGTAAGGCTGGAGAATAATGCTTAAGAGAGTTTTTCCGGAGAATCTTCGCTCACCGACGGGGGCGCGGCAGATGATGGAGCCGAAGCTCCTGAGGCTGAAGCCGCTGCCGCCGCGGCTTTCGCCGCGTTGCCGTTCACGCCCGATGCCGGCAGCGGTGGGACTTTCGTATTGTCGACCACATGATGATTCAGGCAATAAAGCGCCAGTTCCAACCGGTCCGCGACTCCGAGTTTGTCGTACACTTTGCGCAAATAATTCTTCACCACCTGTTCCGTGGTGCCTACGCGCAGCGCAATCTCTTTGTTCTTCATGCCCTGGGTGACACACGAAACAATCAGCATTTCCTTGGGCGTCAATTGCACCTTCGGTCGCGATCCCGTCGGCCGGTTATTCTGGTTGCGATAGGCTTCCATCACCCAGCGAATACCCTGACTATCAAGCCACGGTTCTCCAGCGACCACCTTGCGCAGGCATGTCACTAAGACTTCCGGTTCCACCTCACGGGAGACGATGCCATGTGCGCCACGGCGAAATAATTCCAAGGTCAATTCTTCATCGGCGACGGGAGTCACCACCACGATGCGCAATCCCGGACTCTGCCGCAGCAAATTGGACACGGCTTCGACTGGATTCGGCGTAAGGGCGGCTTCGAAAATCAGGACATCCGCAGAAAATTTCGCCACCGCCGATTGCGTTTGCGCCAGCGTTTCCGCCTGGCCAACCACGCGAATGTCATCTTCGAGCGCGAAGACCTTGCGCAATCCGGCACGGAAGATGGCCTGCGTATCGGCCAGGATCACTCGGACGAACTGGCCGTTGCCGCCGTCTTCCCCTGCTCCGATTTTTTCTTCCACGCTCACTGGAATGGTCGCCATTCAGTTCCTTGCGCTACGCTCGCTCAAAATGGTATTCGTCAATCACGACGCCCACTGCGCGCCTGCCCCGGTCTTCGAAGCTGCGCACTACGCGGCCGCGGCAGTCGATCTGCACATTCCGCCGCAAGCCAACGATCTCGGCCGGCAGAAGAATCGTGAAGTCCACCAGCGATCCCACTGGAACATCGCTGTCCATGGCAAACAGCACACCGTTGGCGGAGATGTTCTCCGTCTCTGCCGAATACGCGCTGCCCTGCGTCTTCAGCGACGCGGTGAGATGCAGCGGAAAGCGCGCCGCACTCTGCATGTCCTCATACTGCCCCGTGCTCGCTGCCTTCTCGGTCATCGGTGCTGTGCCTTCGGTGGCCACGCTGAGAACCTTCCTGCCGGTAGCGCCCTTCGCGCCTTCCGGACTTTCATTCAACTCAAGGGCAGCGTACACCCGCAAATCCGGCAAACAAAGTTACCGAAGTCATGGAACAACTGGGGCTAACTGCTTATGTTTGAACGAATTAGGGGAGATTCTGCAGGAGATTTTTGAGTCCAGAACAGCCTGTTTCAGCGCTCGACTTACGGTTAAAAACCGGGCAATTCCCGGTAACTACCGAACGGCGCACGCGAGGCGAACTGGCAATTGTGAACTCGTGGTAGGACTGTTGGACGCGTTCTTAAAACTTTGTAACTTCGGTGAAGTTGAAGTCCCGAACCTTCATTGCTGGGACGACCATGTCAAACGATTCTTCGCCACTGGACCTTACGGGCACGCTCATCGCTTCCACGTTCGACAGCATGTGAATCAGACTCTCATTGAATCGAAAATTCCGCACGCCGCCCTGCACGCGCCCATTCTCCACATAGAATGTTCCATCGCGCGTCATCCCGGTCAGCATTTTTTCGAAGGGCTCGACCTCGCGGATGTACCACAGTCGCGTCACCAGCACTCCGCGTTCTGTCGAAGCAATCATCTGCTCGACGGTCTGCGGATCGCCCGCTGGAGCGAAAACGATGTTCAGCGGCATCTCTCCCATTTCGTTGGGCAGCGGAAAGCCGTGGCCAGTCGCCGCGATCAGACCAACTTTATCTTTATATTCCGACTGCTTCATTCTCTCTGCGGTTGCACGGGCGTAAACGACTCGCTTCACGATTCCATTTTCAACGAGCGGGAATCTCTGCCGCAGCATGCCTTCTCCGTCGAACGGCGAGCCACTCTGCAAAGGATGCGCCACGTCATCCCAAATAGTGATGTTGTCGCCGAACAGCTTTGTGCCAATGCGGCCGGTGAGAAACGAACGCTGGTCAAGAATCGCCATGCCTGAGTAGTCCCAGAACATGAAGCCCACGATGTCGAGCACGGCCGCGGGTTCCAGGATCACCGTATACTTCCCTGCTGGAATCTCGCGTGGATGGGCCGAGTCGACAGCTTTCTGCGCGGCGATCTCCGCCAGCGCCAGTGGATTCAGATTGCCCACATCGGGCGAACTCGCTTTTTGCCAGCCGGAAGAATCTGCCCCGAGCATAGTGATGGAAATCTCAGCCGACGTCTGCGTGTGCCATCGGCTCAACCCGCGTGAATTGAAAATTCCATCGAAGGATTCCGCGCTAGAGAAAACTCCGGCTGTGGTCAGCGCGTGCTTGGCCGCCATGCCGACAATTTTGCTGACGCCCTCAGCCCGCAATTCAGGCGTGATCTGTGCAGTCCGATCGAAGTGCCGAGACGGTGGTTGTGTGGCGCGGGCGCCCTCGCCCGCGGCTTCTTGCAAATCCGGCATCGGCAAAAGGTCCGGATCAGGATGTTGTACCCTGGCCAGACTTTCCGCCGACCGCACCACCTGCCGCAAACTCTCGTCGTCAAACTTATTGGTAAAGGCTCGTGCCGTTTTCTTGTCAAATACAGCCCGCACCGAGACCACATGATTCTCCTCGGCCACGTTCTGATGAATGCTGTTGTTGGCAAAACGAGTCAGCGCAAAGCGCCCGCCCGAGAAGAGCACCTCAACTTCATCCCCGGTCGAAAGCTTCTTGATGCGATCGAAAATGTCGACAGCTTGGGTTTGAGATAGCATCAGACTTGTTCTTACAATTCTCGTGCCTCAGTGTCTCCGTGGTGAAATCAGCTGTTCTTAAACGCGCTCCCCACGTTCACTCCCTGGAACCGCGACGGCGCCGCACCATGCCCTGTGCCCATCACCTGCTGCGGCTGTCCCTTCCCGCAATTCGGAGTTCCCCACAATGTCCACTCATCCCGCGAGCAAATCGCATCCAGCGAATTCCAAAACTCTGTGGTGATGCCCGAATACGATGGATTCTTCACCATACGCACGCGCTTGCCATTCTTGATCTCCCAGCCAATCTCGCAACCAAATTGAAAGTTGTAGCGTTTGTCGTCGATCGACCACGAACGGTTGGTCTGCATGAGGATGCCGTGATCCGTTCCTGCGATTAACTGCTCCAGACTTAAAGGTTTTTCTCCCGGCAGCAGGCTGATGTTCGTCATCCGAATCATTGGCAGCCGGTTCCATCCCTCGGCGCGCAGCGTTCCGCCCGACCGTCTTTCGCCGATTGTGTGCGCAGTCTCCCGTGAACTGAGATAGCCGGTGAACAGCCCATCAGTGATAATCGGCGTACACTGCGCCGCTACCCCTTCATCGTCGAAGCCAAATGTCCCGAGCCCCGGCCCGTGCTCCTGGCGCGCATCCGCGACCACATTCACCAGTTCACTGCCGTAGCGCAGCTTCCGTAATTTATCGATCGTCAGAAACGAAGTCCCCGCGAAGTTCGCCTCCATGCCCAGCACGCGATCCAGCTCAATCGGATGTCCCACCGACTCATGAATCTGCAACCCAAGCTGCGAGCTATCGAGAATAATGTCGAACTTCCCTTCCGGACACTGATCGGCCTGATGCAGTGCGACTGCCTCTTCCGCTATGCGCCGCGCGTTCTCCACCAACTTCAATTCGTCGATCAGTTCATATCCTTTGTTCTGCCACTGCCCGCCATAAGAAGTCGGATAGGAGCGTTTCTGAATTTCATTTCCGGCAAACGCGTAGGCCGCGTATCCCACTCCCGGCGACAGCTTGGTCTGATGAATCTCGGCTCCCTCGGATGAGACAAACCATTGCTCCTCGCGATTGAAATTCAGGTTCGCCTCGGCGAGTGTGATCCCGGCGACCGCGCGCAACTCCGCATCAATTTTCAACAGCAGTTCAATGTTCTGCTCGACCGAGACCCTGAAGGGATCGACTTTATACGGCGTACTCCACTCCGCAACCGCCGGCTTCTCCGGAGCAAGACGCACATCTTCCCGCTTCACTCGCGCCGAAGCCCGCGCGATCTCGACAGCTCGTGCTGCCGTCGCTTCGACCGCGCCTCGGCCTAATTCCGCCGACGCGGCGAATCCCCACGCTCCCTCTGTGATCGCCCGCACGCTCATGCCCACCGACTCCGCGTCGGACGCGCTGCCCACCTTCCCGTTCTTGGTGCTGAGCGCACGGCTGCGATGCGCGACCACGCGCACATCCGCGTAGGTCGCCCCTCGGTGTGCGGCAGTGTCTAAAGCCCAGTTGGCAATGTGTTTCATGGCAAGGATTTCAATCTAACACACAGCGATATTGTCACACCGGAGATGCCGGCCATAATGGGTCGGCCGGCAGGCTCGTCTGACGCACACTGCCCTGTGATTTCAATCATTGTTCGTTACTCTTGAGACTCATCCAATAGTAGCCGTCATAGTGCGCCAGCGGCTCGCTCCGCTGCGGAAGGAGCCTATTTCTATGGGTATTCAGACGTCCGATCAGCATGCCCTTGCTCTGAACGAAACGGTCGAGTTTGATGCTGCCAATGATCCCTCGGGTGATTCCCAGTCCAGCAAGAAAGCCGACCTGGCGGGGCCCGGCATCGGAGATTACGACGAACTGGAAAAGATCCTGCCTCGCGACTACAACCCGCTGTTGAACCCCAAAGAGACGCAGCAGGCAATTTTTCACGTGAAACGTTATATCGAAGACAATCTATGTAAGGAACTAAGCCTGATGATGGTGGAGGTTCCGCTGATTGTCGACGCGGACAGCGGCGTCAACGACATGCTCGATCGCGACGGATCCCGCACTCCTATCCAATTTCACATTTCGAACGACCGCGACAAACATCCCATCGATGCCCAAGTCGTACAAGCCGCCACAAAATGGAAGAGGATGGCGCTGAAGCAGTTCGAGTGCCGGCCCGGCGAAGGCATTTGCACGGATATGCGAGCCGTGCGCAAGGATTATTTTCTTGACCACGACCACTCCGCTTATGTCGACCAGTGGGACTGGGAGCGGGTGATCACCAACGAGCAACGCAACCTGGAATTCCTCAAGTCCATCGTGCGCAAGATTTGGAAAGTTCTGGTCGGCGCCGAGAAGTTTGCTCAGAACATGTTCCCTGAACTCCGCCAGTCGCGGTATCCCAACCTGCCTGAGGAACTCACTTTCATTCACGCTGAAGAACTGCTCGCCATCTATCCCGACCTGCCGCGCAAGCGGCGCGAGACCGTGATCCTGCAAAAGCATCCTGCGATCTTCATCATCGGAATCGGCTGGCCGCTGCTCGACGGCTTCCCCCACGAGATGCGCGCTGCCGACTACGATGATTGGGTTACCGACACCAGCAAGCAGACCCAGCGCGACACGCACGGATTGAACGGCGACATCCTGGTCTGGAATCACGTCACCCAACGTCGGCACGAACTCAGTTCGATGGGGATCCGGGTCAACGCCGAAAGTCTCCGCCGCCAACTCGAGATGTCGAACCTTCTCGACAATCTCAAGTTTCCCTATCACCAGGCGATCGTCAACAACCAGTCGCCGCTCTCCATCGGCGGCGGCATTGGCCAATCCCGCACATTGATGCTCCTGCTGCGCAAAGCCCATCTCGGCGAGGTCAGCGTCACCGTATGGCCGAAAGTTCTGAAGGAAATGTGCGCGAAGAAGAACATCTTCGTGTTGGAATAAGGCCCGGGGGGCGGTAACAATTTAGCCCAGCGCTTTTAGCGCTGGGTGCCAAGCCATGAGATTGAACCAAGTCCCGGAGGGACGGCGCAATGTCGCACTCGTACTCCAGCAACCGGGTCCACGTCATCTTTAGCACGAAGCAACGAAAACCATGCTTCTCCGATGACTTCCAACCAAAACTCTGGGCCTACATGGCTGGAATTGCGCATCATCAAGGCTTCGAAGCCATGATTATCGGCGGCGTCCGCGACCACGTCCACGCCCTACTCATGTTGCCGCCGACATTGCCGCTGGCAAAGGCCGTCCAGTTCTTAAAAGGCAGCTCGTCAAAATGGATCAATGAAACAAAAGGTCAATTCGCCTGGCAGGAAGGATACGGCGCCTTCAGTGTGAGTGCGTCGCAGACGACCGATGTCGTGCGCTACATTCAAAACCAGCACACCCATCACGAGAAGAAGAGTTTCGAAGAGGAGTTTGTAGAATTCTTGAAGAAGTACGGGGTATCCTACGAGCCAGAACACGTACTAGGTTAGTTGTGTCGTCCCACCGGGACTTGTTCTTCTGCCATCAGCCCACCCAGCGCTGAAGCGCTGGGCTAAATTGTTCTTGCCCCTCTAGAACTCCTGGCGCAACAATTTCGCCAGGACAATACCACTCTTAGGGCGTGGCGTGCACCTCGCCCAAGGCCTTCCGTACCGCCTGTAATTCCTTCAACACCCCGCGCAACTTGGTGGACTCGAGCGCGTTCGCCCCGTCCGACTTCGCTTGCTTGGGATTGTCATGGACCTCCATGAACACCCCATCGACGCCTGCAGCCACTGCCGCCCGCGCCAGAAGAGGAATGAACTCAGGCTGACCGCCACTCGTCGCCGGGCCATTGCCATCCGACTGCGATGAAGGCAACTGCACCGAATGCGTCCCGTCGAACACCACGGGCCCGAATTGGCGCATAATGGCCAGCGATCGCATATCGACGACCAGATTGTTGTACCCAAAGCTCGCACCCCGCTCAGTCAAAAAAACTCGCGTGTTACCAGCATCGCGGCATTTCTCGACCGCATGCCGCATGTCCCACGGCGAAACGAATTGCCCCTTCTTGATGTTCACCACGCGCCCGCTCAGGGCGGCGGCCACAACCAGATCCGTCTGCCGGCTGAGAAATGCCGGAATCTGCAGAACGTCAGCGACCTCGGCGACCTTGCCCACGTCCGCCGTCTCGTGCACATCGGTCAGCACCGGCAGATTCAGTTCAACTTTAATCTTCTTCAGAATGCGGAGCCCTTCTTTCAGTCCCGGACCGCGAAAACTGCGGATCGAAGTACGGTTCGCCTTGTCATAACTCGCTTTAAAAATGAACGGAAACTCCAGCGCGCGCGTCACACCCTTGATGATCTCTGCCATGCGGATCGCATGCTCTTCGCTCTCGATCACGCAGGGGCCCGCAATCAGGAACAGCTCACCCGATCCGATGTGAACGTCGCCGACTTGGAAAGAGGTGGTCATCAAAACAAGCGAGGCCACAGATCGCACGGATAGCACGGATAGCACGGATCCAAGAAGCGCAATAACCCGAATCCGTGAAGATCCGTGACAATCGGTGGCCGGCCTCTAGATTCTCGCGCGCTCGGGCCGGTGGAACAACTCTACCTCAGCGATTTCCTTTTCAGCTCGCCGGCGCTTTCCATACTCATACGCCGCGCCCACAAATGTGCTGAACAATGGATGCGGCTCCAACGGCTTCGACTTGAACTCAGGATGGAACTGGCAACCAATAAAATGTGGATGGTCCGGCAGTTCCACCATTTCCACGTAAGTTCCGTCGGGCGTCGAGCCTGAAATGCGCAGGCCCGCGGCGACCATCGGTTCCTCGTATTCGCGGTTGAACTCGTAGCGATGCCGGTGTCGCTCGCTGATCTCGAGCTTGCCATAAATTTTTTGCGCCAGAGTGCCGGGCTCGATCTTGCAAGGCCACGCCCCCAGTCGCATGGTTCCGCCTAGTTCTTCCACTCCGCGCAACTCGCGCAGCTTATAAATCACGCGATGCGGCGTCGCCGGATCGAACTCGCTCGAGTTCGCCTCCGCTAGTCCCACCACGTTGCGCGCAAATTCAATGCACGCCGTCTGCATCCCCAGGCAAATGCCAAAGTACGGAACTTTTTTCTCACGCGCATACCGGATCGCCAGCAGCATCCCCTCGATGCCGCGTTTACCAAAACCACCGGGCACCAGAATTCCGTCATAACCCTCGAGTTGCGTTTCGTAACCCCTATCGCCCTCTGCCGCCTCCAGACCCTCAGCCTCAATCCAGTTGATCTGCAATTTCAAGTTATGAGCCAGCGCCCCATGCACCAGTGCTTCCTTCAGCGATTTGTACGAGTCTTCATACTCGACATATTTACCGACGATGCCAATCGTGACCGTGTCCTTGGGATTGTAGACGCGGTGCACAATGTCCTCCCATTTCGACAAATCGCGATCTTTCGCTTCCAGGTGCAAATACTTCAACACCAGCGTGTCCACACCTTCATTGGCGAACACCAGCGGGACTTCATAAACAGAAGCCACATCCTTGGCGGTGATCACCGCCTCATCCGCCACATTGCAGAACAAAGCAATCTTCGACTTGATCTCTTTCGCCAGAAAGCGGTCGGTGCGGCAAAGCAAAATATCCGGCTGAATTCCAATGCTCAACAACTCCTTCACCGAGTGCTGCGTCGGCTTGGTCTTGAGTTCCTGCGCCGCCGCAATAAAGGGCACCAAGGTCACGTGCACAAATAAAGTATGCTCGCGCCCCAGTTCCTGCCGCATCTGCCGGATCGCTTCCATGAATGGCAGCGACTCGATGTCGCCCACGGTTCCACCAATTTCCACGATCGCGATGTCCACATCCTGCGCGACCTTCTTCATTGCGGCCTTAATTTCGTTGGTGACGTGAGGAATCACCTGCACCGTCTTGCCGAGATAATCGCCGCGCCGCTCCTTGGCGATGATCTGCTCGTAGAGCCGCCCGGTCGTCCAGTTGTTATCGCGAGAAAGTTTGGCGTGCGTGAAGCGCTCGTAGTGGCCCAGGTCCAAATCAGTCTCTGCGCCGTCGTCGGTCACGAACACCTCGCCGTGCTGAAACGGCGACATCGTTCCCGGATCCACGTTCAGATACGGATCAAACTTCATCAGGTTGACCTTCATCCCTCGGCTCTCCAACAGGCAGCCGATGGATGCCGCCGCCAATCCCTTGCCTAGTGAAGACACGACTCCGCCGGTCACAAAGATGTACTTCGCTGGCATCTCTTCCTCGCTTTAAATTGTTTTTGAAAAATGGTGCAGGTGGGGTGCACGATCAATTATGGCAGAAGTCCCCTGTGGAAACAAACGAAAGAATTCGGCGGTCAATCCGAGGGCCATCACCATTAAGGACACGAAGTCGCACGAAGGAAGAGGCACCAAAAAAACAATTCCTTCGTGACAGTTCGCCTCCTTCTGAGGCCACGCTACTGGCAATTCTTATGGCTTTGACCGAAAAGTCGTAGAGTGCTGAGTCAAATCTTCGGAGGCAAGTCTTGCCGAATGTTCTCTTTGCAAAGCACGAATGCGCGCCCACAAAACACAGGGATCAAGTCAGAGAATGGCATCGCCTCTGGATCAACTACCAAGGAGGCCTGCTTTAGAGATTTGACGGTACCAACGAGTCAGAGCGCGATTCCCAGTTTTTCGCGCGCGATACGGCTTCGTTCCACCGGTTGCGTAATTGCCGCGCTTGCGATGACGGCATCTGCGGCTCGAAACGGCGGTCGTTCGCGCCGGGTGCTTCGAGATCGGTCTTCCAGAAACCCACCGCCAAGCCAGCTAGATATGCGGCTCCCAGCGCGGTTGTTTCCGTTACCGCCGGGCGAACAACCGGGACTCCGAGGATGTCAGATTGAAATTGCATGAGGTTGTCATTGGCAGCGGCTCCGCCATCCACGCGGAGCTCCGGCACCGACGCACCGGAGTCGAGACGCATCGCATCGAGCAAATCGGCAACCTGGTAGGCAATGCTTTCTAACGCTGCGCGGGCCACGTGACCGGCAGTGCTGCCGCGAGTCAGTCCAAAGATCGAGCCGCGCGCGTAAGAGTCCCAATGGGGCGCTCCCAATCCTACGAACGCAGGGACGAAAAACACGCCGCCATTATCAGGCACAGACTTCGCCAGGGCCTCGACGTCTTGTGATTGACGGATCAAACCCAGTCCGTCTCGGAGCCATTGCACGACGGCGCCGCCAATAAAGACGCTGCCCTCGAGGGCATACTCGGTCACATCTTTTATTTTCCAGGCAACCGTCGTAACCAGCCGGTTCGAGGACGGCACGGCGCGGCGGCCCGTGTTCTGCAGCATGAAGCATCCGGTGCCGTAGGTATTCTTGGTGAGGCCTGGCCGAATGCAGCGTTGCCCAAACAACGCGGCCTGCTGATCGCCCGCAATACCGGCGAGCGGAATGGTTTCGAGTCCTTTCGCCGTGGTCACTTCACCGTATATTTCGCTGGAAGTTTGCACGGCGGGCATCATGGAAAGCGGGACGCGAAACAGTTCGAGAAGTTCGCGGTCCCAGTCGCCGCTGTGAATATTGAAGAGCATGGTGCGCGAGGCATTGCTGGCGTCGGTGGCGTGAACTCGGCCGCCGGTCAGCGTCCACAGAAGCCAGGTGTCCACTGTGCCGAATGCAAGCTTGCCGGCCTCCGCTTGGGGGCGCGTACCGGCAACGTTGTCGAGAATCCAGGAAATTTTGCTGGCGGAGAAATAGGAATCGATCAATAGACCGGTGCGTTGTTGGATCAGAGGACCGTGACCTTCGCTGCTCAGGCGCTCGCAGAAATCGGCCGTGCGACGATCTTGCCAGACGATCGCGTTGTAGACAGGCTCTCCAGTTTCGCGGTTCCACACGACGGTGGTTTCACGCTGGTTCGCGATGCCGATCGCCGCCACATCTCGCGGCGTGCCGCCGACCTTGGCCAAGGCCTCAAGAGCTACTGCGATCTGAGAAGAAGCGATCTGCCTGGGATTGTGTTCGACCCATCCGGGCTGCGGGAAAATCTGCTCGAATTCACGTTGCTCGACCGCGCGAATGGCTCCTGCCTGATCGAATAGCAGAGCGCGCGAACTGGTGGTGCCCTGGTCGAGCGCTAAGACGTAAGCCACAGTTCCCCCTTAAAGATGTGGACGCACGAACCGGCTGAGCGAAAGACAACTAGATGGGTCCTTCGCTCTGCTCAGGATGACACAAAGAAACGGCGCAAGGAGCGCCGAATGCCAAAGTCGTAGATAGCTGCGCCCGCCAGGCCTCCAAGCAGCGGCGCGACGACCGGAACCCACCATACGCGAGTTCCGTCGGTGAGGCCATTGTTCCGAAAACCCGCCACCACGGTAAAGAGTCGAGGACCGAAGTCGCGTGCCGGATTGATGGCGTAACCGTGCATACCGCCAAAGCTGATGCCGATGGCAACCACGACCAGGCCGATCATCGCTGGGGCAAGGTTCGCTCCCGGAGGCGCGTTGTATTCATCGACGATTGCCAATATAAGAAGAAGCAACAATCCGGTGCCAATGAACTGATCCAGGAATCCCGCCTGCGGCACCGCTGGGAAGGCGGGGAAGGTGGTGAACACTCCAGCGGTTCGCTCCAATTGCGGATCGGTTTGGCGGAAGGCCGGCAAGTAATTCCAGTAGACAACGGCCGCGGCCGCGAAGGCTCCAGCAGTTTGCGCGATGGAGTAAGGCAACACCTTGCGCCAGGAGAAGCCGCGAAAGACGGCCAGAGTCAGGGTCACCGCGGGATTCAAATGAGCGCCCGAAATCTTTCCCGCAATGTAAATTCCCATGGTGACCGCGAGTCCCCAGCCAAGCGTAATGTTGGTGAAGCCGCCATGGATGGTCTCGCCGGGGTTCTTCGATGGGAACAGAACGACCATGGCGACTACACCATTGCCGAGCAGAATAAGAATAAATGTGCCCAGGAACTCGGCGATCAGTTCGGCGGTCAACGTCGGCTTGGGATTCATTCATGCTCCATTGAGAGAGGCACCAGCATCTTATTAGCAGCCGGCGTGGCGGCGCGGACGCCCTCCGACGGCGGCGCTACGGAACCGCGAAGTAGTCTATCAGGCGTGAGCTAGAAGAAGCCTTTGACCGCCGAGAGCGCGGAGGAAAAGCCGCGGAGAACGCCAAGAACATCTTGCCGAAATTTCAGGCGTTGGACGCACGCAGCATACGGATTCCAAAAGTAATCTGGCGGGGGATTTCTGCTTGACATTTCGAGACAGAACCGTAAGATAGGGAAATAAATATGCAATATAGTGCATATTTATTCATCATGAATAAAACACTCCGTCAACGGGCCGTCCTGGAAGTGCTAAAGCACGGGACCATCGCCAGTCAGGAGGATCTTCAGCGTCTCCTGCGCAAGCGCGGGTTCAAGGTCGGACAGGCCACCCTGTCGCGCGACATCCGCGATCTGAATCTGAGCAAGACTTCCCACGGTTATTCCCTGCCCCACGGTGACGGTGCGGCGGGCATTGCGCTGCCTCCAGTATCGCGATTGGTACGCGAGTTCGTGCTCGATATTCGTTCCGCTCAAAACCTGCTGGTCGTAAAAACGATTGTGGGCAGCGCGCAGCCCGTAGCGGCAGCTTTGGACGAGACCGACTGGAGCGAGGTGGTGGGCACGATTGCCGGGGACGACACCATCCTGATTGTTTGCCCTGACAAGGATGAGGCGAAAGAACTGGCCGCTCGGATTGAGGAAATGCTGACGTAATGACCGCGAAACTCAAAACCGCTGTCTTGGGCGCGACCGGGTATTCCGGCCTGGAGCTTACGCGGATTCTTCTGCGCCATCCCCGACTGGAGAAACCGGTTCTGCTTCGGCGATCCGCGGACAATGGCAGCGCCTCGGATCTGGCCGACGTGTTTCCGGTGCTTTCGGGGAACGGCGGTTACCCGCTGCAGTCGTTGTCGTGGCCGGCGATGAAACAACAAGGCGTGGGTTTGCTGTTCCTGGCGACGCCGCATGAGGTGTCGCGCTCGCTCGTGCCTGAGGCGATGGCGCGCGGCCTGCGCGTGATCGATTTAAGTGGCGCGTGGAGATTGAAGCAGGAGCAGCATCGCGCGATCTACGATTTTCAGGACTCGGATGTAGCGACCGCGGCGCAATTGACGGAGAAGGCCGTTTACGGATTGCCGGAATTGAACGGCGATCGTGTGGCCAGTGCGACGCTGGTGGCGAATCCGGGATGCTACGCGACGTCGGTGATTCTGGCGCTGACTCCGTTGCTCAAGGCGGGAGTTGTGGATCGGGAGCACGGTATTGTTTCGGATTCGAAATCCGGCGTGTCGGGCGCGGGCAAGGAACCGACGGCAAAGACACATTTTGTGTCGGTGGCCGACAATCTGTCGGCGTATTCGGTATTCAGTCATCGGCACGTGGGCGAAATTGTCGAGCAACTGGCGCTGAGCCCGCAGGAATTGATTTTTACGCCGCATCTGTTGCCGATTCCGCGAGGAATTTTGTCGACGATTTATTTGCACCTAAGCCACAAGATGACTCCGCTGGAAGTGGAATCTTGCTTTCGCAATTTTTATTTGGGTAAGCGCTGGGTGCGGGTGTTTCAGACGCCGAAACTGCCGCAGGTGCAGTTCTCGCTGCAGACGAACTATTGTGATTTGGGATTTTGCCTGGCGGAAGACGGGCGGCGGTTGGTGTTGATCTCCTGCATCGACAACCTGCTGAAAGGCGCGGCGGGACAGGCGGTGCAGAATATGAATTTGATGTATGGATGGGCGGAAGATGAGGGACTGCAGTGATCATCGTAGTCAAAATCGGAGGAGCTGCGCTGGAAGATGCTGCCACGCTTCGCAAGTGCGCACGGGCGATTGCTGAGTTGGCACAGGATGGACATCGGGTGGCCGTGGTGCACGGCGGCGGCAGCGCGCTGACGCGTGTGCTGAAACAACTCGGGAAGCAGAGCGAATTTGTCTCCGGGTTGCGCGTGACGGATGCGGAGACTCGCGACGTCGCGCTCATGGTGCTGGGCGGCATGGTCAATAAAAAACTTGTGGCTGCGATCCAGGCCGCGGGCATGCCAGCGGTGGGATTCTGCGGCGGCGATGGCATGAGTTTTCGGGCGCGGCGGAAACATATTCGCGGAAACGATTTGGGATTCGTCGGTGAAATTTGTTTCGCCGAACCGTGCTGGATCGAGGCGCTGTGGCACCAGGGAGGAATTCCGGTTCTCGCATCGCTCGCTCTGGGAGCGGACGGCGAATATTACAACGTGAATGCAGACGAGATGGCCGCTGCTTGCGCCGCGGCCTGCCACGCGAACGCGCTCATTTTTCTCACGGATGTGCCGGGAGTGAAAGACGCGGAGGGAGCGGTGATTCCGTGGCTGAGCACGAAGCAGGCGCAGGACATGGTAGAGGGATCGATCATCAGCGGAGGCATGTTGCCAAAGCTGGAGGCGTGCAAGCAGGCGTTGAAGCAGGGCGTGGGCCGCGTGCGGATATTGCCGGCGGCGGAAGCGGAAGCGTTGCCGCAGTTTTATCTCACCAAGTTAAATTGCGGGACCGAGGTGACCTGCGCATGAGCTCAGGAAAAACGATTCAAGACAGGAGTCAGAGTTGAACAGTCCATTGCAAAGCAGAATCCCGGCCGCGCCGGAAACATTTCCTGGAATTTTCTGGTGCCCCGACCTGGTTTCGACGCGCGATCTGGGGCCGCAGGGAGTGCAGGCCGTGCTGCATCTGGCGGAACTGATGAAGTCGCGCCCGTCGGTGTTTCAACGGTCGTTGGCGGGAAAACAAATGGTGATGTTTTTTGAGAAGCCTTCGCTGCGAACGCGGCTCACCTTTGAAGCCGGGATGACGAGTCTGGGCGGCGCGGCGATGTTCGTCGACCAGTCGCAGAGCCGACTGGATGCTCGCGAATCGTTAAGCGACATTGCGCATAATCTCGAGCGCTGGGTCGACGTGATCGTGCTGCGCACGTTTGCGCAGGAGACCATTGAAGGCATGGCGCGCTACGCTTCGATCCCGGTGATCAATGCGCTCAGCGATCTGGAGCATCCCTGCCAGGCGCTCGCAGATTACTTTACCCTGCAGGAACGGTTCGGCGATCTCAAGAAGATCACGCTGGCTTATGTGGGTGATGGCAATAATATGGCGCATTCTTTGTTGCTGACCTGCGCCTGCCTCGGGTCATCGATGCGAATCGCCACGCCAAAGGGATATTCGCCGAATGCGCAGATTGTGGCCGATGCGCGAAAGATCGCAAAGGAGACTGGGGCTCGAATCGAACTGATGACGGATGCGCACGCGGCGGTCTCTGGAGTGGATGCCATTTACACCGACGCGTGGGCGAGCATGGGCCAGGAGCAGGAAGCGGGACAGCGGGCTGCGATATTCCCGCCTTACCAGGTGAACCGTCAGCTTATGGCGGAAGCCGCGCCCCATGCGGCGTTCATGCACTGTCTGCCGGCACATCGCGGCGAGGAAGTCACCGACGAGGTGATGGACTCGGAAAATTCAATCATCTTTGAGCAGGCGGAAAATCGTCTGCACGTTCAAAAATCTATTCTTTATTTATTGCTGGGTGGCGCGGTCCGGCTGCCCGTAAGGAGCGCTCATGCCTGAGAAAGTTGTACTCGCTTATTCCGGTGGGTTGGACACGTCGATCATCATTCCGTGGTTAAAAGAAAACTATTCTTACGACGTCATCGCGATGGTGGGCGATGTCGGACAGGGAGATGACATTGAGGCCGTGGTGGAGAAGGCTTATGCAACCGGGGCCAGCAAGGTGGTCGTCGAAGATCTGCGCGAGGAATTTCTGACTGACTATGTATTTCCAGCTCTGAAGGCTGGAGCGGTTTACGAGCACAAATATCTGCTCGGAACTTCGCTGGCTCGTCCGGTGATTGCGAAGCACCAGGTGGAAGTGGCGTTGCGCGAGGGTGCGACGGCAGTCGCGCACGGATGCACGGGCAAGGGCAACGACCAGGTGCGGTTTGAGCTGACGTATCAGGCGCTCGCTCCGGAGTTGAAGATTATTGCGCCGTGGCGCGAGTGGACGTTGAAGTCGCGCGAAGACTGTATCGATTACGCCGAGCAGCATGGGATCCCGGTGGCGGCAAGCCGCGAAAAGATTCACAGCCGCGACTGCAACCTGTGGCACCTCAGCCACGAAGGCGGCGAGTTGGAAAACGCTGGGAACGCGCCGTTGCCGACTACGTGGCAGATCACGCGCTCTCCGCAGGAAGCGCCTGACAAGGAAGAGCAGGTCAGCATCGGCTTCTCTAAGGGAATTCCAGTTTCAGTGAATGGAATGAAAATGGAGCCCGTATCCCTGGTGGAGTTGCTGAACGAGATTGGTGCGCGCAATGCCATCGGGCGCGTGGACCTGGTGGAGAACCGTTTTGTGGGAATCAAATCGCGGGGGTGCTACGAAACTCCGGGCGGCACGCTGCTCATCGCGGCACACCGCGAACTAGAGGCGCTGTGCCTGGAGCGCGAGGTCGCGCACTTCAAGCAGCACATCGGACTCAAGTACGCGGAGATGGTCTACTTCGGGCTGTGGTTCACGCCGCTGCGTGAAGCTTTGGATGCGTTCGTCGAGAGCACGCAGAAAGAAATGACTGGAAGCGTAACACTGGCGCTGTACAAGGGAAATGTTTCGGTGGTCAGCCGCGAGTCGGAGCATTCGCTGTACCGCACCGATCTTTCGTCGTTCACGATGGGGGACAGTTACGATCAGAAGGATGCGGCCGGATTTATTCGCATTCTTGGGTTGCCGTCGCGAACGCGGGCGCGGTCTCGTGTGGAGGTCGCGCGATGAAGATGTGGTCCGGAAGGTTCCGGCAGCCACTGGATCCGGATTTCGAGCGTTGGCAGCGGTCGTTCAGCTTCGATCGGCGGCTGCTGAAGTGCGAACTGCTGGCCAGCAATGCACACGCACGAGCGCTTAAGGACGCCGGAATTCTATCGTCGGAAGAACTGATTGGAATCCTGCAGGGGCTGAAGCAGATCGGAGAGAAGGCGGCGACCGTGCCGGACTTTCTCGACGACGACGATGCGGAGGATGTGCATCACTTCGTGGAGAAACAGCTCGTCGCTTTGATTGGGGAGAGCGGTTACAAACTGCACAGCGGCCGCAGCCGCAATGAGCAGATCGCTACCGATTTGCGGCTGTACGTGCGAGCGAGCATCGATCAACTGCGCCACGAACTCGCCGAACTGTGCGGCGCGCTGGTGGATCGCGCGGAGCAGGCGGGCGACGCTGCCATGCCGGCGTATACGCACCTGCAAAGAGCTGAGCCAGTGCTGCTGGGGCATTGGCTGCTCGCTTATGTAGAAATGTTTTTGCGAGATGCGGAACGACTTGCGGACTGCAGGAAGCGATTGAACGTTTGTCCGTTGGGGTCGGGGGCGGTTGCCGGTGCGACGCTTTCGCTCGATCGTTCGTTCATGGCCGGCAGTCTTGGATTTGATGGCGTCACCGCGAACAGCATTGATGCGACCAGCGACCGGGATTTCGCGCTGGAGTTTGTGAATGCATTGTCGCTACTCGCGTTGCACTTGAGCCGGTGGGCGGAGGAGATGATTTTATTTTCTTCGCAGGAATACTGCTTTGTGGTTCTGCCGGAGGCTTATTCCACTGGCAGCAGTGCGATGCCTCAAAAGAAAAATCCGGACTTGCTGGAGTTGGTTCGTGGCAAGAGCGGGCGGACTCTAGGGAACGCCACGAATCTGATGGTTGCGATCAAGGGCTTGCCTCTGGCCTACAACAAAGATCTGCAGGAAACGCAGGAGCCGCTCTTCGATTCTTCTGACACGCTGCTTCAGATGTTGCCGCTGGTTGTGGGATGGATGAAGGCGGTGGAATTCAACAAGGAGCGCATGCAGCAGGCAGCGCAATCGGGATTCATGAATGCGTGGGCAGCCGCCACGTACCTAGTGCAGCGCGGTGTGCCTTCAAGGATTGCGCATGAGCGAATTGGCAAGGCAGTGCAAATGTGTATCGAACGTGGGTGCGAATTGCAGGACTTGCCTCTCGATGAACTGCGATCGCTCAATCCTGCCTTCGATCAGGATTTTTACGAATCGCTGAAGCTTGGTTCTGTACTTGCGGTGCACGATGTTGTGGGAGGCACGGCGCCGAGCCGTGTGCGACAGGCAATCAACGCTACTAGAAAGAGGATCGAGTCTCTTCGCGAGGAGGCCCATGCACACGCGTAAAGCAATCCTGCCCGACGCACAGCAGATTCACGATTTGATTTCGGCATACTCCGGCGACGGCACGCTGCTGCCTCGCACATTGCCGGAGATTTGCGAGAACGTCAGAGACTTCGTGGTCCTCGAAGATGACGGTCGCATCATCGGTTGCGGCGCGCTGCATCTGTATGGCACGCACCTCGCCGAAATTCGGTCAATTACGGTTGCGCCCTGGGCTCAAGGCAAAGGCGGCGGCGGACGGCTCGTGAAAGCACTGTTGGCCGAAGCAAAGCGGCATCGCGTCGACTGCATCTGCTTGTTCACGCGCAAGCCGGATTTCTTTGCCGGCCAGGGATTCTCGGTGGCTCAGCGCGAGGATCTTCCCGACAAGATTTACAAAGATTGCCACGCCTGTCCGCGATTTCATTGCTGCGATGAAGTGGCGATGGTGCGCGGGGATCTGCCTAAATTCGCGATTCTGCCGGAACCGGCGAATTGGCTGGTCAAGCTGCAAGGGTGGTCGCCGAACGCTGAAGATCAGTCGCGCTCGTAGCTGACTTCGCGGGCTCCATCTTCTGCGGTGCAGAGGTATATCTGCGGAGTGATTCCGGTCTTCTGCCCGTAGCGCTCAGCGATCAGCTTCGCGAAGTTCTCGGCGTGTTCGTCGCGCACAAGGTTGACGGTGCATCCGCCGAAGCCACCGCCGGTCATGCGGCCGCCGCAGAAGCCGGGTAAGCCCTCGGCCGCATCGACCATGATGTCGAGTTCCGTGGAACTGACTTCGTAAAGATCCCGCAGGCTGTCGTGTGACTCGCGCATCAACTTGCCCACGCGAACCAAGTCGTCCTCGGTGAGAGCGCGCGCAGCATCGAGGGTCCGCTGGTTCTCGCGGACAACGTGGGAACATCGTTTTGCAATCGTCGTGGGAAGATCGCGCGCATGCTTCTCGAGTAATTCCAACGACACATCGCGCAGCGCGCGGACTGCGGGATTCCATCTCTGAAAATATCTGACGCCTTCTTCACACTCCTGGCGGCGAGTATTGTAGGCACCCGTGGCGTGGTCGTGCTTGGTCATGGTATTGCAAACCACCAAATCGATCCCTGCCGGGATGGGAACGAACTGAAACTCGAGCGAGCGACAGTCGAGAAGCAGAGCGTGCCCCGCCTTTCCCAGGCAGGAGATGAACTGGTCCATGATTCCGACGTGCGCGCCAACAAAACTGTTCTCAGCCTGGCGGCAAAGCTGGGCGACTTCGGGCATTGGCATTTGCACTTCGCCCAAGCTCATTAGAGCAAGTGCGGAGGCGACTTCCAGTGCGGCGGAGGAACTCAGTCCTGCTGCGACCGGAACCTCGCCGTGTACGAACAAATTTGCGCCTTCAAGTTTGTTCCCGCGCTGGCGAAGGACGCTGGCGACGCCCAGCACATAATCGCACCACGCTCCTGTGCGCTGCACGGGCAGGTGGTCGAGTTCAAACTCATAATTTCCCGGGAACTCCTGAGAGTGGATCACCAGTTTCCGGTCGCGCCGCGGGGCAATTGCCACATAAGTCGAGAAGACGACCGCGGCAGGCATCACGAAGCCGTCGTTGTAGTCGGTATGTTCGCCGATAAGGTTGACGCGTCCCGGCGCACGAAAAATCCTGGGACGAGCGCCCAGGAGTTTCTCGAAGTGCTGAGTTAGTTCGTGTGCCTTCATAGCGTGTTCACGCGCGAATCCCCATGCAGAAGGGATCTTGTGGATCGAGGACCAGTTCCGCCTCGGCGTTCACAAAGGCAGAACCTTTGATACTGGGATGCACTTTGCCCTCTCGGACCGTAATGCTGCCTTCGAACACACTCCCGACGATACTCTCCTGTTTCCAAATCTGGCCCTCGCGAATTTTTCCTTCGGCGTAGAGGCAGGCCAGCTTGGCGCTAGTGCCGGTACCGCATGGGGAACGATCATAGGCCTTGCCAGGACAGAGCACGAAATTTTTACTGTCGACCGAGGGCAGGCTAGACGGACCAAAGAGTTCGATATGGTCGATCTCCTGATCTCCGGCCCCCGTGATTCCCTGCTGACGGAGAGCCTGCCGGATCGCCCAAGTAAAGTTGGTGAGTCCCTCAATATTATGCGGCGAGATTTTCAGGGAGTGGTGGCGCACCAGAAAGAACCAGTTTCCTCCCCAAGCCACATCACCTTGCACTTTGCCATGGAGCGGGACTTCCACTTCCACATTTGCGGCCAGACGGTAACTTGCGACATTGTTCACCGTGACCTCACCGTTAGGATGCAAGACCGCACTCACGGTTCCCACCGGGGTCTCGATGCGGTGCTCTCCGGGCTCGATACGGTTCATGAAAGACAGCGTCGCGACGAGACCGATGGTGCCGTGGCCGCACATGCCGAGGTAACCGACATTATTAAAGAAGATGACACCGGCGGCGCAGACGGGATCAACCGGGTCGCACAGTAACGCGCCCACTATGACGTCGGAGCCGCGCGGTTCGTTGACGACTGCAGATCGAAAATTGTCGTGCTGAGTGCGAAAACGCTCCAGCCGCTCGGCGAGCGGTCCGTTCCCCAAATTGGGGCCCCCGCTGATCACTATGCGGGTGGGCTCGCCACCGGTGTGGGAGTCAATCACGCGAACTCTTCGGCTCTGGCTGTCGCTCATTCTTCGGCGTGGAGAAACAGCATTTTAAATGATCCGCTAATTATCTCGCATGAGGTGGGAGGCTCGAGGGAGGGCGGTTAAACCATAGCTATTTGAGTTCTCCGGTGGACTCAAAACTCAGTCCCGATAGAGGTTTGCCGGAGGCAAGAAAGTCTCGGATGTTGGCGCGGCTAGGGCCAGCCTGCTCGATCGCCGAGGAGAGGCATCGCAGGGCTTGCCGCAGGGGAGTGCCTTCGGGCAAGCGGAAGATCCACGGGATGTTGGTGGAGGTGAGCGCGCGATCGGAAGAGATGGCCACCACTGGGACGAACGATTTCACTGCGATCTGTTCAGCAAGATGGCTGGAGGGCCGATCCAGCGCGATCATCGCTGCGACATGTTCCTGGTAGACAGCTTTTACCAGATCGGCGGAAGCCTTGCCCCACGGGGTTTCAGACGGAATGGCAATCAGCGACAGGCGCTTGCCGCTGACACTGGACGCGTTCAGTGTACGGAGTATTTCGGGGGCGCGGACAAGTTCGTCGGCGTGAGGCCCGAAGACGGCGATTTTCAGCGAGCTCATTTGCTCGGGGGACGACGCTGGTCCGGTGTATTGGACGCCGTTTTCACCCACCCTCGCGTATGGTTTTTCCATGGTAATGCGGCGGTAGTCGATCGCGCCGTTGCGCACGTGAGCCAGGAACAGGGGCGCAATGTTTTTGCAGTTGGGATCGAAGACCATGTCGCCGGTGACGCCTTTGTATGTTTGCGTAGCGGTGAGGGCGTCTCGGATGCGTCCTTTATTTAGGCCGGCGCGGCAAATGGCGTTGAGCAGGATCCTCATCTGATCGTAGGCCAGCGCGGCGAAGTGATCAGGCTTTTCGTGGAAGCGGGCTTGGTAGTTCGCGGTGAATTCCTGCCAGGCCGGATCGGCGCGGTGCGGGTCGTAGGGAAAAACTGCCTCGAAACCTTCGGCTGCCGGGCCCGCTAGCTTTACAAGTTCATCGCCGATGGTGCGATGGCTGCCAAATACTCGCTGCTTCATCCCGAGGTCTTGCATTTGTCGCAGGATCATTGCCGCCGGGCCGATGTCGGTCCACAACACGATGCCATCGACGCGAGAGTCTTCGATGACTTGGAGTTGGCGGCGGAAGTCGGTATCGCCCGGCATAAACTTTTGCTCGATGACCACGGGATGGCTGAGGCGGCGCGATGCATCACGGAATTTGAGCACTCCGAAACGGCCGTAGCGGTCGTTGACCCGCAGGATTGCGACTCGCTTCAGACCCAAGTCGGTGTAGATGTGGCGCGCCAGCGTGTAACCCTGCAGGCGATCGTCCTGAAGATCGGTGAAATACCAGGGAATGGCAGTCTCAGGGATCGTGGGATCAGTGGACGCGCTGTTCACCAGCGGAGTTTCAGCTTTCAGCGTGAGGCGCAGCGTGATGTGGGTGGATTCCGAACTGATGGAGCCGAACATGGCCCATACTTTGTCGTCGTAGATCATGCGGACGGCGTCATTGGAGGCTGCACCCCAAATGGCGGAGTCTCTCGATGCGCCTACGATTAAAGATTTGCTCATCTGCCAATTGTCGTAGTCGTTGTGAGTCACCAGACGGAAAGGCTTGCCGCCGTATCCGCCGGCCGCGTTTGCCTCGTCAACCGCCATGGTCGCGCCGTTCAGCATGCGATTGCCGAGTACCTGATCGGGATGGTCGTAGAGCGGCGCGAGAAAGCCGATGCGAATTTCGTCAAGATCCTTGAGGTCGGGATCGGGGACGTCGCGGGCGGCGCCGTTGTATTCGACGAGATCCTGGTAATACTCGTGATAAGGAGTGGTGAACTTTGAAAACGGGCGCAAGTCTTCCGGCGCGCCGGTGTAGGGCTTGAGCGAGCGAGGTGCGAGTGGGCCCGGCGGATTGTGGCCGCACGCACAGGGAGCGGGCGTTTGGGCCCACGCAGCGCCAGCCAGCACGGAAGCGATCAGGGCAACACTCAACAAGCGCATGGCTACTCCGTCGGCACTTCTCGCCTGAACATGGCAATGGCCTCAATTTCGATCAACAGATCAGGGCGGCAGAGAATCGCCTGAATGCCCGTAGATGCGGGCAGGGGGTCGAGTCCCTGCTCTTTGTAAAAGGCGGTGCGCTCTTCGTTGAAGGCCTGGTAGTCGCGCTCGATGTCGCGCAGGTAGCAGGTGGTGCGAACGATGTCGTGCCAGGTCGCGCCTTCGGCGGCCAGCAACTTCGTAATGTTGTCGAAGGTGCGGCGGAGTTGGGCGCGAAGATCGCCGACGTGTACGGTGCGGCCGGCATCGTCGATGCTGGCTGTGCCTGAAATCAGCAGAATGGTGAGGCCATTCAGATCGATGCGCATTCCGCGCGAAAAGGCGCTGCCGTAGTCGTAGGCTTCGTTCAAAGCTGTGTGATTGGTGATCGCCCGCTTTACAACCGGGGCTGTAGCGACTTCCGCGAATAACTCCTCGACATTGATTTGCATTTGCATTGGCTCCCTGTTTATTTCTTACTTACCGCCTGCGGGCTGACTGCTTTGCTGTGCTTACAGAACTTTTCTGACGAATTCCGTGACTTAGGCCTTTCGCCGTCGCGACCCACAGGTCGTCACCTTGGAAATCGAGACCGAGAACGTAGTTGTGCGCCGGGGCGGTCTCGACTGAAACTTTTTTCACGACGCCTGCCGTGTCGCGCACCAGCATTTCGGGCTTGTGCGTGTCGAGCGCAGGACGATAGACTGCCCAGTTCGTGCCGTCGTAATAGGCCAGACCCTTATCGGTAGAAAACCAGGCGCGATTAGCGTCGATGGCTTTGACCTGGTTAAGAAAGTTGCTGGGGAGGCCGCTGTCTTTCTGCAGGAAATTGTGCCAGTAGCGGCCGTCGTAGCGGCTCGCGCCGAAATAGGTCGCTACCCACAAAATTTTGTCGACGTAGCTGACAGAGGTTGTGATCTCGTGGATCAGGCCTTGATCTTTCATCAGCACAAGTTCGGTTTCGCCGTCGGGGTCGTTGTAGTCTTTCCAGCGCTCAGTCTTGACGTCGTACTCAAGCACTCCGCCGCCCCACACTGCGTAATAAACCTTGTCTTCCGCGATGCTGACAGCGTAGGTCCAGATCTCCTGCATGGGTGTGTTGCGTTCGTTGAACAGCGCCCATTCACCGGTGCGAGTGTTGAGGCGGCTGACGCCGGCTGCGGTCGCGGTCCACACAAAATCGCCTTGCACTCCAACTCCGTACACAATGTCGTTGCTCAAGCCGGAGGTGAGTTGGGTGAACGTGTCGATGCGTCCGGCGGAAATGCGGCTGAGGCCGCCCATGGTGCCGGCCCAGACATCTCCGGTGCTCGTGTCAACAGCGAGGGAAAGCACGGCCTGATGCGCGAGGCTTTGTTCTTTCGAATCCTCCACGGGGCGAAAAACTTTCCAGGCGCCGTTCTCGTAGAGGCCTAATCCATTTTCGGTGCCTGCCCACACGCGGTTTCCGTCGACGAGTACGCAGAAGACGTGGTTGTCGGGCAGGCCGTTGGCGGTGGTGAAATTTTCCCAGCGGAAGAGCGGCAGGTCCTGGGCTGCGAGCAGTGCTGGGGCGGCGAAGATCGCGATCATAAGGAACAGTCTCATCGCCGCGCATGCGAGATCCTTCGCTCCGCCTGAAAGGCGGCTACGCCCAGGATGACGCCCGGCATCGTTGATTCGGCTCATGCGGCTGTGTTTCTTCATAACGTTTTCAGGTACTCGATGAGATCGTTCAATTCGTCTTTAGTCAGATCGTTGCTGACTCCGTGCGTGTCCTTCGGGTTAAATACGGTCCAGATTTCTTCCAGCGAGCGCGCCGAACCGTCGTGCAGGTAGGGCGCGGAATAGGCGACGTTGGGAAGTTGCGGAACATCAATTACCGGCGAGCGGTCGGTGGACTTTCCGGTGCCGGCATCGACCTGTTTCTGATTGGTGTATTTCGGGCCGCTGTGGCAGGTTCCACACTGATTCGAGTCAGGAATTGGTTTGCCATTCTTGGATTTGGTGCGTTCAAAAATCGCTTTGCCGCGCTCTTGCGCCGGGGATAGGTCGCCATTCGCCAGGCGGGAGCGATTGGGGCGGTATGGAAGTGAGAAAACGAAGGTGACCAAATCCGTGAGTTGCTGCTGGTTGAAACTCTGGGAGCGGAAGAAGAATTTTTCTGTGCGCGGACCGCACTCCGTGGGCATGTCGGCATTGCCGCCATTCCATTTGAAAGGCTCGGTGCCGGCCAGGTTTTCTAGCGAGCGGTTGTCGACGATGTCTTTGCCGAAGCCATCCGGTTCAAGATCCCATTGCAGGCCGTCGATAGTGGCGTCGAGGTGGCAGTTTGCGCAGCCGAATTGTCCCTGGAAGGCGAAGCCGGCGGTGTAGAAGAGGCGTTCGCCGCGGCGGATCGCGTCCACGTTTCTTGGGCCGCCGAGGTCGATCGTCGATATTATTTTGTCGGCCGCTGTATCGATGACCGCGATGTTGTCGTCGAGGCGGTTGGCAACGTACAGGCGCTTGCCGTCGGGCGACAGCAGGACGCCGCGTGGGTTATGGCCGACTGGAATTCTGGCCTGCACATAATCGGCGGAAGCGGAGAGATCGTTGACGAACGGCTGTCGGCGCGTGTGCACGGTGTTTAGTAAGCGCGCAACATCGACGACCGTGACGCTCTCTGACCCTGCAGTGGTGAGAAAGATCTTCGACTTGTCGGGTGCGATGGCAACGCCCCATGGCAAGGCGTAATAGCGTTCGAGTTCGTCAATCGGAATTTGAACAGGTTCGCCAACGTCGGGGCCGAAGAGGGTGACCGAATCTCCGAAGGCCCATCCATGTTCGACGTGCGCGAGCGGGATCAGATTCTTTGGTCTGAGTTGGGCAGCCACACCCAGGCGGCCATCCGCCGACAGCGCGACATGAAATACGCCAGCCACATTGTGCAGCGGCTTGCGCTCGACAACCATTTGCCGCGCTGTATCGATGACGGTAATTTCGGAATTCGGCGGCGTGCGGAAAGCTCCAGGGTTGGGATAAATGTGCGTGCAATAGATCCACTTGCCATCGGGTGACAATGCCAGGTAGCTTGCGCCGCGGCCGGCGAGCAGGCGTTTGGTTTCCTGCTCACTCTTGAGGTCGATGACCGAGACGTCTCCGCTGAGGCGGTTGGCAACGTAGAGTGAGGTACCGTTGCTGTCGGAAACGACTCCGCTCGGCTCCGGTCCGGTGGGCAGAGTCTGCACGACTTGCAACGTTGCGGCGTCGATTACCGACACGGTGTCGGACCAGGCGTTTGTGATGTAGAGCCGACGACCATCGGGCGACATTGCGATCCCTCGGGGCATGCGGCCGACCGCGACGCTGCTGATTACTTTGCTGGATTGCAGATCGACGACTCGCACTTCGTCGCTGTCCTGGCAGACCACGTAGAGCAGGCGGCCATCCGCGGACGAGGCCATTTCGAGCGGAGATAAATAACGCTCTTTCGAAATCTTCGTGGACTGATTGGATGCGGGCCTGGCTGCGACTGCCAGAAGAGCCATTACGCAGACGGCAAGAACGTTCAGCATCCGGCGAAAGCTTGTGGCCGATATGGTGCGTGCCGGCATCTACGGTTCCTCCACGGTGAGGACGCGATCGACGGGAGGATTTTCCAGAACTTGTTCTTGACCACTGGGCCAATGGATGGTGAGTTTGTCTGCCTTCGCGGCGGCACCGAGGCCGAAGTGGATACGGCCGTCGTCCTGCGAGAGATAGCCGGAACCGGCGGTGCGCTCGCCAATTTGCTTGCGTCCGCCAGCCACTAACTCCAGGCGCGCGCCGATTCCGTCGCGATTACTCTTCTTTCCGATCAGCTTCACGGTGAGCCAGTGATTGCTATTCTGGGTCACGTTGTGCAGCAAAGTGGCGGGCGCGCCCAGGTTCGCGACGAAGGCGTCGACCTTGCCATCGTTGTCGTAGTCGGCGAAGCAGGCGCCACGCGAGACCGTTTTCACGTCCAGCACCGGGCCGGCATCGCGGGATACATCGACGAACTTGCCGTTGCCGAGGCCGCGAAACAGCGACTGCTCCTGCGGCACCAGGTGAATCAGTCCGCCATGAAAAACTAAGATGTCGAGCCACCCATCGTTGTCGAAGTCGTAGATGCCGCTGCCCCAACTGGTGTATTGCGCCGTGGCCTGCGAGATTCCGGAACTGGGGCCGATGTCTTCAAAGCCATTCGGCCCTGCGTTGCGCATGAGGCGGTTGTACTTGGAGTCGGTCACCCAGAGGTCGAGGCGGCCGTCGCCATCAACGTCGGCAAACACCGGACCCATGGCCGACGTGTTCTCGCCATTCTGGCCGTATGCAACGCCGAGGTCTCCGGCGATTTCTTCGAAGGTGCCGTCGCGCTTGTTGTGAAATAGAAAATTTTCCGTCCTGTCGTTGGCGACATAGATGTCAGGAAATCCGTCGCCGTCGAAGTCGGCCGCAGTCACGCCCATGGTGCGGCCTTTGTAGGCGCCGATGCCAGACTTGTCGGTCACATCGGTGAATGTGCCGTTGCAATTGTTGTGGTAGAGGCGGTTGGTGTCGGCGGCATAGTCGAGTGGCCCGGGATAGTTGTCGGCGGCGTAGAAGTTGCGGTATGTCGGATCGAACTTCACATAACGACCGACAAATAAGTCCACGCACCCGTCGCGATCGTAATCGAGCCATGCGGAACTGATCGACCATCCATCGACTTTAATACCGGCCTTGGCGGTGACGTCGGTAAAGGTCCCGTCGCCATTGTTGTGATAGAGAACCGCTTTGCCGTATCCGGTGACGAACAGGTCGACGAATCCGTCGTTGTCGAAATCGGCGGCAATTGCGGCGGTGCCGTAAATATTCGCTGCCACGCCCGCCTGGTCGGTGACGTCGGTGAAAGTGCCGTCGCCGTTGTTGCGATAGAGATGGTTGTGCGGCGGCGTTGCCGGCGGCTGCTTCAACGGATAGGGATGCATTCCATCTTCGAGGGGCCTGCCGCTAACCACGTAAAGATCTGGGAGACCGTCGTTGTTGAAATCGAACCAGACGCAACCGGAGCCCGTGCTTTCAAGCAGGGAGCCGAGTTGCTGCGCGCCGAAGCTGTGGGTGAACTGAATGCCGGATTTTGCGGTCGCATCTTCGAAGCGGATGGTGCTGGGCACGGCTTGCTGCGCTTGCTGGTGCAGTGCGTTTGCCTCGCTCATACTGCGAGGGCGAGACGCCCTCGCGACAGCCGGCAGGATGCCGGCGCTACAACGCGCCGGCAGAAAGAACAACGACAGGAGAAGGACAACTAGAAATCGTTTCGTCACGCTAGTGTCCTCCTGAGGCGTTCTGCGCGGTCGCGCCAGTCATGTCCGCGGGCGTCGTGGACTTGAGCAGGATCATGGGAACAGCATTCTCCGGCGACGTTTCTGGTCCGGCATGGCATCCGACACAGGCACGCTGCTCGCCGCGACGCATCCAGAAGAATCCCGCTTCGCGCTGCAAGGTTTTGCCGGCGCTGTCCAACAATTCGATCTGCAAGGGCTTCTCGGTCGGCACCTGAACGAAGAATGATCCGTCGCGTTCGACTGGAGCGGCGCCGAGCAGCTTGGGCTTGCCTGCATCGTCGCGGGTATAGAGACGCACCGAATGAATCGAGCCGGCAGCGATCTTAAATTTTGAAGTGTAGGCGTTCAGGCAGAGCAGGTTGGCATTCGGCCAGTCGTGTAATCCGGAGGGATGACGGTTGGGAACGGAGCCAGCGGCGATTAAGACCGGCTGAACGGCATCGAAATTTTGTTCTGCTACTGCGAGGCGCAGGGCGAGAGAGCCCGGAGACCAAAGCATGAGGTGGAAGTGCTCTTTCGGCCCCGCACGCCACGGTAGAAGCCAATCGCCCGAAGTGGATTCGGCGACCTCGCCGGTGTAATCGCCGACGGGAGCGGAAATCTGGACCTGCTGCGCACGCGCCGATGTGAATCTTGCCAGGCCATGACTGGAAGAAAAGATAATGTCGCCCGAACTGACTTGCCGGCCGGAATGACGTGCCTCGCCGTGATCGCAGCGGTAAGACTCGACGCCGCTACCGTCGGAATACACGGTGTAGATTTCAGGAACGGCCTCTGACCCAACCGGGGACGCAGCTTCGAACAGGATGCGCCCATCGTGCAGAACATCTGTAGGCAGAAAATTTGTCGGGCCGAAAGTCAGGGCCAGCGGCTTTCCGCCTGCCAAGTCGACGGTCTCGATTACGAATCGACCCGAGATTCGGCGCGCATAGACCACTCGATCTTCGGGCAGATAAAACGGCCGCACGCAATCTTCAGAGCCGGAGGTGATTCGCCGTGGCGCTCCGCCGGCCAGCGGGACTTCCCATATCTGCAAGGGATCTTGAGCCTTCAACTTGCCGGCAAAGAGAACGCGTTGTCCATCGGATGAGACCGCCGGATCGGCGGACGCAGCGAAGCCCGGAACCAGCGGATGCTTGCCGCCTGCGTCGCGCATGAAGATGGTTGCGCCGGAACTGAAGCGGTCCGCCCCGCTCATCCACGCCAGTGGTTCATAGTGGGCTGTAACGGTGTAGAGAAACGATGGCGGATCGGGAGCGGGCGCGGCTTTTACTGCGGTTCTTTTGAAAGCGAGCGCGATCAGCAAAAGCAGAACGACGAAAATGCTTCGGATCACGACCGGGCGCAAATGGATCGGTCGCAGCCCCACTAGTCCGCTCCTCCAACCGCGAGGAGTTGTGGACGAAGTTGCCGTTCCTCTTGCTGGAGATCAAGGTAAGGCTGAAGGTCGCGCATCATCTGGCGAAATTCGCCGAAGGTGAGCGATTGATTGCCGTCGCTCAAGGCCTGCTCCGGGCAGGGATGAACTTCGACGAGTAATCCGTCCGCGCCCACGACTGCAGCGGCCCGAGACAGCACCGGAACGAGCGATCGCACCCCCGCGGCATGGCTGGGATCAACGATGACAGGAAGATGCGAAACCGCCTTCAACACGGGCACGGCAGCGATGTCGAAAGTGTTGCGAGTCGCAGTCTCAAAAGTTCGGATGCCGCGTTCGCAAAGGATGATTTGCGAATTGCCGGCCACGGCAATCACTTGTGCCGAGTGCAGCAGGTCTTCCAGAGTCGCGGTCATGCCGCGCTTCAGCAGCACCGGGCGTCCGCAGCGCCCGAGAGCCGCCAGCAGTGCGTAGTTCTCCATGCTGCGCGTTCCTACCTGCATGATGTCGGCATACTCGGCAATCAGGTCGACATCTTCTTCACTCATTACCTCGGTGACGATGGCGAGCCCGGTTTCTTCGCGAGCTTTGCGTAGAATCTTGAGACCTTCCACACCCAATCCTTGAAACGCGTAGGGCGACGACCTCGGTTTGTACGCTCCGCCGCGCAAGATGCGCGCACCCACTTCCGCAACCGCCTCTGCGGTTTGCAACAACTGGCTCTCGGATTCCACAGCGCATGGTCCGGCCATCACAACGAAGTCGTTGCCGCCAATCTCGATATCGCGTACCTGCACCACGCTGCGAGAGCGCTGGCTGGTCTTAGCGACGAGATCGAAGCAGGAGAACTGGCCATTCCATTTTGGATTCATAGAACCGCGGCCATTCTAGTGAGCTGCGTATTTCCGATCATTACTAAGAATCCACTAGGCCCGCGAAGATACACCTCCCACTTCGCGATTTGAGGCGCGTAAGTCATTTGTATCGAGAGGGAAGCGAAGCTCTTGTGAGGCTAATCACACTCGTGCGCGACGACGCGCACAAAATGGCGGTGTTGCGAACTGAACTTGCTAGTTCAAGCGGCGCAATTGCGATACTTCGGCAAGGCCGTCACTTGTCGGTGAGAGTTGAACGCTTAGAGACACAGCGAGGTCGCGTTCTTGGTGACGACTCTAGCGAAAGCGCCGGATGAAGAGCGTGTGCCGCTCCGAGCGGTAGAAACCCACGACGTAAATTGTAGCTTTGCCCTTCGACGAGTAGATGACCTGACGAATGCGTAGCACGGACGCGCCGCGCGGCACGGCCAGCAATTCGGCGATGTGAGCTTCCGCCGCGGTAGCATCCACTTCCTCATCCGCGTAGGCAAGATCGACTCCGTAGTCGTGTTCAAGAGTGGAGAACAATGAAACCCTGCCCAGCGGGGCTTTCACCAAATCGGGAAACTCGCTGGCCGGGAGGTAACAGGTTTCCAGGGCAAAGGGGTCGTCGCCAGTCTCCCGCAAGCGTTCAATCTTGACGAGAGTTGAGGTGGCGGGCAGGCCCAGCCGGGCCGCCACTTCCGGTTCGTGTTCGACGATCTTCGATACCAACACTCGCGACCGCGGGCTCAGGCCCCGGCTGGCCATGTGTTCCGAGTAGCTCATCAGCTTGTTGAAATGGATTTTGGGCGCGGCTACGAACGTGCCTGCTCCGCGGCGGCGTTCAACTACGCCTTCGCGCTCCAGTCCCGCAAGCGCGTGGCGAGCGGTCATCAGGCTGACCTTATGCGTTCTGGCCAGTTCCCGCTCCGAAGCCACGGCGTCGCCGGGCTTCAGGTCCGAAGACTCGATCCGCTTGCGGATGGAATTCTGGATTCTCTTATAGACCGGGGTACCATTGCGATGATTTCCCGTCATGAATCGCTTTCCGGGCCGGAGTGCGGCGCTCAGTGACTGACGTGCGGCTAGGATACTAGGCACGTTCATCTGCTATATAGCTCAATTATTGACCGGTGTAAAGGTGAAAGTTGTAGACACCGCCCGCCGGGAACGATAAGCCACGATCTATTGTTGCTATAGAGCGGATCGATTTTGGATTTCGGTCTCCTTGGATGCAAACTATTCCGCTCTGGCGTGGCAGAAAGTGCCGACTGTGACGGTAATCACAAGTTTTCCACAGCTCTATCCTGAAAACTGGAGAATCCGGTTATCCATAGCGGGTTAGAAATCGTTCTTGAGGTGATATAGAGCAGCTTCCAAGGAGAAGTTTCCAAAACATTTTTAGAAATTGTCGCATTTTCTTCTTGACCATGATCATCGGTGTGCTATATAGCATAGTCGGATTGTATTAGAGCGACTTTGCGCCACGTCTCGGTCTCCCGGTCGAAGCGTTCTTTAGGAGGGTGTGTGATGAAGCAATCAGAGATTCAGAATCTGCGCCGCGGGGCGCGAACCATTTCTTCGCTTTTCCTGGTGTTGTTGTTGATCGTTCTGGTCCTATCGGCCGCGAGTTTCGCCCAGGAACTGGCCGCAACCCTCACTGGCACTGTGACCGACGCCAGTGGCGCCGTAGTGCCCGGCGCAACTGTCGTCGTTCATAACAATGAAACCGGCACAGATGTTCGCAACGTGACCACCGGGAACTCCGGCAGTTTCAATATCACGAACCTGCCTGCAGGACGCTACACCGTGACGGTGAACAATGCGGGCTTCCAAACCTACGTGGCCAAGGATGTAGTCCTGAACGTCGCGGAAAAGCACACGCTCGACGTGCAATTGAAAGCTGGCCAGGTGAGCGAGCGGATCGAGGTGACCGCGGAAAACACTCCCATCCAGACCACGACCGCCGAACAATCTGGCACAGTGACCGGCGACCAGGTTCGGGAGTTGGCGTTAAGTAATCGCAACTTCGAACAGCTTGTGTTGCTGCAGCCAGGAGTCTCCAATCAACTGGGCGACAAGCCAGGATTTGGTCTGAGCAGCAACACCCAGATCTCGGTTAATGGCGCCCGCACCGGCGCAAATAACTGGACTGTGGATGGCGCCGACATCAACGACAGCGGATCGAACGGAACTTTGCTGAATACGCCGGGCATTGACGCAATCCAAGAGTTCACCCTGGAGCGCAGCAACTACGACGCGGCCTTCGGACGAAGCGGTGGCGGTCAAGTCGCGGTTGCAATCAAGTCTGGCACCAACCGTTTCCATGGCAGCGCTTATGAGTTCAATCGCAACAATTTTTACAATGCGAATACTTTCGACGCTCGCGCCGCAATCGCCGCCGGTGGATCTCCTTCTGATTTCAAGACTCCGATCGAGCGCTATAACGACTATGGGTTCACCATCGGGGGCCCGTTGTTTATCCCGAAGCTGTATCACCCCAGCAAGAATAAGACGTTCTTTTTCTGGTCGGAGGAATGGCGGAAGGCTAGTACGCCTGGCTCAAGAACCGCTTCCATTCCGACTTCAGCCGAGTTGGCGGGAAAATTCAGCAGCCCAGTTACTGTCTTGCCCCCGAGCGCTCCAGCAGGCTGCGTGACTACTTCCGGCGGCGTCTCCACCATTAGCCCAGCTTGCTACAGCAAGAATGCGCAAGCCTATTTGAACGGATTCATGCTCGCCAACCCCGGCAACGGAAGCGGCTCGCTTAGCACCAATTTCAGTCAACTGAACAACTTCCGCCAAGACATCATCCGCCTCGACCAGAACGCCGGGGATAGGGTGCGCCTCTACGCGCGTTACATGCAGGATTCCGTTCCCCAGAATTTCCCGTTTGGCCTATGGGGCGCCGCGAACTATCCTGGCGTTGAGACAACTTCACTCAATGCCCCCGGTCGCAACCTGGTTGTGAACGCGACGGCAACACTCTCACCAAGGGTCGTCAATGAGGTGGAGTTCGTCGACGCCTGGGGGGCTATCAATTCGAATTTGACGGGAGCCAAGGCAAATTCGACAGCTTTCACTGGCACGCTCACCGGGTTAACTACATACCAGGATCCGTACGGCCGAGCACCGAATGTCACGTTTGGATCCGGGGCCTTGGGCTTGGCCAATACTAGCGCACCGTATTTCGAGCGTAACAAGGACAAGAACATCTTCGATAACCTGTCGATCCAATACGGAAACCACACGGTACGGGCGGGCCTCACGGCGATGTGGATGACCAAGACCGAGAACGGTTCTGGAGGATCAGCGAATTTCGGCTTTTCAAACTCGAATGGGAATCCGGAATTTGCGAATTTCTTGTTAGGGATCGCAGACACGTATTCTCAGCAGAGCCGGGACGTAATTCCCTTCCTGCACTACACCAACTTTGAGTTCTACGTTCAAGATGACTGGAAGGCTACCCGACGTCTGACCCTCAATCTGGGTGTCAGATACAGCTACTTCCCGTCGCCCTCCGATAGCAATAACACGTTGGTGAATTTCGATCCGAACATCTTCAGCCTCAGCAATGCGCCGACGATCGACCCAGCCACGGGACAAATGGTAGCTGCTTCGAAAAATGCAGATGCCTCGAAATATGCAAACGGCCTGATTTTCCCGAAGGGAGCTGCCTGCAGTGCGGCCCAAGCGATTTCGCCGAGTGTGAGCTGCTCTCCCTTTGGCAAGCTGGTCAATCCCAACTCGAACAACAATTTCGGTCCCCGAATCGGTATTGCGTACGATCCACTCGGAAACGGAAAGTGGGCCATCCGCGCCGGTTACGGGATCTTCTATGATCGAACTCTCAACGGCATTTGGGAGCAGAATGCTTTCGTCGATCCCCCGCTGGTCCAGACTTCCACCAAGAACAACGTTGGCAATGTCAACCTGTTCGACAATGTGAACAATGGAGTCTCAGGGGCTACGCCTCTCGGGCCGAGCAGCCTTACAGTCACTGGAAACCCCACGTTCAAGGTTCCGAGCTATCAGGACTTCAACCTTTCGGTTCAGCATGAACTCATGCCGAATACGGTCCTTGAGGTGGGCTACGTCGGAACCAAAGGTGTCCATCTCTTGGGAGATGCGAATATCAATCAACCTACGGTGGCCGCGCGATTGGCCAATCCAAATACTGACGCGAACGCGCTTGTGCCCTTCCCCGGGTATCAGGCGATTACTTCGCGTTTCCCGGTATTCACCAGCAACTACAACTCCCTGCAGGTTTCTTTGAACCGACGGTTTAGCCAGGGTTTAACACTGGGAGTAGCCTATACCTGGTCAAAACTTCTGACGACCAACCCGCAAGACCGCAGTCTCGGAGTTGCAGATGCCTATAACCTGAAGGGCAGCTACGGACTATCAACTTTGAATACCCCGCAGATTTTGGTTGTCAGTTATGTCTACGAGCTGCCGTTCTACAAAAACCGCGCCGACCTGGCTGGACATGTGCTCGGGGGTTGGGAAATCTCCGGCATTACGAACCTCCAATCTGGTCAATCCACGACAGTAACTCAAGGTGCCGATCCGTTTGCTACGGCAGCCAACAATAACTCGGGGTTAAACATGGCGCGCGGGGCCACTGCTCAACTCCGTACCGACATAATCGGAGATCCTCACGGGCCGAAGACTGCGGCGGAGTTCTTCGATACCGCTGCTTTTGTGGCGGCGGCGGGACACTTCGGTACCGAGAAGCCGGGCACCGTCTTAGGCCCGGGTTTCCAACTGTGGGACATCTCCCTGATCAAGAACATCAATTTCGGTGAACGCGCGGCCTTGCAACTTCGGCTTGAGACGTTCAACACCTTCAACCACGGCAGCCCGAACTCCGTTGACACTAACATCGGAAGCGCTACCTTTGGTCAAGTCAACGGATGGCATGACCCACGCAACCTCCAACTGGGGGCCAAGATTAAGTTCTAACGATCAGAGCTTAAGATCCTTCTGGGCGCACGTTGAAATAGCGTGCGCCCTTTTATTTTCCGCCCAGATTGTTCCTGTCTTGAGAATTCACTGGCTCTCAGTTTTCTTGATCGCTTCCACCCGCTTTTTCTCCTGCAGATCAAGTGACATCTTCTGTTCCCGCTTCCCCTCTGCGTCCTGCCCTACCTGTCGCAGAGCGCTGCCCAGCACGAAATGGGCCTCCGCGTAATTTGGATCGAGTTGGATCGCTTTGCGCAGAGGCTCAATCGCTGCTGCGGGATCGTTTTTCGCAATCTCGGTCTTCCCCAGACCGAACAAAGCCTCCCCGTAGCGAGGGTTTGCCTTCAGCGCAGCGCGAAAATGCGATTCGGCGTCCTCGAGTTGGGAGTTGTTCAACAGTATCTGGCCTAGAATGCAGTTCGCCACCGGATCGTTGGGAAAGTTCTGAAGCTCGGCTCGCATCTCTTTTTCCGCCTGGTCGGTGTCGCCTTGGCGCCAGTAGAGGTAGCCCAGGCCAGAGTGCACGCCCATAAATTTCGGATCCGCGGCCTCGGCCGCTTGATACTCCTTGATGGCGTCTGCGCGATTCGACATCTCGTCGTAAGCGGTGCCCATCATGATGTGAGCGGGCGCCGAGTTCGGATTCAGTTTCATGATTCGCGCAAACACGTCGGTAAGCGCCTTGTAGTCTTTCATCCGTAAATAGGCTTTGCCGAGGATGTCGAGAGTCTCCAGGTCAGACGGGTCCGCCTGATTGGCGCGCTCGAGGTAACGCGCAGCCTCCGGATAACGATCGAGCGCGAACAGGCTCAGGCCAGAGAGTTCGAGGATCTGAAAATCTTTGGGATACTTCACTGTCATGGGCTGAAGCACCCTCCATGCAGGGCGATACTGCTCGGCTTTGAAATACGCTACCGCCAGATTGCGCTCGGTTGCCTGATCTCCTGCACGTACTTTCAGCGCCTCCTGGTAGAGAGGAATCGCGTCCTCGGGCTTCCCCTGGCGAGCCAAGACAATCCCCAGGTTGTTGAGGGCCGCCAGCGAATGAGGATCAATCTTTAAGGCCTGTCGAAGGTTGTCAGCCGCAGTTGCGAGATCTCCCTTGTGCATCGCCTCGGCGGCTTGCTGCAGATATGAGTGCAATTGAACTGCTGCGGAGTTCGGGGGCGCGGGAACTTGAGATCTGGCCTGGGGGGAGGCGGTCAGAAGCACGCAAGCCGCCGCCATCCCGAGCAATGCGGGCAACTTCATACACCAGATTTTAACTTACAGAGAATGGCGCGCCGTGCTTCGGTCGCTGTCGTTCGTCGCCGCTCGAGCAGACCCTCAAATTTTTTCAGCTGCGGCATTGTAAGGCCAAAACGCTACCCGAGAGGTGTTATTCTTCGCCTGCCATTCTTACCAGCGCATACGCAAAGAATCGTTGTGATTCAAGGCCGAATGAATGCAGCTTCGGTGGACTCTGTTTTTCTTTTTAGGGAATCGCTATGACAAACAATAAACAATCGCCGCGCTTATTCCTTCCATTTCTGGTTATGTTTTTTTTAAGCCTCGTGTGGACCACCGCCGCCCAAGCCCAGTGGATGCCCATGAATCCCGTCCGGCAAGTGCAGCAGCAGGCCGATGGAGTTCTGTTCTCCATGGGAACGGGCTCGCTGAAAGTGCAAGTGTGCTCGGACTCGATCATCCACATTCTTTATTCGGCGACGGCCATGTTTCCCAAGCGAGCAGACTTTGTCGTCATCAAAGAAAGCTGGCCGGCCCCGCAATGGACGATGCAATCCAGCGACGAATCCGTGACGCTCACCACCGCCCTGCTCAAAGTTACGGTCGCAAAAAAAGATGGGGCCATCACGTATAGCGAAGTCCATGGCGACTCGCTGTTCCAGGAGTTATCCCGTCACATGACTCCCGAGAAAGTGAATGGCGAAGACACTTACCGCGCGGAATCTTTCGTCGGCATGTATGGCTCGCATGAAGGCCTGTACGGGCTGGGCCAGCACCAGGCCGGCGTGTGGAATTACCGCGGAGAGTCGGTCGACATTTCGCAGGAAAACAGCAACATCTCTGTGCCGCTCATGCTCTCGAGCAAGGGTTACGGCATTTTCTGGAACAACACTTCCCGCAGCCGATTCAATAACCGCTTTGCCAATTATCTTTACATCAGTTCCGAAGTTGCCGACGTCATCGACTATTACTTTCTCTACGGCCCTGAGTTCGACAAAATTATCGCTGGCTATCGCGATTTGACCGGGCAGGTTCCCATGTTCGGCAAGTGGGCCTATGGATTCTGGCAGTGCAAGAACCGCTACAAGTCGCAGGAAGAACTGCTAGGCATCGCCCGCAAATATCGCGCACTGCACATTCCTGCTGACAACATCGTGCAGGATTGGTTCTGGTGGAATCGCAAAGGAGAATTCGTCTTCAACAAGAATTATCCCGATCCCAAGACTATGGTCGACCAGCTGCACCGCGAAAATTTCCACCTGATGATTTCGATCTGGCCATTTTTTGAGCCCGGCTCCGCCAATTACGACTACATGCAGAGCAAGGGCTGGTTCGTCGACAAATTCAAATTCGCCAAGCCGCCCTTCCACGCCAATGGAATGGCAGTGTATGACGCGACGAGCCCTGAGGCCCGCAAATACTATTGGGACCTGGTAAATAAAGACCTCTTCAGCATTGGCCTCGACGCCTGGTGGATGGATACGACCGAACCGGAAACCGAAGGGCAGGAAGAGAACGTCCTGTTGAATCACAAACTGGCCGCCGGCAGCGGAAATCGCTATGTCAATGCTTATCCCCTGCTCGACACTGGGGCCGTTTATCAGGGACAGCGCAGCGCATCCGATCGGAAGCGAGTGTTCATTCTGTCTCGCTCCGACTTCGCGGGATCGCAACGCAATGCCGTCACGGCCTGGTCGGGCGACATCAACTCCGATTGGCTCAGCTTCCGGCGGCAGATTCCGGCAGGTTTGAATTTTGAGCTTTCGGGGATTCCGTATTGGACCACCGACATCGGCGGATTCGTTTCGGGCAGCCCCGCCGATCCGGCCTTCCGTGAACTGTTTATTCGCTGGTTCCAGTACGGCACATTCAATCCCATCCTGCGGGTTCACGGCACGCGCAATCCCGACGAAAACGAATTGTGGTCTTACGGTCCGGATGCGCAGACGATCCTGGTGAACTTTGATCGCCTGCGCTACCGCATGCTGCCTTACATCTACTCGCTGGCGTGGAAAACGACCAGCGAGGCCTACACGCCAATGCGGCCGCTGGTAATGGATTTCCGCACCGATGTGCGCGCACAGAATATTGGAGACCAATTCATGTTCGGCCCGGCGTTCCTGGTGAATCCGGTGACCGACGCCGGTGCTACAGCCCGGCCAGTTTATCTGCCAGAAACGAAGTGGTACGACTTCTGGACGGGAGTCCCGGTCGAAGGAGGGCGGACGCTGAGCGCCATCGCTCCTTTAGAGCATCTGCCGTTATATGTCCGCGCCGGTTCGATTCTTCCCCTAGGACCCGACGAAGAGTGGGCAACACAGAAGCCTGCCGATCCGATTGAATTGCGTATTTACCGCGGCGCAAACGGCGATTTCACCCTCTATGAAGATGAAAACGATAATTACGATTACGAAAAAGGTGCCTACACGACGATTCCCCTTCACTGGGACGACCGGGCCCACAGGCTGACCATCGGCGACCGCAAAGGGCATTTTCCGGGCATGCCGGAAAGCCGGTCGTTCCGCGTAGTCTTTGTCGGCGAGAATCACGGCGTCGGGGTGAATCCGACAGACGACTCCAACAAAATCGTGCAGTACGCGGGGAAACAAGTTTCCGTCAAAGAGTAGACTCAGCTCCTACATACTATTACTTACCGGAAAGTCTGTATGGCATCGAACGGACAGCTGTAGCACTCTACTGCATCCCTCCTATGGCCGAATCAGACTTCGAAAAACTAGCACAACAGCTCGAGGAAACGGTCTCGAAGCTTAAGGTGAGCAAAAACCCGGACGAGCGAAAGAACCTTCTTCGGGAGATGAGACGTTTGCTGGCCGAAACCGACCGCATCGACCGTGATCGGCAATCCTGACCACCCTCGCAATCGCTAGTGGGGGAGGCCGCAAAATGGATGCCCTAATCTACGGTATGTTTCGCGGTATATCCGTCGCGGGCGACTACGTCGACTTTCACGTCTTTGCCCTTCTGGTCTTTCACTTTCAGCGGACCGCCGTCGGGCGCAACTACCTGGACTTTCAGTTTCCGGTAGGTTCCGTCAAGTTTCGAATTGGTGGGGGAATAGGAAAGCGTGTATTGGTTGCGAATGTCATTGGAGATGTCTCCGAACAGCTCCGGCAATTCTCCCTCGAAGCGTGGGAAGTAGGCGCGCCCTCCGGTCATGGCGGCGAACGTTCTCATCTCATTGTCGCCCTGCAGATAGTCTATGTTTGAGACCGGGATTCCCATGCCGTGCGCGCCGTAGCAGCCCCCCGGATGCGTTTCGCAATATTCACGCACAATAAATCCCACGCTGATGGGGAAGATGGTCACATCCTTGGTGTCCTTGATCTTCTTCATGATCTTGTCCAGCGTCAGTTTGCTGAAGGTGTCGATTCCGGTCGTCACCAGGATGACGTACTTTTTCCCTTCGACGCGGTCGAGGCGGTCGAGGGTGTCGTAGAGGGCGTCGAAAAGATTCGTCTCGGCGAAACCCGGGATACGCAATTCGTTGAGTGCCCCATAGATCGCTCTCTTATCCTGGGTGAAATCGACCAGGATGTGCGGTTGCATGTCGTAATACGCCACCGCGACCCAGTCGTCCTTCTTTAGAGTGTTGGCGAAAGCGTACGAAGCCTGCAGGGCCTGAATCATGAAGATATAGTTCGTGGAGGCAAACTCGACCAGCAGGACGGCGGTAATTGGCGCCTTCGACACCGTAAAGTGAGTCACATTCTGTGGTACACCATCTTCCAGAACACGAAAATTATCCTGCTTCAGCCCGGGAATGAACTGGCCGTTTTTGGTTGTAACCAGCACGTCCACGTTCACTAGCGGCACGTTCACTTTCAGCGAATAATCGGGGATGTCCTCGGCCCTTTTCGGAGCGATGGGGGGAGGCGGCGGGGCATCTTCGGCCTTTTTCTTCGGGATCGCATAGGGCCCGACGTTGTCGGTGGGACCACCGGCTTCGGCAGGGGCTTCCTGCTTGGGCTTGCCATTGTCAGGGGTTTGGGAGGCGGGTGGTTGGTCCTGCGCCGAGAGCGGTAGGGCAGCACAAAACAATGCCGCCGAAATCACGAAACTCAGCCTTGCCCAAATCGAATTTTTCAATGGGAAGGTATTACTTTTGCGTTGATTAAACATGTTCGACCCCGAAAACCCCTGTGCTAGTATAGACGCAAGGATTCGCAATTGGGATGTTTTGCAGGGTCCCAGATCGTCCCCCTCCATGCAACGAACGGCAGTTGATCTGACTCTAATTTTGTAATTGGAATCCGTTGGCGGGTTCCATGTCGGGGCATTACATGAGAAAAGTGTTTGCGCTTGTCGTCCTAGGTCTATCCCTATCCACAATTTCGCTTTTCGCCCAAACCTCGCAGCCTACCATTCCGGTCAACCAGATCCACGCCGGGATGCACGGTTATGCGCTCACGGTGTTCGAGGGTGTTAAGCCCGAGCCGATGGACGTGGAAGTCCTCGGCGTTATGCACAACACCAATGGGCCCAAGGGCGACGTGATCCTGGTTCGGCTCCACGGGCCGAAGGTGGAATACACGGGCGTGGTCGCTGGTATGAGCGGCAGCCCGGTATATATCAACGGCAAGTTGGCTGGCGCACTGGCTTTTCGTATTGGCGAGTTCTCGAAAGAGCCGATCGCTGGCGTAACCCCGATTGCCGACATGCTCGAGATCAATGCCCTCGACAAAACGCCCGTCGAAGAGGCTTCTGCCGCCAAGCCTGGCATTTCAATTGTCGCGGGTAAAACGGCTGCCCCGGGCGACGCTGTTGCTCCAGACTCGACCCAAATCCAGAATTTCTCCAACTACCTGAAGCCTATCGACGCTCCGCTGGTTTTCAACGGATTTTCCGAAGACACGGTGCAGCGCTTTGCTTCGCAGTTCGCCTCTGCGGGAGTGATCCCGGTGATGGGCGCGGGCTCGGTCAGCGAAGACAAACAGCCGGAACCGCTAGAGGCGGGCTCGGCGGTGAGTGCCATCCTGGTTCGCGGGGATATGGACATCGCGGCGACTTGCACCGTGACTTACATCGATCCACAGCGCCTGCTGGCTTGCGGACATCCTCTGCTGCAGTTCGGTTCAGTTGATTTGCCTATGAACAAGGCGCGGGTGCTGGCAACGTTACCCTCGCCGATGAACGCCTTCAAGATTGTCGACACGACCGAGCAAGCTGGAGTTTTTGTGCAGGATCGCCACACCGGCATTATGGGCGTATTCAACAAGCAGCCCGACATGATTCCGGTGACGCTGACCATCCACGGTGGAAGCGGCTCCAAGGTATTTCATTACGAAGTCCTGAACAATCCCCGCTTGAGTCCCGTAGCCATGATGGCGACCGTCTTCAACGCGCTGCACGGCGTCAATGAATACGGCGAGGAAATCACCTATCGCCTCAATGGCAGCATCGATGTCAAGGGCTTCCCCGAAGTTGGGCTTAGGAACATGTTCGTCCCTGCCGAGAACGGCCAGCCCGCCGCCATGGCCGCCGCGCTGTCATTAGGCGAGCGCTTCGGACGCATTTACGACAATCCTTACAACGCCCCGGCAGTGAACGGCGTGACCCTCGACTTCGACCTAGTCCGTGAACGCCGGTGGGCACGTCTGGAAAGCGCCCGCACGGATGTAAGCGAAGCTCGTCCTGGCGATGAAATAATTGTAGAGACCGTGCTCGCGCCTTATCGCGGCGAGCGCGTCGTGCACCAGATTCCGGTGAAGATTCCCACCTCGGCCAGCAAAGGAACGCTGCGCATCCTGGTAAGTGACGGAGATACTCTCGACCACGTCGGCCGTGCCAACGCAGCCTTCGGCCGCAAACTCGACCTGGCGTCGACGATTGCTCTGCTCAACAAAGAGCATGCCAACAATCGTCTCTATGTTTCTCTTCTGGAAGCCGATCCTGAAGCGCGGGTGGCCGACAAAGTCATGCCCACTTTGCCGATTTCTGTCATGAACGTGATGGATGGCATGCGCGGCAACCAGGAGATGATCGTCAGCGGCGAATCCAGCGTCGACGAAACGGCGACACCGCCGCTCGATTACGTGGTAAGCGGCGCGCAGTTGCTGACCGTAACGGTAAAGTAGCTTCGCGTGGCGCGGTTTCGTGTGGCGCGGGCACTCCTGCCCGCGAACTCTAACGAGAAGCAGAGCCATGTTTCCATTTCGGAACTATTCGAAGGGGAAACGCTCGCTCGCCTGCCGAAAACAGATGCTTCGCTCTAAAATTAGAAAGAGCGAAGTCATGCCTACTGCAAATTTTCGGCGCTACGAATACCGACGGCGCCTTCCACACTATCAGAAGGACAACCGGCCCCTGTTCGTCACATTCCGAACTCTGCCTGGAGTCATACTCTCTCCGGAGGTGCGAACGCTAACCTTGCAACATTGCCTCCACGACGACGGCAAAACGATCCACCTTCACGCCGCTGTCATCATGCCCGATCACGCACACCTTCTATTCACCGGTCTGCGAGATGCTGAGGGCTGGACGTTTGCGCTTCCTGAGATTCTGCGGGCGATCAAAGGCAGTTCTGCGCGTAGCATCAATAAACTCATTGGAAGCATCGGTCGGTTATGGCAAGACGAATCCTTCGACCATGTCTTGAGGAGAAACGAGAGCTTGCGAGAAACGATCGAATATATCCGGCAAAATCCGGTCAGGAAAGGATTGGTAGACAAACCGGAAGATTACCAGTGGTTGTGGGTTGACCTTGAGAGACCTGAAGTGTGCATTTGAAATGTGTGGAGCGGGCACTCCTGCCCGCGAACTCTAGCCAGATCTAAGTTCGAAACACTTCCCCACAGTAGTTGACGGCCCTGTCCCCGCGGCTTTTCTTACGCTGCCGGCAGTCGCGGGCAGGAGTGCCCGCGCCACACTAGCTCAGCGCGGCGTCTAGCGTCTTCAGCAATTCGGCGCGGGTGAACGGCTTTTCCAGCAGGCGGATGCCACCCTCAATTCCTTGGTTCGCGACCAACTCTCCGGTGTAGCCCGACATATAGACGACTTTTGTTTCAGGGTGCGACTCAATTACCCGCAGAACGAGTTCGGGACCGTTCATTCCCTTCATCACGACGTCGGTAAGAATCACGCCAATCGATGCGTGATCAGAGCTGATTACATTGAGCGCGGATTTGCCATCCTCGGCCTCAAGAACCTGGTAACCGTGCTGCTCCAGCATCTTCCGTGTCAGCTTGCGCATGACAACGTCATCTTCCACCAGCAAGATGGTCACACCCTCTCGTCTCTGGGGAAGAGCCTCGGTCTGCGTCACGGGTGCCGTCCCTAACTTAGATTCCGCACTGGGCAGATAGATCTTGAACGTAGTTCCGCGCCCTGGTTCGCTGTAGACCCAGATGTGTCCTCCGCTCTGCTTGACGATGCCGTAGACCGTAGCCAAGCCGAGCCCGCTTCCCTTGCCGGTTTCTTTGGTGGTGAAAAAAGGTTCGAAAATGCGGGATCGCGTCGCCTCATCCATGCCAATTCCGTTGTCGCTGACCGCCAGCATCACATACCGTCCCGCGGACAAACCTGGGTGCTCCGTGGCAAACCCCTCATCAAAATCGGACACTCCCGTCTCCAGAGCCAGCCTTCCACCGCGTGGCATGGCGTCGCGAGCGTTCACCGCCAGGTTCATTACGATTTGGTCCAGTTGGCCAGGGTCCGCGTCAACGATCGCGGTTGCCGATCGCGGCAGGAGCGCAATCTCGACATCGTCTCCCATGAGCGGCCGCAACAGCTTGCTCACTTCCTTCAGCCGATCATTCAGGTCCAGCAACTGCGTCTGTACTGGCTGCCTGCGGCTAAACGCCAGTAACTGTCGAGTGAGTGCAGCGCCTCGTCTTGCCGCCTCGTGAATGTTGTCAATGTATTCCAAGCTCTCGTCGTCCACGCGATGGCGAAGCAGTTCGGAACAAGCGGTGACAATGCCTAAAAGATTGTTGAAGTCATGCGCGACGCCGCCAGCCAGTCGACCCACTGCCTCCATTTTTTGCGACTGCCGCAACTGGTCCTCGACTTTTTTCTGCGCCGTGATATTACGAGCGATGGTAGATGCTCCAACCACGGTGCCTTCCGCATTGTGAATAGGAGAAACGGAAATGGACATATTCAAGTGGCGCCCGTCTTTTGTGACTCGCACGGACTCAAAATATTCGACGCGTTGGCCGTGGCGAATCTTCTCCAGAATCGCCGGAATCTCATCGGCCCGCTCTGTGGGAGCCAGCATCGCGATCGGCCTGCCGATCATCTCCTCCGCAGTGTAGCCATAAATATGTTCCGCGCCCCGATTCCAGTGGGTTACGATGCCCTCGAGGTTCTTGCCGATAATCGCATCCTGCGAGGAATCGACGATCAGCGCCAGCCTGTTTTGCGAATCCCGCAGCTCGCGGCTTTTTCTCCGGTCAAGTTCCTGGTTGACGCGGCGCAGTTCATCTTCAATGCGCTTACGGTCGCTAATGTCGCGGATCACGCTCAGAACCATCATTCCGTCAGCCGTTGCCACGGGGCTGAGGCTGATTTCAACTGGAAACTCCGTTCCATCGCGGCGTCTTCCGGAGAGGTCGAGCCCTGAGCCCATGCGGCGAATCTTGGGCTGCTGATGGAAATGCTCGCGATGATGATGATGTTGCGGGCGCTGCCGCTCCGGCACCAGCATCTCGATTTTCTGGCCGATCAACTCGTCGCGGGTGTACCCGAACAGAGCCTCGGTTTGGGAATTGACCTGGATGATGACGCCCTGCTGGTTCACGGCCGCCACAGCGTCAGGAATCGCTTCCAGAATGCTCGGCGAAAGAAGCGTCTCAGCCACGGTCTTGGGCAACCCTGATTCCCGGTTTTGGTTGGGCGCTGCTGGCTGACTCATCCTTCATCCCACAGGGACAGTCTGCCTACTATACGTCAATCGTGGGGACCCTGCGCGGCGAGGGAGCGAATTTACGAATTCGAAACGTCAGAAAAGGGAAAGCTGCAGCAGAGTTTTCGGCATGTGCCTGAAACCGTGAGTCATGACGACGGCGATCAACATCTGCGTGCCATTGAAGCCCGCGTGCACCAGGAAACTAGCTCCCACCGAGCGCGTAACCGCCCTTACCACGCCACAAACCACTCCCACCAGGAAGATCACCAGAGCCGCTCCCCACGCCCATCCATATTGCGGTAGATGAATCAAACCAAAAGGCAGCGCGGTGAGTGCGATCCCCCAGGCGGCGCCCATCCGCCGCGCCAACACCGGATACATCAGCCCGCGAAAGAACAGTTCTTCCATCAGCGGCCCAAGCGTAACGGCGATGAGCGAGAGCAGATAAGCGTCGCGCGGGCGGTCGAAAAGATGCTCGAACGGAGTGTCCTGCGGCATGGGCAACAAGTTCTGCAGCAGGCCGAGGACGAAGAACATCGCCGCTCCCAGCGCCAACAGTCTCCACTCGGCCCGCGGCCAGTTCCAGCGGATCGCCCGCCAGAAGCCTACGTGATACTTTCCCTCGACCAGCGCGACCATGCACAACGCTACCGGAATGTAGATCAGGACCTGCGAGACAATCAGCAGGATCGGCTTTTTCGAAACTTCCGCCAGGTTTTCGCGCGGGTACCAGAGGAAATGTGCCGCCAGCAGCACTGCAAGCTGAAATACCACCATGGTGACCAGGGTTAGCCCCGCGATAAGCAGCACGTCCCACCCGTTCCACACCGGGTTCTCTATGGGCGGAGGCGCCGTGGGAACAGGGGCAATGCTCGCAGGCGCGAAAGGGTCCGGCGTGCTCAATGTCGGCGTCTCGGCGCTCATCGGCGGCCGCTCAAACTGCGGATTTTCAGAAGAAGACAAGAATATCCTTTTCTGTAGTGCCTACTTAATCGCTATGTTTTGCTAAGACCAGTCTACTCACTCGAGCGCTGTCATCCCTGAGCGAAGCGAAGGACCTGTGCAATCCCTCGCCACTTGCACAGGTCCTTCGCGGCAAAAAACGCCGCTCAGGATGACAGCGCTTTGTGATTCTCTTGACTCCGATCCGCCCGGGAGTAAGCGCTGCGCTTTCCATTCCCTGAAAAGTATCCCGCCAGCGCCTGACCCGTATACGACTTCTTCACCCGCGCCACTGCCTCCGGCGTACCCTGGGCGACAACGCGTCCGCCTTCTTCTCCGCCTTCGGGACCAAGATCGATGACCCAATCTGCGTTGCGAATCACATCCAAGTTGTGTTCGATGATAATGATCGAGTTCCCGAGGTCGGTCAACCGATGCAACACGTCGAGCAACTTCCGCACATCGTCGAAATGCAGACCCGTCGTCGGCTCGTCGAGCAGATAGAGCGTCTTGCCGGTCTGGCGCTTGCTTAGTTCGCGCGCGAGTTTGATGCGCTGGGCCTCGCCACCCGAAAGCGTCACCGCCGACTGCCCCAGATGAATGTATCCCAGCCCCACGTCGACCAGCGTCTGCAGCTTCTGCTTTACTTGAGGAATGTTTTCCAGGATCGGCAGCGCATCGGAAACCGGCATCTCCAGCAAATCCGCAATCGAATAGCCGTTGTACTTCACGGCCAGCGTTTCGTGGTTGTAGCGCCGCCCGCCGCAGACTTCGCAGAGTACATACACATCAGGCAGAAAATTCATCTCGATGCGCCGCTGCCCCTCGCCCTGGCAGGCCTCGCAGCGTCCGCCAGAGACATTGAAGGAAAATCGTCCTGCCTTGTAGCCGCGCTCGCGCGACTCCGGCAGCATCGCATAGAAGTCGCGGATCTGCGTGAACACTCCGGTGTATGTCGCCGGATTCGACCGTGGCGTACGCCCGATCGGCGACTGATCGATGCGAATCACCTTGTCAATATTCTCCGCGCCGGAGATCGCCTTGTGCTCGCCCGCCTTCTCGCGCGACCGATACAGTTGCCGCGCAAGCGCCCGGTACAGAATGTCATTCACCAGCGTCGACTTGCCCGAACCCGACACACCTGTCACTACGGTCATCACGCCCAAGGGAAAAGTCACGTCCAGATTCTTGAGATTGTTTTCCTTCGCCCCCAGAATCGTCAGCGCCGCACCGATCGCATGTCGGCGCTCGGCCCGCATCTCAATTGACGTCCGCCCCGAGATATACGCCCCGGTGAGCGAGTTCGGATCGCGCATGATCTCCTCTGGAGTTCCGCGCGCCACCAGGCTCCCGCCATGCCTCCCCGCACCCGGCCCAAGATCAACCACGTAATCGGCGCGACGGATCGTCTCTTCATCGTGCTCAACGACCAGCACCGTGTTGCCCAGGTCGCGCAGATTTTCCAACGCAGTCAACAATCGCCCGTTGTCCCGGTGGTGCAGTCCAATCGACGGCTCATCCAGCACATACAACACGCCGCGCAGTTTCGATCCTATCTGCGTTGCCAGCCGAATGCGCTGGCCCTCGCCGCCTGACAAGGTCGCCGCCGAACGATCGAGCGAGATGTATCCCAACCCCACCGCATTCAAAAACTGCAACCGCTCCACAATCTCGTGCATGACCCGCCCGGCAATCGTCGCCTCGCGCCCCGTCAGCCTGATGCCCTGCGCCACCGCCAGCGACCGCTCCACTGGCATCGCGGTGAAGTCGGCAATCGACATCCCCTTCACCTTGACCGCCAGGCTCTCTGGCCGCAGCCGCTTTCCATGACATGCGGGACACTCGGTCGCTGACATGTGATCCATCAGCCATTCTCGATAGCCCTCGGAAGTCGACTCCTCCAGATTCTGTTTCAAATATCCGAAGATGCCGTGAAAGCCGGTCTTCCCGCCGCGCCCGGGTTCGCCATTCAGCAGAAAATCCTGCGTCCTCTCCGGAAGCTTTTCAAACGGCGTGCTCAAATTAATGCCATACGCTGCAGAGGCAATCTGGAGCATGTGAATCAGATTCTGCGAAGCCGATCCCGGCCCCAAACCGCCTTCGAGCAGCGGCTTCGACCAGTCGGTAATCACCTTTGCCGGATCGAAATCGTACTTGCTGCCAAGCCCGTGGCACTCTGGACACGCTCCATACAGGCTGTTAAACGAAAACGACCGCGGCTCCAGTTGCGGCACGCTGATGCCGCAATCCGGACATGCTAGCTTTTCTGAATAAAGCTGCTCCTCGCCGCCGACTACCGCGACTTGCACTAACCCGCCCGCCAGCTTCATCGCCAGTCCCACCGACATTTCTAGCCGATGCTCGATCCCCGGCTTCACCAGCAGCCGGTCAATGACGACTTCAATCGTGTGATTTTTCCGCTTGTCGAGATTGATCGCGACTTCGTCATCCAGGCTAACCAGTTCGCCATCGATTCGCGCCCGGGTGTAGCCGTGCTTGACCAGCGTTTCCATCTCTTTCTTGAATTCGCCCTTGCGCCCGCGCACAATCGGCGCCATGACCATAACCCGGTCTTCGGGACTCAGCGCCATGACCCGTTGCACAATCTGATCGGCGCTCTGCCGACTGATCGCTCGCCCGCACTTGGGACAATGTGGCACGCCAATAGAAGCGAACAGCAGGCGAAGATAATCGTAAATTTCGGTGATCGTCCCCACAGTTGAGCGCGGGCTGCGGCTGGTGGTCTTCTGCTCGATCGAGATGGATGGGCTAAGTCCGTCAATTGCATCCACATCCGGGCGCTCCATCTGATCCAGAAACTGCCGCGCGTAGGCCGACAGGGTCTCCACGTAGCGCCGCTGGCCCTCGGCATAGATCGTGTCGAAGGCAAGCGAGGATTTCCCGGACCCGCTCAGCCCGGTAACCACCGTCAGGGTGTTACGAGGGATCTCAACGTCAATGTTTTTAAGATTATGCTGCCGGGCGCCCCGGACAGAAATCTTGGTAATCGCCGTCATGTGCCGGGGGCTATGTCCCTTCCGTAATGTCGACAGGTGCCCAGAATTGTTCGAAAGTAGGAATACACAGCTCTACTCCGTATCTTAGTCGTCAACAGCGCGGAGCGTCAACGCGGTTAGATTGGATGGTTCGCGCTGCTGGAAGGGAAAAGATACTAGGTATACGGATTCTGGGGCCGTGCATCTGATATCAGCCCTTCGTCAAAGGTTGGTTGCCGTGATTTCGATTCTTATGCCGCTCGTTCTGCTGGTCACCGTCGTCGCGTCCGTCGGATTTGGCGTGCTCGCCGCTTATGCTGCCGTTATCGGCATCCTGAATACTTTCGGCCGCCCGTCGCAGCCGGAGCCATCTCGACCGCGCCTGGTGTTGGTGCCCAGTCAAAATCACGCCAGCGGCGACTGAACTTGCGTAGCGACAGCCGCCTCGGCTGTCGAGGGAGCACAACTCCGTTGCTTCTTAAATTCGCCTTTTAGATTGATCGCTCCCGCCGGGTCTCCCACCTCATGCCTGCTGGACACCTTTTGTTCGATAGCGTACAGTATCGCCTGTATTGATTCCCACCGGCTAGGGCGTAGGTTGAGATTATCCTTCCTTTGTGGTCACGTCCCGTCGCAGCCGAAAGGTGTAGAGGCTCCCATCGTGGAATACGAGTCGGAACAAACCGAATTGTCACGTCTTCGTGTCGAACAGGCGAAAACGCGGCACGACGAAGTCTTCGGCGGCCTAACGCCCGAGGAACGGTCTGCCTACGACAGAAAACAGCAACGCATTCAGGAACTTGAACTCCGGCTATTTCAGCAAGATTTGCTGCAACGTAAACCCGGTTACATCGTATAGCACTCCATCTTCACCGTGATCATTGCTCGTGGAAATCGGTCGTTGCATTCGCACTAGCAACCTGCTCCCTTCGCTGAACATCCAAGTGGCACTAAATTTTTGGTGACCCCAAGGAGATGGCCATGCGTTTGTGGCAGTGCTGGTCATCGGTCCTATTTACGCTAGCGGTATTGCTCGCAACCGCAACTCTCAGTTCCTGTTCAGGGGCAATCTCGGGCGGAAATCATGGAGGCTCGGGAAGCAGCGGGTCCACAACCTCCAAGGTCACGCCCACGATTAATTGGTCGCCGCCCGCGCCCATCACGAATCCCACTCCCCTTAGCGCGACCCAGCTAGACGCGACTGCAAGCGTTGCGGGTACGTTCGTGTACAGCCCGCCGGCGGGCACGGTGCTGGCTGCGGGAACACAAACGCTCTCCGTAGAATTTTCTCCCACCGACACAGCCGATTACACCAATGCCAGCGCCTCGGTCTCCATCACTGTCAATCCAGCGATCCAAACGGCCGATGCATATGTCTACGTAGCCAGCAATCCGAACAACGCCAGCGTTCAAACTTACGCCTTTAGCGCGGCCGCTGACGGCAGGCTCACGTCCCTGTCGGGTTCACCTTTCCCCACTGCCGTCTCGCTCATGGCAGCCAATCAAAACTACCTTTTTGGTACGAACGGGATTGACATCGACTCTTTCTCTGTCGCCTCGGATGGCACATTTCAACAGGTGTCCTCAATCAACGCACAGCAATTGAACGGCCTGTTACTGGATGGCACACTGTGCGGCGGCCCCGGTGCCCTGTTTCTCGATCCCACGGGCACAACGTTGTATGCCAACGATTACGACGGCAACATTTGCGCCAATAATGATTTTCAATTCTTTGAGCTGAACCGTACTTCGGGCCAGCTGACTTATCTGGGCGTTTCCAGCGCCGCCAGCCCGGAATTTCTGGGAGTGCTCTCTTTTGTTGGAAACCACATCGATGCCTACGGTTCATCCTGCTATCACTTCAAAGCCCTCATTTACGGGTTCGCGCGGAATAGCGATGGCACGCTCACTTCGTTGAACATCAATCCGCCCATGCCGGCCGCGCAGAGTGGAAATTTCTACTGTCCCTATCTGGCAGCCTCCGATACCGCCAATCATGTTGCCATCCCGGTGCAACCACTTGACAATGCCTCATGGCAGCCGGTTGCGCCCTACCAGCTTGCCGTCTACACTGCCGACAGTTCCGGCAACCTGACCACTCCCAGCACTTATTCCAACATGCCGTCGATCTCCGCCGGCTTCGTAAGGGCAATCGCAATGTCGCCTGCGGGCGACCTGCTGGCAGTCGCAGGAAGTGGGGGCTTGCAGGTGTTCCACTTCAATGGCGCGGATCCGATCACGCCCTACACGCGATTGCTCGTCAGCGACCAGATTGATCAGGTCTTCTGGGACAACGACAACCATCTTTATGCCATTGGTCAAGCCGCCGGGAAGCTATTCGTTTTCTCGGTGACTTCGACGACGAATAGTCAGGCCGCGGGATCGCCATACTCCATCGCCAGCCCCACAAGCTTAGTCGTGTTGCCCCAGTAATTCCTCTGCCCGCGCACTGGGACTTATCTCAGGCATGTTCTGCGCGCAGTTACAGCATGAACCGGATAGGGGCTAATGGAACAGTTGTTTAGTGTCAGGTTACGCCTATTCCGTCAAGAGTTTACCGGAGTTGATAATGAACCGACGTTTCCTTCCCTTCGCCAAAACCTTCCTCGCACTCTTAAGCGTTGCACTGCTCGCCGGCACCGGCTGGAGCGCGGACAAAGATAAAGAACAATCTGACATTGAGAAAAGAATCGACAATTCCGCGAAAGTGCTCGACGAGATCATGGCCACGCCCGACAAGGGCATCCCCGACAAGATTATGAGCGATGCGAAGTGTATCGCGGTTGTTCCCTCCATGGTGAAAATCGCCGTAGGTTTCGGTGGCAATCATGGAAAGGGAGTGGCCACGTGCCGGACTGAGACCGGCAAGTGGAGCGCGATCGCCCCGATTACCATCACCGGCGGCAGCTGGGGTCTGCAGCTCGGCGGCCAAGCCATCGACTTGGTCATGATCGTCATGAACGATGAAGGCATGAAACACATGCTCGCCAGCAAGTTCAAAATCGGCGCCGACGCTTCTGCAGCTGCCGGTCCGGTTGGCCGCCATGCCGGTGCTGATACCGATTGGAAGTTGAAGTCGGAAGTTCTCACCTATTCCAGGAGCCGCGGCCTCTTTGCCGGAATCGACTTAAATGGCGCGTCGGTGACCCAGGACAAAGACGAGACCCGCATCCTCTACGGCAAGTTTGTTCCTTTCGACGACATTCTGGAAGGCAAAGTCCGGCGCACTCACCTGAGTCAGCCGTTTTTGAGCACGCTGGCGCGTTACACCGGTGCGACCACGTCGGAAAACAAACCTTCTGCAGCCCGAGAATAATTCGGACTGGGAGATAAGCGAACAAGGAACTGTATGGCAGACATTGCGGAACAATTGAGTGCGGATGAATCACGCACGAAAGACTCCCTCAGCAGCACACGGAAGCTACGGGGCGTTGGCGAGACGCTTGGGCTTGCGGCTGGAAAGACAGTGGCAAGATTGCGGGAGAACGCCGCGCTTGCCCGACAGCGCGCACAACAAGTCACAAGCGAAAATCCGCTTCGGTTCCTCGCAGTGCTTGCCGGCGTTGCCGCTGTAGCTGGTTTTGCAACGCGGTTGTGGAGGTCAAGCGGAAATGCATAGTGTAGCGAACGGCCGGTCTCTGGCAGAAGTCATCGCCGACATCAAGGAAGAGATCAAAGACTTTGCGCAGACAAGAATTCGACTCTTCAAGGCGGAGGCTCAGCAAAAGTTAGCCTTGCTGAAAGTCGCAGCCATTCTCGCCGCCGTGGCTGTCGTTATGCTGGCCACTGCGTACCTGCTTCTTACCATCGGATTGGCAGCATTGATCGCGGCCCTTTTGAGGGATAATCCTTACCGCTGGGTTTTCGGATTCTTCGGCGTCGCTGTGCTTTGGGCGGTCGTGGGTGGCATCGCGGCATATTTCGCGAAGCGCGAATTCGCCCTCAAAGGAATCATGCCCAATCGCACTCTCGAAGTGCTCAAGGGCGATAAAATCTGGATTCAGCACGAGGCGAAGAATCAACTATGAGTGCAAATCCTATCGACCGCTTGGAAATTCAGGCTTTACAGCAGCGTAATCAGGTTCATGAAACCATCGGTGAGTTGAAAGACAAGGTTGTCGAGGTTCGCGCCCGCCTCGATCCCAAAACCAATGCGCGGGAGCATCTTTTAAAGGCTTCCCTGATACTGTCTTCCATCGGGTTCTTGGCCGGATATGGTTTTGCCGGCCTGTTTACACGGAGTAAATAAGTCATCCAGAATGCGAGGAACGAAGAAGCATGCCGACACTAAATAGCTTAGCCAAGATGATTGCAAAGCCAATCCCGCGGGTGGTCACGCCCAAGGCTCACGCCATGATTGACTATGCGAGTGTGGGATTGTTCCTGGGGGCTGCGGCCTGGTTCTGGCGTCGCAACCGGCGTGCGTCCCGGGCCTCTCTCATTTGCGGGAGTACCGAGCTGGCGCTAGCACTGCTGACCGATTATCCCGGTGGCGTGACGGATCTCATCAGCTTCCAAACTCACCGCGAACTGGATTACGGACTGGCAGCCATGGCTGCCGCGATCCCCGAGGCCTTGGCCTTTGCCGGCGATGACGAGACTAAATTCTTTCGAGTTCAGGGCGCTTTAATTACCTTGCTCGGAGAACTGACCCTGCAGTCTTCCAGCGTGCCTTCAAGGCGATACCGAGCGAGGGCAGCCTGACGAGTTCTATGCCGTCGCTCTGGAAGTTTGGTGGTCTCACTCCCATTCTCGTGACGCAACGCGCCATTGAGAAGCTGGGAAAGGACGAACTCTCCACTCGCTCGGCGGCTTTATCGTATTACTTCATTCTGGCTGTATTTCCCATGCTGTTGTTCGTCGTGTCTCTGATCGGCATCTTTGCGGGCCAGAATTCAGAGCTGCGGGAAACCATATTCTCCGCCCTCGGACATCTTGTGCCCGGTTCAGCGTCAGACTTAATGCACACCGTTGTTAGTCAAACCGCCAAATCGAGTACCGCGTTAAAACTTGGAGCTGGGATTCTTGGAGCTCTCTGGGCTGCTTCTGCGGGAGTCAGCGCGGTGGTGGTGTCATTAAATGTCGTGTACCGATATACCGAGAGACGGCCCTGGTGGAAGCAAAAACTCACCGTGCTGGGATTAACTGCCTCGCTCGCAGGCTTAATCATCTTCGCGGTAGTCTTGGTTCTTTACGGCGAAAAGATTGGAAATACGCTCGCCGCGCACTTTGGGCTCGGCCACCTGTTCACTGTGACTTGGTCGGTCTTGCAATGGCCATTCTTATTCGCGGCGATGTTTCTATCGTTCGCGCTGGTTTACTATTTCGGCCCGGATGCCCCGCAACCAAGTTGGCATTGGGTGAGTCCAGGAGCCGCCCTCGGGGTGGTGCTGTGGCTGCTGGCGTCCCTCGGTTTCCGCTTGTACCTGCATTTCTTCAATTCCTACAGCGCCACGTACGGATCCTTGGGCGCCGTGATGATCTTGCTGCTTTGGCTTTACATTACCGGCTTCGCGATTCTGATCGGAGCGGAATTGAATGCGGTAATCGAGGCGGAAGATAGGAATACTGCGCTTCACGCATCTGCGATGCGTACGGTCGAGCGCCAAATGAAAGCTGCCTGAGCAATTCGCAGCGTCAGTAAATCACCTTCAGCGAAAACTGGATTTGCCGCGAGGTTCCCGCGGTCTTGCTGATAATTCCAAAGCCACTGCCGCGCACGATGTTCGAAGGCAACCCGAAATTTACGATATTGAACAAATTAAAAAACTCCGCCCGAAACTCCACGGTCCCCAATTCCCCGTTTCCACGATGCCCAAACGGTGTGTCCTTGATTAGCGCGAAATCGAAGTCGTGATATCCCGGTCCGCGAAAAGTGTTTCGTCCTAGCGTTCCGAATCTCCCCTGATTCGGGCCACTCCCGCCCGGGACATGGATCGGAAGATTGAAGAAGGACGGATTATTCGTGCCCAGCCCGAAATAGTCGTCGCGTACCGTTCGGCTGGTGGAAAAATGCGGCTTCGCGACCTGGTCTGGACGATCCGTTCCGCCGGCGCCGGCGCCAGTCTGCTGAATTCCAGAATACACGCTGAACGGAGATCCCGTCGTCAGGGTCGTGATATTCAGAAATTGCCAGCCTCGGGTCAGTGGTCGTCCCAGAGGCCGCAGAAAGCCAATTCGATCCAGTGGCAGCAATTGGATCACGCTCGCCGAAAAAACATGGGTCACATCAAACGTCGACGGGCCTTTTTCCGCCGACGGATTCCACGGATCCTGCGGCATCGTCTGCAGCACCACGCCCGCCGAGCCAAACAAACCGCCCAGCACCGCGCTGGTGTCATCAATCGATTTGGAATATGTGTAGCTGGCCTGCAGGCCCAGCCCGGCTCGCGCGGAGTTTTTGGTCACGCTGCTCTGCAGGGCATGGTAAGTCGAGTGCGACCCGCTGGTGATTAACTGCTCCTGCCCATATCCTCCGATTGCCTGTCCCGCAGAGTTGAACTCCGTGAACGGCGCGTGCGCGGGATCGGCTCCGCTATAACTGTTCGGGTTATAAACTCGCGCCATGTGAATACCGGCCGTCGCCACGTACGAAACGTTGACTTTCACATCACGGAAGTCATGATCGATGCCCGCAGTCCAGGTACCGATATAGCCATTGCCGAAATTTCGGGCGATGCCCGGAATCGTCAGTAACTGCACCTGATGTCCGGGCGCGAGCGCAGTCAGATCATTCTGAAATCGCGCCAAATCGATGACGGTATTCGCCGGAACATCCTGCGTTCTGCCCGTCGCGAAAATCGGTTGTCCCTGGACGTTGTAGGCAGTCGGCAGATCCTTCGGCACGAAGGTGTTTTGAAATGGAACGGCAACGCCCGGCAGCGCGGTGATATACGGCGCGAACACGAACGGAATCGCGGCAGTCAAAAAATTGTCCTGCCACAGGTTGGGAATCATCGTAACGAGGGAACCGCCGGCGTGCAGCACGGTGTGCCGGCCGGCGGCGTAATCCAATCCCAGGCGTGGTCCCCAGCCGTTCCAATCCTGATTGTACGGAGGCTGCGGATTGATCAGCAAAATCTGTTTGGCGGTTCGATCTCCGTAAGGCGCGGGCTTGCCGTTGGCGTCGACGAAAATGGGAAGCGATGTGCGCTTGGTCGCCTCGTGAATGCGGCTGTTCACTTCGTAGCGCAATCCGTAGTTCACGGTGAGCTGCGGAGTGGCTTTCCACGCATCCTGAAAATAGACGTTGTACGCTTCGCGGCGGACTCCAGCCTCGTCGAACTTATTTCCGATAGGAGTGATACTGGCCGGTACGGTGATGTTGTAGGAAAACGGCGTCGCAGTCAGCAATCCCGTGAGCGAATCCGGCAAGGGTTCACCGACCTGAATGTCATGCGTCCCGCTTGCGGACTTGATGAAGACCGGCGAATATGCGGTGCCGCCGCCGAACGTATAAGCACCGTTCGGATTCGTGCCAAAAATCGTGGAATCACGGTTGACACGTATCTCCACTCCCCATTTAAACGAATGTGAGGCGTGCGTGAAGGCCAGGTCCTGTTTGAACTGATAAAGATTGCTGTACGATCCGAAAATTGAACCCGCCGGTAAATTGAAAGCCTGAAATAAGCCGTCGCCAAAACCGAGCCCCGGTTGCGTATGGTTCACTGCCGGGAAGAATGGCGTGCTGCGAATGTATCCTAGAGAGGTATCGGAAATGAGATGCGGAGTGATCGTCCGCGTATATTTCACGCCCGCGTTGCGTTGGTGATCAAAGAACTGAACCCCAAAGCTGGGATCGATTGCCGTCTGGTCGGGATTGGTCAGCGGGCCAGTTACCTGGTTCAAGCTGAAGCGCGTTAGCAGGGAAGCCTTAATGGAAATCTGGTGGTCGATTCGCACAGAAAATTGATCGGTGCGCGTGACAATCTTGGACGACGTTGCATACGTGCGATCGCCGAAAGCCCCTGCCGGTTGGTTCGGTAGCGGGTACGTTTGCAGCACAGGCAACACCGCTGGGTTCACCGGAACCGTCAGGGTGTCGCCAGGAAAAGTTGCTGTGTCGATTCCCTGCCGCTCCGCCAGCGTGGGCACCGGAATCACCTGCGTGGTTCCCAGCACCTGGCGAAAGCCTTGATACTCGCCAAAATAAAATGTGCGATTGTGTCCGTTGTAAATTCCCGGAAGCACGACCGGGCCGCCGTTGGTGAATCCAAATTCGTTGCGCACGAACGGCGGAATGCGCCGCTTGCCAGTCGGATCCTTGTAATCGAAATAGTTGCGCGCGTCGAAGGCGGCATTGCGCACGAATTCAAACAGACTACCGTGAATCGCATTGACTCCGGACTTCGTCACCACATTTGTGAAACTCGCTGCCCCGTGCCCGATCTCGGCCGGCATCACACCCGAATTGGACTGCACTTCCTGAATTGCATCCACGTTGAAATTGGAAAAAGTCGCCCCGCCCATCTCGGGATCGGTGGTGTCGAAACCATCGGTGGCAAAAACGGTGGTCACGCCGCGCTGCCCATTCACCGCAAACTGCTGCGTGAAATTGGCAGCACCGTTGGCGTCGGTCATCGTCCCCGCAGCCAGCAGCAGCAATTTGCTGAAGTCGCGTACGTTCAGCGGCAGGCTCGAAACTTCTGCGCTGGAAAGATGCTCTCCGCCAGTGCCCTGCGCAGAGCCCTCGACGCCAGACCCAACCACACGCACTTCCTGCCCTTGCGAGGAGAGTTGCAGGGCGGCGGTCAAGATACTCGCGTCCTTGACCACCATCGAAGCCGCCGCTCTCCACTCCTTATCTCCGGCCTTCACGGAGATTTCGTAAGTGCCCGCGGAGATTTCAGGGAGCGCAAATTTTCCGTCGGCCGCAGCCATAGCGGAGTACTCACGACTCCCGGCAGTGGAGTGCAGCCTGACAACTGCACGGCTCACGGGCTTTCCCGCACCGTCACGTACCGTGCCGTTCCACGCTGCCCCCGAAACAGCGACGGCGACTGGAACTATCAGTAAGACGATACACAGCCACAAAATCGAATTTCTTTTCCGACGACTGCACACAGTCTGGAATTATAACGGTCACTTGACTGGAAAATCGGCGTCCAGTTCAGGACGATTCAGAAAAAGAAACCTCTGCGATTGTGTTCACAATCACTGACTGGCGTCGCCTCAGTAGTGTTGACGGTACCAATGCCGCGATGTTGTCTAAACTCCTGGCAGGCGTGCCTCGCGTTCGACACTGAAAATTACGAAAGCTCGCTCCTTCGAGCGAGGCTTTCCTTTTGTGTCTTTACCCAACCGGCAGCGCTCATCGTGGTAGCATTTCCTTGAAGAGCAACACCACTCGCCTCGGCACCATGCCACGCATTCACGCCATCCCGCTCTTCCTCACCTTGTGCGCCACAATCCTGTGCGCAATTTCCAGCCCCGCGGCCGAACCCAGCCACTGGCTGGAAATCCACTCCACCCACTTTACGGTCATCACCGATGCCGGCGACAAACGAGGCCGCGAGGTGGCTCTGCGCTTCGAGCAAATGCGCGCGGTCTTTGCTCTTCTACTGGGGAAGAACCGCCTCAACCAATCCGTGCCGCTGACCATCCTCGCCTTTGACAATGACAAGTCGTACTATCTGGCCGCGCCCTTGCGCCACGCCCAGCCTATCGATGTTCCCGGATTCTATCTCCCTGGAGACGACCAGGACTTCTTCGTACTGAATTTATCCGAACCGGAGCCCTGGCGCGCCGTCGCGAAAGACCTCGCCGGAATGTTTCTGAATTACAACTATCCTCCCGCGCAAGCATGGTTCGACGAAGGCCTCACCGAATATTTCAGCTCGATTCGCATCGACACCAAGCAAGTCGAACTCGGCAGCGATCCCGGCTTTCTGCCCTCCACGCAGGAGGCGCCGGGGAAGCAGAGCGACACGCATCCGTCCAAAGGCTTCAACGCATTGCTCACGGCACAGAACTGGCTCTCGCTCCCCGATCTCTTCAACGCCAAGCGCGACGCTTTTAGCGGCGAGGGCCGCGCTCCCTCGCTCTACGATGCGGAGTCTTGGATCGTCATGCACTACCTTCTCCATGAGCAGAAACTGCCGGAAACAGGAGCTTATTTCGGCCTGGTTCTGAACAAGCATCTGCCGGTAGAAGACGCTATTCAACAGGCCTACGGAATGAGTTCGGCGCAACTCGTGCAGGCGGTGAAGGATTACTTCCAAACTCAGAGCGCGCACCGCACCGCCGTCGAAGGCGCTCGGCAAACGGCCGCAAACGATGCCTCCGGCCAACTTTCCCGCTTCCCGGTTCCCATAAGCGCCGACGATTCGTCGATCACCTCGAAGCCTCTGCTTGAAGTGGACGCGCGCGCCCTATATGCCGGAGTTCAAATCCGCGTCCCCGAACGCCGCGATGCCGGTCTCAAAACACTGCACGATCTGGCCGCCGCACCTACGGCCGCCGACAGGAAGGCCGAGGCCAAACAGGAAGCAAAAAACGCCAAAGACGAAGATTCCGACCAGCTTCCCAGCAATGCGATTGGCAACGCACTCGCCCATCGCATTCTCGCCTGGGACCACATCCAGCACGGCGAATTCCCGGAGGCGGTGAACGAACTCAAGGACGCCTCCGCCCTCAATCCCCACGATATGTGGGTGCGCTATTACGTCTCCGTCCTGAAGTATCGCGGCGCAGAGGCCGGTCACACCGACATGCAGGGCCTGCCCAACATGATGCTCGATCTTCGCTCCGTACTCGAGTGGTATCCAGAACTCGCCGACGCCTATGATCTGCTGGCAATCGCCCGCAACGCCGGTGGAGGAGCTGCCGCCGCCCTGCAGGCCGAGCGCAACGCCATCGCGCTGAGCCCGCGCAACGAGTTCTATGTCTTCCACCTGGCGCAAATTTATGTGGCTAGCAAAAACTGGGAAGCAGCAAACATCCAACTCAACCGGCTGAAAGCAAGCAGTAATCCGCAGATCGCCGCGCTCGCGCGCGATCTGATCGAGCAGGCCGGGACCGAGCGCAAATACGGCATTCCCACGAAAGCAACACAGTCGAAACTCGCCCCTCAAAAATCCCCTTTTGATGTGCTGGAAGAAGATGCTGCCAAGCGCGACGCGACCGAGAATTCCGGGCCATCCGCCGAAGGGGGAGACAAGCGTCCCACGAAGTTCTTCAAGGGCCGCCTGGTCGCTGTCGATTGCTCACAGGCCCCCGCCGCCATCCTGACCGTGACCGCCGAGAACGCCACGTTAAAGCTGCGCGCCCCCGACTACAAGTCTCTGCTTTTAATTGGTGCCGATGATTTTTCCTGCGACTGGCGAGACCTCCAGGTCACCGTAAACTACAAATCACGCGGAGCCAGGGACGGGGATTTGATATCGCTCGAAATGCGATGAAATTCCTGCGCGAACCAGAACTTGCTACTTTGAAATCGCATTCGATTTTGTCGCCTCCGCTTCGCCCTAGCCAAAGTGAATCTCACGAAACGTAGTCTCGTTCATCATGACGAATCGAAGTCGAAAGCTCGTGACGCGGCGCACTGCAAACGTCGCTGTATGCACTACAATTAAGTTTGCCAATATCACCTTCATCTTTCCTATTCACTTGTTAGCTACCGCAACACACAGGCATTCCTATGACAGAGAAAGAAGTTGTCATTTTCACGAGCTTAAAGCGGTTGGGTTTCACCACAGGCAATCAAATCAGGCTCTACGGAGAAGTTTTTGAATTGGTTAGCGAGCCCATCGTGATGGCAGACAACATGGTTCTTGTGGATGCAACCGAAAAGAAGTCTGGAAAGCCGAGACGCGTCCGCATTCCTCTGCCTATCGTTAATATGGCGAGTCGAGAGCGCCAGGCCGCGTGAGTAGAGCGCACTAGCAGATCCGGTTCTTCAGCGACTGCGCGGAAAATCGCCGCCGGGGCTGCCGCCTCCATCGCTGCCTGTCAGTTTGAAGGGAGTTCTTAGGCTAGGTTCCGGACGCCTACCTGCTGCTCGCATTCTTGACCGAACTGGACAACACTCTGGTTGGAGTCGCCTTCACATAGCGAAAGAAACGGGGTTGTCCCCGCTGTCTCCAATACTTTGAATCATACCGGTCGACACCGGGCCCACGATGCAACACGCTCAAAAAGGAATGTCGAGCCGGATTGACCACAATCCCGGCATGTCCGGGCCATACTGCCAGGTCTCCTGGCTGCGGATTGGCGACGCGCAGAAATCCGGTGTCTCCCGCATAAATGTCCGTAGAACTCGCATACTTGTAAGGGAACCCAGCTCTTTCATAGGCTCCGTGAACAAAATGGGAGCAATCATAACGGGACTTAACAGGGTGTTCGGAGTCCATTGCGGCATGCACAATCCGCCGGCCTTCGGAACGAGTCAGCGGACGAACCCGGTTCGGTCTCTGCTGCGCAGCAGCATCTTCGCCGCCGTCTGTGCGCCCGGCGGCTTCCCTTTCAGCTACCCCTGACGCTGCCAGTAAAGCCACCAGGCAGAATAGAAGGAATAAGGGGCCGCGTTTGGCAGGGAATTCCATAGTCCTCTTTATAACGCCCCCTCGTTAGGCAAAACAGATCACCGGGGTGCTTACGGGCCCCAGAGAGTGCCTTGACTTGAGATGCACTTTGGTTCAGGAAGTTTGGGCGGGAAGCGGGAAAATGCGGGCCATTCCGGCTTTTCGCCCCAGCAAAAAACCCTCCTGCTGGGGGGCAGGAGGGTCGATGAAATGGTCGCAGTTTATGCCCGGACGACGTTTGCCGCCTGGAAGCCTTTGGGGCCCTTCAGCAGATCAAACTCCACGGTCTCTCCTTCGTTGAGCGTGCGGTAGCCGTTCTCCTGGATGGCGGAGAAGTGCACGAACACATCTTCTCCCGTGGAGCGCTGGATGAATCCATATCCCTTCGCCCCGTTAAACCACTTCACTGTACCTTTCTCTCTCACGGCAGAAACTCCTTTCACAATCGCGAAGAATAGTTCTCCGGCATTCTCGATCGTCGCTTCGGTCGGCCGAAGCCCCCCTCACAGAATCCGGTAGAACTTTCGGTTGGGCAAGCGGAGTGCGGAAGAACTACTCCAAAAAAAGAAAAGACTCCTCAGTTCTCGACCGCGGTATGATCCGCTGCGGGAACTTCTGGAGCCTCGACAATTTGGTGCGTTTCCACCACAACCACAAACGTCAACCACTGTATTGGTCTCACCACCGGACCACTCCCCGGTATTGAGCCCCAGATAATAAGGCCTATTAAAACGATTCGCAACAAAAATTAAAGAAAAAGTTAAACTTGCGCTAGCGCAATAAGGCCAAAATCTCGATAACTTTAACAAAGATAAAGAAATAGCGGGGTAACCACCCAGAGAACCAGGGTTTCTGACGTACCCGTCTTCCTCTGCTACGATTCTGTCTAATGCCCCAACCGCCCATTCCGACGGTTTCTCAGGCAGGCGCCTTACGGCAACGTACTGTTCGCCCCGCGCCGCGCCCGTCTCGAAGCCTGGTTATTTCCACCGTTAAGTATTTGATGCGGACCGAGGTCCACACCTTCGCCTTCTCTGTGGCCGCGAATTCGATCCTGTCGTTCTTCCCTTTCGTCGTCCTGCTGATGACCTTGATCCGCCGCGTCTTCCATTCGCGCGTCATGTACGACGTAGTCCTGCAACTGTTGCGCGACTACCTGCCCGCCGGACAAGACTTCGTCATTCGCAACCTGAACGCGATGGTGAATTCCCGCCAGCGCGTGCAGGCCGTCTCCTTGGTCATCTTGCTGGTGACTTCCTCGGGAGTCTTCTTGCCGCTCGAAGTCGCGCTCAACCGCATCTGGCGCTTCGAAAACAATCGTTCGTACCTGGGCAATCAATTGATCTCACTCAGCCTGGCCTTTGCCTGCGGCGTGCTGGCTCTGCTCTCCATCGGCCTCACCGCCGGTCCCGTCGCATTTATGGAATTCCTGCTGCGGGGCTACGGCACAGGTTTCGTTCGCCTGGTGGGATTTTTGATGATGAAGATATTCGCAATCGCCGCCAGCATCGCCATTTTCTTTCTCATTTACTGGTTATTGCCCAACGGCAAAGTACCGGCGCGGGCTGTCTTGCCCGCCGCCATCATCATGGGATTGCTCTCGGAAGCCCTGAAATATGCTTACATTCTTGCGCTTCCGTGGCTGAATTTTCAGGAAGTATACGGACCGTTCGCACTCTCCGTCAGCATGATGTTCTGGGCATTTCTCTCCGGCTTGCTGCTCCTTGCCGGCGCCAATCTCTCCGCGGAAGAACATCTGCACCACTCTCTCTGAAGAGTTCCGTCGCCGTTCTACGCGATCTTCATGCCTTCTTAGCGATCTCTGCGGTTAAAGTCTCTTCATCTCCCATAGGCTCCCAATAGCAAGGCCGCCTGCACTCGCAGACGGCCGATTTCCAAGCTCCGATCTCTGTTTTTTTGAAAGCTGACAGCTGATAGCTGACAGCTTGTTTATTTTTTCTGATCCCCAATCGAAAGCAGCTCGACTTCAAAAATCAACGTCTCCCCCGGACCGATGTCGCCTCCTGCTCCACGATCGCCATACGCCATATCCGCAGGGATAAATAACTGCCACTTCGATCCCACCGGCATCAATTGCAGGGCTTCCGTCCAGCCCTTGATGACTCCGCTGACTGGGAATGTCTCCGGATGACCGCGTTTGTATGAGCTATCAAATTCCGTGCCATTGAGCAGCGTTCCGCGATAGTTGCAGGTTACGGTGTCATTTTGCGTGGGCTTCGGGCCTGTCCCCTCGGTCAGGATTTTGTACTCCAGGCCACTCGGCAAGGTTACCACTCCCTCTTTGGCCTTGTTCGCCGCCAGAAACGCATAGCCTTCTTTCCGTGCGGCAGCTCCTTCCTGCTGAGCCTTCGCCTGCCGCTTGCCCATAACCTCAGTCTGCAGTTGCATGAGCGCCGCGCTCTCCTCATCCTCGGTGAGCGCCGGTTTGCTGCCCGCCATAGCATCCTTGAATCCGCGCGCAGCGATTGCCGGATCCACCGCCTCACTCACTCCCTGCCTCTTTAAATCGGAACCGACCTTCAGACCCAAGGCATAGCTTTCTTTTTCTTTCTGGGTCTTCAGCGCGAGCGCGCTTGCGCTCCTTGTAGTAGCAGGCGCTTTTTTGGCTGTTGAAGCCGGAGTCTTCTTGGCCGGCGCAGCTTGCGTGGAAGCCGATTTGGATGCCGGTTGGCTAGGTTGAGGCGAGGCTGCAGGAGTCTGCGCCGAGGCAATCCCCGCCAGCACGACCCCACCAGCAAATAGTTGGAACACAGCAGCAAACAATTTTTGCATATGCTGCTATTGTCCCATTGCCCGCGAGAGATGGGCAAACGTACGGGTGCCCCACCCTTGTCCCTCCGGTTTTTGGAGGGACAGGGTGGGGGTTCTGACTTTCATCCTCTGGTCCACCACGACGTGGGCTGCCCCACGTTTCGCGATGTTCGAAGCGTGGGCACCGCAGACGATGCTATCAAGCGACCTCGTACCACCTCGCTTTGGGCTGCCCCACGCTTCGCGATTTTCGAAGCGTGGGCACCACGGACGATGCTATCAAGCGACTCTGACGCGAAGCTCCGCTCTCCCATGCTGGTTTACCAAAACCGGTCCATTCCGGCCCTCCGCGTAGTCGCAAAAACTGCTCCATGCCCATTGCTGCGGTTCGAGCACGAGTCCACGCTTTACCGGATTGCGATGCATGTAACGCAGTTTTTCGATCCGCTTCCTTTCAGTAAACACCACGAAATCGTAGAAACGATGCTGCCAGATGTGTCCCTCCTCTAAAGCAACGGCACCGTCCAGGCCGCCTTGTCGAGGATCGGAGCGAAGCTGGCGCAAAAGATTCCGCGCGAACCCCTGCTTCATGGCCTGCATAACTACCGACGGATTGTCGCGCTCCGGTTCACTGAGCAGCAGATGCACGTGCTCAGGCATGACCACGTAACCTACGACGACGAAATGATAGCGCCTACGCACCCGTTCCAGGACCTGGAGAAACAAGTCGCGATCCCGCTGGCCGCCGAGCAAAGCTCGCCGCTGATAGCAACTCGTGGTGATAAAGTGCAGGTATCCGGCACCGTAGTAGCGATGGAGTCGGTCAGGCATGCGAGATAAGTAGCATTGAGCCCGCCTGTCTGTATGTGACAAGTGAACACGGGCTCGAGGTCAGTGGTGCCCACGCTTCGAACATCGCGAAGCGTGGGGCAGCCAACGTCGTTGTGGCTCAAGGGTAGGACAGCCCCCTCTTTTACTCAATTGGCGTTCCGTACGATGGTAAACTCTGAGCGGCAAGGGAGCGATGAATCGGAGTGTCAAGATCGCGATCATCACGGCTACGGGCGTCATTCTTGCCGCGATTGCCGGTGCGATCCTGCAGCCGGGCTGGTGGAGGTCCGAGTCGTCATCGTCGGGACCAAAAGCAGAGTGGACCATAGCCGGGACTGTGGTTGACCAAGTGACCAATCGTGGCGTTGGACAGGCAAGTGTCACCATCGTGGGTCGTGCCGAGACATGTGTGACCGAGGATAACGGCAACTTTCGAATTAAGCTTCAAGGGGACACTCCGAAAAGCGGAGTTGTGCGGATTCACGTCGCGAAGAGAGACTACATCCCATTCGACGGAACCACCACACCAACGGAAACGTTTGTGATTCAACTTAGAAAAGAGATGTGAGCGTGGAGCTACTTCGGTATTTTCTGCCTGCGTTGTTGACACTGTGCGCGTCAGCACAGCAAGGGACACTTCTGCACGTTCGCGGCCACATAAGAGATGCGACGACACACAATGACGTGGCGGGCGTGACGGTCAGCGCGATTGAGGCCAGGCACAACGCAACAACAGACATGAACGGTTCTTTTAGCCTTGAACTGCGCGATGGGGTAGAGCCCGGCGACGATGTTAGGATTCACATTGAGAAGAAGGGGTACAGTGCGGACGATGTGACTGAGGCTGCATCTGAAAAAGTAATATATGCAATACAGATTTTGCACCTTGCCGATGGGCAATCCACAGAGCAGACAAGGTCGAAGGAGCATCGTTCTACTCCCCCACAGTCAAGACCCACACCGACGCCAGCACAACCAACTTACAGTGTCACGAATCCCTCCGGCACCATAGTGAATCAAAACTCCCCTAATTACGGGGAGCAAACAATAACTATCGTTCCTCCGTCTCGCTTGCTTGATGACGAACATGCAATGAAATTTAGAGCCGCGCTCGTCGGCACCAAAGGAAGTATTATCCTTTTTACGGGTGGCACGGATTCGGATGTAGTACCACTTGCAAGCCAACTCTGCGGGCTTTTCCAAGAGGCATGGCACGGCGTTAACTGTATCGGTGTACCTGGATCCCCCGCTCTTTTCAGCCCACCAATCAAACTGCCAACGCATTTAGTTGGGCTTCATTGCTGTGGAATAAACGCGGCAGCCCAAAAAGCGCTTAACGATTCTGGGCTAGAGTGCACATATGAGGCCGGAAGACTGGGGGAGGGGGGGAGTTTCACCGTCGCTAACGCAATTGCAATAGGGAATGCGAAATAGTCCCCCGAGGCTAATGCTTTTTCTTCTTGGCCACACGGCAGTAACGAGGACGGTCTAGCCGGTTCTGCCCGCCCTTCATCCGTTTGGAATAGTCGCGTTCTCTACAGCGCGAGTACAGGAGGTCATTCGCGTCCGGCACTCTCTGTCCGAAACGGGCGTGACGCTATTTGAACAGAAATGTTTTGGAAGTGCTGACGGATGAAGCAGTGCTAAAAGAGCGATCTCATTGCGCGCAGAACATCATTGAGGCTGTGGCAGTCTTGGGCAAAAAGGCATAAGGCAATTTAACAACCCATTTACCCTGCCTTTTCCGTGCCGTTCGCACCGCTTTACATCGAAAACATTCACCGTTGACAGACGGCTGCCCACGCAGAATACTCATCCGGAATGAAGCTAACAATCGGACCATTGCTCATTCTCTTCGTGCTGTCTTTGTGTGCCTGTGAACAAGCCGGATACATCGAAAAGGCCAAGTACGACAAGCTAGTCCAGGAAAACGCGGAGCTAAAGAAACAGTTAGCGGAAAAGGAAGAGGAAATCAAGAAAACTCCGCGCCATCATTACACATTGCACCGCGAAGGGCTCCGCACGTTCCGGTTTGACGCGGATACTGGGCAGACCTGCTTACAGCTTACCAGTCCCGAGGACTGGAAGCGTAAGGACACGAAGCAGCAAAGTTGCGATTGCCAAGACCTTCTTGCGGAGGGTACTGGTCAACCGGGCGATGAGGTTCGCAAAATGTTTTGCGGATGGTGATACCCCGCTCTAACTGCGCTCCTTTCTTCTTAGCCCACACAGCGGTGACGACATTTGTCTAGCTCGGGACCGAATCGAGACTAGCCAAACCACGAGAAGAGAGCGATAGTATTACCGAGAGCCCGGCAGGAATCGAACCTGCATCCCCGGAGCACGGCCTTGGCAGCCCCTTTTGGCGAAGGAAACCAAGAAAGCCGCTAGCAACTCCAGTGCCCTATCCGTTGAACCACGGGCTCCGGCAAGCGCCAGAATAGTTACTTTTCGTCCCTCACGCTAGGGCACAAGTGTGCTGTTTTTTTTAGGCTGCACCACTGCCGAGGTTGCCGAGCAGTTCGCTTTATATTCGCCACTGCGTTCCGACGCAGAGTAAAATACCAATTTGCATGGTCTGCGGTTCATTTCCCCAAGCGGGAATGTGCTTGAGCTATGCGAGAGGTGTGCGCGATGGAAAAAGTGCTTCTTATCGGCAGTGCGGCGCTGTTGGTCGCATATTCCATCTTCACGGAGATTTTGGATTGGGTCGGGAGGATCGAAGTAATCCGCGACTATTTCCCGAAGTCCCCGGAGTTTCTAGAACGGCGGGGATTTAGAGTACTGTTGTTAATCATTGCCATCGGTTTGCTAATTAGGGTGGCGACTGAAGGAAATGGGAAGAACGCAGAGACCGCCGCATCGCCAAGCCCTACAATGCAGGTTGCTCCGCCGGAGGAGAAGACAACCGACCCATCGCAAACAGAGCCTGACGCTGCGCCAGAAGTCAAACATATCCCAGGGGCCAAACCAGCGAAGAAACCGTCCACCGTTGTGACAAGCCCAATTCTTCAACCGGCCAGACCTAGCATTAGCCAGACACCGATACAACCAGCGCAACCAACTTACAGCGTTACTAACCCCACTGACTCCATAGTGAATCAGAACTCCACTAACTATGGAACGCAGACGATAGTAACTAATCCCGAATGGCGCATAGATCCGTTGACGAAAGATGGTTTACAAACATTTCTGGCAGGTGCCCCCAAGAAAGCGTTTCTCCTTATCTTTGGGGGCAATACATCTACAAAATACGCAAACGACTTTCGTGAGATTGCGTCTGCAGCCGGATGGAAGACATCTCCCCAAGTGTGGTATTCGCAGGATATGCCCCCGGTGATGACCGGAGTGTCAGTCTGCCTTCCCGGAAAGCCAATCCCAAACGAAAGCCCGGTTTTCGCTCAGGACGATCCAATGACATATCTTGGGGTTACCTTTGATAGCTACTTGAAGATTCCGAAACATTTTTGCAGGGAACCGGCGCAGGAAGGAATGATATTAATAACGTTCCACCAGAAACCCGAGTGAGAGGTTTTACCCTGCTTTCGTCAGTTCTTTGTATTCGAGGTTGTCAGGGTGAATGAGTTTCGCATCGCATCGCGGAACAAAAGCGGATTATTCCGGTTGTTGAGCGCCACGTCATTTCGTCAAGATCAACCGCTAGTGCTTCGCGAATTTCGAGGGGTGGGCGCCCACGCCGATGACAGCAGGCACCGTCCCGCTGGTATTCGACACTTTTCTCACCCGGAACTCGGCCCCGCTTTCTGCCACCTCCCCCTTTTCCACAGCCCTCCGCAAAAAAATTCCCAATTCTTGTGACGAACAACCTTTACCGAGAATTCCGGAAAGAGCAAGCTGGACCTATGCGCGAAGGATCTCCCGACTCGTTCTGCAGTCCCGACCCCGCGAACTGCTCTAAGTCCTTATTCCGGAAGGTAATTATCCCTTGACATCACGTTCGGTTTAAGCTAATCTGTGGTCATCATGAACCGCAGACAGACGATTCCAAAGGAACTACGGTACACAATCGAAGATTTCAACCGTCAATTTCCAACCGACGATGCCTGCTTTGAGCATCTTCGGGAACAGCGTTTTCCTGATGGGATCGCATACTGTCAGACGTGCAAACAAGAGCGCCAGCACCATAGGGTCAAAGGCCGTCCGGTGTATGCCTGCGACGAATGCCTAACTCAGATTTCCCCGATGGCCGGAACGATCTTTGAGCACAGCAGTACTTCGCTGAGACTCTGGTACTACGCCATGTACCTGATGGCTTCGACTCGTTGCGGAATTTCGGCAAAGCAGATTCAGCGCGAAACCGGGGTCACCTACAAAACGGCTTGGCGGATGTTCCGCCAGATTCGCTCGTTGCTGTCCGAACCTGACATGCAACTGGAGGGATCGGCGGTGGAGATGGATGAAACGTACTACGGTGGAACTCGCAAGGGAAAGCATGGCCGACCATTGCGCGGCGATAAAAAGAAATCTCCGGTCATCGGCATTATCGAGCGCAGCACGAAAAAGCGTATCGGGCGAGTGAAGGCCTTAGCTACGCCCGATGTCACAGCCGAGCGCGTGCTTGGAATTGTGCATGAGCACATCCTGCCCAAGAGCACAGTGTTCACCGATGAATACCGAATCTATGATCGGCTTGGTGGACGCGTGAAAGAGCACAAGCGCATCAATCACACAGCCAAAGTTTACGTTGTGGGCGATGTTCACACGAACACAATCGAAGGTTTTTGGTCGCTAGTGAAGCGCGGAATCGGCGGCGTGTATCATCAGGTCAGCCAGAAATATTTGCAGACCTACTTGGATGAGTATTCGTTCAGATACAACCGGAGGGATCAAGGGAATTTAATTTTCACTTCGCTTTTGAAGCGCGTTTCTGAGAAGGCTGCGCAGCCCGCTTCAATACCCGCTCAAATGACGCCCGCGCCAACGGACGCATTTTAGCTTGCGCTTCTTTTGAGGGCCGCAAAATCCGGTGACTCGCAGCGGGTTGATCGCTCTTACTGGTTTCAGAGGCCATTAGCGTATGCCCGTCGGTACGCCATCAGTTTAACACGATGGCGGGATCGACGGGAGTGTGTCACAACTCGGAGAATCTCTTAACGATAATGCTGACTTTGTTCGTAAGCTCCGTGAGAGTTGGAATGACCGCCTCACCTTTCCACCCACCGATTTGAGCGAACGCTATATAGGGCGAAAGCTCCAGCTTCGGTTGCGCTGCCACGGAATCAAGCCATTCTTTTTGTGTGTTGAAGCCGGAGATTGTGAAGGTTCTCAATGTGGAGATATCGAGCGTCCCTTTCCACGGAGCCACGATCAAAATGAGGGTGTGATGTTTGTCTTCGTTATTAAGCTCCTGAAGGATGGCAAGTGGGTCATCCGCCGGATTCATAGCCTTGTACGGCTGGAGTTCTTTAATGAGATCGAGAGCGGCAACCGCTCCATTGTCCAGAATTCCCTTTACCTGTCGGTCGTAACTGGCGATTTTGTCTTTGTCGCCGGTAGCAAAAGGATCGACGGTGAAAATAGGAAAGCCAATCCACCTGGGGTGCTTGTCCCGGTACTCAGCATTGGAGAGCATCCACGCGATGTGTTCCAGCGAGGAACGGAGATGATGAACGACCTCTCCAGCGATAACGCCGAATCGGAGCGGAATCGCGTGTTTGGCGTGGAACTCAGCAAATTCCTTAGCCGCCTTTTGCTTATCGTGACTGAAACCACCTTCGGGGCGTTCACGGAGAAAGGCGACGATCTGGGAATTCAGATCGACGATGCTCTCTTCGGCCCTTTTTAGTTTTTCGTAAACGCCGGAAAGCTGTTTTGGCGAAAGAAGCGCGGCTGCCATGATCCCTAATCATGGCGACTTGTCGCACGTGATGTCAAGGGATAATTACCTTCCGGAATATTTTGGCCGCAAGTCCTTCTTTTTCAATATTTTATCTCTGTCCCGCGATATCCAGTAACCGGAAGCCTTTTGGAATGAGTATTCTAGAGGAACAGAGCAAAAAAAAGTTACGGTATTATATCCCCCCATCGGCTCAGAATCCCGGCGGACGCTCCCCCGCCACGCCGAACGCGCGCTCCAATGCCAGCCCTGCGTTCACAATGGTGCCCTCTTCAAACAGTCTTCCGATCAGCGTCACTCCATGCGGCACGCGTCGCGGCGGCGAAAAAGTCGGCAGCGGATGGCTGGGATCCGGCGCCCAATCGCTTCGCGCCTTCCCCACCCCCACGAACCCCGCTCGCAGCACCAGCGCCGGATGTCCCGTGAAGTTGGTGATGGTCAACATCTCATCGCGCAGCGAGGGCACCAGCAGCAGATCCACCTGCGAAAACAGCCGCGCCATCTCCTCTGCAACTTTGCGCCGCAACCGGTCCGCTTGCACGAAGTCAACCGCCGAAAGGAATCGCGCCTGCCGAAAAATGTTCGGCCACGCGTCCGGCGCCTGCGCCTTGAGTTCTCTCAGGCCGCCGCTCAGCGTCAACTCCTCGAACGCCGCCGCACCTTCGGCGAACAGAATCAGATTGAGCGAATCATATGGCCAGTCGGGAATCGACACCTCCACCGGTACCATCCCTACCTTGCGCACGACGTGCACGGCAGTGCGGTCCACGGCCGTGGCTGGATTTTCATTCATCCACTTGGAAAAATATCCAACACGCAGACCGGCGACGCTGGCATTCGCATCAAAGTCCAGTCTGCTGGGCACGCTCGCCAGGTCGCCCGCATCCGGTCCGGAGATCGCGTGCAGCACCAGCATCGCGTCCTCAACGCTGCGGGTCATAGGCCCAAGTTTGTCGAGCGACCAGCACAAAGTCATCGCGCCGGTGCGCGCCACGCGACCGAAGGTAGGCCGCAGTCCGGTAGTTCCGCACCGCATCGACGGGCTCAGGATGCTGCCTTCGGTTTCGCTTCCGATCGCGAAGCCCACCAATCCCGCAGCCGTGGCCGCGCCCGGCCCTGCGCTCGATCCCGACGACGCCTCCTCCAGCAGCCACGGATTCATCGTCTGCCCGCCGAACCAGATATCATTGAGCGCCAGCGCGCCCAAGCTGAGTTTAGCCACCAGCACCGCTCCCGCCGCATGCAGCCGCTTCACCACCGCGGCGTCCTCCTTGGGCACGCGATTGCGGAATGGCTCGGCTCCGTACGTGGTTGCAATGCCGGCAGTGTCGAGCAGATCTTTCCCGCCCCACGGAATACCGTGCAGCGGCCCGCGATACTTTCCTGCGGCAATTTCTTCGTCGGCTTGCTTCGCTTGCCGCAGCGCCAGTTCGCGCGTCAGCGTGATCACGCAATGCAGCTTGGGATCAAACTCCTCCAGCCGCTTCAGATAAATGTTGGTGAGCCGCTGCGATGTCAGCTTGCGAGCTTCGATCCAGCGCGAAAGCTGCGTCACCGGCGCGTAGGCAATGTCTTCATCCCCTGCCGGCAGCGGGCCAGGATCAGTCGTGCTGCGTACAAACCGGTCGCGCTGCGGCCCCGCCTTCTGCCCCGGCAGCACTGGATCCCACAGCGATGCTGGAGCAACCGTCCCTTCCAGCGCCACCTTGCGAGGGCCGGTACGCCGTTCGTAGAGCGCCGCCATCGTCTGGCGCCAGCTCCCTGCCGCCACCGCGCGCTCGGCGGCGGTCATCTGAAACTGCACCAACTTCTCCGCTTCGGCGAAAGTTGTGGTCGAAACTTCCGGTCCCACCGCCGGCCCCGCGCCGAACGCGGGCGGCGCCCCCGGCGGCACATCCGCCGGATTCTGCCCCTGGGCGCGCATGGCGGCCGCGGCTCCCAACACCGCCAGAGATGTCTCAGCTAAAAATTGTCGGCGCGATTTCGCCATGAGCCCCTCCGCACCGCATTGTAGCGTTTGCGATGGGGACGGTGCTCTCGGACGAAAGAGGGGAGGAACTTTTCTGTCATGCTGAGCGGAGAACGGGCGGCGCGAAGCGACGCTCGTTCGGAGTCGAAGCATCCCTACTGCTCCTCGACCGTTGCGCGGAGAGTTTCGCGGAGTAGGTAGGGATGCTTCGACTGCGCGGGAAGTATCGCTTCGCTCTCCGTCCCGCTTCGCTCAGCATGACAAGCATTTTTGAAAGGGTAAGACTACAACGAGGAACCCGCTTCCGGTTTCTCCACGTGATCGATGACCAGCACGTCCTCGGGTCCTTCTTGCGGCACTAACTTCAATCCAAGCTGATCTTGAATTGCGGTGAAGAGCGAGGGACCGGTAGCGTCGTTGGAGGCGTCACTATTGGCGGCCGCCTGAGACCAGTGAAGATTGAAATCATACTGTCCGGTCAGTCCAGTCTTATCCACGACTTTCTTGCCCAATTGCATAGATAGCTGAAAGGTAAGCTCCGCTATCGAACTTTTTTGAGCTCCGATGCCCATCACCTGCCCGTTGCCATCTTGTTGCATCATCATCATCCGGTGGATTCCTTTTCCGTCCGGACCTTTGGCGGTGTCGGGATAGGCCGCATATTTTGACGGTTGAAGCTTGGAGCCGTTTTCGCCGACGACCAGCCCATAGGATGGAAGTTGCTTCGTCTCATGGTGCAGCACCAGTTTGAAGCGGTCCGCCAAGAGCGACCGAAGTTGGCTGCGGATTTCGGTTTGCCTGAGACCCGGATCCGTCGACTGGGAGTTGTTCGAGCTCCCTTCCGCCTCTATGTCGATGTCGTACGCCGCAGTCTTGAGCAACTCCTGCGCTCCAACAATCTGATTGGCCTGGACTCCGTAAGCCTCTTGAATAATCGTCAGCAAACTCGCGTTCCTCGCCCTGAACCTGTCGGGACCATACATCATCCTGATCATATGGACCTCGCTGCCGGCGTACGTCGGAGTGGAAAGCTCGCTCGGTTTCACTGAGACGTCGAACTTTGTATCAGCTGCGCCTGTGGTTTCTGTCTGCGCTTGAGCGCGGTCTTGCGTTGCGTTCATCACGCCAAGTCCAATTGGCACCGCGAGGGCCACGAATACCGCCGTACTAAGCAATACTTTTCTGCCAAAATCCAGTTTTCGCGCAATTCGCTCGGTCATGATGTACACCATCCTTTTCTTCAAATCGGCGCCCGTAACCCCAGCCACGCAAGCCAGAGGCGACCCCACACAAAACTCGCACACCTTCAAAATGCTCTCGGCGTAAACGTGCCGTTCACTGCCCAGTTCCAGAACTTCCTCGTCGCAGGCGCGTTCGCGCTCTTCCATGAGGCGAGTCCCCAACCACCAAACCAGCGGATGGAACCAGAACAGCGCTTCGACAATCATGTGCATCGCCGCGGCAAGATTGTCGCGCCGGCGCACGTGCCACACTTCGTGTGCGAGCACCGCTTGCAGGTGCGCATCGTCCAGGTGTTCCGAGATTCCCTCCGGCCATACCAATACCGGCCGCACGATGCCGAATATCCCCGGCTCCAGAGACGCCCTTGACACCACCATTCCCAACGGCGCTCGCAAGCAGGCAATGCGATGCAATCGACGCAATGCCTCGATCTCGCGCCCTTCGCGCAACGGCGTTGCCTCCCGCAGGGCTACAGCAACCCGCCGCCAGCGCACGCACCACACACAGAGGATCACGGCGAATCCGACGAGCCATGCAGCCGCTAGCAGAGCGGGAAGCGAATGGAGCAGACTATGCACCGCCGTAGGCGCGGCGGCGTGGGAAATCACCGGCATCACCGCTATACCCTGACCGAAGGGGCGACTCGCTTGTTCCATCACAAATAAGACTCCTGCGTTAGTTCCCACGGAGGCGTGCGTCCAAGCCAGACGGCTGCCAATTTGAACCAACCACGAGAACGGAATTAGAAACTTCACCGACGCCGCCAGCCAGACCCAATATCGGGCGCGCGCGTGATTCTTTCGCAGGGTTAGCGCCAAGAATCCAGCTACGGCGGCAAAGAGAGTCGATTGCCACAAATGATTGCCCAAGGCGGGGGCGACGTCGCTCCACATTGCAGACAGATTTGCCGGGGTCATTTCGCTTTGTCCTTTCTCTCCAGCTTCCGCAGAGTTCTCTCGGCTTCCTTCACATCTTCCAGCGTCAGCTGGCCAGATTCAATCAGGTGTGCCATCACCGGCTGCGTACGCCCGCCGAACAGCGCCAACAGATCGTCAATCAACTTACGCTGCGCCGCATCGCGCGAGACCGCCGCCTCAAAGACGTGAAAGTTGCCGACCTTCTTGACGCGGCGCACCGCCTTCTTGCCTTCCAGGCGATACACCGTGGTCTGTATCGTCGTGTAAGCCGGTCTTCCCTTTTCTGGAAACGCCTCTTGAATCTCACGGATGGAAGCGTTGCCGCGACTCCACAATGTCTCCATGATCTGAAGTTCGAGTTTTGCTAATCTCGGTCCGGCCATCTTGTCTCCTACCAATGTATGCATTGCTACTACATGTGTAGTTATTTGTCAAATACTTTTTGAGAGATTAAATTCCCAGTTCTAAGCGGCCAAAAACAAAATCCTCCGTACCGCTTTTCTAGTTTCGCGGTACGGAGGACGCACGACTGAGACTAGTTTTCCAGCCTTTATTCGGGATCGGTCGGATCATTAAACAGCACGGTCAGTTTGATACTCCCGTGGCCGAACTGCGGGAAGTTCGGCGTGTTGCGGTTTCCCGGATCGAGCGTCGAGGCGGTGTCGTCCGGAGGAAATAACACAAGAGAATTCAGGAACTTCTGCAACGCGTCCGACTCCGGCCCGGGCAATTTCGCATATGCGTCGCGCGCTGCCTGCGATTCCCCGCCATGGCGCAGGATCACATCATCCAGCGTCATGCTGCGCCCATCGTGCCCGTACGGAGCCGTAGAACCGACTCCCCACAGCGGCCGCGTCAGAAACTGTTTCTGCAAGGTGCCATCGTAGTTGCGCTCGTAGAAATTCGGCCCCAAGTCATGCCTCTTGAAGTCGGTAAAGATATTTTTCACCAGGAACGGATTCCCCAGAGGTTGCTTCAGCGACGGATAGCCACTGCCATCATCCAGAGTTTTGATCATAGGTGTGGCAGTCGCAAACAGTGTGTTGAAATTCCCATTGACCGGATCGTAATTCGTTTCCAGGTCCGCAACACGCCGGTCGTGATTGATCTGCAAGTCCGAGATGTGGCAGGAACCGCAGCCGACCCGATTGAACACCTCCCGTCCTAGAGCCACGGTGCTGTCCTGCTTGCCCAGTCCCGGCTTGAAGTAGTTCAGAAGATAAAACTCCAGGTGGTCCACGATTGCCGGATCCAGTTCGTACTGTCCGGTCAGCGCATCGGGCGCCGGCGGCGGACTGATCTTATCCTGTGTTCCATCCAGGACCATGCCGGCGGGAGTCACTACCTTGTGCCCGGCGCTCGCACTGGCCAAGTCGGGATCATTCACTTCGATGCCCAACTCCTTGTGCAGAGCGCCCACAATGAATTCGCGCATCGAAATCGTGCTACCTTCGGCGAAGAACGGCTTAACACGCAAATCGGGATCGAGGCCTTGAATCTGCGAATAATCGACCGAACCGGATGGGCTTGCCGTGATGCTGCCGTAGTTGATGCCTTTGCTGTTCAGCGGCAAAGTCACAGCACGACCGCTTCTCGCGGCTTGAATCATGGCTTGCTGGCGGATGGTTCGCAGATCAGTCGTAATCTCATCGCCCAGCATTTCCTTGAGGCCTAATCCGAACAGGTGAGGAGCATCCCGGCTGTCTGGCCGAGTAACGTTATTTCCGCCAGACCCTGCGGAACCCTTGGGTCGCCCGTGGCACAGCGCGCAACTGTCGGCGAGTCCGGCGCCGATAGCGTTATTCGTATCGAGGTCGCCGGCGCCGTCGCCTTCATTTCCTCCTTCGCCCTGCAAGCGCGTGAACTTCCGCTGAAATAGCTGGCGCCCACGACGGACGGAACGGAAGGGATCGCGGTTAATAACGAAGATCGACGAATTCCAGGTCATCACATCGCCACGGCCCGCTCCGGTTTCCTCTTCCAAAGATTTGGCGATTCCGACTTTTGCTGTGTTCGGAGCCAGAGTGCGATCGGTCAGTTGCGCCCATCCGGCGCCCGACCCTGCACACACCACCACAGCGATCCACAAACTTTTCGACCACATATCTTTTCCCCCAATCGGGCTCAGTTCTTCAATGAGCCGTCCAATCCTGAGCGCCTGCTAAGTCGATAGTGTAGGCGCTCGGATCACCGTTACAAACCGCCGAACCATTTGCGTGATTCTTGGCGTTTGATCGCTGAAATCCACAGGCAGTTGTGACATCTGTCACAGATTTTTTTATTCCTGAGAGACTAGGCTGTCATGTTTTCCGGTTTCCTCCGAGCAGAGGTCACATTTTCGAGGTCTCCCCATGTATGGGAGAAGTTGCAGGTCTCTGCTCGCGATTTCGATTCTGATTCTGGCGCCAGCCACTTTGCTCGGTCAGTCTAGCGACGCCGATTCGGCGCTCGATTTAACGGTGCAGCTCACACCACGTCAGGCTCGATCTGATTTATCTCGGCCGATTTCTGTTCGACCGCCTAGAGTTCGAACGCCTACGGTTCAATCTCCGATCGTTGAACCGTTCCCGCCCCCTGCGCCCGTAATGACACCGGGCAAAATCGGGCTGCCCATGATCGCACGATCTGCCGGCACAATTTTTTCGGGCACCGTAACTGCAATCGCGCGCCGCCCTGCCACCCGCGGCCAAGCCGTTGAAACTGTGTCCATCACCTTCCGCGTCGAGAATGCGATTCGCGGAGCCCTTCCCGGCGAACACCTGACGATCTCGCAATGGATCGGCTTATGGTCCGGCGGCCAGCGTTACCGCATCGGCGAGCACGTACTTCTTTTCCTTTATCCCCCGAGCAAACTCGGCCTCACCAGTTGCGTCGCCGGAGGTATGGGGCGGTTCAACATCGATCAGTGGGGCCGAGTCTTGCTTTCGGCACAGCATCTTTCAGCTTTTCGAGCGGATCCCGTCCTTGGTGGGAAGTCGCGCCTAACTTTCAGCGACTTCGCCTTGGCGGTACGGCGGGCCAGTGAGGAGCAATGAGTGCGATCTGAAGAGGTGACCATGAAAACTCGCATGGCATTTACCACGCGCTCATTTCTCCTCAGGCTGGCCTGGTCGGCGGCAATCGTCTTTCTTTCCGTCGTGGTTTCCCGTGCGGGCGGCCCCAAGCACGTCGCCGGCACAACCTACTTTGACCCCACGACCACCGGCCAGCCCCTGGTTTGGCCACAGGGACTCATCACCTATTACACCGACCAAGGTGATCTCAGCCCGTACCTGCTCAACACGTTCGCGAATGCCCTGGTCGCCGACGCGTTCAGCCAATGGACCTCTGTTCCTACAGCCGCTGTTGCAGCCACCGGTGGCGGTCAACTCGCTGAAGATGTAAACGGCGCGAACGTCTACCGCAACGCGGATGGCACTATTTCCCTGCCCACCGATATTCAATCCACCGCGACCGGCAAGCCCGTGGGCATCGTCTACGACTCCGACGGCTCCGTCACTGACGCCTTGATCGGAAGTGGCGCCGGCGATGCTAGCCAGTGCTTCTCCAATGCCGTCTTCGGCAGCGATGACAACTACGGCGCATTCGCCACCTATCAGCATGCCCTGATCGTGATCAACGGACAGTGTGCGCAGCAGGCGTCGCAACGCACCGACGTTGAATACCGCCTGGTGCGCGTGATCGGTGGCGTGCTGGGCCTGGGACGGTCCCAGCTCAATCCCAATGTGCTCACAGGCTTTCCCCATGCCACGGCTGACGATTATGCTGGGTTTCCGGTGATGCATGACAGCGATCCGTGGAATTGCATCCCGATCACGCTCTGTTATCCGAATCCCTACCAGTTGGCGGTGGACGACGTCGCTACCCTCTCGCGTCTGTATCCAGTCACAGCACAAAATCAGTCGAGCTTTCCCGGCAAACAAGTGTTCTCAGCAATTACGGCCCGCATCCATGGCTCGCTGTGGTTTACCGACACACATGGAAATGAAACGCAGGCGATGCAGGGCGTTAACGTCGTAGCTCGCTGGATCGATCCCACAACTGGTCTGCCCTCGCGCAGGTATGCGGCCTCGTCGGTCTCCGGCTTTCTGTTCACCGGCAACGCCGGCAATCCTATTACCGGCTTCGATGACGCCCAGGGAAATCCCTTCGCCGAGTGGGGATCAGGGAATCAAACCGTCGAAGGGTTCTTCGACCTCGCCGGACTAGAAGCGCCAAACGGCAACAGCGCGCAATACCAGTTGAGCGTGGAGGCTCTCGATCCCACGTGGTCCGCGGGCGTCGGCCCGTACGCGGGAAACCTGGTCGCTCCTTCAGGATTGTTTTCCCCGATTGTGGTAACCGTCGCACCTGGCAACGATCTGCAGCGGGACATTCTCATGTCAAGCAGCGCCCAACCTGTGACTCGACCGCAGTCCGCCTGGACCTCTGCCGCAACTGTGCCTCCAGGAGGCGACTGGGTAGCTTCACTGAATGGCTACGGCGACGTTGAGTATCTGGAGCTCTCTGCCCAAGCCAATCGGACAATGTCGGTGGTGGTGACTGCGCTCGACGAAACCGGAAAAGGAACGGAGCTCAAAGCGCGCCCGGTGATCGGGATGTGGGCCGCATCGGACCCGCAAGGGACCGCCCCTCCGGCCTTCACACCATCGGCGTTCAATCAGGCCACTCTCGGGATGACTCGGCTGGATGCGCAAATCGCGACCTCCACCAACTTCCTGATCGGCGTCTCTGATGAGCGTGGCGACGGCCGTCCCGATTACCGTTATCACGCTTATGTCCTCTACGCGGACTCGGTTTCTCCCGCACGCCTCGGCGTGAATGGCGGTGCCGTCACGGTGAAAGGATCCGGCTTCGCACCTGGGCTCACCACGAGCGTGGGCAGCGCGACAACGACTCCACTTACCGTCAGCGCCGGGCAAATGATGCTGAGTGCGCCGGCCAACGCCGATGGGCCGCAAAGCATCACTATTACCGATCCGGTAAGCGGCGCGTCGTCGGTCATGACGAACGCATTGATCTACGGCGCGGCATCCACCGACAACATCGTTCTCGTAGGCAGCGGGCTCAATCCGCCGACGCCAGTGGGCACGCAGGCAACGACCCCGATGATGGTCCGCGTGCTGGCAGCCGACGGGGTCACTCCCGTCAGCGGCGCCACCATCGCCTGGAGCGCCAGCAACGGCGTGCAACTGTCAGCCTGCGACTACGCCTCGGCCTGCTCGGTCGCCACTGATCCGCTTGGCGAGGCCGCCACTTTGCTCGTCCCGTCCACTGGTGGTGTGGCGACTATAACGGCAACTCTCGCGCCTGCCACGTATGGTTCTTCGAAAGCAGTAAGCGCGACGCTCTATGCGACTCAGTCGGCCTCCGATCTCGGAGTTGCGACTCCTTACCTTTGGATTTCCCAAGGCGCCACCGGGAGCATCCCGCTTACCGCACGCGCGCTCAGCAATGGCACGCCGCAGAACAATGTCCAAGTCAATTTCAATATCGTCAGCGGCTTGGCAACACTCAGCGCAGCCAGCGCACAAACCAATTCCAGTGGATACGCCACGGTAAACTTGACGGTTACGCAATTTGCCGCATCGGTGCAGGTGAGCGCCTGTATAGCGATCGCAAATGGTGCTTGCCGCCCCATTTACGTGAACCCAGTGCCACTTGCCAGCCAAAATTTGCAACCCGTTAGCGGAAACGGGCAAGTGTCCACGGGATCGGGATTTCAGCCGATCGTGGTGCGAGTCACAGATTCCGCTTCGCCCCCAAATGCCGTGATCGGCGCCACTGTAGCTTTTCTGGCCACCGTGCTGCGGCCCGGTGCAACTCCACCCGTTGGTGGCAATGGCGAAACTCATCCCGGCAGTCCGGCCACGTCGGTGATCCTGCAAGTGAGCCAGAGCATCGCCGTCAGCGACATCAACGGACTCGCCAGCATCGCGCCTTCGGCCGGGGGCTTCAGCGCTCCGCTGGAAGTGGACGTAGCAGTCACAGCCGGAAGCGCCGCACTTCTCGACTTCCCGTTGGAACTGCTGCCCGCCACGGGCAACGCACCTTCCGCGCCCCAGCCCGTGATCGGAACAATTCCCGTGCGCGCCGTCCGCCCGACGGCGATCGAGGAAAACCAGAGAAGCCAACGACATGCAGCTCAGCCTACACCTTGGTAGCGCAAGCAGTTGGCGGACAAGAGTGTCCGCCCCACACAAATCCTCACGTCGCTCGCCGGAAGATGGCTCTACTTCGTCCACTGATCGACCCAGGCATTCACCGTCTGGTACCAGAGCCGCGAATTCTGCGGCTTCATCACCCAGTGGCCCTCGTCGGGGAAATAGAGCATCTTCGAGGGCACGCCTTCCATCTGTAGCGTGGTGAAAAGCTGGAAGCCTTCGCTCACGTCGAGCCGGTAATCGCGCTGGCCGTGGATGACCAGCGTTGGCGTCTTGAAATTCTTGGCATACTGGTGCGGCGACCACTTCTCGTACATCGCCCGATTGTCGTAAGGCGTGCCTTTGAACTCCCAATCGTTGAACCAGAGTTCTTCGGTCGTGCCCCAGGCTGACTCGGCGTTGAACATGCCGTCGTGCGACACCAGGCACTTGAAGCGGTCGGTGTGGCCAAGGATCCAATTGGCCATGTATCCGCCATAGCTGGCGCCCAGCGCGCACTCTCGGTTTTTGTCGATGAACGGATAAGTCTTCTCCGCATAGTCGAGCCCCTTCATCAGATCTTCAAACGGAGCCCCGCCCCAGTCGCCGTTGATGGCGTCAATAAACTTCTGCCCGTATCCGGTCGAGCCGTGGAAGTTGATCATGATGACGACATATCCGTTCGGCGTCGATGACGTTGGTGACGCGAACAGTTCTGGATTCCAACGGAAGCCCCAGTCGTCCCCCCAGGCACCCTGCGGCCCGCCATGGATGAGGAACTTCACGGGATATTTCTTCGAAGCATCGAAGTTCGGCGGCTTGACGAGGAAGCCTTCGACCTTGTCGTCGTGAGCGCCGGCGAACCAGAAGGATTCAAGTGGGGACATGGAGACCTTGGAGAGCACGGCATCGTTGAGATGAGTGAGGCGATCGGCAGGGTGAGCCAGCTGCTCGGCTACGGTTCTTTCGGAACCGGCTTGGTAGAGCCCAGTTGGAAACGAGATCGACATCCGTGTGAAGAGGATAGTTTTTCCGTCCGGCGTTATAACTAGGTCATCGTTGTATCCGTCTCGTACGACGACTTCAGCATTAAAGCTGTTGCTTTTGGCATCGCCATCGACAGTGATTGTCTGATCGAAGGGGCGGTCAATCGCGAAAGAGATGACGGGCGAGTCGTCTTGCCATTGATGCGCAAAATAGATTCGCTTAGAATCAGGCGACCACACGAACGTGCCAACCCAAGAGTCGAGCTTTTCCGTCAGATCCTTCTTCTCCCCCGTCTTGCGGTTGTACAGCATCAGTTGGAAGCGGTCGCTCTCGTATCCCGGACGCTGCTGGGCGCGGTAAGCGATGTAGCGGCCATCGGGCGAATAGAGCGGCGTCGAGTCGCTGGCGGGATTTTCGGCAGTGATGTTCTTGGTCTGCGCCAAAACCTGGACAGGCGAGGCGCCTGTCCCTACGTTGACCGGGACGATCCACAGATCGTTGTTGGTGGAAGCGGCTTCGTTCTTGTCGTGATTCGAGGTGTAGCAAATCTCCTTCCCGTCGGGCGAGAACGCATAATCGTCCTGACCGCCGAGCGAGAACACAGGCGCATCGTAGTCACCCGGCGTGAGGTCGCGAGGCGCCGCAATCCTGAATGGCGCGCCCTCTCCGGCGGGGATGTTCGGTTGAGCCAGAGCCGCTACCACGAAAATATGGCTGCGCTTGCCTTCTTTGTAGGCGTTCCAATGCCGGTAAAGGAGGCGGTCGAAAATCAGCGCCTTGACCTTCGATTCCTCATGCTCCTTCAGTTTTTTTGCGTTGCAGGCCGTTTCGTCAAATTGGCCGTCGCATTCCGGATACACATCCGAGGTAAAAAGAATGTTCTTGCCATCGGGAGACCAAAGTTCTCCACCGGCCTCGGTGGCGATCGAAGTCAGCTTGTGCAGAGCACTCACCTTGCCCGCCGCGTCATCAAAATCCGCGATCCACACTTGCGATCCGCCTTCCTTCGTCGACAGAAATGCAAACCGCTTCCCATCCGGCGCCCAGCGCGGACGATCCGCATCCTGATCGGCGATAATTTCCCGCTCTTGACCGCCGGCCGTCGGCACAATCCAGATGTGCGGCGTCTTCGTGTTCGCGTCCAGATCAACGTCGACCACGCTGAAGATTACCCACTTCCCATCAGGCGACACTTCCGGCTCGCCCACCCGCTTCAACTTCATCATGTCTTCAAAAGTGAAAGGATGCTTGGCCTGGGCCAGAGCAGATACCGCAAATGCGACAAGGATGAGAGACAAAAGAAGACGGCGCATAAGTACTCCTTGGCAAACGCACGAGTTTAGCAGGGCCCGCTTCCACCTGCCAGCATCCGTGAGACCTCATGCTCCCTTCGAAGCACTGTCATCCTGAGCGGCGTATTTGGCCGCGTCCAGCTGCGTATATCGTCGCGAGAGAAAGCCTCGAGGCGCAGTTCACAATATTGAACAACCCGCCACCCGCAGAAGCGGCAAGGGCTTAAGACCCAGCCGGTTTAACGCCTACGGCTAGTTTCCGGGGGCAAAGTTTTCTCAACCAACCTCTCCTTCGGGAAGGCATCCAAATGGGTGGCAGAACTGCAGCACCCTACCCTCCGGCCTCACTGAGCGGAGAGGGGTTGGAGGGAGGGTCGCCGCGGTTTTTTACCTCCGAAGGCGTTGGCAGTCTGCAGCATCCTCGTGTGAAATTCGCTAAACTATATCTATGAAATCAGTATCCGCTCGTCTGCTCTTTGGTCTGGCCGTACTGGCTTGCGGACTGGCAACTTTGCCCGCGCGCGCCCAGGAAGGTCCGCTTGAAAACACTCCCCCTGCCGGGACCACGCCCGAAGAAATTATTAAGCGCTTTGCCGCCAAGGAAACTGAATTTGCCAAGGCCCGCGACCAGTACACATACCGCCAGGATGTGAAAGTGCAAACCCTCGACGGCAACACGGTCGATGGCGAGTATCACGAAGTCTTCGACGTCATGTTCGACGACAAGGGCCATCGCATCGAGAATGTGGTGTTCGCGCCGCAGTCGAGTCTCACCAAGATTTTCATGTCGCAGGAAGATTTCCAGGACATCCGCCATCGCCTGCCGTTCGTGCTGACTGACGAAGATCTTCCCGAATACAACATCCTCTACGTGGGCCAGCAAAAAGAAGACGAACTGGAATGCTACGTCTTCGATATCGCGCCCAAAAAAATCGAAGGTAAGAAACGCTACTTCCAGGGACGCGTCTGGGTCGACAACCACGATTTCCAGATCGTAAAGACCTACGGCAAGACGGTGCCCGACATCCGTGAGAAACACGGCAACCAGGAAAATCTGTTCCCCAAGTTCACCACCTGGCGGCAACAGATCGACGGCCAATACTGGTTCCCCGTCTACACCAAGGCGGACGACGAACTGCATTTCAAGATGGAAGACGTGCACATCAAGGAAATCGTGAAGTACGAAGACTACAAGCGCTTCGGCTCGAACGTGAAGATCCTCTACGAGGGCAAGGAAATTCCGAAGGACACCAAACCGCAAGATCAGAAAAAGGACGAACCGAAGCCGCAGTAGACCAAAGTCGCGGCTGATTAACTTCGCGCCATCAGCTTTTCAATTCTGATGGGGAGTTCGCGCACGCGCACTCCGGTGGCGTGATAGGTTGCCGCAGTCAACGCGGAGGCGCATCCAGTGAGTCCGATCTCTCCGATTCCGCGGGCCCCGTATTCGTTCATAATGGTGTCGGGATAATCGAGAAAGATGCATTCGATGTTGGGCACGTCGGCGTTCACAGCGACCATGTAATCCGCGTAGTTATTGTTGACGGGGTGGCCGGTGCGCCGATCGTAGACGGCCTCCTCCAGCATCCCCATGCCAATGCCCATCGCGACAGAGCCGAGAATCTGATTGCGCGCGGTCTTCTGGTTGATCATGCGGCCGCCGTCAATCACCGAAACCCAGCGGGTCACGCGCAAGCGCACGATTTCAGGATCGTACGATACTTCGCAGAAGTGAGCTCCGAACGAGTGCGTTGAATAGTTCTTCTGTTCCGGGGTGCCATCGGTTTTTGCGTGGCCATCGAGTCCCACTAACTTAGCGGCGGTGAGTATCTGCTGGAAGGGCACGCCGCTTTCTGGCGGCTTGCGCTGGTCATGGACGCGTCCCCCGGTCATCTTCAAAGTTTTTGGGTCGGCCTTCTCGAAGGGAGAGCTGGGCGTTTTGGCGGCGGCTTTCAGCACCGCTTCGATGGCATTCTCGGTCGCTTTCACAATGGCTGGAATTACCGTCGAGGTGGCGGAAGATCCGCCGGAAGTCGGGCCGGGAGGCAGGGCGCTATCGCCCAGGACCACGTCGATTTTGTTGACGGGCAGACCGGTCTTGTCTGAAACAATTTCGGCGAACACAGTGTAGGTTCCCGTTCCAATGTCTTGTGTAGCGCATGAGGCGCGGGCGGTTCCGTCGGCAAGAAGGCGGACTCGGACCTCGGCGCCACGCTGATGTGCTGGCCACGTGCAGGTCGCCATTCCCCAGCCAAGAATTTCCCCGTTTTGTGTCATGGAACCGACTTTAGGATTTCGCTTGCTCCATCCAAAACGTTCGGCACCTATCTGGTAGGCCTCGCGCAAGTGCTTGCTCGACCAGGGATGACCGGAACTTTCGTCGGTCTCGGCGTAATTGCGCAGCCGCAGTTCGAGTGGGTCAAGATTCAGTTTGACGGCTAATTCGTCGAGCGCGGATTCGATGGCAAACAGCGCGGGAACTCGTCCCGGTCCGCGCATGGGAGTGGGCGTGCCGGTATTGAGAAAAACTTGATGCTGCAGCGCCGACACATTCGGACAACTGTAAAGCATGGCCGTGGGGTCTACGCAGTCTTCTGTGAAATCGTCGACTTTGGATGAACTCTGCAGGACTTCATTGCCAAAGGCGAGCAGTTTGCCATCCTGCGTAGCGCCGATGCGAATTTTCTGTTGGATGGTCGGGCGATGGCCCACTGTGGTAAACATCAACGTGCGTGGCACGGCGACCTTCACCGGACGCTTCACCTGACGCGCACCCATCGCGGCCAGCCACGAATGCGGCCAGGGAAAGAGCTTGCTTCCGAAGCCAGAGCCGATGAAGGGAGAGATGATTTCAATGGATTCGGGGGGCATGCCGAGGACTTGCGACGCAACGTTGTGATGGTTCACCACTCCCTGAGTGGTTTCGTACAACGTCATTTTGTCTTTTTTTTCATCCCACACGGCGATGGTGCCGTGCATTTCCATCGGATTATGAACTTCTATGGGAGTTACGTAGGTTTCCTCGAGCTTGACCTCCGCCTGCTGGAAGGCTGAATTGAAATCTCCGCGGCTGTAATTTGCGTTGGCCTTGGCCTGTTTCTCTCCATCCTCGAGGCGGACTGCCGGAGGCTTCGCGTCGTAGTCGACGCGCACGTGCGAAGCCGCATCCTGAGCCTGCTCAAAAGTCTCGGCGATTACCAGGGCTACGAATTGACCGTAGTAGTAAATGTTCTCGTCCTCAAAAGGTGGCCGGCTCTCCCCGGGACGGCTGGATTCTTCGAGCGATCCGGCAGGGCGGAAAAGCTTTGGGGCATTTCCGTGATGCAGAATTGCCAGCACCCCCGGCATTTTTTCGGCGTCGGCGGTTTCGATGCTCTTGATTCGCCCGTTGCCAATGGTGCTGCCGACTCCTACGCCATAGGCAACGTTCTCGATGCGATGTTCCACGGCATATGGTGCGCGGCCTGTGACCTTGAGTTTGCCGTCGATTCGCGTTACCGGTTGGCCAATAGGAGTGGTGCTCATGGAATTCTCCTCTCGCTTTTCAATCACGCCGCCTGGGTGACCACCTTCAATGCGCGCGTCAGGGTACGCTTGGCGAGTTCAACTTTGAATGCGTTATCGTGAAGCGGTTTCGCGCCTTGCAGAGCGGCCTCGGCAGCGGCGCGGAAATTGCTTTCGCTGGCCTCGCGGCCTTCCAGGGCCTGCTCGGCTTCTTTGAATCTCCAGGGCTTGGTGCCGACTCCGCCCAATGCAATTCTGATTCGCTGCAGAGTTCGCCCTTGCATCTGTGCCACCACGGCAGCCGATGCCAGCGCGAATTCGTACGAGGCGCGGTCGCGGCGCTTGAGGTAATACGAACGAGTTCCGCTGGCGAGCGGAGGCAGAGTCACGTAGGTGATCAGTTCGCCCGGTTGCAGAACATTCTCGCGACTGGGCGTGGACCCGGGCACCAAATAAAAGTCATTCAACGGGACCGAACGGTCGCCCTTTGGCCCGCGAATATGAACTGTGGCCTCGAGAGCCATCATAGCTACAGCCATATCCGAAGGATGCGTGGCGATGCAGTGTTCACTGGTCCCGAGAACGGCGTGGATGCGATTGTAGCCGTCGATAGCGGCGCAGCCCGATCCAGGCTCGCGCTTGTTGCAGGCGTACGCGGTGTCGCGAAAGTAATAGCAACGCGTGCGCTGCAGCAGGTTGCCGCCTGTCGTTGCCATGTTGCGCAACTGCGGAGACGCGCCGGAGAGTAGCGCCTGGGAAAGCACGGCGTACTGTTGCTGAACCGTGACATCGTGCGCCAGATCGCTGTTGCGGACCATGGCTCCGATTTTGACTCCGCCTCCCGGCAGCTTTTCGATCTTGTCCAGCGCCAGTGAATTGATGTCAATCAGAGTCGTGGGCCGCTCCACGTTAAGTTTCATGAGGTCAATTAACGTGGTGCCGCCGGCGACGAATTTGGCGTACGGCGCTGAAGAGAGACCAATCGCGCCTTCGACGTCGCGGACTTTTTTGTATTGAAAAGCTTGCATGGGACGTTCTCCTGACTGGCTTACGAGCGCTTGCGCGCTTCTTGCACAGCGGCAATGATGTTGGGATAGGCGCCACAGCGGCGGATATTACCGCTCATACACTCGCGGACGGAGTCATCGTCTTCGCCGCATGGTTCCTTCAACAACGCCGCAGCGGACATGATTTGACCGGAGGTGCAATAGCCGCACTGGAAGCCATCACGTTCCAGAAACGCGCTCTGCACGGGATGCAGTTCACCGTTGCTGGCCAGCCCCTCGATGGTCGTGATGCGATCCCTCTCGTGCATGACGGCGAAAGTGAGACAGGAATTTACCCGGCGTCCGTTGACGTGCACCGTGCAGGCGCCGCATTGCCCGTGGTCGCATCCCTTTTTCGTGCCGAATAAGTGCAGGCGCTCGCGCAGAGCGTCCAACAGCGTGACGCGCGGTTCGAGTTTCAGACGATAATCGCGGCCGTTGACGTTGAGGACGATCGGCACCAGGGGGAAAGTTCCGGCGGGCGCGGGAGAGGTTTCAACCTGGGCAACGGAAATATTATGGAGAAGGGGCGTGGCGGAGACGGCAATACTGCCGGCGCCTAGACGCGCGAGGAACGAACGCCGCGTTACTCCTTGATTCTCTGGTATAGATTCCTGATCTTGTAAGGGCGGTGGTAGTGCGGGACTTTCTTTGTTCGGCATTGTTGTCCACCCAATCGTGGTTAGTTGATGGTTGACTCGTAAATATTCGATAGTTGCGCCTTAGATTCGTTGAAGCGCCCTTGGGGTTGGCGCGATGCGAGGGCCTGCAGACCAAATTCCTCTGATACACTGGCCCGCGTGGGCCGGACGAACCGAAGAAAATTTCTTGGGCAGTGTGCTGCGGCGGCAGCAGGGGCGTGGCTTTCCCCGCTCGCTGCGAGCGCGGCGGCAAGATCTGGACCATCGGCTGCATTTCCCTCGGATCCGCGGCGGCGCGTGGCCGTGGCGGCGTATCCCTTCCGCGAATTCATTGTGAGCCCGAAAGGACCGGACGAGGCGAGTCGTGTTCCGGCGTCGCAGCAGATCGAACTGAAGGACTTTGCGGCCCACGTGGCCGAGAAATTTAACGTGCACAAGATCGAGCCTTGGAGCCGCCTGTTTCCTTCAACGGATGCCAAATATCTGGAAAAACTCCGCATGGCGGTGGAGAAGGCTCATTCCGCGGTAGTGGACATTGCGGTGGATGACGAGTTCAGCCAGTATTCACCGGATGCGGCCGAGCGAGAGCGGGCGGTTGCGTCGGGCAAAAAGTGGGTGGACGCGGGAGCGACTCTGGGTTCGCCGAGCATTCGTACGCACGTTGAAGGCGCGAAGAATTCGAAGCCTGACGTGGGGCGTGCGGCCGACACTCTCGCGCGCGTGGCAGAATATGCCGCGAAAAAGAATGTCGTGGTGCATCTGGAAAATGACAACCCGGTGAGCGAGGATCCATTTTTTCTAGTGCAGGTGATTGAGAAAGTGAACAGTCCGTGGCTGCGGGCTTTACCGGATTTCGGCAACACGCTGGCCGCGCATGACGAAGACTATGCTTATCACGCCATCGATGCGATGTTCACGCATGCCTACGGAATCTGCCATGTGAAAGATGGCGAGGTCGATGAGCAAGGCAAGGCGGTGCATGTGGACCTGGCGCGCACCTTCGCGATTCTGAAAAAACATGCCTACAAGGGATATTGTTCGATTGAGTACGATGCGCCGGGTGATCCCTATAAGCCGACGGCAGAACTGGTGGAAGAGACGATAAAATTTCTTTCCTAGTGCGAACAGCAGATTCCTCGCTTTGCTCGGAATGATGAACTGTTGCATCATGCGCGACCGAGTGAGCGACGCACGCGCGGATTTTGCGATGCTCATGTGTCTGCTTTTTCTTGTGGTCTCCGGAAGACGAGCATCATCTTCCTCACGCCCAGACAGTTAAGGGAAAGAATACGAAACCGCGATTGTTGGCCGCTTAGGGGTGAAGGTGGTAGTCTTCCAGTCCGATCTTCGTATGATCTTCGAGGAGAAACCATGAAACTGCGAATTCTTTTAGGACTGATGCTTTTTGTAGTTTGCGTTGCGGCAGCGGCGCAAGAGCGAAAGCACATCGTGAAACCGCGGGCCAGCGATATGAAAGCGCTTCCTTTCAGCGACGGCGTACTCGTGGGCAATACACTTTACATTGCGGGACACATCGGACTGGACGCCAAGACCGGCATGCCGCCGGCGAGCGCCGAAGAGGAGGCGCGCCTGGTGATGGATGGAATCAAGCAGACGGTGGAATTAGCCGGGTTAACCATGGACGATGTCGTGTCGATTCAGGTTTTCTGCTCCGACCTGAAGTTCTACGATACGTTTAACGGAGTCTACAAAACGTATTTCCATGGCGACTATCCCGCGCGCGCTTTCGTGGGGGCTTCCAACTTGCTGCGGGGCGGCAAATTCGAGGTACTGGGAGTTGCGGTAAAGAAGACACCATAATGCAGTTTATTCGTGTTTTGTTCGCCTAGGAAGAAATTTTGTGATAAATGTAAGAGATGCGAAAAGCGGTTAACCACCTTAAGAAATCCGATCCCGTTCTGCGTGCCATTATCGAGCGCGTCGGGCCCTGCCGCATGGAATATGGAGTGCCGGAGTTTTGCAGCTTGGCCGAGGCAATCGTCTACCAGCAACTGAACGGCAAGGCCGCAGTGACGATCTTCAATCGCTTCGCGGCACTCGCGGGCGAGCCGATCACTCCAGAGGGAATCCTCAAACTGAGCGACGAACAACTGCGGAGCGTTGGCTTGTCAAAGCAGAAGTCAGCTTATCTGAAAGATCTTGCCGCGAAGACGGCAACGGGACTGCTCGATTTTTCACGACTGCCCGAACTCGAGGACGAAGAGGTCATCGAGCATTTGACGCAGGTGAAGGGCATCGGGGTATGGACCGCGCACATGTTCCTGATGTTTTCTTTGCGGCGGCCGAATGTACTGCCCACGGGCGACTATGGGGTGCAAATGGCCATCCGCAAGCACTATAAAAAGCGCAAGCTGCCCAAGCCGAAAGACATGGAGAAGATCGCAAAAGCCTGGGAACCCTATCGCAGCGTGGCGTGCTGGTATATGTGGAGAAGCCTCGACATCAAGACTGTTTGAGGCTTCTCCATCTGCATGTTCTGTCTTGCCTCTGTGTTCCTCTGTGCCCTCTGTGGTTAAATGGTGTGCGATGGCCGACACGAAGATCCGTGTGCTGGTAGCGAAGCCCGGGCTTGACGGGCACGACCGCGGGGCGAAAGTGATTGCTCGCGCTTTGCGCGATGCGGGCATGGAAGTGATCTATACCGGCTTGCGGCAGACGCCAGAGATGATCGTGTCCGCGGCGTTGCAGGAAGATGTCCAGGTGATCGGGCTCTCAATTCTCTCTGGGGCGCACAATGCGATCGTGCCGCGCGTGATGGACCTGCTCAAGCAGAACAAGATGGATGACGTAATCGTGATCGTGGGCGGCATCATTCCCAATCAGGATATCGATGGTCTGAAGAAGATCGGCGTCGCCGCGATTTTCCAGCCGGGCACGGCGATGGACGACATCGTTCAGTTCATCCGCGCGCATGTGAAGGGGCCCGGCGTACCGGCGGCGGGCTGATGTCCGGCATCGGCGCGTCCCGCGTGCGAGAAATCCTGTCGAAAACCGTAGGCCCGGCGCCGTGGTATTGGAAGACCTTCCCCGCGTTTCGCTCGCTTGCCGGACAACCTTTTGCCTGGACTCACCACGGCGACCACGGTCCAATTGCCCACCTTGTAACTCTCGGCCTACAACAGGAACCGGACAAAGCTCGCCTTGCGTTGAACACCTATTGCCGGCCGTTCCTGGTGCCTCCTCATTTCATTGGCATCTGGTGTCCTGAGGGGCGAAACATTCGGTTCACCTGCTTCGATCCTGATCAACTGAAGGCCTTTGATTTGGCGGAAGTCGCGGGCTGGTTCAAGGCGTCCTCGGATCGCATTTACGCGGCGACGGCCCCGCTTGCCGACTTCGAGGTGCTGGTCGCGCTCGAACCGGGCATGCATAAAATCGAACTCCCCGCAGAATTTGGCAGTGTGGACGAACTGATCATTCCGACAAGCTACAAGGCGATGTCGAATGACGATCCAGCATTCGCGCTGTTTGTTTTTTATCCGCAGGCCGGATTGGTAGAGGTCCTGCCGCAGAAGTGGTTTACCTCGGCGCAGTACCGCGTGGGACAGCAATGGATTACGCGCGCCGCTCGCGATCCCGAGTCGCACCGTATCGTCGGCGAATGCTTTGGCGTGGGAACGTTTCAGCTGGAGGAAGACGGCTGCAGGCTGGCGGATTGGGTCGAGCGGAGGGGATAGCTTCGGCTGCCGGCGTCTTTGAAGATTCTTATAACGATGCCTTTGTCTCGATTTCGCATTGAACAGCAACTGGGAGCACGGATTTTGCGGCTGCAGTCGGACGATGGAACGAATCGGCTTTCGCGCGAGTGCGTGCAGTTGTTAACGAATGAGTTCCGCGAGTTGGTATCGTGTGGAAGGTCGGTCGTCGTCGCTGGAAACGATCGCTTCTTTTCCGCCGGCGCAGACTTGAAGGAAATTTCCCAGCTCAATGGTTCCGACGCGCTTGAGTTCGCGAAGATGGGACAGGCGTTGATGGAAGTAATCGAGCACTTCCCTGCTCCGGTGTACGCAGCGGTCTCCGGCTACTGCATGGGCGGCGGACTCGATCTGGCCTTGGCCTGCCATCACCGAATTGCTTCTCCACATGCCGTTTTTGGACATCGGGGCGCGGCCCTGGGGCTGATCACGGGCTGGGGTGGAACACAACGGTTGCCGCGCCTGATTGGCAAAGGGCGCGCCCTGGAAATGTTTGTGGCGGCAGAGAAAGTCACTGCCGCCCAGGCGTTGCGAATGGGGCTGGTCGATGCGATAGCCGCCGATCCAGTAGCCGAAGCAGTGCGGCGCATTGGTCTGCAAGCATCTTCAACTGAAAATCCGGGCTAACCCGCATTGCGAAGCTGCGCCCGCGTGGTATACCGTAATCAGTCCGCATGTTCATTCTTTAACTCATGGCGAACCGTAACGAATCGCTTCCTTCGAGTTCGTCTGCACCGGAAAACGTGCTGACGACAAAAATCGATCCGACCTCGGCGCGCTACGAAGCCAACATGCGGTTTCTGGCCGACTTGACCTCACAAGTTCGCAACGAGGGCGAAAAGATTTGCGAGGGCGGCGGCCCCAAGGCCATTGAAAACCAGCATGCCAAGGGGCGATTGACGGCCCGCGAGCGCATTGCCTTGCTCGCCGATCCGGATACATTCTTCGAACTCGGTCTTTACGCGGCCCATGGCATGTACGAAGAGTGGGGCGGCGCGCCCGCAGCGGGTGTAATCACGGGGTTGGCTCGCATTGAAAGCCGCATGGTGATGATTATCGCCAATGACGCCACCGTGAAGGCGGGCGCGTTTTTTCCGATGACTTCGAAAAAAGTGATTCGAGCGCAGAACATCGCCATCGAGAACCGTATTCCCACGATTTATCTGGTCGATTCTGCCGGAGTGTTCCTGCCGCTGCAAGAAGATGTTTTTCCTGATACCGACGATTTCGGGCGCGTATTTCGTAACAACGCGGTTATGTCGGCGATGGGAATTCCGCAGATCGCCGCCATTATGGGTATGTGCGTGGCGGGTGGCGGCTATCTTCCGGTCATGTGCGATCACGTGCTGATGACCGACGGAAGCGGATTATTTCTGGCCGGTCCGGCGCTGGTTCAGGCGGCGATCGGACAGAAAGTTTCGTCGGAGGAATTAGGCGGCGCGGCGATGCACTCCTCCATTAGCGGAACGGTCGATTTTCGAGAAGCCAACGATCAGGCTTGCATCGCTCGGATTCGTTCGATCGTGGAGAAGTGGGGATACCGGCGGCTTTCTCCATGGGACCGGAAAAAGCCGGTCGAGCCCGAACTGGCAGCGGAAGAAATCTACGGAATCTACGATTCGTCCCCGGCGCGGCCGTATGACATGAAAGAAGTGCTGGCGCGCATGATCGACGGCAGCCGTTTCGACGAGTACAAACCGGAGTACGGAAAAACTCTAATTTGTGGCTATGCCCGCATCGGCGGCTTTGCGGTTGGAATCGTGGCCAACCAGAAACTACATGCGCAGCAGACCGATCACGAGGGCCACAAGAGGATCGAATTCGGAGGCGTTATCTACACGGAGTCAGCGGAAAAGGCGGCGCGCTTCATCATGGACTGCAATCAGAACCTGATTCCGCTGATTTTCTTTCACGACGTGAATGGCTTTATGGTGGGGCGCGACGCCGAGTGGAGCGGCATCATCAAGGCGGGCGCGAAGATGGTAAACGCGGTATCGAATTCTGTGGTTCCAAAGATTACAGTGATCATCGGCGGATCGTTTGGCGCCGGACATTATGCGATGTGCGGCAAAGCCTATGATCCGCGCTTTGTGTTTGCCTGGCCGACGGCGCGCTACGCGGTGATGAGCGGCGATTCGGCAGCGGGCACGTTGGTTGAAATTAAGGTCAAACAACTCGAGCGTGGGGGCACGAAGCTGAGCGAGGAAGAGAGAAAAGAACTGTACGAGTCGGTGAAGCGTACCTACGACGAGCAAACCGATCCGCGCTATGGCGCAGCGCGGTTGTGGATCGATAAAATCATTGACCCGATCGAAACGCGGGAGGCGATTACACAAGCGCTGGAAGCGGCAGCGCTGAATCCGGACGTAGCGGAGTTCAAGGTGGGAGTGTTGCAGACATGACTTTGCCACGGATTTGCACGGATAAAACACGGATCGGAAGAATCACACGATTCTTCGCTCCGTGGGAATCCGTGGCTAGGGACGTATGGCCGATCTTGTCAAACTGATTGAGTGTCCGCGCGATGCCTGGCAGGGGCTGCCCGGATTGATCCCTGCCGAATTGAAAGTCGATTATCTCAAGGCGTTGATCAGCGTGGGATTCAAGCACATCGATGCGGTGTCGTTCGTCTCGCCGAATGCAGTGCCTCAGATGGCGGACTCGGAAGAAGTATTGAAGGAACTCGATCCGCCCGATGATGTTGAAATTATCGGTATCGTCGTCAATGAACGCGGCGCCCAACGGGCGATTGACACCAAGGCCGTATCGACATTGGGTTTTCCCTATTCGATTTCGGAAACGTTCTTGCGCAAAAATCAGAACCAGTCGCCGGAGGATGCGCTCGAAGAACTGGAGAAGATTCAGAATAAAGCGGACGACGCAGGGCTCAACGTCGTGGTTTACATCTCCATGGCATTCGGCAATCCGTATGGCGATCTCTGGAATCCCGACGAGGTGATCGAGGCCATCTCGCTAATGGAAGTAGATAATTTGCGGATGATTTCGCTCGCCGACACCGTGGGCATGGCGAGTCCACAACAGGTGAGCGATCTGGTCGGTGCCGTGATGGCGAGGTACGACTATCTCGAAATCGGTGCGCACTTGCACAGCCGTCCCGAGCAGGCCGCGGAAAAGATTCTTGCCGCTTACGACGCAGGTTGCCGCCGCTTTGATTCGGCGTTGGGCGGCTTGGGTGGGTGTCCTTTTGCGCAGGACGCATTGGTGGGCAACCTTCCGACTGAGAAAGTGATCGAGACGCTCACCCGGCGCGGAGCGCAGTTGCCGCAACTTAAGCCCTTGGATCCTCTGCTGAAGGCGACGGCGGGTATCGGCGCGAAGTTTTCCAGTTCGCACGCGGCGGATTGAGGGAGCCACGGATTTGCACGGATTATCACGGATCATTCACAAAGATGATTTTGATCCGTGGCAATCCGTGAAATCCTTGGCCGGTCTTAAGATATGAGCTACAGAACGATACAACTCGCGTATGACGGCGGCGTGGCGACCATCACCTTGAACCGTCCCGAGAAACGCAACGCGATCAGCTTCGAGCTGATTGATGACCTGGTGCGCGCGCTGGATGAGGTCGCGAAGTCGAATGCGATCATCCTGATTCTCACCGGAGCGGGCAAGGCATTTTGTTCGGGCCTCGATTTGGACAATCTGAAGGCGTTGCTGGGCCGTTCCCCGGAGCAGAACCTGCAGGATTCGCGCACCATGGTCCACCTGTTCCGCTCACTTTACGAGTTTCCGAAAGTAACGATCGCCGCCGTGAACGGCGCCGCCATTGCTGGCGGCACTGGTTTGGCGCTGCTTTGCGACTTCACGCTCGCGGTCCCCGACGCGAAGTTTGGATACACCGAAGTGCGCATAGGCTTCGTGCCCGCTATCGTTTCTACATTTCTGTTGCGACAAGTGGGCGAAAAACAGGCTCGAGATCTTTTGCTGACGGGAAGAATTTTCGAGGCGGAAGAAGCAGCACGCATGGGATTGATCAGCGAAATCGTCCCCGCGAACGAACTGATGAAGCGCGCTCGCGAGTTGGCTGCGCTGCTAATGGAGAACAGTCCAGCGTCGCTGCACGCCACCAAGCAATTGCTCACTGCACATGCGCGCGCGGAACTCGATGCCCAGATTGACGCCGCCGTGCGCGAGAACGCCGCCATTCGCACCACCGCCGACTTTCGCGAAGGCATCGCATCCTTCCTGGAAAAACGCAAACCGGTGTGGACCGGGAAATGAGTCCCAGAAGTCAGCATGCATTTCATGAGACCCGGCTGCGCGTACGTTACGCTGAAACCGATCAGATGGGCGTCGTCTACCACTCGAACCATCTGATCTGGTTCGAGGTCGGCCGCGTGGAACTATTGCGGCAGATGGGCTTTTCCTACCGCGAGATGGAGTGCGAGGACGGGCGCTTCATCGCGGTCGCCGAAGCGAAATGCCGCTACCGTGCTCCGGTATATTACGACGAGGAAGTTGTGGTGCGGACGCGGCTGAAGGCCGTGCGCGAGTCGGTCGTGGTTTTCAGTTACGAACTCGTACGCGCAAAGGACGGAACGCTGCTGGCACAGGGCGAGACCACGCATATTGTCACCGATTCAACGATGAAGAAGGCGGCGTTGCCGGAAAAATATTTGACGGCGTTCCGCGCGGCGATGGCAAAGTAGGATTGCGATTTTGGCGGCGAGCACGAACACTGGAAATGTTTCTGTGAACGCACTCCACATCAACGGAAACGACCTCGCACTCGAAGAGGTGCGTGAGGTGGCGAATCTTGAAACCCGCCGCGCAGCGTTGCTCTCTGCCGACGCGCGTCAGGCAGTCAACCAGGCGCGCGCTATTGTCGATGACATCGTCGCCAGCAACAGAGTGGCTTATGCCATCACCACGGGCGTGGGCAAACTGAGCGACGTGCGCATCGCGCACGAACAGATTCGAGAACTGCAGGTCAATCTAGTTCGATCGCACGCGGTCGGCGTTGGCGAACCGCTGTCTGTACCGGAAACCCGCGCTATGATGCTGCTGCGCGCCAATTCGCTCGCCAAAGGACACTCTGGTGTGCGGGCGATCGTCATCGATACGCTCTGCGAGATGCTCAATCGCGGCGCCACGCCTGTGGTGCCATCGCAGGGTAGCGTGGGTGCAAGCGGCGACCTGGCGCCACTGGCACACCTGGCTTTGGCGCTCATCGGTGAAGGCGAATGCTTCGACGAGAGAAGCATTCGCGTTCCCAGCGCCGAGGCGTTGAAACGCGCGCAGATCAAGCCGCTCGTGTTGGAAGCCAAAGAAAGCATTTCGCTGATCAATGGGACGCAGGCCATGCTGGCGGTGGGCGCTTTAGCGCTACTGGCGGCAGAAACTCTGGTGGACACCGCCGACGTCTTGGGCGGACTATGTTGCGACGCACTCAAAGGGACCGATACGGCTTTTGACGAGCGCATTCACAAGGCCCGTCCGCACGCCGGACAAATCAAGAGCGCGGCCAACCTGCGTCGCATGCTGGAAGGCAGCCAGATTCGCGAGTCGCATCGCGAATGTGGCCGCGTGCAAGATGCCTACTCGCTGCGCTGCATCCCGCAAGTTCACGGGGCGGTGCGCGACACGCTAGCGCACTGTCGCGAAGTGTTTGAGACTGAGGCGAATTCCGCAGTCGATAACCCACTGGTCTTCATCACCGACGCCCGCAATGCGGAGGGCGATGTCATTTCTGGCGGAAACTTTCATGGCGAACCGCTGGCGTTTGCCTTGGATTTTCTGGCCATTGCGCTGAGTGCACTGGCCGGAATCAGCGAGCGGCGCATCGAGAGGCTGGTGAATCCCGCGCTCAGCGAGGGCTTGCCGCCATTTCTTGCTCCCGGCGCCGGCCTGAATTCGGGCTTCATGATGCCGCAGGTCACGGCGGCGGCGCTGGTCAGCGAGAACAAGGTGCTGGCGCATCCCGCGTCTGTCGACTCGATCACGACATCCGGCAACAAGGAAGATTATGTCTCCATGGGGATGACCGCCGCGAGCAAGCTAAAGCGCGTGGTCGACAATGCGCGAAATGTGTTGGCGATTGAGGCCATGGCTGTCGCACAAGCGCTCGACTTCCTGGCTCCGCTGAAAACGTCAAAACGCGGCCAGGCCGCGCAGGCCGCAATTCGCTCCGTGTGCCCGACGATGGAGAAAGATCGTGTTATGTACCCCGACTTCGCGCGCCTCGCAGCTCTCATAGCGAGTGGCAAGGTTGCAGAAGCTCTCCGCTAGGATCAAACAAACTCAACTCAGGATTTCGAAATGAAGACGCTGACTGAATATTTGAAGTTTCACACCAAGACCCACCGCGCCTACGTCCACATCACGCCCCAAGTGGAGCAGATCGTCAGCAAGAGCGGCGTGCAGGAAGGCATGGTGTTAGTTTCGGCCATGCACATCACCGCGGGCGTTTACGTGAACGATAATGAAAGCGGTCTGATCGAGGACATCGACCAGTGGCTGGAGCACCTGGCGCCCTTTCGCAAGAACTATAAACATCACGAGACCGGCGAGGACAACGGCGACTCCCACCTGAAGGCTCTGCTAATCCACCATGAAGTCATCGTGCCAATCACTGCGGGCAGACTCGACTTAGGTACGTGGCAGCGGATTTTCTACGCTGAGTTTGACGGACAGCGTGATAAAAAAGTCATCGTGAAGGTTATGGGGGAGTGATGCTATGTCGGAAGAACTGACCGAATTGCAGGAACATGCTGAGCACGCGAAGCATGATCCCTCACTGGCGCCGATCTCGGTAACCATGGCAGTGCTGGCCGTGCTAGTCGCGGTTGTGACGCTGCTCGGTCATCGTGCCCACACCGAAGAGGTTGTTCTTCAGGCAAAGTCATCCGATCAGTGGTCGTTCTACCAGGCGAAAAACATTCGGCGGCACACGGACGAACTTTTTGTCGATTTGACCTCAGTGGAAGCCACGACCGACGCGGCCGCTCTGGGAAAGCTGCGGGAGAAATATTCGGGAGAGGCTACGCGCTACAAAGACGAACAAAAGGACATCGAGGATAAAGCCCGTGAGATGGAGGCCGACGTTGCCCATGAGCGGAATCGTGCCGACCGCTTTGACCTGGCGGAAGTTTTCCTGGAAGTAGGATTAGTGATCACTTCAATCACACTGCTTTCGGGCCGAAAAATCTTCTGGCACCTCGGAATGTTTCTGGGAGTCGTAGGAATCGTAGTCGCAGGCACGGCTTTCTTTGTGCACTGAAAACGGTTACGCCGCTGCCTTCCGCTTCTTCCCCAACAGTTTGTTCAAAACACGTATCCCTTTGTCGATGTGCTTCTCTTCCATCAAAAATGGCGGCAGGAATCGTACGACCGTATCCTGCGTGCTGTTGAACAGAACACCCTCGGCCAGCGCAGCATCCACAATGGGACGCCCCGGAATCTCCAGCTGAATTCCCTGAATGAAGCCGCGCCCGCGCACTCCAGTCGCCGCGGCACGCTTCTCCACCAGGCGTTCTAACTCTTGCCGCAAATAGCTTCCGACTTTGCTGACGTTTTCCAGCAACTTCTCTTCTTCCACAATCGCCAGGAACTCGAGCGCGACTCGACATGCCAGCGGCCCTCCGCCGAACGTCGTGCCATGCTGCCCCGGAGAAATCGCAGACGCGAATTCTTCCTTCGCAATAAACGCGCCCAGCGGCAATCCCGCAGCGAGCGGCTTGGCAATGGCGACGATATCGGGCGTCACGCCAAAACTCTGGAATGCAAACATCGTTCCGGTCCGGCCCAGCCCGCACTGAATTTCGTCGAAGATCAGCGCCACGCGGTGACGGTCGGCGAGTGCGCGGCATTCGCGCAGAAATTCTGCCGAACACTCGTAAATTCCGCCTTCACCGAAGATCGGCTCAAGCACAATGGCGCAGGTGTTGTCGTTCACGGCAGCGCGCAACCCGTCCAAATCGTTCTGCTTCACAAAGGTTACATCTTCGAGCAGCGGCTCAAATCCCTGGCGGTGCTTGGCCTGCCCAGTAAGCGACAACGCTCCAAAGGTGCGGCCATGATACGACCCCTCCAGCGCTACCAAACGGCACTTGGCCTCGCCTCCGGCACGATGTCCGGCCAAACGCGCCAGTTTGATCGAGCCCTCGATCGCCTCAGTTCCGCTGTTGGAGAAAAATGCGCGGTTCAATCCCGAAAGCGCGCACAACTTCTCCGCGAGTGGCCCCTGGTATTCGTGGTAATAAAGATTGGAGACGTGAATCAGCTTCGTCACCTGCTCGCGAATCGTCTTCGCGATCCGCGGATGCGCGTGCCCGAGGGCATTCACGCCGAGGCCGGAGACGAAATCCAAATAGCGCTTGCCGGCGATATCCCAGAGAAAGACACCCTTGCCACGCGTCAGTACGACTGGATAACGGTTATAGGTATGCAGCAAAAACTGCCGCTCACGTTCGACAATTTGTTCGAAAGTATCCATGGGAAGATTCGATTTTACCGGAAAGAGGCGATTCGAAGCAGGGTGGTGCTGTGAATTTAGATCAACAAAAGAGTGGGGTTTTCGATGGAATCCGGCCGTTGGCTCAGTTTACTTTCGTGGAACGCCGCCACTTGCCATGCAGCCAGACCAGAATTCCCAAGGCGCACGCTTCAATCGGACCAGGAGGGACTAAATCGAAGCCAATAACACCAGTGAAATGTACTGTCGCAGCGTACGCGCCCCATATCATTCCGCCGGCAGTGATCAGGCTTCCAAGACGCTCTTCCATGGCAATGCTGAGCAGAGGCTCGTTGCTACCTTTGCCCTTTTGACCTGGCTTGGCAACCGGTGCGTACACCGGCTTCTGGGGCAAGTCAAGATAGCCCTCGCGGCCGCGGTCCCAATCGACCTGATCAATTTGGGTATGATTTTTCACTCGGTTAACAATGTCACGAAAATGGTTTTAGTGCAGGTTACCGAAGTGTAGGTAGTTGATCGTCCATCGATCGTCTTCTCGAAGGTTCAAGGTAACTCGATCGGGCTCAATAGAGTGGCGGCTTGCCTTCTGGCCGCGTCTTCCACCGGCGATGCACCCACAACCACTGGTCAGGGTACTGCCTCACGTATTTCTCAATCACGTTGGTGAACACCTGCGTATTCGCGGCGATGTCCGCCTCCAAGTGACCGGTCCGAATTAGTTGGAGCTCAGGATCGAATCGTAACCGATACTTTTGCAGTGCGGCATCCCAGATCGTGAATCCCGGAACCACCGCGGCCTCCGTGCGCAGCGCAATGCGCGCCAACCCACTCGCCGTACACGCCGGAATGCCAAAGAACTCCACAAAGATTCCCTGCGGCGGCGTCATGTTCGTGTCCATCAGGATTCCGACGGTCTCGCCCGCTTTCATGGCCGCTAATAAGCCCCGCACAAAATCATCCTTGTTGACCGTTTTGTTTCCATGCATGGTGCGGTACTGCTGCAGCCACCGGTCGAGATACTCATTGTCCATGGGCCGCATCACGATGTGGAGCCAGTGGCCGTGCAGGGAGTGAGTAAAAGCAGAAAGCTCCCATCCGCCGAAGTGCGCCGTTAGAAAAAGCACTCCTTTGCCGCGAGCGTAGGCCCGCTCATAATTTTCCAGCCCGTCGTAGACCACGACCTGGTCAATATTTTCCGGTGTATAGCTGGGAAACTGACACAACTCGGCGAGTTGTCTTCCCAGCGAAGTGAAGACACCGCGCAGGATGCGCCTGCGCTCGGCCATACTTTTTTCGGGAAACACCATTTCCAGATTGCGCATGCCGACTTGCCGCAAACGAAAGTGCAACAGGTAAACGATCTGGGCAATCGCAATCGCGAAAGCACGCGACAGATGGCGCGGCATCAGACCCATGATCTTGATGAACGGCCAGGCTGCCGCGTATTCGAGTTTCCGCCGCATCAGGGGAACCGTGACCCTATCATCCGGAAAAATTGGTTGTCAAACCGCCGGAAGGAAACGCAGCATTATGAGAGCAAGTTCCGCGCGCGGGCAGGAGTTGGAGGCACTGGACCGGTCAAAGGCAGCTCGACGACTCTCACTACCCGCCCAGCAGTTCAGAGTCATGCTTCTCAAACACCGCTCGCAGCGCCGCCGGAGAACGGTCTTTCAAGGCGTGTATGTCCTGAATCAGCGAATAGGTATTTGAGGTCATTATCAGCAGGTAGCGAAGCAGGCCGGGCTCGGGATTCCAATAGGTGTGCGGCGTGCCACGCGGCACAAGGATCGCGGAACCGGCCTGCGCCTCGACGATGTCTTTTCCAACGCGAACGCAGAGTCTGCCTTCCAGCACGTACCACGCCTCGTCATCATTGCGGTGAAGATGGAGTGGGGCGATCCAGCGTGGCGGACCGGGCGGTCCTCCCGCGTCCTTCCACTCGGCGATCACGAAGTTCGCGCCTACCGAGCCGATTACATTTCCCGCCAACGGCGCAGCAATCATCGGGCAACTCCGGTCTAAACATGCTTCCAGCCAGCGCGTGTTGCGCCAGCCTATTTCGCCGCTTCCTGAGCCCACTTGGCCAGCGAACTCAGAAAAGGATTCGCCGCTGGCGGAGGATCAACCTCACCGGTTAATGCGGCTTTGAAAGTCACCATGTGCCCGTAAAACTCTCGTGTACTATCTTTGTCCTGCTTTACCACGGCGCCGTTCAGGCTCACCCCAGCAAAAACCCCGCGGGCGCGAGAATACGTCAACACCTGGGCGCGCATCTTCCAATCCGTATTGCCTTCGGCGTGCCGGCCCACCGGGCCCGCGGCCACCGAAGCGTCAGCTCCCAGTGCAAACTTGCTCGAAAGCAGATGCTGCATGCCATCGTCGTTCATGATCAACATGACTAAGTCCACTGCTTGCCCGCCGATCTGAAACCCGACGCTGCCTCCTGTGGTCATAAAAAATGCGGGCGCGCTCCATCCCTTTGGGGTGCGGCAGCTTGCCAAGCCGCGGCCATACTTCGCGGCTACGATGAATCCGCCATTCAGCATCGACGGAACCACCGCCACGCACTCCGCTTTGCCCAGAATCTCCCCCGGAATGCCGGAGTCGGGAGCTGACTGGATTTGATCCAACACGTCCGCGGCGGCCTGGACGCGATCGGTTGCCTTCGATTCTTTCGCCGCGTTATCCGCCGCAAATGCAAAGCTGCAAAATGACACGAACAAGGTCAACAGAATGAGTCTCTTCATCGTCCCTCACCACATAGATTCACTGGGTTCCTGGTGTTTCGATTGTAAATGAAATCTGGTTTACCGAGGACGGGCGGGCAGCTCTGTGATGAGCCGGTTGCAGAGTGAGATGGACAGCTTAGGAAACGCGGGCCGAGCAAAAAAATGCGGGGTTGAAAGTAGTGACCCTAATCGCCACTCTCAACCCCGTCTCCCAGGTTCTGTGGTAGGTGAAGAGAGTATGCGAGATCGGCCGAAACCCTACAAGATTACGAAGGTAAGTGTCTGCGGGTAACCCCGGTTCATCGAGCTCGAAGCTTGCAGGTGGCAGTTGCTTATTTGGTCGTAACCAGCGAATGGGTAATGGCATGCACCGACAGGGCGATGCGGTTCTGCACGCCAACTTTGCGCATCAATTTCGCGACGTGCGCTTTCACCGTGCGCTCCTCGATCCCTAATTGGCCGCCAATTTCTTTGTTGGAGCGGCCGGCTACCAGCATTTCCAGTACTTCTTTCTCGCGATCGGTGAAGGTGACCCGGCCTGCCGGGAAAATACGCCCCGGCGCCGACGACACGCGCTCAATGAACATGGAGAGAACTTTGCGTGGAGCCCAAACCGATCCCTGGTTGACGATGCGAATGGCTTGTGCAAATTCCGCAGGAGTAGCAGCTTCATCGACGTAACCCTTGGCTCCGGAGGCAATCGCCTTCAGAATGGTTTCTTCGTCGATTCCAGAACCAGTCACGATAATTTTCAGATCTGGCCGCGTGGCCTTCAGGCTGGCCATCACGTCAAACAGGTTTTGTCCGTTACGGTTGCCGAGCAGGATGAGATCGATGGCTTGCAGCGTGCTGATCTCAGGCAGTGCCGCGGAGATGAGTTCGAACTCGGGCTCGGAATCGAATAATGCGCGGAACCCAACAAAGCGCAGTGGATCGCTTTCCACCACCGCAATTCGGATGACTGGTTTTCTCGCTACTGCTGCTTTCATAGGTTTCCCTGTAGGGCTAGATTCTTTTAACCAGCATAGTAATAATTCGGCAGATTGCAAAGGAAAGGTGACTGAAGGGAAATTACGGGAGTAACATGGAAAAATAACTCTGAAATTGGCGTTTGGAGCCGAACTTCAGGCAGAGCTTGAATATTAACCGCGTGTCACACCAATGCTCAGTTCCCAAGGAGAAGCCGTTCGCATGAAAAGATCGACGCAGTTGTGGGTCATCCTCACTGCAATTCTGCTCGCTGTTGGCTCGCTGGTTGCTCAGGATACGGTGCCGTCTGCGGTCCCGCCGCCGCAAACGACGCCGCAGACACCGCCGTACCAGCCCAAGTTCCACGGCGATCCAGCGCGCTCTGACTCCGAAGCTGCCGCCCTGGCATACATGCGTGTGGTATTGCGAGCCCAGCGCCTCTTCAACAAGCAGTACGATCACTTCGCCACATCGTTGGCCGAACTGGTGCATTCGGGATCGTTCACCAAACGGATGGTTAATCCCGATCGCGGAGACTACACCGCAAGCTTCAGGGGGAAGAAAGACAGCTTCGTTCTTACCATGACCCCGAAAAATATGGACGCCCAACACCGTTCTTTCTATGCCGAGGAAGATTACAAAATTCACGCCGATGATTCCAAGCCGGCGGATGCCAGTTCCCCAGTCGTGAAGTGATGAAAGTTGCAGGGCACTGGTGGGTCATTGCCAGCCCTGCCCCCGTGTGGTAGCCTCTTGTTTGAGGATCACTTTGCAGGACAAAGTACCCACCGGGCTCGACCGCAAGGAAACTGAAGTTTACCGGCATCTCGATCGAGGACGGCTTCCAAAACACATCGCGATCATCATGGACGGCAACGGGCGCTGGGCCAAGCGGCGTCACCTTCCGCGTGTCGCCGGGCACCGCGCCGGCGTGGCCGCCGTGCGCTCAACCGTTGAGACTGCGGCGCGTATTGGCATTCCCGCGCTCACCCTCTACGCATTTTCTGAAGAAAACTGGAAGAAACGCCCTCAGAGCGAAGTCGGTTTCCTGATGGGGCTGTTGAGCCGCTATCTGAAAGCCGAAGTTCCTACCCTGAACAAGAACAATATCAGACTGGAATACATCGGGCGGCAGCATGAACTGCCCACCGAAGTCCAGGAGCGCATGGACTGGGCGCGCGAGGCTACCGCGCGGAACTCGGGGATGGTGCTCACGCTGGCGCTGAACTATAGCGCCCGCAGTGAATTGGTGGACGCCTTCCGCTCGATCGTGAACGCCGCCGCCCAGAACGGCGGCCTCGATCACCTTCACATCGATGAGGACACCGTAGGCCGACATCTCTACACCCGCCATCTTCCCGACCCTGACTTGGTGGTGCGAACGTCCGGCGAAATGCGTTTGAGCAATTTCCTGCTCTGGCAGCTCGCCTATGCTGAAATCTACGTGACTCCCACGCTGTGGCCGGATTTTCGCGGCTTGCACCTGCTCGAAGGTATCGCCGAATATCAGAAGCGCGAGCGCCGCTACGGCGGATTGAATCATAGCGACGCACATCCGGAACATTCGTCACTTGCCACAAAATCATAACCACAGAGAACACAGAGTTTTACAGAGGACCCCTGTGCACCTCTGTGCCCTCTGTGATTAAATCTTGAATTCGTACAAAGATCCCCTTGCTCAAACGCATCGCGACCGCAGTCGTCCTGATTCCGATTGTGCTGGCGCTGATTTTGCGAGCGCCTGTGCCTGTCGTGGCAGTTGTAGCCGCGGCGGTGGCGCTGCTGACCATCCATGAATTCCTGAAGCTGACGGAATCTTATGGCGTGCAACCTCTTCGCCTGCCGACGTACATTTTTGTGGCAATCTTTTTTCTGCTGCTGGCACTCAATTTGGGGAATGAGAAGCCGCTGCTTGCCACTGCGATCTTCATCTATTGCGTGGGATTTGCGTCGGCGATTGCGCCCCTTTTGGCGCTCAGCATTTTGATGCGACGCCAGGAGCTGCGCAGCGGATATCCGGCGGCAGCGGCCTCGGTGTTCGCCTTCACCTATGTCGCTCTGCCTATGGGCATGCTGGTACAGCTTCGCCAGCAGTGGGCGGGCGCATTTTTCCTCCTGTATCTGCTGCTGGTGGTTTGGGCGGGAGACATCTTCGCATACTTCGTGGGCAAGTCGATCGGCCGCCATTTAATGTCCCCGCGAATCAGCCCCAAAAAAACCTGGGAGGGAGCGGCGGCTTCACTCGTGGCCAGCGTCGCAGTGGGCTGGTTGCTTTTCGCACACGCCGAGAGGATCAGCTGGGCGTTCGTAAACTCAGGCTTGCTCGCGCGGCGGGATGGCCTGTTCGGGCAGGAAATCCCGGCCATGAATACCGTGCTCTTACTAACTGTAGCGTTGAACATTGCGGCCCAACTTGGCGACCTGGTCGAATCGCTGATCAAGCGGGGCGCGTCGGTGAAGGATTCCGGGGCGATCCTTCCCGGCCACGGTGGCATGCTCGATCGCATCGATGCCCTTCTCTTTGCCGCTCCTGTATTATGGTTCTATACGGCTTGGCGTGTGATGCAGTAGTCCCGCCTCCTCCCCACGAGCGCAAGCCGCGAGCGCGTAAAATTAGGAGTCTGTGCCAGCGCCGCAGCTACAACTCTGCTAATCATGAAACGCATTGCCATCCTGGGATCGACGGGCTCGATTGGCCGCAGCACCCTCAGCGTGGCCGAGTCCTATCCCGACCGCTTTGAGATTGTGACGCTGGCCGCCGGCTCGAATCTAGAGGCCGCGTTTGAGCAGGCCCGGCGTTGGCAACCACGTGTAATTTCGATGGCGTCGGAAACCGATGCCGCAGTGCTGCGCACCCGTCTGAAGAAGGAAGGATTGGGCGAGATCGAAGTTGCGCACGGCGCCGCTGGGACGGTGCGGGTTGCGACCCATCCAGAAGTTGACTTCGTGGTCAGCGCGATCGTCGGAGTGGCCGGCCTGGAAGCGACCTACGAAGCGGTGCGTGCAGGGAAGATTTTGGGATTAGCGAATAAAGAGTGCCTCGTCGCCGCTGGAGAGTTGATCACGGCTGAGGCTCGCCGCCAAGGTAAACCGCTGCTTCCCATCGACAGCGAGCACAACGCCGTCCATCAATGCCTCCGCGGCGGGCGCATGGACGAAGTTGACCGCATCTGGCTGACGGCCTCCGGTGGGCCATTTCTTAACACGCCGCACTCGCAGTTTGCGTCGATTTCCGTCGAGCAAGCCTTGAACCATCCCACATGGAAGATGGGACGACGCATCACCATTGACTCCGCAACCCTGATGAATAAAGGGTTTGAGGTGATCGAGGCGTGCCGGTTGTTCAATCTGCCGCCGCGAAAAGTAGAAGTGATGGTTCATCCGCAATCGACCATTCATTCCATGGTGGAGTTTGTCGATGGCAGCATTCTCGCTCAATTCTCAGTAACCGACATGCGCCTGCCGATTCTTTACGCCCTAACATATCCCGAGCGAATTCAGTCGGATATGCGGTTTGCGGTGAGTGACCTGCGTCATCTGGACTTCTGCCCTCCTGACCTGAAAAAATTCCCTTGTCTGCGTCTCGCCTACGAGGCAGCGGAAGCCGGCGGCGCGAAGACCGTGGCGTTGAACGCCGCCGACGAAGTCGCCGTGGCCGCGTTTCTGGAGGGCAGTATCCGCTTCGATGAGATTCCCAGGATTATTGAAGGCGTGCTTGCGACAACAAATTCCGGGAAGCTGGAATCGATTGCGAAGGTGCTGGAAGCCGACGCCGAGGCTCGTCGTCTGGCTAAGGAACGGGTATCGAAAAAGAAAATTGAACGGCCACGGGCGACATCTTTTGTCTAGTTTTGGAATCTAAGTATTTGGGGAGCGCGTGTCTCGATATGTCTGATTTTCTGACCTCACTCATTGCGGTGGTTGCCGTCCTTGGCTTCATGATCCTGATCCACGAGTTTGGCCACTATATCGTGGCTAAGTGGCTGGGAGTGCGGGTGGAGCAGTTCGCCATCGGATTCGGCAAGCGGCTGGTGGGCTTCCACAAGGGAGACACCGACTATCGAATCAACGCTATCCCCTTGGGCGGCTACGTCAAGATGAGCGGGGAAAACCCCATGGACGAGCGCTCCGACGATCCGCGCGAGTTCATGAACCATCCCCGCTGGCATCGCTTTCTAATCGCGATCGCCGGCCCTACGATGAATATTCTGCTGGCCATCGTGCTGCTCACCACGGTCTACATGGTGCATTACGAGTACGCCGCGGTGGACGACGAACCGACGGTGATTGGATGGGTATTCAAGGATTCAGCAGCCGCGAAAGCTGGATTCCACGTCGGCGATCGTATTACTCGCGTCGACGATGTACAGAATCCGACGTGGAAGCAAGTCGAGATGAAAGCGGCAATGAACCCCGGCCAGCCGCTTGCAGTCGAAGTAGAACGCAACCAACAGAAGCTGAATATGACCGTGGTCCCGGAGGCAACGGGAGTTGATCAGATCGGATTCGCGGGCTGGGCGCCGAAAGAAAATACCGTCACAATTACTGATCTGCAATCGAATATGCCGGCAGAGAGAGCCGGGCTGAAAGAAGGCGACCAGATTCTCACGCTCGACGGCAAACCGGTCCCGGCTCTGGGCGCAATGAGCGACAGTCTCGAAGTAACGAAAGACAAGCCGATTGTGCTCACCGTACTGCGCAATGGCCAGCAGAAGACGTTTACAGTTCAGCCAGTTCTTGCCCCCGGCGATAATCGTTATCGGATCGGCATTGGCAGCCTGCAGACGAAGGTCAAGACTCTGCCTTTCGCCGAAGCGCTCCGCCTTTCGCTGCATGAGAACCGGCAAAACGCTTTGCTGATTCTGGAACTCGTCAAGAAAATGGCCGAGCGCAAGATGTCGTTGCGATCCATTGAAGGTCCCATTCGCATTGGCCAGGCAGCAGGCGAAGCAGCCAGAAGCAAGGGCTGGACTCCGCTGATGGGCTTGACTGCTGCCATCAGCCTGAATCTTGGCATCTTTAACCTGCTGCCGATCCCCATCCTCGATGGAGGCGTGATTCTGTTCCTGTTGATCGAAGGCCTGATGCGCCGCGACATCAGCATGAGCATCAAAGAGCGCGTCTACCAGGCTGCTTTCGTTTTCCTGGTGTTGTTCGCCGTGATGGTGATCTACAACGATTTGATGAAGACGATTCCGGGGCTGGCGGACAAACTGCCGTAAACTGCACTGCCCCCTGAGTTCAAGCCGACGGCCAGTGACCGTCGGCTTTCCTTTTGTGCGACTTCGTCTTTAGGCTACCTTTCTGTTCGGCGGCAGCAATCGCTTGGATTTCGGTTGGCAAATCGCTGTCGCTTTAGCCGCCTTTGCCGCTGTAGCCGGAGGCTTGGCGCCAGTTACGCGACTTACCTGTACCGGCTTAGCACCGCCGAAAGGATCATCGCTCGTGACGCCGTTCGGCAAGGCCTGGATCGCGTTTTGAAATTTCGGCCAAGCGTTTGAAGCTGCGTCTGACGTCAGGTTGGCGTAAAGTTGCGCCAGAGTCCCGGCGTCGCCCAACGCCACCATCGCCGGGGCAATTTTGTCGAGGGTGTAACCCTGGCTCATCATCCACGACAGAAATGCCATTCCGCATCCGGTGCTGTCGGCGTTCTGATCGGTGGAATCCGTCTTGTTCACGAAGTCCGGCATGCCGTCCTGCGCCCACTGTGGAGCGGTTGCAAAATCCGATAGCGCATTATTGCTGACGGACGCGGCGCACCAGCGCGACAGCGCTTCTCCCGTGCTTTCGCCGCAGAGGTTGCCATTCATCGAGCATTCGCTTAGTTCGGCTTCAAACAAGGCCGAAACGCGGGCGGAGTTGCCGAACGAAGCGTCGACCTCGATCGCCGCCCCCGTGGTGTAATCGCAGCCCATATGGTCGGCGCCGCCGGTGCCGTCGGTGGCGTTTCCCAGCGCAAAAACAACCACGCTGACCGGCCCTCCGGTAGTTCCGAAAATCGCGTCGTTGGCCGTCGCTACCCGATCGGCATCGTTCAGCAGATCCTGGGCGTTCTGCAGGCCCGGCTGTGCAAGCGACGGGTCCACATACACGGTCACACGGCCGCTTGGACTGGTTCCTACGAACTGAGAAGTGCCCTTGTAGCTAGGCCATTGGGGCGCGGCAGGGCCGGTGGGATGCGTTGGTTTCTTCTTTTTGCGCGTGGCTTTGATGGGGTGATTAGGACTCATGCGAAGAACCTCCATTTCGTACAAAGTATGGTGACGATACGAGGCGGCGCGTTACAGCACAGGCTTGGCCAGAGACAGGGTGTGATTCTTAGTTAATTCGAATGGTAGATCTAATCATTTCACAGACGCGAAAGGCAGGGCAATTCGTTACAGAATCCGAACTCGCGACTTCCGAATCACCGTGACTTTTTGCCGGCTGGAACGTCTCACACTCGACTCCATGCGCCGCGCCTCCACAACATCGGTGCTGTTGATCGCAGTACTGGCTACGTCGGCGTCGGCTTGCGTCGCTGGATCGGGCAATCCCTCGCTGGTTCCCTGCTCTCGCACCCGACAAATTAGTCCCAGCACAAAGGCATGCAGGCCCGTGATCGTCGGCGCGGCATGCGGGCATGACCTGAGATCTTTGCCCGGCAGATGCGGCATGCGCACCTTCGTCCAACTTCAATTCGTGAAGTTGCACACGGCAGAGATCGTTAGTCCTTTGACGCGACCCGCAGGCAGAATTTCGTTTCCCTCCGACTCCGTAATCCTGATTTCCTCGATCGGCTCTCCCGAGACTGACCGAGGCCCACCCCGCTCCTGAAAACCTTGCTCTTCCTCCCGCATTGAGTTTCGCGCATTTCTGCTCTTGCGCCGATTCCAGCGTTGCAAAACATTGTTTTCAAGGAGCTATCATGAAAATCGCATTCCGCATTCTGTTCTGTCTTCTCGCCATCACCAGCCACATTGCCGTGGCGCAAACCAGGCTTCCAATAAGCCAAGCACTGGATACGTGGATCACAAACGCCGAAAAAGATGTGGTCTCCGCCGCCGATGCTATGCCCGAGCATAAATATTCCTTTGCCCCAACCACTGACGGCCAGTTCGCCGGCGTCCGAACTTTCGGTCAGCAGGTGAAGCACCTGGCCGCTAACAACTATCGCATGGCCGCGCGCATCCTGGGCCAGGTGCCCACTCCTGACCAGGAGTTTGAGACTGGGCCTGAAACCGTTCAATCCAAGGAGCAGATTATGGGTTACGTCAAAGGCTCGTTTACGGCGCTGCATCAGGCTGTGGCAACCATTACTGCAGAGAACGCATTGACGCCCGTTATGCCGACGCGGGTAGGGACCGACAAGCAGAACACCCGCGTTCAGTTTGCGGTGGACGCCGTGGCCCATTCTTACGATCATTATGGACAGATGGTGGAATACCTGCGCATGAATGGCATCGTCCCGCCTGCCAGCCGAAAGTGATCGAATCGAAAGCGATGAATGCCACCCAACATGCCTCGGCGTGCTGGGTGGCGTCTTTTGCACGAGATATCTCCAATGGCTCGGATGGGGAAAACCCGCATTCCGCGTGATAAAATAAAGCTTCCCATATGGCCAACATTCAACGTAGAAAGACCGCTACTGCTGTGGTCGGAGGTGTGCGCGTAGGCTCGGATGCACCGATTGTGGTGCAGTCTATGACCAACACCGATACCGCTGACATTCCCTCGACCGTGCAGCAGGTGGCAGCCCTGGCCCGCGCGGGTTCAGAACTGGTGCGCGTAACGGTGAACAACGACGAGGCTGCGGCAGCCGTCCCGCACATTGTTGAGCAACTCGACAAGCAGGGTGTACGCGTTCCGATCATTGGCGACTTCCACTACAACGGTCACGTTCTGCTGACGAAATATCCCGAGTGCGCGCGCGATTTGGCCAAGTACCGCATCAATCCCGGCAATGCCAGCATCGGTCGTACGGGAGATTCCAACTTCCGCACCATGATCGAGGTCGCGGTGAAGTACCAGAAGCCGGTGCGCATCGGCGTGAACTGGGGATCGCTCGACCAAGTGCTGCTCACCCGTATGATGGACGAGAATTCGCGCCTCGATGAGCCGAAGGATGCCCGGGAAGTAACCATGGAGGCGATGGTAGTGAGCGCGCTGAATTCGGCGCAACTGGCGCAGCAATTCGGCCTGCGCGCTGACCAGATCATTCTGAGCGCGAAGGTGAGTGGCGTTCAGGATCTGATCGATGTCTACCGCGCGCTCGCAGCACGCTGCGAATATCCCCTGCATCTCGGACTCACCGAAGCCGGAATGGGTGCGAAGGGCGTGGTTGCGTCCAGCGCTGCGATGGGCGTTCTGTTGCAGGAAGGCATTGGCGACACGATTCGCGTTTCGCTTACTCCCGCGCCGGGCGGCGACCGTACCGAAGAAGTCCGCGTCGCGCAGCAAATTCTGCAATCAATCGGGCTACGCAGCTTCACGCCGCAAGTCACGGCGTGCCCAGGCTGCGGACGCACCACCAGCACCTTCTTCCAGGAAATGGCCGAACAGATTCAGTCCTACTTGCGCGAGCGAATGCCATCGTGGAAAGGCCGTTACATCGGCGTCGAAGAGATGAAGCTTGCGGTGATGGGCTGCGTCGTCAACGGCCCCGGCGAATCGAAGCACGCCAACATCGGCATCTCCCTACCCGGCACATTTGAAGAACCCAAAGCGCCCGTCTATGTCGACGGACGCCTGTTCACCACTCTCAAGGGCGATCGCATCGTCGCAGAGTTCATCGGAATTCTCGATGACTACGTGGATTCGCACTACGCCGCAAAAGAAACGCTGAAGGAAGAAGTTCCCGCCAAGGCCTGAGAAATTGATGATTTTTGATTGCTGATTCGAAAATAACTACGTGCGTCCGGCTTTCCAATCAACAATCAAAAATCATCAATCATCAATTTTTTCTACGCTACTGCCCCGTCAACAAAAACACCGGATTCTGCAGCGGTGGTTCACCATTCCCTGGAGCGGCTGCTGCGCTGAATGGAGCCGGCAGAGCGGTCACCAGCGTGTCGGGCGTATTTACACCCGTAGCGATCGTGTTGGGCACGGTCGCGACCACTGCCACCGTACCACCATCGCACATGCTGGCGTAGACACGGCTGCTATCGGTTGACGCGGCCGCAGACATACGAAAGCGAGACGAGGCGGGAGTATATGGGAAAACCGGCGCGCAGAATGCCGCCGGTGCCAGGGCGAAGGGCTGCGTTGTCGCTCCCGGGGGCAACAATGGAAAGATACTGGTTTTCACGGTCAACGTTGCCGCGTCGAACACCGTGAGTTGTGGAATCACGCATCCCGCAACCGTGACAGTCGGGTCAGGGCACGGCGACCCAGGCGCTGCCGTGATATAGCTCGCCACGTAGAATCGCGTACCATCCAGCAAAGCCGCCACCGATACGGGCATCACTGAACTGTAAGAGCATCCGCCTGCGCCACAAGGTGCGGCGTTAGCGGGAATCGCTGGCGCCGGAACCTTGACCGCACCGGTCGCGCTGCCCATCGGTGTTGGCGGGTCCGTGGTCGCGTCGAAAACATAAACGGTCCCGGCATTGGGATTAGTCACATACAACCGGTTGCGGCTTTTGTCGTAAACCACGAAGTTCGCCCCGGCGCCCACCGACTGCGGCGATCCCGGAATGATCGCGTTTGTGTCGGTTCGAATCGTGTACAGTTGCCCGTCGCCCTGCGTCACGATATACAAACGCTGGCTATCGGGGCGTACAGCCGCCCAAGCCGGGGCGTTGCCCACCGGAATCGTGGCCATGGTGGCCAAGTCCTGGGGAGAAAGATCGGCCACCGTATTAGTGCCCTGGTTGAGCACGTAAAGGTTCACTGCATCAGCCGTCTCCAGCATCGCAACCGGATGTGCGCCAGCGGGAAGATACCGGATGTTGGTGATGTTATCCTCCGCAGGATTGAGAAGCGCGACAGAGTCGGTGCTGGTGAAATTGCACTTCGGGTCGTTTTCAACTCCGTAATTGGCCACATACACGCTGTTATTTTGCGAAGTGGCGACAAAATCCGGCAGGTAAGAGCAGATAAAAGATCCGGTATTGTTCGGCAGCGAGAACGTCGTCAGCGTGCCCAGCCCCGTCGCGACGGACCCGCCACTGGCCGGACTAAACGCAGTTACTACGTCGGTGTCTCCCTGGAATAGACTTCCCGCGCTGGCTACAAAAACTCGCGAATTGTTGGGCAGGACGGCGGCGTGTGTGGGATTCACACCCATGTTGGCCTGGCCGATATCGGTATCTCCCGACACGTCGATCTGCAAAGCCGTGCCCTGATTAAACGGCACGTTTGCGCTGATGCCAAAAACCTCGCGGAAGTTCGCCGGGTTCGGCGGAGTGATGCTGATGGGAATCACTACCGGGCGATAGACTTGACCGCAAGAAAGTTCCAGCCAAGTTGCGAGCGCGACCGCTGCCACCCAGCCCACACGTCGAAAACTCATCGGCACCCCGAAGAAGAATTTATGTTCTCGATTGATTACGACAGAAGCGATTATTGTAACGATTGCAGGCCGTCCGCGCTAGGGAGCGGCGCCCGGATTCCGGCCGCCAGCTGTCAGCTTGCAGCTGTCAGCCATCCGCTAGACGCTCAGATGCTGAGAGCTTGGTCGAAGTTGGATGAGACTGCGGTAGTCACTCTGAACTGAAGAGTAGAAAAACGAGTGGGCGGCATCCTGAACAGAGCGTTCGTCAGGCGAGATGAAAGCCTGCTTTGAGCGAGGTTGAAGGGATCTCGCGTGCAGATGCACTGCACTCCGAACCGGAAGCCGGAAGCCCTAACCCCGACGCCGTCGACCTTTGCCTGTAGCGGCTGCCGGAACCTCTTCGGTCTTGGCGGTCGCAGCCGGTTTCTTCTTGCCTTCCATCTGCGCCAGGCTCTGCTTCAACGCGGCCATCAAGTCCACTACCGGAGCCAGTTTCTTCGGCTTCTCCACGGCGGCGACTTCCCCACCCTCGAGCTTGGCCTCAATCAGCTTCTTCAAATTTTCCTGGAACGTGTCTTTGTATTTCTCGGGATCCCACTCATCCGCGAGCGCCTCGATCAACTGGTGTGCCACTTTCACTTCAGCTTCTTTCAACTCCACGTCGGGAGCGCCGAAGCCTTCCACCTTGCGCACCTCTTCCGCGTAGTACATCGTATGCAGCATGAGTCCGCCTTCATGTGGGCGCAGAAACACGGTGTATTCGCGGTTGTGCATGGTGATCTTGGCGATGGCAACGTATTCACTCTCTTCCAACGCCTTGGTCAGCAGCGCGTACGGACGCCGTCCCGCCTCTTCGGGCATCATGTAATACGAGGATTCGAAATACACGGGATCGACTTCGGATTCCTTCACGAATTCGAGGATCTCCATGGTCTTGGCCGTCTGCGGCTCGATCTTCTTGATCTCCTCGGGCTCGATGACGATGTATTCGTCTTTGCGAAACTCGTAGCCTTTCACGATCTCGCTGCGATCGACCACGGCATTTTCTAGCGGACAGATGTACTGCTGCTTCACCCGCTGCTTGTCGGGGCGGTGCAGCATGTTAAACGAAATACCGCTGCTGCGGGCGCCGGAAAACAGACGCACCGGCATGGAAATGAGTCCGAAAGTTAAGTGTCCAGACCAGACCGACGATGGCATAGTTTTTTCCTCGCAACCGTCGCCTCAGGCTGCAACGGCTGTCAGCGTCAGGGACGGAGTAGCTAAACTGAACAGCACCCAGAGTTTAGCCCAGAACACACTTTGGATGCATCAAAATGGCGGCATGGAGAACCGATTTTCAAAGCCGGAGGAAATGGGGTCACCCCATGTGGGGCACTAGCCCTTGTAGTTAACCGAGTAGGTTCGCTATGAGTTTGCAGAAACGAGTCCGCATTCAAGATTCCGTGAAGCGCTGCTCTCCGCTCTCTCATCTGTAATCCAACCCTGCAGAATGGAGACACCATGACTGACCTGCGTTACCCCATCGGCAAATTTCATTTCGATGGCCCACTCAGTGAAGAGCAGAAGAAAACGCTCTTGAACGAAATTGCAGGCGCCCCTGCTAACGTGCGCGCGGCGGTCAGGGGGCTATCCGAAGCTCAGTTCGAGACGCCGTATCGACCCGGAGGATGGACGGTCCGCCAGGTTGTTCATCATGTACCCGACAGCCATTTGAATTCCTACGTGCGGTTCAAGTTGGCCCTCACCGAAGAGGAACCGACTATCAAGCCCTACGCAGAAGATCGCTGGGCGGAACTCGCCGATACGAAATCAACCCCAATTGAAGTTTCGCTGACGCTGCTGGACTCGTTGCACGATCGCTGGGTGCGGTTGCTGGGGTCTCTCACGCCCGAGCAGTGGAAGCGTACGTTCCGCCATCCCGATTTAGGTTCCATGACTCTGGAGAAGACGCTCGCCCTCTACGCCTGGCACGGGCGCCACCACGTAGCCCACATCACAGCTCTGCGGCAACGCGAGGGCTGGTAGAGAGCTATGGTTTTTTATTCTCTGGGTCTGTCATTCCGAACGAGGCGCGGAATCTGCTTTTTTCTCAGGTGCGATCAAAAGCCCGGCGTTCTTACGTGATTCCCGCCTTCCACAACAAATAACTGGTCGCTTCGCGCAGCACCGCAACTTCCCGTTGCCACGTCGTTCGCGGCCGCGACTCCGGGCGTGGCGCAACGTAGACGCGTGCCACCCCCTCGTGCTCCAACAGTTTGCGAATCCGAAAAACGTGGTAGGCATCGCTGACCGCGACGCAACTTCGCAGGCCATTTGCCCTCATGATCACGGCCACGCGCACGGCGGACTCCGACGTGTCGCTCCCCTGCGTCTCCGCAATTACGCTTCGTTCAGGAACCCCGTGGCGCACCAGATAATCACGGCCAACCCCGCCCTCACTAAAACTTGGATCGGCGGCAGCACCGCCGGTAGTGATGATGACGGGGGCTACGCCGCGCGCAAACAACTCGAGCGCGTGATCCAGTCGCGCCCTTAATACGGGAGACGGGCGTCCCGCGTACTCCGCCGCACCGAAGACAACAATCGCATCCGCGGGGCGGATTTCCTGAAGAGAAGCGGTATGCACGACGCGCACTGCGGTAACCGCCAACACCACCAGTCCGGCTACTGCAGCCAAAATCAACAGAAGCCACCAGCGTGATAGCGAATGCTGGTTGGCGCCCTGCTCGGTCATTCTTCCGCCTTCATCCTTGGGGATTCATCCTTGCGCGAAGAAGTTGGAAATTTCGTCGGAGGGGATAGCTCCTTCACGAATGATGCGCCAGCGCGCCACTTCATCACTGAGATCGATGATGGTCGAGGCCACGTCCCTCGGAGAATCGCCGCCGTCGACAATGATGTTGAGGCGGCCCTTGAGCTGGTCGCGCACCTGTTCCGCGCTGGTACATTCCGAAGCGCCGCTCAGGTTGGCAGAAGTCGCAGTGATCGGGATCGCCGCCGCCGTCACCACGGCCCGCGGGATTTTTGCATTGGGCACGCGCAGTGCGACGTTGCCGGTGTTGGCCGTAACTTTGAGCGGCAGGCGCGACCCTGCTTTGACGATAATGGTCAGCGGCCCGGGCCAGAATTTCCGAGCCAGCGCATAGAATTCTTCGGGCAGTGGCTTCGCCAGCTCCTCGGCCTGATCAGTGCTTTCAATCAGCAGCGACAACGGCTTGTGGCGCGAACGCGTCTTGATGTCATAAACGCGCTCTACCGCGCGCAAGTTGAACGGATCTGCAGCCAGGCCGTAAAAAGTATCGGTCGGCATGCCCAGCACCTCGCCGGAACGGATCTGATCGGCGGCATACTTCACCAGGGACACTTCAGGAGTTTCGCTATTAATTTTTACGATCTCGACGCGCACGGGCGTTCCCTTCTCCGCTGCTACAGGCTCGATTTATTTTGAATGCGAAACCTACCATAATACGGCAAAATGCCGCAACCTGAAGGGGCAGCGTATCATGCAGTCACCGTCCATGACTCGAACCTCAGAACCAGCGCCCCGCGCCGCCCAGCACCGGCTGCGCCGCATCGAAGGCCGCCACAACACCGTGGTCAAGGAACTGCGGCAGGCCTTTGCGCACGCCGAATGTACCGAGGATGGCGACTGCGCCATCGAGGGCCTGCGCATTGTGGAAGAAGCCATACGGAGCGGGCTACGCTTTCGCGCCGTGCTCTTCAAGGAATCGGCGCAAAATCTGGCGGAACGACTGCTGCCCCAGATCGGCGCCCACGTCGACACCCTGCTGCTTCCCGACAAACTTTTTGACGCCGCCGTTCCCAGCGAAACGCCACAGGGAGTGGCCGCGCTGGTCCGTCTGAAAGAATTCTCTCTGACCGACATCCTCGAGCGGCTGCAGGTGGGTCCAATCGTCGTTCTCGCGGGCCTGCAGGACCCTGGGAATCTAGGAACAATCCTGCGCTCCGCCGAAGCCTTCGGTAGCGCAGGCGTAGTGCTGGGCGAAGGCACAGTCAGTCCGTTCAATTCGAAGGTGATTCGCGCCTCGGCGGGATCGATCTTCCGCCTGCCAGTCATTATTGGGAAGAACGCGGGAGGTTTGGAGGAGACTTCGGCCAAGTTGCGCGCGCAGAACGTGCGCTTGATCGCAACGTCGTCGCACAAAGGCACGCCACTCGATCAGGCAAAGCTCACCGGGCCGATGGCCGTTCTCATTGGCAGTGAGGGCGCAGGCTTGTCGCGCACTGTGCTGGCACAAGCTGATGAGCTAGTCGCAATCCCGCACACGGCGCAGGTCGAGTCTCTAAATGCCGGCGTCGCCGGCAGTATCGTGCTCTATGAGGCCGCACGGCAGAGACGCACTTCGTAACGCCGCCGTCCCGGCGGCTGTCGCGAGGACGTCTCGTCCCGCGAGTGCAAGGATGCCCCTTCGTCAGGCTCAGGGGGGCTCTCGCGACCGCCGGCGAGACGCCAGCGCTACAAATGTTAGTGGACCTTTTAGGAAGGGCACGGCTTCAGCCGTGCCGGTAGACGTGTGAAAATGCGCGGGCTTTAGCCCCTGCGGGTCGCTTTCCGCGCGGAAGACTCTACGCCAGCCCGCCGCCGTCCACCACCAGCGCCGCACCCGTAATCCAACTCGCCATCGGACTCACCAGAAATAAAACGGCATTCGCAACATCATCCGGCGTACCGACGCGGCCCAGCGGGCGATTCGCAGCTTCCCGCATAAAAGCCTGCGCGTCCTCGCCCAGCTGCGCGCATTCGCTGCGCAACATGGGAGTATCCACATCGCCGGGGCAAACGCAGTTCACGCGAATATTATTCTTGCCGTGGTCGATGGCCATCGCTCGTGTCAGGTTCACGGCCCCGCCTTTCGCCGCGCAGTAAGCCGCGGCCCGCGGCCCTCCCTTCAGCGACCATCCTGAACCGATGTTCACGATGCTGCCTCCACCGCCGCGAATCATGTGTGGCACGACTTCCCGAGACAGCACATAGATTCCCTTCAGCGTCACATCGAGCGCCCGATCCCATTCGTCCTCGGTGAGTTCGACAATATCTTTGCGAATCGCGATGCCGGCGCAGTTGCAGAGAATGTCGATCTTCCCCGATCGTTGGATTACGGTCTCAACGGCGCGTCGGCATTCGGCGACGCTACGAACGTCACAGTTCAGAAAAACCGCCGCGCCTCCGTCGGCTTCGATTTTGGCAGCGGACTTCCGCCCTTTGATGTCGTCGATGTCGAGGAGGGCAACGAACGCTCCCATCTCAGCCAACCGAATCGAAGTCCCAAGTCCGATCCCAGACGCCGCCCCAGTAACGATCGCAACTTTCTCCTCGAGAGATAAAAACTCGCTCGCCCGTTCTGCGATCTTGCTCGATTGCCGCTTCATCGCAATGCGCCAGCCACTGAATCCAGCGCCTTCCCGGCCGCCTGCAGTGTGAAATCCACATCCTCATCGGTGTGGGCCAGTGTCACGATTGAATGTAACGCTGCCGATGGCGACGCGTACACTCCAAACGGAAACAGCGACAGCACAAACTTCTGGAATGCCGCGCGGTCCACAAATTGGCAAAACTCGCGGTAGTCGCGGATCGCAGGCTGCTCGGTAAACATCAACTGAAACATCGGCCCAACATTCTGCACGATCACCGCGCGCCCCTTCTTCCTGAACAACTCTCTGTACCCCGTGCACAGCCGCTCCGCAATGCGCCACGTGTGCCGGAAGGAAGCGTTATTGTCTCGCGTAAGTACGCGGAGGGTGGCCCTCGCGGCAAACATTCCAATGCGCGATCCGTTGTGCGTGCCGTAGTGCAGTACGCCGCCCCATTGCAGCGCGTCCATGATTTCGGCGCGGCCCACAAGCGCGGCCACCGGCAAGCCGCATCCCAGCGCTTTGCCGAAGGTCAACAAGTCAGGCGACAGCTTGTAATATTCCTGGCAGCCGCCGGGAGCGATGCGGAATCCCGTTACCGTCTCATCGAGAATAAAAAGAATTCCGTTGGCCCGTGCCAGTTCTTGCAGACCTTGCAGATATCCTTCCGCCGGAGGAATCACGCCCATGTTCGCCATGATGCCTTCGGTGATGATCGCCGCAATCTGTCCGGGATAATTTTCAACCGTGCGCTGCAGCGCGTGCAGATCGTTCCAGGGCACAACAATCGTGTCGTCGAGTGCGCTGCGATTTAAACCGGAACTGTCCGGAATTTTGACGGGATCGCTGCGCAAGCCAAGAGCACTCAGCGGCAGCACGTTCGAACTGACCAGCAAGTCGTCGTGCCAGCCGTGGTAGTGTCCTTCGAACTTCAGAATCTTCGGCCGCCCGGTCACACCGCGCGCCAGGCGAATTGCCGCCATCACCGCCTCAGTACCCGTATTCGCAAATCGCACGCGCTCGGCATTCGGAACCATGCGTTGCAGCATCTCCGCAACTTCCAACTCAACCGGGGTCGCGGTCGCAAAGTGCGCTCCCGTACTAGCAGCTTCGTTGATCGCCTCCACAATCTCTGGATGCGCGTGGCCCAGTGGCAGCGCGCCAAAAGCCATCATCCAGTCGATGTACTCGTTGCCGTCGACATCGTAAATACGCGAGCCGCGCCCGCGCTCCATGAAGATGGGATACTTGCCGAAGTTTGCCGGCCCTCGCGACGACGAACTGCTGGCCTCAATGAGGACGCCCAGCGTGCGGTCGTAAACCTGCCGAGACTTCTCCGTGCTGAAACCCAATCAAACCTCCCAACCCGTAGCGCCGGCATCCTGCCGGTTGTCGCGAGAGCCTGCCCTGAGCCTGCCGAAGGGGCGTCCCGCCCTCGCTGTGGCGGCGAGGACGCCGCCACGACAGCCGCCGGGACGGCGGCGCTACTTGCGACTTGCTATGGTACAGCACAGCCCCCGCCAGACGCGCCTCAAGCCCACTCCAGCAAGTAACTGTTACGAAATTCAGTCTGCAATTTCCAAGTCCCCCACCATTCTTACTCTGCATGGACGCCCGCCTCGAACATCCCCCGGAGCAAGCCATGCATCCCCCGAGTAGTGCCCATGAGGTCTGCCCATGAAACACTCAATTCGCGCCGTCGTTTCGCAACTCAGACGCTTCGTTCTGACACCGTTTGTTCTCTGTCTCGCTGCCGCTTCCATCTGTTGGGGAGCTGCACCTCAAGCGCAAGAAAAACCGACCGAACCTCCCCACATCGCCGGATGGGTCGTGATTCCGGTAGACGAATACCGCGTGCTGCGGGCGAAAGCGTATCCGGTCGAACACGATCCCGAACCGCCTCCGCTCGACGCCACGCTCACGCGGGTTGACTACGACCTGCACGTTGCCGGCGATCTCGCTGCAGGCCGCGCGACGCTGACCGTCGACGTACTGAAAGACGGGTGGGTGCGCGTCCCCGTTCCTGCAGGCTTGCTGGTACGCGAAGCGCGGCTTGATGGCAAGCCCATATCGCTTGTGCCGGGCGCGCCGGGCAAAGCCGCAACGCATCTTTGCGCCCTGCTCTCACACGCCGGTCGCTTCGAACTGCTGCTTGATGTGGACGTGCCGGTCACATCGTCAGCGGGTGACGAAAGCATTGCCCTGCCCTCCACGGAATCGGGCGTGACCCGAGCGTCGGTTGTGCTTCCGCAGCAAAGCATCGATTTGAAGATCGGCGGCGGACTACTCTCCGACAAATCGGAAAACTCCGGCGAAACCAAGTGGCTCGCCTATGCCCGCGGCAACGAAGCCCTGACTTTCACCTGGCGTAAGAAGACGCAAGATCACCACGTCGAACTCCCGCTGCGGCTACGGGGATCCCTGACGCAGCTGACCAGCCTGGGGGAAGACTCAACAACGATTTATGCGGAAGCGAACTTCGAGATCGTGCAGGGAGCGGCTCGCGAGGTGCGTATCCAGCTGCCAGAAAAAGTAACGATCAATTATGTCTTCGGCGCAATGGTCGCCGATTGGGAGATGAAAAACGGCGAGCTCGACGTCAGCTTCCTGGAGCCAGTCGAGCACAGCGCACGCTTCGTCATCAACGGCGAGACTCGCCTTCCACGCGACGGGATCATCGACATTCCGCTGCTGCGACTGCTGAACACGGAACGCGATACTGGCGGCGTAGCGGTTGAAATTTTAGGAGCCGGCGAAATTAAAGATCAGAAAGCCCAAGGTCTTGAGGATGCCGACGCCACCGATCTCGGTGAAATGGTCGCCAACCGCCAATCGCCGGCGCTGGTAGCGTTTCGTGCCCGTTCGGGAGAAGCGGGCGCGACGCGCTCCTTAAGCGTTAACGTCGCGCGCTACGACCAGCAGGCGGTTCTCATGGCCAACGTCGAAGAGGCCCGCTACCAAGTGCTGATGAGCGCCGATGGCAAGGAGTTAGTGCAGGCGCGTTACGCGGTTCGCAACAACCAGAGGAACTTTGTGAAAGTTACGCTACCCACGGGAGCAACAGTGTGGAGCGTTACGTTGGCAGGACGGCCGATTCGTCCGGGCCAGTCGCCCGATGGAAGCCTGCTGTTGCCGCTGGAAAAATCGCGCGGCGGTGACGACGCGCCCGCATTCGCGGTTGAAATTCTGTATCTCACCAGAGCGACGGCTTGGAACGATAAAGGCCGCGAGAAGGTAACGCTGCCGGCGCTCGATCTGCCAATCTCCCGCACCGGCCTGTTGCTGTACTATCCGCCGCTGTTCCGCGTTTCAGCAGAACCCGGAACATTTCACACGCAGGAATATCAGAATCCAGTGTCCGCGGTGCTGGAACCGCCTAGTGGAACCGGGGGAATAGTAACGAAAGCAGCGACTGGGCCCGTCGACACGCGACGAAACTTCGACCGACTCGAAAACTACGCCCAACTGCAAGCCAGCGACAGCAAGGAAAAGAAGGATGCCACCCAGGCTCTTCTCGACTCCTTCAAGGCGAAATCGTCCGCCGGAAAAGTAACCGGCATTCTGCCGATCAATGTCTCGTTCCCCGCGTTTGGTCCGTCGATTTTCCTGGTTTCCGAGCTCACCAGCGAGAATCAGTTTCCCGCCGCAGAGTTCAACTTTCAGCGTGACAAAAAGGGAGGTGTGCGATGAAAAACATGTTTGTGGTGTTGTTACTTTGCTGCATGTGCGCGGCTGAAGAGAAATCAACGCTGCCCTTGCCCGATCCGGGCAATGTGACGCTGACCCTCGACGAATACAACAAGCTGGTCGAACTTGCGGCGAAGCCTACTAAGCATCCGGAAATCGCACCTCTTCCCTATTCCGTCAAACATGCCGACATGGCGTTGCACATCGAAAATGACGGCGTGCGCGGAACCGTGCAACTCGAAGGAGAAGTTTTCCGTAAAGGCGTGAGCAAGGTTCCGCTGACCACCGGAATGACGGTTCTCGATGCACACCAAAACGGCAAGGGAGTCGCTCTGCTGCAGGAGAACGGAACGCACACGGCGCTGCTACCGGGACCGGGCGAATTTTCCATCGCACTCGACACCGGCCTCCCGCTGAGAATCGAAGCCGGACGCGCTTCCTTCAGCCTGCCAGTTCCGGCCGCGGGCAGCGTGCAGCTCGCGCTGGTGATTCCCGGTGACCACACCTTCGCGAACATCAGCCCCGGCATCATTACCAGCCGCAAATCTCAGAATGGACATACCGCGATCGAAGCCACGCTCGTGCCAGGGCAGCCCGCCAACATCTGGTGGCAGACCCGTGAAACCGTTGCTCCAACCGTCCCTCGTGAAGTGCGGTTCCTCTCCGACGCCAAGACGCTGGTCTCGGTAAGCGAGGCAGAGATGCGCGTAGCCGTGCTCGCCGACATCACGGTGGTGCAGGGCGAGCCTTCGCAATTCCAGGTTGAACTCCCCGCGGGATACGAAGTCACGGGAGTGACCGGCGCCACGCTCGATTCCACCGAAACTCAATCTGGGGTTTTAACGCTGAAGGTAAATGCGCCCGCGCAACGCAGCCAGCAATTCCTCATCTCTATGGAGCGCTCCATCAACGGCGCCAAGGCCGATGCCCCATTCCTCACGTTTAAGGGAGCACAACGCGAGACCGGAGAGGTGCTGGTCGAGGGCGCTGGGGCCATGGAACTGACCACGACCGAGGGTGGTGGCCTGAAACGCATGGACGTGAAAGAAGCGAGCCCCTATCTGCGTTCACTTGCGCACTATCCACCACAAGCGGCATTCCGCTATCACAAGCAACCTGCCGAGGATCCGACACTGGCTCTGCAATGGGTGCGCTTCCCGGACGGCAGTGTGCTCGCAGCAGAGGCCGAAAGCGCGGTCATCACCACGCTGGTCACTTCCGAGGGCAAGTCGCTGACCGAAGTGAAGCTGATCGTCAAAAACCAGGCGCAACCGTTCCTGAAAGTCGCGCTGCCCGCGGGTGTTACCATCCTATCGGCAGACGTTGGCGGCGAGCGGGTGAAGCCGGTGCAAGGTCCCGACGGAAGCCGCGTGCCCCTCTTGCGTCCCGGATTTCGTCCCACCGATTCGTATGTCGTCTCGTTCGTATTCATGCATTCGGGCGCACCCTTCGCGAAGAAAGGCGGCGCCGATCTCAGTCTTCCCAGCATGGACATTCCCATCAGCCTGTTGAATTGGGAAGTCTTCCTGCCCGAGCAATACAAGGTGAAGGATTTCGGAGGCGACGTGATTGCCGCCGATCGTGTACCTCCGGCTTTTCGCGCCGATACGGTTTCCTATCCGTACGAAGGAAGCCGAGAAGAGCAACTCGCCAGTCAGGTCAGCATGGGCGCGCTGCTTCCCGGACAACTGGGCGGCATTCTTGCGGATCAGAGTGGCGCAGTCATTCCCAACGCGCGCATCACAGTGACGCAGCCCGATAATGGGTTTTCCATGTCAACCGTTACCGATCAGATGGGCCGCTGGGTTGTGTCCAACCTGCGCACAGGAAGAATAAAAATCACGGCCGCCTCTCCTGGCTTCAAGACCGCAGTGCGCGACGCAGTTTACGATGCCGAACGTCCCTCGACCTACAGCTTTGCCCTCGGCATCGGCAATGTCGCAGAGACTGTAACTGTCACCGCAGAAGCGCCGGCGCTGAATGGCCGCGATTACACGGAACTGAAACAGCTCTCGAAAAACTCGACTCAGCAAAATGCCTCCGCCAACGTAGTCAACTTGCAGCGCAAGGTTGCGGGCGTGTTGCCGGTAGCCATCGACGTGCCGCGCACCGGCAGTTCGTTCAGTTTCGTCCGGCCACTCGTATTGAATGAAGAGACGAAGGTGACTTTCAGCTACAAAAGCAGGTGAAAAAACCAGTGGCTAGTGGGCAGTGGTTAGTGATCAGTCAAAAACAGCAATGCTGATTTTACTGATCACTGGCCACTAGCCACTGGCCACTGGTCTCTGCCCACTGGTCCCTGTCCACCCGCCATCGCCGCGGCGAACCTCCGCGTGTTTACCCGTTTTTTAACAATGGCATAGAATGTTCGTTCGCGGGTAGCGGAGCATGAGTAATCCTGGGCTTTGGAAAACGTGGGCAGGCCGAACGGTCGACGGAAAATTTCCGCTTCGACAGTGGCTGGGCGGCTCTGATCACAGCGCCGTCTTTCTCACCGAGAGGCCCGGACAGCCATCCTCCAAGGCCGCGATCAAGCTGATCTCCGCCGACGGCCCTCAGGCCGAGCGCCAGCTTTCGCATTGGGCCGCCGCCGCCCAGCTTTCTCATCCTCACCTCATTCGCATTTACGAATCGGGCCGCTTCCGCTTCGACGGTGCGCCGTTCCTCTACGTTGTCATGGAATGTGCCGAGGAAGATCTATCCCAGATTCTCCCTCAGCGGCCGCTGGCGCACGCCGAAGTCACGGAACTGCTGCCCCCAGTCCTGGACGCGCTGTCTTACCTGCATAGCAAGGGATTCGTGCATGGACGCATCAAGCCCTCCAACGTGCTGGCCAGCGGCGATCAATTGAAGCTCTCCACCGATCAAATCATTCCGATCACGGAGTCGAATTCCGGGTTCAGGCGGCGTGACGCTTACGATGCGCCCGAAACGGCGGCGGGAATCATCTCGCCCGCGGGCGACGTTTGGTCGGTCGGCGTCACTCTGGTCGCTGCTCTCACGCAGAACGTTGCTTTCGTCGATGATGCGTCGCCTGCCGGCCGTGATGTGCCGGGGACTGTTCCCGAACCGTTCCGCGGCATCGCGCGCGAGTGTCTGCATCTTGACCCAAAGCGGCGCTGCTCCATCGCCGAGATCCAAGCGCGGCTGCAGCCTGCGGCGCGCTCTGTTCCCGTCGCGCCACCACTACCTCCGCCTCCACCCAGTCCCGTAAAACGCGGCCCCATCGCCGCTGCCCTGCTGATTATTGCCGTGGTAGTCGCGCTGATCGTGTTCTTTTCGCGCGGCAAGAGTGGAACTGCGCCCGCCACCACGACCGAGCAAACCGCGCCTCAAGCTAAGCCTCAGACCGCATCGCAACCTCCACCCACACCTAAGCCCAACCCGGCAGTTCAAGAGCCAGCGCGAACTCCGAGGCGACCCGTGGCCTCCGAAGAGGGAGTCGCCCACCAGGTGATCCCCGACGTTTCTCAGAACTCGCGCAACACCATCCATGGGACCATCAAGGTGACTGCGCGAGTCGAAGTGAATCCATCGGGCAAAGTTACAGCGGCGAGGTTGAAAACTCCGGGACCGAGCCGATACTTCGCCAGTTTGGCTCTGAAAGCGGCGCAGCGCTGGGAATTCGCTCCTCAGCCTTCCCCCAGCACGTGGCTCATCCAGTTTCGCTTCAAGCGAAGCGGAATCCAAGCATCAGCCGAACCGGTAACCCGCTAGCGCTTGTCCGCCTGCTGCAACTTCCACACGATCTGCCTCACCATTCCCAGCAGCAGTTTGGCGTCGTAGGCTTCCATCCGGAAACGCAGGATCAGCCGCCGGGCTTTCTTCTCAAACATGGCGTCTGTCCCCGGTTTCACGTAGCCGCTCATTCGCAGCGCCTCGAGCAATCCCTCCGTGATCTGCTCGCACGCGCCCGCGCTGGCGGGTTCGAATTCTTCGGCCGACGGCGTCACCGAAGTGTCCCGCGCCAACTCATAGAGGCAAACCGCGACTGCCTGCCCCAAATTCATGGAAATGTTTTGCTGGCTCGTAGGAATGTTCAGTAACCAGTGACAGTGGCTGAAGTCTTTGTTGGTAAGACCAATTTTTTCCGAGCCGAACAGCAACGCGACTCGTTCAGTCTGAAGTTGAGTCCACACTGTTTGACCGGCGGCCTCGTCCAGCCGCCGCACCGGCTGGGCCAACACCCGATTGCGCACCGCGGTCGTTCCCACGACCAGAGCGCAGTCCGCGACGGCTTCGGCAACCGTCTTGAACTCTTCTGCCTCCTGAAGCAACTCTGACGCACCGACCGCGGATCGCGCTTCCCGAAAGCCCGCCGCGTAAGGATTTACCAGCCGCAACCGGTGAGCTCCGAAATTGCTCATGGCACGAGCGGCGGCCCCAATGTTCAAAGGGTTGCGTGGGCGCACCAACACCACCACAAGACGGTCTAGTTTCGTTTGGCCAGGCAAGGGCTCAATTTTACGACAGGACGATTCGCTCCCAGCGCTCGGCATGCGGTCGGAATCCCCCGCTCAATACCAGCCCGCCTATGCAAGTCGATTTCCGCGGCGACAATTGACCCCGATTTGAAGTTGTAAAAAGAATGTCAAAAGAAGCATTTAAATGGGCAAATCAGTCGTCAAATCATTGTAAGCTTCAGAGGTCGATCTACTTCCGGGAGTTAGTTTGGGCCCGGAGGTTTTTCCCTCGGACAGGACAAACTATTTATGGGGAATCTTGCTATTCCGCTCAGCGCTGCACGAGCAGTCAACCCGCCCACGTCCGCCAAGCCTGCCGGTCGCATCCTGGTCGTGGAAGACGACCCGGCGGTCCAAAAGGCTCTTCGTCGGTTGTTTGAAACCGAGGGCTACGCAGTCGAAATCCAGTCCGACGGTCGTTCCGCCCTCGACAGCTTCCAGGCTGCGCCGCCAGCCGCGATCGTCCTCGACCTTCGTCTCCCTAAGGTTTCCGGCCGCGACGTATGCAAAGAGGTCAAGGCGCTGGCCCCGACCCTTCCCATCGTCGTCCTGAGCGCGGCGAGCGATGTCTCCGACAAGGTCTTGTTGCTCGAACTAGGCGCGGACGACTACGTGACCAAGCCTTTCAGTCCTCGGGAACTCCTAGCGCGCGTCCGGGCCGCACTTCGCCACACTGCCCGCACTCCCGACGTTCAGTTGGTCAACTTTGATGGCATCACCGCCGACTTCAAGAAGATGGAAGTCAAGCGCGATGGCAATGTTGTCGTTTTGACCGCCCAGGAATTCAAGACCTTCCAATTCCTGGTGCAGAACGCCGACCGGGTTATCAGCCGCGACGAACTGCTCAACGAAGTCTGGGGCTACCAGAACTATCCGTCCACCCGTACCGTCGACAACCACATACTCAAACTTCGCCAGAAACTGGAGAAAGACCCGTCCAGCCCCGTACACTTCCGCACCGTACATGGCATGGGGTACAAGTTCGTTCGCTGATTCTCGTGAAGCCGTCTACTGAACCCGTGGCCCATCGTGCTGCGCCAGAACCCAGCGCTGCGACTCTGCCTCGCCTGCGCCTGCGAACTCGCTTTTTGCTCTCGATGCTGCTGATTACCGCGGCGCTCACCACCACTAGCCTTCTTCTTGTCCAGCGCAGCATTCGCAACAACGTCCGGCAAAGCATCGCGGTCAATTTGCGCAATTCAGTGGATGCCTTCCAGAACTTCCAGCATGAACGCGAAACCATGCTGACCAATGACGTGGCTCTGCTCGCCGACCTGCCCTATACGCGCGCCATCATGACCAGCGCCCACCCTCTGACCATCCAGGACGCGTCGCAGGATATTTCCCAGATCGCAGCCAGCGATCTTTTTGTGCTGGTCGATCGTAGGGGCCGCGTCGTCGCGCTTCACACCAAGACTCCGGGATTCACTCGGGAGGCTGCCGAAAAATATTTCCATCAATCACTCGACGAAGATCGAGGAGAATCCAGCCACTGGTGGTCGGGAGATCATCACCTCTACCAGACGTTCATCCAGCCCATCTATGCCGGCACTCGAACCGAGGGAACTCTACTCGGGTTCCTGGTAATTGGTTACGAGATCAACGATCGTCTGGCCCGCCAGGTCAGCAAGGTGGCCGGCAGTGAAGTCGCGTTTTCCTGCGGAAACGAAATCGTTGGCACCACCCTGACTCATGCACAGATGCAGGTCGGCAGTGTTAAGGATCTGATTACCGGCTCCGCCCATGACGATCCACGGGACATCGAGATCGGAAGCGAACGCTTCCTAGCCACTTCCCTCGTTCTCTCGGGCTCTCGCCAGGTGCCGGTGCGATTGAGCGTCCTTGGTTCCTACGATCAGGCAACGAAGTTTGTGGCTCAACTCAATCGTTATCTGGTTCTTCTGGGCTTAGCTGCAATTCTGGTGGGAAGCGGCTTGGTATTCTTTATCTCCCATACTTTCACGCGGCCTCTCGGCAGTCTGGTCGCCGGCGTACGCGCACTGGAAGGCGGTGACTTCCACCATCCGCTGGATCGGCGCGGCGGAGATGAAGTAGCGGAATTGACCAGCGCCTTCGACCGCATGCGCGCCAGCCTTCTCAAGACACAGCGCGACCTGCTCGAATCCGAGCAATTGGCCACCATCGGGCGCATGGCCAGTTCCATTTCCCATGATCTCCGCCACTCCCTTGCGGCCATCGTCGCCAACTCGGAATTCCTCGTCGACAGCCATCTCACGACGCCTCAGCGCGAGGAACTCTATCAGGAAGTTCGTTCCGGCGTGAATCTGATGACCGATCTCATCGATTCCCTACTCGAATTCGCCCGCACCCGCGAATCGTTGAGTCCCTCTTACGGCAACGTTTCGGAAACCATCCAGCGGGCCGTACAGGCCGTCCGTTTGCATCCCCGCCATCACAACCGGTCCATCCATGTGGTGTGCGGCGCGCATGTTTCAGGGTGGTTCGACCAGCGCAAACTGGAACGCGCCTTATACAACTTGCTGTTGAATGCTTGTGAAGCGGCTCCGCCAGTGGGCGGCATCGTCGAGGTCACCGCCGCGGAAGGCAACGATTCCATTACTATGTCGGTCGCCGATAACGGTCCCGGCATCGCCGATTCCATCCGCGACAGGCTGTTCCATCCTTTCGTCAGCTACGGCAAGGAGAACGGCACCGGGCTGGGGCTAGCGGTGGTGCAGAAAATCGTGCAAGATCACGGCGGAGAAATTGTTACGGAACGCACGCCCCAGCGCATGACCGTGTTCCGCATCGTGCTGCCTGGGCGCATGCAAGATGCCTCCCGCAGCTCCGACGGGACCAGTGTGGACGTGCCTTCTCTTGTGCCCGCTCAGCGGGATGAAGCCACCCAGAATTCGATTTCGCACCCGGGCCCATAGGCACGCTTCTTTCTCTTCATGTGCCTGACCCCCGGTAGGAGGGACGCTGTGAAGAGTCATAGGACTTCCGCGGTTCGCAGGGCCGCATTGGCGGTTGCCGCCTTTGTTTTCTGCTGCGCGTTCGGCCGCGCGCAGGATTCCCCCGCGACTACCGGCGCCACGACTGACCCGAGCGCCAGCGCAGTGCGCGACTTGCAAGAGCAGGTCCGCCAACTTCGAACTCTGGTGGAGCAGATGCGTGCCGAAAGTGCCGATACGCGAGCTGAAATGCATCAACTGCGCCAGGACCTGCGAGCCACGCGCGCTCTGCTGGATCGGCCTGCGATCTCCACCGGCGCACAGTCCGCGGTGGCCGCGGCACAATCCGCTTCGCTGGAAAATGAATCTGGCGCCGCATCAGGCGCCCCGAACGCGGTTCAGGGTTCAACCCAACTCGAAGAACGCGTCCAGAAGCTGGAAGAAAACACTTCGCTGCTCGGCTCGAAAATCGATGAACAATATCAAACCAAGGTCGAGAGCGCTTCCAAATATCGTGCCCGCCTGCATGGCATCGTTCTGATGAACGCCTTCCGCAATCTCGGCAACTCCGACAATCTGGACTTCCCAGACTATGCCCAGCCAGTCCCGCCGGGCTGGCCCTCTAGCACTCTTGGCGCGACGCTGCGCCAGTCCGAAATCGGTCTCGAAATCTTCGGCCCTAACGTCGCTGGGGCACATACATCCGCCGATGTGCAACTCGATTTCGCCGGAGGATTTCCCGCGACCGGCAACGGCGTCAACTTCGGAATCGCGCGCCTGCAGACCGCCAGTGTGCGCTTCGATTGGGCACACACCTCGGTTGTTGCGGGCCAGGATTCGCTCTTCATCTCGCCGCTCTCCCCCACTTCCTTCGCGTCGCTCGCTACTCCCACGTTCGCCTTCGCCGGAAACCTCTGGGCCTGGACGCCGCAACTCCGCATCGAGCACCGCTTCGCTATCTCCGATCAGCAAACCGTAACCATGCAGGCAGGAATTCTCGACAATCTGGATTGGCAATATCCTTACGGCAACCGGTTCCTTCGCACGCCGCAAGCTGGCGAACTCTCCGGACAGCCTGCCTATGGCTACCGTACGGCCTGGTCGCGTCCAGTGCACGAGCGTCCCCTCAGCTTTGGTGTCGCCGGCTATTACGGCCGCCAGGACTGGACGTGGGACCGTTATGTCGACGCCTGGGCCGGGATGGCCGATTGGCAGATTCCTCTTCTGTCCCGCCTCGCTTTATCCGGTGAGTTTTATCGCGGTCGCGGCATCGGCGGATTGGGCGGCGCCATCGGAACTTCCATCCTGTACGGCGGCGATCCCAGATCGCCGGTCACTCCCATCCGCGGCCTCAACACCGCAGGCGGATGGGCGCAATTGAAATTCCAGGCGACTCCGAAGGTCGAGTTCAATGGCGTATTCGCCGAAGACAACGCCTTTGCCGGCGACGCGCGCGGCTTCGCCACCGATCAGAATAATCTGGGAGAAATTTTTGGACGCAATCGCGGCGCTCTGGCGAATGTGGTTTTTCGCCCTCGCTCCGACCTGCTCCTTTCTGCCGAGCTCAGACGTTTGCGCACCTTTCCCGTCTATAGCAACAGCAGCGTCGTCAATCAGGTCAACCTATCGATAGGAATTCTATTTTGAATTACTTCATCCATCGCGGACGGTTGCTCTTCACCCTGCTGGCACTGTCGGCGTTATGCGCGTCGGCGCAGCAGTCGGCTCTCAAGGCTCGCGTCGAGCTCACCAAAAATGGTCATTCCGTTGCAAACGCGTCGAAAGCGGTCATCTGGTTGACTCCTGTGGGAGGACCGTTCGAGCCGCCCCCGCGCCAGGATCCCTCACACATCCCGCAACTGGTGCAGAAAAACAAGAGCTTCCATCCGTCGCTTCTGGTAATTCCGGTTGGCGGCAAAGTGGAATTTCCCAACCGTGATCCGTTTTTTCACAATGTATTTTCGCTGTTCGAGGGAAAGCGCTTCGATCTGGGCCTGTATGAAAGCGGGACAACACGCTTCGTCCAGTTCGATAAGCCTGGCGTCTCTTTCATCTTTTGCAGTATCCACGCTGAAATGAGTGCCGTAGTGATCGCAGTGGCAACGCCTTACTATGCCACCTCGGACTCTCACGGAGACCTTACGATTCCTGACGTTCCGGCGGGCCGTTACGACCTGCAGATATTTCACAGTTCGGTTGCACCTGACGAACTTCACGCCCTGAGCCGCGAAGTCACAATCGGTCCCGGCGCGACATCGCTGGGGACTTTCAATCTAGCTGAATCAGACCTCGCGCTTGCCCACAAAAACAAATACGGCCGGGACTACGACCGCCCCGAACCGGACAGCCCGGCCTACGCAAGACCGTGAGAATCAACGCGTCAAGATTCCCACGTGGCGAATCGCTTGGCTCAACCGTTAAGCTATTCACCCTAGAAAATCTTTGAACCTTTGCAACTTGGAAACGTTGTAAGAAACAGAGAGGGCGTGCGGTGAGGCACGCCCTTCCCGCCTCTGTTTCTTCACTGCATCGACAACAACTTTTGGTACATCAAGTTGCTGCTTCCCTCAGAGACGTAGCGTCTCCAAGCTTTTTAGTGGTGACCTCCGCTATGTCCTCCGCCGCCAGAATGGCCGCCGCCTCCGCCGCCCGAGTGTCCACCACCTCCGCCGCTGTGACCGCCCCCGCCGCCATAGGAGCGTCCGCCGCCACCGCCACCGGAGTAATGGCCACCACCACTCGGCGCCGAATAGTGTCCGCCTCCGCCGTAACTCGGCGCACCACGCGAGCCACCGTAGCTGGGCGCTCCTCGAGAACCGCCATAGCTCGGAGAACTTGGGGCGCCGCGATATCCTCCGTAGCTCGACGATCCACCGTAGCTCGGAGATGCGCCGCGCGAGCCGCCATACGCAGGGCTCGATGGACGCGAATTTCCGCCGTAGCTGCTGCCATAGGCGGGACTAGACGGGCGCGAGTACCCGCCGTAGCTGCCAGAAGGGGAACGCGCGATCGGCTGCCGCATATCCAACTGCGGGCGGGAAGAGGATGGAGATGATCCACGCCCGTAGCTGCCCGATCCTGCGTTCGAACTGTTGCCGCGCGCACCCATCGAACTTGATGAACTCGGAGCGGTCCGGTTCCAATAGCTGCCGCTGTTGCCGCCGCGGGCCGCAGACGGGTTCGACCCTCCGTAAGATCCGCCGCTATAAGGTCTGCCGCTGTTAGACCCGGCGCTATACGCGCCGCCTCGTGAGGCCTGGCTGCTGGCAGGCGGCGTAAATGGGCGGAATCCACCGTAGCCGGAATAATTCCTCGAGCCGCTACTCGGATAAGCCGAGCCGTTTCTCGAGTTCATATTCGAGGAACCCCTGCTTGCAGAACCCATGTTTGAAGATCCAATGCTCCTGCTCGAATTTGCCGGGTTCGTGGAACGCATGCTGCTATTCGGCGGCGTGAATGACCGGTTTCCATACGATTGCTGGTTGCCGGCGCTGCGCATCGCGGGGTTGTTCGTCGCCCGTCCATTGTTCTGGAAACCGGCGCCCGGTCTTTGCATAGTGCCTCGAGCTGAGGCGAATTGGCCTCCTCCCGAGCGCCCGCCAGCCGGAATCGCGCCGACGTGATTTTGCTGCATCGTTTGCCGCAGGCTTGCAGTCTGCTGCTGGAATGACGCAGGGCGCATCATGTTGCTGCGCGCCGATCCCATGAAATGTTGTGAACCGGTGTTGCGCATCGTAGATGGCGCGGCCGCGCGGCCGCTTGCCGACAAGCTCGCGCGTGAAGGCACCACAGGCAGATTGCCTGCCATCATGCGCGCTCCGCTGATCTGGGCGCGGTTCGCGGCCATCGCTGACAAGCGCCCTGCGCCGAAGCGCTCCGCGTTCACTGCCGACATCGCCCGGCCTATGCGTGCATAATGTAGGTTCGCGATATTCGAGTACCGCATTCCGCCATGCAGCGGCGCGATGCCACCGTAACGTCCATAACCGCCCCAGCGAGCGTCGCCCCAACCACCGCGATCACCGCCAACCCAGCCAAAGCGTCCGCCGTATCCACCCCACCACGGATGGAAATAATCGCATGGACCGATGGGAAGCCAGCCGAAGCCGCCCCAACCGCCAAAGCCAACGCCGAAGCCGAAACCGCCGCCCCAACCAAAGAACGACACGTATGCCGGCGCCCAGAACGGGTTGTAGCCTACATACACCGGACCAGGCCACCATGCCCACGAACTGCCGTATAAGAACCAGCGGCCGTAGTGATAAGGCGCCCAACCCCAAGGCTCGTACCCAACCCACGTCCAGCCGTAGACGGGCTCCCAAACCCAATTGCCGTCGCGATACGGAACCCAGCCATCGGGCTCGTTCGGAACCCATACATCGCCGTAGTCGGGAACGTTCTGCCAATTACCGTAAGCGTCGAGATCCTGCGCACCCGTGTAGCGGCGGTTGGTGTGGTGCCAGGAATTCGCGTTCTCAATCATGTGATCGCGGTCGGCGTTCCAGCGATCCCAATCGTCGCGATCGGGGGCTTGCGAGATCTTGTACTGCGCTTCCTCGCTGTCGCCGCGCACGGTGGCCATTTCTCCGGCGTTGACTTCCGTGCTGCCCTGCGGAGTGGCGACCTGCGCCTGGCCGGAACGTACGATCACGACCGTGTCACCGTCGGGCCGCACTTCGATGCGAAAGACGCCGTCATGATGCGCGGGATGAATAGTGACGTTCGGAGTATCGATCTCGGGTTCGGCCTCGCTGTCTTTCGAAACGCTATAGTCCGCGATACCCTGGGCCAACTGGATCTGGATATTTGTTCTCGTGAGGTTCGCCATGTTGGCCTGCGAATTCGGGCCGAGGCGAAGAATGTTGGCGTAGTCGAGCTGTAGTTCGGTGCGGGCGTTGTCGGCGGTAGAAATCTTGTCGCCAGTCATCACCGGCTGATTCAACGTGGCTGCTGACCAATCTCCGGAATCGCCGCGCTGCGTGGAAACGTCGGCATGAATCAAGCTGATGCGGGCGACGCCCTGATCGGTCTGCGCCGGAGCTTCACCTTCCGGTCCTCCCGGTTGAGCCTCGGTAGGCTGCGCATCGTTCGGCGTGTCATTCGATCCTGCATTCGGACCGGGGGTTTCGCCCGGTTGCGGATATCCCATCTGACCGTTATTCGGCTGAGAATAGTTTGGCTGCTCGCCAATTTCCATGGGCGCGCTGGGCTGGTCCGAGGGCGCGGGAGTTTCGTCGGTCGTTTGCGCCAGGGCACTGATCGAGAGCGCCCCCGAAAGCGCTAAAGCTAATACTGCGAAACTTGATATGAGCCTGTTTTTCATAACCACCTTCTTGCCTACCGAACCTAGCGATATCAATGCGTACGTATGAGAATCCCTCTGTCATGACAGAGGCAACTGCTCTGCCAAAGAGGGTGGGTATCCGGTACTACAACTCGTTTGTTTTCAGCGATCGACGTCAAAGATCGAATGTTGGGTTCTGCGGATTTCTCTCGATTTGGCCGACCTCAGCCAAGAGTGGTGGTTTTCGGCCAGTGCGGCGGCGCGAGGTCGTTTCGGGCCTCGGGCGCGTGAATATCTAGGCTGTGAAAAACCCGCGACACAGCAAAGCCCCGATTATGAATCGGGGCTTGTTGCTGTTACTGCCGAAAGCGGTTTGCCAAACTTCCTCAGGATAGCGCTGGGACGCCAGTAGACAAAAGTCATGAACCACGAAGGACACGAAGTATCACGAAGGAATAGGGGTGTCCACTTTTTTCGATGGGGTCATCCCAACGTTTGGCTGCCCCACCCTTCACGATTTTCGAAGAGTGGACCCTGTGCTGTGCGTTGGTAGTAAAAAGCGAATCCGGTTGTGCCGGCATCCGTAGTGCCCACTCTTCGAAATGCGCGAAGAGTGGGGCAGCCTTATTTTGTGATGATGCCAGCAATAAGAACCATACGTCACGCTTCTTTCTCGGCGGCGTCGTCCGCGATACCGATTTTGGACAGACGGTAGCGCAGCGCGTTGCGGGAGAGACCTAGGAGGCGGGCGGCCTGGCTCTTATTGCCATTGGCGCGGCGCAGGGCTTCCTGCACCATCTCATCTTCCCACTGCTCCAGTGTCATGCCGTCGGGAAGGAATCCGCCGGGACCGTTTGCCGCCTTCGTGGGTCGCGCGTCGATGTGGATGTCGCCTCGGTCAAGAACATTTCCTTTGGCCAACGCGCATGCGCGTTCCACGATGTTCTGCAATTCGCGAACATTTCCGGGCCAATGATAGTTGACGAGAATCTGCATGGCCTCAGGCGTGATGCCTTCGACAGGCTTGCCGGATTCTCCGGTGAAGCGCTTGATGAACAGGTTCACGAGATCGGGGATGTCTTCCTTGCGCTCGCGCAGGGGCGCGATGTCGATGGGGACAACATTCAGCCGGTAGTAAAGATCTTCGCGGAAGGTGCCTTGCTCAAGCGCCTGGCGCAGGTCTTTGTTGGTGGCCGCGATGAGGCGCACGTCGACCTTCAGCGTGCGAGTTCCGCCGAGGCGCTCGAACTCGCGCTCTTGCAGCACGCGTAACAATTTCACTTGAATCGCAGGGGGCACGTCGCCGATCTCGTCGAGGAAGAGCGTTCCTTTATCCGCGAGTTCGAACTTCCCTGGCTTGCTGGCGACAGCTCCGGTGAAGGCTCCTTTTTCGAAGCCGAACAATTCGCTCTCCAGAAGATTTTCAGGAATCGCCGAGCTGTTGATTTTGATAAACGGGCCGGAGGCGCGGCGCGATTTTTCGTGAATGGCGCGCGCGATCAAATCTTTGCCGACGCCGCTTTCGCCGCCCAGAAGCACGGTGGAATTGGTGGGGGCAACGCGTTCCACCGTGGCCAGGACTTCCTGCATTTTGGGACTGCGGGCCACGACGTTGGGATGAGAATAACGCTTGCCCAACGCCTCCCGTAAAGACCGGTTCTCTTCGCGCAGGTTGCGGACGTCCAATTCTTTGTGGATGACCATCCGCATTTCGGTGAGCGAGAACGGCTTCAATACGTAGTCGCTGGCCCCGGCCTTCATGGCGTCGACCGCGGTTTCCACACTGCCGAAGGCAGTCATCACAACGACGGGCAGAGCGGCATTCTGACGCTTGATGCTTTGCAGAAATTCCAGTCCGTTCATGCCGGGGAGTTTGAGGTCGGTGAGGACGAGGTCGATGGAATTTTCGCGCAGCAATTTGAGTCCGGTTTCGGCGTCTTCGGCGGAGAAGGTGGTGAACCCATCGTCGCCGAGATTCAATTCGAGCAGGCGGCGCATTTTGGCCTCATCTTCGACGATCAGAATTGCCGGCATGTTCGCGTTGTCCTCGATGCTGCGCTTCTCACGAGATCACCAGATGAGCCGTCTCTCCCACGGCAGTCTTGTTACTGGCGGCGGGGAGAAATATTACAAAATGGGCGCCTGGGCCTGCTGTGCGTGATTGCTCCGCACCGCTCGCGCCGTCGCCGGCGGGATTGCTCGCAACTTCGATGCGGATTGTGCCGTGATGTCCATCAATAATTTTCGAGACGATGGACAATCCCAGGCCTACGCCGCTTTTCTTGGTGGTCACAAACGGATTGAAGATTTGTTCGCGCAACTCCGGCGGAATGCCCGGGCCGGTGTCGTCGATGCGCAACTCGACGCCCTGCACACGACCGGCATCGCGCATCCACGCCGACGACTTCCGCGCCTGAACGCGCAGCACGCCGCCGCTGGCGCCCATCGCATCGTAGGCGTTTTGTACGAGGTTCACGAATGCCTGCTCGCACAGGCTTTCGTCCAGGGGAACGAGCGGCAGGTCGGGGTCGTATTCTTTCTCGACGCGAATCGGAGCCCGCTTCCACAACTGGGAGACATCGTTCAGAGCGCGGTCGAGGACAATGGTGATATCTCGCGGCGTCAGGTCGGCGTGCAGAGGCCGGGCGAAATCAAGAAAGCGAGTGACCAGCGCGCTGAGACGGTTAGTCTCGGTAGAGATGTACCCGGAGAGTTCCGTCGCCAGCGGATTGGAATCTCCCAGTTTTTGCGTCAACATCTCCGCCGATCCTTTGATCACCCCAAGGGGGTTGCGGATTTCGTGGGCGAGTCCGGCGGAAAGCTGGCCCAGCGCGGCCAGGCGCTCGGAACGGCGCGCCTCGGCCTGCGCCTGCTCCAGGCGGCGGTTGGTTTCGGCGAGAGTCTCTGCCAGTTCCTGGTAGCGCTGCGTCTGGCGTCGGCCCTCAATGACAAAGCGGTTGACTACCATGGCCGCAAGAAAGAAAAAGACGATGCGGATGGCGAGCCGCTCGTAGTCCTCCGGCGCAATTACGAACTCCTGCAACGCAGGATAGAGATAGGAACAATAGGCGGCCGACGCCACCGAGGTCCAGAACAATGTGGCCCAAGGACCGAAGTATTCCGCGGCGGTGACTGCGGGCAAATAGTAGATGGGATAGTAATAGCTGTTGATGGGGATTTCACCGGTGTGATCGATGAGCAGCGTGGCCAGCGCGATTTTGAGCATCACAAGATAGACCGGGCCGCGCTTGGGCATGTGGGCGACCAGCCAACTCTCGTTTAACTGTAGAACGCCAAAAGCAAGGAGGATGAATTGCTTGTGGTACTCGCGCACCGGCGGCAGCAGGGCCAGTGCAGCGAGCAATACCAGCCACAGGATATCCATCCAATTGATCGCGGTGCTCTTGGCTTCGGTCATTGGAGTTGCCGTCATCGCGTGGGGCGCGGCTCTGCTGCTGGGCCGGAAAAGACTACGCCGGGAGAGGTTGTGATTCTCCCGGCGTTGGCTCTATGAGTTGTGTGAGTCCGCAAGCGCATCTCCTGCGAACTTATCACATCGTAATCACCGCGTCAGCGTCAATGCCCTTTCTTAGAGTTGTCCTGTCGCGGCGGCGGTGCGGGGTGCGAGGGCTCGCGCGGCGGCGCTGACGGCTGCTGCTGGTGCCATTGATTGAACTTCTGCTCCTGCTGTTGTTCCTGTTGCTGGTTCCGCTCCTGTACTGGTGGGGTCGGGCGAACCAGCGGATGCGCCTCTTGCGGAGCCGGCCTCACTGGCTCTGGCGGAGTTTGTCTCATTTGCTCTGGTTGCGGTGGCCTGAAGTCGCGATTCGCAGGCTGGGCATTGCGATTCTCCTGCGGCGGCACGTTTCGGTTCTCGGGCTGCATTCCGCGACTCTCCGGGTGCTGAACACCTCGGTTTTCAGGCTGCGGAATTCCCTGCTGCTCGTAAGTTCGCGGTTGCGTCTGCGGCATCTGCCTGACTTGGTTGTTGCTGCCGTTCGGCTGGCTGAATGGACGAAATCCGTCTTGCGTCGGAACCGGGCGTCCGCCTTGATTTCTCGCAGCGGGCTGCGCGGGCCCGACCGGACGAACCAACGCCTGCTGGTTCAAATGTCCGCCGGCCTGCGCCTGCCGCTGCTCGATGGGGTGCGGAGGCGGTGGAGGAGTCCTGACGGCAACCACTGGACGGCTGAGCACGGCTGACGGCGGCTTAACCGGAGCGGGGCGTCCCGCGCCAAACACGCTGGTGCGCACGGGCTCCGCGGCCACGACGCGAGTGACCGGCGCCGCGACGACTTCTCTCTGATCGACTCGCATCACGTTCTGCGCAACCGGCCGCGCATTGACGAAAGCCTCGTGCGAAACGACGGTCACGCTGTTATTCACACGCTGGTTTACGTAGGTGACGTTATTTACGGTCGTGCTGCGGTTCACGATTACCGTGTTGTAAACGTTGGTGACGCGAGTGACGCTCACCGACGTGTTGGTGATGTTCACGTTGGTGACGTACGCACGGCTGACGCGATATCCAGGAACATAAACTTCGCCCGGAGCGAGCGGGAACCACCCCACGCCAACGCCCGCGGAGAAATGAAAGCCCGGGCCTCCGCCCACGAACGCCACCAAAGCAGGCGCCCAGACTGGACGTACGACGACCGGTCCTGGAACCCAGAACCATCCGCTGTTAACAAATGCCCAACGTCCGTAGTGGAAGGGAGCGAATCCCCAAGGCTCGTCTTCCACCCACGTCCATCCCCACGGGCCAACGTAGATCCAGTGACCAAAGCGATAAGGGGCCCATCCCACGACAACTGCGCGCGGCCGCCAGCAGGGGCCGTAGCCGGCAACGTAACTCCAGTCGCCGTATTCGTCGAGGTCTTCGTAGCCGGTCATTTCGCGGGAAACGTAGTTGGCGGAGTCGGAGTGGTCTTCGCGATCGTCGCGCTCGAAGGCCCAGGTATCGAGATCATCGCGCTGGGGAAGTTGCGCGACGTCGTAATCGAGATGATCGCTGCCGGTGAACGTCGCAGATTGGTTGGCGACCACCGTGTAGGTGAATCCGCCGCCGGTGACGCGGCCGCGGCCGTGCCAGACTGTGGTGACGGACTGATTTCCGTCTTCACTCACGTCGACGCGGTATTCGCCGGGCTGCAGCAGGCTGAAGGCGATGTTCGGAGTGTCGATCTCGTAGTTGTCATCGTCATCGACATGACGCACGCGCACGATCAGCGAACCCTCCGCGAGTCGAATCTGCGTGGTGCGATCGTCGAGCGTAAGGAAAGTAATTCCGGTCTTGGAGCCAAGACGGATTGCAGTCGAGCCGATGTGAACTTCGGCGCGGGAATCTTCATCGGCCCACAAATCGTCGCCGGTGACCATGGGACGGTTCGGCACGCCGGAGACCCAGTCGTCTTCGCCGGCCGGGCGAAATGAGATCGAGCCTTGTGAGAAGTTCAGGCGCGCGACGCGGCCAGGAGGATCCTGATCTTGATTCTGGTCCTGATTCGGCTGGTCGGGATTTTGACTTTGAGCTTGATCCTGATTCTGGACATCATCATCCTGCGCGTTGGCTTTCGTGGAAGCCTGCAGGAACAGCGCGAAGCTGGTCACTAAGATCCAAGTCCACAACCTGCGTGTCTTCATATGCCCGCCCCTGACGGAAAAGAAACCCGTTATGTCGTGATCTTACCGACATCTCTCTAAACCCCATAGAGCCAGTTAAGTTTCCCAGGGTACGGAAGTGCTTGGCACTGGCGGAGTTGGAAGACGCAAAAATGAGTGGCGAGCGAAAAAATGGCGTAGTGAAAAGCTTTGTCACCCCGAAAAAGCTTTGTCATCCTGAGCGAAGCGAAGGACCCGTGCAACCGTCAACTAGTTGCATAGGTCCTTCGTGTCAAAAAACGACGCTCAGGATGACAACGCGAAAAAGCATTCGGTTAACGCAATCAGTTTTTTAGCGTCGGACGCTGGCAGGCATCCACAATCTTCTTGGGATCGATGGCATCGTTGTCCACCTGTTCTTCCATGATCTTTCCATCTTTGCCAATCAGGAAGTTCACACGGCGTGCCGCCTGGTATTGATCTTTGTAGATGCCGTACTCGTGAGTTACTTTTCCGCCCCAATCGCTAAGCAGGGGGAACGTTACTCCGATTTGGTCGGCGAAGGCTTTGTTGGCATATGCACTATCCATGCTCACACCCAGGACCTGGGTGTCGGCCGCCTCCAGCGTCTTCAATTGCTGCTGGAAGGCTTGCATCTGCTTGGTTCAACCACCGGTAAAGGCAAAGATATAGAACGCCAGCACGACGTTCTTCTTGCCGCGGTAATCGCTCAACTTAACTTCTTTCGGGCCGGAACTGTCGATGTACTTCAGAGTAAAATCCGGCGCGGTGTCGCCCACCTTGGGCATGCTCGACTCCTCCTTATTAGCCTGTGCAAATGCGGAGGACGCGGCGATTGTCGCCAACAGCAACGACATCGCCAGAACCCCGGAACACTTTCTTATCATTGTGAACTCCTCCCACAGGAGTGATGACTCAGCATACCGCGCCATGCGGTAAACCGGGAAGTACCTAAATGGTGTGACCATACGCATTGCCCAAACTACTCACAAAACAGTACAGTTTTGTTCGGAGCCGGTTGCGCATGCCAGGCATGGACTCGGGGCCCCGAAAAGACAATGAGCATTGCCACGCTGAACGACATTTTCTTCGCTGCGGTCGAACGCAATCTCGATCGCATGTTGTTGTACCGCGAAGCCGGCAAGTGGCTTCCGGTAACGTCCGGTGATTTCGGTCGTAGCGTTGCCCGCACGGCCCGCACGCTGCATTCATGGGGAATTCGCGCCGGGGATCGCATCGCCATACTTAGCGAGAACCGGCCTGAGTGGCCGATCGCCGATATGGCCAGCCTGCTGCTGGGCGCGGTGACCGTTCCGCTGTACACCACGCTTACGCCGGAACAGACGGCGTTTGTTCTGAATGATTCGGGTTGCCACACGATTTTTCTGTCGTCGGACCAGCAACTGCATAAGATCCTGTCGGTTCTTCCCAAGACGCAGATCGACAGAATCGTGGTCATGGATTCGCTGGAGTTCAACGGGGATCTCGCGCCCTTCGCCGGCCGATGCGTGACCATGAGCCAGATTACGCTGCAGGGGCCGGAGGATCTCGGCGCGGAGATTAAAAGCCGGGCGCGGTCGATTGGCCCCGATGACCTGGCGACGATCGTGTACACGTCGGGAACTACAGGCACTTCCAAAGGAGCGATGCTGACGCACGGCAACATCGCGTCCAATATTAGCTGCTCGCTGGCCGGGTTCGAAATGCGACCGGGTCTCGTCAGCATTTCATTTTTACCGCTCTGCCACATCACCGCGCGACATGTGGATTTCGCCATGCTGTATTACGGCGTGACGCTGGCGTATTGCCCGTTTCTGGACCGGCTGCCTGCGAGCCTGTTGGAAGTGCAGCCGTCCATTTTTGTAGCGGTGCCGCGCGTATACGAAAAAATCTATGCGCAAGCGGAACTGAAAGCCAAAGGTCAACCCAAACGCGCCATCTTCGATTGGGCTCTGTCTGTGGGGCAACATCATAAGCCAGAGATTCTCGCTGGAAAAACTCCGACGTCGCGCAGTTGGAAACTGGCGAACAAGCTCGTCTTTTCAAAAATTCGTCAGGGCATGGGCGGGAAGGTTGAGACGTTTATTTCAGGCGGTGCGCCGCTGGGGCGCGAGCTTGCTGAGTGGTACGCCGCGGCCGGCATCCGTATTCACGAAGGCTACGGGCTGACCGAAACCTCGCCCGTAATCGCGGTCAATACCCCGATCAACCACCGCATTGGGACCGTGGGCAAGACTCTGCCTAACCTCGAGGTTCGCATTGCCGAAGATGGGGAAATCCTGGTGCGCGGCCCGTCGGTGTTCAAAGGCTACTGGAACCGGCCCGAGGAGACAAAGGCGGCGCTGATCGATGGCTGGTTCAAGACGGGTGACATCGGCAATATCGACGCGGATGGATATCTTTCCGTGACCGATCGCAAAAAGGATCTCATCAAGACTTCGGGAGGAAAGTTCATTGCGCCGCAGCCGATCGAAAATTCCCTCAAGCTGAATGCACTGGTGGGAACCGCTGCCATCCTGGGTGACCGTCGCAAATTCCCTGCGGTGCTTGTGTCGCCGAACTTTGTTCTGCTGGAGGCTTGGGCGAAGGAGAACAGCATTCCATTTACTTCGCGGGCGGAACTGATCGCTCATCCGAAGGTGCAAGCGCTCTATGAAGGCATCATCGAGGGCATCAACGGAAACCTGGCGCGCTTCGAAAAACTGAAACGGGTGCTGCTGGTGGCCGACGAATTCACCGCCGACAACGGCGCCCTTACTCCCACCATGAAACTCCGGCGCCGCGTGATTGAAGAGCGCTACCGGAGCAAAATCGACGAACTCTATGCTCAAGCGGAAGTGATCGCGTCACCGTAGCATGTACCGCTCTAGTAGCATTCTGATAAAATTCCGCCCCGTTAGTTCCTTCACTCCGGAGGTCGCATATGTCAAACATCGACCGCCGCACTCTACTCAGCGCCTTTGGCATCGCTTCGGTTACGACTATGTTTCCCACCCGCGCTGCCGCCTCCGCAAAAGTTGCCGTGGCCAATCCCAGCGAGAACAGGTTTGCGTTCGGCAGTGCCGCGCAGGCGAAAGCGACGCCGTGCAAGCTCTCGAGCGAAGACAGCGGAGGAGCATGCACCATTTTCGAGATGAATGCGTTGCCGCGCTCTGGACCGTTCTTCCACGTTCATCATCGAGAGGACGAGTGGTATTACGTGCTATCCGGTGAATCCTGTTTAAGGCGGGCGGTGAAGAACACAACCTGATAATTGGCGGCAGCATTTGGTTGCCGCGCGGAATCCCTCACGTCTGGGCGAATACGGCGACATCGAACGCGAAGTTGATTCTGATGTGCCAGCCCGGCGGATTTGAAAAATTCTTTGACGAGATGGGAAACGTACCGCTGGATAAGAAGAGTCCTGACACTATGCGCGAACTGATGGCCAAATACGGGATGGAAATGCTCGGACCGCCTATCTTTGCCTCTTCCTGGATGCAGCAGCATTAGCCTCTAAGCTTCGCGTCCCATTGTGCTCGAGGGTCCTACTTTCATTACAATAGACCCATGTCGGACTCATTGATCATTGCTGGCCGTTCTTTCCGATCCCGCCTCATCGTCGGCACGGGAAAGTACAAATCCTTTCAGGAAACGGCGCGCGCGCTCGAAGCCAGCGGCGCGGAGATGGTGACGGTCGCGGTGCGGCGCGTGAATCTGGATCGCAGCAAAGAATCGCTGCTCGACTACATCGATGCCAAAAAATATTTTCTGCTGCCCAACACCGCCGGGTGCTACACCGCTGACGAGGCGATCCGTGCGGCGCGCCTGGGCCGTGAGGTCGGGCTCTCGGATTGGGTGAAGCTCGAAGTGATTGGCGATCAGGCAACGCTTTATCCCGACGTGCACGCGACGCTGGAAGCCACGCGCGTGCTGGTGAAAGAAGGGTTTACGGTGCTGCCCTATACGTCTGACGACATCGTTTTTGCCAAGCGCCTGATTGACGCGGGGGCGGCGACGATCATGCCGCTAGGAGCGCCCATTGGAAGCGGCATGGGAATTCAGAACCAGGCCCACATTCGCATCCTGCGCGAAATGATCACCGGCGTGCCGTTGATCGTGGATGCGGGAGTGGGAACTGCGTCCGATGCCGCGATCGCGATGGAGCTCGGAGCGGACGCGGTGCTGATGAATACGGGCATCGCCAACGCGCAAGACCCCGTTCTGATGGCCGAAGCCATGCACCACGCTGTGCTGGCAGGACGGCAGGCGTATCTCTCCGGCCGCATGCCGAAGAAGTTGTACGCGACGGCGAGTTCCCCGCTGGAAGGGGTCGTGCGCTAAGCCGGTGTGGCGCCGGCGCCCCGCCCGCGTGTGTGCGCAGATACGAAAAAAGGGCGGCTCGCAAGCCGCCCCCAACTCAATTCAAGTTTCATTAACCGATCAAAGCATCTTCATGCTGTCAACATGGATGGAATCGCCCTTCACAGCGCCGGTGGCCGCGATGTGGTGGCCTTCGTGTCCTTTGAGCGCGTCGGGATTATCGACCATCAGGATCTTTTGATCCCCGTCAGTCACGATCACCATCTTCGCGCCCGCGGCCAGGCACTTCTTGGTGCACGCCTCAGCCCCGGCATTGGCGCCCTTGGCGCCGCACTTGTCATCGACAACCCATCCCTTCACGGTTGCGCTCTTTCCCATGTCATCGAACGCTATTGCAGACAGGGCGAAAACGAAACATAACGCGAGACAGATCAACAGAACTTTTCTCATGGCCGGTTTTTCTCCTTTTGAAATTCAGATGGCGGCCTGCGCCGCAAGAGCCCACAGTTTTCCGCAGATCATGCCATTCCAACCCCGAGCGAGCATGTCTGCGCCCGATTGTGTTCATGAAGCAACGGAAATATACCACAGCGGGAGCAAAGGATTGTCAGCGCTCCGTCAAATGCAACCGAAGATGCTGGCCTCCAGAGAAAAATAAACAGCTATTTTTTCGCGGAGTGAACAGCAGGCGGCACGGGCTTCGCAGGAACCGGTGGAACGTATACATATTCTCCCGGTTTGGCATAACCCAGTTGCTCGCGCGCCTCTTTTTCAATGGATTTCTGATCGCTCTTCAGCCCCTGGATTTGCTGCGTATAGCGGTCGTTCTCCTGCTGCACCTGGATAATCTGTTTGCGCAACGCTTGATACTCGGCGCGTTTCTGCTTGTAGACGACCATCCCATTCGCGCCAAACATGACGTGAATAAATAACGACGCCGCCAGCAGAGTCACAGCAACGGTGGCGATGCGACGCCGCAAGATGTAAAGGCGAATCGCCAGCGGACGCACCCGCTCGATCCACGATGCAGCCAGCGCTTCTGCCTGTGGAGCGCGCTCGACCATCGCGCGCAAACCGTCCTCGGGGCGCGGGATTCTGGCGATCTTTGGAATGTACTTCATCAAAAAACACTTCACCCGAAACGCCTTCAATCGAAGATCCACTGCTTTGCGCCAGCGCTCAGTTTCTCCAGGCCTTTCTCACTGCGCGCTTCCGTGTAGACGCGCACCACAGGTTCGGTTCCCGATAACCGGTAGCAGACCCAGGAACCATCGTCCAGCACCAGCTTCAATCCATCCTTGCGCACCACCTCGCTCACGCGATGGCCGCAAAATTCGCGCGGATCTGCCTTGATCTTCTCAGTGAACTTTGCCTTCACCTCCGGCGTCAATCGGAAGTTTTCCCTTTGCGGGTAGAACGAACCAACTTGATTACTGATGGCCTTCAATTGTTCGCCCAGGGACTTGCCTCGCCGCGCGACTGCTTCACAGCACAGAAGTCCCGCCAGGACGCCGTCTTTCTCGGGGACGTGATGGCGGATCGACAGGCCCGCGCTCTCTTCGCCGCCGATGGCGATCTTGTCCTGCATGATCAGCTCGCCGATGTACTTGAAGCCGACCGGCGTTTCGTGCAACTCCACGCCGTGCTTCTGCGCCAGCGCGTTGATCAGATTCGTGGTGGCGACAGACTTGGCCACGCCGTTTTTCCAGCCACGGCTCTCGACGAGATAATCGAAGAGCAGGGCGATTACGTAGTTGGGCTGCAGAAAGGTTCCATCGGAGTCGACGATGCCGAAGCGGTCGGCGTCGCCATCGGTCGCGATGCCGATCTGCGCGCCGGTCTCGCGCATCTTCTTGCGCAGATCCTCCAGCAGATGATCGTCGGGTTCGGGAGCGTGGCCGCCGAACAGAACGTCGCGGTAGTCGTGCACGGTTGCGACCTGCAGTCCCGCGCTGCGCAGCAGTTCGTCGGAATATCCGCGGGCCGCCCCCCACATGGGATCGAAGACCACCCGAAGATTTGCTTTGCGAATGGCATCGAGATCGATTGTCTCCCCCAGACGTTTCAGATAGGCTGGCTTGGGATCGAGCGTTGCGTACGTCACTTTGGCCGCGGCCTGGCTTTTGGTGGAAGGCGCGCTGTCGCCGGCGACAATTTCCGCTTCGATCTTTTTGGTAACTTCGGGCAAGGCTGGGCAGCCGTCGGGCGTAGAAAATTTGATTCCGTTGTATTCGGGCGGATTGTGCGAGGCAGTGAAATTGATGACGCCATCGGCCCGGTTGTGAACTACGGCGTAGGCAAATGCCGGAGTGGGAGCAGGCTCGGCCACCACCAGCGGCGCGATTCCATGCGCGGCCAGGATTTCCGCCGCCATCGAACAGAAGGTCTCGCCCAGAAAACGCGGATCGCGTCCCACGATTACCCGCGCCCCTTGCGGCTTCTGCGAAACAACGTAGCGTGCGATCCCGCCTACGGCGCGCTTCACGTTGGCGAAGGTGAACTCCTCGGCCATCACCGCCCGCCATCCCGACGTGCCAAACTTGATTTGCGTTAGCATGAAAGAACCTCGCTGCCTCTGATCTCTGTTGCGACCCTCGTGGCGCTGCAGCGGTGAAGGTCGAAGGCTGATTTTATATGACTGACAAAAGAATCGTCCTCTGCACCGCCAGTTCCGAAGACGAGGCGCGCAAGATTGCGCTCTACCTGGTCGAACTGCGGCTCGCCGCCTGCGTGAATATCGTTCCACGGATTGAGTCAGTCTATCGCTGGAAGGAAAAAGTGGAATCGAGCCGGGAATATTTGCTGCTCATTAAGACCAGCGCGGAACGTTTTCCCCAGGTGCGCGACGCCATTCGCGAGTTGCACTCCTACGAACTGCCGGAGTGCATCGCGATCAGCATTGAAGACGGGAGTATCGAGTACCTGCAGTGGCTCGGCTACTCTCTGGTAACCGACGACAAGTCCGCAGAGGAGTTCCCCAGTGCACCTCAGAAGCCCCTGTAGTTCAAGACTTTTCTAACGCTCTTCCGCGCAAATTGAGCCGCCAGTAGTCCAGCAAAAATGGCGGATCATCCAGTGACGCTTGGCGGGTAAGTTCATCCATAAATTCTCCGCGAAGTTCTGCCGTAGGAATGTTCTCCAGATGACGCCGAAAAATAATGTTGCGTACGAACTCGCTATATTGCTCGGCGGCGTCGAGGATTGTCGGCGTCGCCTCGATTGAAGTCTCTACGTCAACAAATCCGGCGCGCCGCAGGCACTCCGCCGCGTCCTCTGCATATTGATAAATCCAAGGCTCGTGAAAGCCCTTAAAGAATGCGGCGTATTTTGCGCTCGCGGCCAGCGCGTTGGCCCGCGCGCGCAGAGTGACCAGGTTGGGGCCGCCGCCGCACTGAGCCTCCAGCCATCCTCCCGGAACAAGCGCCTGGCGCAGGTTCGCGAACAATCCATCATGGTCGAGCACCCAATGAAACGCCGCCGTGCTCACTATCCCGTCAAAAGCGCGCCCAAAAGGGAGGTGAAGGAGGTCGCAGGCAACCAGACTCACACGCTCTCCAAAATCGGACGACAAGTGTTCCCGGGCCGAGCTCAACATGTTTTGCGAGAGATCGACGCCGACCACGCGCCCGCGTGGTAACGCGTCGAGCAATTCGGCCGTCAGTCGGCCGGTGCCACAGCCTGCGTCAAGAACGACTTCGTCGCCGCGCAGCCGCAAGCGTGATAAGACTTTCTTGCCCCAACTCACCTGCGGCCCGGAGAGACGATGATAGACAGCGGAATTCCATTCGCGGGAAGAAGATGGATTTTGCTTGGAAGTCATCGCCTAGTGAAGCGTACCTCCGGGCTAAAGCCCGGTCGTTTTCTGCGCCGAGTGGCACAACTGAAGCCGTGCCCTTCCCAGGGTGTGTCCGTGTTGATCCGCAAAATCCGTGGCCGATTTTTCTCAGATCGCGTTCAACGCCGTATCCAGATCGTCGAGAATGTCGTCCACATCTTCGATCCCTACTGAAATTCGTACCATGCCATCAGTGATGCCAATGGCCTTGCGCCCGCGCGCACCCAACCCTGCATGCGTCATGGTCGCCGGATGCGAGATGAGCGTTTCCACGCCCCCCAACGACTCGCCCAGTGAGCACACGTGAACTTTCTTCAGCATCTTGTTCGCGTTCTTGAGGGAGCCGGTTTCAAACGTGATCATCGATCCGAAGCCACTCATCTGCCGCCGCGCCAGTGCATGCTGCGGATGATCCGGCAACCCGGGATAGAACACGGCTTTCACTTTTTTGTGCTTGGCGAGGAAGTCGGCCACAATGCGGCCGCTGCGATCATGAATCTCCATCCGTGCCGCGAGCGTCTTCACGCCGCGCAACACCAGCCAACATTCAAAGGGCGAAAGAATCGCACCGGCCGCCTTCTGCAGAAACGCCAACTTCTCGGCGTGCTCTGGTTTGGCGCATACTATTACTCCGCCCAGGCCGTCGCTGTGTCCATTCAAGAACTTGGTAGTGGAGTGCACCACCATGTCCGCGCCCAGCGCGAGTGGCTGCTGAAAATATGGCGACATGAACGTGTTATCGACTACGAGCGCAACCTTCTTGTGGCGGCAGATTTCACTGATCGCCGCCAGATCACTGAGATGCATCAGCGGGTTCGTGGGCGTCTCCACGTAGACCATCTGAGTATTCTTGCGGATCGCACGTTCCACGTTTTTCGCGTCGGAAGTGTCTACGTAAGAAAACTCAAGACCAAAGTCAGCCATGACATTGTTAAACAATCGCGGCGTTCCGCCGTAAAGGTCGTTCCCACAGACCACGTGGTCGCCAGACTTCAGCATGCTTACGACCGCATTGATTGCGGCCATGCCGCTGGCAAACACGGGAGCCGCCACGCCGCCCTCGAGAGCAGCGAGATTCTGCTCCAGGCGGGTGCGCGTGGGATTTGACACGCGGGAATATTCATATCCTTTGTGCTCGCCGATGCCCTGTTGGACGTAGGTCGAAGTGGGATAGATGGGCACGGTAACCGCGCCGGTCAAGGGATCCGGCTCCTGCCCACAGTGAATGGCGCGCGTGGCAAAACCTGGTTCTTTATTTTTTTTCATGGGTATAAATTTGCGAGATCGGGCCTTAGATGCCACCCTCAAAAATCTTCTTCGACAAATATCGCTCCGCAGAATCGGGAACGATAGTCACGACGCGCTTCCCCGTTCCCAGCTTTTTTGCGACTTCCAGCGACGCGAACACGGCCGCTCCACCGCTGGAGCCCGCCAGCACACCTTCCTTCGCTGCTAGCGTCTTCACCATGCCGAAAGCATCGTCGTCCGTTACCATCATCACTTCGTCGCATACCGCAGCGTCAAAAGTTTTCGGAAGAAAGCTGGTACCGATTCCTTCCACTTTGTGCGGCCCCGGCTGGCCGCCGCCCAGGGTCGAGCCCTGGGTTTCAACGGCAAAACCCAGCACGCCGGGCAACTTCTGCTTCAGGTAGCGGGCGACTCCAGAGAACGTTCCGCAGGTGCCGCATCCGAGCACGACGGCGTCGATTTTTCCATCCATCTGTTGGAAGATTTCGGGAGCAGTAGTTTCGTAGTGATATTCGGGATTGGCGAGATTCTCGAACTGTCCCGCCATAAATGCGGTGGGATCGCGGGCGACCACTTCCTTCGCCTGGCGGATTGCGCCCGCCATGCCCTCATCGTCCGGAGTGCGAAAAACCTCGGCGCCGAGGGCTCGCATGATCATCACTTTTTCCTGGGAAAAGTTCTCCGGCACAAACAATTTCACTTTGTAGCCGCGGTTCACCCCGATCAGAGCCAGTCCGATGCCAGTGTTGCCGGCCGTTGCTTCGACAATCGTGCCGCCGGGGGCAAGTTTCCCTTCCTGCTCCGCGCGCCGGATGATCCCGATGGCCGCGCGGTCTTTCACGCTGCCGCCGGGATTCAGGTATTCCAGCTTGGCGAAGACGTAGGCTGATCCGGCCGGAACCAGGCGCTTCAGCTGCAGCATGGGAGTTTCGCCGACCAGTTGAGTAATGTCGTCGGCAACGCGCAGGTGGGACATTTCAGATGTTTTCGAAGGCACCTTACAGGGTACGAGGGAGCGTGCGGAATCGTCAATGGAACCAGCCCTTCGGACTAGTCGTTTTGGTTGCGGAGCTTCTCCGTCCACGTCCCGCATTGTAGGCACTCAAGTCTTTTCATCATTTGCCGATCCTCACAGGTGGGCCACTATTCAGGAGTTCGCATGCACCGACGAATCGTCAAGCTCGCTCTCTTCCTCTGCGTTGTACCGATCACCGTGCACGCCCAGGAATTCAAGGTGTTTGACCGCACGGTTCAGATCCACGGCTTCGCCTCACAGGGATTCGTGTACACCGACCAGAATAACTGGCTGACCATGCATTCCAGCCACGGTAGCGGGGCGTTCACCGACTTCGGTGTCAACCTTTCGACGCAGATTACTGACAAGTTGCACATCGGGGCGCAGGTCTACGATCGCAACCTCGGCAACCTGGGAGAGTGGCATCCCACACTCGATTGGGCGGTCGTCGATTATCGCTTCAAAGTGTGGCTCGGGGTTCGTGGCGGAGAGGTGAAAACCGTGATCGGACTTTACAACGACACCCAGGATCTCGACTTTCTCCGCACCTTCGCGCTCTTGCCGCAAAGTGTCTATCCGACGGATTTGCGAGACTCTACGATTGCCCACCGCGGCGCTGACGTTTACGGCGATATTTCCCTCAAACATGGCTTCGGCGAACTCTCCTATACGGTCTACGGTGGGCACCGCAGCGACAGCATTTACAGTGGCTATCCTTATCTTTTGTCACAGTTCGGAACTCACTTCAAGACCTTCGGCGGACTACAGTACGGAGGCGATCTACGTTGGGAGACACCCCTCAAAGGCCTTCTGGTCGGCGCCTCGCGTATGAACGAAAACATTACTGGCAAAGGCACGAGCAAAAGTCCCTTCGATTTCAGTGCGGTCATTCCATATACCGAGTCTTCGAAATCCGATTGGACTAACCAGTTCTATGGGGAGTGCACGTTCGCCAAATTGCGTATCGATGCCGAGTATCGCCGTTACGTTCGGGATCAGATCGTGGTCGTTACCTCGACAAATTTGACGGACGTACGCGGTTGGTATATTTCGGGGTCTTTCCGGGTCAACAAACGGCTGGAACTCGGCTCCTACTATTCCCGCTATGCAATCACCAGCGTCTTCAGCGGATTTCTTGCAAGCATTGGCCCCAATTCAACCGATACCAGCCTGCCTTCCAATCACATCGATGACAAAGTCATCACTGCGCGGATTGAACTCAAGAAATTTTGGAACGCGAAGATCGAAGGACATTTTATGGACGGGTGCGCAAGCAGCACCTACCCGGACGGATTTTATCCCCAGGTCAATGCCCAGGGCTTCAAGCCCAATACCAATGGACTGGTGCTCAAGACCAGCGTGAATTTCTAAACATATGGAGACACGCACGCCGGAGAATGCAATGAATACTCGAAGAACACTCCCCCTCGTTGCCGCCGTCGTGCTGATTGCCTCGATTCATGCTCTGGCAGGCGACGCCAAGATCGTTGCCAATCCCAGCGTGCGCGCCGACTCGATTACCCCCGCCGAGCTCAGAAGCGTCTTTCTGCAAGACCGGCGATCGCTCAGCGACGGCTCCCATGTCGAGCCCGTACTGTCCAAAGGTGGGACCGTTCACGAGGCTTTCCTCCGGCAATACGTGGGCAAGAGTGATGATGCTTTGCGCACTTACTACCGCACGTTGGTGTTCACCGGTACGGGCACGATGCCCAAGTTTCTGGATTCCGATGCTGGCATCATCCGTTACGTGGCGCGGACTAAAGGAGCTATCGGGTACGTGAGCAGCGACTGCCCGACACCGGGAGTGAAGGTCCTCGCGATTGCGCAGCCTGGGGCCAATGTCGAGCGACTACTGGTCACGCGCGTCGCCCCCGAATACCCGGAAACGCTGCAGCGGTTGCTGATTGGCGGAACCGTGCGCTTGATGGTTACGATTTCTTCGAAAGGAAGCGTCGAGAGCGTGCAACTGCTCGGCGGGAACCCGGCCCTGGCAGAGCCCGCGATCAAAGCCGTAAAGCAATGGGTCTATGCTGCGAGCTCATCGCAATCGATGCAAGAGGTGAGCATCCCCTTTGTCCCAAAATAAATCCTGACTGCCGTTCGCAAGATCCTCGTTACTGATTCCCAGCGAGCATTCCAGTTACGTCCTTCCGACAGATACCATCCGACTTACCGATATAATTACCCGCCACCCATCTCAGAAAGGAATCGCATGCGACGCTTCGCCGCAGTGCTGTTGATCTTCAACCTGGTTGTTCCATCTTTGGCTTTGGGCGCAGACGAAACCACGCTCGTGGGATACTCTCTCCGATCCAGCCAGACTGAACGCGAGTGGGAGTCGAAGTTTCGAGCGATCCCTGATCCCGCGAATTTGAAGGAATACATGCGGCGGCTGAGCGCACGGCCGCATCACGTCGGTTCGCCTTACGACAAAGACAATGCCGAGTGGATACTGGCCCGCTTCAAAGAATGGGGACTTGACGCGCACATTGAGACTTTCGACGTGCTGTTTCCTACGCCCAAGGTTCGCGTACTGGACATGGTCGAGCCGACGAAGTTCACCGCCAAATTGGAGGAACCGGCGCTGGCCGTCGATCCCACGTCGAATCAGAAGTCGGAGCAGCTTCCTACGTACAACGCGTATTCCATCGATGGCGACGTGACCGCGCCGCTCGTCTTCGTGAACTACGGACTGCCCGAAGATTACGAGAAACTCGAGCGGCTTGGCATATCGGTGAAGGGCGCGATCGTGATTGCCAAGTACTATCACTCTTGGCGCGGGGTGAAACCCAAAGTTGCGGCTGAGCACGGCGCCATCGGCTGCCTGATCTACTCGGAACCGAAGGACGACGGTTACACGCGTGACAACGTGTTCCCGAACGGGCCGATGCGTAATCCGGACGGGGTGCAGCGCGGGAGCGTGATGGACTTTGCCTCGGCGAGTCCGGGCGATCCGCTCACTCCCGGCATCGGCGCCACACCCGGAGCGAAGCGGCTGGCGCTGAAAGACGCGAAGAGCCTCACCAAAATTCCGGTCCTGCCGATTTCCTACGGCGACGCACAACCGTTGCTGGCCGCGCTCAAAGGGCCGATGGCGCCGGAAGAGTGGCGAGGAAATCTGCCGATTCCTTATCACGTGGGACCCGGGCCGGCGAAAGTGCACTTGAAAGTGGAATTCAACTGGGATACGAAGCCGGTTTACGATGTCATCGCGAAAATTCCCGGCAGCGTTGCACCCGACGAATGGATCATTCGCGGCAACCACCACGACGCTTGGGTAAACGGCGCGGAGGACCCAGTCTCGGGCCAGTCGCCGCTGCTGGAAGAAGCCCGTGCACTCGGACTGCTGCTCAAGCAAGGTTGGAAGCCACGGCGCACGATCATTTATTGCGCATGGGACGGCGAAGAGCCCATGCTGCTGGGCTCTACGGAATGGGCCGAGACGCACGCGGATGAGTTGCGCCAGCATGCCGCCGTCTACATCAACAGCGACGGCAACGATCGCGGCCTGCTTAACATGGGCGGATCCCATACGTTGGAACAGTTCGTCAACGGAGTGGCGCGCGACATCGAGGATCCCGAGACCAAGCTCACGGTGTGGCAGCGGCTGCAATTATCTAAGATCGCGGAAGCCAAGTCCGTCGACGAACGGAAGGAACTACGGCAACGTGCCGATATGCGCATCCACGCGCTCGGCTCCGGCACGGACTTCACCGCATTTCTCGATCATCTCGGCATTGCCACGCTCGACTTGGGTTTCGAAGGCGAGGACGAACAGGGCATCTATCATTCGATTTACGATGACTTCTACTGGTACACCCATTTTTCCGATTACGATTTCGTCTATGGCCGGGCACTGTCGCAAACCATCGGAACGTCGGTGATGCGGCTCGCCGACGCCGAAATCCTGCCCTTGGATTTCGTAGATTTTGCGGACACGATTCAGAAGTACACCAAGGATCTTGAAAAACTGCTGACCGACAAGCAGGAAGAAATTCGTGAGCGTAACCAGGAATTGGACGAGGGCGTGTTCAAAGCTACGCTCGATCCCAGGCGGCCGACGGTGGCGCCGGCCCCCGAGGACATTCCTCCGCACTTAAACTTTGCTCCCATGCAGAACGCCGGGGATGCGCTGGCTCGCAGCGCGGAGCACTACCGGAGGGCACTGTCGAACCGTCAAGCGGATCTGGACAGAAGCCAACCGGAGTCGTTGCTCGCGTTGAACCAGCAACTCATGAATAGCGAGCGAAAACTGACCAATGAAGAAGGGCTTCCGCGGCGTCCGTGGTACAAGCATCTACTGTATGCTCCCGGCATTTATAGCGGGTATGAGGTGAAAACCGTTCCCAGCGTGCGCGAGGGGATCGAACAAAAGAGATATTCCGAGGCAGAGCAGGAAATCGCACGGGTAGCGAAGGCATTGGAGGTTGAATCGTCGCTGATCGAATCAGCCGCGCAAATGCTGCAAGGGAACGCGAAATAGGAATGCACTCTTCCGCGGGCACCCTTCGAAATAGTCTGCGCCGGGAAGGACACGAGTTTACTCGTGTCGCATAGCACGGAATAGGTTCCGGCTTTAGTCCTCCCTTACTTCCTCCCGCTGGCTGCCGACTCTGTCCCGGCGTAATAGCCGCTCTTGGTGCGGACTGTCAGTTTGCCGTGGCCCTTGGCCCGGGCCTCGACGCGCACTGTGCGGAAGCCGCCCGCCCCCCGGGGATTGGTGGGCTTGTATCCGATCGTGTACTGATTCCGAATGTCGTGCGCCACCGTCCGGCTGATTTCGTCCACTTCATCCAGCGTCTTGGGGAAGAATGCAATTCCTCCGGTGCGCTGAGCAATGATCTCCAGCGCTCGCTTGGCGCGCTTGGGATGTTCCTCATCCCCCAAAATTCCGATGGCGTACACCGACGGCCCGTTCTCCTGCTGCAACTGCTTTACGGCCTGCTCCAAGGTCTCGTTGCTGGCGTTATCCTCACCATCGGTAACCAGAAACAAGACTTTTTTATCGAGGCGGGCGAACTGCTTCAGATGATCGGCCGAGGCTACCAGAGCGTCGTAGAGCGCGGTGCCTCCGCGGGCGTCGATTTTTTCCAGTGCTTCTTTCAGCTTCAGAAGATTGTTGGTGAAATCCTGGTCAAGATAATACTCGTCGTTAAAGTTCACGACGAAAACTTCGTCCCGCGGATTGCTCGATCGCACCAGATTGAGCGCCGCCTGGTTAACCTTGTTCCTCTTCTCGCGCATCGACCCCGAATTGTCGATGATGATGCCCATCGAAACGGGAATGTCTTCGTGATGGAACGAAATGATGTTCTGCGGCTTCCCGTCTTCAAAGACGGTGAAAGCGTTGCGGTCGAGGGAGGTGACGATGTGCTGTTTGTCGTCGACGACCGAGGCGTGGAGCAGGACTTCGTCCACGTCTTTTTTGAAAACGAAAACTCCCTGGTCGTTCAGGTGACGGTCTTGCTCGTCCTTCTTGGGCTGAGTTTGCTGGGGCTCGGCCGGCGAGGGGGAAGCAGAAGGTGGCGGGGTTGGGGTTGTCTGATTCTGAGGCGCGGGCGATTGGGACCAGACGGGCGTCACCATGCGCACCGCGGCCCAAATCACAAAGATGAAGAGAAGAAGTCTGGTGACCCTATTCCGCTGGCGCGTAATATCCCGTCCTGGCATACACCCGTAGAGGCGGCAATCCTTTCGGTGGCAGAAGCTTGACTTTTATCTTACGCCATTTGCCGTCGCGCACCACTTTGTTCGGGCGATATCCCAGGACATACTGATTGCGCAACTCAACTCCGATTTTAGTCGCCACATCCCCCAAGTCGTTGGGATTGTCGATGGTAAAGGCCCGTCCGCCGGTCAGCTCGGTGATGTCGCTCAGAAGCTGCGGCCCCAGGCGTTCTTCCATCGCGGAGGCGTAGCGGTCGTAGATGCCGATGGCGTAAATCATCACATCGGCTTCCTTCACCAGCGACTTGATCTCGTTCTCCGTGTAACGGCTGTGATTGTCGCCGCCGTCCGAAATGATCAGCAACGCCTTTTTGGCATATTTGGCCTGCCGCATCTTGGTGATGCCCATATAGATTGCGTCGAGCAACGCGGTGCGGTGGCGGGGCACCGCGAAGACCAACTTGTTCTGAATCTCATCGACCGAATTCGTGAAGTCGCTCACCGCCTCCGGTTCGTCGGAGAAGGTGATCATGAAAAATTCATCCTGCGGATTCGCCGTCTTGAAGAACTCGATCACCGCTTCTTTGGCGCGGTCCATCTTGCTGGCCATGCTGCCGCTGGAATCAAAGATCACTCCCAGCGAGACCGGCGCATCCTCGCTGGAAAACGTTCGAATCTCCTGCGACGCGTTGCCTTCGTAAAGCTGGAAATTAGCTTTGTCCAGGCCGGTCACCAGCCGGTTCATAGGATCGGTAATCGTCACCGGGACTAATACCAGGTCCACATCGACTTTCATCGGGCGCACATGCGCGCTCAGACCCGTGGTGGAAGCCAACATTTCCGGCTTAGGAGGATCTGCCGGCTTGTCTACTTCCCGCGGCATCACGTGGACATCGTTCACGCCGGTTTGGCCGAGAGCGGGGACTCCCAGGAGTGCCAGCGCCAGCAAAGTCAGACTGAGGGATTTCCACCGCGAGGAGATAGCGGAAGATTTTTGACGCAAGTCAGATCGAGTCGGGTCCCAAGGGAGAACCTGACAGCCACTTCGAACTTCGGCCATCGGGTGAGATGACCAACGCCCATCCAGGCGGGCCATAAAATACCTCACTGGGGCGGATGTTAGCACAGCTTTCGCCCCTTGCCACTGTCATTTTTGTCAAAATTCGGAGACAAATTCCATAACCGCATTTTGGTTGTTTCTTTGAAGACGCGGGTTGTCTTGAAACTGACCCAGCCGGGAAAGCGCCCTTGGCGCGGGTCTTCCCGGCGATAGCCGCTATCTTGTTACAATCAAAAGTTTCCCATGGCAGACATCGGTCCGTTTCGCGCTCTTCGCTATGACTTGCACAAGGTTTCCGCTGAGCAAGTCGTCACCCAGCCCTACGACAAGATCACTCCCGCGATGCAGGAGCGCTACTATGCGGCCAGTCCTTACAACCTGGTGCGCATTATCCTGGGCCGCCACGCAGCCGACGAGAATGCCGGGGACAATGTCTATACTCGGGCCGCAGGCTATGCCCGGAAGTGGCGCGCCGAAGGAATCTTCCGCCAAGATTCCGCACCATCGGTCTATGCCTATACGCAGGCCTTCACGGCCCCGTCCGGAAGCAAATTCGAGCGCAAGGGATTCATCGCCCTGGGTCGCGTCGAGGACTATTCCGCCAAGGTCGTCTTCCGCCACGAACAAACTCTGTCCAAACCAAAGGCCGACCGGCTCGAGCTGCTTCGCGCCACCCGGGCGCACTACGAACAGCTGTTTCTGCTTTATGAAGATTCCGGGGACATTGATTCCCTGCTCGCACCTGGGCGCAGCGCCGTACCGGCAATCGACGTGGCGGATGATTACGACGTCACGCACCGTGTCTGGCAAATTTCAGATCCCGGTGTGATTGCCGCCATTCAGAAAAAGATGAGCGACAAGAAGCTGGTCATTGCCGACGGCCATCACCGCTACGAAACGGCGCTCAACTTTCGCGATGAATGCCGTACTGCAGCGGGTGAGAATGCGAATCCGCAAGCACCTTACGAATTCGTCATGATGACCTTCGTGAACATGAACGATCCGGGACTGCTGGTGCTGCCCACGCATCGTGTGGTGCATTCGCTAAGCTCGTTCTCGACGGACGCATTTCAGAAATCCAGCCGACGATTTTTTGAAGTCGAAGAAGTCGATGCGGCGCTCGACGGCGCCCGCGCCACTGCGCTGCTGCGCGACAGAGGCCAGGCCGGAACCGCTCTGCTGGCGGTCACGGCCGATCGCACCTTCCTGCTGCATTCGCCGAAAACAACAGGCGCTAAATTCTTCGCCGGGCTGTCGCCTCGTCAGCAAGCGCTCGACGTGGTGCAACTGCACAAAGCCCTGCTCGAAGGCGTTTTGAATCTTTCCGAGGAATCGATCCGCAACCAGCAGAATCTTTCTTACCTGCGCGACGCGTCCGAGGCTCTGGATCAAGTACGCAAAGGTGTGGCCACCATCGCGTTCCTGATGAATCCGTGCCCGGTCGCGCAGGTGCGCGACATCGCGTTTGCCGGAGAGGTGATGCCCCAAAAGTCCACCGACTTTTACCCCAAGCTGCTCAGTGGATTGACCATCTATGCGCTGGACTAATCGCGTCCGTGGCGGCGGCGTCCCATTTCGGCGCGCGTCTCGCCCATCTGCGGCGGGTATATCAATCTTCGCGGCGATCCTGATCTACGCGATCTTTTTGTCGGGCGCCGCGCCCGGGAAGCACCTTTCCGTTTACTCCGTCGCCGCCAACTATGCGCTTCCCATCGTGCAACAAGATGGCCGCGATTATGTAGGCCTGCTCGAAGTGCTCGAACCTTTAGGCAAGGTCAGCGCCAAGTCCGACAATCGCGGCGGATGGCGTCTGCGCTACAACAATGTGGACGGCGATTTCCAGGTCGGCAAGACTCGCGCCCGGGTGCAGGGCCGCGACGCCGACCTGGGAGGAAGATTCTACGTGGAAAATAATCGCGGGCTTGTGCCGGTCGCTTCGTTGAGTTCCCTACTACCGCGCTTCCTTGGAGGCCCGGCTATCCTGCACGAAGAATCCCTGCGCCTCTTCATTGGCAGCGTGGCCACACACTTCACCGCATCTCTAACCGCCGACAATCCCCCGCGTCTCGTTTTTCATTTCACGGCTCCGGTAAATCCCAGCGTGGCTACCGAACCTGGAGCGCTGCGCATGACCTTCGCGCGCGAACCCTTGGTCGCCCCCGCTTCGCCTACTCTCACCTTCGGCAACAAGGCGATCCCGTCGGCCATCTATAGCGAAGGCAACGGTGCGGCTGTTCTTACCGTCAATGCCTCGATCCCGGTGATCGCCAGCTTCAGCCGCGACGGACGCACAGTTACGATCTCTTCAACAGCCACGTCCGCCGCTCCATCTTCGACAGCGTCATCGCCTGCGCCGGGCGCGACTCCTTCCACGGCCGCAACGCCGCCCACGCCAGCCCAACCAGCACCCGCAGCGGTAGCGCCGGCAGTTGCACCATTCCCGTCCGCACGCCGCTATTTTGCTGTGGTCGATGCTAGCCATGGCGGCGACGACCACGGAGAAGCGCTTAGCCCGACCCTGATGGAGAAGGATGTGACCGTCGCGCTAGCGCGGAGCCTGCGCCAGGAACTGGAGAGCCGCGGCATTCCGACGCTGGTGCTGCGCGACTCCGATGCGAACCTCTCCCTCGACCAGCGAGCCGTCTTCGCCAATGCTGACCGTGCCGCCATCTATGTTGCGCTGCACGCGGCTTCCAGCGGTCACGGGGTTCGCATCTACACCGCGTTGCTTCCTTTCGGCGGCGACGATCGCGGAGCTTTCCGTTCCTGGACGACCGCTCAGCACGATTCATTGCCGCTGAGTCAAAGCACCGCCAATGCCATCGCCGCCGAAATGCAGAGACGCCAGATCCCGGTGCGCACCCTGGTCGCGCCGCTTCGGCCACTGAATAACGTCACCGGAGCGGCCTTGGCGGTTGAAGTCGCGCCCCAGGGATCCGACTCTTCCCAGCTCACCGCGCCCGATTACCAGCAACTCGTCACCAGCGCGGTGGCGACTGCGATCGCCGCCACCCGTGATCAACTGGGAGCCGCACAATGACGGGGAAAACCACGAGGCCCAAGCCATGATTTCTCGGCAATTAGCGATCGCCATGGCTGTGCTGCTACTCACCCTGCTGACATTAAGTTTGTACGCGTGGCACATGCGCACCGTTGCCGTTGCCACTCCGGTCGCTGCCGCCGACACTCGCCCGCTGGCGCCTCCGGTGGCCGGGCCTACGGAGCGCGTTACACTTTTTGTCGCCCACGACGACACTGGCGGGCTGCGCCCGGAGGCGGCGCAGATTCCACTGTCTTCAGGACGGCAGCAGCGCGCTGAAGAACTTCTGCGCGCTTTGCTCTCTCTCTATCTCGACAAGTCCTCGCCGCACGTGCTGGGTTCCGGGGCCGACATTCGTAGCGTCTTTCTGGTCGATCCTGGAGTCGCCGTCATCGATTTGAACTCCGCCTTTGCCAATACCCATCGCTCGGGAGTTCTCGTCGAGGAACTGACCGTGGCATCGCTGATTCACACCGTTTCGGCCAACACGCAGGGCATTGTGAAAGTGAAAATCCTCGTTGACGGCAAGGAGCGCGAGACGCTGGCTGGACACGCCGATCTTTCCTCGTTCTACGATGTCACCGCGGTGAATCAGTTGGCCGCGCAGTTGCAGTCGGCGCAATGACAACAAGAAGTTTGTAGTAACGGGAGAAAGATTACCGACCTGTTAGTGATCAAGCCATCGCAAACGCGTGGCGGAAACTGTGGCCAAAAACTGAACGAATTGCTTCGTCCCTGGCAATGGCTTGAGCCCTCAAGAATGCCGCCCGGCTTGCTGTTTCCAGCAAACTGGCTCGGGTTTGGCTATCGGTAGCTTCGGCTGCGCGGATATAGTCGGCGGTGAGTGCGAAATCGGCGGCAAGCTGCAGGGCTTGCGCGGAGGTGAGGCAATGCATGAAGAAATCCTTGGAGCGGGTTTCAAAAGTATATCCCAGATCTCTGAATTTTCAAATACCCTATATCCTCGTTAAGGCCCGGAAAATGGCGGTATTCGGCCCCGCTCTCACCGCCTCCCTCGAACCTCTAAAACAACGCCAGCGACTCAGCATCCAACAGTAAAATAGCCTCCACTTGGCATGCGTGCCCTCTTCCTTATGCTCGCCCTCGTCTGTACTGCCGCGGCGCAGTCCGTCACAGCTCCCACCGTCGCCGTCACCGATGAAAATGGAGTCGCTGTCCGTTTCGCGCGTGTTTTCCTGCAATTGCCATCGTTACCCGCAGTCCGTTGCGAGACCAACTTCAATGGTCGCTGCTCTTTCCCGGGGCTCGTTCCGGGCCAGTATCAACTTCGCGTCGAAAAAGAGGGCTTCTATGCGACAGTGCAGCCGGTTGTCCAGATTGCACCGAATTCCACCATCGAGGTCGTCATCTCGCACCAGCAGGAAGTCCGCGAGATTGTCGACGTCCACGAATCCCCTCCCGCTATCGATCCCTCGCAAATCGCCGCGCAAGAAACTATCAGCGGCCTCGACGTCATCAACATCGTCTATCCCGGCACGCACGACTTCCGCAATGTGCTCAACTTCATTCCTGGGGTCGTGCAGGATCAATCCGGCCAGCCGCACGTCGCCGGAGCCCAAACCTACCAAACCGTCACGCTGCTCGACGGCTTCAACATCACCCAACCTGCCAACGGGTTGCTCCTGATCCGCGTCAGCACCGACGCTTTCCGCTCAATTCAGGTCGAGCCCTCGCGCGAGCCTGCCGAGGCCGGTAAAGGTTCCGGCGGGCTGCTCAGGCTCAACACCGGCATCGGCGACGACCACTTTCGCTTCGCCGCCACCGATTTCCTTCCGTCGCTGCAAAACAAACACGGGTGGCGATTCGATCAATTTCTTCCGCGCTTCACCTTCTCCGGTCCAGTCGAAAAAGGAAAGATCTGGTTCTACAACGCATTCGACGGAGAATATGACAACCTCGTCTACACCGCCCTTCCCGTTAACGCCGATAACGACCACATCTGGCGCCTTGGAAATCTCGCCAAGATTCAGGCCAACATCACCAGCCGCAACATTTTTACTGGCAGCTTTCTTGCCAACTATCTCCACGACCAGTACGCGTTCCTCTCGCCGCAAAGCCCGCAGCTGTCGAATCCGAAAAATGTTGAGACCGCCTACGCAGCCAGCGCCAAAGATCAGCACTACTTCGCCGGAGGCCAGCTGCTCGAAACCGGCCTGGCCTTCGCCGAATACAGCGCCGAGCTCAATCCCTACGGCTCTCTTTCCTACTTTCTCAATCCCACCACCGCCGGAGGCAGTTACTATCTCGACGACGACACGCACGCCCACCGCTGGCAAGCGCTATCCAACCTATTTCTGCCGCCCCGCCAGTGGCATGGCCGCCATGACTTCAAAGTCGGTGTCGACCTCGACCGCATTTCCTACGATGCGCACTTCTTCCGCCAGCCGATTTCATTCCTGAGCGGAAACAACACGCTAACTTCGCCCGACCTCTGCTTCACCGCGCCTCAGAACGCGAAATTTCCGTGCACTCGCTACTCCACTTTCAGCCCTGCTCCACGACACGAGCAATTCAACACCGAAATCAGCGTCTACGCCGAAGATCGCTGGCTGCTCACCGATCGCCTGCTGATCGCGCCCGGCATCCGCCTCGACTGGGACAAAATCGTCCGCCACGCCGTCTTCTCTCCCCGCCTCGCCGGAACCTATGTCCTCGATAATTCCGGCAATACCAAGCTTTCCGCCGGCATCGGCCTGGTCTACGATGCCACTCCGATCTTTCTGATCGCTCGTCCCTACGCCGGAACGCGCCAGGACATTTTTTATTCGATCCCCAATCCCACGTGCACCGCGAACTGCATCACCACCACCGGCCCGGTGACCACTTCCTTCACCGTCAATAGCAACACGCTGCAAGCTCCGCGCTTCCTCAACTGGAGCGTCGCCCTCGAAAAGAAACTCCCCGCCGCAATTTATCTGAAGGCCGAATTCCTCGATCGCCGTGGCGCAGACGGATTCGTTTACAACACCCTCAACAACGCTTCCGACGGACACTACTTTCTCCAGAACACGCGTGAAGATCATTACCATGCCCTGCAAATTTCTCTCCGCCACAATTTCCGCGAAACCTACATGCTGATGGGCTCCTACACCCGCTCCAGCGCCCACTCCAACCAAGCCCTCGACTTCAACGTCGACAGCCCCATCCTCAGTCCGCAGCAACCTGGCCCTTATCCCTGGGACACGCCCAACCGCTTCCTCTCCTGGGGATACTTTCCGTTATTCAAATTGCCCATCATCCACCAACTCGAAGTGGCCTATTCCCTCGAAGGCCGCTCAGGATTCCCCTACAACCTGCTCACCGACCAGCAACAACTTATCGGCTCACCTGGCGCCCAGCGTTTCCCATATTATTTTTCTCTCAACCTCCAATTGGAAAAACGCTTTCACCTCTTTGGCTACTACCTCGCCCTGCGCGGCGGATTCGATAACATCAACGGCCGCTGCAACCCCTTCGTAGTCGACAACATCGTCGATTCCACCCATCCGCAGCCCACCTTCACCGCTTGCGAAGGCCGCGCCTTCACTTCCCGCATCCGCCTGTTAGGCCGCAAATAAACAGTTGATGCGTCGCGAAGAGCGAAGCGTGAGAAAGCGTTGTCATGCTGAGCGAAGCGGGAAGGAGAGCGCAGCGAGCCTTCCCGCGCAGTCGAAGCATCCCTACCTGACCCACTTTCCATTTAGGGAACCACTGTCCAGAACGTGACGTCCATCACAGCCAGCGCGCTCAGAATCTCCGACCATCCCCCCCATGCCCCGCGACCCCCGATACTATTGCACGTACATAATGGCCAGCTCTCAGCACGCTTTACATCGGAGTGAGCGGTAATCTCCACCGCCGCGTCTTCCAGCACAAATTTCATCATTTCGAAGGATTCACCGACCGCTACAACGTCGTTCGTCTGCTCTATTGGGAATCCTACGATGACGTTCACAAAGCTTTAGCCCGTGAGAAACAACTCAAGGGATGGACACGCGCCAAGAAAATCGCCCTCATCGTCTGCCGCAATCCTCATTGGTTGGATCTGGCCTCGGAGTGGTATCCCTGGATGAAAGAGACTTCCACGGGTAGGGATGCTTCGACTCCGAACGAGCCTCGCGTTCCGCTCCCCTCGTTCTCCGCTCAGCATGACAAATGAGACTTGCCCGCAAAGTAATAATTTCCCACGGCTGACTGTCATTCTGAAGCGAAAAAGAGAAAGTACTGTCATGCTTAGCGAAGCGGGAAGGAGAGCACAGCGATCCTTCCCGCGCAGTCGAGCATCCCTGCCTCACAAACAGACCCTGGCTCTCAGCGCTATAATTAAGTATTCACTTGCATCGAAACCCCGCTCAGTCTCATCTCAAAAGCTTGGAGGATTAATCATGGCTCACGAACTACCCCCCCTACCGTACGGATACGACGCCCTCGAACCGACCATCGATAAGCAGACGATGACCCTGCACCACGACATGCACCACGGTGCCTACGTAAAGAATCTGAACGCGGCCATCGAGAAGCACCCCGATTTGGCCAGCAAATCGGCTGAGGATCTCCTCCGCAACCTCAACGCGGTTCCCGAAGACATTCGCGCTGCCGTCCGCAACAATGCCGGAGGCCACGTCAATCACACCATGTTCTGGAAGATTATGAAGCCCAAAGGTGGAGGCGATCCTAACGGCGCCATCGCCGATGTCATCAAGAAAACCTTCGGCAACTTCAAGGATTTTCAAACCAAGTTCAACGACGCCGGCACCAAGCAATTCGGCAGCGGATGGGTCTGGCTCGCCGGCAAGTCCGGCGGCGAAGTGCAAATCATCACCACCCCGAATCAGGACAATCCCATCTCGCAGGGCCTGTTCCCCATATTCGGCAACGACGTCTGGGAGCACGCCTACTACCTGAAATACAACAACCGCCGTCCCGAATATCTCGCTGCCTGGTGGAACGTGGTCAACTGGGAAGAGATCAACAATCGATTCAACGCCTTCAAATCAGGCAAAGCAGTTCACGAACCCGAACTAGCCCACCGCTAAGAAATGAGTTAAAAAACGTAGCCCCGGACGGATTCGTCCGGGGCCATTTCTTTCTAGGATCCACTGAGCGACGTCAATCGAATGAGCAGGGTGGCAACCGGGGCAGCGATCGCCGCCTGCCGTTTTAAGCTGCCGACCGCGCGTACTGCTCGGGCTGCTGATCGAACTTCTTCTTGCATTGATCCGAGCAGAAATTATATTTCTTGCCGCCGTACTGCGTCTGATATTGCGAGTTATTCTCGTCCACATTCATTCCACAAACCGGGTCTTTGGTCATAAGTTTGACTCTCCGCGTATGAATTATCTTCCTATGCGTAAATTCTCTGCCCGTCAGCCCCAATTATCGCTCGGGTAATTCCCGTAGCCTCCACAAGTCAAAGAAACGCGGATGCCCCACCCTTCTCGCGTGTTGAGCGAGAGGGCGAGGATCTTGACTTTGGTTTCCACCACGAAACACGTAGCCCCGGACGCATACGTCCGGGGCGGGGTAGGTACCACACTCTGTCGCGTTCCGTGCGCAAGGGTGAGGACCCTAACTTGAGTTTTAAGTCCGGCCCGAGAATCCCTGGAACCCGGCGATTCCAATCTCCGTACCTTCCCTCAGACCATGCCCATCCCGCGCCGCTCTCGCTGGCTTCTCTTTCCTGTGTCGCTTTACCTAATCCTCTGCACCGTTGGTGGCATCAACCTGGCCGACGCCACACTCCACCCAGCCCGACGGCCACTCACCGAAACTGAAGCCGCCGAATTTCGCCAGTCGACTCAAACGCCCGAAGCAGATCTCCACGACGTTTCCATCACAACTGCCGATGGCGCAACTCTCCGCGCCTGGGAAGTGAATCCGCATCACGATAACGGAGACGCCGTAATTCTCCTCCACGGCCTCGGCGACAACCGCATCGGCATGAGCGGATACGCGCAACTCCTGGTTGCCCACGGATTCACTGTCCTCCTCCCCGACGCTCGCGCCCACGGCGTTAGTGGCGGCGAACTCGCCACCTACGGACTCCTCGAACGGAACGACATCCATCAGTGGTTCGATTTCCTGAATAGTCGCGATCATCCTCGCTGCATCTTCGGTTTCGCCGAATCTATGGGAGCCGCGCAACTGCTCCAATCGCTAGCCACGCACCCACACTTCTGCGCCGTAGCAGCCGAATCTCCCTTCGCCACTTTTCGTGAGATTGCCTACGACCGCATGGGCCAACCCTTTTACTTGGGCCCATGGGTCGGACGCACAATCCTCCGACCGTTGGTCGAAGTCGCGTTTCTTCGTGCGCGCTGGAAGTATCACCTCGACATGCACGAAATTTCCCCGGAAGATTCGCTCGCAACCACGACTATTCCAATTCTGTTAGTTCACGGCCAACTCGACAGCAATATCCCCGTACGCCACTCGCGCCGGATCCACGCGCGCAATCCCAACACCCAACTCTGGGAAGTTCCCGGCGCCGACCACTGCGGCGCCATCAGCACGGCTCCGCAAGAATTCGAGCGCCGAATCCTGCAACAATTTAGATCAAACACGTAGCCCTCGGACGCATTCGCACGAGCACATCGCAGGGCGGACGAATGCGCGTCCGCCCTATACGAAATGTTTGCCACTCAATAGACCAGTCCGCCCGATGTCAACAATTCCCCACTGACCACCGCTTCCTTCGCCACTGCCTTTCTGCATTTCCTGTGCACGCCCTGTGGACATTCCGCCGCCTCACTCGATCAGGCTCACTCGGTAATCCTGTCCCGACGCCAAAACCACCGCCATCTACTGGCAGAATGACGCGCGCGAAAGCCGACGCTTCATCCGTGTCAACCCGGCGAAAATCCACGGCCATCTTTTTCCTCAATTGCACCAAAAATACTGAATTGACCCGCTTCCATTTCGCCCGTAGAGTCACCTTCGCTCTCACAAAATTTTAGAACCCATTCCGGCTGCGACGCCGGTTGTGGATGGCATTTAACAATAAGTAACTAAGCAAGTATTCGGGGCGCCGCCAATGAAATCAGAGGAATGGAAGTCGTACCGCACACGTTTTCTAGTCAACGCCAAACAACTCAACTCCAGTCTCAGCTTCGTCGATCATCTCGGCCGCCAGCATTGCGGCCAGAAGGGCGACTACCTCGTTGAATCATCCGATGGAGTAATCAGCATCGCGCCTCGCGCCATCTTCGAGGACATTTATGTTCCCATGTCTCAGCCGCTGCCGGGCAGCGAGTCCTCGGCCAACGTGCCAAATTCCGATGAAACATCGATCGATCGCCTCAGGTTCGAGGCGCTCGAAATTGAAGAGGTAAAGCTGCCGAAGTCAGCGACCGGACGCAGCCAGCACACGCTCCTCTCGAACGTGGGTGGCACTACTGTTCGCCGAAAACTACCACAGCCCTTTCGCGATCGCCGTGGCTCGTCCCAGCACATGCGCTTGATGTGATCTCAGCCATGTGAAAAGAGCCCGGCAACTGATTCGCGATCCGAAGTTGTCTTCGGCGGCATCCCCAGCCCTTGCTGCCAGATAGAGTCCCAAAAAGGGAATTTTGCCAACGCCTCAACAAATCGCAACAACCCGGCGTTTCCCCACAGTGTGGAAAACGTGGGCTGAACCCCGCATCAAGCCCGTCATTGCTAGGGATACAACCTATTGTGTTTCCCTCTTGACAGGCACAACTGGCGGGAGTAACTTTGCAATCCCAAGCACACAAATTCCGTCTCACGGGAATGAGACGGAATAGCAAGGCAGTAATGCAAACCAGGCGGTCCGGCGCCAGCCAGAGGTGACTTGGCGCCCTCCGCAAGTCAAAAAGGGCACAGGCGCCCGGGCTTCCTGATCCGTAAGCCCGGCGCCGAAACCAAAAACCGGAAGCTGAACGCCGGAAAGCCGAAAACTGGTGGCCGGATTCCGAAACGAAGCGCGGTGGCCGTTCCCCGACCCCTCCCCCGGGGCGCGACAACTGAAAAGTGCAACACGCAATCCCCGTAGCCGACAGATAGGGGAACCTCGTTTCGTCGGCGCGGCAGCATAAAAAGCAGGAGCCCGCACATGGAAAGTCTGACTCGTCTCGTTTCCGAATCTATGGCGCGCCATGGTTTCGATCGCCCCTTGGACTATCGTCGCCTTCGTTGGTCGCGCTGGTTCCGATGCGAATCCCATCACAGCCTCCTGTTCGTCCCCAGCAAGCCAGGAGTTTTCGCGCTAGCCGAAGAAATCATGCCTTTAAGCGATGCCCATATGGGAAGCAATGCCCATGTGCTGACGGACGCATTCGTCCGTCCAGTGAGCGAAGCCCATGTAGGGACAGCCGCCAAGCTTGCCCTGAGCGAAGTCGAAGAGGCTGTCCAGCGAAGCGGAGCGAGCGCCGCCGTTCCCGAACCCGCCCCCCGCCGCATGCTCGCGGTCACCCAATTCTTCGAAGAGGACGACATGGCCTTCGTCCTTGACCGCATGCTGTCAAGCCAAAACCCCATGCGCGCCCGCCTGGTATCAGGCCGCTACTTCGTCCGTTTCGTCGTCATCGAAGACCAGACCCAGCGCCGCAGCATCTGCAACGCTCTGAACCAATGGATGGTCACGGCCGCCGAAAAAGCCACCGGCATCGGCTCCCACTTCGCCACATCGCTGGAGCTGACCCCCGCCACCGAATTCATCCCAGCCGATGAGGAAATCCGTGTGGCCCGGGCGCCCTCGCCCGCGTCTCAACTGACAGTCCCGCACGAAGTCTCTGGGTCTGTCACCAACACCAACCCCTTCCCCTCAGGCTTCTGAGGAAGCAGACTTCCGGGCGGGAAGAAGGCCCATAGCTGGAAGGAAGCCGTGGTTAACGGCAAGTAAATTCTGGCCAAGCCGCAAGGCGGCGTAAGAGTGCAGTCCACGGCGCAAGCCGTGGGATAGCCAGTAGAAAGATGAACCAAGCCCCGAAGGGGCGTAAGAAACGATCTTTGAAAGTCCCCCAGCGACACCCGATTCCCCGCCCCTGGCCGGACGCTCTGAATCGGTGCAACACGCATAGAATCTAATTAATGGAGAGCCCAATGCCAGAACTGAAGACCGAATCCACGACCCCTGCAGTCCAACCCCCTGCAAAGAAGAAGCCCTCCGGCCTCTCCTTCCGCCGCTTCTTCACCAAGCCCGGCGTCTCTCCCTACGCCGAGGTCGAGTGGGATCTCCGCCTCGCTCAGATCACCGACTCCCAGGGCAACGTGATCTTCGAGCAGAAAGACGTCGAAGTCCCAAAAGACTGGTCGATGACCGCCACCAACATTGTGGCCAGCAAATATCTGCACGGCAAAATCGGCACTCCCGAGCGTGAAACCGGAGTCCGCCAGCTCGTAGCCCGCGTCGCTGAAACCATCCGCGACTGGGGAATGGCGCAAGGCTACTTCAAAACTCCCGAAGACGGCGCCACCTTCCACGACGAGTTAGTCCATATCCTCGTCCGTCAGTACGCTGCGTTCAATTCGCCCGTCTGGTTCAATGTAGGATGCGACCGCATCGAGCCCAACTCCGACGGACGCAACTGGCACTGGAATCCGCAGACGCAGCAAGTCGAATTCGGCGTCACCGGATATTCCAAACCGCAGTGCTCCGCCTGCTTTATCAACTCGGTCAAAGATTCGCTCGACTCCATCCTGACCCTCGCGAAGACCGAAGGCATGCTCTTCAAGTGGGGCAGCGGCACGGGCACGAACCTTTCCCCGTTGCGGGGATCCACCGAAACTCTCTCCGGCGGGGGCACCGCTAGCGGCCCGCTCAGCTTCATGAAAGGATTCGACGCCTTCGCCGGCGTCATCAAGTCCGGCGGCAAGACTCGCCGCGCTGCCAAGATGGTCATCCTCAACGTCGACCATCCCGACATCATCGAGTTCATCGAGTGCAAGCAGAAAGAAGAAGCCAAGGCTCACGCCCTCGTCGCCATGGGATACGACGGCTCCCATCCCGATTCCGACGCCTACTCGTCCATTTTCTTCCAGAACGCCAACAACAGCGTTCGCGTCACCGACGACTTCATGTACGCCGTCGTCCGCGACGTAGACTTCTCCACCAAAACTGTCACCGACGGCTCGGTGGTCAAGACTTACAAAGCCAAAGAACTGCTGCGCAAAATTTCCGAAGCCACCTGGCACTGCGGCGATCCCGGCATGCAATACGACACCACGGTCAACCGCTGGCACACCTCGAAACACACCGACCGGATCAACGCCAGCAATCCGTGCAGCGAATACATGTTCTTAGACGACTCGGCCTGCAACCTGGCCAGCCTGAATCTGCTGAAGTTCGCTCCCAACGGCACCTTCGACGTGGAAGCCTATCGTCACGCAGTAGACGTGTTAATTACCGCGCAGGAAATTCTGGTCGACAACGCCGGATATCCAACGGAAATGATCATGCGCAACTCGCACGATTACCGCCCGCTAGGTCTAGGCTATGCAAACCTAGGGGCATTGCTGATGGCCGCCGGCCTCCCGTACGACAGCGACGCCGGCCGTGACTACGCCTCATGCGTAACCGCAATCATGTGCGGCGAAGCCTATCTCCAGTCAAGCCGCATAGCAGAACAATGCGCCCCGCTAACTCCAGCGACGGAAGCCGTAAAAAAGAATTTGTCCGAAACAAATCTAGGCGCAGACATCACCACAGCACATGTGGGGACGGCCGCCTCGGCTGTCCAGCGAACCCTGAGCGAAGCGAGGGGGAGCGCCTCGGAGACCCAAACCATGCCCGGAGGCGCCTGCCCCGGCTGGTACATCAACCGCGAACCCTTCCTGGACGTAATCCGCATGCACCGAGCGTCCGTGAATGGCATAAACAAATCCAACGTCCCCACCAGCATCTACGAAGCCAGCAAACAATGCTGGGACGAAGCCCTCGCCCACGGCGAAAAACACGGCTACAGAAATTCCCAGGTAACAGTCCTAGCCCCCACCGGCACAATCGGCTTCATGATGGATTGCGATACTACCGGTATCGAGCCGGACCTCGCGCTGATCAAGTACAAGAAACTGGTTGGCGGCGGGATGATCAAGATCGTGAACAACACTGTGCCTACGGCGCTGTTCAAGCTGGGGTACAACCACGAGCAGGCGGATGCGATTGTCAGCTACATCGACGCGACGGGGACGATTGAAGGGGCGCCGCATATTAAGGACGAGCATCTGGCGGTGTTTGATTGTTCGTTCAAGCCGGCCAAGGGGACGCGATCGATTGCTTACATGGGGCATCTGCGGATGATGGCGGCGGCGCAGCCGTTTATCTCGGGTGCTATATCGAAGACGGTCAATCTTCCCGAGAACGCCAGCGTCGAAGACATCATGGAAGCTTATCTTCAGGCCTGGAAGCTGGGGCTGAAGGCGGTCGCTGTCTATCGCGATGGCTGCAAGAAGTCACAGCCACTCTCGGCTGCGGGGACGAAGACGGCGGAGTCAACTGCTCGTGTGGGGACAGCCGCCTCGGCTGTCCAGCCCGACGAAGAGGACATGAATGCTCCTCCGCGGGCGGTGCGCCACAAGCTGCAGGCAGAGCGGGCCTCGATCACGCACAAATTCAAGGTCGGAGACCACGAGGGCTACATCACCGTGGGCCTGTATCCCAACGGGCAGCCCGGCGAACTGTTCATCACCATGGCGAAAGAAGGATCGACCGTCAGCGGCCTGATGGACAGTTTCGCGTTGGCCGTCTCCATCGCGCTGCAACATGGGGTTGAGCTGAAACTGTTCTGCGAGAAATTCGCCCACACCCGCTTCGAACCCAGCGGCTGGAGCGGCAATCCCGACATCGGCTACGCCAAGTCGATCATGGACTACATCTTCCGCTGGCTCCAGCTGCGCTTCCTGACCGGGCAGCAGCAGTTGCTGTTCGACAATCTCGGACTGCGTCCCGCGGGAGCCCTGCCGGAAGGAACCGGAGAAGTAAGCAGCGCGACTCCGGAAGTCCGAAACCGGAAGCCGGGAACCGGTTCCGTCCACGCCGCCGACGCCCTCTCCAGCCTGGTCGACCTGGGCGACGCTCCCACCTGCAGCTTCTGCGGCAGCATCATGACCCGCAACGGCAGCTGCTACAGATGCATGAGCTGCGGGAGTACTAGCGGGTGCAGCTAGATTTTGTGAATGTGTGGGGCGGGCGCCCTCGCCGCCGCTTTTGACGTTAACTGACATGAAACGCGAAGCCCAATTCGTCATCTGCATAAGGAACAAGGGCTACCCTGCATCGCTGGAGTTGCGCAAGATTTATCAAATCATCCCAGACAAAGCAGCGGCCAGACTCCATCAGATTCGCGTCATCGATGAGTCGGGCGAAGATTACTTGTACCCGGAAGATTATTTTCGTGCCGGCGCGGTTCTTGGTCCCGAATCGGTCCGAGTTTAGGTTCGGGAATTGAATTGCAGATATTAGTGCACGAAAAGACCTTGTGTCATTTACGTATCGTTCCTGTTCCGTCACGCTAGGTCGAGGAAGGTAGGAGCAAAAAATGAGCGCGTCCATCGGCAGCGTGTACGACATAAACGACTTCGCTTATAACGATAACGAGCCAGGAACGATTGAGAAATTACAGGAACTTAATGATTTTTATCGTCGGCACCCGTGGCCGAAAGAACATTCAGTCACCACCCACAGCCTTCGCTGCGCAGATTCGCGTGATCTCTCAGGCTTGCAGAACGAAAGCATTCATCTGATCGTCACCTCTCCTCCCTACTGGACGCTTAAGGAATATCCGGCCAATGAGTGTCAGTTAGGAGCTGTGGAGGACTACGAGAAGTTTCTGAATGAACTGGACAGGGTTTGGGCAGAGTGCATCAGGGTACTTGTACCCGGTGGCCGGATTTGTTGTGTAGTCGGTGACGTTTGCATTCCTAGAAAGAGAGAAGGTCGACATCACGTTATTCCTCTTCATGCGGACATCACCGTCCGGGTTCGCAAGCTCGGACTGGATTCTTTGACGCCAATACTATGGTTCAAGATTGCGAACGGAGCGCTAGAAGCAGAGGGGAACGGAGCGGGCTTCTACGGGAAGCCCTACCAACCTGGGGCGATTGTCAAGAATGATTTCGAGTACATCCTGTTCTTTCGTAAGGGTGGCTCCTATCGGTCGCCTTCAACAATGCAGAAGGCTTTATCAATGCTCTCCAAAGACGAAATGAAGAACTGGCTGAAAACCGCGTGGACAGATATTAAGGGAGAATCGACCCGGCGAGGACACCCCGCCCCTTTTCCCGTTGAACTAGCCGAGCGCCTCATTCGTCTTTTCTCCTTCGCCGGTGATGTAGTCCTCGATCCTTTCGTTGGAACAGGGACCACCACTTTAGCCGCGATAAACGTTGGCCGTAACAGTGTTGGCACTGATTGCGATCCAGCTTTCATAAGGATGGCGAAGGAACGGCTACAAAGAGCTATCCTCTCAAAGGCGGAGCCGCTCTTGTTTGAGACAAAGCTAGATATACAATCGCCATAAATGGTTGACGCGAATTACGCGGTCTTACGGATATTCCGTAGCCTTTTTGAAGGCCGTCCTTATTTCCACCGAGACTCCAGCCTCGGAGATCGCGTCGCTAGTTATCTGTTCGAAGATCTATATAGCCTAAATAAATCCGCAGAACTCCACGATCGCATTGACTCACATAGCCGCGTACTAAATGCGCAAAATCTCACGGTTGGCATTTCACGAAGACGAGGAGACGGTACATTCGGCGAGCGAGTGCCGGTAGCGCAAGCAATCGCAGATGAGGGATTCGCGGTTGCGCGTGGTCCCGTAGCCAATATCGAGATTGGGGCCGAAACCAAAATATTGGCTAAGGCAATGATCAAGCAGATCGATCGCGTAATCGGCGATCTAGTCCGACAAACCGAGGAGTTCAAGAAAAGGGGTGGCCGTCCGATTTGTGTTGCGATTTTGGGGGTGAATTTCGCACCGCAATACACATCTTATGAAGGTGATCGGACCTTCCCAACCGACGGAAAGAAGTATAAACATCCCGCTCAGGAAGCTGACGACGCGATATCTCGACTCCTTCAACGAGTTGCACCGAGTTTTGACGAGTTCCTGATTCTGAAGTTTGAGGCTTCCAACACACCGCCGCATCCATTCTCGTGGAAGGATGAAAAACAGACCTTGCTCGAATACTCAGCACTACTGACGAGACTCTCTCGAGAGTACGACCGACGTTTCTAGTAATCCAGCGGTTAGCCGGGTGGCCCACGCTTCGGTTTTAGTTTTCCTCTCCGTCGCATAACTTAGGAGTACCGCGACCCTTCGACTCCCTTCAGGGCGGCTCTTGCGTTCTTTGCAGGGACCGGTGGCGATGCCGCCGAAGGGTTTCATTTCGAATTCGCGCGGCCACAAAGCAACAGTCCGCAGTGCAATCGGACTGCTGCCCACCCTTCGCGAAAAGCACGCGAAGGATGGGGCACCCACTGTATGGTTATGGTTACGCCGGCGAGATCAAAAGCCTGGGCCGCGCGCCTCAACAGCAGGTCCCTCCACTCCGCCGTCGCTATCGCTCCGGCTCCGGTCGGGATGACAGGGTTGAGTGTTCAAGGAGGACTTCGGGTGACGACACACTCGCATCCGCGACTCGATTCCACCGGGATCATCGCCGAGTACATCCCGCGGGAAACCGCTACTTCACGGTGAACGGCACGGACGCCGTCAAATTCTCCCATTCGATGAGCAGTTTTCCCTTGGCGCCGCCGGCGTCCGACAGCGTGATCTTGAGCGTTTCGACCGGAGATGGTGGCTTGCCCATGGTGAGCGAAGCGCGGCCCAATTCGGTGGCCGGATCATTGGTGGTGGCGCCTTCTTGAATGCCGTCCGGTGAGACCCCGACGCCCCAGATGTGGCGGCCGCCGGCCATCAGGGCTTTGTTGACGATCAGCTTCCACTGGCCGTTGTCGAGGTCGGCGTACAGGGTGTAGTCGCCCTTGGGAATGGCGAGGCCATTCAGGTCGAGGTCGGCGTCGGTGTGCAGGACGGTGGCGTAGTCGGCGCCCAGACGCCATACCTTGCCATAGGGCTCGAGCGCGCCGGTGCCGCCGAAAATTTGGCGACCCCTGACGGAAGGGGCGTGATAGTAAATCCAAATATTCTTGCCGTTGACGGTCACGCTGGTTTCGGCGCCCGGACTCTTGGTGTTTTTAGTAGCCAGGTCTTCCTTCTTGACCTGGGCGACGGCCAGCATCATGCCGCTTAATAAAAGAGCACTCAAAAGGATTCGTTTCATTTCTGATGTCGTTTCTTTCTTCTTTCTTTAGGGAGTATACAACGCGCGCGGCGACTGTGCCCGCAATGATGCAGACTGATGGTTGGCGGCGGCGCTGCCAGTGCGCTTTAAGTCGAACTCGGGCGACCTCATAGTGCGATCGGACTGCCAACCTTCGCGAAAAGCACGCCAAGGATGAAGCACAGCCAGCCGAAGCCCGCCCCGAACACTCGACCGTGTCATCCCGACCGGAGCCGGAGCGACAGCGACGGCGGAGTGGAGGGACCTTGTGCTGGAGGCCCGTGGCCCCGAGGGTTTTGATCCTCGCTTACAGAACCCTGCAGTGGGGCGATGTCGAAGATTCCAATCTCTTTATTTCTTGAAGACGGCGTCGAGGGCGGCTTGGGCTATGGCTTCGTCGATCTCGGATTTGGCGCCGCTGGCGGCGATTCCGCCGATGGTCTCGCCGTCTACCTTGATCGGCAGGCCACCCTGGTTGGGGAAGAAGTCAGGAAAGGCGAGGACTTCGAGATTCCCTTTCTTTAAAGCGTCGGCCCCATCTTTCGAGGGACTGCGGTAGAGCGCGGAGTGCCGCGCCTTTTTCTGCGCGAACTGAATGGTGTTGAGGGACGCACCGTCGGCCTTCTGCAGAAAAAGCAGGTTGCCGCTTTCGTCCACGATGCAAAGGGTGACTTCCACATTCTGCCGCTTGGCCTCGGCCTCAGCCGCAGCAACCATGGTTTTGATGGTCGCCAGGTTCAAGCGCTTTCGCGTAGGAAGATCTTGAGCCGAAGTTGTGGCCACCAGGAAAATCATCATCAGTGCCAGTAGTTTGAACATGCGCGGGATGCTACCAGCCGATGCGGGAATTTTCCAGAGGGAATGAAGTGCGCATGAGGTTCAGGCTTGTGTGGATGAGTGGTATGAGGAGGTGGTTTGGAGTGAGACTGGAATATAGGAGTCTGAATGCAGAATGCAAAAGTCGAACCCTACATCAAAGTCCCCACCCTGTCGCAGAAAACGCGACAAGGGTGGGGCACCCGGGGCAATGGTCTGCAGTCAAAATCTCCGAATTCGGCTCGGCTATTACTTCATCCTCTCGGGGTCGCCTATCATCTAATTCAGGAGACTTATTGGAGGGTTCACGATGGCGGCATTGGCTTTGGGTGCGAAGGCGCCTGATTTTGCGTTGAAGAGTTTGGATGGCAAGCGGTTTTCGTTGGCGGATGAACTGGCGCGCGGGCCGGTGGTGTTGGCGTTTTTCAAGGTGTCGTGTCCGACTTGCCAGTATGCGTTTCCGTTCTTGGAACGGCTGTATAAGGCCTATGGGCATAAGGGCGTCCGGCTGGTGGGGATTTCGCAGAATGACGCCTCAGAGACGGCGGCGTTTGGCAAAGATTTCGGGATCACGTTTCCGGTGCTGTTGGATGATACGCGGTCCTATCCGGTGTCGAACGCGTATGGGCTGACCAATGTCCCTACGATCTTCTGGGTGGCGCAGGATGGGGAGATTGAAGTGTCAAGTGTGGGCTGGCTGAAGGCCGATTTCGAGGAAATCAACCGTCGGATGGCGGAGGCGGGGAAAAGCGCGCCCACCGCTATGTTCAGGCCGGGGGAAGATGTGCGCGACTTTCGCGCTGGTTGAGGGTCCAAGAACTAAACCGCCGGTCGGCGGATCAACTTCTAGAAACTAATCAACCACAGAGGCCCTGAGGAACACAGAGTAAGGCTATTCGGACACGTCCCGCCAATGGTGGGTGCACTGTCGTGCACTGGGGTCAGTTACTTCTCATACAACTCCAGAGACGGTGTCCTTTACAATCCTGCTAGAACCTACACACAAAGAAAGTCTTCCACAGCGGGCGCGCCGCTTTGTTGGGGGGAGAGACTTGTTATGCGGAGAATGCTGAGAGTAATTTCGGCGGGCTTGGTAGTGTGCGCGAGCTTGCCGGTATGGGGCGACGGAGCTGTGGGAGCCGGCGGCTCGAAGGGCGCGGTTTCGGTGAAGCTGCCGGGGACGGCGTTTGTGGCGCTGGAGACGATCACGCCAGAACACATTCGCTGGCATGTGCGGTTTTTGTCGCACGATCTGCTGGAGGGGCGCGGGACGGGTCAGCGCGGCGGCGAAATTGCAGCGGAATACATTGCGACTCAACTTGCCGAGTACGGGCTGAAGCCGGCAGGCGATCACGGAACTTTTATGCAGAAGGTGCCGCTGGTGGGGATCACAACGTCGCCCGAGACTCAGTTTGCGCTGGTGCCGAAGCAGGGCGAGACCATGAATCTGAAGCAACTCGACGAGTATGTCGCGTACGACCAGACGCAGCAGGCGCAGTCGGAGGTGGATGCAGACATTGTTTTTGTGGGATATGGGATCGAGGCGCCGGAATACAACTGGGACGACTATAAGGGACAGGACGTGCGCGGGAAAGTTCTGCTGATGCTGGTGAACGAGCCTCCGTCGGACGATCCGAAATTTTTCAAGGGGAAGGCGCTGACCTACTACGGGCGCTGGACCTACAAGTATGAAGAGGCGGCGCGAAAGGGCGCGGTGGGCGTGATCCTGGTGCACCAGACGCAGATGGCGAGCTATCCGTGGGAAGTAGTGCGGAATTCGAATTCGGGGGAGAAGTCGTCTTTGCAATTGGAAGGGCCGGCGCTGAAGGTGGCGTCGTGGGTGCAGTTGGACGTGGCGAAGCGGCTGGCGGCTTCGTCGGGGATGGATCTGCAGAAGATGATGCAGGATGCGCAGTCGCGGGATTTTCGTCCCGTGAATCTGCGGGCGAAGCTGCGGGCGCGCATGGTGAGCAAGGTTCGGCATTTCGAGTCGAATAATGTGGTGGCGATTCTGCCGGGAGTGGACAAGAAGCTGGCCGGTGAAGCCGTGATGTATACGGCGCATTACGATCATTTTGGCATTCGCCCGGATATGCCGGGTGACAACATTTTTAATGGCGCGGACGACAACGCTACTGGCTGCGGGATCCTGCTGGAGGTGGCGCGGGCGTTTGGGACGGGTCCGCAAAAGCCGCGGCGGTCGATTCTGTTTGCGGCGGTAACGGCGGAGGAGCAGGGATTGCTGGGGTCAGAATATCTGGGAAAGCATCCGCCGATCGCGGCCGGGAAGATTACGTTGGACTTGAATTATGACGACGTGAAGCCGCTGGGCGCCCCGGAGGAAGTGCAAGTGGCCGGAGCCGAGCGGACGACATTTTATCCGGCGGTGATGGCGATGGCGAAGGAGTTCCGGCTGGCGATTCGGCCGGATGCGCTGCCAGAGGCGGGACACTTTTACCGTTCAGATCACTTCAGCCTGGCGCGGGTGGGCATTCCGGCGTTCTCCATCAACGAGGGAATGAAGTACAAAGGGCATACCGAGGCTTGGGGAGTGGAACAGGAGCGCGAGTACGTGGAAAAGCACTATCACCAGCCTAGCGATGAGTACCATCCGGAGATGGACTTTGTGGGGGACTCGGCGATGGCGCGGTTTGGGTATGCGCTGGGGTGGGAAGCCGCGAGTTTGCCTAATTTGATTGGGTGGCAGAAGGGCGATGAGTTTGAGGCGGTGAGAGCGAAGAGTCAGTGAGTAGCGCCGCCATCTCGGCGGCTCCACGGGCGGGACGCCCGCGGAACAGCCGGCCGGAGGCCAGCGCTACGCAGTACCCAGTGGTCAGTGATTCGTGGATGGTCCCATCAGGCTGGCCCTTTATCCAAATCCTAATCTTGGGGCCTCGGCCTGAATGCCGCTGGGCTTTGCACGGCTGGACAGCCGAGGGCGGCTGTCCCCACATATTCCCGCGCCGACAGCCGAGGCGGCTGTCCCTACGTGGGCATCGCGGCCTCCTGGCTTCTATTTCCACCCTTACAACTGCTTTCGACATGAGCCATAACCTAGGTAACTTTAGCCGACGAACTTCGCGTGCTAGCCTCGAATGTGGTTGTGGAATCAGTAACTTCCGAAAGACTCTGACCTGGGATGCCTAGACTTCCAATTTTTCGATTAGGTGGAGCGCCCGACAAACCGAAGCTGCCGAATCTGGCGGCTTCGACGCCGTCCATTTCTCTGGAGGGGCTGAGCGTTGGGGTCGATAATCTGCGGCACGATGTGGTGCTCAGCCAGCGGTTTGTGGAGTTGGGGCGGGCACAGGTTGCGCGGCTGATCGCGCGGCATGGCGAGTTAGAAGGATTGCTGTCGGCGGAGTTTCCACGATCGACGCAAGGGCCATCGTGGATGCGGAACCAGGCGGGCAGAGTGGCGATGAAGAACGATCCGAGCGGGTGGAAATCGGCGCTCGCCGAGTTGCAGATTGGGTCGCTCAATCGGGCAAAAAAAGAGTCGCGGATGTCGGTGGACCTGCTGGCGCGGCTGGCGGTGACCAAATTTCTGCGCATGGAGATGAACCAGCAGTTTCTGCAGGTGCTGGAGCGGTGCCGCGTACAAATGAAGAGCTACGACAACATGCGCATGGAGCGCGCGCATGAGTACCGTGAGCGGGTGGCTGCGTTCCAGGTGCGAAAGAGAATCATCCTGCGCAAGACAGGCCAGGAAATTTTTGAGACTTTGCGCGAGGTGGAGAAGAGCACGCTGGCTCGGACGCGCCGGTCGCTGTTCGGCGAAGACACCGGCAGCGGAAGCTATTTCAGCTATCCGCTGTTTTTGAACCGACTGTTGTTTTCTGAAGATGGGCGGGATGATTATCTGTGCGCCGAGCACTACGTTATGCTGGGAAATTGGGACCGCGACCCGGACCGCTATAGCCGGATGCGGGACGTGGCAGCGAGCTTCCTGAGCTCGATTTACGGCGACAAAAACAGCGCGGAGACGATTGATTCGTGGATGAATGTCCCTGAAAACGCGCGGGAGCTGGTGGGGACGGGAACACCCGACGACTCTGACGAAGGCATGGAGCAACAGGAGCGCCTGGCGGCGTGGGTTCGCCTGCTGGAAGATGAGCGGGTGATGGAGAATGTGATCGCTTCCTATCACGTGGTGCCTCTGCTGAGCGAATATGCACCACGCATCAACCCGCAACAATTGAAGAACGCGCTCATCGACCGGACGGAATGCGACCGGGTAGAGCGGATGATTCAGGAGCATGGCAAGCTGTCGCCGAACAGTTTGTATGCGGCGGTGGCGAAGGTGGCGACGTGTCGCGGGGCGGAGCGGGCGAAGGTGGCGGCGCGATTTCTGGGAGACTTCTTCCATTACCACCGCGATTTTCGGCGGCTGGAAGTGACGAATGCCGCTCTGGATTCCGTGAACCTGGTCGGAAACGAACGGTTGCAGGAACTGTCGCGGGTGAATGGGACGCTGTATGAGTTCCGGCTTCCTGACGAGCAGGGGCAGACGGACACGGACCGAGTGCTGCGCCACGTGGTGTTGAAAGCGGATGTGCGGGATTCGACGCGGTTGACGCGGACGATGATGGAGAAGGGGCTGAATCCGGCGTCGTACTTCAGTTTGAATTTTTACGATCCGGTAAATAAGTTACTGGAGAAGTATGGCGCGCAGAAAGTTTTTCTGGAAGGTGACGCCATAATTCTGGCGATTCTGGAGCGTGAAGGCGAGCCTGGGCTGGCGGTGAGCCGCATGTGCGTGCTGGCGCGCGAGATCATTGAAATCGTGCGCGGATATAACGAGCTGATGCAGCGCTCGAGTATGCCGCAACTGGAGCTGGGCGTGGGTATCACGCTGCAGGAGTCGGCGCCGTTGTACCTGATGGATGGCGAGCATCAGATCATGATTTCGGAGGCGTTGAACGAGAGCGACCGTTTGTCTTCCTGCAACAAGAAAGCGCGCAAGGTGATGGAGCCGCAGGCAGGGCCGTTCCATGTATACGCGTTTCAGGCCGCGGAGCTGGACGAGAACGGAAATCCGGAGGACGTAATTCTGAGCTACAACCTGGGCGGGATTCGCATGAATGAAATGGCCTTCCGCAAGTTGCAGCAAGAGATCACTCTCGAACCGCTGAAGGTGAAGCTGCCTTCGTCGGTGGCGTCGTCGGATAAAGGAGACTTCAAGCTGTTTAGCGCGACGGTTCCGGTGGATCGGGATATCTTCCGCAAGATCGTGGTGCGGGAGAGCCGCATTCCGCGGATTAATCCGGCGGATTTTAAGGTGACCGGATGGACAGAGCGGGCTTATTACGAGATCTGCACGGATCCGGCGATTTATGCAGCGCTGGAGAAGAAGAAGGGCGCGGGAAAGAACTAGTGCGGCAGGCGAGCCGTTAGTCGTTGGTTGTTGGTCGTTCAGGATTCGAGTTGCTTTTAACTACGGAGGGCGCAGGGTCACACAGAGGTTTCTCTGTGGAACTCTGTGCCCTCTGTGGTTTTCTTCCTCCTGAATTTAGAAATTCGTGCCGACGTGGGCGGGGCGGAAGGGGATTTGGAATGTGGCCTCGACATCGACAGGAGAACCATTTTTCATAGCGGGCTGGAATTGCCATTGGGCGATGGCCTGGCTGGCGAACTGGTCGAGGCGGTCGTCGACGCTCCGCAGGACTCGAACGTTGGCGACGGTGCCGTCGGCGCGGATGATGGCATAGAGGATCACGGTGCCAGTTACGTTCTCGCGCATAAGTTCCGTTGGGTAGGCGGGATCGACTTTGCGCGTGGCGGCGGGTTGGGAGAGATCGGATGTGTTCGAGCCGTCGTTGTTGGAGTCGTGATTGTTCGAGTCATGATTATTAGAATCATGGTTGAGTTCGGCGAAGCGGATGACCCAGCTTCCGCCCGCGGAGTTCAGGTTTGGCATGTTCAGTGTGACGGAATAGAACTTGCGGTCGCCGAAGACCGCGCGTTCCGGCTCAGAGAGTTTCGCTGCGCTTTCGGGTTGCAGGGTGCGCGTCGGTGCGCTGGTCACGCGTGGCGGCTTCACGCTCGCGACCAGGTTCGGGTTGACTGAGTTGGTTGAGGATTTGTTTCCCGCCACGGACGACGGTTTCGCCGCGGCGCTTCCTACGTAAAGCCCCGCCGGCAGGTCACTTCCCTTTCGCGTTGATCCCCTTCCAGTCTCTTTACCGCTGCCGCCGGAACCCGTGGCGCCGGGCGCGCCTGTCGCTCCGGTGTGACCCTCGGGCGTGGCGGCGAAGGAGCCGCGGCGGTTACCGCCTGGCGCATTAGGAGGCGCACCCACAGCGGGATGCAGGTTCAGGGCAATAATGCGGCCGGGCGCGCCAAAGGAGTCGGAAGAAGATCCCGAGGCCGACAGCGATGGCGGCGGCGCGACGACCTGCGCAGTTCCAACTCCGGCGCGCGACAATCGGGATCCTGCGACGGCGCGTTGTTCCACCACGGGAAGTCGCGGTGCGGGTGCAATCACCGAGCTTGGTCCGATGTTCAGTTCACCGACCAGGCGCGTGGCGCTCTCGACATTCGGAGGAGGCGCGATGACCGCGGGTTGCGGTCCCTGGAAAGCGGCGGTATTCGACGCACGCAGATCGGGCGGAGGAGCGACCACGGAACTTCGGGACGTGGGCAAGTTGCGACGCAGCCCGAGATCGGCTGCGTCGGGCGGCGGCTTCACAACGACATTCTCGAGTTGGGGAGTGATGCGATTGATTTCGGCGGCTGGAGTGAGTGGAACGGGAGGGACGGCAAGTTGCGGCTTCTCCAGCTTGTCGGACCAGGCAACAATGTTGGGCAGGGCAACGTCGTGCTTCAGCTTGACGTTGGGCGCAGTGACGATGGTCTGCGAATGGTTGTCGGCCTCGGGCGGAACGGAAATGATGGGCTGCAGGGAGAGTTCCGGATCGGCTTTGGCGGGCTCTGCTGGCTGCGGGTCGCGCGTGTCGAGTGGAGGAAGGTATTCCGAGGACGTGTAATAGATCACTTGAGCGCTGTCGAAGGTTGGCTTCGCTACCACTTGGGGTCGGAGCGCGAAGAAACGGGTGAATGCAATCAGAAGAGCGAATGCCAGCACATGGTAGACCACGGATTGGAGAAAGCGGGTCCACGGGAGGTCACGTTGCACGAGTACATCCGGCCAGAATGGTGCAGGGGTGGACTGGAGTTCGAGTGGCGGGAGGCGGCGCGGAAAACTCAGGTCGCGGAGATTGCCGAAAAAGACTCGGCGCCAGGAGGGCAATTCCACCAAAAGCCGCGGCACGAGCTCGGGCTGGTGGATTTGGACGGGACGGGGAGCTGCGGACATCTTGTCTATAGTAGATGTGGGCAGTCGGGTTGGGATAGCCGGGAGGACATTTGGGGCTGGCTTGAGAATTTGAAACTCTTGGCATCAGCTTTGCCCCGCGCTTGTGCGGGCGAGGACGCCCCATTACAGCCGCCGGGGCGTGCGGCGCTACTGTCGCTGCATTGCCGCGTTACTTCGCTATCAGCGTTTATAATCTTTGGTTTCGGCGACCTGCCGCATTCTCACCATTAAGGACACACTTTGCTTGATTTCTTAGGAGATCTTCGACGGACTCATATGTGCGGGACACTGCGCGCTTCCGACGCGGGCAAGAAGGCTGTGCTCATGGGATGGGTGAACCGGCGGCGGGACCTGGGCAACCTCATTTTTATTGATTTGCGTGACCGCACCGGAGTGACGCAGGTGGTGCTCAACCGTGAAGTGGACGCGGCGGCGCACGACAAGGCGGACCTTCTACGCAATGAATATGTGGTCGCGGTCATCGGCACAGTAAAGCGGCGGGACGCGGATACGGTTAACAAAAATATTCCTACGGGCGAAGTGGAACTGGTGGCGAGCGAGATTCGCATTCTGAACGAGTCGAAACTGCCGCCGTTTTTGCCGTCGGACACGGCGCTGACCAATGAAGAGACGCGGCTGAAATATCGTTATATCGATCTGCGGCGCGAGGTGATGCAGTTCAACATCGAGACGCGGCACAAGGTGGCGAAGGCGATACGAGATTATCTTTCGGTGCAGGGATTTTTCGAGATTGAGACGCCGTTCATGACGCGGTCGACGCCGGAAGGGGCACGGGATTATCTGGTGCCGAGCCGGGTGCAGCCGGGGACTTTCTATGCGCTGCCCCAGTCGCCGCAGTTGTTCAAGCAGATTTTGATGATCTCGGGATTCGACAAATATTTTCAGATTGTGCGTTGCTTCCGGGATGAAGACTTGCGGGCGGACCGTCAGCCGGAGTTTACGCAGATCGATTTGGAGATGTCGTATCCGCAGCCGGAACGGGTTTGGGAGGTGGTGGAGGGGTTTTTGACCGCGGCGTTTCAGGCAGCGGGCAGCGCGATCAAGACGCCGTTTCCGCGCATGGACTATGACGAGGCGATCCGGTCGTATGGAATCGACAAGCCGGATTTGCGGCTGCCCGCGTTTACCGAGGTGCGGGAGTGTTTCACGGCGGAGAATCTGCAGGAGTTGGCAATTAATGCGAATTTGCCGGTGATTGCGATCCGCACGCCTAAGGTAGGCGAGCTTTCGCGCAAGGAGCGGGACGACATCAAGCCAATGTTTCACGCCAAGGGCGGCGCGAAGATTTTTGAAGACTTCAAGCGCATTGGGAATAAGTTTCCGGAGGCCGCTGCCGCGATTGCGAAGAAGACCGGGATGGAGGAAGGCGATCTGATCGTGCTGGTGGCCGGATCGGCGCAGGCGGGACCACAGACGGCGATGCCCACGCATCGCAAGGTGACGCCCGCGGAGTTGGCGATTTATGCGTCGGCGGGGCTGCTGCGGCTGGCGCTGGCGCAGAAGCATGCGGAACGGCATGGCATTTTCAAGAAAAGCGGCGACGCGGCGAAGGACTTCCGGTTTCTGTGGGTCACGAATTTTCCCATGTTCGAGTGGGATGAGGGCGAGAAGCAGTGGATGGCGGCGCACCATCCGTTTACCTCTCCGCATGAAGAGGATATGGGCTTGCTCGAGGCGGGAGTGGAGTCGGTAAACGATCCGCAGTCGCCGTTGAGTGCGGTGCGGGCGCTGGCTTACGACGTGGTGCTCAATGGCACGGAGTTGGGGTCGGGCTCGATTCGTATTCACCGGCAGGACATTCAACGGAAAATCTTTCGCGCGCTGGGCATGACGGAGGAGGAAGCGAGGTCGCGCTTCGGATTTTTTCTGGAGGCGCTGGAGTATGGCACGCCTCCTCATGGCGGGATAGCGCTGGGGCTGGATCGAATCGTGATGATTCTGGCGGGCGCCGAGAGCTTGCGCGAGGTGATTCCCTTCCCCAAGACTGCGCGCGCGGTGGACTTGATGTGCGACGCGCCGACGCCGGTGAATGAGCGGCAACTACGGGAGTTGGGGATCGTGGTGAAGAAGTAGATTGGCCCTACCCCGAACGCGGGGCGGGGGCGCCCGCGCCACGCGCGCGGAGGTCGCGGGAAACCACGGAGGGCACGCGAGTAGCACAGAGGGAAAGATCGTTTTTGTTCGGGCGAAATTGACTCTTTGAAATGCGCATTTTCTCGGCTCGGGTTACAGTAGTAGGGAAAGTTGTACGACTTATGGCAAACAAGTTTCGAGAATGCGTGTCAAGCGGGCTGTTAGCCGCGGGTTTGGCGGCTAGCGCGATTACGCTGGGGTGCTCGGGGAATGCAGGGCAGAATCCGCACGCGAGTGGTCCGGGGGCGATGCCAGTGAAAGTGCTGGAGGCGCGGGCGGTGCCGGTTGACGACGCGTCGGACTACGTCGCGACACTGAAATCGCGGGACTCGGCGGTGATCATGCCGCAGGTCGAGGGGCAGATCACGCAGATTTTTGTGCATTCGGGTGACCGGGTTGCGGCGGGGCAACCACTCATCGAAATTGATCCGCTTAAGCAGCAGGCTACCTTGAAAAGCCAGGAGAGTGCGCGGGCCGCGCAGGAAGCGAATTTGGCTTGGGCGAAAAAACAGTATGACCGCACGGTCGGGCTTGCTTCGGCGGGGGTTGTGAGCAAACAGGATCTCGACCAGGCGAAGTCGACTTTGGACGCGGCGCAGGCGCAGATGGATGCGCTCGATGCGCAGGTGCACGAGCAGCAGGTGCAATTGCACTATTACAAAGTGGTGGCGCCGCGCGCCGGGGTGGTGGGAGATGTTCCGGTGCGGGTGGGAGACCGGGTGACGACCGGGACGCAGTTGACGACGGTCGATCAACCGGGAAGCCTGGAGGCTTACGTATATGTGCCGATTGAGCGCTCGTCGCAGCTCAAGATGAATTTGCCGGTGAAAGTGCTCGACAGCGAGGGCAAAGTGCTGGCCGATTCGCGGGTCAGCTTTATTTCGCCGCAAGTTGATACCACGACACAGACGGTGCTGGTTAAGGCCCGCATAGCCAACGGGAACGATGCGTTGCGGCAATCGCAGTTCATTCGGGCGCGGGTCGTTTGGGGAACGCATAAGAGCCCGCAGGTCCCGATTCTTGCGGTGTCGCGATTGGCCGGACAGTATTTTGCATTCGTGGCTGAACCGCAGAACGGCGGCGCGTTCGTGGCCCGACAGAAGCCCTTGAAGATCGGGCAGACCGTGGGCAACGACTATGAGGTGCAGGGCGGCATCAGTCCCGGAGACAAGGTCATAATATCGGGGACGCAGTTCTTGCGGGACGGCGTGCCGGTGGTGCCAATGAGTTAGCTGCGTCGGGTACCGGCTCCGGATATTCAAGAACAATTTTGCGTTCTGCGGGTTACGGACCGGAAGCCGGGTAGCGGGAACCGGAAGCCGTTTTCAATTACAGTTTTGATTTCATCATTGGCGGCGCTAGCCGCCGCACACGGGAATCTTCATGTTTGTTGAGTTCTTCATTCGGCGTCCGGTGTTTGCCTCGGTGTGCGCGCTGTTAATTGTTCTGGCGGGCTCGGCAGTGTTGCCCACGCTGCCGATAGCGCAGTTTCCGACACTGGCGCCCCCGCAGGTGGGCGTTTCCAGCTTTTATATCGGGGCGAGCGCGCAAACGGTTGAAAGCGCGGTCACGATTCCCATCGAGCAGCAGATCAACGGGGCGGAAGGGATGAAGTACATCACTTCCACCAGCGGCAACGATGGAAGCAGCAGCGTAGTCGTGACGTTTGATTTGACCCGCAATCCGGATCTGGCCACCGTCGATATTCAGAACCGTGTGAACACGGCGCAGGGGCGCCTGCCCGTCGCGGTGAAATCCGTTGGAATTACGACGCAGAAGACATCGCAGAACTTCGTCTTCGGCTGCGCGATCATCTCGGACAACAGTAAATATTCCACGTTGTTCATGAGCAACTATCTCGACGTGTACGTGCGGGACGCGCTGAAGCGCATTCCGGGCGTCGCGGATGTCCTCATCTTTGGCGAACGCAAGTACTCGATGCGGTTGTGGCTTGACCCGGTGCGGCTGGCGGGACGCGGGCTTACGGCGCCGGATGTGGTGAGTGCGTTGTCGGAACAGAACGTGGAAGTGGCGGCCGGGCAGGTTGGCCAACAGCCGGCGATGTCGGGGCAGCAGTACCAGGTCAGCGTGCGGGCGGTGGGAAGGCTGAGCGAACCGGCGCAGTTCGACAACATCATTCTGAAAACGAATGCAGATGGAACGCTGGTCCGCCTGAAAGATGTGGGACGTGCGGAACTGGGCGCCGAAACCTACAGTTCCGACTTGCAATTCAACGGGCAGGACGCGGTGGGACTCGGAGTGACGCAGCTCTCCACCGCGAACGCGCTCGATGTGGACCGGAGGGCGATTGCGGAACTGGACCGGCTGTCGAAGAGCTTTCCTCCGGGCATGCATTACAGGCTGGCGTTCGACACGACGGACGCGGTGGGCGAATCGATCCGAGATGTGCTGTTTACGATCGGCTCGGCGATCCTGCTGGTTATTCTGGTGATCTTTATTTTTCTCGGCGACTGGAGGACGACGATGATTCACTTCATTGCCACTCCGGTTTCGCTTATCGGCACGTTCGTGTTTGTGAAGTTGCTCGGCTTTTCCGTCAATACGCTGACGCTGTTCGGCATCACGCTTGCGACCGGACTGGTGGTCGACGACGCTATTGTCGTCATTGAGAATATTGAGCGCCATATTGCTGAGGGTGAACACGATTCGCACAAAGCGGCAGCAGCAGCGACTGGCGAGATTACCAGCGCGGTGATTGCCACTTCCCTGGTACTAGTTGCCGTGTTTGTGCCGGTTGCGTTTTTCCCCGGGACGACCGGCATTTTGTTTCGCCAGTTTGCGCTGACCATCGCATTCTCTATCGCTATTTCAGCTTTCAACGCACTCACATTGGCTCCGGTGCTGGGGGCGATTCTTCTGAGCGGCGGCATCCGGAAAAAGTGGTGGTGGCTGCAAAAGTTTGACGATGGCGTGGTTGCCATGACCCGCGGGTACCGTGCCGTGCTGCATCACGTATTGGATTACAAAGTGGCGATGGCCGTGTTGTTTTTCGTCGGACTCGGGCTCACTTATTTCGTGTTTACGCGCGTGCCAACCGGGTTTGTGCCAAACGAGGACCAGGGATATTTCATCATCGTGATTCAGGCGCCGTCGGGAGCGTCGCTGGAATATACGAAAGGAATTGGGAGGCAGGTTGCGAACTTGCTGGCGGATGTGCCGGAGACGGAAGGAACGTTTTCGGTTGCCGGCTTCAGTTTTGCGGGAGCAGCCGCGAATCAAGGAATCATTTTTGTTCCGTTGAAGCCTTATTCGCAACGGAAAGGGGAGGCGCACAGCGCATCGGCGATTCTGCGCCGCATTGCACCGCGGATGTTCGCTGTATCGGGAGCAATCGTGTTTCCGACGCTACCGCCGCCGATTCAGGGACTGGGGCAGTTTGGCGGCTTCCAGTTTGTGGTGCAGGATCTGGCGGCGCACAAACTCGAGGAATTAGCCAGCACGACGCAAGGGCTGATACAGCAGGCGTCGCAGCGCAAAGATTTGACGCGACTGTTCACTTCATTTACGGCGAACGATCCGCAATACCTGGTGACCATCGATCGCGAGAAGGCGAAGAGCCTGCATGTGCCGCTTTCGCAGATCACGGATACGCTGGGCGTATATATGGGCTCGGCGTATGTCAACGATTTCGATTTCAACAACCGCTCGTATCGCGTGTACGTGCAGGCCGACAAGCAATTCCGCGCGCAGGCGGAGGACATGAAGCGGTTCTACGTGCGCTCTGACAGCGGGGCGATGGTGCCGCTCGACAATTTGATCAGCATTGAGCAGACGACTACGCCGCAGGTGATCAGTCACTACAACCTGTTCCGGTCGGCAGAGATCGACGGCTCACCGGCGCCGGGATATAGCTCGGGGCAGGCGATTGCAACGATGGAAGATCTGGCCAAGCAGATGCCGCAGGGATTTTCTTACAGTTGGACGGGGCTGTCGCTGGAGGAATTGCAGGCAGGAGGAACGTCGCTGATTTTGTTTGGGTTGGGCACGCTGGTGGTGTATCTGACGCTGTCGGCGCAGTATGAAAGTTTTGTGCTGCCCTTTATTGTGTTGCTTGCTGTGCCGATGGCGCTGCTGGGAGCCTTAAGCGCGCAGTGGATTCGCGGGTTGCAGAATGATGTGTTCTGCCAGGTAGGACTGGTGATGCTGGTCGGGCTTGCGAGCAAGAATGCGATTCTCATTGTGGAGTTTGCGGAACAGTTGCGCGAGCGTGGCGTGCCGCTGGTGGAATCGGCGATACAGGCCGCGACGATCCGCCTGCGCCCCATTCTGATGACTTCGCTGGCATTCATTCTTGGCGTGGTGCCGCTGGTGGTGGCGACGGGCGCGGGCGAGAACGGACGGCATTCGGTGGGCACGACGGTGTTTGGCGGGATGATTATGTCGACGGTGTTGAATCTGTTTTTTATTCCGGTGTTGTATTTGATTATTGAGGGATGGCGAGAACACGGGAAAGGGCAGGTTACGCATCGGTAGGGCTTCTCTTGTCCCTGCGGGGCTGGTTGTCGGCGGTCGGGTTTTTCCAGACGGCTTCTTATGCGGCGGTTTCGCGGGTGGGCTTTACTTTTCTGGACCTGCGTCTGCGGGCGGCGGATTTCTGTTTTATCTTGCCTTTTTCGCGGCGGCGCATTTTGGCCATCCATTCTCTCGAATACATAGTGCCGCGGCATTTGGGTGAGCCGCAGTGGCAGGGGGCGGGTTCTTCGTCGTCGTACAGGTTGTAGTCCCAGACGAGCTCCTCGCCAGCGGCGATGTCGCGGATCGCGAAGAGCCAGACACGGCCCTTGATCTCGTCGACCTCGCAGTTCGGATCGCAGGAATGATTCAAGTAGGCGCCGAGTCCGTGGCCGTCGATGATGGTTTTGCCATCATCGAGCCCGTAGAGGTAAGTGCGGGAGATGCCGTCGTAGCGGCGGTCGGCTTCCTCGACAGTAATGCGTTCGCCGGCATACTCGACTACACGCGTCCCTTTGCGAATCGCCTTCGTGGTGTAGACGCCGACAGAATGAATGGGCGAAGGGCGGACGACCAGAGGCATGAACTAATTTCGCATGAACGGGTGGGTTTGGGGAATCCAGAAAATCGGGTAATTTGAGTTCGGTTGTTCCGTTGGACTGTGGCAGATCTGTTCTGACCGCCGAGGCGGCTGTCGCCACGCGATTTAGGGATCGTAGACCGCGCTTCCGAAGCCCTGTTTGCGGGCGGCTTCCTGCAATTCTTCCAGCATTTTTTGACGCTGCTCGAGTTTCGCCTTCATCGACTCAAGTTGCGCTTCCTTTGCGCTCTGGCGTTCGTTGCTCTGGGCGCAGTCGGCAAGGCAGATTTCGTGATATTGGAGAGCCTCGCTGAGGCGGTCGATCTGACGCTGCTGGGAAGTCAGCGCATTCTTTTGCGCCTGAATTAAGGTCTTCCATTGTTCCGCGGAAAGTTTCCGGGTGCCGGTGCCTGGCGTGTAGCCCGGCACTTCAGAATCGGGGCGGCTCGGGGAAGGCAGGGTCGATCCCTCCTGCTCGGGAATGTCTTCGTTGGTAACGACCTTTTTCGGCGACTTGGCCGTTTGAATTGAATTCGAGGAAGTGGGGGCATCCTTGGCATTCGCATCGTTCTGCTGTTTTTGAAGGCGCGCCTTGCGTGCCACGTCTCCCAGAGATTGCGAGTCCTGAGCGCAGAGCACGGATGTGAAAACCGCGACCGCAATTAAAACCACGATCTTGGGCGTCCGCATGGAGAAAGCCTTGAGAAGCGAATTACGGTAACCCGCTCAGGCTATGTTATCCGCCGCGGTGGGACCATCCGAGATTACTTTCGTACACGCGCTGGCGGGCGAAGTTCAGGCTTCAGCCTCATTCACGCGAATTCTATCGGATATGCAAAGAGCTTTTATCCACTGAGTTCGCGGAGAGAACGCGGAGGACCGCAGAGACCGGCTCACGGCGACGTTGCAGAACGCTACACCAAGTTGGCAATCAGCGAGTCCAGTTTTTCGAGCAGGGCTGCGTTGCCCTGGCGGGGATAGTTTTTCAGCGCCTCCTCATAGTGCGGCAGGTTGTAAAGAAAAGAGTCGACACGCTCTTTGTTCAATTCTTCCCAGTAGGCGCCGTAGCCGGACTTTTCCAGCCAATAAGCGTTGAAAATCTGCTCGAACTGGTGGCTTACGGGAACGGCCAGGTAAGGCTTACCCAGGTGCAGGGCCTCGGTGACCAGTGAAAATCCTGAGTTGGCGACGATGGCGCGGGCGCTAGTGAGGTCGGCGAAGAAGCCGTCGACAGAAGGCTTCTTATAAAGGATATTTCCTGCTTCTCCCTGGCGGCCGAAGCCATAGGCGATGAAGCGGCAGCGGACCGACGCCAACAACTTTGCGAGGGCGGGGGCGGGCGATGTGACGTAGACCAGAACGTGATCGCCCTGAGTGGGAGTGGCGTTTAAGATTTCCTGGCGCAGCAGCGGGGGAAAGAGGAACGTGTTGCGCTTGCGAATTGGCGCCGTGAAAAACGAAATTACGAGGTAGGCATTGGCGTGCGGTGTCATCAAGCGGGTGACAAGCTTGGCGGCAGCGGCGTCCCCACGGTACTTCCTGGGATAGGATACGACCGTGTTGGTGAGGCAGTGCTGGTTATCGATGGAGATGACCGGAAGGCGCTTCTTGTGTCCGACGTGACAAGTCAGCGGCTCGAAGTCGGTAATGATCAGGTCAGTCTTCCAATCTTCGACTAGGTCCTTCAGCTGGGATAGACTCTTCGCGGCTTGCGGGACCGTGAACAGGTTCTTGGCGATGGTTCGCTTGTAGCGCACACGATTGTTTACGTAGGCGAAGCGGAAGCCGTAGATCTCCGTAACCTCGAAGTGCGGCTTGAGATTTTGCAGGCCGCGGTCGAAAGATGCGACGTGAACGGAGTGTCCCTGGGCGACGAGATGAGAGAGGACTTCTTTGGCGCGGGTGGAATGGCCTGCGCCTTCGCCGTTCACTCCGTAGAGGATGTTGGCCATGCGTGAAGGGCGAGTATACCAGTGGGAGCGATGATTCCCTGGCAGGGGCGCCGCTTCACGTCGGCAACAGCAACGCTACTGCTGCTGGGCAGTTAACATGGGAAGGGTTACGGTCGCAACGGCGTCAGGGTGGTCACGAAGTTTAATGTAGAGCATTTTTCCCTTGGGGGTTGGAATCGCCAGGGCATCATCGACAAAACCTTCGGGAACCGTAACTGGATTGGCAAAGTCTGCATCGGCACTCACCGAGTCGAGCAAGAAAAGTTTATCGCCGTTGAGAGTGCACTGCTTTTCGGGCACGCAACGAACTTCCTTGAGCACCGGGATGCGCACCACATCGACCAACGGCTTCCAATCTCCGTTGGTGCCGTCGGCTGCGACGGGACGGAACTTCAAAGGTCCGAACGCCGAAGGGCCAAGGAGTTTCATGGGGTTAAGAACCGCAAACAGCGTCTTCGCATCCTGCAGCGTGAGATTGCCATCTTTAAAAGACAGCAGCACGCGGAAAGACTCATCGGCAGTTGCGACTTCGATCTTTTCGGTGGAGGAAAAGGTCTCCGGCATCAACGCTTTGAGGAAGAAATTCAGACGGCCGTCCTGCGGCAATTCGTTCTCACTCCCGAGATGGACGTTAGACGGAAACGAAGTCTGGTCCAGTTGCACGCTCTCACTGAGCACGCTGACCGCCGGGCGCGGGGACTCGACCTCCGATTTGAGGTCGAGAACTCGGCCATCTTTGAGGGTGGCGCGAACCACGATGGAATCTCCGGAATGCAGCTTGGTCTTAGCGGCTGTGTCGGAAGTGGTGAGCTTAAGTTCATCCTGCTGGTGGGCGCGAGTAAGGCCATCCGGAATGAGGCGAAGGCCGTTTACCTCGATGCTATCGACTTGATCCAGGCGCGTGCCTTTGAGAATGCCGTCGGAGTCTCCGGCGTGGATGCTGAAACTGTCGAGGCGGCCGGCTTCGGCGTAAGTGTGAAGCGCAACCTCGTCGGGGTCGTGCAGCCCAAGTTTGCTGATCAACATGGTGACCGATCCAGCGTCGGCTTTCTGCAGCGGAACTTTCACTTCAAGTTCGTCGGGCTTGGGACTCTTCCACTCGGTATCGATTAGCTTTCCCTGCTCGTCTTTGAGCTTCACATCGCTCACACAGCATGCCGCCGGAGACTGCAAATGGAGGGTATCTTCGCGGCCGACGATCAGCGCGCTGGCATCTTTAGAAGCGACAACCCATTGTGTGGGCTTTGACGTGCGCAACCGGTAGTGCGGTCCATCGAAGGGATGAAAGCCCCAGGATGCGTGGAGGGTTCCGGTGACTTCACCGTCGAGGTTCGCGGATTGGAGGGCTTGCGTCTCGATCAGGAATCCGCCTTGCAGAGGGTCTGGCTTTGCGGGGAGATCGATGCCAGGGCCCGACTTAGCTTCGACATGGAGAACGAAGTTGTGTGCGAGATCGGTGGCGAAGACCAAGGGAGCGCCTTCCGCCGGAAGGAGAAGCGAAGGGCGGCCCGCACAAAATACTTGCGCCGGATCGAGCGCGCGCAACGGCGGAGCGGGAGCGGGGTGAACCGGCGGCAAGCCGATCACGATCACAGACTTCGGATTGCGGAAAGACGGAGGATTGTTGAGCCGCAGATTAAGCTCGTCCTTTTTAGGCAAGGCGAGCGCGGGGATGTACTGATACTGCGCGGTGTGGGCTGTGGCTAAAATGCGGGCGACATCGACGACGGCCCCGACGTAAGGACTGTAGTAGCCGCTGTGAGCGTTGGGAGTAGCCGTGATCTGCGCGAGCAGGTCAGTGGATGGACCTGAGGTCAAAGTCGCGACCATAGTCTGGCTGTGCGCGTCGTCGAGGACCAATTGATCGGTATTCTGAGTGAGGCACGGTGCCTGCTGCGCGGTCGGCTTGTCGAAGCACTGCTGATCGAGGCGAATGTTCAGACTGCGGGCTAATAGTGTGGTGCGCGCCTTCAACTGGTCGGGGTCGCTGGCAGAAATTTCGCGAACCGCATCGAGATACTTATCCAGGCGAGAGCGGTCGAGACTGGCTTGCACCAAATCCTGCGCGGCACGGACAAAGGCACCTGGCTTTCCGCGAACGGCGGCGCGAAGAGTGCTAAAGGCGCCGCCGGTTTCCGGAGCCAAGAAAACGAGAGCCTCCTCGGCTTCTTCCGGAACGGTAACGAAGACGCCTTCCTCATGGACAGGTCTGGTCCAGGTTTCCACGCGGGTAAACCAGGAATCTGGAGGAGGGTTAGTGGCGCCGCGCAGAAAAACTACGACCATCAGATAGCGCACCGACTGACTATCCGGCAGATCGGGATGCACCCACAGCCGGTCTGCAGCCTGGAGATTGGGGACTTGCGCGATGGGCAGGGTCACTCCGGCACGTTGCACCCGAACGTCGACCTTTGGGCCGATGAGGTCAAAGGCGGCGTTGTCGGCGCGGGCGGCTGCGGCCACGGCGAGAATCAGGAAAACGAGCGGAAGCGCCGTCCGACGGGCGGTGTGGGGAGCTTTATCCTGGGTGATTGCAGGGAAACGCAAGGAATTATTTTAACTGATTTGCCGCTGGACGTAGAACTCGATGGGCTGCAGCCGCAAATGGAAAAAAACAGCCGCAAAACAAAACGCCCTAGACTCGGTTAAGAGTCGTAGGACGTTTGTTGATCAGCCCTCCCCCAAGTGCTGCTCAAGCAGGAGAATAGGTCTTGACGGGGGAAATGAAAATGGCCCGAGAGTGCTATAACTTGGCACCTGCGGGCGGCAGCAAATTTTCGAACGGCAGCACTAGCGGCCTGCGACAAAACAGCGGCGACTCGCTGACGAGCTAAAAATGGCGGAAGCGAGTGGGGGTCGAACCCACCGGTGACAGGAGTGCCTGCCACCCGCCGGTTTTGAAGACCGGGACGATCACCGGACCGCATGCGCTTCCGTTCTTGATTCCTCTATTTTTCTATCAAATTTTGGCTTTCGAGGGAGAGCTAGGTTCGATTTGATGTCGCAGACACGAGGGAGTCGCGGGACATTTGTCCGTCGATCATTCGCCAGATGCCGAGCGGGTTTGCGTCTCTTAGCGACTCCGGCAAAGCGCTGTCCGGAAATCCCTGGTAGCAGACCAGGCGGGTGAAGCGAAAAATCGCCTGACTGCCCACAGAAGTAGAGCGCCCATCCGAAGTGGAGGGATAGGGCCCGCCGTGGACCATAGCGTGAGTGACTTCGACGCCGGTGGGGAAACCGTTGAAGACGAGGCGCCCGACTTTGTTTTCGAGAATCGCGATCAGATCAGCGAAATCGCGCAAATCCTGCTCCGTGCCATGGATGGTTGCGGTCAGGTGGCCTTCGAGAGCGCGGGCAATGGCCAGAACCTCGTCGCGATGGGAGTGGCGCACGAGTAATGTTGTGGGACCAAAGATTTCTGCGTCCAGTTCGGATCCGAGGAAGGACGCGGCATCGGTTTCGAAGAGTGCTGAAGTCACAGCAAAACTCGAATCGGACGGTGTGGGCTGGCCCTCGGCAAGCACTCTGACGCACTTGTCCGTCCTGCGCGTGGCGATGGCCGAGTCGAACGAAGAATGAATCGGTTTTGTCAGAAGATGGAACGGGGACGAGCCGGAAACCAACTGCTGTAACTTCTCCGCGAACGCATTCGCATCTGACCCTCGAGGCACAAAGACCATGCCGGGCTTGGTGCAGAACTGACCCGCACCCATGGTGAAGGAGGTGTGCAATCCAGTTGCGATATTTTCGGCACGTTCGCGCAAAGCGCCCGGCAGGATGAAAACGGGATTGGTGCTGCTCATTTCCGCATAGAACGGGATCGGCTCGGGGCGCGCGGCCGCGGCGTCCATCAAGATTCTGCCTGCCGTGCGCGATCCGGTGAAGCCGCCAGCCTTGATCGAGGGATGCGTGATCAGCGCCGTCCCGGTGCGCGGGCCGCTGCCGAATAGAAGCGAGAAAACCCCTTCAGGCAGACCGCACTCGCGAACACTTTCCTGCAACGCGTGGCCGACCAGTTCGCTGGTGCCAGGATGTGCGGCATGTGCCTTTACGATTACGGGATTGCCGCCGGCGAGCGCGGAAGCTGTGTCGCCTCCGGCGACGGAAAATGCCAATGGAAAGTTGCTGGCGCCAAACACCACGACCGGCCCGAGCGGACGCAGCATGGAGCGAATGTCGGGCTTGGGCGCGGGCTTGCGATTGGGATCGGCGCGATCGATGCGAGCGTTGATCCACGAACCTTCCTCCGCCACTTGCGCAAACAGCCGTAGTTGGGCGCAGGTACGGGCGGTTTCAGCTTGCAGGCGGCCCTGCGGGAGAGCCGTCTCCTGCGCCGCACGATCGACCACATCGGGCGCAATCAATTCGATCTTAGCGGCAATGGCGCGCAAGAATGCGCCCCGCTCGCGTCCGGAGATACGCTGGTAGACTTCAAAAGCGTCTGCCGCGAGGTGGGCTGCGAGATCCACTTCTTCCGTGCTGGCTGGAATGAAGGCTGGCTGCAGACGTTCGCCGGTTGTGGGGTTTGTGGCGAACATTTCCGTGCCATTATTCGAAGCCGCCGCACCCTGTCGAAATCCGATTAGAGAACGCCCTAAAAGTTTTGTCGTCGATGCCAGCATTTTATTTCCTGTTGGGAAGCGCGTAGTTCGTGAAAGACTGCGGCTTGCGCTGCAAGGTGTCGCGGATCAGTTTTTTGGTTTGCTCGAGTTCACTCCCCACCAATTCCAGACGTGGCGGACGCACGCACGAATTTCCCATACCCACTTCCGCCTGCACCAGTTTGATGAGTTGTACGAAGTTTGGAACGGTGTCCATGCGAAGCAGCGGCAGGAACCAGCGATACAAATCGAACGCCTTGTCTGTCTCTCCATTGATGGCGTAGTTGAAGAGGTCCGCGGATTCGCGAGGCAGGGCGTTCGCCAAGCCGGCAACCCATCCGGTAGCGCCGACTCCCAAAGCTTCGAGAACGGCGTCGTCCACTCCAACAAATATCTCCAATCTCCGGTCCAGTAACGTACGGATGGCTGAGACCCGACGCACATCGGTGCTCGATTCCTTAACGGCTTCGAAATTTTCTTTTTCTTCCGCCAACTCTTGAATCTGCTCGGGCAGGAAATCGGTTCCGTAGGCCACCGGATTGTTGTACAGCATGCAGGAAAGTGGAGTTGCGTCGAACACAGCCGCGACGTGGGCCTTCATTTCACGCCAGCTCCCCTGGTAGACATAAGGAGGCAGCACCATTAGGGCATCGCAACCCAAATCCGCGGCGGCCTTTGCCAACCCCACAGCTTCGGCGGTGGTGAGCGCCGAGATGGCTGCGACGACCGGAGCGCGGCCCTGAACCGCCTTGACCGCCGTGCGCAGAATGTCCTGCTTCTCTGCGGACGACAAAGTTGCGCCTTCGCCGAGCGACCCGAGGGCGACGATGCCGGTGCAGCCGTTGTCCAGTAGCCAGCGACAGTGCTGGGTTATGAATCCATGGTCGACACTGAGATCCTGGTTGAAGCAAGTGGTGATGGCGGGCATTACGCCCTTCCAGTTCATCGCACACCTCCGGTGAGGCTCGCTGGACCAGAGAGATCGAGACGGACAGCGTTCTTTTTCTCAATACACCCGCCGATGTCCACTTGCTTCAAGAACCTCAGTCTCCTTTGCACGGTTTGCACTCGCCGGACTACTTGGGCTGCGGAACGATGCGCAGATACGGCTTGGGCGACTTCCATCCGCCGGGGTACTGTTTCTGCGCTTCTTCATTGGAGACGTTGCCGCTGATGATGACGTCATCGCCCGGCTTCCAGTTCGCAGGCGTGGACACTTTGTGTTTTGCAGTGAGCTGGATGGAATCGACGACGCGGAGGATTTCGTCGAAATTACGGCCCGTGCTCATAGGATAGCTGAGTTGCAGCTTGATCTTCTTGTCGGGACCTACGACGAAAACCGTACGAACAGTGGCGTTATCCGCAGCGGTGCGGCCCTCCGATGTATTGCCGCTGCTGGCCGGAAGCATGCCGTAGAGCTTTGCAATTTTAAGCTGTGGGTCGCCGATCATCGGGTAATTCACTTTTGCGCCTTGCGTCTCTTCGATATCGGCTAACCACTTCTCGTGGTTGGTAACGGGATCGACGCTAATGCCGAGGATCTTCACATTGCGCTTGGCGAATTCCGGTTGCAGCTTCGCCATCGTGCCCAGTTCGGTGGTGCAGACGGGGGTGAAGTCTTTGGGATGGGAAAAAAGGATGGCCCATCCGTTGCCGATCCAGTCATGAAAGTGAATCGTGCCTTGCGTGGTTTCTGCTGTGAAATCGGGGGCAGTATCGTTGATTCGTGGAACGGTAGTGGTTTCGGTTTCGGTCGCGGTAGTCATGATCATCTCCTCGAAAAATTTGAATTGCTCAAGATTCGAAACAACTAGCCGACCCGGCTTCCAGAATGACGAAAAAGCGGATGAAAACGAAACCCACCCGCTTCACCGGGTGGGCTGGGAAGAATCTCGCTGGTTCCCTAGCCACGCGCCGGCGCCAGTGGACAACAACACATGGCACGGGCGGTGCGAATCGGAAACATATGCTTAGGATAGAAGCGTCGACTGCCGCTGTCAAACGCCTCGGGCTCGCGCTCCGCCTCTTTTTGCATGATTTTTGCATCGCCCAAAGTTGGCGCGCATCCCTTTGGGAACGATATTTTTGGATCGCTGAGGATATTGATGGGCAAACAGCAGCGGCGGTTGGCCATGGCGCAGTGGGACGTGTTCTCTGCCAGGCCGCTGGAGGGAAATTCTCTGGCGGTATTTTTTGATGCGCGCGGAATCAGCGACGCAGAGATGCAATCGATCGCGAAAGAAATGAATCTTTCGGAAACGACTTTTATCTGTCCCCGCGATCCGGCGACGGAGCGCGAGCGCGGTGTGCGGGTGAGAATTTTCACTGTGCAGGAGGAGTTGCCATTCGCGGGCCATCCTACGCTGGGGACAGCATTCGCATTGCGCGGAGAACGCGGCGGTCAGGAAGTCACGCTCGACCTGAATGTGGGAAAAGTTCCGGTGCGATTTGAGGAGACTGACGGCCAGCCGGTGTTTGGGGAAATGACCCAGGTGGATCCGAAGTTTGGGATGCAACACGACCGCGAAGAAGTAGCGCGAGTTACTGGATTGCGCGTAGAAGATTTCGATCCGGCGCTGCCGATCGAAACCGTATCGACGGGAGTGCCCTTCACGGTGACGCCGCTCAGATCGCTGACGCTCATACAGAAGTTGAGGGTCGATTCGCAGCGCGTGGCGGAGTATTTGGAAACGACAGACGGCAAATTCCTGTACTTTGTGGCGCGCGAAACCGTCGATCCAGCGGCCCGTTTGCACGCCCGCATGCTTTTCTACAATGGCGAGGATCCGGCCACCGGTTCGGCGGCGGGATGCACGGCCGCCTGGATGGTGGCGTACGGGTTGGCCGCGCCCGACGAACGCGTGCTCATCGAGCAAGGCGTTGAGATGAAGCGACCGAGCCGGATTTTTGTGTGCGCCGCACGCCGCGATAACCGGATAGTTAACGTTCGCGTCGGAGGCAACGCAGTCGAAGTGATGCGCGGCGAAGTTTTCGTCTAACATGCGTTGCGCAAGATACCGAAAATACACAGGCGCACTCGTTCGAAAAAAAATCAATGGCCAAAAAGTCCCATTAGCATCGACGCTACTTTACAGTAAGTCTGCCAGCCGTTAGCATTCATCTCGCTCCGACATTCTTCAAATTGAAAAAGCTTCTGTTGGTTTCGCCGCGCTGGCGGCCGCCCCCGACAGACTACGGAAGACCGATGAAACCTAAGCGCACGATCTTGTGTGTAGACGACAACGAACAGTCTCTTTCCCACCGAAAAATTATGTTGGAAACCCGCGGATATCGGGTCGCCAGCTTCTCTCGCGGAGAGGAAGCGCTGGTACGCTTCATGCAAGGCGGAGTGGACCTGGTGATCGCCGACATGGCTATGCCCGGACTGGATGGACCGCAATTGATCGCCAAGATCAAGAATTTGTCGCCGCACACGCCCGCAATCCTCATCTCCAGCAAGGTCCGCATTTACGATCACGATTCGCAGGCCGACGTTTTCCTGACCAAGGGAATGTACGCGCCGATGGATCTGCTGGAGCGGGTCCGGCTTTTGCTGATACGAAAGCGCGGACCCAAACGGATGCAGTCACGGCCTCCGCAAGTTCCCCGAGAGATCGGCGTCGCATGAGTGGGGCTTCTCGCCTCCAGTTTCTAGCCAACGGCAAACCTTAACCACAGAAGACACAGCGTTTCACAGAGGCGTCAAGTTCCTCTATTACCACGCCAGCAGTTGCATTCCGACGCCCGCTTCCTTGGATGCGCTTCGTGTAAGATTCCTAGCAGACATGGCCGAAGCATTCATCGAAGCAAAAAACCTGCGGAAGACCTATCACGTCGGCAAAATTGAAGTTGAAGCCTTGCGCGGCATTTCTTTCAGCGTGCAGAAGGGCGAGTTTGTCAGCGTGGTGGGTCCGTCGGGCAGCGGAAAATCGACTCTCTTTTATTTGTTGGGCGGGTTGACACGGGCCGACGGGGGCAGCGTCGTGCTGGACGGCGACGACCTGGCCACGCTCTCCGACGGTGAACGAACGCGCATGCGTAAGCGCAAGATTGGGTTCGTTTTCCAGAAATTCAACTTGCTGCCGACGCTGGACGCGCGCTCCAACATCGAGATCGCGCGGGAAATTTCCGGCAACGGCAGTGGGGATCCGGCACACTTCAACCGCATCACCGATCTCCTTGGCCTGACCAAGCGACTGGGGCATCGTCCGTCGGAGCTTTCGGGAGGCGAGCAGCAGCGGGTGGCTCTAGCGCGTGCGCTCATCAACAAACCCGCGGTGGTGTTGGCCGACGAACCCACGGGCAATTTGGATTCGAAGAACTCGGATGTGGTGCTCAGCATGTTGCGGAAATCGAACCAGGAACTCGGACAAACCGTCCTGATGATCACGCACAATCCGGAGGCGGCAAAGTACGGGGACCGAATCATTCATATGCGCGACGGGCAGATTGTGAGACCGGAAGAGGATCCGCAGTGGGCGCTTCATTAGCACTCGAGAGAATATTGGCGTCGCGCCGCCGGGCAGGGACGATGATATCCTTAATGAATTAGCCAGCCATGAGGTTCTAACCCGTTTCATGCCCAATCCAGAAAAGTCAGAAGTACAAATTGTCCCCGAAAGCACGGAATCGTTCGGCGACATCCTGTCTGAGTTTCAGAAGAGCCATTCCCGCAAGGCGGAAGGTAGCCGCCAACTGCAGGCCACGGTGATTGCGGTCAATGCCGAATCAGTGTTCTTCGATATCGGATACAAGTCGGAAGGAATACTGCCGCTGGCGGCGCTGCAAGGGGAAACGTTGAAGCCGGGCGACAAATGCCTGGTTACGGTGAAGGGCCGCGATCTGGATGGCTACTACGAGCTTTCGCGCTTCAAAGTTGAACGCCCCATGGATTGGAGCGGCTTGGAAAAGGCGTTTGCCGATAAAACAACCGTGCTGGGGACGGTGACCGGCGTGATCAAAGGCGGGTTCAGCGTCGACGTTGGAGTGAGGGCGTTTATGCCCGCCTCGCGTAGCGGCGTGCGCGATGCGGCCGAGATGGAGAAGTTAGTGGGACAGGAGATTCGGTGCCGCATTATCAAGCTCGACGTCACGGACGAGGATGTGGTGGTCGACCGGCGCGCGGTGGCAGAGGAAGAAGAACGCTCGGCGAAGGATAAGTTCCTTTCGCAGATCAAGGAAGGCGAGACGGTGAGCGGCACGGTGCGCGGTCTCACAGACTATGGCGCCTTCGTCGACTTGGGCGGAGTGGATGCGTTGCTGCATGTCAGCGACATTTCCTGGGGACGAGTGAACAAGCCTGCTGATGTGCTTTCGGTTGGGCAAGCGGTCGAAGTGAAGGTGCTCAAGGTTGCGTCGGAATCAGACAAGCGGCGAATTTCTGTTGGTTTGAAGCAACTCCAACCGCACCCGTGGGATGCAGTCGCTGAAAAATTCAAGGCTGGCGATCGGGTGCGCGGAACCGTAACGCGCCTGGTGGAGTTTGGAGCGTTCGTGGAACTGGAGCCTGGAATCGAGGGCCTGATTCATATTTCCGAAATGTCGTGGTCGAAGGGCAAGATCAGGAAGGCCAGCGATGTGGTCAAGCAGGGCGAGACGGTGGAGGTGGTGATTCTTCAGGTGAATGCCAGCGAACATCGCATCTCGCTGGGCCTGAAGCAGGCATTGGGCGATCCTTGGGCTGAGGTTGCGCAGCGATTTCAGGTTGGTTCGGCGGTGGAGGGGCCGGTTACGAACCTCACGAAATTTGGTGCGTTTGTGCAGCTTTCGGAAGGCATCGAAGGCATGGTTCACGTCAGCGACATCAGCGCGGAGAAGCGGATCAACCAACCGCAAGATGTGCTGCGAGTGGGGCAGATTGTCAAGGCGCAGGTGCTTGCCATCGATCTCGAGAAACGGCAGATGCGGCTGGGCATGAAGCAACTGGTTCCAACCGGACTCGACGAATACATTGCGGAGCATAGTGCCGGGGACGTGGTCACGGGCCGGCTCATGGACGATTCAGGCGGGCAGGCGCGAGTGGAACTGGGCGACGGCATCCATGCCACATGCAAGATGGTTGCGGCGACTCCGGCAAAGACCGAGGTGCCCAAGGCATCGAAGGCGGATCTTTCTTCGTTGAGTTCCATGCTGCAGGCGAAGTGGAAGACCGGATCTGGCGGGTCACCGAAAGCCGAACCGGTGCGGGCGGGGCAGGTTCGCAGTTTTCGAATCGTGAACCTGGATCGGGCGGCAAAGAAGATTGAATTGGAGTTCGCCTAAGCGGCGAACGACGCTCACGTAGCCTGGCTGTAACAGGCGCTCGGTTGCGCAAATGCTGTATAATTTTCCGGTCGAGCGGGAGTAACTCAGTGGTAGAGTGCGACCTTGCCAAGGTCGAAGTCGCGGGTTCAAATCCCGTCTCCCGCTCCAGATTTCTTTGTCCAGGCTGCGCTCCGCAGATGGACTTTTTCCAGCCGGAACGCTAACGTATGGAGCAGGGCGCGGTACCCAAGTGGTAAGGGAGAGGTCTGCAAAACCTTTATGCGTCGGTTCGATTCCGACCCGCGCCTCCACTAAAATTCCCGGATAGAATCTGTGTTTCGTGCCACACAGATAGCTACTCGACTGTCCGACATTCGAACAAACAACGGTATGAATCAGCCGCGGGGAATTCCGATGCGGCGAACAAGGTCCTGAAACCTGGGATCGCCTCGCAGAGGGTTGAGACGGGGATCCACCCCGATCCACGGTATTCAAGTTGAGCGCTGGAAGAAACCTTGCTGCAGGGATTCAAGTGCCTTTTCGTTATCACCTATTTCAGTGTAAGCCGTTGCAACGATGAAACGGCAGACGTACTGCCGCTTCGCTTCTTCCAATGCTCGATCGAGGATTTGCCTGGCCTTGATTTTTTCGCCCACCTGAGCGAGTGCCGACGCAGTAGTAGCATTGCCACTGGGGTAATTTGCGACGCGAATGGCATCTTCGGCAGCCCGTAGGGTTTCGGCGCGTTTCCCCATTTGCGCGTAGGCCATGGTGAGAACGATGTAAGGCGTACCGGCCGCAGGCTCTAACTCAATCGTCCTTCGGCACTGTTCTATAGTCTCGGGCATTCGGCCGGAGAAGTAATAGATCCAGAGCGCTTCGTTGCGACTTTCAACCGCAAGCGGATCGTAGAGATACGCCTGCTGTACACGGGAGAGCGCCTCGTCAAAACGCCCTAATGTACCCAGATAATTGGCATAACCCAGCTGCGCTTCCGGAGAGCTCGGATTGATCTCAAGCGCTCTGCGATATTCCTTTTCCGCCGCCGGCCAATCCCAGTCAAAGAACAAACGGACGTAGCCAAGCTTGACGTGGGCACTCGCGAGATTGGGGTCGAGTTCGACCGCTTTGAGTGCTGCTTCTTTCGCTCGCGGCATCACCTCAGCAGGTGAACTGTAGTACGTGGTTGCAGCATCGTAGGCTTGGGATAATGCGGAATAGAGACGTGCGTCTTTCGGGTCTTTCTCTATTGCTTCTTGAAAGTACTGAGTAGCCTTGGTGACGCTCTCCCTGGTGCCATGCCCGAGCTCATGCAGCCCGAGAAGATATTTGTCGTAGCTCTCCAGATTGGGATGTGCGTTCGTATCCGATGCCGTTCGGGCGGGTAGTAGTTCAATAGAGAGCGAGTCCGTTATTTTTTGAGCGATTTCCCTCTGAATACTCAAGACATCATCAAGGGGGCGTTCATAAGTCTCGGCCCATACATGCGTTTGTTGCGCTGCCTGAATGAGCTGAGCGGTAATTCGTACGCGCCCACCGCCGCGTCGAACACTCCCCTCCATCACGTAGCCCACCCCTAGTTCCTGGCCAATTTGCGCGATCGGCTCTTTGGTGTGTTTATAACGCACGGTTGACGTCCGAGCGATCACGCCCAGTCTCGAAGGCTGTACCTGCCCCAACTGCGCAATCATCTCCTCTGTGAGCCCATCGGCGAAGTAATCCTCGTTGGCGTCGCCGCTCAGATTCTCAAAAGGAAGAACGGCTAGCATGATCCTCTGAGGAGTAGAGTTCCGCGCCAGCCAAAAATGCTGCGCGAGCAGGCTTGCTGCCACGACCAGTATGGCTGCGAGCGTCCCCGCCCAGAGGCTGCTCCGGTGGACCGAACGCGCAGTAGGCGGCGACGAATCGGATGTCGGCGGTGTTGGTGCCGAGGACACCGGGCTTTCGCCTTGTTCCCGCACTGCGCCGACAAACCGATACCCTCGCTTCGGGACAGTCTCGATGTACTTGCGTCCATCCGGGCCCTCGCCCAGCGCCTGGCGCAGGTTGAAGATCCGCCTCGCAAGATTGTTTTCCTCGATGAAAACGCCAGGCCAGACCTTTTCCATCAGCTCGTCTTTTTCGACGATGTGGCCGGCTTTCTCGACCAGCACTACGAGCGTCTCCGCATCCTTTGGCGGAATGGGAACAGCCTGTCCCTCGCGGACAAGAACTTTTTCCTCGGTATCAAGGCGAAAAGGACCGAATTCGTAAACATGCTTTGTTTTCAAGGAAGTGTCCGCAGGAAGAAATTCTTAATAACTTCTTCAGAACTCCTCAAAGACTTTCCAGGCACCTTGCCGGCACCTTGCTGAGAACACTGTGGGTCGCTCGCTATTAACCCAGCAGAATGCACGCGATTCTACCCCATTCTAGCTGCTTTAGGAACGTGGGGTTGGCGAACGAAATCACGCTACTCAACGGAGGGTTCGAAAATGAAGATCTCACAAGTTGCAAGACAGCGTTCGATCCTGGCTTTGATTCTGGGCGTCATGGCTTCTGGAGGCGCCGCAGCGCAATCTACACATGACCACACAACACGTTCGAACGCTCAACAAGCAACCACGGCTCAGGGAGCACTCCTGCAGGCCGTGCGCGACTCAACTGCAAAGTTCAAAGATGTCTCGGTAGCAGAGGCCGAAGGGTACTCGCTGCTGTTCGGTTGCGTGACCGGGCCGGATTCGGGCGCGATGGGACTTCACTACGTGAACATGGCTCTTGTGGGCAGTGGCGTCGTTGATGCCACTAAGCCCCAAATCGTGATTTACGAACCGCAACCCGATGGCCGTCTTCAATTGATTGGCGCCGATTTTCTGGTCCTGGCCGATCAATGGGACAAAGCGCATCCTGGGCAAGGCGCGCCGCAGCTGATGGGCCAGCTTTATCACTACTTCGAAAGTCCCAATCGCTTCGGACTCCCGCCCTTCTACACCCTGCACGTTTGGGCGTGGAAACCAAATCCAAATGGCGCGTTCGTCAACTGGCATCCAAACGTCTCCTGCGCATCGTTTTCGGGCCAAGCTCCGTAAGGCAGGACCAAAGAAACAGAAGAAGAACGAAACATGGAGGAATAAAATGACGCGGCATTTAGTCGTTCTCATCAGAATGGCTTTGCTGGGAGTGTCCGCCGGGCACACCGCCACTTCAGGCTGGGCGATCAATGTCACAGCCATTGAGGCATGTAGCTGTCCTCACTTCTGTATGTGCTATTTCAACTCGCATCCGGCGGCGCACCACGATCATGGCAAGATGGAACATTACTGTCGGTTCAACATCGCCTATAAAGTCAACCATGGAAATTACGGAACTACAGACCTGAATGGAGCCAAGTTCTGGCTGAGCGGTGATCTTGGTGGCGATTTCTCAGCAGGTCAGATGGATTGGGTGGTCGTCACCTTTGACAAGTCCGTCACGGTTGAACAACGGCAGAGTCTGGCGGAGATCCTTCCGCATGTCTTTCCGGTCAAATGGAAGTCGTTCCAGGTAGCCGAAGGCAACGTTGACACGTGGACGTTCGATAAAGATCAGGCTCATGCGACTCTGAACGGCGGCAAAACCGCAGAGGTCAAGCTGACGAGTTTCCACGGAATGACAGATGAACAGGTCGTGCTCAAAAACGTGAAGTACTGGGGAACGCCGCGCAATGACGGATTCGTGATGATGCCGAACGAAGTTGAGGCTTACCGTGAGGGCCCTCAAGCTTTCGAGTACAAGGGCACGAACGGCTTCATGCTGACGTTCGACATGACCTCAAAGGATCTTCCCAACCAAGCAACGTCACAATAGTGTCTGAACGGCCAGTTTTTTAAAATTCCCTCGCCCCCGTACGGAAACGAGGGCAACCTGGGGGCGAGGGGTCCGCCGCGAATCGGAATTAGTGGCGGAAACACGTTTCAAATCCCATGTTGTCGAGCGACATACAGATTCCGCGACCTTTCATGGGGATTTGCGTCTCGTTTAGACGAAGAACTTTATTCCCTTCCTGCATGCTTTGCGCGGTCTGCCTCCGCGGTCAGCTACTCCTATATGGATTATGGTTATCGACCACGAACAAAGGCTGCCGGCGAACATTCTCGCGATGAAAGAGAGAAACAGGACTCTTCCAGCAAGGACGAAGCGCTAGCTGCAAAGGTTACTTATGAGAGGGATTCGGACGATGGAGGGGGCCGATTGTAGAGGCTTTCTTCAAAAAGAGGCCCTATTTTCCGCGGGCCCGGCGGTGAAATTCGGGAACAGCTAGACGGAGACTGCAAAAGGCTAAGGAAGATGACGGGGGCAATCCAGTGGTCAGCATCGTTGGCGAGACGGAACCGCTTCGCATCAGGCGATGCATGGGTCTGGAGGGCCTTTACCGTGGTGACCGGATCGCTGCTAGTGGAATAGCGCGTCGTCACGTTCACAATGAACGAGAATATAGCCACCAGCAGAACCACCGCGCGCCATCCCTGGCGCCCGCGATCTTCGAAATGGCTTAGCCGTGGCATCTCAAGAGCAATTCAAAAAGCTCGATTCTTTCACCATATAGAATTGGATCGTCGTCAGCAAGAGGACAGACATGACGACAGTAACCACGGCGAAACACTTTTTTCCGAGAACAACACGTGAACTTGGCATGTGCCATGCAGGCGTTTTGGGAGATCCGTAGTCAAAGATACCGGCGAGTGGGTCGACTCTTAGACTCATAGATCGCTGTAGCAAAAGCCGGATGCTCATTGAGAGTTTGAGCGCAATTTCCCGACGACAAGATTCAAGCAGAACCGAAGCCCCTGTGGCCGAACAACTACACTGCACCCAGATGGAAGATGGGATTGACGCCGCTGGCGGCTGCGATGAGCTGTTGTTGCTCTGGTTCGGTGATCGGGTGAAAACTCTGGCCGATATCCATTCCTAGCCGGAAGTAGCGTTCATCTCCGGGAGGAATTGTGGCGGTGACCGGTTGTGAGAGGGTCCAGCGCAGTCCCATGGCAGCTTTGTCTGGAAAGGCCGCGGGTTCGTACCAGCACTTAGGATGAGGGTGATCGTTCTTCGCGGCAGCCGACCACGTGGTCCTCGCCATGCCCTTCAGGGCCATAATGCCCATTTGTTTCTGCCGGGCTTTCTCGAGCACCTGCGGTCCAAATTTGGCTTGCGAGTAGAGAACGAAGTTGATCGGGAACAGGATAGTGTCGAAGGGATACCGGTCCATGGCGGCAATGGCCACTTCCACGGAATGCGCGGAGAAACCAATGAACCGCAGTTTGCCCGCTTTCTTGGCGGCTTCGAAAGTCTCCATGGCGCCGTTGGCCGCGAAGATTTGATCGAGATCCGTCATCTTTGAAAGCGCATGAAACTGGTAAAGGTCGACGTGGTCCGTACGCAACAATCGCAGAGATTCATCGAGCAATTTGGCCGAACCCTCCTTGCTCCAGTCCTCTTCCTTGCAAGCCAGGAAAACTTTCTCGCGATATGGTTGCAGTGCCAGTCCCAATCGCTCCTGGGCGTTGCCGTAGGTGGGAGCCACGTCGAAGTAGTTGATCCCACGGTCCACGGCTTCTGCGACGATGTTGCTGGCGAAAGACGGGCTGTTTTCCATCACTACAATCCCGGCGAATCCGATAATGGATAGCTTCTCTCCCGTTTTGCCTAACGGTCTCTTCGGTATGGGCGCCAGATTATTTGTCAGCTGTTCGGCTTGCGCGAGGGGTTCGAGAACCCGTGCCGAGCCAAGTAGTCCCGCTGCGGTGCCTGCTTTTAGGAAATCACGCCTTTCCATGACGCCCTCCTGGAGAAGTAAGCAACAAGTTTCAGCCATTATAGGATTTTCTTTGGGCGCACATAAGGAGAATGCGAACACGAACGCGGGTGGCTGGACCCAGATGTTGACTAAGCGGTATCTTGTGAGTCTGGTGGAGCGGTAATGGCCGCTCTTTGCGAGGCAAATGATGATTACCCGACGTGAGTTTCTGGATGCGATGGCAGTGGGCGCGGCCGGGCTGGCCGTGGGAACAACGGCGAAAAGCTACGGTCAGATTCTCGGCTCGAACGACCGCCTCAACTTTGCGGTAATCGGACTCAATGGACGCGCCTACGCCCATCTGGCGTCGCTGAAGGCGAACAAGAGCGCTGCCCGCATCTCGCATGTGTGCGATGTGGACGGCGACATTCTTAAGAAATTCGCGGACAAGACGCAGCAGGAGATGGGCGAGACTCCGGTAACGGAGAAAGACTTTCGCAAGATTCTCGAACAGAAGAATGTGGATGCCATCACCATTGCAACTCCCGACCATTGGCATACACCGATGGCCATCGACGCGTTGAAGGCGGGTAAGCACGTCTATGTGGAAAAACCGTGCAGCCACAATCCCGCCGAGGGAGCGATGCTGGTGCAGGCGCAGCAGAAGTATCAGAAGCTCGTACAAATGGGCACGCAGCAGCGCTCTTCCCCACATACGATCGAGATCGTCGAGAAAATCCACGGCGGCCTCATTGGCCGGCCTTACTACGCCAAGGCCTGGTACTCCAATGTGAGAAAGTCGATTGGCGTAGGCAAAGAAGTGCCGGTGCCGCCTCAATTGGATTGGGACTTGTGGCAAGGCCCGGCGCCGCGTCGTCCTTACAAGGACAATGTGCATCCGTATAACTGGCACTGGTTCAGGATCTATGGCACTGGAGAAACGCTCAACAATGGAACGCATGAGGTCGATGTCTGCCGCTGGGCTTTGGGCGCTGATTATCCGAAGCGCGTCACAGCATCGGGCGGCCGCTACCATTTCAAAGACGACTGGCAGTTTTATGACACGCTCGTGACGAGCTTTGAGTACGACGACCAGATGATTTCGTGGGAGGGCAAGAGCTGCCAGGGGATGAAACTTTACGGACGCGATCGTGGTGCGACCATCATGGGGACCACGGGTTCGGTGCTGGTCGATCGCGACGGTTATGAGATTTACGATCTCAAAGGGAAAAAGACCAGCGAAACCAAGTCCGGCATCAAAACCATGTCGGCGGATCTGATCGGCCGCGATTCCATGACCGATGCTCACTTCGCGAATTTCATCGCAGGAATCCGCAAAGGCGAGAAGCTCAACGCTCCGATCGCCGTCGGCAATGTGACGGTTACCATGTTGCAGCTATCCAACGTCGCGTGGGAACTGAACCGGGAACTGCAAGTGAACACGAGCAATGGGCAGATTGAGGGCGATCCGGACGCAATGAAGATGTGGGCACGTGAGTACGAGAAAGGCTGGGCGCCTGAAATCTGACCCTTAGACAAAATGGATCTATGACTGGCGTGCGGATGGATACTTGGCTTTGGGCAGCGCGGTTTTTCAAGACGCGTCCCTTGGCCAAACGTGCGTGCGAGTTAGGTCGGATTTTGTCGAACGGGCAACCAGCCAAGGCAGCGCGCGAGGTTCGGGTCGGCGACCGGCTGCGCGTGACCAACGACGGTGGCGACTTTCATGTCGACGTGCTGGGACTCAGCGAGACCCGGGGTCCGGCAGCAGTGGCACAAACGCTTTACCGCGAAACCGAGGAGAGCCGGGAAATGCGCGAGAAGGTGGCCGCGGAACGACGGGCAATGCGGCAGTTCGAGGTGCTGCCGGAAGGACGACCGTCGAAACGGGACCGTCGGCACATTATTCGGTTTCGGGGACGAGCGTAAACCCAAGAGCCTCAACCACAGAGTGGAGCACAGAGGCTTGACTTAAGCGGCCGACTGGGAGCAGTATGGCGTTGTACGACATGTCGCCAGAGGTCACAATGGAATTTTTGCCTCTTACCGAGCCCGTCCTGCTTATCCTTCTCAGTTTGGCGGGACAGCCTCGACACGGATATTCCATTCTCAAAGACGTCGAGCAGATGAGCGACGGGCGCGTTCTCCTGAGCACGGGCACGCTCTACGGCGCGCTGCGTCGACTGCTCGATGAAGAATGGATTGAGCGAATCAAAGAGCAGGACAGTTCGCGAGGCCGGCAGGCCTATCGTTTGACATCGCGAGGACGCCGGAATCTGCAGCTTGAAGTCGGACGAATGAAGCAACTGACGCGCCTTGCGAATTTGCGGATCGCCAGCAAGGAGGCTTGATCGATGCTGAGCATCACCCTTTATCGAAGCCTGCTGCGTCTGAATCCGGCTTTCCATCGCGAACGGTTCGGCGAGGAAATGATCGCGGTGTTCGCCGAAATGCAGGCCGAGACGGTTTCGAAGGGGACGATGGCGCGGGCTGTTTTTTGCCTTCGCGAAGGTGCGGGAGTTGTGGCTGGGGCCCTGCAAGAACATTGGCGGGCGCTGGGCGGCGAGGACGTCTGGCTATGGTTTCCAACGAGGAGGTTTACGATGCGAACTGAATTTCGTTTTCCGAAGGCAACTGCGGTGTTGATGACGATCATTCTTGGTGGCATCATTCTGGCCATTCAGAAGGGAGAGGCTATTTCCACGTCGCTGAGGGGTGCCGTGAGTCCTCCCATCGGGCCAATCCATCCCGTGCACTCCGTAATGGTGGGAGGCATCTTGCTGGGATTCGTGTTCTTTTACGCTGCGGGATTAATTGGGTGGGCGATTCTTTTCGCCATGCGCCGCTCAGGCGTACACCGGCTAAGCGAAACTTCTACCAAGTGAACTGTCGTTTCAGAACGTAGGGTTGCGATTAATCCTTGCCGACCTCCACGCGAGATTCCAATTGCATCCGGATCCCATATTTTAGGCGCAGCGTGATCAGCGGTTCGGGCTCAACGCGGTGGCCAGAAACGAGTCGCAACTTCCACCTCTGCGCTAGCGTCGCCAGCAACAGCACGCCTTCCATCCAGGCAAAAGGTTCACCAATACACTGCCGCGCACCAGCGCCAAATGGAAAGTATGTGAGCTTCGTTCGCCGCGACCTGGCTTCGGGAGTGAAACGTTCGGGATCGAATCGCAGCGGATCCGGAAAGAAACGTGGGTCGCGATGGGTGATGAACTGGCTCATCAGAACTGTCGTTTTGGCTGGCAGGAAGAAGTCGCCGAGTTGAAAGTCGGAACGCGCGTAGCGGCCCATCGCCCAGGCGGGCGGGTAGAGACGCATGGATTCCGCCAGCACCATTTCCACATAATGGAGCCGCGGAACATCGTCGTAGGTGGGCAATCGGCCTTGCAGTTCGCGATCGATTTCCTGGTGGAATCGCCGCTCGCATTCGGGATTCTGAGAAAGCAGATACCACGTCCAGGAGAGCGCGTTCGCCACGGTTTCATAACCGGCCAGGAAAATCGTGATGACCTGATCCCGCAGGGATTGCTCCGATGCGGCGTCGTGATCGGGCGAGGCCGCCAGCATCAGATCGAGCAGGCTGCTGCCGTTGGAACTTCGCTGGCGATGTGCGGCAATCATGCGGTAGACGACCGCATCGATGCGCTTGCGCGCTCTGACGAATGCGGCCAGGCCAGGCGGGCGCATATGTACCAGCCACTCCGCCGCCGGCAACATCACTAGAAAATTGTAAAGACCCATGATGCGATTGATGGCGTCAGCGAGTTCGTCCACTTCGTGGCCCGCTTCCCCTCGAAGATCAGTGGCGAACAACGTCTGCGCGACGACGTTGAGTGTGAGATGCATCATGTCGATGGCGATGTCGCGTTGCTCGCCGGGCCGCCAGTGATCGCGCAAACGAGTCGCCTCCTGGACAATAATGCGGGCGTATTCCGGGATGCGCTGACGATGAAATGCGGGCTGCGCCACCTGCCGTTGCGACCGGTGTTGAGCGCCTTCGCTGGTAATCATGCCCTCACCCAGCAACATTTTTGTGCGTTGGACGGTGCGCTCCTTGATGAAGTTATCGTTCTGAACTACAAGAATTTCGCGAATATAGTCGGGGTGATTCAGGAATACGATGTGATTCCACCCGATCTTGTAGTGCGCGATATCGCCGTATTCCTGAGTCAGGTGCTGGAATAGGAAGATCGGATTCGCGGGACGAAACCGGCGGAGCGCGAACCAGAGCAGATTTCTCTGGAAGCCGGGCGGGAAGCGGTATGCAGCACGGTCGTGCTCACCATTGCGGGGTGCGCCTTTCCTCGGCACATCATTCCTGGCGGCGGTTGCCATGTTGCTAGTGTACTTCGACGGCTGGATTATGAAGGGACGGAGGACAGCGTTCGAGTTCCGCCGTTTCTCTGCGAGCTTCGCGAACTCTCAGCGCTCTCTGCGGTTCAAGGCTTTTGATCTTGCCTGAAGAAGGCAAGTCTTAAACGGCAGAGGTCGCAGAGAAACTCCCACTGAGAATGCGGAGGGTTCAGGCCTGCCGATCTTGAGGATATGTCTGCTGGACAGCGGAGGCGGCTGTCACTACGTCGCTTCCTAGCGCTTCGCCGCTTCGGATTTCTGCAGAGCATCCAGTTCCGCCAAAACTTCGCCACTGTGCTTGACCGGATCGACGCTGGTATAGGCTTTCGCGATCTTGCCGTTGGGGTCGATGAGGAACGTGTGACGCGCGGCGAACTTTACCAGCCCGAAATTGGTGAGCGATCCATAGGCGTCCGTGACTTTGTGGTTGGTATCGGCCAGGAGCTTGAAGTTCAGACCCTCTTTGGCGCAAAACTTCTTGTGCGAATCCACGCTGTCGAGGCTCACCCCTAGCACCACCGCATTGCGCTCGACATACTTGGGCTGATCCTGCTGGAAGTTGCGAGCTTCGCGGGAACATCCCGGCGTTTGATCTTTGGGATAGAAATACAGGACGACCCACTTTCCCCGATAGTCCTTCAGGCTCACGGACGAGCCTTCCTGCGACGGCAGCGTGAAGTCGGGCGCGTCGCTTCCCGCCGCTGGCGTAGCCGAGCGCGACAATACGCGCGGGACCAGGACCACCAGCACCAGCACCACTGCCAACAGCAGCACGATTCGTAACATGCGCCCTCCTCAAGCTCTTCCACCGACGCCGCGATTCTAAATCAGCGGAGATCTCGACAGACGAGCAAAACCATAAACCACGAAGGACACGAAGGTCCGCGAAGCTATCTTCCAGGTTCACCTTCATTCTTAGCTCGCCCTGAGGAAGTCGAAGAATGCCCTTTGTCGTTGTCGCTTCGTCCTCCGGTCCAGCAAGAATCCTCGCGTTTGAATTATGATGGAGTATTGCGCATTCTACGACGGAGAAACCAGACGTGGCTCAGACGGAAACTGATGGCTTAGAAGTTTTGGAAACCAGGGAGTGGGTCGACTCTCTGGATTATGTTCTTTCCAAGGGTGGACCCAACAGGGCAGGGCGGTTGTTGCAGCAACTGGCGCTGCATGCGCGGCGCGAAGCCGGGGTCAACCTGCCTTTCTCGGCAACCACGCCATATCAGAACACGATCCCAGCGCGGCAGCAGGCTCCGTTTCCCGGCAGCCAGGAGATGGAGCGCCGCATCAAGAGCCTGGTTCGCTGGAACGCGCTGGCCATGGTTGTGCGGGCCAATAAGATTCAGGAAGGCATCGGCGGCCATATTTCGACGTTCGCGTCGGCGGCTACCCTGTATGAAGTTGCGTTCAACCATTTCTTTCGCGCGCAAACGGAAACCGGTGACCGCGATGTTGTCTACTTCCAGGGGCACGCCGCTCCCGGAATGTATTCCCGCGCATATCTCGAAGGGCGCATTTCGAAAGAGAAGCTGCAAAACTTCCGCCGCGAGTTGAAGCCTGGCGGCGGGCTGAGTTCTTATCCTCACCCCTGGCTGCTGCCCGAGTTCTGGGAGTTTCCCACGGTTTCCATGGGTTTAGGGCCAATTCAGGCGATTTACCACGCGCGCTTTATTAAGTATCTGGAGAATCGAGGGCTTAAACAATCGACCGGCGGCAAGGTGTGGGCCTTTCTGGGCGACGGCGAAATGGACGAACCCGAATCTTTGGGCTCGATCACGCTGGCATCGCGGGAAAAGCTCGATAACCTGATCTTCGTGGTGAATTGCAACTTGCAGCGGCTCGACGGCCCGGTGCGTGGCAACGGAAAGATCATTCAGGAACTCGAAGCCATTTTCCGTGGCGCGGGATGGAACGTCATCAAAGTCATCTGGGGCACCGATTGGGACAGCCTGATTCAGAATGACCGCGATGGCCTGCTGGTACGGCGTCTGGGAGAAATCAGCGACGGACAATATCAGAAATATTTTGTCGAGAGCGGAGCTTACTTCCGGCAAAACTTGTTCGGCACTGATCCTCGGCTGCTGAAGATGGTCGAACATCTTTCAGACGATCAACTGGCGCGCATGCGACTGGGCGGACACGATCCGATCAAAGTCCACGCCGCCTTCCGCGCTGCGGTGGATCACACCGGTGCGCCGAGCATTGTCTTGGCCAAGACGATCAAGGGCTATGGTCTTGGCGAAGCGGGTGAAGGTAAGAACATCACGCACCAGCAGAAAAAGTTAAACGAAGAGGAACTGGAATTGTTTCGGTCGCGATTCGGGATTCCAATTCCGGACGAGGAACTGCACGACGCACCTTTCTACCGGCCGAGCGACGAGAGCGCCGAGATTAAATACATGCAGGCGCGCCGCCAACAACTCGGCGGATACATGCCGACCCGCAAGGTGCGGGCGGCCGCGCTGAAGTCTGTACCTGATTCGCACTTCGAGGAATTCCACAAAGGTACCGAAGGACGCGAAGTTTCAACCACCATGGTCTTCGTGCGGCTGCTTGCAAAGTTGCTGCGCGATCCCGAGCTCGGCAAGCTGATCGTGCCCATCGTTCCCGATGAGGCGCGAACGTTTGGCATGGAAGCGTTATTCCGCCAGGTGGGAATTTATTCGAGCGTGGGCCAGAACTACGAACCGGTCGATATGGACACGCTGCTCTACTACAAAGAGGCGAAAAACGGACAGATCCTGGAAGAAGGCATCACCGAATCAGGATCGATGTGCTCGTTTATCGCGGCGGGTACGGCGTATGCGAATCACGGGATCAACACGATTCCCTTCTTCATTTATTACTCGATGTTCGGCTTCCAGCGGATCGGGGATCTGATCTGGGCGGCCGCCGATATGCGCTGCCGCGGTTTTCTGATCGGGGGCACGGCCGGCCGCACTACTCTGGCGGGCGAAGGCCTGCAGCATCAGGACGGGCACAGCCACGTGCTGGCGCTTCCGGTGCCGAACCTGCTGGCTTACGATCCCGCATTCGCCTACGAGATAGCTATCATTATTCAGGATGGCATCAAGCGGATGTACGTCGATCAGGAATCGATCTTCTACTATCTAACAGTCACCAATGAGCCGTTGCACATGCCCTCCATGCCTGCGGACGCAAATGTTCGCGAAGGCGTGCTGAAAGGGCTGTATCGGTTTAAGACCTCGAACAAGAGCGATGCTAAGCTGCACGCACAGCTGCTGGGCAGTGGCACGATCATGTTTGAAGTGCTCAAGGCACAGGAGATTCTGGAAGAGAAATATGGCGTCGCAGCCGACGTGTGGAGCGTTACCAGCTACAAGCAGCTTTATCGCGACGGCAACGATTGCGAGCGCTGGAACATGTTGCATCCCGGCGAACCTGCGAAGGTTCCTTATGTCACGCAGACTTTGAAGGATGCTGCGGGGCCGTTTATTGCCGCGTCCGACTACATGAAAGTACTGCCGGAAAGTTTGGGCAAGTGGGTGCCGGGACAACTTGTTTCTCTGGGAACGGATGGGTTCGGGCGCAGCGAAAATCGCGCGGCTCTGCGGGACTTTTTCGAAGTGGATGCCAAGCACATTGTGCTCGCAACGCTCGGAGCGCTGGCCCGGGAAAAGAAGATTGGGACCGACGTGGTGAAGACAGCTGTGCAGGAATTGGGGATAAATCCTGATAAGGTAAACCCGGCGATCAGCTGACGACGTTCGTCTCCGGCGCGAGCCATACATCCAAAAGGATCGAACTTTCATGGCCCGCAACCAAGCAATTAAGATCTTAGAAAAGGAACAGACGCGGTGATTGAATTCAAACTTCCCGAGCTGGGAGAAAACATTGAACAGGGCGACTTGGTGCGCCTGATGGTCGCACCTGGGGCCAGTGTCAGCACGGGCCAGTCGGTTATGGAACTCGAGACCGACAAAGCGGTAGTCGAAGTGCCCTCGTCGGTGAGCGGGACGGTGCAGGAAATTCGAGTCAAGGAAGGCGACAAAATCAAGGTCGGGCAAGTGATCTTTACCGTGGATGGAGCCGAAGCCAAGGGTTCGTCCAAGGCTCCCGCCAGCGCCGCGGCCCCCGCGCAGGTCCAGGAAAAGCCGGCTCAGCAAAAGCCGACTGAAGGCGCTTCGGCCCCGGCGCCTACAGCCGCGCCGTCGCCCGCAACCGCCCCACAGACTGCGACTCCCCCGGCTGTTTCGAGCGCATCAGGCGCCGGCGAATTCAAACTCCCGGAACTCGGCGAAAACATTTCCCAAGGCGATCTGGTGCGCTTGATGGTCTTCCCGGGCGCCAAAGTTTCGGAAGGCCAGCCAGTGATGGAGTTGGAAACGGACAAGGCCGTGGTGGAAGTACCATCCTCGATCGCCGGCGTGGTTAAAGAGGTGAAAGTAAAAGAGGGAGAGAAGATCAAGGTTGGCCAGGTGATCTTCACACTCGAAGGTGGGCCAGCGACTCCAGCAGAAACTACGAGCGTGCGGAACGCACCCGTTGAACATGTTTCAGGACAGCATGGAGCACGGCTGGCGTTTCAGGCGGCGATTCGCGCCGAGGGCAAAACGGAAGAGCAAGCCCTGCCACCCGACCAACCGCAGCGACCTGGCGCACCCGAGTTCAGCATGCCGGCGCAATTGGGCAAGGTTGCCGGCACGGAACACCGTCAACCGATTCCCGCGTCGCCGCACGTGCGGCGCTTGGCGCGCGAGGTCGGAGTCGACATCTACGAAGTGAAAGGCTCGGGACCGGGCGGACGCATCAGCGAAGATGACGTCAAGGCTTACGCGAAGGGACTTCTTTCGGCAGCCGCGAGCGCAGTACAAACGCCGCGCGCCGGACACTTCGCCCAGCCTCAGCTTCCGGACTTCGGCAAGTGGGGAAAAATCGAGCGCGTCTCCATGCGCGGGGTTCGCCGCAAGACTGCCGAGCATCTGGCAGAGTCGTGGAACACGATTCCCCACGTCACGCAGCATGACCGCGCCGACATTACGGAACTCGAGCAGTTGCGGGCGCGTTTCGCGCCTAAAGCCGAGGAGGCCGGCGGCAAGATGACAGTGACTGCCATCGCGCTGAAGGTCTGCGCCGCAGCTCTCAAAGTATTTCCGCAGTTCAATGCGAGCATCGACATCGAGAAAGAAGAGATCGTCTACAAGCAGTACATCAGCATTGGCGTGGCGGCCGACACCGATCGCGGCTTGCTGGTTCCGGTGATCCGGGATGTCGAGAAGAAAAATATTGTCGAACTGGCGGTGGAGTTGTCGCAGCTTTCCAAGAAAGCGCGCGACAAGAAACTGACGCCCGCGGATATGGAGGGCGGCACATTCACCATCACCAATCTGGGCGGGATCGGCGGCGTGGGCTTTACGCCGATCGTGAATTTTCCAGAAGTCGCGATCCTCGGGCTTTCCCGGTCGCGCATGGAACCGGAGTGGATCAATGGAAAATTCGAGCCACGACTTATTCTGCCGCTCTCGCTCTCCTATGATCACCGCCTGATTGACGGGGCCGATGCGGCGCGTTTCTTGCGATGGGTCGCGGAAGCCTTCGAGCAGCCATTCCTTTTATCAGTCCAGGGATAGAAATCAAAATCATGAACCACGAAGCACACGAAGTTTCACGAAGGAAACCGCGAACCCTGCAGATTTTGAATTCGCTTCCCTTCCTGTACCTTCGTGCACTTCGTGGTTGAAAACCTTCTGGTTGAAAGCCTCATGTCCGAAAATACAAACATTGCAGTCATCGGCGGCGGTCCCGGGGGATACGCTGCCGCATTTCTTGCCGCCGATCTCGGCATGACCGTCACGCTGATCGATCCCGAGTTGAATCCGGGAGGAGTCTGCCTCTACCGCGGCTGCATTCCGTCGAAGGCGCTGCTTCATGTAGCGAAACTGCTGGAAGAATCGCATCAGGCCAAGGATTGGGGAATTGAATACGCCGCGCCGAAGATCGATCTCGCTCGCCTGCGCTCTTGGAAAGAGGGCGTGGTCAATAAGCTCACGGGAGGACTTGGCATTCTTTCAAAGCAGCGAAAAGTCAGTTACGTGCGCGGACGAGCAGCCTTTGAGAATTCCGCCACGCTGCGCGTGAGCAAATCCGACGGCTCGGAAGAATCGCTGAGCTTCGATCGCATCGTCATCGCGACTGGGTCGCGGCCTGCGATCATCCCCACTTTGAAGCTCGACACGCCGCGCATGATGGACTCTACCGGCGCGCTGAACCTGGAAGATATTCCCGGCAGTCTCCTGGTGGTCGGCGGAGGGTACATCGGCCTCGAACTGGGATCTGTGTATGCTGCATTGGGCACCCGCGTGACTGTCGTCGAAATGCTTTCTGGCTTGCTGCCAGGAGCGGATCGCGATCTGGTCCTTCCGCTGCACAAGCGACTGGAAAAGATGTTTGACCGAATCCTGCTCAACACCACCGTCACTTCAGTCAAGGACGAAGGCAATGGGATTCGAGCCCGGTTCGAGGGCGCGGACGTCAAAGAGCCAGAAAAAATGTTTGACCGAGTGCTGGTATCTGTGGGCCGCAAGCCCAATTCCGAAATTCCAGGTCTCCACAAGACTCGCGTGCAGGTGGGACAGCGCGGCTTCATCCAGGTGAACAAGCAATTGCAAACTGATGATCCGGCAATTTACGCCATCGGCGACGTGGTGGGCGAGCCCATGCTCGCGCACAAAGCGTCGCATGAAGGCCGAGTCGCGGTCGAGGCGATTGCCGGACACAAAGTTGCCTTCGAGCCGAACGCCATTCCGGCGGTGGTGTTTACCGATCCTGAGGTTGCGTGGTGCGGCCTGACCGAGACGCAGGCGCAAAAAGAAAATCGAGAGATCAAGGTCGCCAAGTTTCCCTGGGCCGCGTCCGGACGCGCCGTTACCTTAGACAGGCCTGACGGAATGACCAAGCTTCTGATCGATCCGCAGACCGAGCGCGTGCTGGGCGTCGGAATCGTGGGCGCCGGCGCCGGAGAATTGATCGCCGAAGGAGTACTCGCGGTCGAGATGGCGGCGCTCGCTCGCGACGTGGCCATGACGATTCATCCACATCCCACACTCTCGGAAACTGTGATGGAATCCGCGGAAGTTTTCTACGGTACTAGCACGCACATTTACCGGCCGAAGCGCGGGTAATGCGTCGCATTCAGCGAACCTGCGTGTCTCTCGTTTCGATACAATGAGGGCTTCCATGCGTCGATGCTTAGGCACGGCAGGCGTGTTCCCGCACAAATCCGCGCGAGAGAAGATCATGTCGCCTCTTTCTAAACGGGTACTGAATTCTCTTCTCTGCCTTACTTGCCTGATCTCTGTGAGCCGGCTGGCACTCGGCCAAATACTGCCCTCCCCGAGCACTACGAGCACGGCAAACACTCCAACCGATCCGCTGGGACGCACCACGCCATCGGGAACCATGCTCGGTTTCTTACAGGCCGCCCAATCTGGCGACTACGGAATTGCCGCGCAATACCTTCAAATGAGTCCCTCTCGCCGCCAGTCGGAAGGTGAGGGGACGGCGAGAAAGCTCAAGGTGGTACTCGACAGTGCCTTCAGCGGCAGGTTCAAGAACTTTACTCAGCCCGAAGGAATCCCGCAGGAGGGCGTGCCGCTCGGCCGCGAGAAGCTTGGCACGATCTCATCGGGCGATGTCGAAACCGACCTGGATCTGGTGCGGGTTTCCGATCCGAACGCGGGCAAGATCTGGCTGATCTCCTCCGACACCCTGGCTAAAGTTCCTGAACTTTACGAGCAGGTGCAGGCGCGGCACGTGGAGACCCGTCTTCCGAATGTGCTGGTCAAACACGAGTTCGCCGACATGCCGCTGTGGCAATTTCTTGCATTGCTGGTCGCCGTGCCCGTCGCAGCGGCATTCGGTTGGCTCATACTGGCCCTGCTGGAAATTCCATTGCGTTGGTGGGCACGGCGTCGCGGGCAGATGGACGTCGCGAACTGGCGTTCGGTGTCCGGTCCGGCGTGGCTGCTTACCGGCACCCTGATTCATCAAGTCTTCGCCGTTTATCTTCATATCCCGCTCTTGCCACGGCACTACTATTTTCAAATCACGTCCATCGCACTGATCATCAGTGCGACCTGGATTTTCTGGCGCGTCGTGCAATGGTCCCTACACCGCTTGCGCAGTCGCGCTCTGGCTCGCGGACTCGCCGGCACGGGATCGCTCATGCTGCTGGGCGAGCGCATCGTCAAAGCGTTGATTTTTGTGGTCGGCGTTCTAGCCGTACTTGGCAATCTGGGCTTCAACATGAGCACCGCGCTTGCCGGACTCGGCATCGGCGGGCTGGCGATCGGCTTCGGCGCCCAGAAAACTATCGAGAATCTTTTTGGCGGCGTATCTGTGCTTGGCGATGAAGTGTTTCGCGTCGGCGATGTCTGCCGCTTCGGCGACCGCACGGGAGTCGTGGAAGACATCGGCCTGCGGTCGACCCGCATCCGCACGGACGAACGCACGCTGCTGGCGATTCCTAACGGCACCGTCGCGACCATCAACCTCGAGAACCTGAGCCGTCGTGACAAGATTCTTTTCAAGACGACTCTCGGTATGCGCCCTGAGACCAAGTCTGACCACATGCGATTCGTGCTGGCGGAAATGCGACGACTGCTTTACAGCCACCCAAAAATAGAAACTGAAACCGTGCGCGTGCGCTTGACCGATATCGCCGGCACTTCTCTGAGCGTAGAGGTGTTCGCCTACATTCTGACGCGAGACTTCAACGAATTCGCGGCCATCCGCGAGGATCTGTTGTTGCGCATGATGGATGTGATGGAGGATTCCGGCGGCGGCCTGGCGCTTCCCTCTCAGACACTGTACCTGGGCCGCGACGCTGGGATAGAAAAGGAAAAGGCGGACGTTGCGGCCAAAAAGATCGCGGAGCTGCGAGACGGGAAGCAACTGCCATTCCCTGACTTCCACGAAGAGGACATTTCATCGTTTAAAGGATCGATTGAGTACCCGCAAGCGGAGTCTGCGGTGCGGAAACAACCGGGCGAGTCCGGCAAGAAGGGCTAAAAAAGGCGCGCTGCCGACTCGCTCCGAAGCCCCGAGGACAAGACGTCCTCGGGACAGCCGGCAAGATGCCGGCGCTACTAAATTCGCGCGCCGTGCCGCTTCCAGCGTTGCGTCATCCAGTCCAGAAAAAGATGCGTCGGGAAATAAACTAACAGCGGTACCGCGATCAAGTAGAGGAGCAGATAATCCCATCCCGGGATGACGTGCTGCTCGTGGAAGAAAAGTCCACGAGCCCAATTCACATCGTATTGAGGCCGCCAGAAATAATTGATGGGAACTACGGCCCACGCCATCAGCGTCTGAAATTTCCATCCACTCCGCTCATAGCCCAGACGCCAAATCGCCCACAACAATAGCGGCGGGGTTACGACGTGAAATAAGCTGAGCAGGCGAATGGTCAGCGGCAAGCTGGGGTCGAACATGTATTCCGTGCCGCCTACGAGATGTCGTCCGGTCAATAAAGCACCGGCAAGATCGACCGTGTAGATCGTCTGGAACAGAAGCAATCCGGAGGCCGCCCAGGAAAAAATCAGCGGACTCTCCAGCCACAAGCCAATTCCAATCAGAACATTTCCAAGATCGCAAAAGAAAAGAAAATTCTGGAATCCGAATTGCCGCCAGTAGAGCGGGGCCCAAATAAGCAGCCAAATGGACCATCCGATCTTGAGCCACAGAGGCAACCGCGGAGGCATGGCCCGCTATTGTATTCGCTTCGACCGATCGAGGAATGCGTTAACGCCTAGAGACCGCCGGGGCACAGAGGGGGAAAAATGAAATCAGTTCCTGCCCTGTGTTCTCAGTGCCCTCCGTGGTTAACGCTGTTAACATTTCTTCGACCTGGCCGAAACTCCAGAACAAATCACGCAGCGCGAATTACCAGCGTAACTTGATGGGACTTACGAGTGTACCTACGATGGGTTTGGTATGGGTTACCAAGCTCTTCTCTTCTGTCCCGATGAAAAAACCGCTCGTACGGTGACGCAGGTTTTAAGCGAGCTGGAGTTCGACGTCGAGGCCTGCACCGAACCCTTCGCTGCAGTCAAGAAGTTGATGAGCCAACACTTCGACGCTGTCGTGGTCGACTGCGATAACGAGCAGAATGCCACATTGTTGTTCAAGAGCGCGCGCAATTCGGCGTCCAACCAGGCGTCGCTTGCCGTAGCCGTAGTGGAAGGTCAGGCCGGGGTTGCAAAGGCGTTCCGCATCGGCGCCAACCTCGTCCTGACCAAACCCATCAACATCGAACAGGCCAAGGGAACGCTGCGTGTGGCTCGTGGCCTGCTCCGCAAGGGCGAACCAGCCAAAGCCGGAACCACGGCGACATCGCAAGCGGCACCGGTTGCGCCCAAGTCTGTTTCAGCCACCAAGCCGGAGGCTGCGGGCGGATCGGCAGCGATCTCAACTGCAGCGGTCCGGGCGAAGGCCGACACAACTCTGGCAGCGGTGGCGGCAGTAGCGAGTTCAAGCACCAGCGCGCAGGACGACGATTTGCTTGATATTGGCGGAGAAGAAGCCACTCCCAAATCATCTGACGCCCTTGCCAAACCCACGACCGGGTTCATCACACCGTCGTCTGATCCCGATAAGTTTCTCGCAGCAGCCATGGTTTCCGCAGAACCCAGTGTGAGAACAACGTCGAACTCCGCGCCGGCAGCATTCGGAGGAGCCGCCAGCGCGCCTGCTCCGGCCCGCGAACGGCAGGAGCCACGCGTCGCAGAAGTTCCCACGGAACGACCTACAGAAACAGCGGTCCCAGCGAAAAAAGAGGAAGGGGTCCAGAGTGAATCCCACAGTTACGCTGGATCCGCGCCGACATTTACCTTTGGCGAAACGCCTGCGGAATCAAGCGGCTCGGGCAAGAAAATCTTCCTTGGAATCGCAGCCGCCGCGATCATCGTTGTAGCGGTCTATGCCGGGTTGGCTCACTTAAAAGGACGCTCGAGTGAACCCGAAAGCACGCAGACGGAAACCACCTCGGCACCCTTTGAAACTCAGCCAACCTCGAAACAGAGCAATTCAAAGCCCTCGGCTGCTGGAACGATGCCGAAGACAACGACAACTTTGCCGAGTTCGCAGACGGCCGGGCAAACTACAAAGGGACATGCACCGGACGAATTCGATTCTGCCCTTGACGATGCCGACTCTTCATCCCCGACTGGTTCGACGAAGCCTTCCAACGGAGGCGACACTGCCGCTACCACACCTTTGGTCGTAAAAGCCGGCAAAGCTCCGCTAGTACATACAAAGCCTGGAGCGGATGCTCCTGCTCCCAGCATGCTTGAGATCCCGGCGGCTGGCGAGACCGCACCTCCACTAGACCTTGGCAGCGGCTCGGAAATTATGCCCAAGCCGCTTCCGCAAGCGTTGAACATCTCGCAGGGGATCTCTCGCGGATTGCTGACCAAAAAAGTGCAACCGGTGTATCCCAAGAATGCCCTAGCCATGAGGGTCGAGGGCGCCGTCGAACTGATGGCGACCATTTCAAAGAGCGGCGACATCTCTCATTTGAAAGTGTTGAACGGCGATTCACAACTGGCCAGGGCCGCCACGGAAGCGGTCAAACAGTGGAAGTACAAGCCCTACCTGCTCAACGGCGAACCCGTTGAGATTCAGACGCAAATCACGATCAACTTCAAGTTGCCCAAATAAACCCGGCATCAAACGGCAGGGCATGCGAGGAGATTCCGCATGCCCTGTTTTGTTTTGCGGCCGGACTCTAGTCGTCAGAATCGGGCCGTTGTTCTTTTTCCCCGGTGCTCGGATTCAGGAATAGCACGCCGTTGTGTCTGAGTTTGTCGAAGTTGAACATCTGAGTGATCGAATTGGCGATCGCATCGAAAGAGCCTGAGCCAATGCGCTCTCCGGCCAACCAGTTATCTTCGATAAAACGAAAGATCGAGGTCTGATCGGTCACAGTGTGATCAACGAAATTCCGTCGTGCGTAGGGCGAGATCACCAGCAGCGGTTGTCTTGGTCCATAGCCACAACGTCCGAGCGCATGCGCGAGCGAGGGGTTGAGTCCGGGCAACGCGGTGGCTGCTGTTCCGCAGGCGTCGGGTCCAGTGAGAGCATCTGCCGGGCCGGTGGATGTATTCACAATCGGACCCATTTGATGGTCGTACCATCCATCCGAGTCGTCGTACAGGATCACGACAGCGGTGCTATTCCACGTGGGTAGCGATTCCAGAAAGTTAATGGTGTTCACCAGGAACGTTTGCTCGTCCAATGGATCCGAGTATCCGGCATGGCCGTCCTGAAAGGCTTGCGCTTTCAGGAAGCTCACGGCCGGAAGATTTCCCGCGGATGCGGCCTCGAAAAAATCCTGCAGATCGTACTGATGATTCGCCGGGCCCGCGTTTCCGATCTCGGAAATTGAAGCCGGCCGGGTGTGTGCATAATTGGCGGTCGAGGTGTAATAGTTGAAGAAGGAGTGATGCGGAATGTAATCGCCCGTAGTTCCAGCGAGACCCGCGGAGCTCCGCTTGCATCCCTTTGATCCGTTGGGATTAACGATACTCAGATTGAACCCGCCCATGAACGATCCCCAGGTCACACCCGCGGCGCTCAACAGGTCGCCAATGTTCTTGCTGCCGAGAGTAGCTTGGGCCCGAGTGGGATTGGAGCAGACATCTCCAAGCGGGTCGGCATCGCCGATCAGAGTTAGCGACCCGTCAGTCCCGCCGCTCACCTCGTCGCCCGTTCCATTCTTAGTTGCGATCACTCCGTTCGTCTGGCCCGAAACCAGGTTGATCACACCCGGCGTAGAAGGACCGAACGTGGTGCTGAAAGAGTTGTCGCTCATGGCGAAAAACTGCGCATAATTCCATTCCGCAGTCACGGTATTCCCGTCGAAGTAGCCCATGACAGTTTTGGCATTGAAACCCGCATCGAGCGGAAACAGATCCATCAGACCGGAATCGAATGCCCGCTGTTCGGCCGTGTAATCGTGATCCTGGTCGCTGGTCACTGCCTGCGAACGATCGAGCCGGAAAGGATTGGAAGCGGCCGCTCCGTTGGCGGGATTGAGGTTGGGATTCACAGTGAGAAGCGCGTTGTTCAGACCGTTGACCGTCGGAGTGTTCGGAGCCGCGGTGAATTTTGGTTCTCCACTCAGATTGGTTGCAATCGGATAGGTTCCGAAGTAGTGATCGAACGAAACATTCTCCTGAAAAATCACCACCAAGTGCTGGATGGGGGTTGCCGTCGCCGACGAATGATCGTGATCCGCAAACGCCGGCAGAGACGCTGGTCCCAGGACTGTGGTCAGTGCCAGTAACAAAGCTATTGTTTTCCTTAGAGCTTCCGTTTTTAACTGCTCATTCATGTTCTGTCCTCCTATGTCCCGCTCTCCTGAATTCTCAGACGGCGGCCGCCCGGCTGCGGCATATGGACTGTTTCCGGATCAGGGTCGGAGTGCAACCATATCTGCGGTATGTTTCACCGGGGTTGCAGCAGCGTTAAATGAAGATGAAAATGTCCGGCAGCGCACGATTTCGCCGGTCTTTTCCACAGACAAGCTAGCATCGTCGTGAGCTAGTAGGGCGGGGCTTCGAACGGTACACGGCGAACGGGAGTTGGGATGAAAGAAGCGTAATTAGTTTAGGCGAAAGGGACCCGTACCCACCGCTTACTGAGGACGCAGTACTTCGTCGACTACCACTTTGTTGCCTTTTTCGGTGACGACGACTCTGTGCACCGGCGCATAACCGCTGAGGGTAATGTCGATAACGTAATTACCGGGGTCGAGCGCCACGTCCACTGGCGAGCCTTTTTCCAGCAGGTGCTGGTTGATGGCGATCTGTGCGCCTTTGGGTTGTGTGTGTATGCTGAGAATTCCCTGTCCCGCCTGCCCTTTACCACCAAACAGTTTTCCCATTTTCCCTACGGTCTTGAGGTTTTCCGTGTTGCCCAAGGGCCGCAGGGTAGGAGAAAAGTTGAAGGTTTGCCCCAGCGCAAACTGGGCGTTCATGGTTTCATCAACGTATCCCGGCAAGCGAACCAGCACCACGTGCTGGCCTTTATCCACGCTGATTTGCCCGGGCGTTTTCGTGCTCATGTCGTGGCCATCCAGGTAGATGTTGGCCCCAGGGGGATCGCTCTTCACTACCAGCGTGGCCATCAATCTCGCGAGATGGATTGTTGTTGTTGCTTTGTATCCCGAGGTTACATTGATCGTGCGCGAGTCGGTGGTGTAGCCCGGCTTGCTCACCGTGAGGGAATGCTGCCCGAGTTGGAGACTCGTCAAAGCCAAGGGAGTGACCCAAGTCGCATCGCCAGTGCCATCCAACTGAACCAGGGCGCCTCGAGGAGTAGAGTCAATCGTTAATTCTCCCAGAACGACAGCCGGCGCTATCTTCTTCCGAGCATTTCGCCCTTTTGAAGTAGCGGCAGGCTGAGCTTCCGAAGCATCGGGTTCCGGGGCCGCAGCAGACTGATCAACGGGCGGTTGGCTCTCAGCAGGCTGGGTCGCGGCCGGAGCTTGCGCCGGTTGCGGCGCCGGCTGGCTGGCCGCGTTTTGCACTGGAGTTTGCGCCACGGGGGCAGACCGTCTCGCGCCAGTATCGTCATCGCTGTTGTGAAGGTAGGCCGTAACCCCAATGCCGATGACCGCAATTAAGATAGCCGCCCCGGCAAGGGAATAAAGCATTAACTTCGGAGGAACTTTCGAGATCTCCTTAATAGCTTTCTGAGCAACTTCGCGAGGCTGTACTTTGGGCTTCTCGTCGATCTTGCGGCCGCCTTTAAACGCCGTTACGGTTGGGCGTGCGGGCTGCTGTGGCTCGGGCTCCGGAGGCGGAGGTGGCGCTATATAAACTTCTTTGAGCGGCGGCAATTCGGAGATTTCCGAAAAACTCGTACTCGCGCCAGCGTTCGATGCCCCCTCGGCCATCAGCGGATCCACTGCGATCTTTGGCGCCGCACCCACCGCCTGCGAGTCGAAGGTTTCCAACTGCAACTCATCACTGACCGCAGACGACATATGCGCGGAATGCATCTCGGACGCTGCCGGCTGACTGTGAGAGCTGGTTGACTCGTGGCGCGGCAAAGTACCCGCGCTAGCCCCTGCGGCCGCGGCCGCTGCTTTCGGAGCAAGCTTTGAAGTTATGGGTCGTGCTTGAACGCCTGGCGCCTGCGGCGCTGCGACTTTCTTTTCGACGGGCTTGGCCGCAGCCGCACTCACGAACTTTGACTGGTCTGGCGCATTGGATTTGACTGCCGCCGCCGCTACTTTTGGCGGCTGGGGCTTCTGCACTACCGCCGGCCTGACTTCCTTGCAGTTCTCCAGATCGTCGAGCAACTGCTTGCCGCTCTGGTAGCGCTGAGCCGGATCTTTCATCAGCGCCTTCATAATCAGGTCACTCAGCAGCGGATGAACCTTGGGATTGACGTGTAGGGGCGCAACGGGCGTGCTTTCAAGGATACTCTGGCGCACGGAGTTCATATCGTCGCCGTCAAATGCCTTGTGCTCGGTCACCATTTCATAAAATATGGCGCCCAGGCTGAACAAATTCGAGCGCGCGTCGGTGGCCTGGCCTTGCACCTGTTCCGGCGACATGTAGCAAAGAATCGGAGGGAGTCCTTCTGGAACCTGATGCACAAAGTTGCCGACACTCGAAACACCGAACCCAAGAATCCTGACCGCCCCGTCCCACCCGCACATGATCTTGGCTGGCTCCAGGCTATAGTGGACGATGTCGTGCGACTTTGCATGCTCGAATCCGCTGCACAGCTGCCGTCCGATGTCGAGAAGATCCCAGATGGAAAATCCTTCTTTCCGCGCCAGCATCGTGGCAATGCTGTTGCCTTGTACGTAATCCATGCCAGCGCAGAACTGGCCGTCGATTTCACCCGCGCCAAATATATTCGTAATGTTGGGATTGCTTAAAATCTTGGCACGCTCAGCTTCCGCCAGCAGCGCCTGTTCGAGCGCCGGCGCATTTTCTCCAAATGCGCGCAACTGGATGGCCTTCAGCGCGATCGTCTGCCCACTCTCGGGATCGTTGGCTTTGTAGACGACGCTGGTGGGCGATTTCGCCAGTTCACTCAAGATTTCGAAATGGCCGATCTTCGTAGGCATTTATCTTTTCCGCTTACGCCATTGCGAGCCCCACGGGTCGTCGCGAACAAAGCTCGACTTTAAGGGCACTGCGAGCAATGGTTAGGGTTAGGATATCGCCGCTTGTGGCAACCTTCGAGTTACCAAGGTAAGCGCGGACGGGCTTGATGGCTGGGCGTTTACAGCGTTCTGGGCGCTCCCTTGGCGCAGACAGTCCGTTAGCCTGGTGCATGCAGTCGTGACTTCCGGGCGTTCATTGCACCCGGGGTCGATACCAAGCCCGGTTAATGGAGGCGACGAAGGCCGATTCAGCCGCAGTCCTCAAATGCGCCGCGGCTCTTCCACATCATTAACACTGATCCCGGCGCATCAGCGTAACTTATGGACGATAGGACAGTTGTAATTATCAGGTACGGGGTGATGTGACATTTGTCATCCCACCCTGATGACGATCTCCACTGGTGAATCACTCGTCGAACTTATAGAACGAGAATCAGGTGGTCGCGTGGAGTTGAGCGTGGCAAAAATCGATTCCGAGCCGGTTGTAGACACGCAGGTACTTCGTCTATTCTTGGTGGGCTGGGACGTGCCTGCCTTCTGCGCCCTGCTTCCGGTCCCCTCTGGAGTTCATCGATGACGTTGACTCGGTTTGTCACGAAGAATGCATTTCGCAACAAGCGCCGCAGCACCTTGACGGTACTGAGCATCGCTTTTTCTTTGCTCCTGTTGACGCTGATGATGACCATTTGGAGGGCGTTTTATCTCGACCAAGGCAGCGCCGAATCTGCGGAGAGGCTGGTGGTACGGCATCGCGTTTCTCTCACGTTCAATCTTCCCGGTTACTATCGCGAGAAGATTCGGGCAATTCCGGGGGTCGTGGGAGTAGTGCCGATCTCATGGTTTGGCGGGATCTACAAGGACCAGAAGCCGGAGAACTTTTTTGCGCAGTTTGGCACCGATCCCGACGAATTTTTCAAGGTTTATCGAGATGCTGACATGCCGCAAGACCAGATTACAGCGTGGCAGCGCGATCGCCAGGGGGTAATCGTGAACGATTCGCTGGCGAAGAAGTACGGCTGGAAGCTCGGCGATCGCATTGTTTTGCAGGGGACGATTTATCCGGTCAATCTTGAGTTGAATATTCGCGGTATTTATCACACCAATCCTGATAACAAGTCGGTCTACTTCAATGCGAAGTACGTGGAAGAAGCCGTGGATTTCTTCAAGGGACGGGCTGGAACCTTTAGCATCCTGGCCTCCTCTCCTCAAGATGTGAGCAAGATTGCGAGCGCTGTGGATGACACCTTCCGGAATTCGCCGCAGCCAACTAAGACAGAGAGCGAGAAGGCATTCGGCCTGGAATTCGTCGCGATGATGGGCAACGTGAAGGCTTTTATCCTGAGCATCTGCTCGGCCGTCGTCTTCGCCACCTTACTGGTGTCGGCCAACACCATGGCCATGTCGATCCGCGAGCGGACGCGCGAAGTGGCTGTGCTAAAGACGTTGGGCTTCACCAAGCGCGGAGTACTGGGACTGTTCGTCAGCGAGGCAGTGGCGCTCTCGCTGGGTGGAGGCGTGCTCGGAGCCGGGCTGGGTTGGCTGATGGTGTATGGGCTCACTCACTCTCCTCAATTTTTCAGTTTCTTTCCCATGAAGGTGACGCCGGGAATTTGGGTGGTCGCCATGTTGACCTCGGCCTTGGTCGGACTGCTGAGTTCCGCGGTGCCTTCTTACACCGCCTCGCAGGTGAATATCGTCGACGGATTACGGCACATCGGATGAGGTTATGACGCTGAGCAGTTTTATCGTGCGCAACACGTTTCGGAACAAGCGGCGCAGCTTGCTGACCATGATCAGCATCAGCTTCTCGCTGCTGTTGCTCACGCTTATGATCTGCATCTGGCGCTCGTTTTATGTGGACCAGGTTGCGCCCGAAGCTTCGCGGCGCGTGATTACCCGCGACCGCGTTTCACTGGCGTTTTTCCTCCCGGCGTTTTACCGCGAAAAAATTCGCAGCGTCCAGGGCGTGACTGCGGTGGTGCCGCTCACCTGGTTTGGCGGCCGCTATATTGATGACCGCCCGGAACACTTTTTCGCGAACATAGCGACCGATCCCGACGAGTATTTGAAAGTGGCCTCCGACAAAATTGTCCCGCCGGATCAGATGAAAGATTGGCAGCGGGATCGAGCCGGAGCGCTCGTAGACATCACATTAGCGAAAAAGTATGGCTGGAAGATTGGCGACCGGCTCACTTTGCAAGGGACGATTTTCCCGGTGAACCTTGATCTCACCATCCGCGCCATCTACCACCGCGATCCGCCGCAGAACGCTCTCTACTTCAACGCGAAGTATCTGGAAGAGGCGGTGCCATGGTTTAAGGGGCAGGCGGGCTGGTACGCGGCACAGATCGATTCTGCGGAAAATGTGTCGCGCGTTTCGCGGGAAGTGGACGACATGTTCCGCAACTCGCCGCTGCAAACGAAAACCGAGAGCGAGAAAGCATTTCAGCTGGGCTTCGTCGCTTCGCTGGGAAACATCAAGGCATTCATCCTTGGCATCTGCGGAGCGGTAGTGTTCACCATCATGCTGGTTTCGGCTAATACCATGGCGATGTCAGTGCGCAGTCGGACGCGCGAGGTGGCCGTGCTGAAGACACTCGGATTCACCCGACGGCGCGTGCTATCGATGTTCGTCAGCGAGTCGGTAGCATTGGCAGTCGCGGGCGGCGTGTTGGGAATTCTAATCGCGGTGCCGGTGATCTGGTTTTTGACGCGAAGCTTCATCGCGCTGGGAGTTCCGCTGGCGATGAAAGTCACCGCGCCCACGGCGGGTATGTCGTTGGCCGCGGCTTTGGCCCTGGGATTGGTGAGCGGCTACTTGCCAGCTTTTAACGCATCGCGCAAAAACATAGTCGAAGGGCTGCGGCATATTGGGTGAGTCGCGAGATGAGTAGCGCCGCCGTCTCGGCGGCTGTCATGGCGGCGTCCTCGCCGCCACTGCCGCCGGCAGGATGCCAGCGCGACACCCGGCAAGGTGCCGGCGCTACAAGGTAGAGATTACTTATGGCAATACCGATCAGCTATAACGTTCGCAATCTCAGGCTCCGCAAGGGCCTCACTATCATGACCGCGCTGGGGATCGCGCTGACTGTCACAACCGCAATCTTCCTGATGGCGCTACTTGCCGGATTGCACCGCGCCTTCGTAAACAGCGGGAATCCGCTGAACGTCCTGGTTCTGCGCAAGGGATCGGAGGCGGAGTTGTCGGGCGGTTTCGATGCCTCACTCTATCCCACGCTGCGAACTCTTCCCGGTATCGCAAAGGACAAACACGGCGAGCCGATGACTTCGGGTGAATGGGTCGTGGTGATCGTTCTCCCGCGCAAAGATGGCACCGGTGAAGTCAACGTTACCGTCCGCGGAATGATGCCGGATGGACTGGAAATGCGACAACTGTCCGGGCCGGAGAATCATCCAGGTGTGAAACTGATTGCCGGAGACTGGTTTCACACGGGACAGCGGGAAGTGGTGGTGAGCAAATCCATCCGCGATCGATTTACGCATGCCAACATCGGGGACACGATGGAATTTGGGAAAGGATCGTGGAAGGTGGTAGGAGTATTTGACGCCGGAGGTTCGGCGTACGAGTCCGAGGTCTGGGGAGATGTGAATCAGATGGCCTCGGACTTCGACCGGCAGGGAGGGTTTTCGTCGGCATATCTGCACGCCACCGATCCCATCGCGGCCGACGCACTCAAGAACCGGGTCAGCGACGATCAGCGACTGAAACTCGAAGGCATGCTCGAGACCGATTACTACGCCAAGCAGACCAGTTCCGGCGCACCTATCAAGGTGATTGGGATCGTGGTCGCGTTCATCATGGCAATTGGTTCGATTTTCGCCGCCATGAATACCATGTATGCAGCCGTGGCCTACCGCGGACGTGAGATCGCCACGCTGCGTGTGATCGGCTTCTCGCGGCCTTCGATTCTGACTTCGTTTGTGCTGGAGTCTTTGCTGTTGGCGCTTCTGGGTGCGGCCGCGGGAATTTTGCTGATGCTGCCATTCAACGGAATGCAGACTGGAACGTCCAACGCTGTGACTTTCAGCGAAGTTGTGTTTGCGTTGCGCATCACGCCGCAGGTGGCTATGTATGCCATTATCTTTGCCTTGATTATGGGATTCGTAGGCGGGCTCGCTCCGGCGTGGCATGCGGCGCGGCAGAATATTCTTAACGCACTGCGCGGGTAGCTAGTAGTGCCGGCATCTTGCCGGCCGTCGCGAGAGCGTCTCGCCCTCGCCGGGCGGCGCGGGCGGGTCGCCCGCCGGACAGCGACGCTACGAAGAGCGATGAAACTTCGAGAAAGCGGCATGCGTAAATATTGTTATGGCGATTGATACAAAACACGAAGACCTGCAGAGCCTGCGCATCGACCGCTCGCAGCGCGGCGACTCGGGCGGAGAACCGCCAGCTTGGGCACGCCGTTACATCCTGGTCGGCATCGCGCTGGTGGCGCTGCTGGGCATAATCACTCTCGCCTACCGACTGTTCGCCTCCGACGTGCCGGAAGTCGAAGCTGTCCGCGCTACGGCTGAAACGAGCGGCAATGACGCTGGCGGCACGATCCTCTCCGCGACAGGCTACATCGTGGCTCATCACACCATCAACGTGAACTCCAAAGTTACGGGCCGCCTCGCATGGATCGGTGTGGAGAAGGGCGACAAAGTAAAGGAAGGGCAGGTACTGGTTCGCCTGGAGGATCAGGAATTTCGGGCTTCCTATGACCAGGCGCGCGGCGCGCTCGAAAATGCCCGCGCGTATCTTTCCGAATTGCAGCACGGATCGCGGCCGGAAGAAGTCCAACAAGCGCAGCACAATCTAGACGAAGCCCGCGCCACTCTGGCGAATGACAAACTCACTCTTGATCGCACGAAGGAGCTTGCGACCGGAGGCGTGGTCTCGCGGCAGGTGCTCGATGACGCTACGGCCAAGTTCGAATCCGACCAGCAGCGCGTAAATTCTCTGGAGAAAGCATTCCAACTCTCCAAGATTGGGCCACGGGCGGAGGAAATCACCCGTGCTGAGGGCGCCGTCACACAGGCACAAGGTGCGCTGGACTATGCGAAAGCGCAACTGGATGCAACTGTCATCCGCGCTCCAGTGACGGGTACGATTCTCGATCGCACCGCTGAGAAGGGCGAACTCGTTACCTCGGGTTTTGCCAGCACCGCGGCAGGTGGACCGCAGGGGTCGGTCGTGTCGCTGGCGGACTTGAACGATCTTCAGGTGGAGCTCGATATCGCGCAGGCCGACTTCGCGCGCTTAGGTCCTGCCCAGAAGGCCAAGGTCACCACCGACGCGTATCCCGACAAAGAATACGACGGCGTGATCGCTCAAATCTCACCAGAGGCGAATCGACAAAAGGCCACGGTACAGGTCAAAGTGCAGGTACAAAATCCGGATAAGTATCCCGAAGTTCAACTTCGGCCGGAGATGAATGCGACCGTGAAATTTCTGGCCAATGACACGCCGAAGAGCGCCAAGGGGCCCACGGGCGTGTACGTGCCGTCAACCGCGTTGCGTGATCGTGACGGCAAGAAGATTGTGTTAATTGCATATAACGGAAAAGCGGTGGCCCGCGAGGTTCGTATAGTGGGGCAGCGCAGCGATGGAGCGCTGGTCGATGGGCTGGTCGGAGGCGAGAGTGTAGTTACCACCGGGCCTTCGACGTTGAAAGATGGAGACAAAATCAAAATCAAGGGGCAATCATGAGCACAGTCGCACAACCGAATATTGCCACAGGAACGAAAGTTGTACAGGTTCGCAGCGTCAGCAAGATCTTCAAGCGCGATGCGTTTCAGGTGACCGCGCTCGACGACGTTTCCATCGACATCGCCAAGGGCGAATTCCTCGCCCTGATGGGGCCGTCGGGGTCGGGCAAGACGACGCTGCTAAATATGATCGCGGCCATTGATCGTCCTACCAGCGGCGAACTGCTGGTTCAGGGCCAGGACATTTTCCGTTTCAGCGACTCTCAGATCGCCCGCTGGCGCAATGAGCACATCGGCTACGTCTTTCAGACATTCAACCTGATTCCGGTGCTAACCGCCTTTGAGAATGTCGAACTACCGCTGCTCCTGACAAAACTGAGCGCACAGCAACGCCGCGATCACGTGCTGACGGCGCTGAAGCTTGTAGGCCTAGAAGATCGGGTCAATCATTTGCCGAAGCAGCTCTCCGGCGGTCAGGAACAGCGCGTGGCCATTGCGCGAGCCATCGTGAGCGATCCCACTCTGCTGCTGGCAGACGAGCCAACAGGAGATTTGGACAGCCATTCTGCCACGGAAGTGTTAGAGATTCTGAAGCGGTTGAACGAGGATTTTCACAAGACGATCGTGATGGTGACGCACGATCCCCATGCAGCGTCTTATGCGCACGTGACGCGGCACCTCGAAAAAGGAATGCTGCTGCCTCCGGGATAGCGGTCGCCAAAAGCAGCAGATGTCGTGTTCAAAACAGCGCGAAGTTTAACTTACCAGGCGCTGTTCGCCGTGTAGCGGCGTGTCCGTGGGTACTTCTGCAATCCAGAGCCAGGCTCGGCGACCGTTTGAAACCACGGGCTGTGCTTCGCCGTATTCCACAAGTCGGTTGAGCACAGTCGTGACTGAAGCCATCGGATCTTTGTGTCGGGCAAGCATAGCCGGCATTTTCCGCTGGAAATGGTCGCAAATGTCGCGCGCATTCATAGCGCGGCCAGCCTCCATCAGAATCATCCGGCAAGCCTTGGTGAAGCCGGGCTGGCGGCCGCTGCTCTTGCGGTCGACCAACTCCATCAGTTCTTCACTCAAGAGGCCGTCGCCAAACAGATTTGCCAGACCGGAGATGGTCTGTTTGACCGTGCCTATGCGCTTCATGATTTCAGCGCGCTGTTGCAGCAACTGGCGCAGTTCCCCGTGGGCCTGGCGAACTACCTCCTGCACGTGGCCGACATCATATCGATCCGTCGGCCGCAATGAACCATTTGTCTTCTGTCCGTTTTCCATACACCCCCCAGTAATTGACGCGCGTTGATCACAACGCGAACCCCACGCAGGGACGGGACTCGACGTGTTCCTGGACTGGCTGGCTCACCAGGGCCAGCGACTTGAAACATTAGACGCAGCATGAGTGGAATGGTTAACAAAAAATAACGTACAGGTTGTCTGATGATGCAGCGTGTGTTTTTGATCCTGGAAACTTTGTCAATTCTGTTTTGACACTGTCTCCGATTCGGGAATCCCACTACCTAACCCCCGTTGAAACTCCGTCCGCTAGCAACGCGACTCCACCCACATTCCGATAGTAACTACGTAGGGAGAAACTTCAGTGTCAACAGCCGCCAAACCGGTCTTAGCTCCAACACTGCTACACGTCCTGCTGGTGGGCAAGAAAGAGGAAGACTTTTACCTGATTCGCGAGATGTTGGATCGAACGCGCAGCTTGCTGGCAACGGAACTCGACCACGCCCACTCGTTGGAGGAAGCTCGGGAGATGTTGCGGCAGAAAATCTATGGCCTGATTTTATTCGAGCACGAAACCGGGGACGCCGAGGCGGTTCATTTTGTGGCTGAGTTCCTGCATGCTGGAGTGTCCATTCCTTTCATCCTGCTAACTGAGGATGCGGACGAAAAAACCGTAGCCGAGATCATCAAGGGGGGGACTTGGAATTGCGTCGCCAAGTCGCAACTCGATGGTGCGACCCTGGTTCGAACCATGCGGAACACGCTGACGGTTCACAGCCTGCAGCAGGAGCAGCAAACTACCGAACAAACTCTGAGAAAGCTCTCGCGAGCGGTCGAACAGTCGGCAGATACGATAGTGATCACCGATCTGCATGGGGTCATTGAATACGTGAATCCGGCATTCGAAGCTCTAACCGGCTACCACCACGACGAAGTCTGCGGGCGAACCCCGCGAATTTTGAAATCGGGGGAACAAGCGCCGGAAACCTATCACGAACTTTGGAAGACTATCCTTGCGGGCAACGTTTATCGCGGCATTCTGGTGAACCGGAAGAAGAACGGCGACCTCTATTATGTGGAGGAAAGTATTTGCCCCGTGCGCGACGCCGCGGGAGAGATCACGCATTTCATCTCCAACGGGCGGGACCTTACCGAGCGATTGCGGCTGGAAGGCCAACTTCGGCAGTCTCAAAAAATGGACGCAATTGGAAACCTTGCGGGCGGCGTGGCTCATGACTTCAACAACATCTTGACCATTATTACGAGCTATGCGGAACTGGCCTTGGACTCGGTGCCGCCCGAGAGCCCGCTTGAATACAAGCTGCAAGAAATCCTACAGGCAGCGCGCAGGGCGGCGGAGTTGACGCGACAATTACTCGGCTTCGGCCGAAAACAGCCCCAAGCCTTGCGCGTCGCTGACCTGAATGAAGTTGTCGAAAAGATTGCGAAGACGCTACCCCGGCTGATCGGCGAAGACATCGAATTTACTTTTGCGCCGGGTAAGGAATTGGGGCGGGTGCGAGTGGATCCGCTACAGATCGAACAAATTCTCATGAACTTGGCTGCCAATGCGCGGGACGCGATGCCGCAAGGCGGTTACTTGCGGATCGAGACCTCCGGCGTAACTCTCGATGACGAATACGTTCATTGCAAGCGAGCAGTCATTCCAACCGGACGCTACGCACTAATCACCGTGAGCGATGACGGAGCGGGCATTCCTGCGGAACATCTGCCGCACATTTTTGAACCCTTCTATACCACCAAGCCTTTGGGCAAGGGCACGGGATTGGGGCTGGCGACCGTCTACGGCATCGTGAAGCAAAACAAGGGATTCATCTGGGCCTATAGCGAGCCAGCCATGGGGACCGTGTTTAAGATTTATCTGCCGTGTGTGGGCGGGCGCGACAATGTTGGCGAGGCCGACGACGCCAGGATCGGAGGCGTAATTGGCGGATCAGAAACTGTCCTTCTGGTGGAGGACGAGCAGTCGGTCCGGAATGCGACCGCGGAGTTCTTGCGGCTGCAGGGCTACACCGTGCTGGAGGCCAAAGATGGTGTCGACGCGCTGGCGGTAGTGAAGAAGACTCGTTCGACCATTCATCTGTTGATCACCGACGTGGTGATGCCGAATATGAGCGGTGGGCAGTTGGCCAAGGAATTGGCGCAACTGCGCCCGGAAACGAAGATGCTCTTCGTTTCCGGCTATGCCGGCAAGACCGTGCTCGACCATAAAGTGCTCGATCTTGAAACCAATTTTGTACAGAAGCCCTACACCTTGAAACAACTCTCTCTTAAGATTCGCTCCGCATTGAAGCACGAAGCGATTCCCGCGAAACCGCAATAGAGCGTCTAGGTATAATTAACGCCTTGGTCTTGACTGGCTCAATGCTCCCAGGCGCAAGGTGTGCGCTGTTTCTAATGTTGTTTGGCGCGTCCCCCGGCAAAATATTGGCCGACATTTTGCTTCTCGTTTTATGTGGAAGCATCGTTTATTCCCTGCTTCAGATCGTGGCTGCTTGGCTCTATCTAGCGGTTCGGCCGCCTTCGCTGCCCTCCTCAGAACCGATCAGCATACTCAAACCCCTTGCCGGCCTGGACTTGGACCTCGAATCCAATCTGCGTACGGTTTTTGAACAAGATTACCCGGCGTTTGAGATCTTGTTCGCGGTTCGCCGTGAAGACGATCCTGCGGCGGAGGTCGTGGCTCGCCTGCAGCGGGAGTATCCGAAAGTTTCGACGCGGCTGATCATTACCGGCGATCCGCCGTATCCGAACGCCAAGGTATTAAGCCTCGAATGCATGCTGGCTGTGGCGAGCAACGATCTGGTTGTGATGAGCGACAGCGACATTCGCGTGACTCCAGACTTTCTGCGCATCGTCGCAGCAGAATTTCGAGACGCCCGTCTCGGGGTAGCGACCTGTCCGTATCGCGCCGTTCCGGGCGCAAGTTTCTGGTCTCGCCTGGAAGCTACCGGCATGAACACCGATTTTTGGGGAAGCGCTCTGGTCGCGCGGATGCTCGAGGGCATGCGCTTCGCCGTTGGCCCGACCATCGCCGCCCGGCGCACGGCACTGCAATCGATTGGAGGCTTCGCGCGCCTGAAGGATTACCTCGCGGAAGATTTTGTCCTCGGCAAGTTCGCGGCGGAGGCTGGGCATGGCGTGATTTTGTCGTCGTATGTCGTTGAACACCATATTGGTGGCGCAACATTCCGGCAAAACGTGGAACATCGGCTGCGCTGGGCGCGCAGCACGCGGCGCTCGCGTCCCGCCGGATATGTTGGACAATTATTTACCATGCCCTTGCCGCTGGCTCTGCTGGTATGCGCGGCGTCGCCCTCGTGGTGGCCGGTTTTGCCAGTTGCACTGATCGTACGAGTAATCGCCGCTTATACGGTTTCAGCACACGTCTTGCGCGCGAGGATTAACTGGTTGCTGCTGCCGATCGAAGACGTGCTTGGATTCTGTTTCTGGATCGCAGGATTCTTTGGCAATACGATTTCCTGGCGAGGGCGCCGCTACCGGCTTTTTTCGGATGGCCGCTTCGAGCTGATTCCTTCGTCGGAGAAGTAGCCCATCGCATTACCCCTGCACAACACGAGTCAGCCGGCCATTCTTGAGGACAAATCGATCGCTGCGCCACGTTACCGTGTGCCCTGCGAAACTCGCAATCCACACTCCGACTGCAACTAGATCCCGAATCGGCAAGAGCCACAAGTTTCGCAGCAAGCCCCCATCTTCCAACACCAATTTGCCAACGACAATCGCGACGGCAAGACGCAATAGAGCTGTCGCTCCGAGCACCACCCACGACCACGCAACCGCGCCGCTCGAGATCACCGTGAGCAATGCCCACATCAATCCGTAAGTTGACACCAGCCCGATGTAGCCTCCGGCTCGCGAGTCCCGCACGCCCCGAGCCCAGCGCAATTGGTGGGCCAGGAAACTTTCCAGATCGTAGGCTGGAAGATGGGTCTCAACCACCACATCTGCGAGCAGAACTCCCAAGCCCAGGTTCGCAAATCTCCGGCCAAGTTCGTAGTCGTCGGCGAGAAAATCAACAATCGATCGGAACCCCCCGATTCGCTCCAAGTCAGCTCGCCGGAATGCAAGCGTCGAACCGAGTCCGAACCGCAGTCCACCCTCCAGTTGACGTGCAACCAGAACACCAGCGCAGAAATCTGTGCTGATGCCGAGAGACTCCAATTTTGAGCCGAAGGTAGGCGCCGCAACGCCCCGATACAGACAAGTCACCATTCCCACCCGCTCGTCCGCTAACGGTGCGATGACCCGGCGCAGATAATCTTTTTCAACGCGAATGTCGCTGTCGTTGACCAGCAAGTAATGATAGCGAGCCGTGGGCAACATCTGCTCGAGATTGCTGACTTTCACGTTAGGGCCGAGTTGGTTGGGACAAAGAACCAGCCGGATCATACGGTCGGGAAATTCGCGCTGTAGTTGCTGCACGCTGGCGATGGCAGGGTCTTCAGGATCGCTCACGCCAAAAATAATTTCGTACTCTGGATAGTCCTGCAGGCAATGGCTGCGAAAGCTTTCATAAATGTCAGGATCCGTGCCCTTCAGTGGCTTGAGGATAGAGACAGCCGGCAAAGATAAAGCCTGTGTGGAGCGGGCGCCCTCGCCCGCTTTGCGCGCGCGGAGAAACACGGCCGCACTCCATAAGCAAATCAAATAGTAGATGGAACTGGAGACACAGCCGAGAATCCCAATCCACTCTAAGACTCTGAAGATGATATGAATCATGCGCGGACGCAGGCCAGCTTATTCGTAACGCAACGACTCGATTGGATCAAGGTTCGCGGCCTTCCATGCCGGATAGATACCAAAGACCAGGCCGACAGCGGCGGATGCCGCGAAAGCCACGACGATCCAAAAGACCGACAGGCGCGCCGGCAAAGAAGACCATATCAGAGGCAGGAGCCAAACAATGAAGGTACCCAGTAGCACGCCGATAATGCCGCCGAGAGCAGTCAGGATAACGGCTTCGATCGTAAACTGGAGAAGGACATCGCCTTTGCGAGCGCCAATCGCTTTGCGCACTCCGATCTCCCGCGTACGCTCGGTCACCGAAACAAGCATGATGTTCATGACGCCCACGCCGCCCACCATCAACGCCACGCTCGAGACAGCAAACATAAAAATAAAAAGCATGCTGGTCAATTGGTTCCAAAGATCCGACATCGCGTCCTGAGTAAAGATGGCGAAATTGTCGGCATCCTGGGGCGGCACTTTGCGGCGCCGGCGCATCACCGCGCGGATTTCATCCTCCGCCCTGGCCATATCTGCGTGGGAAGTTGCCTTAAGGCTGATCCAATAGCCGGTCCGCTCGATTTCAGGATGCAATTTTTTGAAAGTGCTCAAGGGGAAAAAAACCAGGTTGTCTTCGGGATTTTTGCCGCCGCCAAACGCGCTCTTGCGCTTTTCGGCAATACCCACGACCGTAAACAACTGTCCATCAATGTTGATTTCCTTGCCTACTCCATTCCCATTCGGAAATAATTCCTCGGCCACATCGGACCCCAGGACAATCACCGCGGCGCGATGTTCTTCGTCCATTTCGGAGAACCATCGCCCTTGGGTAGGCTGCAAATCAAAAACGTCCTTCCAGGTATAAACGTCGCCTTCCAAGATTGTGTTTTTGGTCTTGCGACCCTCGTATTTCACCGTATAGGTACCAGTTCCAAACTCTGGCCGCTGATAGCGCAACCCACAGGTCGCGGCCTTCACGTGCGGAAGTTGGCTGATGGCCTCGTAATCTTCGAAGGTCAATACTTTGCGGGTGCGCATTTCTTCCGTAGGCCGGCTGAAGCTGAAGGGCTGAATATGAAACACAAAGATCAGGTCTGAACCCAGACTGCCAATGGACTCCATCACACTGGTATTGAGGCCGCTGACGAAGGAGGAAATTCCGATGACCACGACAACGCCAATGACGACGCCCAAAACCGTAAGGGTTGACCGTAGTTTGTTCTCTCGCAACGTGGCCACCGCCATGCTCATTATTTCGCCGTAGTCACGCCGTTGCATAAGGCCTTTCTTTCCGCAAGCCGTTCTTACAATTCGAACCTGAGGGCCACAATCGGATCAAGACGAGCCGCTCTCTTCGCGGGATACACTCCGAAAAACAAACCCACGCTGGTGGATACCATCAGCGCCGCCATAACCGCCCACAGCGGGACGGATGACGGCATCCCGATGAGAAGAGTAACGCTCTTGGCCAACACAATTCCGCCGACCACTCCCAAAGAACCACCTACCAGCGCCACTGTACTCGATTCAATCAGGAACTGAAGCAGGATATCCTGGCGGCGCGCGCCCATGGCCTTGCGGATCCCGATCTCCCGCGTTCGCTCGATCACGGCCACCAGCATAATGTTCATGATGACGATGCCCCCTACAACCAGGGCGGTGGCAGCGATGGCGATCATGGCGATGAAAAACGTCTGAGTCAGGCTTTGCCAGAGGGAGAGAAAGTTCTCGTTCGTCTCGATGGCAAAGCTGTCGGAAGCGCCCGGGGCATCGTGGCGGCGGGCGCGCAGGATCACCCGAGCCTCATCCATCGCCGCATCCAATTGGCTGCCTACCCCTGCGGCTTTGCCGCAAATTAAAATGCTGGTGTGGGTGCCGTATTGTTTGAGATAGGCGGTGATGGGAATCATCACATAGTTGTCGCGGCTCTGTCCCAGGGTTGTGCCCTGTTTTTTGCCGATACCGATCACACGATAGGTCTGACCGCCGACGTGGATTTCCTTGTCTAACGGGTCTTCCCCTGTAAAAAGATTGTCCACGAGATCGGTGCCAATCACCGCGACCGGGGCGTGGGTGCTAACGTCAGATTCATTGATCGAGCGCCCCGTACTCAGATCAATATTCAGAATGGCCGGCATCGAAGGGGTCAGTCCCCGTATAAAAGTATTGGTGATGGATTGCTGGCCGTACTTCACCTTCCCGGCAAGATTCGTAACCACGGCCCCCAAGTCGGTGCATCTGCGGCAACCTTCGGCGACCGCGTAATAGTCCTCCAGTTTGATGTCTTTGCGCTTTTCGCCTTCCAGCAGTTGGTCAATATTGGTGATGACCGAGGAGTGTTTGTTGATGATGAAAACATCCGCCCCGAGATTAAAAACTTTCTCGGCGATATAACGGTTGATCCCACTGACAAAGGTGAGTACCGCAATGACGGCGCCGACGCCGATCACCACGCCCAGCAGAGTCAGCGCCGAGCGCAGTTTATTCGCCCACAGGGACTGCAGTGCGATACGAATGGCTTCGGCGATGTTCATGGATCAGGTCTTGGGTGTTAGGCATCAGGCGCTGGGACTTGGCGACCTGGCTTTGGACCAGCCAAACTAAGTCTAACAGGCCCAATTCTTGTGGAACGTGAATAACTCCGCTCGGCTATTCGAAGATTGGGCCGAACGCACGACCTAAGACCTAACACCTACGGCCTGACACCCTTCGCTTATAATGGCTCTGTAGGCAGCCGGGCCGGACGGTCGCTTTCTGCGTCTTCGGACGCGGGGAGAGGAAAGTCCGAACTCCGCAGAGCAGTGTGCCGGATAACGTCCGGGAGGGCCCTCGCGCCGGTTTGGGCGGGATCGCTCGACGGAAAGTGCCACAGAAAACATACCGCCTCAGCCCTTACGGGCCGGGGTAAGGGTGAAAAGGTGCGGTAAGAGCGCACCGCCGCGGCAGTAATGTCGCGGGCAGGGCAAACCCCACACGGAGCAAGACCAAATAGGAAGGAAGTTCGAGACTTCGGTTTCGGACACGTGCCGGCTCGGTGCGTCAAACCTTCGGGTAGGTCGCTAGAGCCGCGCAGCGATGCGCGGCCCAGAGGAATGGCCGTCCCGCAGGAGCAATCCCGCGGACAGAATTCGGCTTACAGGTCCGGCTGCCTTAATCTACTTTCTCTTCCATTTCTATTTCCTTCCGCAACCTTCACAAGTGAGCAACGGATTTTGAGCCACTTGCCAGCACGTTTCTTGCGCTCTCTGGGTGATTTTGAGAATCACCCGGTTGAAGCCGAAATTCAATGCGAACGTTCGCGTGGCCGTCTGGGTTGACAAACGGTGCCGTGCAGAGCAGAATGCCCTGCTGGTATTATGCCCCAACCTACCCTTCCTCCCAGGGCGGATGTTTAATCACTGCCAATCTGCTGTTGAGAGTATCAGGAGTGAACCATGTGTAAACCGAAACACGGTTCAGTTGCTCTTTCTACCGTTGAGGTACTCATAGTTGCAGGATTGGCCGTGGCTCTTCCGGGATGCAGCGGAGGAGGACCGTCAGTTTCACCCCCGCCGCAATCCGTTACAGTTACCGTCACGTCCGCCGGCTCAAGCGTGCTGCTTGGCAACACGCAGCAGTTCACCGCTACCGTGACGGGTACATCGAACACGGCGGTTGATTGGAGTGTGAACGGCAATTCAGGCGGGAATTCGACGGTAGGGACAATCTCGAGCACAGGGCTTTATATCGCGCCCAAAGCATTGCCAAGTCCAACCAATCTCACAATTCAGGCTACGAGCCAAGCCGATAATTCAGCGAGCGGCCGCGCAGCACTGACCATAACCAGCGACATCAGCGTACGCGTAGCGACAATTCCGTCAGGCATGTCGTCTGTCTTTCCGGCGGGGACGGTCCAACTCCTTGCCACAATCATCAGTGCCGGACATCCCGACAATACGGTGAACTGGGCCGTTAACGGTGTAGCAAATGGGAATACCGCTGTGGGAACGATTGCAGCGACAGGCCCAAATACAGCGTTGTACAACGCGCCTCTGACTGCGCCCAATCCCGATTCGATCAGTATCACGGCAATGTGCGTGGCTGATTCATCAAAATCTGGAAACCTGTTAGCGACAATCCAGAATTGCACATTGAACGGAACGATTGGATACGTAGCGCCACCCGCTTACGTGCCGCCCTCGGGTTCCACATGCGACGTCGCTGGCGTGAGCACGCTTAGCAACTGTGTGGCTGCGGTGCGCAGTGGCGCAACCACGAACGTTAGATTTACGTCGATGGTCAATTGCAGCGGCAATGGTACCTGCCTGGTTGATCTCTCAAACGTACATGGGCCCGTCACGTTTTTTGGGGAACCCGGCATGAATGCGGGGTTCCTGCGAACCGATACGTATACCTACCCTATCCTGAGTATCAGTGGGGCGAGTGATCTAACCATTGCCAACCTGACATTAGATGAAGGTCCAGACGATCCTGCGTGCACGCCGGTCCAGGTGAATGGTTCCTACACTTATCCCTGCCGATCTACGATCGAGATCGATCACTCCTCTAACATCCAGTTCGAGCAACTCAGCATGCTCCATTCGAAGGATCATGCAATAGCCTTTTCGGCCACACAAGGCATCACCATTAAGGACAGCCAAATTGAGGATGCAGGCGTCTTTGGGATCTGGAGCGGCTCCAATCCGTCCTCGCTGTCCACGAACGTCTGGATAACAAACAACCTGATCCAGGATGTGAAATCGAATGGAATTTTCCTGAGTTTTACGCAGAACGCGAACATAGGCGGGAACACTTTGAAGCACAACCATCACGTAGCGTTGTTTAATTCGTGTAATGGTCTGTGTCCAGGGGGGCAGATCGACATGTTAGACAATAGCTCGCTACAGATCTACTCGAATCAGATCCTCGATGGTCAGATCGACCTGAACAATGCGACGGGCCAGACAGACGGCATCGAAATCGCCGACCCGAATCAGGACGTCAGGATCACGAACAATGAAATTGCGAACAACCTCGGGGCAGGCATCGGGGCAGACCCCGGGACGATCGGGACGAATTTCCAGATCACAGGGAATAAGATCTATAACAACGGCAGCGCACTTTACGGACTCACCGGCACCGGGATTGAGGAATTGGGCGATTGCTTCACGCCGTAGTGACCTTCACTCATAGACCTGTCGAACCGGATTTCGTGTATCAGAGACACGAAGATCGCGTGCGGACACAAAAGTCCCCCCATCTCAGTCGCACAAAGTGCGACCAAGATGGGGCGCCAAGCTAAAGCCAACTAGTGTCCCTGAACTGCGGCGACAAGATCGGGCGCAAGAGCGGCCGCGTTGGGTGTGCCTAATCCCGTGACCGCATCCCAGCCTTGCGAGGCGGAATAACCCGGAATGGTTGGGGCGAATAGCCCGTTGTTGCCCTGTGTTACGTCGAAGAAGTCGGCAGCGTAGCGGATGGGATCGCTGCCGATCTTGTACAGGCCCGGGTTAATAAATCCCAGGTCGCTGCCCGAAATCTGATCGGCGATGGCGACCAATCCTGCCCATTGTGGTGTGCTGCAGCTTGTGCCTCCGACGGTGAACCAGCCAAACGCTCCCAGATAGACGAGAGGTGCCGTTCGCCCGCTCGCCTGATAAGCCACGTCCGGAACCCCGCGCATGTTGGAGTTGGGGCCGGGCGCGCCGACTGAACTGCCGACGTAAGAACTGCCCGCGGGCAAATTGTTTTGATAGTCAGGACGCGTGAAGAAAATGCTGTAACCGCCGCCTCCAGCGATCCAGCCGACTTCGGCTTGGCCGGGATGAGCTTGGCAATTGACCGGCGGATCGGTGCTGTCGACGGTTGCGGTAGTTGTATTGGTCGGATCGGTGCAATGGTATGTTCCGCCCACCGCCGTGACCAGCGGGTCGGAGGCTGGCCAGCCGATACTAGGATAAGGAATCAGTCCGGGATTCTTGACGGGTTCCTTCAGCACGTTGGCGGAGCCGTTATCGCCGGTCGCGGCCAGAACTGTGACTCCGCCGGCTTGCGCATCCATCAGGGCTTTGCGCAGGTTCAACAGCGATGCGGTGCCGTTGAACGTGCCCTCTCCGGCACTCAGGCTCATGCTGACTACGTCGGCAAGGTGGTTGTCCACGACGTATTGGACTGCGTTCATCATGGGCGGGAAACCTTGTACGCCGAGCGTTTCCGCGGTCGGTGTGGTAACCAGGATGATGTTGGCTCCGGGGGCGGTGGCGTGCGCCCACTCGACGTCTAGCGAGACTTCGACAACCCAGCCGAAATGATCCTCCTGGCCGGTGCCGTTATTAGGCGGTTGAGGAAGAGGTGCCGGTGAGCCTTGGACTTGCAAAATGCTGAACGTGGGCATATCGGCTGTGCAGGTAACCCCTGTCTCGCCGCACATCGGCTGCAGCCCAAACGCAGTATCGAAAACGTGAAGATCGTCGGCAATACTGGGACTGCCGAATGAGTCAATGATGGCGATCGTCTTTCCCTTGCCAGTCCATCCCGAAGCATAGAGTGGACCGAAGTTGTAGCCTGCGGTCATGGATTGGGGCGTAAAACATCGTATGCCCCTTGCGAAACAGGCTGACTCGGGTGGCGGAAGGGTTGCGTTTGATATGAGCTGCACCTCCGTTACCGCGGGCACGAACACCGCGCCTCCAGCAGCACCGCGTATCACGCCATGCCTCGTGGCCAGCGTACTGTGGAGAGTAAGAAGAACTGCTGCTGAGATGACAAGACATGTCATCCCTGTTATGGATAACCAGCCACCAGTTTTCATCGGAACCTCCTCACGGGGAATTCAAGATTAGGGCCCTGAGCGCCCGACATTGTACACCCGAAAGGCCCGGCTATCGCGGATTGCAGCGGCGAAAACCTTGCTTGCGACCCGTTTTTGCTGCGCCTGTCCGGTTTCGGACAGAAATAATCACAGGTGGACAGCGCCGGTATTTGTGCTAGCTCGCCACGCCGCCGTATCGTTTCTTTTCAGTCTCTTAGCCCTTTGATGAAAGGAACGGAAATTGCCAAATGCGGATGAGGTTGGGAGGGGAGTCAATGATCAACTGGTTCCAGGATCTCCGCTACGCAATGCGGCAGTTGCGCAAGTCTCCCGGATTCACCATCACCACAGTTTTGACGCTCGCCATGGCCATTGGCGCGAACGCCGTAGTTTTCAGTGTTCTGAATGGGCTAATCTTGCGGCCTCTCAATGTGCCGGATGCGCAGAGTCTATACGTCGTCGAGCGCGCGAGTGATAAGGAGACGACCCAGTCGTATCCCGATTATCTCGACCTGCGCGACCGCAACCACAGTTTTGATGGGCTGACCGCTTATAGCGTTAATCAGGTAGCGCTAAACACGGGCGAAGGTCCGTCGATGGAGTGGAGCATCGAAACGAGCGGCAACTATTTTGACTCATTGCGTATTCGGCCTTATCTCGGCCGTTTCTTTCACGCCTCTGATGAACACGGTCCGAATAGCGCGCCGTATATGGTGCTGAGTTATGCCTACTGGCACACCCATTTTCATGATGATCGTGGCGTGCTCGGCCGTACGGTTCAGATTAACCAACATCCGTTTACGGTCATCGGCGTAGCGCCGCCTGAATTTCGTGGAACCATTGTGTTCTTCTCCCCCAATTTCTTTGTACCAATAGTGAACCACGAGCAACTCGACGGGATAAATGACCTGAACGACCGCGCCAGGCGATGGGTATTCATGGTTGTGGGCCACTTGAAGCCTGGGGTTAGCGTGTCAGAGGCAACCGCCGATCTGAACTCAATCGGGTCCTATCTCGAGAAAACTTATCCTAAGGACGAACGCCAGGCGGGCTTTGCCTTGGCGCGGCCAAATCTTCTGGGGGACCAGTTTGCCCCTGGCGTGCAGGCATTCATCGCTGGATTGATGTTGCTGGCAGGGTTGATCCTGCTGGCCGCATGCGCCAACCTGGGCAGCCTGTTCACCGCGCGCGCCGCCGACCGTTCCCGGGAAGTAGCTCTGCGGCTCGCGCTGGGCTCAAGCCGCAAACGCGTTCTGCGAGGTTTGTTCACCGAAGCCGTGCTGATTTCGCTCGTCGGCGGAGCCATCGGATTGTGGGCCAGCATGTTGTCCTTGCGCCGGTTGAGCGAGTGGCAGCCCTTTGGGAATTTTCCCATGCATACGCCGGTGGATCCTGACGCGACGGTTTATGGACTGGCTGTGCTGCTGAGTTTAGTCAGCGGATTGCTGTTTGGTTCAGTGCCGCTGAGGCAGGTGCTCCGCATCAGCCCGTATGAGGTCGTCAAGTCGGGAACGGCGGTGAGAGTTGGACGGCGGATTACAGGCAGAGACGTGTTGCTGGCCGTGCAAATTTCGCTCTGCGCTGTCCTGGTCACGGCTTCGCTGGTTGCGGTGCGTGGCCTGGTGCACGCTCTGCACGGGAATTTCGGTTTCGAACCGGAGCATTCGATGTTGGTAGGCGCCGATCTGAACACGGCCGGTTACAGTGGCGATCGAGTGGCTCCAATGCAAAAGCGAATGCTTGATGCGCTCACGGCGATCCCTGGCGTAGAGTCTGTTGGATTAACCGACGCGCTGCTGCTCAACGATTCAAACGGCTCGAATGTCTTTTCCGATGGAAGTACTGATCTGCGGCCATCGAATGCTGCCGCCAGCGCCTACACGTACCACATATCCCCGGAATACCTTCGCGCCGAGGGCACTGTCTTGCTCTCCGGACGCTCCTTTACCTTACATGACGACGCAACCTCGCCACGCGTAGCCATCGTGAACCGGGAGTTTGCACGAAAGATTCTTGGCTCAGTGGCAAATGCCATCGGCGGTTATTTCAAGATCCCGGATGGCTCCCGCATACAAGTGGTTGGAGTTACGGAAGACGGAAAATACTCTGCACTCACCGAAGATCCGCACCCAGCGATGTTTCTCCCCATCCTGCAATGGCCGTCGAACTCCGCATGGATCGTAGTGCGTTCGAACCGCGCTCCGGAGCAATTGGGAGCAGTCATCAGGAGCACGTTGAATCAACTCGAGGCCGGACTGCCGGTTGTGATTGAGATGCGGCTTGATGAAATCGGTGGAGTCCTCTTCCCTTACCAGATGGCCTCAGTATCGCTGGGCGTGATGGGCGGAATGGGGGCGATGCTGGCTGTCACTGGCATCTTCGGAATGGCTGCGTACTCGGTCAGCAAGCGGCTGCGCGAGTTGGGCATCCGTGTTGCCCTCGGCGCGCAACGCAAGGAAGTGTTAAAGGCGGCTCTGGGACGCGCCTTCAAATTGCTGGCTTTTGGCTCTGCGGTTGGACTGTTCCTCGGAATCCTGGCTAGCCGGATTCTCGCATTTATCGTGTACCAGGCAACTCCGCGCGATCCGCTGGTATTGGCCGGTGTTGTTCTAGCGATGGCATTGCTGGGACTGCTGGCTACGTGGATTCCGGCACGACGCGCTCTTTCCGTTGAGCCCGCGATATTGCTGCGCGAGGAGTGAGCTACTGCCTCTAGGGCATGTAACCAAGATTGCTACCAACAAGCCCTACCCCTCAGAGGCAAAATAAAGGGCATGAGTAAAGCTTGGCTGGTATGTTGCCTGCTTCTCGCCGGTTGCGCGGCGCAGAAACAGCCGGTTGCGGCGACACCGCCCCCGATACGAAGCCAGCTGCCACCATCCACTGCCGAACTCATCCAACACTGTGTCGTTGTCAAGGAAGAGAATGCCAATACGGTAACCTGCAGTTGCCTACCCGAGACCACCGTCATCGATTCAAAGACGCATCACGTCACACTGGTTTGCAAAATAATGAAAGAAGAAAAATGAAACGGGACGGAGAGTGGCGGACCCATTAGAATCGTACGAAGAGCATTGGAGAAAAAATGAAGATCGAGATCGTTCATTGCCCCACCTGACACAACAACAACGCCAAGGTCACGAGTCTCGTGGCCCTCATCAAGCAGCGCCTCGGCGTTGAGGCTGTCACTAAGCCTGGGAGCACCGGTCAGTTCGAGGTCTTCGCCGATGGCGAGAAAGTCGCCGAGCGCGGGGGAAACTGGTTTACGCGCAGCTTTGGCGCCGGCTATCCCGATCTCGAAAGCGTGGTCGAGCGGCTCGAGAAACGCAGTGCGAGTGGCACCGCGCGGTAAATGCATTTCGTCTCGAACGCGCCCGATCTGTCATGCGCTGAACTCTCGCGGCAAACGTCCGAGCATTCTTTCTAAAAATCGAAGCGCGCTCCAAACTGCAACTGCCGCGCGCCGTATAGCGCGCCTGACGTAGACGTCCGGGTCGCGAAGGTAGATGAAGGCACCAGACAGCCGTTCACATGGCCTGTGCACACTCCGGATCCTGGCTTGGAGTAGGTGTATGCAGTGGTGTTGACCCCTCCCACGATTGTGCTGTTGAAGAGGTTAAAAGCATCCACCATGAAGTTGAGTCGATACCGCTCGACGAAGGTGAACCCGCGTCCCAACCGGAAATCGACCGTAGTGTAGTTGGGGAGAGTGTAGGAATTGCGCCCCAGCCAGGAAACCCGCCCTCCCGTTGGTCCGGCAAAGGTGCTGACTTCAGCTCCCGTCATGCCGCCATCGCCCGGTAGCGCCGTTCCCAGAATCGAAGTGCCGATGAGCGCGGTGTACGGCTGACCTGTCGCAGCCGTAACGATGGCGGAACTCATCCATCCATTCGCCACCTGCCGGACGAGCGCATTGCCAAAGTCGCTTCCCACCCTGGGTTCCCAGACGACGCTCCCGACAAACCGGTGCCGCTGGTCGAGGTCGGAATAGGCATAGTCTCTCCTGAGGTTGTAAGGATCGAGAATGCCGTCGGTGCCGAAGAATGTTCCGTTGGTGCCGGCGGTTTGGCCGTCGTCGAGCGCCTTGCTGAACGTGTAATTGAACAACAACTCCACGTTGTGGCTCATGGGTTTTCGCAGGGTCAGCACCAGGCCGTTGTACCAGGAATTAATCACGCTGGCCTGGTTGAGAATGAGGCCGGTATTGGGATCAATTCGTGCCGTATAGAACGGAACCGTCGCGGTGAGGGCGGTCGCGTTGGTGGAGGGGAGAACGTCGTAGCTTTTCGTTCCCGTAGACGGCGCAACGTTGGAATCGTAGCTGGCGGGTAGATGCAGACCGCGCGTCAAAAGATAAGTAGCGGAGACAGTCATGCTACCTGGCAGTTGCCGCTCCAGCGACACTTCGCCCTCATGTGCGCGCGGATTCACGAAGTTCGGGTTCATACCGTGAGCGGCGGACGAGTTCGCAGGCAGCGTACCACCAGGAATGCCGACCGTGGGCGTGAGCGCTCCCGCAAATGGGGCTGCGAGCGCCGGGCCTGGCGGCGTGAAGAACACGTTGGGAAAAGTCGGCGCGCAACTGACGATCCCGCTCGGGCCGCATCCATTGAAGGTCTGCTGGAACACTCCATTTTCCACTCGCAACGCGTAGTAGGTGCTGTTGGAAGTCTTGCCGTAAAAAATTCCATAGCCGGCACGCAACACGGTGTTGCCGAGGAATTGCCAGGCAACTCCCAAGCGGGGAGCGATGTCCTTCTTGTCGATATTGAGAGTCGAGGTGTAATAGCTCAGCAGCGGCGTCGCAGTATTCGGCCGGGGAGGGGCAGGAATGTGCTGCAGATCGTAGCGCACGCCCAGGTTCAGCGTGAGATTGGACTTCACCTTCCATGTATCTTCGACATATGCGGCATAGTCGTCGTCATAGAAATCATCTTTTCCGACGTGCGTGATCGGATCATTCACCTGCGTGAAGCTGGCATAGTGTTTCCCCGTTTTGCCATCTGGCAGTCCGGTCACCGGATTGTTAAGACTCGCTCCAACCGCATCCCCAAGCCACATGCAGAACGTTGCATTGGCCCCAGCGGGACATTTGTCGATGGCGGAGGTGGAATTGTAGCTGTAGTTTCCGTCCCCTTGGAACAGGTTGACCAGCAATTCGTGAATGAAATTGAAATCAACGCCCATCTTCAAGAAGTGCTTGCTCTTGACGATCGAAAAATTGTCCGAAATCTGGTTGCGGTGTTCATCCGGGAAAGCCGGGCGCGGAAGCGCAGAGGTCTCACCGTAGGAGGCGATATTCAAAAGAGAAGCCGACGGGCCGGGTGAGTTGGTAGTGTCAAACTCGAAGTCGCGTCCCCATTGATAGCGAACTTCGTTCACCTTGTTGCTGGAGATGTTCATCGTCCAGTTTGCAATGAAGAACCGCTCGTGAGTTCCGCCGTTTCCATTCTGGGTGGCGCCGCCGTTATTGACCGTGGGAGCGGTGTTGTAACCGTAAGGCTCTTTCCAGTTCTGGAGATTGAAGACTGCCGACAAGTGATTGGACTGATTCAACTGGTAATCAAGCTTCCCCAAGAAGACGTCTTGCTTCAAGTCACGGGGAAACGCGCCCAGCAACCCGGTTGTGATAAAGCTCTTGGCGCTGGAACATTGGGCGGCTGTAACCGCCGCGGGGCATACGAAATTATTGAGGGCGGAGGTCGGTGTGGTGGAAGTATAGAGAATCGGGTTGACCTTCCGGAACCCGTCGTAGGTGCCGAACAGGAATAACTTATCTTTGATGATTGGCGTTCCCACGCTCCCGCCAAACTGATTCTGCTGGTGCACTGTCTGGGTCTTGATCCCCTTGAATTTCGAAAGGGGATCGAGGGCGTTCATGTCTGGATATCGCAAATTGTAGAAGAGATCCCCATGCAGCTGATTCGTGCCAGACCTGGTTACCGCGTTCACCACTCCGCCCGCGGCTTGACCTAATTCCGCGCTGTAATTGCTGGCGGCAACTTCAAACTCCCGAATCGAGTCGGCGCTATAAACATAAGAAACGATGATTGCCCGTCCACGCGCCTCCGAGAAAAACGCCTGGTTGTTATTTGCTCCGTCGACCGAGTTCCCGTTGTACAGTCCCGAAATTCCGCGGAAGCTGCTCAAACCACTGTTTCCGTCTGTGGTCACTGCCGGAGTAAGCAGCACGAAATTTTCCCAACGCCGCGCCGCAATCGGCAACCCTTCCACCTGGTTCTGGCTCACGACCTGGGCGGATGATGTCTTGTCAGTCTCCAGCACCGGCGTTGTTTCCGTTACCGTGACCACGGTTCTCGTTCCCTGCACCGGCAACTGGATATTTACCGCCATGCGGTCCCCGACATGGACGACGACGTCCTTGTGGATCACGTTCTCGAAGCCCCCTTTGCTGGCCGTGATCTCGTAGTTTCCCGGCTGCAAGTACGGAGCAACGTAAATGCCCGAACCGTTGGTCGTATAGCGAGACTCGGTACCGGTATCGGCATTTCGCACGACAACAACTACGTCCACCACTGGGAGGCCGGTAGGATCCGTCACCGTTCCAGTGACGGCTCCGGTGGCTGTCTGCGCATACGCCAGCTGTTGCGGTGCCAAAGCCGCGATCGTGAGAAGACACAATCCAACAATACCCAGCCAACTGCCGCGGGATGCTGCAACTCGAGTTCGCATCTTCTCCTCCTTTAGACAGCCCTCTTGGGATTCCAGACGTACCGAAAGATAATGGCGCATAGAGTAGAGCCTTCCTTCACTGTTGGCAAACTCAGATTTCTAATTTGTTAGATTTTTATGGCGTGATTCAGAATGGGGGAAACGAAGATTTACACGTCTTGCTAGACGGTTGTCAACCATAGGGCAGTGAACTGTGACAAACGTCTCTGCCCGTTCCCGAACACCTTAAATGATGCGCGATCCGGGTGTTATACTCGTAACTCAAAATCCCTCAGGAGCCTACACGAATGTCAGCACCTAGCCGCCGGCCGGAAATTCGCCGGCGCCGTACCCGCAAAGAGAAGATCGTCCAGTTGCGCAAGCGCCTGGCCGCCGCCAAGACCGACGCCGACCGCACCCGCATCACTGCAAAGCTGCACAAGCTTGCAATTCTGTCGCCCGGTCAGCCGCTGCTGAAATAAATAGGAGCATTTCAGTCGGCGGCGGGCTGTTGGGAAGCATGGGCCGGGCTCCCTTGAGCAATCTGGTCGTAGGCCTCTAAAATCCGCCGCACCGATTTTTCCCAGGAAAACTTTGCCGCCTGCTGGTAACCGCGTTCCTTCATGCGGTCGCGCAGCGACTGGTCCAGGAGCACGCGGTGCAGGGCGCGCATGATCTCAAACACGTTTTCGGGGTTCACCAGGACCGCCGCGTTCCCCACCACCTCCGGCAACGACGAAACGTTGGAAGTCACCACCGGAGTTCCATGCACCATCGCTTCCAACGGAGGCAGACCGAAACCCTCATACAGTGACGGGAAGACGAATACCTTCGCCTGGTCATAGAAAATCCGCAGCACTTCAATGGGAATGAATCCCAGGAAGCGCACATCATTCTGCACCCCGCTGCGCACCACAGTTCGCCGCAAATCCGGATTGCCGGAAAGGTCATCTCCAATGATGATCAATTTCAGGTCGGGATACGCCTGGTCCTTCTCCAATTCCGTCTTTAATGCCGAAAAAGCTTCGATCATGCGCACGACATTTTTGTGCGGACTGATTCTTCCCGCATAGAGCAGGAAGGGATAGGTCACCTGGTAGCGGCGCGCGATCAAGTCGCGGTCCGCCGCGCTGGCGTGGCCGTGCAGAAAACGTTCGTCAATGGCGTTGTAGACCACCTCGACGCGGTCCGACGGAATGTCGAACAGCTTTTCGATTTCGTTGCGCGTGAAATTCGATACCGCAAAAATTCGCGCCGCTCCGGCCAGGACCCGTTTGGTCATCTGAAAATAAAGCGACCGCCAGAAGCCACTCTGCTCGCGGGCGCGCGACAAGTGCTCGAGCATGTCGTGCACCGTCATGACGTAGGGACAAGGCAGCAAACGCGGAACCGAAAACAGGTTGGGAATATGAACCAGGTCACAATGCTGCCGCTGGAGGGCAGTGCGGAACTCGCGGTATCCAGGGACCGAACGTTCGGGCGCAAGTAGTGGAACGGTTTGGAAGTTGGGCGGCAGGGCGCCGATTTCTTCGACCTTGGTTGGAGAACCGATCAAAACAAATTCGTTCTCGTGGTCGAGCCGGCCCAGCGTGCGAACCACGTTGCGAATATAAGTCCCAACGCCGAACTCGGTCATCCGCCGTATGTCGATGGCGATCTTCACCGCTGGCATTTAACCACAGAGCACGCGTCGGAACACAATGGAATTATGCCCTAACTTCAGCTTGGGCTTTCGCCCGGCGTTCGGCATAGAGCGGAAACGCCTCGCAGAGATCGAGCACCTGCTTGCGGATTTTGCTTAGAACCGAAGCATCGCTTCGGTGCAGAAGCGCTTCGGCGATCCACCGGCCGATCTGGCTCATCTCAGTCTCTTTCATGCCGCGGGTAGTCAGGGCGGGAGTCCCGATGCGAATGCCGCTCGGCTTCAGCGGCGGATTCGTATCGAACGGAATCGCGTTCTTGTTAACCGTGATTCCTGCCTCGCCCAGCGCCTTTTCGGCCTCGCTGCCGAGCATGCCCTTCGAGAACACGTCGACCAGCATGAGGTGTGTGTCGGTGCCTCCGGAAATGATTCGGAAGCCTTCATCGCTGAGCGATTGTGCCAGCACCTTGGCATTGGCAACAATCTGGCGCGCGTACTCTCGAAACTCAGGCTGCATAGCCTCCTGGAAGCACACCGCCTTGGCGGCGATGATATGGACCAGCGGCCCACCTTGCATCCCCGGAAATACGACCTTGTCGATGGCCTGCCCGAATTCGGCCTTGGAAAGAATCATTCCCGCGCGTGGACCGCGCAGAGTCTTATGCGTAGTCGAGGTCACGATGTGCGCATGCGGCACCGGCGAAGGATGCGCGCCGCCCGCCACGAGTCCGGCAAAGTGCGCCATATCGACCAGATAAAGCGCGCCCACTTTGTCCGCAATCTGGCGCATGCGGGCGAAATCGATGATGCGCGGATAGGCGCTGCCGCCGCCGATGATCAGCTTCGGGCGTTCGCGCTCGGCGAGTTTTTCCAACTCGTCATAGTCGATGGTTTCGGTCTCTTTGGTAACGCCGTAAGGGACGATCTTGTAGGTTTTGCCAGAAAAATTCAGATGGTGGCCGTGCGTAAGATGCCCGCCATGTGCCAAGTTGAGTCCCAGTATCGTGTCGCCGGGCTGCAGCACAGCAGCATACGCTTCCATGTTCGCCTGCGACCCCGCATGAGGCTGCACATTGGCATGCTCGGCGCCGAATAGTTGTTTCGCGCGGTCACGTGCCAGGTTCTCAACGACATCGGTGAACTCGCAACCACCGTAGTAACGCTTGCCCGGATATCCCTCGGCATATTTGTTAGTGAACACCGAGCCTGCGGCTTCGAGCACTGCTTCACTAACGAAGTTTTCCGAGGCTATCAGTTCGAGACCCTCGTGCTGGCGGCGGGTCTCGTTGTCAATCGCGGCGGCAATCTGGGGATCTGCCTCGAAGAGCGGGCGATACATTGCTGCTGTCTTTACAGTCATGATGAGTTCCGTTTCCTAATCACTCTCGTACATATTGGGCCGAAAGATTTCCATATATCTCTCCGGCCACGTCAGTGGCGCAAAGCCATACGGCGAATACAACCCATGGGCATCTTTTGTCGACAGATTCCATCGCCGCAAGCCCTGCAGCGAAGGATGCTGCTTGATGCACCCCATCAATTCTTTGCCGAGCCCGCGTCCTCGATGCGATTCGAGCACGAACACGTCAGCGATATAGGCGAATGTGGCGTAGTCACTAATGACTCGGGCAAATCCCACTTGTGCACCCGCATCATCATAAACGCCAAAGCACAGGGAATGCTCGATAGATCGCGCTACAACACCGCGTGGGATGCCCTTCGCCCAGTAGCAGTTCGTCAGGAATCCGTGGATCATGTTCAGGTCGAGGCGCGCGGGATCAGTGCTGATCAGGAATTCGCTACGCTGGAGCTCGACTACCGCGTCCGCATTTGCATGTTGAGCAAACTGCATGTCTACTATTTTAAACCGCAAACTTAACCACAAAGAACGCGAAGTCACTCGGAGGAAAGGCAAGAAAGGTTTCCTTCGTGAACCTTCGTGTCCTTTGTGGTGAGCGCCTTCACTAAAACGCCGTTCGCAAGAACGATGCCAGGTGCCAGCCGTCCATATATTTGTAAGGCGTTTCGCCGGTCGTGTAATGCCCGCAGGGCAGCACGGCAACCTTGTGGTCGAGTCCGTAGCGCTCAAATTCTTCAACGACTTGCTCCGACAGTTCCGGCAAGAAGGTCAGATCATATTTCGCATACACAATGAGCGACTTCCGCGGCCAACGCGCGAACTGATTGAAATACGACATAGGGCTGACGGCCAGCCAGGCTTGCCGCAGGCGATCGAGATCGATCTGCTGTTCAATTCCCTGCCGGATGTGGCGCGTCGACTGACCGTGCCAAACCACGTCGGCCACATAGGTGGACGCGTGGTTGAATGCCGCCACGCGAAGGCGCGGTTCATGTGCGGCGGCAATGAAAGCGTAGCAGGAACCGAGGCTCGTACCCACGATACCGAGTTTGTTATAACCCTGCTGTTCCAGCCAATCGAGGCAACTGCGGATATCGACCACTCCCTGGCGCACGGCGTCGAGTGTGCGTCCAATGTTGGCGGAGACCGCATAATCGGCGCGGCTGATCTCGGCAGGCATACGAATGTCGTGATACGGCATCGTTAACCGCAACACCGCGATGCCCATCAGGTTCAGCACGCGGCAGAGGCTGACGTAGGCAATCGCATCGGCATTCCAGTGCGGCAAGAGAACAATCGCGCGCCGTCCCCGCGCCGGGAACCACCGGGCGTTCACCACGTTGTTTTCGGAATACGGCGTCTTCACCGGCGAAGTGAATCGCAGAAATTCTCCGAAGGTTCCTTTGACTTTGGCTTCCAACTTGGGATCGGGCACGGCGCGTGTAGAAAAAACCTTCACCTCACGCCTCTCCAAGCGGAAGTCGCGGGGCCGTGTGTAGGAATAAAATTCGTCGCTCGTCGCCACGATGCGGCGGTTGTAATCAAGAATATATTTCTCGGGATTGTCCGGAGTGTGCCCGAGGCGGTAGCCGTTGCGGCAAGGCCAGTCGCGCGTCCACTCCACGCCCCATTCCAGCGGGCGCACCACGCGGTTGTCGTCCACCGACGTGAGCCGGTGCTCCCAGTCATACATCCACTGCGCGTAGCGGGAAGGCATGGTCAACCTTTTAGTTTAACAAGGGGAACTGGTCGGCTTACGCGGGAACCATTCAACGGTTGCAATAGCTGGTTAGCACTCGCCATTTAGTCCCTAAACGGGACTCTCCAGGAAAGACGTTCAGGGCCCGTGACATCCATCACCGAAAAAGGTCGCTGAAACGCAGTATTCACACATTAGGAACGACTTCCAATTTGTAATGTAACTACATTTGGAGTTACAATGAGATTCGAATGGAACGCGGCCAAGAATCGCACGAACGAGCGAAAACATGGCCTCGATTTTGCGGATGCAGTGGAGATGTTCCACGGTATTTTAGTCGTGGAGCCAGACACGAGAGAGGATTACGGGGAAAAGCGCTGGAGAGGAATCGGCACGATTCGAGGTCTCACCGCCGTGGTAATTTTCACAGAACGTTCCCCGGACATCATCCGCATTATCTCGTTGAGAAAGGCTCATCGTGACGAACGGGACGAATACGAAAAAGCGATCCAGAACGGACTGGAAGCGGATTGATGCGATGCGTGACGAGGACATCGACTTTTCCGACATTCCAAAGCTGGGCCCTGATTTCTTCGCAAAAGCCATAATCTGGCCCGGGCCGAAGAAGCAGATTACCTTGCGCATTGACCCCGATGTGCTGACTTTTTTTCGCAAGCACGGGCGGGGCTACCAAAGCACTATCAATGCGGTTCTGCGCAAGTACATGGAAGCGAGAAAAAAAGAGACTTCGTCCGTCAGACCTCGGGTCTCAGCCAGCCAGCGCGTCGGCAGTCGCTAAATGACGCAAATTTGACTCTGAGGCTCGACGTCGCTGTTTAGCTGCTATATCTTCGCGGAACCCGCTTCGAGATATTGCAGAGGATTTCGTAGGGAGTGCTGTTGGCCAGTTCCGCGTGCTCAAGAGCGTCCACGCTCAAGCCTTCGCCCGTGCCAAGCAGGATGACTTCGTCCCCTACGTCGATGCCCGGGATTCCGGTGACATCCACCAGCGTAAGGTCCATGGAAATGCGGCCCACGATAGGAGCGTAATGCTCGCGCACGATCACGCGGCCGCGATTGGAAAGTTGGCGATTGTAGCCGTCGGCGTAGCCCACGGGCAGGACCGCAACGTGCGCAGGAGCCTTCGTCACGTAGGTCGCGCCATAGCCCAGCGGCTGGTTAGGCCCAAAGTCGCGCAGCGAGAGAATCCGCGTCTTCCATGTGAGGACCGGTTTCACCGGCAAACGCAGCGTGCCGCCGCTCACTTCGCGCCCCGCTCGCTGGAATGGCAAATAGTAGCCATAGAGCGCGATCCCGGGGCGCACCATGCTGCTCCAGGTCTCCCGCCGTGAAATCACCGCACTGGTATTGGCGATGTGCACAAATGCCGGCTCCATTCCGGCTTCGCGCACCATGCGGCGAGCCACCTCAAAGTTGCGTTCCTGCTCCGCGACCGAAGGCGCATCCATAATTTCGGAAGACGCAAGGTGAGTAGAGAGTCCCTCGAGCGCAAGACGCTTGGCGGATTTCAATCCGGAGAGCACGCCCGGCAATTGATCGACGGCGACCCCGAGCCGGCCCATCCCGGTATCGACTTTCAAGTGCACCGGATGCTGAGCCACTCCGAGGCCGGCAGCGGCGCGATCCAGCGACTCGATATGCCAAGGCTCCCAAACCGTAGGAGTGAGGTGCAACCGGACGATCTCCGTTTCCTCGCCGCGCCAGAAGCCAGTCATCAACAGAATACTCGCGTGAACTCCGGCCTCCCGCAGCGGAATCGCTTCGTCCAGCGAAGTGACGCCCAGCCACCGCGCGCCCTCGGCCTCCAGAGCCCGCGAGCACTCGACCGCGCCGTGGCCGTACGCGTCGGCCTTCACCACGGCGCACACCGTGACCTTCGTCCCTACGTGCTTCTGCACGGTTCGAAAGTTTTGTCGCAACGTAGTCAGGGAAACTTCCGCCCACGTGGGACGCGTTGCCACGCGACTCAGGATTTCTGCTGTGCTAGCCACTTTCGCGATTATAGCGGGAGCAGTCCAGGTACCCACGTTACGCTGGGGCTACTCCCGACCGATTCCGTGGGCGACGAATCAATTCCCCGACAGAGTAAAGTTCACCGTGATTTGCGTTTCTACCTCTACGGGTTCTCCATTCAGGATGTAGGGACGATAGCGCCACTGGCTGACGGCCTTGATCGCCGCAGCCACCAGCATCGGATGCCCAGAGAGAACGCGCAGGTCTTCGATGGTGCCCGCTTTGCTGATGATGGCAGCTAGAACTACCTGCCCTTGCACGCGCGCCATCTTCGCTGGATAGGGATAGTCCGGTCGCACCCGGTTCACCAGGCTCCCTGCGAGTAGGTTCGAGGGGCGGAAGGGACGGACGATTGAAGACGGAGCGGGGAGTGGCAGTAGAGCAGGATGATTCACGGGATCACCCAGCGACCTCCAGATTCCGTCCCGCGAACCGTCGCCGGTTCCGCCCGGCACGCCCGAAGTATTGAAACTAATTTGCGGCGGCGATTCCACTTCGTCGATGTGCACAACGTGATTTGGAATCGCCGCCGGCTCAACGAGCACGTTATCGGCAAAATTACTTTGAACGATCGAAGTGACGTTCTGATGGTGAACGGGTGCAACAGAGGGCGGAGATCCCAAAGTTACCGGCGTAGGAAGAACTCGGCCGGCCGGTAGCCCGACGGTCTTCCACAGCGGCAACACGAGCAGCAGAGCGATCACTATCGCCTGCAGTCCGAACGAAGTTAGCGTGGTCCAGCTCTGGCGCGTGCGTTGGGCCCAGGAAGTTTCCAGCATGCTCTCGGCAAACATAGTCTCCTCCACCGTGAAATCTGTTTGCTGGTATGGACACCACTGCATTCGCCAACGGCTAACCTCGGCATAAGAAAAAAGGCCGCGTTTTCACGCGGCCTGCTGGAACTTCACGGACACTCGCGGTGTCCCGTATTGACTTATTTTGGCGGCTCAGTTGGCTTCGGTGTTGCGGGCTTTGCGGGCGCTGCCTTCGGAGTCGTCTTGGGCGGAGTCGTGGTGCTAGCTCCGGGGGCTGGTGGCGCGGCCACACCCGACTGCACGTTGTAAGCGTCGACCACGGCCTTGGTGATGTCGATCGCCTGGCCCCACCACAGCACGTTGCTTTGTGGCCACGGTTTCGAGGTGTCAACGATAATGCCGAAGCCGTTGTCCTCGGAATACTTCACGATCATCGGAGCCATCTTCTGCAGGATGCGGCTGGCGATCTCCTGGTTCTGATTGCCGAAGTCCTCCTGGGCATCTTGCACAGAGCGGTCGAAGAGCTTTTGCTTAGTCTCGATCTGCTTCTTCAGAGTGGCCAGCGCATCTTCGTTCAGCTTGCCTTCCTGCGTGGTCAATTGCTTCTTCAAGCCTTCGAGCTCGTCGTTCTGGCTCTTCAGTTCGTTCTGCTTGGGTTCAAACTTCTTCTGCAGGGCTTCCAGATCGCGGCGGCCTTCGTTGCTGCCGAAAATTGCTTCCTGGATATTGATCGCCCCAACCTTGGTGCCGGCGCTCGGACCGGTTGTAGCCGCAGGGGTCGCAGGATCGGGATTGGCGGCCGCCGGACTTGACGGTGTGGCGGCGCTGCCGGTTTGGGCCAATGCGGAAAACGTGAGCGTAACCGCAAGGGCCAGAAGAACTCGCAAAGACTTGCTTTTCATTGGATCGGTTGTACTCCTTGGGACATGGTTTCCAGGAATGAACTTCGATACTTTTCAGATTCTTTTACTCAATCAACGCTGGGCCGCATTCAATGAGGTCTGCGCTGCGGTAAAGCGGCCGCCGTCAGAAAAGGCGGCACTCAAGCCAGCATCACACGTCAAGCCTGGGGGCAAGCTTTCCACCCATCTTTGACTCACTCTATGGCGTGGATCATACACATTATAGAGACCTCGCTCTCAGGCCGTCAAACCACTATAAAGCCGCACGAAGCTAAAAGGTGGTCGCCACTGTAAACCGGAAAGTCTTCCGCGGTTCCCTCAACAAGAAACTGGGGGCGTAGGTGTTGACCGCCAAATGATACGTGTAGTCGCCCGCCGCACCCGCCGGGAACATCGACCGCGTGATCGGAATCGGCGGCGCGGCCTGTTCATCCAGGCGCACCGGATTGTAGGCCCAGTAGATACGAAATGGCGCGTTAACCACGGGCAGGAACATTTGCAGTTCCAGTCCGGTGGACATCCGGGGCTTCCAATTCGTCGAGCTTAGGATCTGGAGATTTCGTGGAGGAGTTTTGCCCAGTTCTGTGAGCGTGTGACCACCTTGGCAGTTGTAGCCGGCGTCGAGCGTTGGACACCCGAAAAATGTACCCAGGACCTGATCAAATTGCACGGAGGCAATTTCCAACTGCGATGGCCGGACGACCGAGTCGAAGCCCGCGTCGACAAAGGGAACGATCGCCACCGGTCCTGCGATGGTGATGCGATATTCAAGATTGCCGAACACACTGAGGTCGCCGCCGGGAAACACGATCTGATCGACCGGGATAGGAACTGTCCAATTCCCCTGCCGCGGGTTGAGGGGATTCTTTGGAACCGGGGTTCCATCGGGATTGGTCACCGTGATCGAGTTGGAGTTCGGCAGAAACGCCACGGGCGAGATCGACCGGATGTCAAAACCACGAATGTCGTTTTCGCCGCCCATGTAGAAGCGCTGGAAGGGCGGAGCAACCAATCCCGCGAAGCCGCTGATGTACGATCCCTGCACGTTGAAGCCGACCGCGTTACGGCGGTTCTGCACCGGAATGAATCTCTTGTATTGAATGATCGGCCGGATCGACCGGACCGTGCCGCCCAGTCCCGCAAACTCCACCCCCGCTGTCATCGAATGTCCGGAATGCGGAGAAAGTCCGCTGTCCAGGGTATTAAACGAGAAGTTGGGGAATATCTTGCTGGTAATAATTCCATTCACGGCTTGCGGTCCGGTGATGCCCTGGAACGCAAGAAAATCGAACAGACTTCTGGATGCCGTACTGAGGGGGATCAATGTCGATTGATCCAGCGAATAAGTGATGCCCACGCGCTTGAACGAACGTTTATTGCGCAACGGAGAACTCAGCGATGTGGTGAACCCCACGCTCGACTGCGAATAGTTCTGCAAATTTTGCAAAACAGCGCTCGGCAAGTTCAAAGTCTGTCCGCTGAAAATGGAAAGCTGCTTGGCCTGGTTGTAGCTGACCTTGTTGCCGAACACGGTGAAACCGAACTGCAGGGGGCGATCAAACATGTAGGGCTGGGTGAAGCCAAACATCGCACTCCGCGCCAGGTTTCCAAGGTTAATCTGAACCTGCAACGTCTCGCCGAGTCCCAGGAAGTTATTCGTGGAATAGTTCAATCCCACAAATGCTCCTTCCAGGCCACTGACGCCGCCGTTCAGGCCGATGCTATTCTTGCCCTTCTCTTTCACCTTCAGAGTCAAATCCACCTGTCCATTTTTCTCGTCCAGCTTTTTTTCTGTTACGTTCGGGTCATCCGGCTTGAGTTGATCAAAATAGGAAAGCTGATTCAGGCGGAGCAAGCTGAGTTCCCATAGACGGGAGTTGTAAATGCCGCCTTCTTCGAGCGCCAGTTCGCGGCGGATCACTTTGTCGCGGGTGGTGGTGTTACCGACGAATTCGATGCGGCGCACGTAGAACTGCTTGCCCTCTTCGACGTCGATTTCCAGAAATGCAAGTTTCTTGTCGTCGTCAAACGTCGTTGAGGGCACACTCGTGAAGTTGATGTAGCCAAATTCGCCGTAAGCCTTGCGCAAAGCCTCCAGGCCTTTGGCGATTTTTTCGCGGCTGAAAATGTCTCCATCCTTCAGCGGAAACAGGGAGCGCAATGCGGCGGTGTTGGAGATCGCTTTATTGTTCTTGAAGGTGATCTTGCCCAGCCGGTACTGGTCGCCTTCGTCGATCGGCATCGTAATGTCGACTGCCTTGCCCGGACCCGATTGCAGCAGCGGAATGTGAAATCCTTTCCGTCCGGTGTCATGGATTTGCGTCTTGGGGTCGCCCACCACAACCTTGAAGTAGCCGCGATTCTGGTACTGGGCCCGCACCCGCTCGGTATCTTCTTCCAGTTTGGTGGCGTCGTAGGTCTTGGCGAAAATATTCTCGAGAAAAATGGAATGCGGAACTCCGATGGGCTTGAGGTTTTTCATTGACGCCCGCAGGATTCGTGACTTAATGGCCTTGTTGCCCTCGAACTTGATCTTGCCGACTTTGACTTTCGGTCCTTCCTTTACCACGAAGGTGATGCCGACCGCCGCGGGAGGTATCTGCCGCACTTCTGTGCGGATGGTGGCGAACTGCCGGCCGTGTTCGGAAAGCAGGTTCCGGATAGAAACTTCAGCCTTTTTAATGCGCGTGGGATCGTACTGACTTTCGACCACCAATCCGACCTTATCCTGCTTGAAACGGTCGAGCACGTCGCTATTGGAAACGGAACTCAGGCCGACGTAGTTGATTTCGCGGATCGTCGGTTTTTCTTTCACTTGGAAGATCAGGCGCCAGCCCTTCGGCGTCTGCTCGCGGAGGATCTTGATGTCCTCGAAGTAACCCGTGTTCCACAGTGAGTTGAAGTCGCGTTCCAGGGCAGAGGCATCGTAAATGTCCCCCGGCTTGGTGAAAATGCGCGCTTTGATGGTGTCGGCAGGAATGCGACGGTTGCCTTGGACACTAATCTCCGAAATAACGTCCGTCTGCGCCCAAGTCAGGCTTCCGGTCGCAGCCACGAATATTGCCAAGAACCAGAAAAATGCGAGCGCACCTCGCCCCACGTCTCGCCAAGGCCGTTGAAATGAAGAAGATGGCACCATCTTGGCCCTGCGAACGCAGGGGCCCTTGGGCACAACAAGGTTCTCCGAATGAAAGCGAAAAGGAATCGCTACGACCTCAGCCTCTGGAATGTAAGAAAACTGTCATTATACGGTAGAGCGTTGGAAAGCGTCCAAGCCGCAACTCTTTCTGCGTTTCATCTTGCAGGTCTGACCCGATCGGCAAGACCTGGCGGTTGCTTCATGGGGATGGCTTGGATAACTCTACCTCAACCAAGACGGAATAAAACGTAGCCGAGTTGCCCATGTCGGTAAGTTTTTCTGAGGTGAGGCTGTTGATGCTTTGGAAGCCGGGCGTATTCTTTGCCCAATTGAGTCTTGCCGAGACGACTCCGGGTTGCACTTTTCCGTCGACTCGTGCTTTGAGCAAAATTTCTCCCCTGTGATTGAAGACGCGCACCTGGTTTCCATCGGCGATGCCACGCGCCCGCGCATCGGAGGCGCAAATCTCCAGCAACCCCGGCTCTTCCATGTCTTGAACCGAAGGCAAGTTGGAAAATGTGGAATTCAGAAAGTTATCGGATTTTCGCGCGAGCATTTCCAACGGAAATGTTCTGCTCTTCTTTCCGTGCCGCGATTCCGCGGGAGGAGTAAAGTCGGCGACGGGATCCAGTCCCAGATTCTTCACCGCCGCACTGTAAAGTTCCGCCTTGCCTGAAGGAGTTCGAAAACCGCCACACGCAAAAGGCAGAAACGGCTCGGCCGGTGTGGGGACCGCTTGGGAAGGAACAGTCTGTGCAGAGATAGCTTGTGAATGCACAGCTTGTACAGGGATAGCTTGTGAAGGGATAGCTTGTGAAGGCCCGGCCTGTGTGGGGACAGCCGCCCCCGGCTGTCCAGCGGAGCGAAGCTCCGCACCGGAAGCCGAGTTCGAAGCCGCAAAATTCAACCGTACCGGCCCCTGCTCGAGCCGTTCACGATTCATTCCCGCAAGCCACGGATTATCCGCATCCAGCGCCGCGTCAATCATCCCGTCGACGCTCTCGCGAAAACAATCTTCCTCGAACCCCATACGCTCGGCCAGCGCGCGAAAAACTTCCACATTCGGACGGCACTCACCCAGCGGCTCGACTGCCTGATTTGAAACCTGCAAATAATAGTGCCCGTACGCTTTTTGCAGATCCTTATGCTCAAAGAATGTTGTCGCGGGCAAAACGATGTCGGCATAGTCCGTGGTGTCGGTGAAAAATTGCTCGTGCACCACTGTGAAAAGATCTGGCCGCAGCAGCCCGCGAACCACTTCATTGTGCTCAGGACAAACCGCCGCCGGATTGGAGTTGTATACAAACAGCGTCTTCACCGGTGGATCCTTCACTGTATTGAGCACGCGGCCCAATTCCACCATGTTGATGGTACGGGCCTCACGTCCCAGTGCGGTCTGCATCAGGTCGGGACGCTTCAGGGCCTTAGTGTTCAAGTCGAACGCCCCGCTGGTCGACAACTGAAGTCCGCCGCCGACTTCTTTCCATGATCCCAGAATGCAAGGCAGCATGGCGATGGCGCGGGTCGCCATCCCGCCGCGCTCGGAGCGCTGCACGCCGTAGTTCAGGCGGATCACCGAAGGCCTAACCGTGGCATATTCGCGCGCCAGTTTGCGGATATCGTCGGCGGCAATCCCCGTCCACCGAGCCACCCGCTCCGGCGGATATTCCTTTACCTTGTCTCGCAGTTGCTCGAAGCCTACCGTGTATTTCGCAACGTAGTCGGCATCGTGCAAATTTTCGCCGATGATGACGTGCACCATGCCCAGAGCCAGCGCCGCGTCCGTCCCCGGATTAATTGGCAGATACCAATCGGCGCACTCCGCAGTCCGCGTGCGGTAAGGATCAATGACCACTAACTTGGCGCCGTTTCGACGGGCCTCGGCAATGAATGGCCACAAGTGCACGTTGTTGCCGTGAATGTTCGACGCCCACGCAATGATGTATTTCGAATGCCGAAACTGCTCCGGCTCGGTGCCCATCTTCACGCCGTAAACAGACAGCAGCCCTGCCTCTCCGGCGGCCGAACAGATCGTGCGATCCAGTTGCGAAGCCCCCAGCCGGTGGAAAAATCTGTGGTCCATGGACGCACCGTTCAGTGCTCCCAATGTTCCACCGTAGGAATAAGGCAGAATTGCCTCGCTGCCAAACTCCGCCGCAATGGCACGAAAGCGCGAAGCAATCTCCTCCAGCGCCTCATCCCATGAAATCCGCAGCCAGGTTTGGGCGGAAATGCCTTGTGTGGGGACAGCCGCCCTCGGCTGTCCATGCGGAGCAAAGCTCCGCTGCCCCGCCACGGGTCCTTTGGGAGCAATCCTCCGCATCGGATACAAAACCCGATCCGGCGAATAAACCCGATCCAGATACTTCGCCACCTTCGCGCACAAAAATCCGCGCGTGACTGGATGCTCCGGATCACCCTGAATCTTCGTGGCCCGCCCTTCCTCGACAGTGATCAGCACGCCGCAAGCGTCAGGACAGTCGTGCGGACACGCGGCATGGACAACCTGCTTCATGACTCGTTCGATTATACGGGTTTTGCTGAGCGCTCACTGCGGACTCGCGGCGCTATCGAAGTAAAAAACGGGCGGCTCTCGCCGCCCGTCGAGGGTTATCAGTCGGCTTCTATTGCTGCGGAGGCAGGACGCGGACACGGCCCGCAACCACCACTGGCTTCATCGTGGTCAAGTCTTTAAAGACTAGCCCGCGCGCAATCAGGTTCGGCGTTCCCGCGGTAGCCAGGCCGGCGAGTCCGTCAATGTTTTCAAAGGTGGTCGAATTCCCAGTCTCCACCTTGAACGCGCCGCCCGCGGAATAGCTCATCAAGGCGTCGTTCTGCATCTGGAAATAACCCAGGTTGCTTCCCGCGCCTCCGGTGATGACAACGCTGCCCGAGACGAGCGCGCCCACCACGCCCTGCCGCCGCAACGAAACGAAATCGGGAGTAAACGCTCCCCCGGAAACCGTCCCGCCGATGAAGATCCGCTGTCCCACCACCAGCGACGTGTTGTTGAACAGTTGGTTCGTCAGGAAATTGTCGAAGAAGCAGACATCATATTTCGTTACAGCGCTCAGGTTGATCGTCTGAACTGTGTCCACTGGAAGCACTCCCGACATGCCCACTTCCTCGCCAATCCACATTGTCACCGACGTGACCGGCCCGGAACTTGGATTAACCGCCAGCACGCGCCCAGAGACGAATGCCTTATCCGACGTCACCAGTTCCACATATTTGGCAAGCATGCTGCCGTCGGCCTGCATCCGTCCGATCACCGAGACCACAGTGTTCGCAGTGAGCGTGCCCAGGCTATTGCTGCCGTTGTATTGCGTGTTCGAGCTCACATCGATCGTCCGAGGCATGCCGTACGGTCCCTGCATCAGGAACGAATTCGTCGACGTGCTCACGGAAACCACGTTGCCGGTGAAGTCGCTGATCTCACCCACCTCCTCCGAAGCGGAGACCGCTGCCACAGTGATGACCGGGTTGATAATGCCCGTAATCTGGCCACCGCTGGTCTGCAGCGAATCCCCGATATTGAAGTCGATGCGCAGACCGGCGAGTCCATTGGCGCCCACAACCAACGGCGCGCCCGACGGAAATGGAATTGTGACCGTAGCCTGCGTGAATGATCCCGTGATGGTCTTCACCGAAGGCGGATTGGTGGTCAGATCGATATAGCTGATCGCCGGCGCCGGGCTGATATTCTCGAACGTGAAAGTGACGCTATCGTAAGTGCCCTGTTGAATTGTGTTGAAACCGAGCAGCGTCCGCAGGCCCATCAGCCGCGCAAAATCCACGGCTTCCGGCGTGGAAAGCGCGATCTGAGTGGAAGAGCTATTGTTCAAAGTAATCTTGTCGATGGTTACGTTGAAGCCGACTACCGAAGACGCCGGCGCGTCTTCTCCGGTGACGAACACCGAGCCGGAATTACTTTGCGAAAAAGTCTGATTCGAACTGCCCGTCCCGCCGCACCCAATCGTAGCGGCGATCGCCAGCAGAACTGCAAAAAGCAGGACGCGTTTCATATGGGAACTCCTCCAAATCATCGCGAGGGAGCGGATTGTTGACTCGCAGGAGTGAAACCCAGAGGCGCGATCAGAGTTGCGGAAAAAAGTTGTATGACCGGAAAAAGTCCGTAGCAAAAGTAATCAGAGGTAACCTCAGTGCATCTTGGCTGCAACTTTTTGCGATTCCCGGGGAGCAAAGGGGGCGCGCTTTCTTCTCAGCGGGTGGGATTCTCGCCTTTCAGCATCGCTTGAAACAAACTACTTCAGTTCCAGCACTTCCTTTTCCTTGGCCTTGCTCATCTCTTCCATCTTCTTGATTTCGCCGTCGGTCAACTTCTGGATCTCGTCGAGCGAGCGCTTCTCTTCGTCTTCAGTGATCTTCTTGTCCTTCAGCGCCTTCTTGATGGCGTCGTTGCCGTCGCGCCGAATGTTGCGCACTGCCGTGCGATGCTCTTCCAATACCCGGTGCAAGTGCTTCACCATGTCCTGACGGCGCTCTTGCGTGAGCGGCGGAACCGGCACACGAATGAGCTTGCCGTCGTTCATTGGGTTCAGGCCCATGTCGCCGGACCGAATCGCTTTTTCAATCGCTCCCAGTTGCGACGGATCGAACGGCTGCACCGTGATCAACTGCGCCTCCGGCGCATGCACCTGCGCAATCTGATTCAAAGGCATCTGCGAGCCGTAATAATCCACGCTCACGTTATCGAGCATGTGCACGTTTGCGCGCCCGGTCCGCACGCCCGCCATCGCCTTGCGAAAGTCTTCCACGGCCTTGTCCATGCGCGTCTTCAGTTGTCCGTAGGTTTCTTTCAGGCCGGCTATCGCCGCCATCGTCGCTTGAGCCATATTTTTTAGCCCCGTATCGATACAAGATCAAAACGTTGCATTATAAACCGAAGCAGAAAGTTGGCCATGGATTTACGTGGATTATCACGGATCAAAAATTAAAAATCGGTGTGAATCCGTGAAAATCCGTGGCCGATCTAAACGCTGGCCGCTTGCGCACTGACTCTGGATCCAATCTTCTCCCCCAGCACCACGCGGCGGATGTTGCCATGATGATTCAGATTGAAAACGATGATGGGCAGGTTATTGTCCTTGCACAGGCTGATGGCGGTGGAGTCCATCACTTTCAAACCGAGCTTCAAGACATCCATGTAGGAGATGTGGTTGAATTTTTTTGCGCCATCCACTTTCATCGGATCAGCGTCGTAGATGCCGTCGACTTTGGTCGCTTTAAGAATCGCATCGGCCTTGATTTCCATAGCGCGCAGCGATGCCGCAGTATCCGTCGAGAAATAAGGATTGCCCGTGCCTCCCGCAAAGATCACGACCCGGCCCTTCTCCAAGTGACGAATCGCGCGGCGGCGAATGAACGGCTCCGCCACCTGGTTCATCTCAATCGCCGTCTGCACGCGGGTATACACGCCCTGCTTCTCCAGCGCATCTTGCAACGCCAGCGCGTTGATGACGGTGGCTAGCATGCCCATATGGTCGGCGGAAACCCGATCCATGTCCTTGGCCTGTTGCGCCACGCCACGGAAAAAATTTCCTCCGCCCACGACGATCGCTAGCTGCACCCCCAGTTTGTGAACGTCGCCGAGTTCAGCTGCAATCTCGTGGATTCGCGCCGACTCCACACCAAATCCTTGATTGGCCGCCAGCGCCTCACCGGAAAGCTTGAGCAGAACGCGTTTGAATGCAGGGGTCGGAGTAGTCATGAGAAGTTCTCGTAGAGCCGCCCTAATTGTAGCGCCGGCGTCCCGCCGGCTGTCGCGAGGGCGACTCGCCCTCGCATTCGCAATAAAAAAAGGGCGCCCATTAGGCGCCCCGAACTATTCGCCTTTCGGCTCTGTAGGCTTGGTTACGGCGACGGTCTCGCCGACGTCTCCCACCTTAAAGCGGGCAAAGCGGCGCACGGCGATGTTCTCACCCAGCTTGCCGACCTTGGCCGCGATGAGTTGCGAGATCGAGATGGTCTGGTCCTTGATGAAGGGCTGCTCCAGCAGGCAAACCTCCTCGTAGAACTTTTCCATCTTGCCCGTGACCATCTTCTCCGCAATGTGCGCCGGCTTGCCGCTCTTGATGGCCTGGTCGAGAAAGATTTCCTTCTCGCGGGCGAAATCAGCTGCCGTCACGTCCTCTTTGCGGACATACTTCGGATCGCTCGCCGCGATGTGCATCGCGATATCGTGAACCAACTCTTTGAAGTCCTCGGTGCGCGCCACAAAGTCGCTCTCGCAGTTGACCTCGACGAGCACGCCGATCTTGCCGCCAGCATGAATGTAGCTGGCAACCGATCCTTCGCTGGTCACGCGCGCCGCCTTTTTGGCCGCAACCGATACGCCCTTCTTGCGCAGAATCACGACCGCCTGCTCCATGTCGCCTTTAGCTTCGGTCAGGGCCTGCTTGCAATCCATCATCGGAGCTCCGGTCTTCTCCCGGAGATCTTTCACTTGTGCCGCAGAAATATTCACAGTAGTAGTACCCATATTAAGATCCTTCATAGAGACGCTTGCAACGTCCCCTCCTATTAGATGCCGCACTACAAACAACGACCCGCGCCGGGGCGATCTCAGCAACGACCCGCGCGGGTCCGATTTCCAAAGCCCGGTTTTTCCTAACGACTAACGATCAGCGGCTAACGACGTTCTTAAACCGTCTGACTCTCCACCTTCGGTAGATCGGCGTCTTCGTTCGCCACCGGCTTCTTGTGCGTTCCCTGACCCAGCACTTCTTCCATGCTGATGTCTTCGCTGGCATCGACCGCGGCTTCTTCCGCGGGAGCCTCCGTCGCCGCCTGCGCCGCATCGGCGGCCGCCTGCATGTCGGCAACCTGCTTGTCGGTCATCAACTGCGCACCCTCGGCAATCGACTCCGAAATCTTCGAGGTAAACAGCCGGATCGCCCGCAACGCATCATCGTTGCCAGGGATCACATAATCCACTTCGCTGGGATCGCAATTCGTGTCGACCACGGCCACGACGGGAATTCCCAGCTTGCGCGCCTCGCGCACTGCGATCTGCTCTTTGTTCGAATCGATCACGAAGATCGCGTCGGGCAGGCGGCTCATATTCTTGATGCCGGCCAGGTTAGCCTGCAAATGCTTGCGCTCGCGTTCGAGCTTGATGACTTCTTTCTTGGGAAGCAGCTCGTAGCGGCCGTCTGTGGCCATCTCGTCGAGCTCCTTCAATCGCTTCACTGACTTCTGCACCGTGACCCAGTTGGTGAGCAGTCCGCCCAGCCAGCGCTGGTTGATGTAGAACATGCCACACTTCTGCGCTTCTTCGGCGATCGCGTCCTGCGCCTGGCGCTTGGTACCGACAAACAGCACAATGCGGCCGTCATTCGCCAGATCCTGCACAAACTTCGACGCCTCTTTGAACATCTTCAGCGTCTTCTGCAGGTCGATGATGTAGATCCCGTTGCGCTCTCCGAAGATGTATTCCTTCATCTTGGGATTCCAGCGCTTGGTTTGATGCCCGAAGTGGACGCCCGCTTCGAGCAACTCCTTCATGGTGATAGTAGCCAATGAACCTCCTCTTTAGTCTGCATCCTTCGCGCCAACCTGCCGCTCCGGATTGCCATTCCCGCCCCGCACGCGAGGCACGGGAAGAATTGAACACCTAAAACAAGCTGTCAGCTTTCAGCCGTCAGCTCTCAGCTAACACAACATCTAAAACTCTTGTCATTCCGCCCCCCCAGCGAACGCGAGAGGCGGAGGAATCTCTATTGTCAGTACCGCGCCAGCATCGGCACTATCGCTTGCTGAACTGGAAGCGCTTGCGGGCACCCTTCTGCCCGTACTTCTTGCGTTCCTTGCCGCGCGAGTCACGGCTGACCATGCCCTCGGCCTTCAGCTTCTTGCGCAGTTCGGTATTGAACTGCATCAGCGCGCGCGCAATGCCCAGCTTCACCGCGTCGGCCTGGCCGCGCACGCCGCCGCCCAGCACGCTGGCGATCACGTTGAACGTCGCCGCCGTGTCTGACGAAGCCAGTGGCGCCTTCGCCGCCGAACGCTGCGCCGGAGTGACGAAATATTCTTCAAAGGCGCGTCCATTGATTTTGAAATCGCCGCTGCCTGGACGCAAATACACACGGGCAATCGCCCGCTTGCGGCGTCCCGTTCCGTAGTATTGAACCAACTCTGCCATTTAGCTCCTAGCCTCTAGCTCTTAGCTTCTGGCTCAAACCATCAGAAGTGAGCTTTGTCATCAACCAACCCACTCAAAATATTGTCATCCTGAGCGTTGCCGCTTTTCAGGCAGGATCTCTAGCGCATGATCCCTCGCCGTCCTTACGAAACTGCAACCTTGCGCGGCTTGTACTCGCGCACTTCCAACTTGAAATCCTGCGGTTTCTGCGCCTGGTGCGGATGCTTGTCGCCCTTGTACACATTCAGCTTGGAAAGCATGTGCGCCGCCAGTTTGTTCTTGGGCAGCATGCGCTTCACCGCTGACTCGATCACTGCCTCAGGCTTGCGCACCAACCGCTTCTTATAATCTTCCGTGCGCAGACCGCCCGGATACCCGGTGTAATGCTGATACTTCTTCTGCTCGGCCTTCATGCCGGTCGTGCGAATCTTCTCGGCATTGATCACAATCACGTGATCGCCGGTATCAAGAAACGGCGTATACCGCGGATTCTCCTTGCCCATGAGGATGCGTGCTACTTGCGACGCCAGGCGACCCAGCGTCTGCCCGTCTGCATCCACGACGTACCACTTGCGCACAATTTCCCCCTCTTTGGGGAAATAGGTTGACATCGGAACTCTCCCAGATTGAATAAAGCTGCGAAAGAAGACCGCTCGTTGATTCCCTAGCGAGGACGCCAGGCCATCAGGCGGGCAACCACACGACTACCAAAGTCTTTACGATAGCGTAATGTGCAAAGAATTGTCAACGCTATGTTCCTCAAAAGCTGCCAGTGGTAAGGTGTCCCGCGGAGGTTTTTCATGAGACTAATCCCCATAGTTCTCGCTACATGTGTCACCTTTTCTTTGCCGACGCTAGCGCAGCACAATGACCATCAAGGCGGCAGCCATGGAGTAGGCGGCGGCTACGTTCCACGGCATGGTCCCCCTCCGGCGCATGGCACCATGGCCCGTCCGGAAAACGCCCCGCATCAGGAAGCGCAGCGCCAAGAAGCGCCTCGTCAGGAGGCTCCACGCGCCTCTTATCGCGATCAACCTGGGCATCCCGAAGCTCCGCACGTCCACCGCAACGGCCAATGGGTCGGCCATGATTACGGTAGAGACGATGCTCGGTTCCACCTCGATCATCCCTGGGAGCACGGACGCTTCGAAGGCGGCTTCGGCCCTGCGCACCGCTGGCGCATCGTGGGCGGGGATCCGCGTCGTTTCTGGTTCGGCGGTTTTTATTTCAGTGTCGCACCCTTCGACATGGGCTACGTTGACGACTGGAATTGGGCTGGCGATGACATCGTGATCTATGACGACCCCGACCATCCGGGCTGGTATCTTGCTTACAATCCGCGTCTCGGCACCTACCTCCACGTGGAGTATTTGGGCCGGCAGTAATTGCACTTCTGTTTTCGCACGTTGTCATCGGAACAGCCTTGTCATCCTGAGCGAAGCGAAGGACCCATGCACTTTTTGCGAGCCGGGCAAACATGGGTCCTTCGGCGCCAAACAACGGCGCCTCGGGATGACAATGCGTTTCAGTTAAATAAAGTTTCGGAAGGTCGACCGAAGCTCACTCGTAGGCCAGAGCGTCAATCGGATCTCTCTGCGCGGCCTTCAGTGCCGGATACAATGCTCCCGCAAGCGCTCCCACAACCGCAATCAACGTCGCCCGCAGCACCCACTCGTTACTCCAGAAAAGGCGCAGCACCGGTTTTTCGAACATGATTACGCGACGCGTCACCATGCTGAGAATGATCCCCACCACAATCCCAGCCACCGCCAGCAGCACGGTTTCGCGCAATACCACATTCACGATGTACCACTTCGAAGCGCCCAGCGATTTCAAAATTCCAATCTCGCGCGTTCGCTCCATCACCGCCGTGTACATCGACTGGAAAATCACCAGGAATCCCACCACCACCGCGACTCCGATCACGATCTTGATCGCCAGATCGAACCCGGGAAGATTCTCGGGAGTCATCATTGACAGGTATTCCGCCATCGAGCGAACTGCATACTTTTCCATTCCTGGAATCGACTGAATTGCTTTCGTTGTCTCGTCAATGTACGCGGGATTATCCAGTTTAAGGTAGAACACCGAAGCGCGGCCATCCGCCCCAATCAGATCCTGCATCGTCGTCAGTGGCAGAAATTTGCGCCCGCCCTTGCCATGCGGGACGATTCCGCAGATGCGGAACGAATTGTTCAGGACATCAACGGTGTCGCCGACTTTCTTGTGGTTCATGCCAGCGTAATAATCATCGACGATCGCATCGTTTGGCCCTTGAAACGGCCCGCCCGAGAGATAGTGAAACGCCGGTGGCAATTTATCGTAAGTAGCCAGATCGATCCCGTAGTCAACTTCCAGCGGTTTCTGGCTGAATGCCCAAACCACGGGCGCCGCCGTGACCACATGCGGTACGCGCCGCAACACATCCCCCACCTTCACTGAAATCGGCGCACCCGACATGGCAACTAGCCCGGACGATCCCGGCGGCATCACCATCAGGTCCGCCCCCACGCCGAGTTGGCTCTCTTTCGATCCGTTCAGTAACCCATAAAAAAGAGCCACCACAAGCAGGATCATGGTGACTTCGAGCGCAATCGCACTGGTGGCGATCAACGACCGGGTCGGCCGATGCACCAGGTTGGCAACAACCATTTTGTTCATCATAGGAAAGTTAGTCAGGCCGGGTACCCAACCCTTCTCGCGCTTTTTGCGAGAGGGTGGGGAATTCGATTCAAAAGAGGCAACCCGCCGATGGCTTACTGCCGTGGCCCCAGCGGCGTGACCAGCGTCGATTGAGGACGGTCCAGATTGACCACCACCGCCCCGGGCGGCTGCTCCAGCACGAACTGCTCATCCTTCAGCGGCTGATTGATATCCACCTTCAGCATGTTCAGCGTGATGTCGTATTCCTCTTGCGGCCGGTAGATTTCGATGCGCGACGGAAAATTAACCCCTTCGAAGTCTTTATATTCAGCATAGTGCGCGTCGGTGGCCACTTTGCCATCCTCGCTATAAATGTATTGCTGGTGCGGCTTCAGATCGGTGCGCCCAAAAATGATCTTGCGCTCTAGCCTCCAGCCCTTGTCATACTTCTGAATGATGGTCAACTCGTAGTCGTCCTGCAAAACCCGATGTCCCTTGGCGTCATGCAAGGTTTCGTAGCCGTTCTCGAGCACCGCGATTTCCGAGTCAGGATCGATCCGCCGTATCAGCAACGCCTCGTAAATATTCTGCGGACGGATGTTCTCCATCGGCTGGTCGACGTTCGGAGTCTGCACCTCGTTCTTGCCCACCACGAAGCGGTTCTTCGGCGGAATCCACAGCTTAAAATCCTTGCCGTCGCTGACCATGTCAAACGCCGTGGTTCGCACAATCGGCATCAGGCCCACCATGTGCAAATTGTCGGGCGTGCGAGCCAGCACATAGCCGCGGATCTCTTTGTAGTCGGTAATGTGACCCTTCTTCAGGCCGCCGGACGAAGAGTCGATGTCCACAGTCGCCTTGAGGGTATGAACGAACTCCGCTTGCTGGTTGATGCTGTCGATCAGTCCCTGCTGTGTGGATTCCTTCAGGGGCGCCTTGGAATACTGTTCCTCCACCGGACGGGTGCGGAACAAGCAGCCCGAAGTGGACAGCACTGCCAAGAACAAGGGCACGGCTAATAAGACCGAACTACGCCTCATGCAGGTATAAGAAGACCTCTGTCCATTTGAGTATATCGCGAAGCAAAGGTCGCAATTAAGAATGGCCCATGTTTATCTTCTATGGTCAACAACCACAGGCCACTCAACCGCTTACTAAAGTAAAGTCCGTAGCAACTTCTGGGGATACAGCCGATTCTGCCATCGTCTAAACTGAGCTTATTGTGCGCAAAATTAGCTGGCTAATTCTGGTCGCGATCGTCGGAGTAGCAGGATGGCTCGCCTGGGCCTTGCTGATGCCGATTCGGCCCGCCGGTCAGACTTTCGTCATGCTGCGCCCGGGATATTCCACGCATCACATCGCTTCCGAGCTCAGACGCGCCGGGGTCATCCGCAGCGAGAAAGCTTTTGTTTTGTGGCACTACTTTCACCACAAGCGCTCCCTGAAGGCGGGCGAATATCTGTTCGAAAAGCCGGCAAACATCCTTGACGTCCAGAAGCGTCTGCGCCGCGGCGACGTCTATTTTCACACGGTGGTCGTGCCCGAAGGCTACACCATGTTCGACATCGCCCGCGCCATCGAAGACGCTGGCCTCGGCTCCGCCCAGGATTTCCTCAAAGTAGCGAAGTCCGACACCGACCTGATCGCCGACATTGCACCCGGGGCACGGTCGCTGGAAGGATATCTGTTCCCCGATACGTACGAATTCTCCCGCATGATGAGCATGGAAGAGATGGCCGCGGCCATGGTGTGCCAGTTTCGCGTGGTCGCAAAACAAATCGGCCTTATCACTGGAGAGTCGGGCGAAGCCGTCGCCAGCGGTTCCGGCCACTCCGGACATGTCTGCGGCGTGGTGATGATTCAAGTGCGAGATGCGAAAGATACCCCGTCCATAACTCCTGACGAAGTCTCCGACGTGGAGCGCACGGTCATCATGGCTTCCATTGTCGAAAAAGAAACTGCCGTAGCGGAAGAGCGGCCGATGGTGGCCAGCGTCTATTACAACCGCCTCTCCAAAAACATCGCCCTCGACGCCGACCCCAGCATCATCTATGCGGAATTACTCTCCGGCACATACCAGGGCGCGCTCCATCACGCCGATATGCAATTCAGCTCTCCCTATAACACCTACCGGCACGCTGGACTGCCCCCCGGTCCCATCGGCAATCCCGGACGTAGCGCCCTCGAAGCCGCCATGCACCCAGCCCAAAGCGACTACTACTATTTTGTGGCCGACGCCCAGGGCCATCACCGCTTCGCCCGCACCATCGAAGAGCACAATAAGAATGTATTGGCCTACCGGCAGGCCATGCGCGGACGATAAAAGAAAAGAATAGACTCGGCACCGTGAGCGATCCGAATATTTTCGCGGCGAATGCAGCTAAATTAAACGAACTGCATGATGCTATCCACTCCGCGCTCAAGCATCGGGACGAGAACCCAGCCGGTCACGCTGTTTGGGAAGAAGCCTGTCGCCGATTTCACCTTGAATATGATGCCTTAGCTTTCCCAGGCGGCCTTGCGAAGGCATTCTCGCAGCTGGAGTTGGGGGACCCGACGACCCTCGAACTTGCGGTTCGATTTCTCGAGGTAAATCCTCATTTTTTCCGATCGGGCTATCACAAAGTGGATTTCATCAAGCATCTCTGTCGAAACCCACTGTCCGACGATCAGAAAAAGCGACTACAGCAGGTCGTACTAGCCCGTATCCGTGGTCGTGATATCAGAGAGTTTCGCGCCTACTGTCGCCTTGCCCGTGCCGTGACGAACCCCGAATTCCAGAAGCAAGTAGCTCAGATGGCAGGTCCCTCTGGTGGGACGGTTCCTCGCCATGCTCAGTGGGTTCTCAATTTTCTCAAGTCCGCCCAGTCAAGCGATGATCCTAGCCCGAGGTAACGGCGCATATAATCGGGCCGTGAATTCGGATCCGAAAGATTCGCCCTCAGAATCGGCGACCGGAAACGGGAGGGACTTGCCTTCGGGCCGCGTCCTTGGCCTCGATGTCGGCTCGCGGCGCATCGGACTCGCGGTCTCAGACCCGCTCGGAATCACGGCTCAAGGGTTGGAGACGCTGCAACGCAGGAACAAGCGCTACGATTTCGAACAGCTGCAACGGATTATCCAGGAGTATGACGTGAGGGAAATTGTCGTCGGTCTCCCGCTGCGCATGAGCGGCGCAGAAGGAATTCAATCCGACAGAATGCAGGTTTTCGCAGAAGACTTGCGCAAGCGGTTCCGGTTGCCCGTGCATCTGTGGGACGAACGGCTGACCTCAGCCGAGGCGAACCGCCTGCTGCGCGAAACGGATTTGTCGATTGAAAAACGAGGGAAAGCCGTGGATCGGATGGCCGCGATCTTAATTCTTCAGGGCTGGATGGAAGGCCGGAACCGGCTTTAGCCTTTGACCAAAGTTGCCGCAGTTCGTCGGAAAGTCCTTCTTGAAACGCTCCGGCGGCCATCTCGTTTACTGTGTAACATTTTATTTTTCAATCACTTCAAACACTTGACCGGGGCAGCCTCCCCTGCGCTCTCCTTGCTTTCGGCGCGTCTGGAGAGTAACATTAAGACAGGTTGTAAACGCTTCTCTCCCTCGAACCTATCGCCTTTCTGGGGTTTTTAAAAATGAGCGGTACGGACTTGAATTTCCACATCGGCGACAAGGTTGTCTATCCCAATCATGGTGTCGGCGTCATTGAACAGATCAGCAGCCGCTCCATTGGCGCAACGGTCGAAAGATTCTACCTTCTTAATATCAAAGCCAGCAGCCTGAAAGTAATGGTGCCCTGCCACAACGCCGGCAGCGTAGGCCTGCGCCGCGTAGTGCGCAACGGCGAAATCCAAAAGGTACTGGACCTTCTTTCGATAAGCGAAAACGGAAGCAACGGCGACTGGAAAGACCGTTTCAAGGAAAATTCCGACCGCATGCGCACCGGTTCTTTGCTCGAGGTCGCCGGCGTCCTGAAGAGCCTGATCAGCCTGCACCAAGCCAAGCCCCTTTCATTCCGCGAGAAAAAAATGCTGGAGCGCGCCCGCTACCTGCTGGTCAGCGAACTGGCCATGGCCCGCAACTGTGACGAATCCAAAGTAGAAGAGATCCTCACCAACGCCCTCGCCAAATGTAAGCTGCGCTTCCCGGAAGCGTCCGAACTCCAAGCCTAACCCGCAGTTTCTGCGCCCCCGCCTCGGCAAGTATTTAATACCCCCTTTGCGCCTTTATAATCCCGCCGATGAGCAATTCCCCCACACCCTTCGGGATTGACCGCTCGTTTCAGCGCCTCGACTGCGAGCCCTACATCTCCCTGCATTTCATCATGATTTTCGTCCGCGACCAGGAACGAAGCCTGCGCTTCTACGTGGACAAGCTCGGCTTTCGTGTCGTGGTCGATCACATATTCCCCGACGGTAACCGTTGGATCGAAGTTGCTCCCGCCGACGGCAGCGCAAATCTTGCCTTGGCCCTGGCGACACCGGACTCTCCTGCCTACAAGGACATTGGCCGCGACACTCTGGTTTACTTTCTCACCGAAGATGTGAACGCGAAATTCGCCGAATGGAGCGGCCGAGGCGTTCACTTTCTTTTTCCACCACAAGTGCCGCCATGGGGAGGATTCCACACCCGCTTCGAAGATTTGGATGGAAACTCTTTCGGGCTCGCCGGCTTCGACGAATTGACCTCAGGGGTTGAAGCCCGACGCCGCGAACTCGCCCAGAAGCTCGAATCCGAACGCCGCACCGCCCAGGAACTGGAAATCGCCAAGCAGGTGCAGGCGCGCCTGTTTCCACAAATTCATCCTGAGACGAGGAGCCTGGAATATGCGGGCCTATGCCTGCAGGCCCGCGAGGTCGGAGGGGATTACTTCGACTTTCTCGACCTCGGCCAAACCACGCTTGGCTTGGTCATCGGCGACGTTTCTGGAAAAGGAATCGCGGCCGCTCTTCTCATGGCCAACTTACAAGCAAACATCCGCAGCCAGTCCGCCATCGCGCAGGATCATCCGGAACTTCTGTTGCGATCGGTGAACCGGATGTTCTACGAGAACACGGTCGACAGCGCCTACGCCTCGCTCTTCTTCGCTATCTACGATGACCACGCACGGCGTTTGCGCTACGCGAACTGCGGACATTTGTCCGGTCTGCTCCTGCGTGCCGATAACAGCTGCCACCGCCTCGCCTCCACAACCACGCTGGTCGGGCTCTTTCAGCAGTGGGATTGCTCTATCGCCGAATGCAAATTGATGCCGGGAGACATGCTGGCTCTTTACACTGACGGCATCACCGAGGCCTCGGATAATAAAGGCCAGGAATTCGGGGAAGAATCGTTGATCGCGCGACTCCGTCAAAATCGCGACAAACCCTGCCAATCCGCGCTTGAGTCCATCACCGAAGAAGTTCGCAGCCTGAATCCCACGTACCAGCACGACGACATCACGCTAATCCTGGCAAAGTGCCGAGCGGCGCAATGACGTTTTCCTCCGTGATCTCTGTGTCCTCTGTGGTTAATCGTTTTCCGAGCACAGATCGAGTCAGCCCGGCAATTGCCCGAGCCGACTCGATCTCCCAACCGTGATCGTGCGATGTGTCTCGGTAGCGCTGCGAGCACATGACGCTCAAGCTTTCAGCGCAACCTCGCGCTCGTCACTCACGCAATTCCCGCCTGCGCCCTGCTCGTATAGCTGGCGTAACTCGCACTCGCCGTCTCCAGCGACCTTGAGGAAATCCTTGGTCAGCTGAATCGCCTCTTCTTTTGAGTTCGCCTTCAGAATCGCGAAGCCGCCCACTACTTCCTTGGACTCGGCGAACGGACCGTCGGTGACGCTTACCTTCCCGCTGGACTTCCGCACGCGCGCGCCGAGAGCGCTCGGCAGACATCCTTCGGTGGCGAGCAGCCAACCTTCTTTGAAGCCCTGTTCCACCAATTTGCCCATCACCGCCATTTCCTGTTGTGTGGGAGGAGTGCTACGCTCAGGCGTTTTATAGATGCTCAGGAATTTCATGTCTTTCTCCTTGTATAGATTCAAGTTGTCAGCCGGGTCTCGTATGGCTTCTGCCTCGGATTTCCCGCGCTCTATCAGTAGATCGAACGAGAAGTTGCCGGATCGACAAGAGCAAACAAACTATTTCTTCCCGGCAAGCTGCTCGAAAAGCCGGCGCTCCTGCTCCCTCAACTCAGGAGTGAAGTTCTCGCCAAAGTCAGCCGCCTCAAAGATCGGGCGGATCTCCACCTCAGCGCCGCCATCGAACGGAGCCCGCTTCAGCCAATCGACCGCCTCGTCCATCGACCGCACCTGCCAAATCCAGAAACCGGCGATCAGCTCTTTGGTTTCCGTGAACGGTCCGTCGATGACCATTCGCTTATCACCCGAGAACTTCACCCGCTTCCCCTTCGAACTGGCCTTTAGCCCATCGCCCGCCAGCATGACGCCTGCTTTCACCAGCTGTTCGTTGTACTTCCCCATCTTGGTGAGGATCTCAGTGTCCGGAAGTACCCCAGCCTCGGAATCCTTGTTTGCCTTTACGATGACCATGACTCGCATTGTGATATCTCCTCTTCCTTTTATTTGAGTGGGCCTGCCAACCACAATCCCCGCTCTATGTATAAATCGAACGGGCAGTCGAGAAATCGACACACCCTGGCCCGACGCCGGAAGCCGAGAGCCGGGTTTATAATGTCTCAAGCCTTGCCGTAATCTCATGACCGATCAAATCAAACGAAAACTGCAGGAAGAAATCAACGCGCTCGAACACGAGCTGATTCACGAGCTTCCCAAAGAAATCAAGAAAGCCGCCGCCCTCGGCGACCTCAGCGAGAACGCCGAATATCACATGGCCAAGCAGCGCCAGGAGTTCGTCAAAGCGCGCGTCCGCCAACTCGGCAAGCGCCTCGCTGATCTGTCTATGGTCAACATGAACAACATTCCCCACGACAAAGTGGGCCTGGGTTCCACGGTTAAGGTTTTTGATAGTACCAAGAATGAAGAGATGCAGTACAAGTTGGTCACCAGCGAAGAATCCGACGTAGCGACCGGAAAAATTTCCACCACGTCACCGATCGGCCGATGTCTGCTCAACAAGAAGGTCGGCGATACCGTAGTAGTAGTCAGTCCCAACGGCAAGCGCGAATTGGAAATCCTCAGCCTGAGCACCATCCACGACGAAGTCGAACCGGAAGAGGCCGGCGCCTAGAGAGGCGGGCAGAATCGCTTGTAGCCGCGGTCATCATCGAGCAGGCAGCCGCGAAGCGGCGAAAGAATGCAGCCCACGGCGTAAGCCGTGGGTCACCTCGAGAAGATTAAGCTAGCCCCGAAGGGGCGAAAGAAACTCGTTCAGTAAAGGCGGATGAAAACTCCCACTCGATTTCTGAAAGCATCCCGATGAGCGCCTCGTGGACCAGCGCCTTCGGCCGCGCCTGCGGGGTCCTGCTCGACACCATCGTCCGCTGGCTCGCTCTCTCCCGCATCAATCCCAACGTCCTCACCTTCATGGGACTGCTGGTCAACACCTGGGCCGCGATCCTGTTCGGCTCCGCCAATGCCTCCAACCAGAAGCGCATGTTCTTCTACGCGGGGCTCGTCATCATCTTCTCCGGCTTCTTCGATCTGGTGGACGGCCAAGTCGCCCGCGCCACCAACCGCGTCACTCGCTTCGGAGCCTTCTTCGATTCAGTCGTCGACCGCTACAGCGACGCCAGCCAATTCCTCGGCCTGCTGGTCTTCTACGCCCGCGGCGGACGCTTCTTCTACGTAGTCCTCACCGCCTTCGTCATGATCAGCGCCATCATGGTCAGCTACACCCGAGCCCGCGCCGAGAGCCTGATCGGTTCCTGCCGCGTCGGCTTCATGGAGCGCCCCGAACGCCTGGTCCTGGTAATCCTGGGAGCATTGTTCAACCGCATGGCGCCAGTCCTCTGGGTGATCGCGGTCCTAAGCACCATCACGGTAATCCACCGCATGCGCTATACCTGGACCAGAACCCAAGACCCACCAATAGCCGCCAAAGCAGGCCAAGCCGCCTAACCGATTCACGTAGGGACGGACGCATTCGTCCGTCCAGCGAGCGAAGCGAGCGCGCTCTGATAAGGGGGCTTCGAAAGGCACGACTTCAGTCGTGCCGAGAACTCCCGTCGTTCCGAACGAAGTGAGGAATCTGCCGTCCACCATCGCACACACTCACCATCCGGCTACAGCAATGCTAGACTATCCGGTCGCATCGCGAATTCGAAGGACACCTCTTGCCGACTGATCCCGTTCTCATCGTTCACGGTGGCGCTTGGGCCATGCCCGACGACATGGTCGACGCCCACATCCGCGGTGTGAACAACGCGCTGGCAGCGGGATGGCGCGTTCTAGAGCGCGGCGGCTCGGCGGTCGAAGCCGTCGAGGAAGCCGTCGTCATCATGGAAGACGACGAAACTTTCGACGCCGGACGCGGCAGCTTCCTCAACCGCGACGGCAAGGTTCAACTCGACGCCCTCATCATGGACGGCGCCACACTCCGCGCCGGAGGCGTCGGCTGCGTCGAGCGCCTGCGCAATCCGGTGCGCGCCGCCCGAAAGATTCTCAGCGACAGCCCGCATGTTTATTTCGTAGGTCAGGGCGCGGAGCAGTTCGCCGCCGAACACGGCATGCCTCTCTGCGACAACAAAGATCTGATCATCCCGCGGGAAGTCGAACGCCTGCGCGAGTATCAGGCCGAAGCCGCGCGGCGTCTTTCGTCTCAAGATGGCAACGATTTATTTGCGCCCGACTCTGACGATGTGACCATTTCGCACGACACCGTCGGCGCCGTTGCCCTCGACCGCAACGGCAATATCGCCGCCGCAACTTCCACCGGGGGAACGCTGAACAAAGCCCCCGGACGCCTCGGCGATTCTTCGCTGATCGGTTGCGGATGCTATGCGAACAATGAGAGCGCTGCGGTTTCGACCACCGGATGGGGCGAGCCAATCATGAAATTAGTGTTGGCCAAGTGGACCGCCGATCGCATCGCATCCGGCAATCTGCCCGAGTGGTCCGCGCAGGAAGCCATGAACTACCTGAAACAGCGCCTGAACGGCCATGGTGGAATTATCGTCCTGAATCCGCAAGGGCACATCGGCATTGCTCACAACACGCCGCGCATGGCTTGGGCTTACAAGACGGTGCACAGACAAGAAGCAGGAATTGAGCGCAGCAACCAGTGATAAGTGACCAGTAGCCAGTGTTTAGTGGCCGGTTAATACAGTGAGATCTTACCCAGACTAACCACCAGCACTACCCACAAAACGTTAAACCTAACGCTCAGCACTGACCACTGGCCACTGCCTTTACAACCATCCCTTGGTTCTCGCAATTCGCGCCGCTTCCACCCGATTGCTGGCGCCCAGCTTGCTGATTGCTTCGGAAAGATAATTTCGTACGGTGCCGTCGGACAATCCTAACTCCCCCGCGATGTCGCCGCTCGCCATGCCTTCACCGGCCAATCTCAGCACTTGCCGTTCACGATCGGTGAGCGGATCCAACTCGCCCCAGGCTTCCGTAGCAAGTTCGGGATGGATGACTCGCAAACCCTGATGAACCCGGCGCACTGCGTCTGCGAGTTCCTCGGCGCGCATGTCTTTCAGCAAATATCCCGACGCCCCCGCATCGAGTGCTCGCCGTAAATATCCTGAGCGCGCAAACGTTGTGACGATCACGACGCGTGTCCCCGTGCGCCGCCGCTTCAGTTCTGCCGCCACGTCGAGGCCGGTCATGCGCGGCATTTCAATGTCGGTGATGAAAACGTCAGGCTTGTGCGCAAGCACGGCCTCGAGCGCCTCTTTGCCGTTGCGCGCCTGCGCTACCACCGAAATGTCGCCTTCGATATCGAGCAGCGCCGCCAGTGCGCCAAGCACCATTCCCTGATCTTCGGCCAAGACCACGCGAATCGTCTTGCGGCCTTCTTTCGCTCCTTCGCGCGCGTTTTCTTTTGTCGTGGGACTCAATTGTGGACGCTTTCGCTGTTCGACTCGATTTCTTTCAACGGCAGTGTGATAGTGAGCGTCGTGCCCGCTTCGGTGCTGCGATCCAGCGTGCCGCCTAGCATTTCGACTCGTTCGCGCATGCCGCGCAGTCCGTTGCCTTCGCCGTTAAAACTGCCGCAGCCGTCATCGCGAATCTCCAGGCGGCAGGAGCCGTTCTGTTGCTCGAGGCGCATGCGGCACGATCGAGCCTTCGCGTGACGCACAACGTTAGTGACGGCCTCGCGCACTGCCAGTGAGAGCACGCTTTCCTGCACCGCTGGCAGTTTCATGGTGGTCGCGGAATCGCACTGCACGATCAGCCCTGCCGTTTCCAGCGTGGTCTTGGCTTGTGCCAACTCCGCCACCAGCCCCTGCGAACGATATCCGCGAATCGCATCGCGCACATCGGACAACGCCTGACGTGAAATCTGCTCAACTTCGCGGATTTCCTTTCCCGCCCGTTGCGGGTCGCGGTCCACCAGTTTGCCGGCAAGTTCTGACTTCAACGTGATCACCGACAGAGTGTGGCCGAGGACATCATGCAGATCACGCGCAATGCGCTCCCGCTCGGCAACTTTGGCCAGATTTTCGATTTCTTCATTCGCCTTGCGCAGCCTGCGGTTCATGCGGTTGCGCTCAGCGAAAAAGACATTCCCGGAGCCGATGAACACGGGAAATACGGCTGCCCAAAAAAGCTCCCACACACTTACATGGAGAAGAAATCCTTCAATCGCACCGATGGCCGCTACAACGCCCAAGCCTGCGATTGCCTTCCTTTGCGTGTCGACCATGAACGGCACCATGGCGGCCGCAAATATAAAAAACGTGCAACTCCCCGGATTAAAGGGAAGGTACAAAACTCCCAGAAGGACCATGCCGCCAACGTGCACCACGGGCCGAGGTCTCTCCAGCAGGAAGATTCCCCAGTACAGCACGAGAAATATGGCGGCTCCCACACCATCGAAGATCCATTGTCTGCGGCTGACATGTTCCGCGACGGGTTGCACGAAGAAAAATCCTAGATAAAGTACCCAGAGCAGAGGACCCCATCCGTGATCCCTGTCCCGAAGTACCGAGCGCAGCGGTCGCATTTTGAACGACCACCCGGGTGCCGTTGAACTCTCGTCGAACTCACGCGAACCTAAAAACGGCATGCTTTATTCTCAACCTTCCAGTCAATTCTGGCCAGTTCCAAGACTGGGTTTTGCAACGAACCACACCAACATCGCCGCGGGAATCAGCAGGCTCAGCCACTTCGCTCCACCGTAAAGAGCGGCCATTCCCAAAATAACGAGAATGATTGTCCAGAGGATCGATTTCTTCGAATTTGCACTCATACTCCACTCCTTGCAGATGCGACGCGCACTCCACAACACTGGGCGTCACATTCGGTTCACGGCTGCGCACGCCGATGACCCAGAGAGGTCGACACTTGTTGTTCTAACTCTGCGATCATCTTCGTTCTCTGTAGGCTTACAGATATCGGGAAATCAATCCGTGATTTACCGTTCGTCCAATTGCATCATCGCGGAAGACGAGAGGGCACACCAGTGCCATCCATCACGGTGTATTCGTGACAAATGTCATCCCCGATTTTCGGGGTCAGTATCTTGATTCAGGTTTCAGTCGAAGAAACCGCTCCGCTTTGAGGTATAAAGTGGCGGATCGGCAACGTTCCCCTTTTTGTTACGAAATCCGAACAATCACAGGAAATCCACACAACCAAGACTGACGCTGGGTCCGGAAGGTGGCACGTTGGGAAACCTCGATTTTATCGGCCTGACAAGCCCTCCGGACTGTTCGGAATTCGTAACACACCGCGCACACTGACTTTTTTGCACATTTCTACACCACAATGCCGCGCCCCTTTGGTATCATTCCCCCACTTTAAGTTTGGAGGTAACCAATGCTGCCGGCTGGTAAAAGCCTTCGCACGTTGCGCGAGAAACTTGGCCTCACCATGCGTGATGTCGAAAACTCGAGTGCGCGGGTTGCCGACAAATATCGCAACGAAGAATTTTCCATTCCTCCAAGCCGTCTCTCCGATATCGAGACCAAAGGGATTTTGCCCAGCATTTATCGCCTTTACACGCTATCGGTAATTTACCGCCGCGATGTTCGCGAGTTGATGTCCTGGTATGGCGTTGACCTGGGCAACATTGCCGCCGATCTCGGACTGGTGTCGCCGCCCAAATCGCATGTTTCCGAGGCGCTCGCGGGCGTTTCTTCGATGCAAGTTCCTGTACGCATGGATCCTGGCTTCGACGAGCGTCGCACCAGCAATCTTGGACGGATGGTCGAGCAGTGGGGACTGGTACCCGTCGCCTATCTCGCGCAATTTGCCAACACCGATTTCACTTACGGCTACGTCGGCACCCACGATTTCACGATGTATCCCATCCTGCCTCCAGGCAGTTTTATCCAGGTCGACGAATCCAAAAACAAGGTACTCGAGGGGTCGTGGCGCTCCGAGTATGAACGTCCTATCTATTTTGTGGAAACCCGCGAAGGCCACACCTGTTGCTGGTGCAGCATGCGCCGCGAGGAGATCATTCTGCAACCACATCCCCTGTCTCCAGTTCCAGTTCGCATCCTGCGTCACCCGCAGGATGCCGAGGTGCTCGGCCAGGTCGTGGGAGTTGCTATGAAATTGACCGAGTGGCACGCCCTCGATTCTTCTCCAAACTCGAAAGCGCCAGCAGCACTGAACTGAGGTGACTGGCGGCCGGTGAATCCTGCTGCTCGCCCGGCAATAAGTCCTCAAAACGCTTGCGCAAGCCCTCGACATAAGAGCGGGTTGTAAGCCCACTGCCTTGTCTCGATTCCTCCAAATCTTCGACCATCGACTGCAACGGCGTCCGTAACACTCCCGCCACAATCTCGGCATGGGCCGTCTTCAAGGCCCGCTCAGCCGATTCCGGACCGTGAACCAGTTCCATCCCCCAGTGCCCATACCGCCCCTGGGTTTGGCGCAAAGACGCCAAGTAGGCCAACTTGCCCAGCAGTCCCGAGACCGCCGCCAAGGTGGTTTCCTTCACGTCTTGTAGTGCGGATTTCAGCGTCATCTTGTTACGAATTCCGAAGGTTCATTGGCCTTTCGATACATTGTCCACCCCTCCACGGGGCATGAAACTATCACGGTCCACTCGCATTAACAAAGGAGAAAACAACCGTGAAACGTGTCCTATTAGTCCTCGCAACAGCCGTCCTGTTTCTCAACACTTTAGTAACACCCACCCCCGCTCGGGCTGATGGCGGCGGAACCGGCACGAATTGCAACGGCAGCACTGGGCTCTGCAAGCCCTAAGCTCTACGCTAACAATTATTATGCATGCACGATCGACCGAGCCGCACATATAGCTCACGATCTTACGAAAAACGAACAAGAATCCCTGAATATTGCCGCCTGCAGCGAATCGCGGTATAGTACCTGACCGCAATGCTGCAGGCGCATTCATTCCTTTGGAATTACTTTTGGGTCGCGCCCAATCTGTTTCTTCTTGTCCTCGCAATCCTTATCTGGAAGCGCGATCTACGGCGTCAATTTCCCATCTTTCTCGCCTTCACCATTCTGTCCGCGGCTGGACAACTCGCATTATTCTCCGCCGACGTCTCTCCGTCGGTGACGCCGGAGAACTTCTGGCGCATCGACTGGGCTACACTCCTGATTGAGAGCTTTTTTAAATTCCTTGTGATTGGCGAGATTTTCTCTCGCGTCCTCAAGCCCTATCCCTCAATTAGCAGACTGGGAAGGATTTTGGTCAGCGGACTTGGTGGTGCACTCGTCCTTGCAGCCGTGCTGGCGGCAGCCTACTCCCGTGGTGACGGCGCCTTCCAGGTGATCTCCGGAGCGCACCTGCTCGATCAAGCTACTTTCATGATCGAAGTTGGCGTAGTGGTTTTCCTCTTCCTTTTTGTAGCCTACTTTCGATTGACGTGGGATCGGCCGTCATATGGCGTGTTGTTGGGGTTGGGGATTTCTGCGTGTGTACATCTGGCCACATGGGCGGTCATGACGAATGCCGCGCCGACTGCCCATCAGCGCGTTCTTCTCGACCTCCTAAACATGGCTACTTATCACGCCTGTGTTCTTGTCTGGTTCTATTACTTGCTCGTTCCCGGAAAAGTTGTTGCGAAGTCTCCTGTTCCTCTGCTCGAGAACACTCTCGACGTTTGGAACCGCGAACTGGAACGTTTGGTGCATCCATGACTATTGCAATTCTTCTCGTTATCGCTGCGGCGTTGGCTCTGGCCTTCATTCTTGGCATCACTGTTGCCCGAAGCCTGCAGATTTCTTCGGGCTCGGGACTGGCAGGTCAAATACAGCCCCTCGATATCGAGGCCTTCCGCAATCTCGTCGATCCTCGGGAAGACGAATATCTGCGCCGACGCTTGACCGCCGCCGAGTTTCGCCTGGTCCGAAGGGAGCGTCTACGTGCCATGGCCTCCTACGTCCAGGTTGCAGGAAGAAACGCTGCAGTTCTGGTACGCATGGGACAAGCCGCAATGACCGGCGACAGCCAAACCACCGAGGCCGCGCGCCGACTGGTGGACAGCGCCCTCATGCTGCGCCGCAATGCCGCGTTCGCGCTTCTCCGGATCTACATTGCGCTGGCTTGGCCGAACTCCGGCTTGGCGGCCCTGCCCGTCCTTCAGGGCTATGAGCGATTGAACGGCGCAGCCATGTTGCTGGGCAGACTGCAGAACCCGGCAGCACCGGTTCGTATTTCAGCTCAATTGTGATCCGGATCACAAGCCGATGACCTGGGCAGCCGCCTTCTACGCACGCGGTATGTCCAAGAAACGGAATCAGGTAACTCGGTCGCCACTCACCTTTGTTTCCGACTTGTTTTCGCTCATCGTTCTGGTATAAAAACCACACTGGATTTGCTCGTCCCAGAACATTCGTGATTACCTCGCAATCCGCCGCTGGAATCGCCAGCGAAGCCTGCTCGCAGCCGCGAGTCCAAGGGAGAACCTCATGATCCGCACAACTAAAACTGCCTTCTTGAGTTTTGTCATTCTGCTGCTTTCCGCCATCGCGCTTGGTCAGGGAGGCGTTGCCACCGGCGATCTGCACGTGACTGTCAAAGACCCAACCGGGAACCTGGTCACGAACGCGACTGTGGTTGCTCACGATTTCGCGAAGGGTCTGGAGCGCATGGCCACGGGCGACGGCCTGGGTGGGTACAGTGTTCGCCAATTGCCTCCGGGCTCTTATTCGGTGACGATTGAGATGCCGGGATTCACCAAGATCGAAAACACAGGCGTCACGATCACAGTCGGGGGACTGGTGGAACTTCCGGTCGCTCTCTCGGTTGCAGGAACCAAGCAGGTGGTTGAAGTGAATGCGCAAGCGGATCTTGTCGAGACCTCGCGCAGTTCAACCACCGACACCATCGGCCAACGGCGCATCGACAATCTGCCCATCAATGGCCGCAACTACATCAACTTCACGCTCACCGATTCGCAAGTAGTGCGCGACAATGCACCCAACCTCGGCGCCGCCCCCACTTCGGGCCTCAACATGAGCGGCCAGCGCGCGCGTTCGAACCTGGTCAACGTTGATGGCGCCGACGCCACCGATAACTCGGTGAACGGCGTTCGCTCCACCGTGTCCCAGGAAGCAGTGCAGGAATTCCAGATCATCACCAACAATTACGCGGCGGAATACGGGCGAGCCGCCGGCGGCGTGGTTAACATCATCACGCGTTCCGGATCCAACGACTTTCACGGCGACGTCTTCGGCTACCTGCGCAATCGCAACTTCCAGGCAGTTAACCCATTTAGCACCGTCCCCAACCCGGCGTATACGCGGGTGCAGGCGGGCGTGGCTTTTGGCGGAGCCATCAAGAAAGATAAGACCTATTACTACTTCGCCTACGAAGTCACGCGACGCCATGAAACCGGATTTTCCAGCATCGGCCAGGGAAATTTCGGATTTCTCCCTTTCGACACCACGCAAGTCGGACTGCCGTTCGGCACGCTACAACTCACATCGGCCCAAGTCGGGTTCCTCACCAATCCCAGCGTCCTTGGCCTGGAGCAGTCGAATCCTCTGTTCGCGCAAGAGGTGGGCAAATACGCGGCATTGGTTGGAGCGTCCTCAGGCCAGGCAGTGAACGGAGCATGGCCGACTCGCTTGGTTCAGGGTTCGACCTTCGGATTGCTCTCCAGTTGGGCAGGTTTTCCGACGTCCTGTGCTCCCCCCGGACCTTGCGCCCCGGTTCCGGGCTCTTACCAAACTCTGGCCTCGCAGACTGGAAACTTCCCCGTGTTTGAAGGAACCAGTCTCTATTCGCTGCGTCTCGACCAGAACATAGGAGCCAGCCATCGCTTGACGCTGCGCGCCAATGTCAGCCCCAGCACCGTCACCGGCATCGAAGTCAGCGGCCAGGACCAACCGTTCGGGCAGAATGCTTACTCACGCACTTCGGAACAGACCTATCGCGACGTCACCGGCGTTTTTCAGGACACCTGGACTATCGGCAGCAACAAGGTCAATGAGTTTCGTTTTCAATATGCCCGCCGCGGACTTTCGTATTTCTACAACACGGCGATTCCCGGCGGTTCCGACCCGGCGGTAAACATTCCAGGCTTCGCCTATTTCGGCCGCGAACCCTATTCCTACATTCAGCGAACCGAGCAGCGATACCAGTTCACCGACAATTTCTCCTGGACGGTCGGCCGCCACAACATGAAGTTTGGCGGAGACGTGAACTACCTTCCGCTGAAAGCCGTCTTCACCGTGAATTACGGTGGCGTCTACGACTTTGGCAGCTTCAGTTCCTCTAATTTGGGCTTCGTTTCCCCGATTCCCAACACTCCGTTTCCCGATCTCTCGCCGGTGCAAGCTTACGGAGCCGGCCTGCCCGGAGATTTCATCCAGGGCTTGGGTAGTCCCAGCGATTCGTTCAAGAACATTCCCATCGGCGCGTTCTGGCAGGACTCGTGGCGCGTCAACCCAAAGCTCACACTCAACTACGGCATCCGCTATGACGTGGAGATTCCCCCAAAATTCAAGCCCCCGCAAGGCCTCGCATTGCCTGCCTACAATCTGCTGGGATTGCAAAAAGGGATTCAGACCGACAGCAACAACATCCAGCCGCGCATCGGCGTGGCTTGGGATCCCAGCGGCAATGGCAAAACCGTGGTGCGCGCGTCCTATGGCATGTTCTATGACCACCCGCTGCTCGGCCTCTACTTTCTCGGCGACGCTTCCGACGGTTCCTCCAGCGGCCAGCTTGCGTTTGCCGGCACCGCACCTTGCTCGGGCGCAGGCAATCCAAGCAATCTGAATGCGATTCCTATTTTCCAGGGACTCTTGCCTTCAGCGACTGGCTCCACGGCGTCGCCATGCTCGCCAACGGCCAACCCGGCGGTCCTCGGGGCGCTCAACTACCTTCCCAACCAACAGCAATTTCAAGCCCTGAACTTTCCTCAATCCATTTTTCTGAACCAGAACTATCTCAATCCATCTACATTCTTGCCGCTGGGATTCCAACCTTTCGGGTATCCCCAATCTAAGAACTTCGTCTACGCCTACTCGCAGCAGGCGAATGTTACCGTCGAACGCGATCTCGGCGGCGGATTCGCTCTCAGTCTGGCCTATAACTTCAATGGCGGACGTCACCTGAACCGTCCCATCAATGCCAACACAGTACGTGGTGACTTGATGGTCGCCAACTTCAATGCCGCACTCGCCGCTGGTCAAACCCCCGCCAGCCCTTTCACCGTGGGTAGCGGAGCCGCTCCTTGCGGCAACGGCGCGCTTGGTCCCTGGGTTAATTCCGCGCTGATGAATTTCTTCCGCCCGGGCGGCCTGAATCCTTCGATTGCCGGAGCTCTTATCGCCGCTGGACCATCCGCAATCCCGTGCGTACAACTCGCCGAATCGATCGAAAGCGGTCTCACCAGCCAGGGATTCAACGCGAACTGTGCTCCGACAGTCACCGGTGGATTTGGCGGCTGCGTCCCCTTCGGCGACATGGACGCGAACTACTCCAATGGCAGCTCGATCTACCACGGCTTCACCACCAACCTGCGCAAGCGGTTCAGCCAGCATTACGAGTTCCTCGCGTCCTATACGTGGTCGCACTCCATCGACGACTCCACCGACCTGCAATCCACGCTCACCCCGCAGGACAGCTTCTTCCCCGGCCTCGATCGCTCCACTTCGCTCTTCGACCAGCGTCATCGCTTCGTCTTCAGCGGCGTCTACCAGACGGGCAAGGTGGGCAGCGGCTTTGTGCGCAGAGTCTTCAGTGACTGGACAATCGCCCCGCTCCTCGATGTTGCTTCCGGCCGGCCCTTCAACATCATCACCGGAAACGGAGACAACCTGCAGCTGTCGTCGCTGACAGGTCGTCCCAATACCACGGTCAGTCCCGCGTGCGGTGCGTCGTTTAAGTCCAAGTACTCGCCTTCGGGTTCGCTGCAGGAACCTTGCATCAACGGCTTCGTCGCCACGCTGACCACGCCTACGCTTCTGCAACTCGACGGCAATCTGGGCCGCAACGCCGGCATCCAGCCCTGGACGGTATTCAACGATATGCGAGTTGCCAAACGCATCTACTTCGGCGAACGCATCAGCCTGGAACTGATTGCCGACATGTTTAACATCGCTAACAAAATGAACGTAGCCGCCGTGAGCCCGCTCTGCAGCAGCACCTCCTGCAACGCAGGCGAGGCCACCGCCGCCTACGATCCGCGCCAATTTCAGTTCGCCATGAAGCTGTACTGGTAGGCGCGCGAGGCGACGCGGTTCCGCATCTTGTCATCCTGAGGCGGGCGCACTTTGCCCGCCGAAGGACCTATGCACTCTGCCAATCGCCGCCCCGTGCATTTGAAGCAGATCGGAAGACGCAGTGGTTCCACTGTGCGAATTTTGTGTTCACACATCACAGACAAGTCAAGCTGCGATGTGAAATCCTCTTGAACTGTCATCCCGAGCGAAGCAAAACGATGAGCGAAGCGAATCCTTTTGCGCAGTCGAGGGATGACAGAACTTCAACAACTTCCGTTCAAGGTCTAGCGTCCTAACCTGGTGTTAAACTTTCCGTTCACTCATCCTTGCCCGGAGTTCCTTTCACAATGTCTGAACCGCAAATGCCCACGGCGCGCACGCGCGTGGTCCGCGAACCCAAGCGTGGCGCTTATGATCGCGATATCGTCTATCGCATCCTCGACGAGGGCTTCCTCTGCCACGTCGGCTTCGTCGTCGATGGACAGCCTTTCGTCATCCCAACCTCATACGGCCGCAAGGATGCCAGCCTCTACATTCACGGCTCGGCGGCCAGCCGCATGCTCCGCCAGATGCAGAACGACGGCGCGCCCGTCTGCGTCACCGTCACTTTGCTCGACGGATTGGTGCTGGCCCGATCCGTCTTTAATCACTCCATGAACTACCGCTCGGTGGTGATCCTGGGCAATGCAACTCTGGTCGACGATCCGGAAGAAAAGATGGCAGCTCTGAGAATCCTGGCGGAACACATTCTGCCCGGCCGCTGGGACGACGCGCGCCAACCCAACGACCGCGAACTCAAGGCGACCTCGGTGCTGCGTGTCCCCATCGAAGAGTTTTCCGCAAAAGTCCGCACCGGCCCTCCCATCGACGACGAGGAAGACTACGCGTTCCCCACGTGGGCAGGAGTCCTCCCGCTGGAGATGGTGGCAAGAAATCCAATTGCCGACGCAAGACTGCTGCCGGGAAAAGAAACGCCCCAGTACTTGCGAAACTACCGCCGCAAAGAGTAGCGCCGGCAACTTGCCGGCTGTCGCGTGGGCGTCCCGCCCACGCAGGTTGATGCTGCTGCCCGTCCCCCTTTTTGCTTTCTCCGGCTTCTACCCGGCCGCCGCGCCAACTTCCCCTTGACCAAATCCTCGAATTTCGCTATTCTTTACCATAAGGTAAAGAAGTAAAGATGAAGCATCATTCCAGCACAATCAGCATTAAAGGTCAGGTTACCGTTCCCCAAGAGATTCGCGACCGCCTTGGTCTCTCTCCGGGCGATCGCGTTGAGTTCGTCGTTGAAGGAGACCGTACGATGATTCGTCCGTCCCGATCGGAGGAAGATCCGTTCGAGAAATACAGAGGTATTCTGAGCCCGTTCCCCGGGGGCGAAAAGGGCATCAAGGCTTGGATCAACGACATGCGCAGCGACGAAGATTAGAGTACTGTTCCGCTGATGAGGACCGCACTCGACTCCAACATTCTCTCCTGTCTTTGGTCGAACGAGGCCAGCGCGGCACGTGTCCAGGTTGATTTAAGAAGTTCACGCGCGCAGGGCGGCATCGTGGTTTGCGCCCCCGTTTATGTTGAATTGTTGGCGCACCCTCTGGTCTCGCCCGGCTTCGTCGATCGATTTCTAGCGGAAACAGGAATCGCCGTGGAGTTTGATCTGGATGAATCGATCTGGCGCAAAGCTGCGGAGGGCTTCGTGGCTTACGCTCACCGCAGGCGCCGCGCTCGCGGTTCGTCGCCAAAACGCTTGCTTCTGGATTTCATCATCGCCGCTCATGCCCTTCTGCGCGCCGACCGTTTGTTGACGCTCGATCCGACGCGCTACCGCCAGGACTTTCCCAAACTTCGGATTGTCTGACGGCTCCCCACGACACTAGAGGCGACTCCCAGCGACCTTGCGCGATTCCGTGTCGCGGGGCGCCGGGGTCGCTTCCGTCAGGGTAAAGAGTAGCGCCGGCAACTTGCCGGCTGTCGCGTGGGCGTCCCGCCCACGCAGGCAGGATGCCAGTCGCCGAGGCGTCGGCGCTACGGAATCAGCAGCAGTTTCCCGGTAGTCTTGCGTCCTTCCAGATCACGATGCGCTCGCTGCGCTTCGGCCAGTGGATATTTGTGTTCAATCCGCAACTTCAGTTTGCCGGCCGCGATCATGCCAAACAACGCCGCCGCCCGCGCCATCAATTCCTCTCGGGTCGCAACGTAGTTACCGAGAGACGGACGAGTCAGGAACAACGATCCCTTCTGCGTGAGCACGATCGGGTCAAATGGCGGCACCGCGCCGCTCGATCCACCGAACAGCACCATCATCCCGCGCGGCCGCAAGATGTTCAGCCCTTTCTCGAACGTTGTTTTCCCCACCGAATCGTAGACCACGTCGATTCCCTTGCCGCCAGTCAGCCGTTTCGTTTCAGCTTCGAAATCGGCTTGCGTGTAGAGAATGATTTCATCGGCCCCAGCCTCACGCGCCAGCTTGGCCTTCGCGTCAGTCGAGACGGTAGCAATCACGCGCGCGCCAATGTGGTGCGCCATCTGCACCAGCAGTCCTCCTACGCCGCCGGCCGCGGCATGCACCAGCGCCGTCTCGCCGCGCTTCAGCGGATAGCTATCGTGCGAAAGATAATGCGCCGTCATTCCCTGCAGCATCACCGCCGCGGCCTGCTCGTCGGTCACGCCCTCAGGAATCGCAACCAGGCGATCCTCCGGCACGGCTACATATTCCGCGTACGATCCCATCACGCCAGTCCACGCCACGCGATCGCCGTTCTTCACCAACGTGACGGCGCTGCCCACAGCGTTGACGACGCCCGCGCCTTCCTGGCCCAGGACAAATGGCAGCGCAACTTTGTATCTGCCCTCGCGCTGGTACACGTCGATAAAGTTCACTCCCGCGGCGGTCGCTTTCACCACCGCCTCATTCGCCTTCGGCTGCGGCACCGGCAAGTCCACCAGTTCCATCGCCTCCGGCCCGCCAGTTTGTTTCACTTGAATAGCTTTCATGGAATTTTCGATTCGCGATCCCGCCGGATGGATTCCGGCAACAGGGATTTTACACGCCGCCAGGAGGGGCTGTTGACTTCCCCTGTGCTCCTCGGTGTCCTCTGTGGTTGATTATCGCGTCGAGGGCGAGGACGCCCTCGAGACAGCCGGCAAGATGCCGGAGCTACCAAAGTCCGGGCGTGCCTCAGAACCTGCTAGACTGGCACGTCTTCGCACAAGGAGGCCTGCATGGCCGAGAGAAAGCCCCAGACGTTTGCCAACCACACCCGCTGGGATCCGCCGTTTCATTTCTTTGTCATCCCAATCTTCGCGATTGGGCTGATCATGACCCTGATTCATTTTTTCGCGCATATCACCGAGGGCGACCTGCGCGAGCACGTTCACGCCTTCCTGCTGATTTTGCTGGCGCTGGCTTTTCTGATCCTGGCATTCAAGACTCGCCTCTACGCGCTCAAGGTGCAAGATCGCGTCATCCGCCTGGAAGAGCAGTTACGCATGATGCGGTTGCTGCCCGAACCCTTGCGCTCCCGCATTCCCGAGTTGACGGAAGGCCAACTCTGCGGACTGCGTTTCGCGTCCGACGCCGAACTTCCGAAACTGGTCGAACGCGCCCTCAACGAGAAGCTCTCACGCACCGACATCAAAAAGTCGATTCAAAACTGGCGTCCCGACTACTGGCGCGTGTGACAACAGAAGTCGGACCTCGGGAACTTAGTCTTTACCCCTCAGACCTTGGACCACAACCGTCGCCCTTCGGAGGCCACAGGCGGAATACCGGCGGTCAAAACGCGTAATGCCTGCTAACGACGGTTACGGAATTGGGAACTGGTCAAGGCACGGTCGTTCCAGTAGCCCGATATTGGCGACCGACTTTGGCCACACTTGTCCGTTGACGCCCCGCATCCGCGGACTCTACCGTCTCCGCATGACTAAGACTGAATACCTCGCCGAATACGACGGAATCGTCAAGACCATGCAGATGTATATTGACGGGAGCAAGCAGGGCAAGAGCGAGCTAATGCGGCCCGCCTTCCACCCGGATGCATCCTTCTTCGGCTACTCCGGGGAGCAACTCGCGGTCGGAACCCAGTTCCTCTTTGACTGGATCGACAAAAACGGACCCGCGCCCAAGATCGAGCCGCGGGTGGTTAGCGTGGACATCCTCGATTCGATCGCTGTGGTTCGTCTTGAGGTCGCTGGCTGGTCCGGTAAGCTGGCTGGCTCTGGGGTCCGCATGTCCGACCTGTTCACGCTCCTCAAAACGCCGAGTGGGTGGAAGATCATCCAGAAGGCGTTTCACTGGCACGCCGCAGGAAGCAGTTTAGCGGCATAGCCCTCTGGTATAGTCTTCCGCGAGGGGTTGGTATGCCTGAGCGGAACACTCCACAGAAAACTCTGGAGTCGTGGAAGCAGATCGCGGCCCACCTGGAGCGCAGCGAACGCACCGTCCGGCGCTGGGAAGCGACTGAGGGACTTCCAGTCCACCGCCGCGAGCACGAACGGCAAGATACCGTCTTTGCTTACAGGCATGAAATCGAATCCTGGACCCGCTTGCGCACCAAGTGTCCCGACGCAATCCCGAGCGAGGATGCCGGTAGTCTTGCCCCGGCCAAACCTGTCGCGAACGCCTACCTTTCCGAGCACGACGCGATCACCCGCACCATGCACTGCTATATCGCGGGCGCTCGCGCTGGCGACGGCGATCTGATGCGGTCGGCTTTTCATCCTTTTGCCACTATTTCCGGCTACTGTCAAGGTGTGGAATATAGCGGCTCGGTGGAGCACGTGTTCCAGTGGGTCACCGAGAACGGCCCAGCACCGAATATCAATCCGCGCTTTGCACGCATCGAAATCGTTGAGAGCATTGCCGTCGTTCATCTGGAAGTTCAACACTGGTCAGGTAAGTTGGCCGGCGCCAATGCCCGAGCTTCCGACGTATTCACCTTGCTCAAGTGGAATGGCGAGTGGAAGATCACGCATAAACTCTTCCACTGGCACGACCAATGAAGGCCGTCGACCCTGTCTGGATGATAGACAAACAGGAAGGTGTTTCGAGCTTCCAACTGGAGCAATCCTCTCAACTGACCGAAACATCGCCGTTACACTCAATGACCCTGCGAAGGGGATTTTGAGCGTTATCGCCGATTGCGCTCAAAAACCCCCGGTCGGGGGTCGGTGAGTGTAACCGAGATTTTTCGTCAATTGGTCTCTGCATGTGCCGCCAGACCCTGAGCCATCATTGACTTGCCCCACCCTTGATCCTAAGATCTCAGCTCAATGATCGGCCAGACAGTCTCACACTATCGCATCATGCAGAAAATCGGTGGCGGGGGGATGGGTGTGGTTTACAAGGCCGAGGACACCCAGCTCGGCCGATTCGTAGCCTTGAAGTTTCTTCCCGACGACGTAGCGGGAAACCAGCTGGCATTTGATCGCTTTCGGCGAGAAGCAAGGGCAGCGTCAGCCTTAAATCATCCGAACATCTGCACCATTCACGAGATCGGCGAGCATGATGGCCGACCGTTCATCGTAATGGAGTTTTTGGAAGGCAAGACACTTCGCGAACTAGCTTTCGGGCGCCCGCTGGAAGTCGGACGTTTGCTTGATCTCGGACTTGAGATTGCCGATGCTCTCGATGCCGCACATTCGAAAGGCATCGTTCATCGCGATATGAAACCGGCAAATATCTTCGTCACCGACCGCGGTCACGCCAAAATTCTTGATTTTGGTCTGGCGAAGATGGGCGCGGCCAGCTCCGACAAGCTCACTTCTGCTCCGACGCTGACGGAAGAACATCTGACCAGCGCGGGCAGTACCCTCGGAACCGTGGCGTATATGTCGCCAGAGCAGGCGCTTGGCAAAGAACTCGACGCGCGAACGGATCTCTTCTCATTCGGAACGGTGCTTTATGAAACAGCTACCGGCATGCTGCCCTTCCGGGGAGAAACTTCGGCGGCGATCTTCGATGCGATCCTGAACAAGGCCCCGGTGCAGCCATCGCGGATCAATCCGGAAACTCCCGCTGAATTGGAGCGGATTATCAATAAGGCTCTGGAAAAGGACCGCGAGGTTCGCTATCAGAGTGCGGCTGAGATTCGAGCCGATTTGAAGCGCCTGAGGCGCGACACGACCGGCCGATCCGCCATTACAACAGCGCCCGAATTAGCACTCGCGGCGATGCCCCAGAAACAAGCGAGCAGTGCAATTGCCGGGAAGACGGATAGTTCTGACTCGCAGGTGATGGCCGCGTTGGCCAAAAAGCATCGCAAGACTCTGCTTGTCGCGGGGGGCGCGACCGTTGTTATGATTGCGGTGCTCGCATACCTGTTCCGCCCGTCGCTGCCGCCACCCCAGCTCTCAGGCTACACACAACTCAGCCATGACGCCGTCAACAAAGGGCTGATCGGAACCGACGGTTCGCGGTTGTATGTTTACGACGGTAGCGTTGGGCCTGCGCAGATGTCGGTTAATGGAGGCTATCTCGCGCCCATTAAGGGGGTTCTGCCAGGCAACCCCTTCGGGATCTTCAACATTTCGCCGGACGGATCCAAACTGCTCGTCGGTGAACTGAAAGGATTGAGCGGCGCTTCGACGCCAATGTGGGCATTGCCGACGCTCGGCGGCTCGCCCTCCCGGCTGGCGGACCTCCAAGGGACAGGCGGCACATGGTCCCCTGATGGCCAAAAACTGATCTTTACGAACGACACGACGCTCTATCTTGCTAACGCCGACGGAACCGCCTCCCGCAAGCTGGCCGATCTCCCGGGTCCTTTAGGGGCGGCGGGTATCGTTGACGCCACTTCACCCGCCTGGTCGCCCGATGGCCAAAACATCGCCCTGAACCTATACGATGCTAAAACACAACTCCCCGACCTTTGGGAGGTGTCCGCGGAGGGCACCAATCTTCACAAGATGTTTCCCGGCTGGCATACAGGCACGGGCAATTGCTGTGGCTCCTGGACGCCGGATGGCAAGTATTTTGTATTTGAGTCGGGAGCGCAGATCTGGGCGGCGCGTGAGGAGGGAAGCCTCTTCCACAAGGTCAATCGCCAGCCTGTGCAACTCACCGCTGGTACTGTCTCCTACAGTTTTCCTGTGCCCGGAAAGGATGGCAAAACGCTTTTCGCTATTGCCGGATTCAGGCGTGCCGAAATTCAACGCTACAACATCAAATCGAAGGCCTTTGAGTCTTTTATGGGAGGCCTCTCGGCACAGGATTTGGACTTCTCGAAAGATGGGCAGTGGGTCGCTTACTCGTCTTATCCGGAAGGAATTCTCTGGCGAAGCAAACCGGACGGCAGCGAAAAACTCCAGCTCAGTTCATCTCCGATTTACGCCTCGCTGCCCCGGTGGTCGGTTGACGGAAAAACAATTGTGTTTTACGACGTGCAACCGGGCAAAACCGTGCGCATCTATGAAGTGCCAGCCGTCGGCGGCGCACCGCAGCCCTTATTGCCCAACGATAGTGGCCCCCAGGCCGATCCTTATTGGTCTCCGGACGGCAAGTCGCTCATCTTTGGTGGTACCGGCGGCGGCGGCGGTCCAACCGTGATTCGGATCCTGAATATGAACACACACCAGATCGAGACTGTGCCGGGCTCAGGCGGGCTTTTTTCTCCTCGTTGGTCGCCCGACGCGCGCTATCTTGTCGCGATGCACGGCGATTCCACCGGACTCTCCCTCTTCGACTTCAAAACCCGAAAGTGGACGATGCTGGTGCCCGATATCGTCGCCTATCCCTGCTGGTCGCACGATGGGCGGTATCTCTATTTCCAGCGGCTCGGTGACAAGTCGGATGTGGTTCGGATGGCCGTGCCGAATGGAAAAATCGAGCAGGTTGTGAGCCTGAAGGGATTTTCGCAGACCGGAATCTATGGCTTTTGGCTTGGGCTTACCCCCGACGACTCGGTGCTTGTTCCCAAAGACGCCGGCACACAAGAAATTGTCTCGATGGGCTGGACGTCGCCTCAATGATCCTGCGCATTAGACTCGGAAGTAACCACGTAATTATTTTGTCTGGAAGTCAGTTTCTGAAATCAGGCGTGGGTGTTGAAAAAATCCCTCAACGGAACGCCTTTTCATCTGCGAGCATGCGTCGCCGGTTTTCTAGTCTTCGTTCGACTAAGTGGTGGCCGGCAGAACCGGTGTTATCGGCTGACTGAGGAAGCGCACTAATCGCTTGATGTTCTGAGCCACCGCCGCCAAGAAGAACTGCTCGCGCACGAACTTCAGGCGTCGTAAGCGCAAGCGACGCAGCCCGATCTGATTCTTGAGTTCCGCAAACAAGGCTTCCACCTTCTTTCTTTGCCGCTGGGCGCGAGCAAACTCTGGCGTGTTGGCTAACTCCCGTGCACGTTGCCGGGCAGACTCGTGCTGGTGGATGTTCAGAGAGCGAAAAGCGGCACTGGTGCACTGCGGTCGGAGCTCACAGGCGCCACAACGTTTGCGCGTTCCGATGTAGTTAAAGGCGCGATTCCGATAGACTCGACCGCCATAGTTCAGTGGCTGGCCAGCGGGACAGATATAGCGATTGTGTTCCGGCTCGTAAGTGAAACGCTCGGGCCCGAAATAGGGACTCCTTTTTCTGTGGATGCTGTCGCGGGTTCGCATGTAAGGAGTGATGTTTCGATCCGCCAACCACTGCAAGAAATCCCCGTTTCCGTATGTCGTGTCGGCCGTCACCGATTCCGGCTCGCGTCCTTGCCACGCGGTGAAGCCGGTCAGCATGTCTTGCGCGGCTACCGTCTCCTGGCTCATGCGCGCCGCCGTGCCCGGAACGCCAACGATGACACAACTCTTGTTATCCACCAGATAGTTGTCGTAGTAACCGAGGCGCGCTGGCGTGCCGCCCTTGGTGGCGTAGGTGGAATCAGGATCGGTGGTCGACACCTGATCCTGTTCATGCACGGGTTCTTCCACCGGATTCTGCTCTTCCACTTCCTTCAGGTACTGGCGCACGGTCTGGTGAATCTGAGCCGCCTCGGCGAACTGCTCCCGCGGAATGCGGCTCTCCTTGGCGGCATTCGCCTCCACGAAACTGCCGTCCACCGACAGGTGCTTGCCCTCGACCAGTCCCACTTCCACACACTGCCGCACGATCTGTTCGAACAACTGCTCAAACAACTTCGATTGCTGAAACCGCCCATGCCGGTTTTTCGAGAACGTGGAGTGATGCGGAATTTCCTGATCGAATCCCAAGCCCGCGAACCAGCGCCACGCCAGGTGCATGCGCAGTTCCCTCCACCAGCTTGCGCTCACTGCTGATGCCGTACAAATAGCCGATCAACAAAATGCGCAGCAGAAGTTCGGGATCAATCGACGGTCGTCCGGTTTCGCTGTAGCTGTCTTTCAGTTGCCGCCGCACAAACTCAAAGCTGATGTGCTTGTCGATCAGCCGCAACAGGGGGGTTTCAGGAACCTGATCTTCCAGGCGGAAGTAATAGAACAGCGCTTCAGAGCGGTCGGGTTGCCCCATCATGATCAGCAGGCCTCCGACGGTCAGAATCCAACAAAGCATGGGCAGGATCACTTTCTTCTAACATGCTTATGCTGAATCTCATCCTGCTAATCGAAGTGACTTTTTCAACACCCACGCCTGTTTACAACATTCATTATCCCTTAGAGAAATGCAGCACCAGAAAGAGCCACAATCTCCCAGCGCTGGTTGCGTTGCCGTCGCCACACTGCCAAATACTTTCCATTCATTTCATGGTGTCCCGCATCGTCCACCCAAATTGCTTTCCATCCTCCAGTAACGTATCCAAGCTCTCCCGCTGTGTCGGCCACAACGCTGTCGATTGTCATTGGATGGCTTGAGTTCCTATCCGCGAATGAGCTTTCCCAATTGCTGAGGATCCCCGTCCGCCCAACTGTAGTATGCGAGTACGGGGCGAACGTTATTGCGTCCTCGCTATAGTAGGCTGTCGCTGCCTTGGCATTATTGTTGTTTAGAGCATCTAGCCACCTTGCTGCGGATTGCGCGAGACTTGGATGGTTCAAGTCTGACGTGCTTTGAATTGACAGCGAAAGCGCCATTACGACGACAAGGGAACCATGAACTCGCATTGCCGCCTCCTGACCCCGCCGCGCGGCAGTATAGCAGCACTCGGAAACCTTCCTCGATTGTCGTAATATCGCCATAGCACTCATTTAGACCCGCCGCCTCCGGTGTCCAGACCCAAGGCCCGAAAGTCGGGTGCCGGGCTAGTAAGGCCGTAAGAAAAAAGGCCGAACCCTTTGCCGGTTCGACCTCCGCTCGACACAACAGTAAAGTGAAGCTGTCTCTCCGCTACAAACAGACGACCGCGTTCACTCAGCTACCGGATAACATAATTGTTAACAATCTCAATGACAGTTCAATTGTGAACAGTTTTCAAAAAATACGAATCTCGACCAGCTAAAGAACGCAATGCGGAGGGCAAGGGCAGCTTGGCTACGGCTTTACACTTCTTTGGCTAGGAAACATGGCGCAGTCATGCTCGTTAAAATCCTTCTTCACGTGCGTCGGCGGTTTCTCGGACAATTCCATTCCCGGATTCGTTAGGAGCCAGTTGCACTCCGAACACCCCCAAGCGGCAAAGTTACTGTTTTCTAACCAGACAAGCTCCCTAGCCATGGCCGAAAATTCTCCCCACGGGACCGTGCCGATTACCACTCCTGCTATGTAGTCACGGGATGAGCTTAATTGCTCAGCCTGTAAGCCTAAGAAAGGCTAATGTCGTGACTGTTCCTCTCCCAAGAGGCATTTATGTCCGACTTTGGTTGGGTTCCACGCTGTGCGGTCTGCCGAAACTCCGTAAACTTAAAGGTAAGCAAGACAGATGAATATGGGCGGGCGGTCCATGAAAGGTGCTACGTCTGGAGCCTTCTATCAAAGAAGCCAATTTCGGCGGCGACGTCCGACCACGCGCGTCCACTTGCAACTCGCCGGTCATACCTAGGTGGGCCGCTGCTCGGCTAATTGTTGAAAGATCCCACAGCACTCATCCACCACGAGACCAGATAGCTTTCCCGCGCTCACCTGTGTAATCGCTCTCGGGCCGACTCAGGCGGCTCGTGTCTTCGCCGAGGACAGGCAGGCCGTCACCTCACGCAGAACCTGCTCGTAGTCAGCGGCTATCGCTCGCTCCACATGAAGACGAGCACCTTTCACGCCTGCTTCTTGCGCCAACCTCTTGAATTCACTCTGAAGAAAGACTTCCAACTGCTTCGGTGTCAAGACGGCAATGGGAACAGTAGCGGACTGACCGGTCTCGGTCTCGATCTTCACGCGGTATGGTGATTCGGACTGTTGCGCTTCCGGATTCATGCGACACTCCCCCTTATAATCGACGAAAGCGGCTGGCAACGATCCTCGCATTTTATCGCGTCCCACCGTTATCGCGCGCGATGCGGGGAAATAGTTAAGGCACGTCGGCACTCGTGGATTCAGATCGCCCTTTCGCACAGAACCCTTCAGTAAGCGGCTGAGAGATTCGTACCAGTTGAGCCGACGACGGTTGGGGCAAAGGGCGACTTTCGGTTCTAAGCCCGACAACCAGGAGCGCAAAAGCGATCATCCAATTTTGGAAGTCCAAGGTGCGGAGTCGAAGGTCTGGCTCTCCAGTAACAATCAGGTCTGATGCCGAAAGTAACCGCCTCTGGTGCCTTTTCGGCGTTGACCCGATCGAGACCACCGAGTACGATTTGATAGAATTCACCGGACCTTAACCCCAACGGAGATGCACGTATCTCATAGAGAAGTATGCGATTAGCAAAGCTCTATGTCCGGACTGCTTTTCTCGCCGCTTTGGCCTTGGCCGCTTGTGCCTGCCAAACCGCGCAGAAGCCGGCCTCGCTGTTGCCGCCGGGGAAAGCGCCCGCGCTCCGACAAACGACGCCCGCCGCGCAGGCTCCGGCAGCCGCAGCCTCGCCTCAAACTCCGGCCGAGGATACGAAACCTGAAAAAGCTTCCCAAATAGAATCCAGTCCTGCGGCCGAACCCGCTGGCGTTCCCGCTGCCGATCCGGTCGCCGCGCTCATCACCCGTGCGGAAAAAGAATACAAAGCCGGATTGGCCAACCAGCAAGCGGGCAAAACGGATGAGGCCAAGCAGAATTTCGACAACGCGCTCAACACGCTGCTGAGCAGCAATCTCGACATCCGCTCCGACCAGCGCCTGCAGGATGAATTCGACCGCATCGTTCAAGGGGTCAACGAACTTTATCCCGGTGGAACCACCACCGACGCCGACTCGCAACAGCAGCAGAAGTCGGAACCGGCACCCATCGACGAGACCAACGGCCTGACGCCCACGCCCGATGCCAACGTCAAAGCCAAGGCCCAGGCCGAGATCAAGAACACGCATTCTGACCTGCCGCTGATGATGACCGACCAGGTCGCCGGCTACATCACGTACTTCTCTAATCGCGGTCGCGAAAACTTCGAGCGCGCCTATGCCCGTTCCGGCCGCTATCGCGACATGATTATCAAGACCCTGAAGGAAGAAGGCCTGCCGCAGGATTTGATCTATCTGGCGCAAGCCGAGTCCGGCTTCCACCCACACGCGGTATCGCGCGTGGGCGCACGCGGCATCTGGCAATTCATGGGCAGCCGCGCCCGCGGATACGGCCTCTCCCACAATATGTGGGTCGATGATCGCCAGGATCCTGAGAAATCCACACGCGCCGCCGCCCGCCATCTGAAAGATCTCTATAACCAGTTCGGCGACTGGTATCTCGCCATGGCCGCTTACAACTCCGGCCCAGGCACGGTGCAGGCTGCCGTGAAGCGCACCGGCTACGCCGACTTCTGGGAACTCTACCGCCGCAACGTTCTTCCGAAGGAAACGCGTAACTACGTGCCCATCATTCTGGCCGTGACCATCATGACCAAGAATCCGTCACAGTATGGCTTGGACAGCGTGGTGATGGAGCACCCTGCGGACTACGACATCGTCACCGTCAACTATCCCGTGGATCTGCGACTCGTGGCCGAATGCGTCAACTCCACCTCGAGCGAATTGCAGGATATGAATCCCAGCCTGCTGCGCATGACCACTCCGCGCACGGGCAAGTTTGAGTTGCACTTGCCGGCGGGAACCAAAGAGCAATACGAAGACGCGATCGCCGAAATTCCGTCTGACATGCGGCTCTGGTGGCGCTATCACACGGTTCATACCGGCGACACGCTGGCCTCGGTGGCGCGCAACTATCACACGACGGTCAAATCCATCGTCGCCACGAACCATCTTGACGACAACGAACTGCAACCCGAAGCCAAGCTGATTATTCCGGTCACGCCTGGCAAGCATCCGCTTAGCGACACCCCAACCTACGCCCGCCGCATCACGCGCTACAAGGTTCATCCCGGGGACACAATCGAAAGCGTCGCGGACAACTTCGGCATCTCGCCGCAGATGCTGCGCCGCTGGAACGGCATTCACGGCGACAGCCTTCGCGGACGTAGAATTCTGGCGCTACACTTGCCCATTTCTCCGGGCGCGCAGGATGCAGCGGTAGCATCCTCGCGGCCCAAGTCCAAGCACCCGAAAGCCACGGAAACCGCCACCGCCAAGCCACCCGCCACCAAGTCAGCCAAGATCGACCGCGAAACTACCACTGCAGTCGTGCACCACAAAGTGAAGCACGGCGAAACTCTCTACTCCATCGCCAACGCCTACCGCACCACCGTCGCCGCCCTGAAACGCGATAACCGCAACGTGGCTGTAATCCGCCCAGGCATGATCCTGATCGTGCAATCCTCCAGATAACGTAGATCTCCTAAACGCGAGGGGTGCCCCGGGTGCCCCACCCTTGTCGCGTTTTATGCGACAGAGCCTGCCCTGAGCGAAGTCGAAGGGGTGGGGATTTTGATTTTTCTGAACTCCATTTCCCATTCCCGGAAAAACCACCCGAAAATGTTCACGAATCACATAATTTATCCAGATGACCGATCTACGATGGCCGCATGCCATGGGGACTCCAGCGCATCCAGCAAGCTAAATGTCTCCACTTCATAACCTTCAGCTGTCATCATCGTGATGCTCTCCTGGCCGCTCCGCACTCCCGCGATGTCTTCGAACAAACGCTCGAGCGAGTTCGCCAGTGGTACGGATTCTTCGTCTCCGGCTATGTGATCATGCCCGAACACGTTCACCTGCTGATCAGCGAACCGGAGCGCAGCACGCTCGCGCGAGCTCTGCAAATGCTCAAGCAGAATACGGCGCATCGGCTTCATCCGCCCGAAGGCAGCCCCTTTTGGCTGCCTCGTTACTACGATTTCAACGTTTGGAGCGAAGACAAGCGAGTCGAGAAATTACGTTACATGCATCGCGACCCCGTAAGACGCGGTCTGGTCGAGCGCCCGGAAGACTGGTCGTGGAGCAGTTTCAGGCATTATGCTTCGGGAGTGGAAGGCGCGGTTGAAATCGAGTCTCAGTGGACCGCGCGTAAACGGGAACTCGCGGGGAGCGGGGGCTCGCTCACTCCCCAGAGTCAAAATCCCCACCCTGTCGCAAAAAACGCGACAAGGGTGGGGCACCCTCATGCGTAATACCTCTCGCGGAGACAGGGTTCGAGGACTACAATTCATTCGAATTTCGGTCCCGCTAATATTTCAACCTCTGAAGGAGAACTCATGCGCATTACCAAAATACTGATCGTATTTCTCGTCCTCGCTTTGGCAGTCTCCGTGGCTCTGCCTGCGTTCGCGCAAGACGGCGCCGCCACTTATAAAACCAAATGCGCCGGCTGCCACGGCGCCGAAGGCCAAGGCAAGGTCGGTCCGGCACTCAAGGGGACCAGCCTGACCGAGGACCAGATTGCCGACCTGCTCACCAAGGGCAGCGACGCCAAAAAAGCACCTCACAAGAAAGGACTGTCCAGTCTTACCGCCGACGATGCCAAAGCCGTCGCCACGTTTGTGAAATCTTTGAAGTAACCGCAGCACTCTGCCTCACGGCCTGCCCGCAGGCCAGCCCGTGAGGTATTTTTGTTTCGGTGTCTTTCGTATTCGTGTTTTGTTTGCCCCAGAAATAGCTCCGGACGAATGCGTCCGGAGCCACATGTTTGAGGGTTGAGCTCGAGCGGAGGCCGGTTTTCGCATGCAACGATTGCATTCGCGTGACGTTGCGCTTCCGCAAACACACAAATTTCACCGCCCGCGAATTCTTCTTTCCTTTGCGCGCGCACTGTGATAACAGGATAGCGAGCGGTCTGTGTCGGCAGTCCTTGCAGGCTACACCGAACGTCGTGCTATAATCGCGCGCCGTTCCAGCAGAAGTTTCCGGTGGTCTTTTAAATTCTTCGTGCCCGCAGCCGGGGAGCCCAAATCCCCCCTCGGCCGCCACTGAAATCAGGAGGAGCAATGACGTTCTACGATCCCACGCTGTACGGACGTGATGAAGAAGAAGAATTCGGCGACAGCGGCGCTTACAGCGAGTCGCTGGAAGAAGATTTCGAAGAAGAGGAGGAGGAAGAAGAATCCGGCACGCCGTCGCCGGAAATGGGCGAGCCCACCTCGATCGCAGTTCCTCCGCCTCCCGCCCCTAAGCCCAAGCCCGCGCCCTCCATGCCCTCTGGCGGAGGCGGCGGCAGCAAGCCCGCAGCGAAAAAGAAGGCCGCTAAGAAAAAACCGGCCAGGAAGCCTGCGAAGAAGAAGGCCAAAAAGGCCGCCAAGAAGAAAAAAGCTGCCAAGCGACCCGCGAAAAAGGCGGCGAAGAAGAAAGGCAAGAAGCGCCGCTAAGCCGGTGCTTGGCCTCGAGCGCCTCCGATCGTGTTACAAAACCGCGCCCCATCCACGGGCGCGGTTTTTTCGTGGCTGAATCCCCATTTGCTAGCCGGCGGGCAATGAATACGTCGGGCTCTCGCTACTAATCCCCGCCATTTATCGGGACTTTGCCTTCTCTGGTGGCACCAGAACAGCCATGCATCCCGCGGACGGAGTGCAGCTGAGTTGGGCCCGGCGAAGAATCTTCGCCTTGCTGCCCTCCGGAAACTCGACTTGGTAGTGGGCGGCCTTGAGTTTGGCCGACAGGTCTTCCAGGGATTCTTCTCCTCTCAGATATTCGACTGATTCAACTCTGCCCGGCGAAAACACGATGGAAAACTCTGCCGATCCGGAAAAATTTGGCATCTTGCCCAGATGAACTGCACGCATTTGGCTGAGTTCATCGCCGGGCGTTTTCGACCACTCTCCATTGGGCAGCCGTCGGGTTTCCAGTAGGGCGGGGCTCCTTCCGGTAAGTTTCTTATAACGAGCAAGAATCTTCTCGCGCTGATCTTGAGAGCTGTTCGGGTCAAACGATGGGCTAAAGGGCACATTAACCATATTCTGCGGCGCCGGACGGTACAGCGACGATCCTTGCGCAGCCATGGCCAGTTCGTAGGTGTGGGCTGCTGCCTTGGGTTTCCCTTCCTTCTCGTAGATCTCTCCCAGGTGCTCGCCTACAAGGGCATCCTGCCCAAGAAGCCAAGCAGCCCGCACGAAACTCTCGGAACGATTCGTATCGCCGCTTTGGAAATAGACCCATCCCAACGTGTCCCACAACAAGGACAGTTGGTATGTCACTTGTGTGCCAGTGTCCTCCGCGGCTGTGTCATTGACGGATTGCTCCTCCAGACTCTTCAAAGCAGTTTCCCCATACTGACGGGCCAACTCGAGACTCACCCTACTATCGGCCAGGAAATAGGCTGCGTCGTTCAACATCATGAGATTCGGCTTGGGACCATCCTCCACGGCAGCGCGTATATGGGAAACCGCTTTCTCTGGCTCTCCAGTCTTCAGGTATGCCGAGCCCAAAGCAAATTGCAACTCTGTATTCTTCGGGGACAAGTTGGCTGCGTTCTCCAGTTCCTCAGCGGCTTCCGAATACTTGCCTTCCTGACTCAGTAACCGTCCCATGCTCAACGACGCGGCGTCGTTCCGCGGATGGACCTTCAACAACCTTCGCCATTCCTGAATTGCCTCGTCCTTCCGATTCATGTAGGTCAGATAAGTAGCCGGTAGCTGGTAAGCGCGCTGGTCGTCGGGATTCGTCTCTTGCTCCTTGTGCCACTCAGCTAGTCCCTCGGTTGTCTTGTTCTGCATCATGAAAATGGTACCCAGACCGAGGTGAGCCAGGGGATATTTGGGATCGGTGCTGATTACTTGCTCGAATAATTCCTGCGCCCGTCCGCGGTCGCCGCTCTGCATCGCCTGTGACGCATCGCGAAACTTTTGATCCAAGTCAGCACGAGTTCCGCTGCTACCACTTGCGTCCGCGGGTCCACCGCTCAGAGCAATAAATTTCCACTCGTCATCGGAGATGGCTTTCCCGAAGTCTCGCAACTTTTCCCAGTTGTCCAGGGCGACTTCGCTCTGCTTGATTATCAGTCGTCGCGAGGTAATCAGAGCACCATCCTGCAAACTCGCGGTGGTGTGATACTCGGCAAACGGCTCGACCAGGTCTATGCTCTTTGGCGCCTCAATGGAGTAGCCGGGGGGTAGCACAAACTTGGAGTGATAAATAACCTCACCTGCCGCGCCGATCAAGACTGGCTCTAACGGCTTCTTCTGATCCTTGCTGGCTTCCAATCCCATGGGCGGGAGCGGAGGGCCAAACTGCTTGTGGTCCCAGTCGCTATAGTCCTTTCGCACGTAATCGTATTCCAGGTGAAGCGGCTGGTCAGTTTCAGCGGGCGGTGTGACTTTCACGTTGCTCACTTCGCCGCCGAATCCGAGCCGGGAAGACAAGCCCTGCACCGCTTCCTTCCATTGCGACTCCGAGAGTTGACGGAACATGAGCCGCAGCCATACCTCGACGTCACCCCGGTAGGTCTGTTCGATGTGGCCGGTAAAAGTTCCATCTGAACCCAGCTTGCCTTCGACTGTAAATTCCTGCCGTTGGGGTACAGAGGAGTCTACGGGCGTTTTCATTAAAGCAGGCGGCTTGTTGGTGGGGATGACGAGTGCTTCCTTGTCCCGCAGGGGCAGAATCAACAACTGGTAAGGGGCAACCTCAGGCGTACTGTCAAGCCAGATGAGCTTGTCGCCGCTTGGAATCACGGTGATCACGTGATTGAACTGAGCCGGCGACGGGACCTCGGGATCCAGCTTTCGTTGCGCGCTGATCAGCGCCGGCCATGCGTCATATCCTGCTGCCTTCAGCAATGCCGCCAGAAGCGTGTGTTTGTCCTTGCAATCCCCATAGCCGTTGCCCAGTACATCGTCGGCGGCATGCGGTTGGTAGCGGCCGATGCCGAAATCCAAACCAATATAGTGGAACTGCAACGACACGAAGTTGTAGATCGCCCGAAACTTCTCGTCGTCCGTTTTCAGTCCCTTCGTCAACTCCGCAGCCTTGGCCTGAATTGCCGGCGTCACTTCCAGCGGCGCCTTCTGCAACTCTCCGTACCAACGGCCGACCTCTTCCCAACTCGCAAAGGTGGTCAGTTGCACAGCTGGTTTCGGCGGTATTCGCCGCGGAGCTTGTCTTGGATCCTTCTCTTCGCGGATAAGATTGGAGTGCACCCATCGGTAGATCCGCCGTCCGCCCTGGTTCTCGATTTCGGGCTTGAATTCAGGACTCACAATCTTGACGTACTTCTCGCTGGGAACGCTGATTTCCAGTCGTTCGTCTTTCACGATTCCGTCTGTGATGAAGGAATGCTCGTACCAGAACTGGCCGGGGATTTCAGGTTTCACTATGCGATAGCGGACCAGATACTCGAGTACGTCTCCTACGGCCAGGCCTTTCACCGCGATATGCTTTTCATGAATATCGCTGTAAAGCGGAGCGTTGCGGGTCACGTCGCCGGGCATGTCCTGTATGTTGTACTCCGGGGTCTTGACCACACTTCCATCGGGCTTACGCACCCGGACGTAATCGACATCCACAACTTCATTGACGCTGGTGTAAATGAATCGCAGGACGGCAAAGGCCTTCACTCCAGCGTCGGCGAGCATCCTGACCTCCGCCGTGACTTCACGGGTGCCGCTGCCATCCGTCTCCGCCACCATGCGGGTGGAATATCGCTCGACTACATAGGCTTCTTTCGAATAGTCATGCGGAGTTGGAGGCGGTTGCACGTCTTTCACTTGCGCAACCGTTGGCAGAACAATTCCCGCGAAGAGCAAACACGTAAGCAGAGTTTTCGATGGCATTTGAGGTCTTACCATCCTTGGCGGCACCGCGAGTGTTGGCGGGTGGAATCCAATTGCTATTTCTTCGCACCCACCGCGCCCAGGCACTTCCCGTACAACTCGAGCAGGCGAGCGGCGTAGTCTTCTGGCTTGGCGGCGGCGCCCGTGCCTTGGAATCCTACGCCCGACGAGGTGGTCCGGCCGTACCCAGTGGTCATGGCGATGAATTTCATCAGATCGAGTGCGATGTCTTCGTTGCGGCGCGCGTGGCCCGAGCCTGTGGCAGGAACTTCGTCCATGAATCCTTCTCCTCTTCCGGAAATAACGGGTATTTCGTCGTCTTCAAAATCCTGCATGATGCGAAAATACTCCGTCAGGGATGATAGCAGGGGTCGACAATTTCGTGTCCGGCAGGCAGCGGGCGCTAGGCGTTAGGTCTTAGGCGTCAGGTCTTTGGCGTGAAGGCTCCGGCGCGAACTCTTCTGCGGGTCTTATGCGGCAATTGTGGGTTTTTTCCTAAGACCTAAGGACCAAGACCCTCCCCTCCCTGTCTGGCGCAGCCGAATCATCAACCAGATTGATCCGATGAACAGAAATGGCGAGGAATAGAATCCCGGCGCTGGACGCGAGAACGTCACCGATGCGACCGTGTGACCCAGAATCGTTCCAATCGTATGTCCCATGGCGTTGGAAAGCTGGACCACTGCGTAAAACCAGGCCAGAGGCCGCATCCAGCTCACACCGCGCGCGGCGAATGGGGTCAGGGCAAAACAAACTACGACGCCGATGATCAGGCCAACCAGCCATTCGCGAAACTGAAACGTCGGCATGGGAAACCATCCCCAGCGCGCTCGCATGGCGATGACCGTGGGATTGTAGACGGCTAGAAATCCAGTGCTGGCCTCATCGACGACGTGTAGCGCAAACGCGACCGTCAATGCAAACCACGGCCAGCCAAAACCCGCGTGAGGTCTCTGTGGTTCCATGCGCACCGCCCCTGCGGCAATTCTCGATCCTGGAAGCTTGACCCGGCAATCCAAAACTCGCAGTCCCAGCTCCAGCCCACCGTTCCATGTCCCTAGGCCGAAAGCCTACTTTCGCACTTCGCTCATCAGTCCCATCAAGTTCCCTTCCGAGTCGCGGAAAAACACCATCCACAAATCATGATCGGGCATTCTCGCAACCACGTGCGGCTCGTCTTCAAAGCGCACGCCTTTCTCTTTCATGGTGGCATGCGCCGCCTGAATGTCGGGAACGGCAAAATAAATAATGGAACCGGGATGGTCGAACTCCGGCTTCTCCGGACGAGTCAGCATCAGGCGTACGCCGCCACAATCGAAAAAAGCGAGCCCTGGCCCAGCTTTGAACAGTGACTTCAGCCCCAGCGTGTCTTGATAGAAGGCGGCGGCCCGCTCTACATCGTGCGCATTGACCGCAATCTGCCCAATGCGCGAAATCCCGATTCCCGCAGCCACTGTATCCATGCTTGACCTCCGCTAGTAATTTAGTTAGCATAGCTAACTATATTTGGCTTGGCCGCGTCAAGCAAAAAATTATGGCGGCTGAGATTGAGTGCAATGCCAGTTTCCTCTTCCAACCCCGAAATCCTGGAAATCGCCGATCGGCTGCATTCGGCTGCCATCCACCTTCTGCGCCGAGTGCGAAGGCAGGACACCGCTACCGGCGAAGGCCCGGCTCGCCTTTCAGCGCTATCAGTGCTGGTTTTCGGTGGCCCGAAGACCTTGGGCGAGCTCGCCGCCGCCGAGCAAGTGAAACCACCCACCATGAGCCGCATTGTGGCCGGGCTGGCGCGCAGCCGCCTCATCGAAATTACTTCCGATCCCCAGGACGCCCGGCGTATGCGCATCCGCGCCACCCGCAAAGGTAGGCGCCTGCTGCAGAAAGGACGCGAGTTACGCATCGCCGACCTGGCATCCCAACTTGAAGCGCTCCCTCCGGAGGAATTGGCCAAGCTCGGCGAAACCGTAGAAATACTTCAAAGACTGATGGCGGGGTGGCATTAATCGCAAGCTGCCATATCTTCCGCGGTAATCAAAGCCCGGGTACCACGGTTACGTGAACGGTCCCACAAAATGCCTGATACTAGTCGGGTCTCAGTCTAGCTGTACTGCCAAAAGGATTTTGTAAACAGCAAAGTGGGCCAGACCAGCTAGAACCCCCCTGCGGCAACCATCAAATTTTTCGTGAAGGTGAATGCATTGCCACGCAGACACATTGTCGTGATCGGCTCCGGCCTGTTGTGGCTGGCGCACTTCGCTGTAGTGTCTACGCTGGGAACGCACCGTCCAGGGCCTCTTCTTTCCGACGTGATTCAGCTCGCGCTGGGTGTCCTGCTGATCTGTGCGATCGTGGCGGCGCGCCAACGCTCCGAGGGCATGGCTCTGTCGTTTTGGCGCCTTACCGCGTTCGCCTATCTGGTGTGGTTCGTCGCGCAGGGCTTCAGCGTTTACAACGACGTCGCCGCGTCTCCGATCGTGAGTGGCATCGAGAATTTCCTGTTCAGCTTCTGGTTCGCTCCGTTGGCCATGGCAATTTTTCTTGACCCGGATTCGGAGGCCGGCAAACTCGACGCCCTGGTCGCTCTCGACTTCGTGCAGGCGGTGCTGGTCTGCGTTGCCGCCTACCTGTATTTCTTCTTTATTCCGAAGTCGGAAGCGGGAGAAATGGCCCACTCCGTCTGGGCTCCATATTTTGCCGGGTACGGGACGGTGGCTCTGGCTTTCGTGCTGCGCGGCGCCATCGCGCGCTCGCCGGATGCTCGCGTTCTGTTCGGACGGATGGGAATCTTTCTGGCCGTTTCCGGCTGCGTGGACGCCTTGTATTACTACGGGCCGGGCGCTGGGCTGCATACGGGGGCGTGGTTCGATCTTCTGTGGAGCGCACTGCTGGTCATTCCCACCGTCATCGTGGTGACTTGGAAGCAGGCGGAAGCGCCGGAGCTTTCCCTCGACGCACCGCGGCGCGAAAAGCAAGTATTCTCGGAGTTGTTCTACCTGCTTTACCCGATGCTGGTGCTGTTCATGTCGCTGCGCATCGCGCGCGAGCGGCTGGGGTTGGCGGCGTCGGTGGTGCTGCTCTCGTTTATGTGCTCCAGCGCGCGCCTGCTCGTCACCCAGCATCGCTTGCTCCGGGTGAAAGAAGCGCTGCGCCGCGAAGCTTCCCACGACGGCTTGACCGGCGTGTGGAATCGCAAAGCCATTCTCTCCATTCTTGAGCGCGACCTGCTGCGCGCCGAACGCGATCATCAACCGGTTGGCCTCATCATGATCGATGCAGACCACTTCAAGGCCATTAACGACAGCCACGGGCACGCCGCCGGAGACGCAGTCCTGCGCATTATCGCCACCGGCATTGCGGCGGTGTTGCGCCCTTACGATTCCGTGGGACGCTGCGGTGGCGAGGAATTTCTGATCGTCGCGCCGGGCTGCGATTTGGTCGAAACCTGGGAACTGGCCGAACGCGTGCGCACCCACGTGGCCAATTGCAATATTGTTGTCGGGGGGGCCAGCGTTAAAGTCAGCCTGAGTCTCGGGGTCGCCACGGGCGAGTCTTCCAACGATATCGAGAAGTTGCTGCACGCCGCCGACAGCGCCCTGTATCAGGCCAAGAATGCGGGCCGCAACCGCGTCGAGCCCAGCATGGGACGCCCCTCCAGCGTGCGCCAAAAGCCGTCCAACGCCCCCGCCAGCGACTTCTGGCTGTAACCGCTCTCCTGCACCGCCCTCACGTCACCTACTAATTCAGACGCCCCCCTCGACAGTTACTCTTACTCCCACTCTCCCTGATGCGGGCAAAAAGTTCCCTGTTCCGCATGGACACAGTTGGACTGTAGACCCACTGGTAAATTCCTTGAGCCCACAACCTAACCCCTCTATTTTTCAACGAATTTTACGACGAGCAATGTGAGCTTTGTAGCTCAGACATCTGGCAGGGGAATTGCTACCTTACGGGTGTGGGTGTCAGCGAAAACCGGAACGAACTGGGCGCGAAAGCGTGTCCCATACCCCGCAGAATGCGCTTTTTGTGAAACGGATTGCACCACTGGCGATTGGATTTTTCCTGGTAACAGCGGCTTGCGGAGCCCTATGCCAGAGTTCTTTGCCGGATGCCCCATCGTATGTTGCTTCATCGGAGAAAGATCGGTTTAAAACCATCGCCGATGAAGCCCGCCCGCCTTTAGCAACGGGCGCTGTCGGTGTCAACCCGAGCGTGTTGCGCGCGACCGAGACCACCCATTTGACTCCCGAAGTGCCCCTGACTGTGAGCGCGCTTTCGAAGGATGTCGCTCGCCGGCAGAATCCGAACGACTTCTTCAGCAAATATCTGAATGCTTCGCGGCAGCAGAATTCGCACTACGAACCCTCTTCGGGCGGCAAGGTAATGACGCGAGCCGGCGACGCCGCTTCGCGAATATTTTTGATGCGGACTCCCTCGGGAAATGCGCGGTTGAATGCTCCATATTTCCTGCGCGTGCTGACTTCGGTGGCCGCCGCCAGCGCCTCGCGCCGCTACCGCGCGCGCTCGGGTACGGCGCCGCTCGCCGATTTTGGTTCTACCGTCGGAAACGACGCGGGGATGAACCTCTTACACGAATTTGGCCCAGGCATTCGACAAAAAATGGCTGGTCACCTGCCGGAATTCGTCTCCCGTATCGGAGAGCGGATCTCTCGCTCGCCGAGTCGAAGGTAGCAGTTCCCTCCTCACACCATCTTTCGTCATTAGCTGGAACATTGTAGGGCTCCGCCCGATACCACATTCGCGCTCGGAGGCGTAAATTATCGAGCAGGTGAAATCCATGCCTTCGAAATCGCTGCCTCGAAAATCTTCCGCCCGAAAAACTACAGTCCCACGTTGCTCACGGTTGCGCTTAGGCACTCGTGGCGTGTTCCCACTTGTCTTCGCGTGGCTCTGCTCCGCGGTACTTCTGTCGAGCACACTCGCTTTCGCACAAAACCAAAAGCCGCAGCCGAACAGCAAGGCCACAAGCGGGGGATCGCTTGCCCGCGGAAAATATATTGTGGAGAACGTGGCCATCTGCGCACAGTGCCATACTCCGCGCGACTACGATGGGACTCCCAATCGCTCGCACTGGCTGCAAGGCTCGTCCGTTCCGTTCAATCCGGTGAAGCCCGATCCGAACTGGCCGCTCACGGCGCCGCGCATTGGCGGCGTCCCTTTGCCTGCCAGTGACGGCGACATGGTGAAATTATTGACGACCGGCATTTGGACCAATGGCGAGCATCTTCGTCCTCCCATGCCTCAGTTTCGCCTGAGCCAGGAGGATGCCGAGGCCGTCGTGGCCTATTTGAAGTCTCTGAACGCGCAACAGTAATTGCCGGCAGGAGTTTCGAATTTGGTTTGTTGTATGGAGCGGGTGGGCGAAGCTCACCCTGTTGCGCTCAGTCGGTGGCCAGGCTTTGCAAGCCAATCTGACCTTCTTGCGGAGTGCCCGGCTCTCCCACCCAAATCACAAGAAAGCGTGCATCGCAGCCGTCGGAGATGAGATTGACGACTTCGCCGGGCTTGAGCTGGAACGAGACGCCGCCAACCCGAGCACCGCGATGACTCACATCGATAAAGTGAGTCGCTTGGGTAGAAGATTGGGAAGCCTCCGAGTCGGGCATTTCTAGATCGAAGCCGTGCTCGCGATCGTCATCGCTGTGCGGGTCGTGAGGCCGCACCTCAACCGGCAGCGACACGGCGATGCGCGGCTCCCGGCGCTGATAAGCGAAAGCTTCGGTCACATGTAGTTCCACTGGTTCGCTGGGAGTAACCGCCAACTTGTGCTTTTCAAGTTCGCGAAGAAACTGCCCTTTGCCGAGAGTGGCACCCGTGCGAAACAATTCGAGCAGAGGATCGGCGTTTGCTGTGTTCTCGGGCGCTGTGTTCGCTGCAACGGGGTCAGCTGTTTCCTGATCCCAATCCATGCCTTCGGGCTCGACCAGTACTTCGGAAACGCTCTCTGGGTTGGTCGTGATTTGCAGGATGAGCGCTTCCAACCGTTGACGGTGCTCAGGGGTCGCCGTGAGGAACTCGATTCCCATCCCCAGTTCGGGATCCATGAGGAGCACTTTGCCCTGCGCCTTCACCGAACAATCTGCGGCTCTGAGCAGCAGTTCGACGCGGCTTTGCGGTGGGAAAGGCGACTGCGTCCGCAGAAAGCATCCACAGGAACTGAGCGCAATAAGCCTGCAGCGGATAGGCGGGTCGTGTTTCTCGCCCGACTGCCAACTCAGCCACTCTTTCAGGCCTTGCCGTGCGGCCTCAGGGAGCGCCGCAAACTGGATGCCGGCATGATGGCGCGCATCCTGCCAGGCAATTGTTCCCGTAGCCTCGATCACAGTCGTCGTATCGGGTAGAGCAAAGCTGAAACTGATGGCGCCGGCTTTTTTGCGAGGCGAGCCGCCAAAGCGCACCGACATGCCACCCTCGCTCAGTCCAGTGATGGAAACCTGCTCGCCGTCTCCATTCTGAAATCGGAGATACGCGGCGATATTCACCTGCAGGCGCACCGAGCGGCGGCGCTCCCGCTTCATGAGAGCGCGGGCCGCGCGAAAACTCGACTTCGCCTTCTCCGTCGAGATGGGCTTGAAGACCACGAAGTTCGCGCCCAGCTTGAACGCAGCCTGCATGTTGGTGCGCGCTTCGATGATGGCGATCGCCATGGACTTGCTGTTCTGTTGCCCGGACCGCAAGCTGCGCAGCATCCCGAAGCTGCGGTCATCTTTGCAGTCGATGATGACGGCCTCGAAGCTGCGTTGCGCGAGTTTCTTGGTGGCGCTGGCATGATCCGCGCAGTGCTCCACGTCAATCTCTAATTCGCACAGGACGCTGCGCAGCACGCGCAAGGCGCGGTCGTCCGAGCAGATTAACAGGGACGTTAAATTCATGGCTGTCCAAATGATAGGGAAAAAGTAACCCGATCCAAAGGTTACCGCGGTAATGCGAGGTCGACTCTATTCGCCGCACACGGTGGGAGGTGGGAGGAGTTTCCCTAATGGAGTCTGTATTTTGCTCGACGGTGACGAACCGACGTTTCAAGAGTTCACGAGACGAAGGATTTGAGGTTGGTCATTTGTCCTCACAGGTGCCAGGTAGTTTCATAAATCCCCCTAGCGCTCAAAATGGCACTTTGCCGCTCAAAGCGTGAAATCGCCTTCCATGAGAAGGCCGGTCGGAGTCAAGGGAATTCTGGGGTCATAGTGAGTTCTTGTTTCTTTCGCTGACAAAATTCTTTTCCCGCCGAGTAGCCGCTGTCGCCATGCTTCCATCCGCACTCT